>Ga0209273_10000022_pt1 | contig 559263 bp, 421 predicted proteins | sample tdAd471_FD_187126 | JGI IMG/M metagenome (GOLD analysis project Ga0209273, IMG submission 187126) | Marine sediment microbial communities from the Atlantic coast under amendment with organic carbon and nitrate - tdAd47.1 (SPAdes)... | ecosystem: Environmental > Aquatic > Marine > Coastal >... | reverse complement strand
GTTGCTGATCGACAGCAAGGGGGTACCGCACAAGTCAGGCCCGGACCCCTGCAACGGTTCGAGACTAGACTTGTGCGGTACCCCCTTGCTGTCGATCAGCAACAAGGTGTGCGACTCCGTATTGCTTTCAGCCGGCGGCGTTCGGGACGCGCTCGTGGACGCGCTCCAGCCATGCGCCGAGGCGCGGCAGCCCCTCGAAGTCGATGCGGTTGGCCGGGGCGGTCCAGGGCACGCCGAATTGATCGATCAGCGAAGCCAGGGCGAGGTCGGCCCGCGTCAGCCGGCCGCCGCAGAACCAGTCGTCCTGGCCGAGCAGATCCTCGAGCATCTCGAGGCCGGCGCGCAGCTCGCGGCGCACGACCGCGGCGGGCTTGAGGGCCGTGCCCTGGAGCCGCGCCCGGGCCCGCAGCTCGCGCCGGGCGAAGCGCGGGGCGAGCCAGCGCATGGGAATGGGCAGGGAGTCGAAGACCGCCGCCTTCATCGCCCGGAAGCCGGCCTCGTCCTCCCAGCGCGTCCAGACCCCGTAGAAGTAGAGCACCTCGTCCGCCCAGTCCTCGACCAAGCGGCAGCGGGCTCGCTCGCGCACCTCGTCGGGCAGAAGCGGCGGCTCGGGCCAGCGGCGGTCGAGCTCGTCGAGGATGTCGCTCGAGTCGACGAGGGGCTCGTCGTCGACGACGAGGGCGGGCATGCGCCCGCGCGGGTTGTAGCGCTTCACTTCGCCCGGCGTGATGCAGTTCCGAAGCTCGAACTCGAGCCCCTTGAAACGCAGGGCCATCTGGACCTTACCGCAGGCCGGCGAGAGGGTCTTGCCGGCCTCGGCGCCGCCGTACTGGGCCAGCAGGATGGTCGGCTGGGGCGAGCTCGAGGACATCGCCGTCAGTATGGGATGTGGCGACCGCTGGCGGAGCCCCTACACACTCGATACGGTCGGGAGCCGTGCCGCCCCACCGCCCCCACCTTCTCTTGCGCGCACTGGCCCTCTTCGTCGCGGGGCTCTTGGTCGTCTGGGCCTGCCGCCCGACCACCCGGGCCGCGAGCGAGGGCCCGACGCGCCGCGGCCACGGGGGACGCGGAGTGCTCGTCCTCGCGGTGGACTCGCTGCGGGCCGACCACTTGAGCTTCGCCGGCTACGACCGCCACACCACGCCGACCCTGGACAGCCTGGTCGAGCGCGGCGTCTGCTTCACCCAGGCCTTCAGCGCGGCGCCCGAGGTCATCGCCAGCCACGGCGGGCTGCTGACCGGCTGCGACCCCCTGATCCTGCGCCAACCCCTGCCCGAGGACGGCGGGGTGATCGGCCTCAGCCGCCGCTGGCGCATCCCCGACGCCGCCCCCAGCTTGGCGGCGGAGTTCCTGGCGGCGGGCTACGCGACGGCGGCCTTCGTGGACCACGCGTGGCTCGCGGAGGAGTACGGCTTCCGCCGCGGCTTCGAGCGCTTCGACGCCTTCCGCGGCGGGACCCTGATCGACGAGATCGACTTCGGCGCCTCCCAGCTCGGGCGCCGCGCCCTCGACTGGATCCGCTCCCTCGACGGGGACCGCGACTGGTTCGTCTACATCGACATCAACGACCTCGAGCGCTCGATCCGCCACTCCGACAAGCGCTGGAACACCTATTTCCCGCCGCGCCCCGAGCTCTCGCGCGTGCCGCCGGTGGCGGAGGCCGTGCGCTCCTTCTTCGCCATCCCGCGCCGCCTGTGGCCCGGTGGGCAACAGACCATCGGCGAGTACGAGGCGAGCTACGATGGCTTCGTGCACCAGCTCGACCGCAAGATCGGGCGCTTGCTCGCGACCCTCGACCGCATCGGGCGGCTCGAGAGCACGACGGTCGTCGTGGTCGGCACCTACGGCGTGGGCTTCGGCGAGGCGGGCCTCTACCTCGACCACGGCACGCTAGCCGACGTGGACCTGGCGGTGCCCTGGGTCATGAAGCTGCCCGCCTCCACGGAGTTGCCGCGCGGGCTGCGTTCGGACTCCCTGGCGAGCACGATCGACGTCGCGCCGACCCTGCTCGACCTGGCCGGCATCCCGATCCCGCCGGGGATCCACGGCCGCTCCCAGCTGCCGGCCCTGCGCGAGCCCGGCGGGCCGCCGGTGCACGAGCACGTCTTCTCCAAGGGCGGCCTCTCGGAGGGCTTCGCCGTCCACGACGCGCGCTACAGCTACCAGGAGACCGAGCACGCTACCCGCGGCGACGGCGCCCTGCTCGCCTCCTGGTACGGCACCCCCAACCCCAAGGTCGTTCCGACTCGGCGCTACCTGCGCGACCGCCTTTCGAACCCGGACCCCGGCGACCTGGGTCCCCCGGCCAGCGAGCCCGCGCGGGCGGACGTGCTGCAGACCGCCGGACGCGAGTGGTACACCTGGATGGAGCACGCGCGCCTCGCCCTCCACGACCCCGAGTGGATGCGCGGCATCGTCTCAGAGAGAATCGAGGCCGAGCTCGTGGAACGGGGCCTGATCCCACCGCCGCCGGAAGAGCCCTGAGCCCGCGGCCCCCGGCGGGACGGACGCGCCGATGGGCCGGCCCAGCTCCGGCGGGTCGGATCAGCTCCGGCAGGTCGGCATTCCACGAATCGACTTCGACCGGGTACGTTGCGGGCCCCGCGCCCCAGCGGTGAGCCGTTGCATGCGCTATCCCCTCCTCGACGTCGTCCGCGGGCTCGCCGCGCTCTGGGTCTTCGCCTTCCACTACCCGCGGTGGGACGAGCTGAACGACCGGCTGCCGTTTCTCTGGCAGCTGATGAAGCACGGAGACCTCGGCGTGCCGCTGTTCTTCGTCGTCTCGGGCTACTGCATGCTCGCATCCGCGCGCTCGGCGGTCCGCCACGGCGAGTCGGCGCCGAGCTTCCTGCGCCGGCGCGTCGTGCGCATCTACCCGCCCTTCTGGTGCTCGGTCGCCGTCATGATCGCGCTCCCCTGGACGATGGCCGCGGTCAGCGCCGCGAAGGCGGGCGCCTTCGAGCGTCCGGCGCTCGACTACGGCGAGCTCGACCTGGCAGGCTGGTTCGCGCACCTCTCGATGCTGCAGGTCTTCGCACCGGGCTTCGAGCGCATCGTCGAGAAGTTCTCGGCGCTGAACTCGGTCTACTGGACGCTCGCGATCGAGGTGCAGTTCTACCTCGTCATCGCCGCGGGACTCCTGCGCCCTCGCTGGCTCCTCCCGCTCGTCGCCGTGACGACCGTCGCCGGCACGGCCTGCGCCCTCGTGCCGGAGCTCTACCTCAGCGGACTCTTCCTCCCCTACTGGCCGATGTTCGCCATGGGCATCGGGCTCTTCCTCGCCTACGAGCGCGGCTGGGAGCCGAAGGGGCGCGCCGCGGTCGCCGCGGGCGTCGCCCTCGTCCTCGGGGTCCTGGCCGTCATCGGCCTCGACGTCGCCGATCTGCACCCGCAGGTCTTCGCCGCCGCCGCGACGCTCGCGCTCTGGTTCCTGCGTCCGGTCGACGCCTGGTTCGAGAAGGAGCTGGGCCCGCTCGCGGGGAGGTTGCGCGCGCTCCTGATCGTGCTCGGCGCGATGTCGTACTCCCTCTACCTGCTGCACGCGGAGCTGATGCGCCTGGTGCTGATGTTCGTGCGGCAGGTGACGACCCAGGAGGGACTGCCGGGGATGGCGCTCACGATCGTCGTGACGACGTCGCTGTGCTACCCCTTCTACTTGCTCTGCGAGCGGCCGTTCCACCGGGCGGCGCGGCGCGCTCCGGCGACGGATAGCGCTGGCTGACCGATACGGAGTCAGGACAAAAACCGCCGCCGATCCTGTCCGGATCGGCGGCGGTTCTTGTCCTGACTCCGTATCGGTCAGCGCCGGCGCTTGGCGGAGCGCGCCTCCTCTTCGAGGTGCTCTAGCCCGCGACGCATCATCCCGTAGACGTCTCCCTTCCAGCCGTGGCCGCCGGGGTAGGTCGCGTACTCGACCTCTGCGCCGTGCTCCTTCAGCTGGTCGCGGGCCTCCTCCGCCATGCGAATCGGGATGAAGTCCTCCGGGGAGTGGAGAAGAAAGAAGCTCCGCCCCTTGGCTCCCCTCAGGCTCGGGAGCAGCTCCGGCTTGAAGACCGACATCGCGACGAAGGTCCCCGTGACGGGGGTCTTCCGCTCGAGGCCGAGGGTGTAGGCGAGCGTCCCACTGGAGGACCAGGCCAACGTGAAGAGGTACTTCGGGTCGAGCTCGTGCTCCTTGCGCACGTCCTCCAGCGCGTCCTCGAAGAGCTCCTCGCAGCTGAACTTCATCTTCGGCCACGGGCTGCGCTTCGTGGGCCACACCTTTGCCTTGGCCTGCTCCTCCGACCACACGGGGGCCACGAGCTGCAGAACGAGCCAGTCGTCGCCGAGCGCGTTCTCGCGGATGCGGCCGACGAAGGACGCGAAGTCGGCGCTGCCCGAGCCGCCCGGCATCACGACCAGGAGCTTCCAGCCCTCCTTCGGCGCCTTCGCGCCCTCCTCGAGGCCGTGGAGCAAGTAGCGCTTGCGCTCGTCGCCGTCGAGGACGACGGGCTCGGGCAGCGGCGGGTCGTCCAGGGCGTGGGCGGGGGCCGCGCCGGCCGCGGGGGGCAGCGCCGTGGACAGCAGCAGTGCGAGGGCGGTGATCGTGAACATGCGTGTGTCTCCCGGGGGCGCGGGCGCCCCGCTCATCGACGTCGAATCCTGATGCCTCGGACCTCGGGCGGCAGGCGGCGGGCGTTCTTCTCCCACCAGTCCAGCCACCAGCTGGCGTCGTAGCCCTCCTGCCACGTCACGCCGGTCAACTTCGCGAGACCGAAGTGGCCGATGTCGTAGGCCAGGGCCCCGGAGCGGTCGTCCAGGAGGACCTCGATCAGGGCGGGGATGGCGGCCGGGTCGCCGATCTCGGCCAGGGCCCGGGCCGCGGAGGAGGCGCCGGCGGCGGGGACAGCTTCGGGGCTCCCCTCTTCCGGCAGGAGTCGAGCCACGCGCTGGAGGTGGTCGAGGATCGCTCCTTGCGCCCAGCCGCAATCGGGACGCGCGAGGGCGTCGAAGCTCGCGGCGAGGAGCGCGCCGCCTCCCGTCTCGGGGCTCCCGAGCTCGGCCTCCCGGATCCCGGGCAGGACCCAGGTCTGCAGCCACGCCGCGTCGGCCTGCATCGTCTTCGACCAGCGCAGGGCGCGGCGTCGGTCCTCGAGCTCCCCTCCTTCGAGGCAAGTCGCGAGCGCGTGCAGCCCGCCCGCGTCCCGCATCACGGCCGCGAGGTCCACGCCGACGGGACCGCCGGCCCGGAGGTCGAGCCGGTCCAAGGCCCGCATGCGCTCGGCCATCTCCGCGGGGGGCAGGGCGCTCAGCTCGGCGGCGAAGCGCTCCGCGTTCCGCGTCAACACCTCCTCCAGCGGCAGGTCGCGATAGGTTTGAGCCCAGCGCAGGTAGGCCTCGTAGTCATTGGCGAAGTCCTCGAAGGCGTAGCTCTGGAGGTATGTGAAGGCGCGCCCCTGCACGGAGAGGCTCGCGTCCCGGGCGGCCAGGTCCAGGAGCTTCAACGCCTGCGGGTGTCCGCCGCCGAAGACGAAGGGCTTGAGGGCCTGCTCCCGCACCGGCACCGAGAGCTCCGGCCAGAGGGCGGTCATGATCGCGACGGCGCGCTCCGGCGGGAGCTCGGCGATCTCCCCGGCGACGCTCCAGCCGTGCCGCCAGTCCTCGGGCGCCTCGTTGAAGCGCGCGAGCCAGGCGTCGATCTCTTCCTGCAGGGAGGCAGCCGCGCCCGCGTCGACGGGAGTTCCGTGCGCGGTGCGTGCATCGCCGACCTCGGTCGCGTCGAAGGCGGCCGGAGCCGCTCCGGCGGGGACGGGAGGCGTCTCCTTCGGGACCGGGGCCTCGCCCGCAGCCCCGCTCCAGGCGTCCCTGCCCGCGTCGAGCGGCCCTTGCGCTCCCTCCGTGGCGAACCACGCCAGGGTGGCCACCGAGACCGCGGCCAGGCCTCCGAGAATCGTGGTCTTCGTCATCAGCACACCTCCGATCGTCGCGCTGAGCACCAGGGGGGTCGTCGCCGCTGCGACCGTGGGCGAGAAACCCGCGGCGCGCAGCACCTCGTCGCGGACGCGGGACAGCCCCCGCACCGGCACGGGGAGCACGCCCGAGAGGGGAACCAGGTCCCGCGGCAGCGAGCGGCGCAGCCGCTCCAGGCCGCGGTGGATCTGGCTCCGGACCGTCCCCGGGGAGCGTCGCAGCGCCCGGGCGATCTCGCCCGCCGGCTTGCCTTCGCGGATCATCGGCTCGAGGACCTCGCGGTAGGTCGTGGGGAGCTCTGCGAGGGCGCGCTGGACGGCGGCGGGGACCTCGGCGGCCGCGAGCACCTCGAGCGGCTCCTCCTCGCGCCTCGTGTCGTGGCGCGCGACGTCCGCGAGGCGCGCCGGATCGGAGCGCTGGGCGGCGGCGCGGCGCGCCTTGGCCCCCTCGCGCCACAGGATCCCGTACAGCCAGCCCTTCACCGCGGAGCTGCCGTCGTAGTCCCCCGCCTTCGCGATGGCGGTCAGGAAGGTGGCCTGGACCAGGTCCTCGGCCTCCGCGGAGTCCCGGATGAGGTGGCAGGCGACGTCGAAGAGCTCCGCCGAGACCGCGTCGAAGACCGCCGCCAGCGCGGCGCCGTCGTGGCGGTCCCGAAAGCGGCGGAAGAGGCGGTCGAGGGCGCGGTCGTTCATCACCCCCACTCTCCTCGGGCGGGCCGAACGCGGCGCGGAAAACGAAAAAAGCTCCTCGGGGGGCCACCCCGGCCCCGCGCGAGGGCGGGCGCTATCCGAAGGAACTGCCTGGCTTGCGTGTGGATCCTGTGTGCGCCAAGTCTTCCGATCTCCCGTGACCGCCGCGACTTCCGTTCGTCTTTCACCTGCAGAGGGCGTGCGGAGGCCCTGCTGCCGGAGAGTCGCGGACGCAAACCCAAGTCATGACGCGAGATCGGGAGGACTCGCGCCCCCCGATCCACACGCAACCCAGTCAGTTCCCTAGCCGAACTGGATGCCCTGGGCCAGGGGCAGCTCGTCCGAGTAGTTGATCGTGTTCGTCTGGCGGCGCATGTAGGCCTTCCAGGCGTCCGAGCCCGACTCGCGGCCGCCGCCGGTCTCCTTCTCGCCGCCGAAGGCGCCGCCGATCTCGGCGCCGCTGGTGCCGATGTTGACGTTGGCGATCCCGCAGTCCGAGCCGACCGCCGACAGGAAGCGCTCCGCGGCGCGCACGTTCAGCGTGAAGATCGCCGACGAGAGCCCCTGGGGAACGTCGTTGTGCTTGGCGATCGCGTCGTCGAGATCCCGCACGGGGATGATGTAGAGCAAGGGCGCGAAGGTCTCGTCCTGGACGATGGGGAAGTCGTTCTGGACCTTCATGACCGCCGGCACGACGTAATTCCCGCCGGCGAGGCGCTCCTCCATTTCGGCGCGCCCACCGCCGCAAACGAGCTCGCCGCCGGCGGAGGTTGCGGCCTCGATGGCCTTGGCCATGGCCTCGACGGCGGCCTCGTCGATCAGGGGGCCGCAGAGCGTCGCCTCGTCCATCGGGTCGCCGATGCGGATGTCCTGGTAGGCGCGGGCCAGGCGGCTCGTGAACTCCTCGGCGATGCTCTCCTGGACCAGGATGCGGCGGGTCGAGGTGCAGCGCTGGCCGGCGGTGCCGACGGCCCCGAAGAGGGTCGCGTGCAGGGCCATGTCGAGGTCCGCGTCCTCGAGGACCACGAGGGCGTTGTTGCCGCCCAGCTCGAGGATCGTGCGTCCGAAGCGCCCCGCGACCGTCGCCCCCACCTGGCGCCCGACGGCGGTCGAGCCCGTGAAGGAGACGAGGGGCAGGCGCGGGTCCTCGAGCATGCGCTGGCCGACCTGCGAGCCGGGTCCCACGCAGAGGGAGGCGATGGCGCCCAGGCCCTCCGCCTCGAGCACGGGTCGCACGACGTTGGTCAGGCCGATGGCGCAGAGGGGCACCGCCTCGGCCGGCTTCCAGATGCAGGGATCCCCGCAGATCCAGGCCAGCATCGAGTTCCAGCCCCAGACCGCCATGGGGAAGTTGAAGGCCGTGATGACCCCCACGACGCCGAGCGGGTGCCACTGCTCGCGCATGGCGTGGCCGGGGCGCTCGGAGTGCATCGAGAGGCCGTAGAGCATGCGCGACTGGCCGACGGCGAAGTCGGCGATGTCGATGATCTCCTGGACCTCGCCCCAGCCCTCCTGGATCGACTTGCCCATCTCGGCCGTGATCAGCTTTCCGAGGGCGTCCTTCTCGGCCCGGATGGCCTCTCCGCAGCGGCGCACCAGCTCGCCGCGAGCCGGCGCGGGCATCGTGCGCAGCTTCTGGAAGGCCTGCACGGCCGCCTCGGCGCAGCGCTCGTAGTCGGCCGGGGTGGCCAGCTGGACCTCGGCGAGCTTCTCCCCCGTGGCGGGGTTCGTGCTCGTGAGCCACTCGCCGCCGGTCTCGAGCCACTGGCCGGCGTAGGCTCCGGGGTTGCGATCTTGGATGCCGAGTCGTTGGAGGAAGTCCATGGGGCACAGGAGGGGGTCGGGCGTGTTCGGGGCGAACACGATACCCCTCGCGCGGAGCGCTGAACAGGCCACCCCGCGGCGGCGACCGGCTGCGGTGACGAATGGGTACAGTGGGGCCCGCCCCCTCCGGTCACCTCCGCCCTCGCTCGCCATGAAGGTCGCGCGTCCCCTCCGGCTCGGATCCGCCCTCCTGCTCCTCGCGCCCCTCGCGCAGGCGGGCGAGAAGGACCTGCGCGACCTGGTCATCACCCAGGACGGCCGTGAGCATCGCGGGCGCGTGATCGAGCGCTTCGGCGAGGAGGAGCTCGTGCTCTACGAGGGCACGCGCAAGCGCGAGATCCCCCAGGAGGACGTGCAGACGGTCGTCGCGACCCGCGACCGCCTGGCGAGCTGGATCGCGGGGCACGTCCAGGGCCTGCCGCCGGAGAAGGAGTGGGCGCTGGTGGAGCAGGCCGAGGAGCTCGCCCTGCCCGAGATGGCCCGCCTGCAGGCCTACCAGACCCTGCTCGCCGACCCCGAGCACGCCGGCGCCCACGAGTACCTGGGTCACCAGCGCGGCCCGCGCGGCTACCGCTGGCCCGCGGGCAAGCGCTGGGTGTCGCGGGAGGAGCACGCGGAGCACATCCGCGAGTGGCCCGACCGCTTCGTGCTGGAGTCCGAGCATTGGGTCGTGGAGACGAACACCAGCGTCGAGCAGGCGGTCCAGTGCCTCTTCGACCTCGAGCTGCTCTACCTGCGCTGGATGGACGAGCTGGCGGAGGACCTCGACGCCGGGGAGGACGTGCTGGAGAAGGACGAGCTCAAGATGACGATGCACGTCTTCGCCGCGCGGGACGACGAGGGTTACACGAGCTTCTACAACTCCGAGCGCGAGCCGCACTACGACCCCTCGCGCCAAGTGATGACGGCCCGGGGCAACCCCAACCTCTCGTTCACCTTCTACGAGGGCTCGAGCCCCCGGCCCGTGGACTTCTTCGACGTCGCCGTCCAGCAGCTGATGTACAGCACCCTGGTGCTCAGCCGCCGCTCGGGCTTCCTGCCCGTCGACATCCTCACGCGCAACGCCCACTGGGTGGAGCTCGGCATGGGCTACTGGCTCGGGCGCCAGCTGACCGGCTCACCGGGTTACGCCCGCCCGATCGAGTTCCACCCCGAGCCCCGCAACGAGCGCCTGGCCCGCGAGCTCCTGCGCACCGGCCCGCTCAGCCGGCGGCGGGTGCGCAAGGAGATCACGAACCTGATCGGCCTCGAGCTGCGCGCCTTCCACGCCCTGGACGACGATGGGCACTCGCGGATCTACCGGGCGAAGGCCCGCAGCCTCTTCCGCTACCTGATGGAGGAGAACCCACCGGCCGTGAAGCGGGGCCAGGTCGTGGGCTACGGGCGCGAGGCCCTCTTCCACTATCTGCGCGACGCTTACGTCACGCCCACCTCCCACTCCTCGAGCTCCTTCGACGAGGGGCTCGGCGGGGCGAAGGTGGAGGACCTCTACGACGGTTGGGCGCGCTGGCGCATGAACTGAAGTCGATCGCAGCGGCGCCCGGGCCCGCCATGTCGAACTCGGGGCTAAACTGGGACCTCCCCGCTCCCCCGCCACCTCTCCGAACATGGTCCGAGCCCCCCACGCCGCCCTCCTCCTCGCCTGCCTCGCCGGTCCCGCCAGCGCGGGCATCGACGTCACCGTCACGGTGCGCGGCACGGTCGAGTGGAATCAGGTCACGACCGGCCCTCTCGCCCAGCTCGCCGTCGACGACCCGGTCGAGCTCGGCTTCCGACTCGACTCCGACGACTTCGTCGACAGCGCGAGCTTCCCCACGCGCGGCTACCGCATCGACGAGACTTCCTTCGCCCTCGTCTCCGGCGCCACGACCGTCGGCCTGCAGAACCCCTACCCCGGCACGCCCTACTTCGTCCTGCGCGACAACGACCCGGCGGTGGACGGCTTCCTCGTGGCCGACAGCACGGACTTCCCCACGGGCGTCGACCTCGAGGCGGCGGGGGGCTTCGGGCAGTTCGTGAACGCCTTCCACGTGACCTACGGCGGCTCGCTGCTCGGCTCCCTGGACCTGCTCGACGCCCTGGGGACCTACGACTTCAGCGGGCTCAGCGTCTACAACTGGACCGTCGACGACGGGCCCTTCAACCCGATCGGGATCGTCTTCGAGGAGCTCGTCATCGAGTGCACGCCGCTGCCGCCCGTGACCTACTGCAACGGGAAGCTGAACAGCGCCGGTTGCGTCCCCTTCATGACCGCCGACGCCGGGATCGCCTCCCTCTCGGGCCCGCCCTTCCACGTCACGGCCCACGACCTCCTCAACGGGAAGCCCGGCCTGATCTTCTACGGCTTCGGGCCGAACGCCGCTCCCTTCCAGGGCGGCACCCTCTGCATCGCACCACCGCACACCCGCACGCCCGTGCAGTTCGCCGGGGGCAGCGCGCCCCCCGCCATCGACTGCACCGGGACGATGACTCTGGACGTGACCGCCGTCGTCCCCGCCTCCGCCGCCCCGGCCTGGGTCTACCTCCAGGGCTGGGCCCGGGACCCCGGCGACCCCTTCGGGACCGGCCTGACGAACGGCGTCCGGGTCCTGGTCTGCCCCTAGCCGCGCGAAGCCGGGGGCCTAGCCCCTGGTCCTGGGCCGACGGGGCCCTATCCTGTGCCGCCCCATGTCCGAGAGAATCATCTTCCAGGTCCAGGACCTGCGCAAACACTACGGCCAGGAGGAGATCCTGAAGGGGATCACCCTGGCCTTCTACGACGACGCCAAGATCGGCGTGATCGGCCGCAACGGGGCCGGCAAGTCGACCCTCCTGAGCATCATCGCCGGCGAGGACACCAAGTTCGAAGGCATCGCCAAGCCCGCGGACGAGGACGTCACGATCGGCTACCTCTCCCAGGAGCCGCCCCTCAACGACGAGCTCGACGTCTGGGGCAACCTGCAAGAGGCCGTCTCCCACCTGCTCGAGGTCGAGGAGAAGTACAACGAGGTCTGCATGGACATGGAGGGGCGCGAGGACGAATTCGCGCAGCTCCAGGAGGAGATGGACCACTACGACATCTGGAACCTCGAGAGCCGCCTCGAGCAGGCGGCCGGTGCCTTGCGGCTGCCGCCTCCCGACGCCCAGGTGAAGGTCCTCTCCGGTGGCGAGCGTCGCCGCGTGGCCCTCTGCAAGCTGCTCCTGCGCCGGCCCGACATCCTGCTGCTCGACGAGCCGACGAACCACCTGGACGCCGACACCGTCGAGTGGCTCGAGCAGCACCTGAAGGAGTACCCGGGCATGGTCATGCTGATCACGCACGACCGCTACTTCCTCGACAACGTCGTGGGCTGGATGCTCGAGATCGACCGCGGCAAGGGCATCCCCTACCAGGGCAACTACACGGCCTTCCTCGAGGCCAAGCAGAAGAAGCTCGACAGCCAGCGTCAGGCCGAGGCGCGCATCGAGAAGGCCTACCAGCGCGAGCTCGAGTGGGTGCGCCAGACGCCCGCCGCCCGCCGCGGCAGAGCCAAGGCGCGCCTCAACCGCTTCAACGAGCTCCAGAACGCCCGCGCCGGCGCCCAGCTCGAGTCCCCCGACTTCCGCATCCCCCCGGGCCCGCGCCTCGGGGACAAAGTGGTCGAGGTCAAGCACCTCACGAAGGGCTACGGCGAGCGCGTGCTGATGGAGGACCTCTCCTTCGAGGTGCGCCCCGGGGCCATCGTGGGCGTGATCGGCGCCAACGGGATGGGCAAGTCGACCCTCATGAAGATGATCATGGGGACCGAGGCCCCCGACTCCGGGGAGATCCTGATCGGGCAGACGGTCGAGATGAGCTACGTGGACCAGTCGCGGGCCGTGCTCGACGACTCCCTCTCCGTCTACGACAACATCACCGAGGGCAACGAGCAGCTGCCCTTCGACGGGCGCACGATCGACGGCCGCGCCTTCGTGGCGCGCTTCAACTTCCGCGGCGAGGACCAGCAGAAGCTCGTCGGCCACTGCTCGGGCGGGATGCGCAACCGGGTCGTCCTGGCCAAGATGCTCAAAGACCCCGCCAACCTGATCATCCTGGACGAGCCGACCAACGACCTCGACCTCGAGACCCTGCGGGTGCTCGAGGAGGCCATCGAGGAGTACCGCGGCTCGATGATCGTCGTCAGCCACGACCGCTACTTCCTCAACCGCATCGCCACGGACATCCTGTCCTTCGAAGGGAACGGCCAGGTCTTCTACCACAAGGACGGCGACTACGAGAGCTACCACGAGTGGCGCGAGAAGAACCGCGAGCGCCTGGGGCTCGGCGTCGAGTCGAAGGCCGGCAAGTACGCCAAGCTGCTGCGCGACTGATGCGCGAGCTCGAGTCGCGTCCCGAGCTCGCTCCCGATCCGGACCTGGCGCGCGCGCGCGCCCTGCTCGAGGCCTACGCGGCCCCCGACGCCGCCCAGGAGGCCATCCGGGCGCGCATCCTCGACTTCGTCGCGGCCCACCCCGGCGACGCCCACGAGCGCTCCTGCCTCGAGGGGCACCTGACGGCCTCGACCCTCTTGCTCGACCACGCCCGCGAGCGGGTGCTGCTCACGCTGCACAAGAAGCTCGGCCTCTGGCTGCAGCTCGGCGGCCACTGCGACGGGGACGCCAACCTCGTCGGGGTCGCCCATCGGGAGGCCCGCGAGGAGAGCGGCATCGAGCGCATCGAGATCGACCCGCGCCCGATCGATCTGGACGTGCACCGCATCCCCGAGCACCGCGGCGTGCCCGAGCACTGGCACCTCGACACGCGCTTCGTCGCGGTGGCGGCTCAGGGTGCCGTGGAGCGCATCAGCGAGGAGTCGATCGACCTGCGCTGGTTCGCCGTCGAGGAGGCGCTGGGCCTCGGACTCGACCCCTCGCTGGAGCGCGCCCTCTCGCGCATCGGCTGAGGCGGCGCCCCGGCCCGACGGACCTCAGTCGCGCGCCAGGAACTCCCAGGTGCGGACGAAGCCCCAGCGCTCGCCCATGGCGATCAGCGGGTCGTCGCCCTGGGGGCAGCGGGCGGCGATCTGGCGGTAGCCCCGCCGCGAGAGCTGGCGCGCGGCCTCCTGCACGAGGGACCGGGCGAGCCCTCGGTGCCGCAAGCCCGGCTCGACCGACAGGATCAGGATCATGGGCGTGCGCACGCCGCTCAAGGGGTCGACCTGGGGGCCGACGAGCACGAAGCCCACGTCCGCCGCGCCCGGGCCCGTCTCGGCCACCAGGAGCAGGGTCTCGGGGGCCCCGAAGTGGCTCGCCAGGAAGGTCTCCATGAAGTCCTCCGGGGCCTGGGCGAGCCCGAGCTCCGCCAGGGCCTCGCTCCCGCGCTCCCGCAGCCAGGGGAGGTGGAGGCGGGCGTCCTCGGGGGTCTCGACGGTTCTGAGCTGGACGTCCATGGCAGCGCGCGGTCGGCCCCCATCCTAGCGCCGGGCGCTTCCACCACGCCTCCAGCTGGGGTAGATTGCCGCGTTCTGCTCGTCTCCCCGCCCGCGGGAATCCGCCGTCCCCGACCAGAGCCCCCCGCCGGGGGGGCGATCCGATCCAGTGCAAGTCACCGTCGACAAGACCGGCCCCTGCGAGGCCAAGGTGTCCCTCTCCGTCCCCCGGGCGGACTTCGACCGCGAGTACCAGGCCGCCCTCAAGAGCTCGGGCAAGAACGTGCGCATGAAGGGCTTCCGGCCCGGCAAGGTGCCCGCGAAGATCCTCGAGAAGGAGCTCGGCCCCCAGGTGCGCCAGCACGCGATCGAGCACTTCATGACCCAGGCCTTCGACCGGGCCGTCGAGGAGAACGAGCTCAAGCCCGTGGGCCATGAGCGCGTCGACGTCTCCGAGATCGACCTCCCCGAGGGCAAGGACCTCGAGCTCAGCTTCTCGGTCAGCCTGCGGCCCCAGATCGAGCTCGGGGACTACAAGGGGCTCGAAGTGACCAACGAGCTCGAGCCCGTCGTCGAGGAGGAGCTGAAGGAGGCCATCGACGACCTGCGGCTCCAGCACTCCACCCCCGGGCCCGTGGACGACGAGGGCATCCCCGAAGACGGTCAGGCGCTCTGCAAGCTGACGTGGGTCGTGAACGGCGAGGCGATCCTGGAGCGCGAGGGCATGCGCATGGCGCCCCTCGCGACGCCCCCCGGCGTCGACGGCGAGGCCTTCAAGGCCGAGATGGTCGGTGCACAGGCGGGGCACGCCTTCGAGCTCCCCTTGACCGTGCCCGAGGAGTTCGACAACGAGGAGCTCCGCGGCAAGACCGGGACCTGCTCGGTCGAGATCACCGAGGCCTTCCGCATGCTCCCGCCCCCCGACGAGGAGATCTGGAAACTCATCGGGGCCGAGGACGCCGAGTCCTTCGACCGCATGGCCCGGGAGCGCATGGAGCAGGCCAAGCAACACCAGGAGAACGTGCGCCAGGAGACGGCCTTGCTCGAGGCCCTGATCGAGAGCCACGACTTCGAGCTGCCCCAGCGCATGATCGACTCCCAGCTCGAGACCCGGCAGGCCCAGCTCCGGCAGCAGCTCGCGCAGCAGGGCTTCCCCGAGGAGCAGCAGGAGAAGGGCGTCGCGGACCGCCAGGAGGAGCTCGAGACCGCCACCCTGCGGGGCGTGCGGGCGCTCTTCCTGGTGAGCGAGATCGCCGAGAAGGAGTCGATCCGGGTCGAGGAGGCCGACATGGCCGCCGAGCTGCAGGCGATCGCCCAGCAGCACGGAGCCGCCTACGAGCAGGTCGTGGAGCACTACAGAAAGCAGAATCTTTTTCAGCAGCTCCAGATCGAGCTCCTGGAGCGCAAGGTGCGAGCATTCTTGCGCGAGAACGCGAAAACCACTGAACCCTAGGGACGATCGGCCCGAAGAAGCGGGTCGAGGCCTTGACCCGGCCCCGCGGGTGCTTCATATCAGCCTCGCAGGGAGGGTCGAGGCGAGGGCCCCCTGGACCCCCACCTTCATGAAGCCCAACGCCCCTCGAGGCAAGCCGCCGAGCGCAACCGAAGAGCCAGTCATGAGCACCTACGTCCCCTACGTCATCGAGAAGACCGGTCGAGGCGAACGCACCTACGACATCTACTCGCGGCTCCTCGAGGACCGCATCATCTTCCTGGGCACCGAGGTCAACGACGTCGTGGCCAACTCGGTGATGGCGCAGCTCCTCTTCCTGGACAAGTCGGGCCACACCCAGGACATCAAGATGTACATCAACTCCCCCGGTGGTTCGGTCACCGCGGGGCTCGCGATCTACGACACGATGCAGCTCGTCGAGCCGGACATCGCGACCTACTGCCTCGGCCAGTGCGCCTCGATGGGCGCCGTGCTGCTGGCGGGCGGGACCAAGGGCAAGCGCTTCGCCCTGCCGAACTCTCGCGTCATGATCCACCAGCCCTGGGGCGGCGCCCAGGGGACCGCGACGGACATGGAGATCCAGATCACCGAGACGCTCAAGCTGAAGAACCGCCTCGAGTCGATCCTGGCCCACCACTGCGGCAAGACCCAGGAAGAGGTCGCCCAGGCGACCGACCGCGACAAGTTCATGGCCCCCGAGGAGGCCCTCGATTTCGGCCTGATCGACCACATCGTCGCCAAGGCCGACTAGCGAGCCGCGCCTCTTGAACGGCCCTGCTCCCTCTCTGGAACCATCTGGACTCGTCTCACGAAAACGGCTCTCTCGGCGTCGGGCGCAAGCCCCGACGCCGGTCTTTTTTTCGGAGCGCATTCGCGCGCGGTCGACGGGCTGCGAAGGCTCCCATCCGGGCTAGAATGAACTCATGAGCTCCTCCGGCCGTGGACGTCACGTCGAGCGCTGCACCTTCTGCGAGAAGCGGCGCCACCACGTCGCCTCGCTGATCGCGGGCCCCCCCGGGGTCTACATCTGCAACGAGTGCATCGAGATCTGCAACTCGATCCTCCAGGAGGAGCAACGCCGCGCCCCCGGAGCCGCCGCGGCCAGCGCCGGCGTCACGGGCGCGACCGCCAGCCCTGCCTCCAGCGACCGCCTGCCGACCCCGATCGAGATCGCCCGGCGCCTCGACGAGTACGTCATCGGGCAGAAGCGCGCCAAGAAGGTCCTCTCCGTCGCGGTCTACAACCACTACAACCGCCTGCGCCACCAGAACGAGGGCAGCGGCCTGACCAGCGGGGTCGAGATCGAGAAGTCGAACGTCCTGCTCGTGGGCCCCACGGGCTCGGGCAAGACGCTCCTCGCCCGCACCCTGGCGCGCCTGCTCGACGTGCCCTTCGCCATGGCGGACGCCACGACCCTCACCGAGGCGGGCTACGTCGGCGAGGACGTCGAGAACATCCTGCTCAAGCTCCTGCAGTCCGCCGACTTCGACGTGGAGCGCGCCCAGCACGGGATCATCTACATCGACGAGATCGACAAGATCGGGCGCACGACCTCGAACGTCTCGATCACCCGCGACGTCTCCGGCGAGGGCGTCCAACAGGCCCTGCTCAAGATCCTCGAGGGCACGGTCGCCAACGTCCCGCCCCAGGGCGGCCGCAAGCACCCCGAGCAGTCCTACATCCAGCTCGACACCTCGAACATCCTCTTCGTCTGCGGCGGGACCTTCAGCGGCATCGAAGAGATCATCGCCAAGCGCATCGGCCGCGAGTCGATCGGCTTCGACCGCAAGCTGACGGCCGAGGAGAAGGCCCGCACGGTGCGCGGCCTGATCGCCGCCGACGAGAAGGAGCACCCGCGCCTCCCGTCGCTGAGCGAGTCCGACGCCCGCGACGAATACGTGCGCTACCTGATCCCGAAGGACCTCGTGCAGTTCGGGCTGATCCCCGAGTTCATCGGGCGCCTGCCGGTCATCACGAGCCTGCAGACCCTCGACCGCGACGCCCTGGTGCGCGTCCTGACCGAGCCCAAGAACGCGCTGACGCGCCAGTTCGAGGCGATCTTCCAGCTCCAGGAGAAGAAGCTCCTCTTCACCCGCGACGGCCTCGAAGCCATCGCCAAGACCGCCATCGAGCGCGAGACCGGCGTGCGCGCCCTGCGCTCGATCATCGAGGACATCCTGCTCGACCTCCTCTACGAGCTCCCCAACCGCAAGGACTCCGAGGAGTTCGTGGTGGACGCCGAGGTGGTCGCCGGGCGCAAGACCCTGGCCCGCGGTCTGACGGCCGAGGACTCCCCCCCCGACTCCCCCGAGACGCCCCCGCCCGGCGGCGAGGACGAGGAGCTGGACGAGGAGCCGCCCGCCGAGCGAGAGAGCGCCTGAGGGGTCGGCGCTCGAGGGCTCGGCGCTCGAGGGGTCGGCGCTTTGGGGGGGTCAGGGGTCGCGGGCGCCGTGATTCGCGGGCCCTGCTCGTTCGCTTGGCGCGCTCGCGCCCCTAGACTGCAGGCATGGCCTCCTCCTCCCCCCTGCGGATCTATTACCACCGGGACTTCGACGGCATGGTCTCGGCGGCCATCCTCGCCACGATCCTGATCGACCTCTTCGGAGAGCGCATCCAGTGGCAGAGCGTCAACTACGACCAGCGCCGCAACTGGGAGACCTTCGGATCCGACGCCCGCTTCGCGATCGTCGACTTCCACTTCCATCCGCGGGCCGAGTACTGGTTCGACCACCACCCGACGACCTTCCTGACGCCGGAGCTGAGGGCCCAGTACCAGCCGTCGGAACGCTGGCTGTGGGACGAGACCTCCCCCTCCTGCCCGCCGATCATCCTCGCCAACGCCAAGAAGCACTGGAACTACCCCGTCAGCGAGCGCTTCGAGGAGATGGCCCGCTGGTCGAACATCGTCGACGCCGCCCGCTACGAGAGCGTCGAGCAGGCGATCTTCGGTGAGGAGCCGGCGCTGCGCATCACCCGCGCGCTGACCGTCGCCCCGAGCTCCGAGTGGCTCGACGACCTGGTCGACATGATGACCACGACGACCCTCGAGGCCATCGCCAACACGGAGACCGTGGAGCAGGCCCACCAGCGGGCGAGCAACAACCGCGACCGGGCCCTGGAACAATTCCCGTCGACGGTCACCTGGCTGCGCGACCGCGTGCTGCTCTTCGACGCATCCGGCGGCCGCGTGCGCCGCGAGCGCTTCGCGCCCTTCTACCACCACCCGGAGATCGAGTACGCCGTGGGCGTCATCCCGACGCGCTCGGGCTTCCACGTCACCTGCGGCGAGAACCCCTGGAACAAGCCCAAGAGCGGGCTCCACGTCGGCGAGCTGATGGAGGAGTACGGCGGCGGCGGCCACCGCGCCGTGGGCGGCGTCAACCCGCCGGACCTCGACGAGACCCGCCGCATCGCCGAAGAGGTCGCCGAGAAACTCTACTCGGCGGTCACGGCCCAGCCCTGAGCACGCGGGAGGCGGCCCGCTGTCCCCCACCACCCTCAGCGCGCTCCTCTTCGAGCCGGAGGAGCTCGAGCGCGAGGTCACCGCCCGCGGCGGCCGGCCCTTCCACGCGCGCATCCTGCGCGAGCGGGTGCTGGGCGCGGGGGACCTCGACTACGGGGAGCTCAGCTCGCTGCCCGCGCGCCTGCGCCACGACCTGGCCGAGACCCTGCCCCTGCTCTCCGGTCGCCGCGCCGGGGAGTCGACGAGCCGCGACGGGACGACGAAGCTCCTCATCGCCTTCCCCGGCCGAGAAGGAGGCGAGGGCACGGCCCGCGAGGACACCGTCGAGACCGTCCACATCCCCTCCCTCAAGTCGAGCGCCAAGGGCGCCACCCTCTGCGTCTCGACCCAGGTCGGCTGCCCCGTCGCCTGCCCCTTTTGCGCCTCCGGCCGAGCAGGCCTGGCGCGCAACCTCGAGGCCCACGAGATCCTCGAGCAGTACCTCCTCGGCCGCGCCCTCGGCCCCCTCTCGCGCAGCGTCGTGATGGGCATCGGCGAGCCCCTGCTCAACTTCAAGAACGTCGAGCGCGCCCTGCGCCTCGTCCACGACGAGCTGGGCCTCGGCGCGCGCAAGATCACCCTCTCGACCGTCGGCTTCCCCGACCGCCTGCGCGCCGCCGCCGCGCAGAAGCCCCCCTTCCAGCTCGCGATCTCCCTCCACACCCCCTTCGACGAGGAGCGCGACCTGCTCGTGCCGGCGATGAAGGGCACGCCGATCGACGAGGTCCTCGCCGCCGGGGACCACTGGTTCGAGACGACGGGGCGCGAGATCACCTACGAGTACGTGCTCCTCGGCGCCTCCAACGACAGCCCGGACCACGCCGACGCCCTCACCCGCCGCCTCGCCGGCCGTCGCTGCTCGGTCAACCTGATCCCCTTCAACCCCGTCGCCCAAAGCGGCTATGCCCGCCCCGCCCCCGAGGCCGTCGAGGCCTTCCGGGAGCGCCTCGAGCGCGGAGGCATCGTCGCCACCGTACGCTGGTCCCGTGGGCTGGAGAGCGACGCGGCTTGCGGGCAGCTGCGGCTGCGCAAGCTCAGCGGCTAGCGGCGCGGGCGCGCTCGAGGAGCTCGACGAGGTCCATGCGCGCGGCCCACTCGTCAAGGTAGGCCTCGTCCAGGGACCCTGCTGCGATCCTGAGCAGCTCGGTGACGTCGCCCCACTGGTTCTCCGAGACCTCGCCGGCCCTCCGGTACCAGTCCAGCTTCTGGAGCAAGATGTCCTCCGCGGAGGTGAGGACCAGGGAGAGCCCCGACGCGGGATCGACCTCGACCCGCCGGGCGCGCCCCCACTTGCTGGCGTGCAGGCCCTCGTCGGGGGGGACGAAGACGTCGATCTTCACCGCGCCCCGGTGGCGGATCACATTGAAGGAGGAGCGCCGCTCGATCGCGTTCAGGGCGGCGTCGAGGCTCGAGTACCACGCTTCGCCCAGGCCCTCGACGAAGGGTCGCGCTCGATCGGCCGTCAAGGCCGCGACGATGTCCACATTCAGGGTCAAGCGCGGACGACCCCAGAAAGTGGAGGCCACCGAGCCCCCGACCATGTAGGGCACGCCGAGCTGGTCGAGGAGGCACGCGACCTCCCCGGCCGCCTGCAGGGAGTCCTCAGCCACCGCGCTCCGCGGCCCTCGATGCGCGCAGCTTCCCGTACAGCTCCGGCCCGAGCCAGCGCTCCGCCAGCCGCTCCTCGAGCTGCTGCTCGTCCTCGTCCGGGAAGCGGGCGCGCAATCCCGCGAGCTGCAAGGCGCGCGCGCTGCGCCAGGCCTGACGCAATTGCGCCGCCTTCTCCGGCGGACTCATGCGGCGGTACCGCTCGTCCAGGAGGGCCTGCGCCTCGGGACTCGTGTCGCGCGAGAGCATGCGCCCCAGGCTACGCCCCCACCCCCGCCGGCAGGCAGTCCGCGATACGCGTCAGGGCCTCGCCGACCTCCGCCGAGGAGATCACGAGCGGCAGGCGGAAGCGCACGGCGCGCTCGCCGGAGGCGAGGGCCAGGAGCTGCTTGTCGAAGAGGTCCGCGAGCATCTTGTCGCGCAGCTCCGGCGAGTCGAGGGTGAAGGCCACCAGCGATCCCAGGCCACGGACGTTCGACACGTGGCCGCGCTCGCGGGCGAGCTGGCGCAGGCCGTCGACGAGCTCGGCGCCGCGGGCGGCGACGTTGTCGGCCAGGCGCTCCTCCTCGATGATCTCGATGAAGCGGCGGCAGCGCACCATGTCGACGAGATTGCCTCCCCAGGTCGAGTTGATGCGGCTCGAGGTGTGGAAGACGTTCTCGGGGACGTCGTCGACGCGAGTGTTCGAGTAGAGGCCGCAGACCTGGGTCTTCTTGCCGAAGGCGACGAGGTCCGGCTCGACGCCGTGGTGCTGCCAGAGCCAGGTCTTGCCCGAGCCGTAGAAGCCGGTCTGGACCTCGTCGAAGATCAGGAGCGCCTCGCGCTCGGTGGCCACGCGGCGCAGGGCCGACAGGAACTCGCTACGGAAGTGGTTGTCGCCTCCCTCGCCCTGCATCGGCTCGAGGATGATGCAGGCGATGCGGTCCTTGTAGGCGTCGAAGGCGGCTTCGATCTCGCGCAGGGAGGCCGCTTCCAGAGCCGCCACGTCGTTCGCGATCCCGCCGTCGAGATCGAACTCGATGGCCGGCGTGGAGACCCGCGGCCAGTCGAACTTCGGGAAGAGGGCGATCTTGCGCGGGTCGGTGTTCGTCAGGCTCATCGTGTAGCCCGAGCGGCCGTGGAAGGCCCCGCGGAAGTGGAGCGCCACGAGGTCCTTGCCGTCGTTGGCGCGCTCGAGGCCGAGCTTGTGGGCCTTCCAGTCGAAGGCCACCTTGAGGGTGTTCTCCACCGCCAGGGCGCCCCCCGAGACCCAGAAGTGGTGCGGGTAGCCCTGGGGCGTCACGCGCGTCGAGAAGGCCTGCACGAAGTCGGCCATCTGGGTCGTGTAGATGTCCGAGTTGGCGACCTTGGTCTCCGCGGCGAGCGTGAGCTCGGCCAGGAACTCGGGGTCGCGCATCATCGGGTGGGCGTAGCCGACGGGCCAGGAGGCGAAGTTCGTGAAGAGGTCCAGGTAGCGCTCCCCGCTGCTCGCATCGTGGATGTACACGCCCTCGGAGCGCTGGAGGTCCATGACCAGGGGGATGCCGTCGGCCAGCTGGGCCGCCTGGAGGGTCGAGTGCACGCTCTTGGGGTCGATCATCTTCATTCACTCCGCAATTCGATCAGGCCGGAGTCGATTCACTCCGGGGGGGAGGCGGCCCGGCGCTCGGGGGCATCGCCCTCGAACTCGCCGATCCGGGTACGCACCTCGGCGTCGCTCTCGGCCCTCAGGAGGGCCAGCACGGGAGCCGGGCGCCGGGGAAGGACCAGGCCCATGTTCGGCTCCGCGTTCGTGAACACCGAAGGGGTGAGGATACCTTTTCGGCGGCCGCCCCGGAACCCCGCCCCCTCCGTCGGACCGCCCCTCAGGAGGGTCGCGCCCTCGTCCAGCCCCAGGCGGCAGAGGTCCTCCACCCGGCGGGCGAGGCCGGGACCGAAGGGGCGGCAGGGCTCCTGGTCGAAGCCGGCGTCCAGGCGCTCGAGGAGCGCGTGGGTGAACTCGGAGAAGCGGCGCTGGTGGCAGACGACCCGCCCGACCTGGCCGGCGCGCTGGCCGGAGAGGGCGCGCACAGGACCGAAGGCGCGCTCCACCACCTCGCGCGCCGCGGCGCGGGCCGCGTCGTCCTCGCGCACCCCGAAGGTCGAGCAACGCGCAGGCGTGAGCTCGACCTGCGTGGGCCCGGCGGCGATGCCCGCCGCCTCCTCGTCCTCCTCCGACAGGACGCCAGCGCCGAAGGGGCGCGGGCGCGCCGCGACGACGGGCGCGCGGCCCTCGTCGGCGCGCGGCTCGACCCCCGGCAGGTAGGCGCGCTCGAAGGCGTCGCAGGCGAGGCCCGCCGACCAGCAGGTCGCGCGGTCGTCGTGCAGGAGCGCCACGGCGCCCCCGAGCAGCTCGTCCTCCGCGAGCACGCGCACGAGCTCCCGCGCGACCCAGGGGAGGCTCGGGTCGCTCAGGAGCAACGCCCCGCGCCCAGCGGCCAGGGCCGGGAAGAGCTCCCGCACGAGCCCGCGCCAGAGCTCCGCCCCGTCGGCCCGCAGGAGGTGCAGGCCCCGCTCCTCCGTCGAAGGCCCCGACGCCGATTCGTGCTCCTCCTCGAGGGCGCGGTCCCCCTCGTCGAGGGCCGCCTCGAGGTCGGCGTCCAGGTCGCCCTCGCGCAGGCCGAGGAGGGCGCACAGCTCGTCCACCCCGGGCGCCTCCCGTTGCCAGCGGTCGAGCCGTCGCAGCAGCCGCTCGCGGCGCTGGCCCGCCTCCAGGGCGCGCCAGCCGCGGGCGCCGCGCTCCAGGGCCTCGATGGCCCGCGCCAGATCGCGCTGGCTCGAGCGCGGCCAGCGGACAGATTCCGCGCTCCCCGCCGCACGCAAGCCGGCCTCGAAGGCATCGCCGGCGGCGGCCTCGCACCAGCTCCCGTCGATCCAGTTGGCGCCGAGCATGTCCGCGGGGAATTGTAGCCGCCGTGGGGCTACGATCTCCCCATGGACCCCGCTCCCCTGCGCTTCCGACGCCACCAGCGGCTGCGACGCAACGCCGACTTCTCGCGGGTCTTCCGCCAGGGGAGCCGCGCGCGGTCGGAGCGACTGGTGGTCGTCGTCCTCGACAACGGGCTCGAGCACTCGCGCCTGGGGCTCTCGGTGGGCAAGCGCATCTGGAAGAGCGCGGTGCGCCGCAACCGCGTGCGGCGCGTGTTCCGCGAGGCCTTCCGGCTCGCGCAGCACGAGCTCCCCGCCGGCTTCGACCTCGTCTTGATCCCCGCGCGACCGCGCCTCGAGCCGCGCCTCGACGAGGTGCGCGCGGACCTCGTCCACCTCGCGCGCAAGGCCCAGCGGCGCCTCGAGGCCAAGCGCGCGGAGGCAGGCTGAGCGAGCGATGGGCCGCCTCGTCCAGCTCCTGCGTCGCCTCTGCGTGCTGCCGATCCGCCTCTACCAGGGCACGATCTCGAGGATCACGCCGGCGACCTGCCGCTTCCGCCCGACCTGCAGCCAGTACGCGGTCGAGGCCGTGCTGGGGCACGGGGTCCTGCGCGGCAGCTGGCTCGCGGCCTGGCGCATCCTGCGCTGCAACCCCTTCGTGAAGGGCGGCTGGGACCCGGTGCCGCCGCCGCGCGGGGGGGGCGGCGACGAGGTCGGGGAGGAGCCTTGAGGGGCGCGCGCCGCTATCCTCTTGGGCCCCACCTCGCCCCTCTTCGCCCCGCCTCCCGACCATGCGCTCCCGCTCCGCGTCGCTCCTCGCGCTCCTCTTCCTCCTCGCCTGCCGCTCGACCGAGGAGAAGCCCGCGCCGCCCCCCTGCCCGGTCGCCGGCGGCGTGCCGGCGGACGAGCTGATCCGCGCGGGCGAGGTGCACTTCAAGCACCTCTGGCGCCTGACCTTCGACGGTGAGAACGCCGAGGCCTACTGGAACCCCGCGGGCGACCGGCTCGTGTTCCAGCGCCGCTGGGATGGCGTCGAGTGCGACCGCATCTTCGTCACCGACCCCGGTGGCGAGGTCGTCAACCAGGTCTCGGACGGGCGCGGGACGACGACCTGCTCCTACTTCATGCCGGACGGGGAGCACGTGATCTACGGCTCGACGGGCGCGGTGCACGAGGACTGCCCCCCCAAGCCCGACATGTCGATGGGCTACACCTGGGCGATCTACCCCGAGTACGACATCTACGTCCAGGAGCTCGCCAGCGGCGAGGCGCGCCCCCTGGTCACGGGTCCCGGCTACGACGCCGAGGCCACGGTCTCCCCGCGCGGCGACCGCATCGTCTTCACCTCGACGCGTTCGGGGGACATCGAGCTGTGGACCTGTGACCTCGAGGGCGGCGACCTCCGGCAGGTCACTGACGAGGTCGGCTACGACGGCGGGGCCTTCTTCAGCCACGACGGGGAGTGGCTGGTGTTCCGCACGACGGCCTTCGACGAGGCCGACCCCGAGGGCGACCGGTCGCGCTACCGCGAGCTCCTGACCAACGACCTGATCCGGCCGCACTCGATGGAGATCATGGTCGTGCGACCCGACGGCACGGAGCGGCGCCAGGTGACGCAGCTCGGCCAGGCGAACTGGGCGCCCTACTTCTTCCCCGACGACCAGCGCATCCTCTTCTGCTCGAACCACCACTCCACGGGCGGGGGGCGCATGAACTTCGACCTCTTCGCGATCGACCTCGACGGCGGGGACCTCGAGCGCGTCACCTTCGACGAGGACTTCGACTCCTTCCCGATGTTCAGCCCCGACGGCCGCTACCTCGCCTTCGCCTCGAACCGCGGCGGCGCCAAGACGGGCGACACGAACCTCTTCATCGCGGAGTGGCAGTGAGCGACTGAGCCGGTGAACACGCTGACCCTGATCTCGGGCCAGTGGATCGGGAGCCGGCTGCGCTTCCCCCTGCTGCTGCTCCTGCCGCTCCTGCTCTTCGGCGGGACCCTGCTCCGGGGGCGGGCCTTCCTGCCCCAGGCACCGGCCACCCTCGAGCCCCTGGCGAGCGAGTCCCCCGAGCGCGCGCGGGCGGCGAGCGAGGACGCGAACCTCGTCGCCTCCGACCGCCTCTTCCCCCTGCTGTCGGACGAGCTCGCGATGCGCGAGGAGCTCGCCGCCGGCCGCCTCCCGCTCTGGAACCCGCGCGCGGGCCTCGGCGCGCCCCTCGCCGCGGGCTCGATGGCGGCGCCCTGGAACCCGCTGCGCTGGCCCTTCCTGCTGCTCGACCCGGCGCTGGCGAGCGGCTGGCACGCGCTGCTCTCCCTCGTGCTCGCAGGCCTGGGGATGATGATGTTCCTCGAGGGGCGCGGCTTGAAGTACACGGCCGCGATGTTCGGCGCCCTCGCCTTCCAGTCCTCGGGCTTCCTGGTCGCGAACCTGCACTACCTGCCCAAGGTCGACGCCGCACTCTGGGCGCCCTGGTGCCTGTGGGGCGTGGACCTGCTCTACCGCGGACGGCGCAACGCGGGCCTGATCGTGGTCTTCGGCCTGGGCATGAGCGCCCTGGCGGGCTTCCCTCCGGTCTTCCTCTTCGTCGCGGCTCTGACCCTGGCCTGGATCCTCAAGCGCGCCCTCGAGGCCATCCGCAAGCCGCTGGAGAGCCGGGAGTGGAAGCGCTCCCTCATCGCCTCCTTACTCTTCGCGGGACTCGGCGCCGCGGTGGGCGGCGTGCACCTCGTGCCGATGGCCGAGGCCAGCCGAGGCTCGACGCGCCGGCCCCAGGAGCCCGAGCGCATCCAGGCCCAGAGCCTGCCCAGCGCCGCCCTTCTGAGCACGGTGCTGCCCACCGCCTTCGGCGAGCCGAGCGATCCTCGCCCCGCCCCCCACGACGCGGCGACCTGGTGGTGGCTCGGGGAGGAGGACCTCGAGCGTGGGCTCGCGGCCAACCGCATCGAGTGGCACCTCTACGTCGGCGCGACCGTCCTGGCCCTGGCTGTGGCCGGCTTCTGCGCGAAGACGCGGCGCGCGCTCTTCCCCGCGCTGGTCGTGCTCGGCACCGCCGGCTTCCTCTTCGGCTGGCCCCTGGCCGACGCCCTCTACGGCCTGCCCGGCGCGAACCTCGGCGCGCCGGCCCGCGCGGCGCCCCTGGCGATGGTCGGCCTCGCGTGGCTGGCGGCTCTCGGATTCGACGCCCTGCTCGAGGGGCAGCGGCCCGCGCGCCTGGGCGCGATGGCGGGCGCGGCGCTGCTCTTCCTCCTCGGCCTCGCGCTGTGGACCTCCATCGAGCCCGAGCCCTGGGCGAAGGAGCTCGAGGCAGAGCTCACGCGGCGCTACGCAGTCGACGCGGCGACCGTGCGCGGCTTCTTCACGCCGGAGCAGGCCGCGCGCTCCGCGGAGCGCCTCCTGGGCGGAGCGAAGGGCTTGCTCGGCATCGCGACCCTCATCGGCTTGCTCGCCCTCTACGCCGGACGCCTGACCGTGCGCGGTAGTGGGCTCCTCGGCTGCGCCCTGCTCGTCTTCGAGGGGAGCCTCGCGGGCCTGCCCCAGGCGCGGGTGCCGGACGTCGGTCCCGGGAAACTCTTCCCTCGCTCGGAGGCGATGGACTCGATCGCGCATGCGACAGGAGACGGGCGCCTCCTGCGCTTCGACGGGAGCGCGTCGGGCGTCGACGACCTCCTGCAGCTCGCGCGGCCGAACCTGCCGCAGCTCTACGGCGCCGCCGACCTGACGCCATACCAGGCCCTGCCCGACGCGCACCTGGCGGAGCTCTGGCGCGGCCTGGACCCAGCGGGCCTCTACCGAGACGCGCCCGCACGCCTGGCGGATCCCGCGCTGCTCGACGCGCCCTTGCTCGACCTCCTGCGCGTCAGCTGCGTCCTCTCCCGGGCGCCGATCGAGCACCCGCGCCTCGCCCTGCGCCACACGGCGCCGGGACTCTTCGTCTACGCGCGCAGCGGCGCCTTGCCGCCGGCGCGCGTCGTGCCGCGGCTCGTCGCGGACGGGGGCGACGCGCCGGGGCGCCTGACTGACGACGAGCACGATCCCCTCGTCGCCGCGCTCCACGGCGAAGCCCGCGGTGGCCCCGCCGGTGAGGCCTTCGGCCCCGGGGAGCTCCGATTCGCGCGCCCGGCGCCGGGGAGGATCGAGGTGGAGCTCGAGGACTCCGGCGGCGGTTGGCTCGTCGCCCACGAGGCCTGGGCTCCCGGCTGGCGCGCCTCCGTGAACGGCGAGGAGCGCGAGCTCCTGCGCCTCGACCACGTCTACATGGGCGTCGAGGTCCCCGCCGGCGACGCCCGCGTCCGATTCGAGTACCGTCCCCGCTCTCTCCACCTCGGCGCGCTTCTCTCGCTCCTCGGCGTCCTGAGCGCCCTGGCCTGCACGCGCCTGCGCCACCTGCGGCAGCGCCGCCGTGAGCTCCTCCGCCATGCACGTCCAGAGTCTCGGTAGCGGCAGCGAGGGGAACGCGACCCTCGTGCGCGCGGACGACCTCAGCGTGCTCGTCGACGCGGGGCTCGGCGTGCGCGTACTCTCGGAGCGCTTCGAGCGCGCCCACGTCGGGCCGCGCCAGCTCGACCACCTGCTCGTGACCCACGGGCACCTCGACCACTCGCGCAGCGCCGGCGCGATCGCGAAGCGGCAGCGCGCCGTGCTGCACTGCAGCGAGCGCATCATGCAGCACCGCGCCCTCGCCCGCGCGCCGCAGAAGGTCGCCCTGCACGTCGGTCACGAGCGCGAGCTCGAGCCCGCGGCCGGGCGCGGCGGGCTCCATTATCGACCTGTGCTCCTCCCCCACGACTGCGACCCGACGGTCGCCTACCGCCTGCGGCACGGAGAGCGCACGGCGGTGATCCTGACGGACATCGGGCGCCCCGACCCCGAGGTGGCGCGCCAGCTCCACGGCGCCCACCTGCTCCTGCTCGAGTTCAACTACGACGCCGAGATGATGCGCAGGGGTCCCTATCCCGCCGTGCTCCAGCGGCGCATCACCGGCGACCACGGGCACCTCTCCAACGATCAGGCGGCGGAGATGCTGGAGCTGCTCGCCGGCCCCGAGCTCCACACCCTGGCCCTGGCGCACATCTCTCGCAAGAACAACACCCCCGAGCTGGCGGAGGCCGCGGCCCGCGCCGCCCTGGCTCGCATCGGTCGCGAGGACGTGCGCGTCCTGGCCCTCTCCCAGCACGAAGTCAGCGAGAACCTCCAAGTCTGATGGACCCCGTCCTGCGCCTGATCGCCGGGCACCGCTCGGTGCGTTCCTTCGAGCCCACGCGCCTCGACGACGATGTCGTGCGCGAGTGCGTAGCCGCCGCTCAGCAGGCGGCGACATCCTCGAACGTCCAGCCCTACGCCCTGATCCGCGTGGAAGCTCCGGACACACGCGCCGCCCTGGCCCGCTGCTGCGGCGACCAGCCCCAGGTCGCCGAGGCGGGGGCCTTCTTCGTCGTCTGCGCCGAGCAGCGCCGCTTCCGCATCGCCGCCGATCTGCACGACGCCCCCTTCGAACCCAACCTCGAGACCTTCCTCGTGGGCGCCATCGACGCCTCGATCTTCGCCCAGAGCCTCGTGCTCGCCTTCGAGGCCCAGGGTCTCGGCATCTGCTACATCGGCGGGCTGCGCAACGAACTGCGGGAGGTGCGGCGATTGCTCGAGCTGCCCGCGGACGTCTTCCCCCTCTACGGGCTGTGCGTCGGCGTCCCCGCCGAGGACCCCGGCACGAAGCCCCGCCTCGCCCCCGAGGCCGTGCTCTTCCACGAGCGCTACCCGTCGGAGGCGGAGCAGCGCGCGCACGTCGGCGAGTACGACGGGCGCATGGCCGAGTACTACGCGGCGCGCGGGCTGGAGGGGCGCGACTGGTCGGGTGGGGTGTTCCGCAAGTGGCGGCGGCGGACGCGAGAGGAGCTGCGCGGGTTCTACGGGGAGCAGGGGGCGCGGCTCGATTGAGAGATGAGGGGGCTTGGCCAGGATGCTGCCAGAAGAGAGACAGGAACCTAGGAGTATCAGGAACCTAGGAGGGTCCGGGTCGTGAGGAGCAACGGCCGATGAGGTCCAACGACCGTTGAAGCGGTCCTCCTGGGATGGGCTCGGGGGAGGTTTGATGTTCCGAGGCTGCCCAGAGTCGGAGGAGTTCAAGTGGATCAACCGGATGCGGAGCCCCTTCGGGGCTCCGCTCCGGAACCCCGTCCATACTTGACCGGAGCGGCCGGAGCCCCGTAGGGGCTCCGGCCGTCTTGCCTCAGGTGGATCGACCGACCAAGAACCTGGCCCAAGAGGGCCGAGTCAACGGCGAACGGACGTCATCGGCCGTTGCTCCTCACGACCCGAACCCTCCTAGGTTCCTGGGTTTCCTAGCTTCCTGCCCCTTGCCTTGGGAACCCGCTGGCCGCAGCCCGCATCACGCCATGAAGTGCCAGCTCACGATCGCCCAGATCGCGATGAAGGCGTCCTTCAGCCCGATCTTCTTCCCCTCCTCGTAGTCCCGCCCCGAGTAGGAGATCGGCACCTCGTACACGCGCACCTTCATCTTCGCGATCTTGGCCGTCATCTCCGGCTCGACCGCGAAGGTGCGCGACTGGATGTCGAGCTTCTCGGCCACCTCGCGCTTCATGACCTTGTAGCAGGTCTCCATGTCCGTCAGGTTGAGGTTCGTGAAGACGTTGGAGACGAGGGTCAGGAAGCGGTTGCCGAGGTAGTGCCAGAACATGTGCACGCGCACGTACTTTCCGCCCAGGAAGCGGCTGCCGTAGACGACGTCCGCCTTGCCGTCCTCGATCGGCCGCAGGAGGATGCCGTAGTCCTGCGGGTCGTACTCGAGGTCGGCGTCCTGGATGATCACGACGTCGTTCCGGACCTCCTTGAAGCCGGTGGCGAGGGCGGCGCCCTTGCCGCGGTTGACCTCGTGGTGGAAGCAGCGGATCTCGGGATGCTTCGAGGCCAGCTCCTCCATGATCTCGGGAGAACGGTCGCGGGAGGCGTCGTTGACGAGGATCAGCTCCTTCTCGTAGGGAGTCGCCAGGACGGCGGCGACGATCTCCTCGAGGGTGCGCTCCTCGTTGTAGACGGGCATCACGATCGAGAGCTTCATGGCGCGCGGGGGCAGGGCTACTTGTGGGGATCGGGGCCCGGCTCGGTCAGGCCGTCGAAGAGCTTGTCGATTTCGAGGAAGCGGCTCAAGCCGGCCTGGAGCTCCTGATAGCCGGGCTCCTCCTCGACGCACCACTCGGGGCGCAGGAAGAGGCGAAAGATCTCGGCGTCGGGGCGCTTGCGCCGCTCCTGGACGGCGCTCCTCTTCTCGAGCCAGTGGTCCCAGTCGCCGAGCAGGTCGTTGATCCCGATCAGGTCGGCGGCCGCGATGCGCTCGAGGGGGATCTTGCTGGCCGTCGCCTTGCGCAACTTGGCCCGCAGGCGCTGGAGCACCCCGGGGGCCTCGGAGGCGGCGTGCTCGATGCGGAAGGGACGGTCGTCACCCAGGCCGCCGGCCAGGAAGCTGCGCCGCAGGGCGAGGGCCAGCATGGCCGGCAGGAGCTGGCGCAGGGCCGCGTCGTCGTAGTTCTTGAAGCAGGCGAGCAGGGGATTGCGCACCTGCAGCAGGCGGATCATCTCGATAGGGAGCTTGCGACTCGTGCTCGAGTGGTGGTGGTAGCAGACGGCGCCCGGCACGTACCAGACCTCGTGCCCGAGCACCCAGCTGCGCCAGCCGAGGTCGACGTCCTCGTAGTAGGCGAAGAACTCCTCGTCGAAGCCCCCCAGCTCCTCGAAGAGGTCGCGGCGCATGGCCATCGCCCCGCCGCAGGCGAAGAGGCTCTTGCGCGGCCAGTCGAAGTCGGGGCCGGGCTCGGCGAGGTAGCCGCGCTGGATGCCGATGCCGTGGAAGTTCATGCCCCCGCCGGCGCTGTTCATCAGCTTCCCGTCCCAGGAGTACATCTTGGCGGTGGTCGCCTGGCACTCATTGCGGGCGAGGGGGCCCACGAGCTCGCGCAGCCAGCGGGGCTCGACGCGCATGTCGTTGTTCAAGAAGACGAGCACCTCGGCCTCGGGGGCCGCGGCCGCGCCTTGGTTGCAGCCGGCGCTGAAGCCCACGTTGCGCGGGTTCTCGATCAGCCGCACCCAGCCGTGGTCGCGCTTCATCTCCGCCACGCTCCCGTCGACCGAGCCGTTGTCGATCAGGACGACCTCGTAACGGTCCTCGGGGTAGTCGAGGGCGGCCAGGGTCTCGAAGCAGGGCGCGAGGTGGTGCTGCCCATTCATGTTCAGGATCACGATCGCGCAGCGCGGGAGCTCGCGGTCGGTCACCGCCTCCCCGGGCTCGACCCGCAGACCGAGGGGATCGGTCGCCTTCTCGCTGCGGGGGCTCAAGAGGCCGCTCCCTCGACGACCTGGGCGGGAGCGGCCGGAGCCGCATCCCGCGTCGCGCCCGGCCGCTCGCGGCACAGGAGCCCGCGATAGCGGAACTCGAGCTCCTCGGCGTTCTCGGCGATCGTCTTGACCCGCGGGAGGTCGCGGCCGAGCTCCTCCAGGAGCCCCGGCTCCTCGACGAGGCGCCGCATCTTGGCGGCGAGGTCGCCCGCGTCCCCCACCCGGAACTGGAGGCCCTCGACGCCGTCGCGCACGAACTCCGCCATCCCGCCGATGTCGCTCGCGAGCACAGGCGTCCCGGTCAGGAAGGCCTCGTGGATCGTGATCGGGGAGTTCTCGAACCAAGTCGAGGGCACGACCAGCACGTCGATCTCGGCGTAGACCTCCGACAGGCGGGCGTTGTCGAAGCGCCCCTTGAACTCGACCGGCAGGCCTTCGGCGAGGCGCGCGAGCTCGGCGTGGTGCGGGTCAGCGTCGGGGTCGAAGCCACCGTAGACGTTGAGCACGGCCCGCGCGGGGTCGAGCTCCGCCATGGCCCGCACCATGACCTCGCCGCCCTTGTACCAGACGAGCGAGCCCACGAAGCCGAAGCGCACGCGCCCTCGCTCGTCCGGCACCTTTGCGAGGGCCTCGACGTGGTCGGTGCGCATGCCGTTGTCGGAGAAGAGGAAGCTGTGCGGGTCGAAAGCCCCGCTCTCGAGGTACTTCGCGCGCAGGAAGCGGCTGGGGCTGACGCGCAGGTCGGCGGCGGCGTAGGCGCCGGTCACGAAGTCGTGGCGCGCGGCGAGGTCCGAGAAACCCTCCAGCCGTGAGCGGAAGCCCGCCAGAGGCCCTTGACCGGGCTCGAGCTCGCGCTCCAGTCGGCTCAGCATCGAGCCGGCCGCGCTCCCCAGTCCCGCCAGCGGCGCGATCAACGAAGGCCAGCGCTCCTTGACGCACAGGAAGCAACCTGCCCCCTGATTCCCTTCGCAGCGCGTCCCGTCCGGGCGGATGAGCTGGACGCGCGCGCAGAGCGCCCAGTAGTCGTGGCAGTGAACGACGGTCGGCAAGCCGCGCGCCTTCGCGACGTGCACCAGCCCCGCCGAGCTGTGGATCAGGTGCTGGAAGTGCACGAGGTCGGGGCGCACGTCGCCCAGGACCTCGGCGAAGACCGCCTCGGCCCGCTCGTGCTGGTAGCTCTCCCGCAAGTTGCGGTGAGCGAGGCGGTGCGTCCAGCGCAGGACCCGCAGCCCCTGGAACTCGCCCTCCTCGACGTGGAAGTCCTCGGGGCCCCCGCCGTCGACGCTCGCCTCGGCCGGCACGCGGTGCAGAACCGTCACGCGATGGCCGCGCCGCTCGAGCTCCTTGGCGAGGTTGTAGGTGTAGATCTCCGTCCCCGCCCAGGTGTCCGGGGGGAAACCGTGCACGACGAAGAGCACGTGCAGGTCGGTTCGCTCGAGGAAGCGGGTGCCGGGGAAGCGCCGTTCGCTCAGGCCGCCCTCCCAGAGTCCCTCGAAGGCCGCCGCGCGCAGCTCGCGGGCGCGGGTGAGCTCGCGCTCGAGCGCGGGTCCTTGCACGCCCGCCGCGAGGAGTCCCTCCCGGTCCGCCCCGAGCTGCCGCTCGACCAACACGCCGGCATCGGCGAGGGAGCCTACGCAGATGCGGTCCAAGTACTCGGCGTTGAACTCCCCGTCGATGCGCGCCCGGGCGCGCATCTGGCCCGGGTCGTAGTCGTGGGAGTGCTCGACCACGGCCTCGGCGTCGTAGACGACGATGTGGCCCGCCTCGAGCAGGGCGCGGGCCATCAGGACGTCCTCGCCGAAGGGCGTGCGCGGGAAGGGGTGCAGCTCCCACAGCTCGCGGCGCACCGCCGAGGCGACGTCGTTGAAGTTGTAGAGCAACCGGCGCTCGTGGGGTCCCATCGCGGCGTAGGCCGCTCGGTCCTCGAGCCGCACCTCGCGGCGCTCGGCGGCGTAGCCGGGGTCGCCGTCGCTGAAGAGCTTCGTCAGGAGCTCGGCGTCGGGCCGCGCCACGTTGCGGCAGTAGGCCGCCCCCACCGCGGGGTCCTCGAAGTTCGCCGCGAGCCGCTCCAGCCAGTCGCTCCCGCCCGGGATCGCGTCCTGGGTCAGGAAGACGCAGAGGTCGCCGCGCGAGCGCGCCGCGAGGAGGTTGCGGGTGTCGCCGTGGTCGAACTCCACCGGGTCGATGCGCTCACGCCGCAGGGGCACGGGGAAGTCCGCGGCGCGCTCCCCGAGGTACTCCCAGCTGCCGTCGTCCGAGCTCGAGTCGATGGCCAGGAAGTCCCAGCTCAGGCTCGTCTCCTGCCGCGCTAGGGCGTCCAGGACCCGGGGCAGGAACTCCATCCCGCGCCAGGTGGGCATGAGGACGGAGACGGACTGGATCGGGCGCATGAAGGGGGCTGGGGCCGGCCGGGGCGAACATTAGACGGGCTCGGACCCGGGGGCGGAAGGTCCGAGGAGGCCCTTCCCTCACTCCTCGGCCCCTCACTCGTCGCCGGTCAGCGCCTCCAGCTCCGCGATCGCCTCCGCGACCCCGGTTTGTCCCGGGCTCAGCTGCTGGACCCGGCGGTAATGGGTGAGGCTGCGCTCGGGCTGCCCGAGGCGCTGGAAGGCGATGGCCAGGGAGAGGTGGGTCCAGGGTGTGTCGTCCCCGAGCGAGCGGGCGGCTTCGAGGGGGACGAGAGCCTCTTCGAAGCGGCCGACCTTGACCAGGGAAGTCCCGAAGGCCGCCTGGGCGTTCAAGTCCCGGGGGTTGACCGCGACGACCTGCGCCAACAGGGGGATCGCCTGGTGGTACTCGCCGCCCGCGGCGAGGCCCAAGGCGAAGATCGACTTGCCGTAGATCTCGGTCTGCGAGGCCGGCGCCGGCCGGTCGCTCGGGTCGAGGGGATCGGGGAGCTCCGACGCCTCGCGCCCCGCCGCCGCATAGCCCAGGGCGTTCAGCTGCGCGATCTGCGCCGGGTCGAGGTCGACGTCCCCTCCGACGGGCAGGCGCGGCAAGCGCGACAGCTCGGCGATCGCGCGCCGGTAGGGCTCGGGGTCGACGTCGCCCCTCACCAGCAGGTCTTGCTCCTCCTTCGGGTCGGAGTCGAGGTCGTAGAACTCGGGCTCGGAGCTGTGCAGGTACTTCCCCCCCGCGTCCAGCCAGCCGGAGAGAGGACTCCAGCCGTAGCTGAGGAAGCCGGAGTAGGACTCGAGGTATACGCCGCGGTCGTCCGGGATCGTCCCCGAGGCCAGGCTCCGGCCGTCCACGTCTCCGGCGCCCCCGAGCCCCAGCTCCTCGAGGAAGGTCGGAAAGAGATCCACGACGCTGACGATCTCCCGCGAGCGCGTGCCGGCCCGCCGCTCGTCCGCGAAGCGGATCATGAAAGGGACGTGCATCGTGGACTCGTAGATGAAGGCCGAGTGGGTCGGCTCCCCGTGGGCGTAGAAGGCCTCGCCGTGGTCGGCGACCACGGCAAGCGTCATCCGCTCGAAGCCCACCTCGCGCTCGAGGCCGTCGAGCAAGCGCCCGACGTCATGGTCCATCGCCGCGACCTCACCGCGGTACTGGTGACCTCCGGCCCGTTCCACGAACTCCGCCGGCGCCGAGTAGGGCATGTGCGGGTCGAAGTAGTGCACCCACAGGAAGAAGGGCCGCGAAGCCTCCCGCTCGCGCAGCCAGGCCAGGGCCCGGTCGGTGACGACGGTCGAGGGGTGCTCGGGAATCCAGCTGTCGCCGCCCGACTCGCGCACGGGCTCGTCGTAGAGGTCGAAGCCCTGATCCAGGCCGTAGGGGCTGAGGAGCACGGCCGAGGCGACGAAGGCCGCCGTCTCGAGGCCGGCTTCGCGAGCGCGCTCCGCCAGGGTGTCCGCCTCCCGCGAGAGGCTCATGATCCCGTTCTCGCGCACGCCGTGCCTCAAGGGATAGAGGCCCGTCAGCATCGAGGTGTGCGAAGGCAAGGTCAGGGGCGCCACGGTGTGCGCCCGTTCGAACACCACGCTGCGGAGCGCGAGCTCGGACAGCTTGGGCGTGATGTCGCGGTCCTTGCCGTAGAAGTCGAGGGCCCCGGCCTTGGTGGTGTCGAGGGTGATCAGGACGCCGGAGAGCTGCTCGGCCTCGGGCTCCCCGCTCTCCGAATCACCGCAACCCGCGACCAGCGCCGCCGTGAGCGCCCCCACGACGATCCGCCCGAGCCGGCCCGTGCCGCGCGACCACCGATTGCAGGAGTTCATCGCGGGGATGCTAGCACCGGTCTCGAGAGGCGACAACGAGCCCAGCCGACGGGGCGGGCCGGCGCCGACGCCGGTTGCGGAAAGCGCCTCCTCAGACCGAAGGTCGCGCCGCGGAGGTCCCTTCGGGTCCGAAGGCCGGCCCCCGACCTCGGCTGCCCCAGTACTGGCCCAGCACCTGCCCGCCGCGCAGCGCGGGCGCCCGCAGGAGCTGGGGCAGACCCGCGACGCCGCGCTCGCGCAGGACGAAGCGCAGATCCTCGCGCAGCTCGTAGGCGACGCCGCGCGCGACCGAGAGCAAGCTGGGTCGCAGGAGCAGCCCGTGCACTTGCCGGTGGAAGGCCGCGTCGATGCGGTAGCGCTGGAAAGCGCCGCGGGCTCCGTAGCGATGGGCGTGGTAGGCGACGCTGCGCGGGGCGAAGCGCAAGCGGTGGCCGGCATCGAGGGCGCGTGCGGCCCAGGCGAAGTCCTCGCCGAAGGGGACCTCGGGGAACTCGAGCTCGCGGAAGACCTCGGCGCGTACGCAGCTCGCGACGTTGTTGAAGCGCAGGTGCTCGAGGCGCTCCCGGGGCGGGAGGCGGCGCACCGCATCGGCGTCGAGCTCCTCGAGCTCGGGGGCCTCGGCCCGCGCCTCGGGCGCAGCCAGGGCCGTGCGCGCGGTCAGGAGGTCCGCCTTCGGGTGCGGCAGGAGGCGCGAATAAGCCCCCGCGACGCGCGGATCCTCGAGGGGTCGGACGAGCTCGCGCAGGAAGTTCGGGCCGGCCGGCAGCGCGTCCTGCGACAGGAAGACCAGGACTTCCCCCTTCGCGCGCCGCGCCAGGCGGTTGCGGGTCTTGCCGTGCCCGAACTCCGCTTGCGGGATGACCTCGACCTCGGCGCCGGCGGCCTCGAGGAGCTCGACGCTGCGATCGCTCGAGGAGGAGTCGACGGCGAGCAGCTCGCGCTCGCCTGGCCAGTCCTGTTCCGCGAGGGTCGGGAGCAGGAGCTCGAGGTCCGACTCCCCGTTCCAGGTCGGCAGGAGGATCGAGAGGCGGGGCGAGGGCATGGCGAGAGACGCGGGGTGCCGGAAGTCTACCTCGACTTCGCCCGTCGGCTCCCCGCCCAGTCGGACCTCAGTCCGGCGCCGTGATCCCGATCCGCTCGCTCAGCCAGCGCATCTGGTCTTCGATTCGCTCGGGAGTCAGGGCGTGGCCGTCGTCATACCAGAGGATCGTCTTGGGCTCGCTGGCCGCCGCCTGGTAGGCCTCGGCGTCGGCGGCCGGGACGAGCTGGTCCGTGCGGCCGTTCTGGAACAGCAGGTGGGCGGGCGCGGCGTGGGCGACGAAGCGGATGGGCTCGATGGGCTGCATCAGCTCGACCCACTTCTTGAACTTCTCGGCGCCCACACCTTGCTCCTCCGGCGGCGGGTCCTCGGCGCCGGTGAAGTGGGCGACGAGCCCGCCGTCGCCGACCGCCAGGGCATAAGCCACGAGGCGCGTCTCGACGCCGGCGAGCAGCCCCCCCATCGCCCCGCCGTAGCTGCCACCGACGTAGGCCAGGCGCTCGGGGTCGACCGTGTCGAGGGCGAGCAGGAAGTCCACCGCGCGCCGCAGGTCCTGGATCAGCTGCACCTGCTCGTCGCGGTCGCGGGCGTCGAAGCGCAGGATGTCCTCCCGCGGCCCGTCGGGCCGCGCCCAGGGCGCGCTGATCGCGATCACGACGGCGCCGGTCTCGACGTAACGCGGCGCCATCCGCAGGGCGTTGTCGCGGCTGCCGGGCATGCCGTGCATCATCACGATGCCGGCGTAGGGCCCTTCACCCTCGGGCTGGAAGAGGTAGGCCGGGACGCGCCCCCCCTCGGGGCTGGCGTAGCTGAGGTCCGCGCGGGTGTAGCGGTGTTCCTGCGTCCAGTCGTGCTCCTCGATCTCGAGTTCGGCCTCGGCGTCGTAGTCGAAGAGGGCCAGGACCTCCTTCTCGATCGGGGGCGGGGCGGAGGAGGGCGCGGGGTCCTCCTCGAAGTGGAGGTGAAGACCGACGAGGACGGCGAGGAGCGCCAGGGGGGTGAGCTGCAGCATCTTGACTCCTGGACTGGGGACGGCCGCCGGTGGAGAGCCCGCCGGCGGCCCCAAGCTACGCAACTGGGCAGCGGGCGATGGTCCCGATACGAAGGTCGAACGACGAAGCCGGCGCCCGGCCCTCCTCGCCGCGCCCGCTCCTTCTAGTGGGCCGCGAAGTCGCGGCGGCAGATCGCGGCCAGCCAGAGACTCGAGACGAGCACCGCCACCAGGATCAGGAAGCCGTAGTCGATCTCGATCGTCATCAGGGAGCGCCCCTCGATGGCGAAGATCACCAGGGCGACCAGGAAGACGTCGAGCATCGTCCAGCAGCGCAGGAGCTCGAGACTCGACGCGGCTCCGCCCCCGCGCCCCCGCCTGCGGAGCAGCCAAAGCCGCCACGTCAGGCCCAGCTCCACGCCCGGGAGCAGCACCAGGGCCAGCGCCAGGAAGGCGGCGACCGCGCCGGCCCCCTGGTCGAAGACGGCCCACACGAAGGTCAGGCAGGTGAAGTCGTGGTCGCTCATCAACCAGTCGTCGATCGCCAGGAAGGGGACGACCATGATCGCGACGTAGCCCGCGGTCGCCGCGACGAGGAGCAATCCCGACCACAGGGGGGGGCGTCCGCCGCGCGCCTGGCTCGCGCCCGCTGTCTGCCAGCGGATCGACAGGATCGTGCTCGTCGCCATGCTCAGCGCGATGGCGAGCAAGAAGGCGTAGATGCCGATCCGCGGCCGCGCGTCGATGAAGACCTGGTCATTGGTGAGGGCCAAGATGAAGCTGACGATCAGGACGTCGATCATCGACCACTTCCCCAGGCGCTCGAGGAGCCGCAGCGTCCGGTGGTCCCGGCTCCCCGGCGCCTCGAGGAGGACGAGCCGCAAGAGCATGAAGAGCTTGGCGAAGGGGAAGAGCACCGAGAAGGCCACGATGACGACCGCCAGGACGAGCAGCCCCTCCTCCCACATCATCCGCACGCTGCCCAGGAGGTCGTAGGGCTCGACCGCCGAGAGGGCCATGTCCACGTCGATGAAGGGAACGAGGAGCGCGACGACGTTCAGGGCGAAGGCCGTGCCGAGCAGGGCCAGGAGGCCCGTCCGCCCCCGGGCGGCGGGCGCGGCGCGCTCCCCGACACTCACCCGCTCTCCCTCCCGCTCAGAGGTTCAGGTTCAGGACGAAGTCGCTGCGGAAGGGCACGTTCATGATCGTGGCCCCGGAGCGCTTGGAGCTCGCCTGGTCGATGAAGGTCGCCGGCAAGGGGCCCGCCAACCCCGTCGAGAGGATCTGCGTCGGCGCGTAGCCGCCGACGGTCGTCACCCCGAAGTAGACCTCGGACTGGTTCGTGCCCGCGCACGAATCGACGCGGTCATAGCCCCCGGCGCTGTAGCGCAGGCTCTCGAGGCCCGGGTAGGTGCTCGGGTCGATCCAGCTGCCGATCGACATCGACATGTAGCCCGGCAGGAAGGGGCCGCCCTGGGTGCTGATGCTGGTCCCGCAGAAGCCGCCGAGCAGGAGGTTCCCGATGTACCACTGGGGAGTGAGGCCGCCGCCGCAGACGCAGGTCTGAGTGACGGGGTTGACGACGAAGTCGATCCCCTCCTCGTACTCGCAGGTCGTCACCCCGCCGCTCGAGTCCACGCGACGCACGGCCTCGATCGGCGCGCCGCCGATCGCCACCGACGTGCTCGGCGAGGGCGCGAAGCTCGCTCCGGGCCCCACGAAGGTGTAGCTCCGGTCCGGGTGGAAGGCTCCCCCGCGCGGGAAGCCCGGCGCGTGGTCGACGGCGTCGCAGGCGTGGGTCAGCATCCAGGCGTATTGCCTGGCGTTGGTGCCACAGACGCGCACGTAGTCCACGTAGCCCGTGAAGCGCACGCGGTTGTTGGTCTGGGCGGCGCAAGGCGGAACCGGGCAGGGCGCGGGCCCCGCGGCGGCCGTCGGGCGCAGGTTCCCGTTGGCCAGGTAGCGCCACACCTGCAGGTCGTTGCCCGCGCCGTCGGTCTCGAGCCAGGTGCGCGAGTACTGGAGGGTCATGCGACCACGCCACTTCGTCACACCGGCCCCGTCGAGGAGCCTCAACGACGGGCGGAAGACCCGACAGGGAAGCCCCGACTGAGTGAAGCTGCTCCCGCCCCAGACGGCTTTGCAGCTGACGATCGACTCGATGTCACAGTCCTTCCAGCAGATCCCGATGCTCTGCTGGCTGAAGCCCGGAGGCTGTGGGATGCGCGGCGTAGCGGCCGTGCAGCAGGGTCCCCCGTCGAGGCGGTCAGGTGTGGGGCACTGGGCCTGGGCGCTCGAGCCGGTCGTGACGAGGGCGGCCGCGATCGCGAGGGCGAGGTGGAACAGCTGTCGCATCGAATCTCCTCCGGAGCCGGCCCGCGGGTTCATGCGCTGCTCTCCCCCCTGGAGGGCGACGTCGCGAGATCTACGGCTCCGTCTCGCACATCCTAGCAGTCCGTGGTGAAAGTGCTTTCGTGCCAGAGCGCCGGCATCCGCCCCGCCTCGGCTCCCAGCAGCGCAGGTGAGTCGGTGGAATCAGCGAGCACGGTGGGTGTCGAGGCGGGGTGGAGGACGGCGTTCTGGTGCGAAATGACTTTCACCACGGGCTGCCAGGCGCACTCAGCCCGCGCGCCAGGGATTCGATCCGGCCTGCCAGGCGCAAGCCCTCCTCGCACCTCGCGGGGCCCATCCAGTAGCCTAGCGCCCCCCAACGGAGCCCCTGCCCCCGCCTCCATGAAGCGCGACTTCACCCCGATCCTCTTCGGTGTCCTCATCACGGCCCTCTTGTCGGGCACCTTCGTCATCGCGGGCCTCAAGGCGGGCATCACCCCGGGAGTCAGCCCCCTGGTGATCCTCTGCGCCTGGGGACTCTTCGTGAAGCGCGCCGCGGGTGAGGGCGGGACGCGCTTCCTGAACCTGACGCAGGTCTCGGGCTCGGCGGGCATGGCGGTCACGGCCGGCGTGATCTTCACGGCGCCGGTGGTGCAGATCGTCTACGAACAGCGGGGCCTCGAGCCGCCGCCCGTGGACGTCCTCTCGTTGATCGTGCTCAGCCTCGCGGGGGCGCTGATCGGCTTCGGCTTCGTCGGTCTGGCGACGAAGAAGTTCCTCTCCGACCCGACCCTCCCGGCTCCGGAGGCGCGGGCCTGCAAGACGATGATCTCCTCGGCGGTCACCGCGGCCGCGGTGCGGCCGAAGATGGGGCGCTCCCTCTTCGCCGCCCTCGGCGTGGGCGTCGTCGCGACCCTCGCGACGAAGATGCGAGCCCTGGCCGGGTCCTTCCCGCTCTTCACCGAGCAGCGTAACGAACACGCCTTCGCGCTGCGCCTGCCCCTGGACGCGCTCCTGATCGGCATCGGGGGCCTCTTGACCCTGCCGACGGCGCTGCTCGTCTTCAGCGGCTCGATGATCCGCATGGGGGGCGAGTACGTCATCGCCGGCTTCGATCCGGGCTCGGTCTGGGCCACCGAGCGCTTCGCTGGCGAGATCGACACGACCCTGCGATGGGCGGGGGGCGCGACCATGCTGGTCGCGGTCTGCTACTCGCTGGTCAAGTTCATGGGCGTGCGGAAGTTGCACGGGAACGGGGCCGACGAGGACGCGGTGCTCGAGGTGGATCCCCGGGTTCAGCGCCTCCTCAAGCTCTGCATCGGCCTGGGCGTCCTGGTGCTCGTCGGCTGGCTCTCGAGCTCCGCGGGCGTGGGGACCTTCATGATCACGATGGCGATCACGATCCTCGTCATGGCCATGCTGATGACCACCCTGGGCGCGATCCTCTCGCTGCAGATCGGCAGCTCCGCCTCGCCGGTCTCGGGGACGATCTTCGTCACGACCCTCGTCCTCTGCCTCGCGGCCCTGGCCGTGGGCCACGACGAGGTCGAGGACGTCCTGATCCTGACCCCCCTGATGGTCGGGGCCTGCGTCGCGGTCTGCTCCGCGAACGACTCGAGTCAGGACTACAAGACCATGCAGCTCGGCAAGGTGCGCGTGCAAGACGGTTTCCTGGCCCAGCTCCTGGGCCTCGGCGTGGGCTGCGTCGTCGTACCGATCGTGCTCTACATCGCGCACGACTCCTACACCCTCGGCAGCGACGCCCTGCCGGCCCCGCAGGGGATGATGTTCTCGACCCTGATCAGCGGGCTCTTGCTCGAGAGCGTCCTGCCCTGGTGGCCGATCTTCTTCGGCCTGGGGCTCGGCGTCCTGGCGGTCGGCATGGAGGTCGTGGCCGGGAAGCGGGGCTGGATGCTGCCGTCGATGGCCCTCGCCGTCGGCATCTACCTCCCCGCGGCGATCGGCGTCGGGATCCTGATCGGCGCCCTCTTCCGCTTCTTCGGCGAGCGCGGACACGGCAAGCAGACGAACGAGTCCATCCTGACGGCGGCGGGCCTGATCACGGGCTCGGCGCTGCTCGAGCTGGTGCTCGGGATCATGATCCTCTTCGGCTTCCAGGAGCACGCCCTCGAGATCTTCGAGGCGCCGGGGACCTGGACGGCGGCCCTGGGGATCCTGCTGATCGGCGCGCTGCTCTTCTTCAACTCCCGCGATCGCAATACGGAGTCGCACACCTAGTTGCTGATTAACAACAAGGGGGTGCCAGGCATATGCCTGGCACCCCCTTGTTGTTAATCAGCAACTAGGTGTGCGACTCCGTATTGCGATCAGGGCGCGAAGGTCACGCAGAGGGCGCCGGTGGTGTTGAAGCCCTCGGGGCCGCCCTGGGGGTCCCGGTGCCAGAGCTGGAAGTAGAGGCTCCCGCCCGGTTCCACCTGGCCCGCGCCGTTCGAGAGGGGCGGCAGGGTGAAGTCCAGGGGCACGGTGACCGTGCCGTTCGGCCCGGTGCTGGGCACCTTGCGGTAGCGGAAGAAGGGCGGGCCGATGCAGCGCACGCCCTCGCCGAAGGGGGCCTCCGCGGGCTCGAGGCCGTAGAAGAGGAAGGCCGGCTTGTTGGGCGGGAGGTTCGAGAGCACGAGCTCGAGGTCGTTGGCCGAGATCGAGGTCGAGCCGTTGAAGTCGATCTCCCCCGCCAGGCCGGTGCTGTTGGCCAGGCTCTCGCAGTACACGAAGGGCACCGGTTCGTAGCCGAAGTCCACGTCATCGCGCAGCTCGCCATGGTCGAGGCTCAGGCTGGCGGGCTGGCAGTCGCTGTCGAGGCCCGCGTCGCCGCCGACGCCGCAGGGCGAGGCCACGAAGCCCTCGGGCAAGGTCGTCTCGTCGACCCGCAGGCCGTAGTCGCCCGCGCACAAGCCACCGAAGTCGTACTCGCCCTCGGAGCCCGTCGTCGTCGTGGCGACGACCTGGTTCGCTCCGTCGAGGAGCTCGACCGTGACGCCTTCGATGCCGGGCTCGCCCGCGTCCTGCAGGCCGTCTCCGTCGAGGTCGCTCCAGACGCGGTCGCCGACGCTCGCCTCGCACTCCTGGTCGAAGTCGAAGCCGGTCAGGGCGCCAGAACCCGCGAGGTGCACTTCGAGGCGCTCGACGCCAGCGATCGCGCCCAGGTCGAGGACGTTCACGCCGTTGTTGCCGACCGCGGGCAGGGCAACGTCACTCAGGAGCGCGCCGCCGGGGGCGAAGAACTTGGCCCGGGCGTTCTGGCCGTTCTCGATGTCCATGTACTGGATGTCGTGGAAGGTCACCGTGCCCAGGTCGGCGAAGTCGAAGGCCAGGACGCCGGAGGAGTTGGCCTCGTCGTCCGGGTCGGCCACGCGGCCCTCCTCGTCGAGGACGAGGTCCTCGGCGACGATCAAGATCATCCCGAGCGGCGTGTCGTTCTGGTAATCCGAGCCCTCGCGACCGCCCCAGCCCTTGCCGGGGCCGTCGAAGTCCTCGTGCGGCGTGCCGAGGTCCTTGTCGCCGCCCGAGGGCTCGGAGCTGTCGAAGGCCACGGCCGTGTTCTGTCCGGGGAAGCGACTGTTGGAGCCCCAGACCTGAACGGCGGCGCCGCCCTCGAGGGCGGAGAGGGAGCTCACGATCTGGCCCTTCTGGAGGCCTTCGAATTGCACGTTGCCGGCCGAGGCGGTGGCGGGAATCAGGCAGGCCACGGCGACGAGGCCGGCGGCGCGCCGAAGGGGAAAGGAATTCCGAGTCGACATGGATAGATCCTCGCGGAAGGAAAGGATTGCGGTGTGCCACCCGGGCCTGCGGGAGCCCTGCGATCGAGGCGACTTCGAAAGCTACCCCCGGATCCGGGGGGAGGTCGGGCGGCCGCGAAAAGCACCTGGCCCTCGCGGGGGGTGCGAGATTCCTTCGCACCCCTTACCCTTCCCCCCATGAACATCCTGTGCCTCCCGATCCTCGCCCTGCCCCTCCTCTCCAGCGCCGCGCCCCAGGAGGACGAGCCGAAGAGGAACAGGACCTTCGAATTCGACGAATCGAGTGCCAGCGCCTCCGTCGTGGCCGGCGGCCGCGAGCTCGACTACTCGATCGTCCTGCGCACCACTCGGGTGCGTGACGACGAGGAAGAGGTCACGGCGCACTTCACGACCTTCGCGTACTTGCTCGACGGAGCCGATCCCATCGAGCGCCCCGTGACCTTCGCCTTCAACGGTGGTCCGGGCTCGGCCTCGATCTGGCTGCACCTGGGACTCCTCGGCCCCCGGCGCGCTGTCGTGCCGAGCGATGCAGCGAATGCGGGGGCGCCCCCCTACCCCCTGGTCGAGAATCCCCACACGCTCCTGACCCACAGTGACCTCGTCTTCGTGGACCCCGTCGGCACGGGCTTCAGCAGGGCCTCGGGCGAGTCCACGGACGAGGACTTCTGGGGCGTGGACGAGGACGTGGCCTCGGTCGCCAACTTCGTGCGCCAGTGGCTGACCGACAACGGTCGCTGGGGATCGCCGAAGTACGTGCTCGGCGAGAGCTACGGCGGGATCCGCGGGGCGCTGCTGGCCGAGTCCCTCAAGAGCCAGGGCGCTTCGGTGGCCCTCAACGGCCTGATCTTCGTCTCGCCGGCCTTCGACATCCAGTTCGTGGACGGCCGCGAGGACGACCTGACCTACGTCACCGAGCTGCCGACCTACGCCGCCACGGCCCACTATCACGGCGTCCTGCCGCAGCCCGTCGCGGACCGCGACGCCTGGCTCGAGGAGGTGCGCGACTTCGCCTCCGGCCCCTACCTCGAGGCCCTTTTCGCAGGCAGCGCCTTGCCGGCCGACCAGCGCCGCGCGGTGGCCGAGCAGCTCCACGCCTACACCGGGATCTCCGCCGACCACTGGGAGCGGGCCAACCTGCGCCTCGCGGCCGCGCGCTTCCTCAAGGAGCTCTTGCGGGAGCGCGGCCTCGTCCTCGGGCGCCTCGACACGCGCTACCGGGGTCGCGAGATCGACGCCGCCGGCGAGACCCCCCAGAGCGACCCGATGATCGACGGCATCGGCAGCGCCTACACGGCCGCCTTCATGCACTACCTGCGCCGCGACATCGGCCTGGAGCTTCCCCGCAAGCGCCAGTACCAGGTCTTCGGCAACGGCACCTTCGGCAAGTGGAAGCGCTCCGCGGAAGGCCAGGAGGCCTTCTCCGGCTGGCTCGACACCGTCCCCGCCCTGGCCCGCTCGATGCAGTCCAACCCCGAGCTGCGCGTCTTCTGCGCCAACGGCTGGTTCGACGTCGCGACGACCGTCATGGCCGCCGAGTACAACCTCTCGCGCCCCGGCATCGACCCCGCGCGGGTCGTGATCGAGAACTACGAGGCCGGGCACATGATGTACGTGCACGAGCCGAGCCTCGAGCGGCTGGCGGCGGACCTGCGGGCCTTCTACTCGCCGCAGCGCTAGTGTCCTGATTCGGAAGTTCGTCGACACCTCCCGCCCCCGCAAGGTCCCTGGCGGTGTTGCGCCTTCGTCAACGTAGCTACGGCTACGCCCTCCTCGGCGCGCCTAGCCAGGGGCCATGCGGGGGCGGGAGGTGTCGACGAACTTCCGAATCAGGACACTGGCGGGCCGTCAGCGGTCGCAGAGCTGCCGGTAGTTGCAGCTCTCGCACTCCCGGGAGCCCTCCTCCACGCGGGGAAAGGCGGCCTCGTCCCCGAGGTCGTCGTCCGCGGCGAAGTGCAGGTCGCGCATCTCGGCGAGAGAGGCTTCCACGCGCGCCTGGATCGCCTCGAGCTCCTCGCGGGTGTGGACCTTCTCCACCAGCTCGCCGCGCGTCAGGTAGGCGTCGACGCAGACCACCTCCTCGGGCGCGACGCCCCAGGTCTCGGCGGCGTAGAGGGCGTAGACCCCGAGCTGGAACTCGTCCTGCGGGCGAGGCGAGCCGGACTTCCAGTCGTAGACGTGCACCCGCCCGTCCAAGCGCAGGGCGAGGTCGGGGATCGCGTAGACCGGCGTGCAGGCGAGCTCGATCGTCGGCAGGTCGCGCACGTCGCGCCGCGCGGGGGCGCGTCCCTCGACGCAGAGCAGGTCCCCGGGCGCGACCTCGCGCACAGCCGCCAGGCGCGACTCCTCGAAGAAGCAGGCGGCGCCCGCCTCCAGGCGCCCGACGAAGCGCTTCCCGTAGTCCCCCGCCGCCGAGGTGGACTCGTCGACGCAGGACTCCTCGTAGTGGTGCTCGGCGAGGTGCACACTCTGGCTCGGCTTGTCACGCCAAAGCCCGGCGCCGTCGCGAGACTCCTTGTAGCCCGCGCGCAGCTTCTTCAGCGCGAGGGCCAGGAGCTCCTCTCGGGGCAGCTCGCGCCCCTCGGCCCGCCGGTCGAAGTGCTCCGCGATCGCCTGGTGCAGGACGTCCCCCGCCAGCATCGGCATGCGGGTCATCTTCTTCAGGCGCCAGGCCAGCTGCCGGCTCTCGGGCGCGCTCCGCAGCCAGCCGTTCCAGCCCAGGTAGTAGTCGAGGTAGTAGCGCCGCCGGCAGGCGTCGAAGGTCCCCGCGCGGGAGACGGACCAGGACAGCGCGTGCGCGAGGGCCATGGAGCGCTACTCGCCTCCCTCCAAGGGCGCCGGCGCGGCCGCGTCCGGGTGGTAGAGCTCTCCGCCCTCCTGCTCGAACTGCGCGGCCTTCTCGCGCATGCCCGCTGCGAGGGCCTCCCCGTCCTCGATCCCGTGCTCGGCGGCGTACTGGCGCACGTCCTCGGTGATCTTCATCGAGCAGAACTGCGGGCCGCACATCGAGCAGAAGTGCGCCGTCTTGGCGCCGTCCGCCGGCAGGGTCGCGTCGTGGTAGGCGCGCGCGGTCTCGGGGTCGAGGGAGAGGTTGAACTGGTCCTCCCAGCGGAACTCGAAGCGCGCCCGGCTGAGGGCGTCGTCGCGCTCCTTGGCCTTGGCGTTGCCCCGCGCCACGTCCGCGGCGTGAGCCGCGATGCGGTAGGTCACGACGCCCTGCTTGACGTCCTCGGCGTCGGGCAGGCCCAGGTGCTCCTTTGGCGTCACGTAGCAGAGCATCGCGGTCCCCCACCACCCGATCATGGCCGCGCCGATGCCCGAGGTGATGTGGTCGTAGCCGGGGGCGATGTCCGTGACGAGCGGGCCCAGGGTGTAGAAGGGCGCCTCGCGGCAGACCTCCTGCTGGCGGTCGATGTTCTCCTTCACGCCGCTCATCGGCACGTGGCCGGGGCCCTCGATCATCGTCTGCACGTCGTGCTTCCAGGCGACCTCGGTCAGCTCGCCGAGGGTCTCGAGCTCGGCGAACTGGGCCGCGTCATTGGCGTCGTGGATCGAGCCGGGACGCAAGCCATCCCCCAGGCTGAAGGAAACGTCGTACTCCTTCATCAGCTCGCAGATGCGCTCGAACTCGGTGTAGAGGAAGTTCTCGCGGTGATGCGCCAGGCACCACTTGGCCATGATCGAGCCGCCGCGGGAGACGATGCCCGTCAGGCGCTTGGCGGTCAGGGGCACGTAGCGCAACAGCACACCCGCGTGGATCGTGAAGTAGTCGACGCCCTGCTCGGCCTGCTCGCGCAAGGTATCGAGGAAGAGGTCGATCGTGAGCTCCTCGACCTTGCCGTTCACCTTCTCCAGGCACTGGTAGATCGGCACGGTGCCGATCGGGACCGGCGAGTTGCGCACGATCCACTCGCGAGTCTCGTGGATGTTCTCGCCCGTCGAGAGGTCCATGACCGTGTCCGCCCCCCAGCGGATCGACCACTGGAGCTTCTGGACCTCCTCCTCGATCCCGGAGCTGACGGCGCTGTTGCCGATGTTCGAGTTGATCTTCACCTTGAAGTTCTTGCCGATGATCATCGGCTCGAGCTCGAGGTGGTTGACGTTGGCCGGGATGATGGCGCGGCCGGCGGCGACCTCCTGGCGCACGAACTCCGGCTCGCAGCCCTCGCGCGCGGCGATGAAGGCCATCTCCTCGGTGACGACGCCGAGCCGCGCGTAGTGCATCTGGCTCAGGTTCCCGTCGGAGGTCCGCCGGCGGGCGGCGATCCAGTCTTCCCGCAGGCGCGGCAGCCCGTCCTGGGGCCGGTGCCCCTGGGGCCCCGAGGTGTCGTAGAGATCGATCTGTCCCGGCTCCCCGTCGAGGTGCACGCGGCGCTCGGGGACGCGCAGGAGCGTCCCCGCGTGCTCGACCGTCTTGTAGACCTTGTGGGAGCGGGGAAAGCTCTGCTCGAGGGGTCGCGCCGGCGCGGGCTGGGCGGCGATCGGCAACTCCAGGGAGGAAGAGGGCGAGGAGGAGGGAGCGTGCAGGTCCTTGGGCTTCATGGGTGCTTTCCTACGCCGGCATGATCCGGATCAGGTTCGAGGGGTGCTTCTCAGACGCGCGCGGCGTCGCCCCCAGCTCACGGGCGCCCGGCGGAATCGCGGGCGCTTCCCGCACGCAGTCTAGGCTTTTTGGCCGCCGCCTTCGTCGATTCCGGCAGCGGGCGCGGCCCGCTCGACGTGCGTCGCAGGAATGGGAGAGACCTCGGCCTCCACGGCGTCGCGCGTGGCCGCCCGCAGGTCTTCTCCGGCCGCCTCCAGGCCGCGCCGCCGCAGGCGCAGGATGGCCGTGTTCAGCTCCGCGCCGAGCAGAAAACCGATCGACATCAGGTAGCACCACAGGAGCAGAACGATGATCGCGGCCAGGGTGCCGTAGGTCGAGTTGTAGCTCTGCCAGCTCGTGCCCAGCCAGTCCGCGAGGACGCGGGTCAGGAGCACCCACAGCCCCACCGAGGCCAGGCTCCCCGGGAGCAGCGCCCGCAACCGCAGCTCGACGTCGGGGCCGAGGCGGTTCAGCAGGAGCACCGAGAAGAGCAGCATCCCGCCCCCGATGAACCAGTTCACCGCGCGCCAGGTCTCTTCCACGGAGGAGTCGAGGCCGAAGTATCGCCCGGCGATCACGGCCAGGGTGCCGGAGAGCGGCAGGAGCGCGAGGACCACGGTCCAGGTCGCCAGGAATCCCACGGTCAGGACCAACGAGAGGGCGTTGCGCCCGATCAGCGAGCGGTAGCGGACCTCGTAGATCGTGCTCAGCGCGCGCATGGCGGCGCGCGTCACGCCGCTGGCCGACCACAGGATCGTCAGGAAGCTGACGGTCAAGAGGTCCTTGCGCGGGTTCCCGAGGACGTTGGCCACGATGCCGTCGAGGTCCTTCGCCACGCCGGGCGGCAGGACCTCGTGCAGGCGGCTCGAGATCTCCGTCTGGACCCGCACGGACGACAGCCCCTCGAGCTCGTGCAGCGCCGGCTGGAAGCGGAGCTCGACGCCGAGCCCCAGGCAGTCGACGACCCCTTCCGGAAGCACCTGGCCGAGCACCGAGTAGAGCCCCGCGAAGAGCTCGTAGGTCGTGCGCTCGGTCCACTCGTCGATCGGGACGAGGCCGACGAGAGAGACGAGCGCCAGGAGGCAGGGCGGCAGGGAGAGGAAGAGGAAGAAGGCCACCGCCGCGGCGTGGGTGAAGAGGGCGTGCTCCTGGATCGCCCGCAGAAAGTCTTGCACGACCCGCAGGCTCGCGCGCAAGAGGCGCAGGAGACCGCCCAAGAATCCGGAGGACGTCACGGCCCGGCGTCGACCTCCAGCAGGCGCCAGAGGGTCCAGCTCGCGACGCTGCGCAGCGGCGCCCAGCGGCGCGCGCGCTCCTCGAGCTCCGCGGGTCCCGGGCGCTCGTCGAGGCCGTCGAGCACGCGCATCCCCTCCTGCAGGCCGAGGTCGCCGGGCGCCATCACGTCGAGGCGCCCCAGCTTGAACATCAGGAACATCTGCGCCGTCCAGACGCCGATGCCGCGCACCTGCACCAGCTCCGCGACGACCTCCTCGTCGGCGAGGCGACCGAGCCCGCGCAATCGCAGGCGCCCGTCGAGGCAGCGCTCGGCCAGGTCGCGCAGGGCGAGCTCCTTGTTGCGCGAGAGCCCGGCCCCCCGCAGGCGCTCGCCGTCGATCGCGAGCAGCTCCTCGGCGGTGGGGAAGCCCGGACGCTCGGAGAGGCGTCCCACGCGACCCCAAATGGTCGCCGCCGCCTTGCCCGAGAGCTGCTGGTAGGTGATCGAGCGCGCCAGGGCGGCGAAGTGACTGCAGCGCTTGTAGTAGCCCGCCGGGAAGCCGGGGAAGGGCGTCACGCGCCCGAGCCACTCGCCCAGGACCGGGTCGCGACGAGCGAGGGCGCGCAGCTGAGCGGGGGTGGGCTTCATTCCACCCGTCCCGCCGCGAAGCCGAGCCGCTCGAGGGCGGCGCGCACGCGCTCGGACTCCACGCCGGCGAACTCCCGCGCCAGGGCGAGCGCGAGCTCGGGGGCGAGCTGCCGCGCCGCGAGGGCCTCCAGGAGCTCGAGGCGCGCCAGGGGATCGACCTCGCCCTCGAGCAGGTTCACGAGGACCGGCAGGTCCTCCGAGCGTGTCAGGAACTCGCGCGCGCGCCGGCGCAGGAGGACCTCGGGGTCGGAGGCCGCGATCTCGAAGAGGGCCTCGCGCGCCTCGGCGGAGCCTCGCCGGCGGGCCTCGTCGAGCTCCGCCAGGGCGCGCCAGCGCAGGGGCGCCGAGGCGCCGCGGGCCTGCCGCACCCAGTGGCGCGGCGCCTTCTCCAGGTCGAGCTCGCACAGCACGCGACAGGGCGTGTCGAAGCGGAAGTCGAGCAGCTCGCCGCTGAGCGGGAACGCGAAGCGTTCCTCCTCGTCGTCCACTCGCAGGAGGTGCCGCGTGACGCCCGAGGCGTCCTCGAGCTCGCAGACCACGCCCACGTCGAAGAGGGGCACGAGCTCGGAGGTCTCCTGGACCTGCCGCACGCGGACGGCGAGCTCGCGCTCCTCCCCCGACCCACGCTCGTCGAGGCGCACCCGGTACGCGGGGTGACCGGCGCCCTCGACCCACTGCTCGAGGAAGCCCTCGACGTTGCGGCCCGTCGTGTCGAAGAAGGCGCGAGCGAAGTCCGCTGTCGTGACGAGGTCGTCGGCATGGCGAGTGAGGTAGGCCCGGGTGGCGGCCCAGAAGCGCACCTCTCCCAGCTCCTCGCACAGCATGTGCAGGACCCAGGGCCCCTTCTCGTACTCGTTCGAGCAGCGCCCCGCGCTGAGCTGGGTGCGCCAGTCCTCGCTCAAGGGATAGAGCGTGCGCCCACCCTCGAGGTAGGTCTCGCGATAACGCTCGAGCCAGAGGCGGAAGCTCGCCTCCCCGGCGACCTCGCGCTCCCAGCGGAGCTCCAGGTAGGACGCCCAGGCCTCGTTGAGCCACAGGTGGCTCCAGCCGAGGCAGGTCACGAGGTTCCCGAACCACTGGTGGGCCAGCTCGTGGGCCACGAGCAGCCGCGTCCAGTTGTCGTTCTCGGCGTCCTCCTGGGGCGTTCCGATCACGTCGTCGTTCTGGATCGTGATGCTGGCGTTCTCCATGCCCCCGTAGAGGAAGTCCGCCACGGCGACCTGCGCGTACTTGGCGTAGGGATAGGGCACGCCGAGGAGCTCGCTGAAGTACTCGAGCATCGCCGGCGTCTCGCCGAAGGCGCGGCGGGCCTTCTCCTCCCCCGTGCCCGGGCCGACCCAGTAGTCGACCGGCAGCCCGTTCCAATCGTCGCCGTAGTGCTCCCACTGCCCGACGGCGACGGCGATCAGGTAGGTCGGGATGCGCTGCTCGAGCTCCCAGTGGAAGCTGCGGTCACCGCCCGGGTGCTCCTCGGTCTCGACCAACCGACCGTTGGAGAGGGCGACGAGGCCCGGTCCCACGCGGAAGCTCCCGCGGAAGGTCGCGCGGTCGTTCGGGAAGTCCCAGGTCGGGATCCAGTGGCGGTTGTCCTCGAGCTGGCCCTGGGACCAGGCCTGGGGCGAGGGCGCGGGGGCGTCCTTGGAGGTCTCGACGAAGTGCAGCCCGTCCTCCGGCTCTCCGCGGAACTCGATCCACACCTCGAGCTCTTCCCCGGCCGCGAGGCGCTCGGGGAGCTCGACGTCGAGGAAGGGCGGCGCGCACTCCCAGACCAGCGCGCCGCCTTGCCCGTCGTGCACGGACGAGATCTCGAGGTCGACGGCGTGGAAGCGCAGGCGCCCGGTCCCGCCGGCGAGGCCCCGCACGCGGTTCACGACCTGGCCGCCGATCGCGCCCGCCTCGAGATCGACGGCGAGGCGGAGGTCCACGTGCAGGAGGTCGCAGTCCCGCTCCCCGCCGTTGTGCTCGAGGCTGTCGGGTCGCAAGGGCCGCGGCGGGGCGACGGCGGGCGCGACGCAGGCCGACAGGGCCGCCAGGAGCACGACGGCGGTCACGCCCCTCGCCAGCCCGGTGGGCCGTCGGGGGGCCGCCGGGCAGGCCTGGAGAGCGTCTCGTTCGGGGTCCAAGGGAAGGCTCGGGTCGCGCAGAGTCTAACCGCCGGGACGGGATTCCGGGCGGGCGCCGCAATCCCGTCGCCCGCCTTGAATTCGCCCCGGGGCCTCCGCAAAATCCGGATCTTCCGCCTTTGAAACGGGCCCGCGCTATCGCTTTCGAGCTCGAAGCCGAAAGCCTTGGGGCGGCGGAGCCGGAACGAATTCAAGCTGTGGACTCTCACCATGGTCGAGACGAGCAAGAAAGTGGCTAAGAAGCGCAAGCGTCGCTCCGACGAGGAGCTCATTCAGGACCTCCAGAGTCGAATCAAGGAGGTCAAGGAGCGGCAGGCGGCGCGCGAGGTGCTCAAGTCCCCCGAGATGAAGTCCGCGGTCAAGGCGCTCACCGCCATCGACCGCGCCCTCGACGTCGCCGCCGAGCACAACGCCACGCCGCTGCGACACGCCCTCGCCGACGCCCGCCGGCCGCTGGTCGCCGAGCTGGAGCGCAACGGCTTCAAGACGCCCAAGGCCAACCTCCCGCGCGGGAGACGACCGAAGGTCGACTAGTCGGCCGCGGCGCCCGGGGCGCCGCGGGAATTCAGCTCGACGCGGCCGGATCCAGGGCCGCCGGCTCGCTCCCCTGCGGCTGCAGCTCGACGACGGGCTCGCCGCTCTCGGGGTCGACCTCCTCGTCGTCGCGGGTCCGGCCCTCCCGGGGCGAGGCCTCGGAGCGACCGCTGACCTCCGGCACGAACTCGTCGACCTCATCGAGCTGCACGGAGACCTGGCGCGAGATGCCCTTGGTCTGCATCGTGACGCCGTAGAGGCTCTCGCAGCGCGCCATCGTGCCCTTGTTGTGGGTCACGACCACGAACTGGGTCGAGCGCCGGAACTGGTCCAGCATCACGAGGAAGCGCTGGATGTTCGCGTCGTCGAGGGCGGCGTCGACCTCGTCGAGGACGCAGAAGGGGCTGGGTCGGGCCTCGAAGACCGCGAAGAGCAGCGCCAGCGCGGTCATCGTGCGCTGCCCTCCGGAGAGCAGGCCGATCGGCAGCATCTCGCGCCCGGGCGGACGGGCCGTGATCTCGACGCCGGCCTCGAGCACCGGCTCGCCCTCGGCCAGCTTGACGTCGGCCTTGCCCCCGCCGAAGAGCTGGCGGAAGAGGCGCTGGAAGTTCGTGCGCACCTCATCGAAGGCCTTCACGAAGAGACGCTCGCTCTCCTCCTCGATCTTCTCGAGGGTCTGGTTGAGGACCTTGCGCGACTGGTTCAGGTCCGCGACCTGGGTGTCGAGGAACTCGAGTCGTCCGCCGACCTCCTCGAGCTCCTCGAGGGCCTCGGTGTTGACCGGCCCCATGCGGTCGAGCTTCGACTTCAGGTCGCGCACCTCGCCGTCGAGCAGCTCGACGGCCTCGGCGCTGCGCAGCTCCTCCTCGGGCTCGAATCCCTCGAGCAGGCCGGCGAGCTCGAGCTCGAGCTCCTCGACCGCGCGCCGCGCCACTTCGTCCCGCGCGAGGGCGATGCGCTGCTCTTCGAGGCGCAGGTCGGCGAGGTCCGACGAGCGACCCTCGAGCCCGCGCGTCAGCGCGTCCTGCTCGCGCCGCTTGCGGTCGAGCTCCTGGTCGGCTTGGCCCGTGCGCTCGCGCAGCTCGGCCATGCGCGCCGCCACGCGCTCGCGCTCGGCGGCGAGCTCGCTGCCCTTCTGGGCGAGCTCCTCGCTGTCCCGGGATCCGGTGCGGGCGTTGTCCCCCGCCTCCTCGGAGAGGCGACGGGCCCGCTCGACCTCGGCGCGGCTCGACTGGATGCCGCGACCGATGTCGCGGATGCGGCTGGAGAGGCCCTCGATCTGCTCCTCGATGCGCGTCAGCTCGACCTTGGCCTGGCCTTCGGCGCTGCTCAGCTCGTCGCGCTGGCCCTCGAGCTCGCCCTCGCGCTGCTCGAGCTCGCGCAGGGAGGCGCGCTCCCGCTCGTAGTCCGCCTCCAGCTCCGCGAAGCGCTCGCGAGCGCGCTCGAGGTCCGTGGCGAGCTGGGCGGCCTCGCCGGCCACGGCCTCGCGCTCGCGCTCGAGCGTCTCGGTCTGCACCTCGAGGTCGCGCAATCGGGCGCGGGCGGTCTCGAGGGTGCCCTCGCACTGGGCCTGGTCCTCGCGCGCGGCGGCGAAGCGGGCCTCGGCCGCCTCGAGCTCGACCTCGAGCTCCGCCCGGGCTTCTGCTTCTCGCGCGAGCGCCGTCGTGGCCGACTCCAGCTCCCGTTCGAGCCGCCCGATCTCGCCCTCGAGGGCCGCGGCGCTCGAGCGCCGACCGATGGCGCCCTGGGCCAGGGTGCGCTCGCCCGCCACGAGGCCGGCGGCGTCGACCAGCTCCCCGGCCGGGGTGGCGCAGCGCAGGCGGGGCGCGCGACGCACGAGCTCGAAGGCGGCCTCCAAGTCGCGCACGAGCACGACGCCGGCGCAGAGAGCGTCGGCCACCGGCGCGAAGTCGGCGGCGCACTCGACCTCGGCGCGCAGGGGTCCGACGACGCGCGCCGCGAGCTCGGGCGGCAGTTCCGCCGGCAGCGCGGTGGGCTCCGCCCCCGGCTGGGCCAGGCCCCCGCGCAGGGTCAGGGCCGCTTGCCCCCCCGCGCGGGCCGCCAGCCAGGCGACGACGTCGCTCAGGCTGTCGTCGTCCGCGAGGACGAGGGACTGCGAGCGCTCGCCCAGGACGGCGTCGAGGGCGCGGGCGTATTCGGTCGAGGTCGAGAGGTGGTCCGCGAGCAGGCCGGAGAGCTGCTCGGCGGCGCAGGGGGCGTCTTCGCCCTCGAGGGCCTCGAGCACGGCGCGCGCGCCCTCGCCCAGGTCCGCCAGCTCGCGTTCGCGATCGAGCAAGGACTCGACGTGGCTCTTGCGGCGGGTCAGCTCGAGCTCGAGCTGGTTGCGCTCGCGCTCTTGCTCTCCGAGACGCGTCCGGCGCTGCTCCAGCTCCCCTTGCACGCGCCCGCGCTCTCCGCGGGCCGCCTCGAGGGCGGCGCTGGCTCGCTCGCTCTCGCCCTGGGCAGCGCGCTCGCGCCCGCGGGCCTCCTCGAGCTGCTCGCGCGCCTCACGCAGCCGCCGCTCGACGCGCTCGGTGCGCTCCGCCGCCGGGGCCTGGGCCTCGACCAGGTGACGCACGGTGTTCTCGGCCGCCGTGCGCTCGTTGAGCGCCTGCAGCAAGAGCTCGTTCTGGCGCTCGCTGCGCCGCCGCAGCTCCTCGAAGGTCTCCGACCACTGCGCGCGCTCCTCGCCGCGGCGCTCGGCCTCGCCGCGCGCCCCCTCGACCTCGGCGGTGAGGGTGGAGCGCTGCTCCTCGAGCTCGGCGAGCTCCTGGCTGCGGGTCGCCAGCTGAGCGGTGAGCTCCTCGACCCGCTGGGCCTCCTCCGCGGCGATGTGCTCCCAGCTCTGGACCCGGGCCAGGAGCTGGCTGCGGCGCTCGTCCATCGCGCGCACGTCCCCCTCGAGTCGCGAGACCTCGGCGCTGACGTCGTGCAGCTCGTCGACCACGGTCCCGCGCTCGCGCTCGAGGTCCGCGAGGGACTGCTCGAGCTCCTGGCGTTCGTCACGGGCCGCGCCGAGCTCGCCCTCGAGCTCCGCGATGCGCGCGATGGTGGCGTCGAAGTCGCCCGCGAAGCGGTGCAGCTGGTGCTTCACGAGGCGCGTCTTGAGCCCCTCCCACTCCTGACGCGCGCTCAGGTAGCGCTCCGCCTTACCGGCTTGGATCTTGAGCGAGCGCACGCGACTGCGCAGCTCCCCGGTGACGTCGTCGAGGCGCGCCAGGTCCTGCTCGACGCGCGCCAGGCGCAGCTCGGTCTCATGCTTGCGCTGGCGGTAGCGGCTGATGCCGGCGGCCTCCTCGAAGATCCGCCGCCGGTCGATCGGGTTGGCGGAGAGCACGGCGTCGATGCGCCCCTGCTCGAGCACGCTGTAGCCCCGGCTGCCGAGGCCCGTGTCGAAGAGCAGCTCCTTGACGTCCTTGAGGCGCACCTTCTGGCCGTCGACCATGTACTCCCCCTCGCCGCTCTTGTCGACGCGGCGCGTGAGGCTGATCTCCGGTCCGTGGGACTCGATCGTCCCGGCGGAGTTGTCGAGGACGAGCGTGCCCTCGGCGATCCCCATCGCCGGCCGGCTGGCGCAGCCCTTGAAGATGACGTCGATCATCTCCTTGCCGCGCATCGAGGTCGGGCGCTGCTCGCCGAGGATCCAGCGCACCGCGTCGACGACGTTGCTCTTCCCGCAGCCGTTCGGCCCGACGATGCCCGTCAGGGTCTCGTCGTGGAACTCGAAGGTGGTCGGGTCGGCGAAGGACTTGAAGCCCAGGAGCTCGAGGCGTTTCAGGCGCATGCAGTCGGTGGCGCGGGGTCGGGCTCACTCGCCGGACGGCGGAGCGGGGATCGGGTCGAGGTGGAAGAAGGGAGCGGTGCGCGGGACCTCGAGGGCCCCGGGCGTGCTGCGGCGAATCGCCTGGCGCTCCTCGTCGAAGAGCTCCCAGGCTTCGAGCTGGGCCTCGGCGCCGCCTTCGCGCAGGGTCGCGCCGCTGGGCTCGAGGGGCGCCCAGGAGCCGGCGGGCACCGTGGCGAGGAGCTGGGCCTCCGCCAGGCCGGGGAGGGCTCCAGGCAAGGGGCCGAGGGAGTAGCCACGCGTCCGCGCGCGGGGCACCTCGGCGCCCGGAGGCGCGGCGGACTCGAAGAGCAGGCCTTGGCGCCCGCGACCGGGATCGGCGTCGGCGAGGGCGAAGCGGCCCGCGGCCTCGGCGCCGAAGTGCGGCGAGAGGTGCACGCCGATACCGCGCGCGGCGGAGAAGCGCCGCGCCGCCTCCGAGAGCAGGCCGAGGATGCGCGCGCCCTGTTCGGCCCGCAGCTCGCCGTCGCCGAGGACGCGCAAGGCCTCGAGCAGGCCGACCGGCGTGAGGGCGTAGGCGACGCGACCGCGCAGCTCGCCCTCGCGGGCGGCACGGGCGCGGCGCTGGAAGGCGCCCAAGCTCGCGAGGGCCTCGACGCCCTCCTCGACGAGCTGCGCGGCGCTCTCGAGGAAGAGGTCCTCGCGCCAGGGCCCGGCGCGTCGGGCGAGGCGCGCGAGATTCAGGCCGACGGCGCCGCCGCAGGCCACGGCGCCCTGCTCGCGCGCCATGCGACGCCCGGCGGGGCCGAGGAAGGCCTCGCCGGCCGGCGCCCAGGTCGGGACGAGGCCTCCGCGCTCGAGCAGGCGCGCCACCGCCGCCCGGCGGTCGCCGGCCGAGTCCAGGAGCGAGCGCAGCTCGGCGCGGTCGATGTAGAGGCGCGGAAGCCAGGCGGCCTCCTCCCCCGCGTCGAGCTCGGCGAGCTCGTCGAGGGTGGCGACCAGGCGCGATGTGAAGGCCACGGCCTTGGTCCCCGGGGCGGCGAGGTCGACGCGCTTGCCGCTGCCGCGGGCCAGGGCGGCGGCGGCGAAGAGCCAGGTGGCGAGCTGTTCGCGCTCGTCCCCCCGTCCGGGGCGGGTCAGGTCGCGCAGGAGCGCCGCGGGATTCTCGAGCACGATGCCGCGTGAGAGGTGCGCGAGCTGGGCGGCGACCTCCGAGAGGGCGTCGAAGGCGGCGCGCACCCCGGGCTCCCCCCGCAGGAACAGCTCGCAGCGCACGCCCTGGTGGAGGTAGAGGTGCGGCGCGCGCAGGTCCTCGACGTGCAGCGCCCCGCCCGTGTGACCCTCGGCGACGCGCTCGGCGAAGAGGTCCTCCCCCGCGTAGCGCGTGAAGAGCTCGCCGGCGACGACGCGCCCGAGGTCGAAGCTCGCCGGCCCGGTCGGCTCGCGGTCGAGGGCCGCACGGCGGGCGACGGGGCTGCGCGCTCCCTCCCGCAGGAGCTCGCCCAGGTCGTAGCGCGGGATGGCGACGGGCGCCTGGCGGGCGAGGGCTCCGGAGAGCCCCATGGCGACGAGCTCGTTGTCGACGAGCTCGCGGATCAGCGCCGTCGAGAGGCGCTTGAGCTGGGAGGCGACGACGCGCGCCTCGACCCGCGCCGCGACCTGCTCCGCCTGCTCCCGCGAGAGCTCGGCTTCCTGCACGAGGGCGGCGACGACGCGCGACTTGCTCCACGGGTGGTGACCGCGGGCCTCGCGCACCTGGACGTGGCGCAGCTGGCCGGCGAAGCGCTCTCCGTCCGCCGCCTGCTCGAGGACTCCGCGCACTCGGCCGCGTCGATCGCGGTAAAGGATGTAGGCCTTGGCCACGGCGGCTCGACCGAGCTCGACCAGGCCGACCTCGACGAGATCCTGGACCTCCTCGATGGTCGGAATGCTGGCCTCGATGGTGGGAACGGAGGCCTCGGCGCCCTCGGTCTCCGCTGCGGACTCCCCCGGGCCGCGCCAGCCGTGACGGCGGCGCAGGGCCAGCTCGACGAGGTCGGCCACCTCCTGGGCGAAGACCGGGTCGCTCTCCCCCACCGCGTCCTGGGCGCTCTGCACCGCGGCCGCGATCTTGGCCTTGTCGAAGGCCACCTCGCGCCCGTCGCGCTTCTTGATCCGGCGCGGGCTCACGCGCCGCCCTCCCGGGCCTCGCCTCCGAGCATGGGCTTCAGCTCGTCCAGGAACTGCTGGATGTCGCGGAACTCGCGGTAGACGCTCGCGAAGCGCACGTAGGCCACCGGGTCGATTTGGCGCAGCTCGTCCATCACGAGGGAGCCGATCACGGTGCTGGGGACCTCGCGGTCGTAGCCCTCGTGGATCTTGGCCTCGACCGAGTGGGCAGCCCGCTCGAGGGCCTCGATCGGCACGGGCAGCTTCTCGCAGGCCAGGATCATCCCGCTCAGGATCCGGTCGCGGTCGAAGCGGACCCGCTCACCGCTCTTCTTGACCACCCGCAGCGGCGTCTCCTCGACGCGCTCGTAGGTCGTGTAGCGCAGGTAGCAGTCCAGGCACTCCCGCCGGCGACGGATGACGGCGCCCTCGTTGGTCAGGCGCGAGTCGACAACCCGGTCGTTGTCCTGCTTGCAGTGCGGGCATCTCATGGGGTGGGTGGCGGGCCCACGGGGAGCCCGATCCACGCATCGGGGTGCAGGAGACCACTCTAGATGTTGTGTGTCAATGCAGGGTAGGGGGCTATCGGGGGGGCCTCGGGGCCCCCTCCGCCGGCGCGCTCCCGGCGCCCTACTTCCCCAGGCAGAAGGCCGCGAAGATGCGGTCGAGGAGGTCCTCGGGGGTCGTTCGCCCGCTGATCGCATCGAGCTCGCCGGTGGCCTCGCGCAGGGCCTCGGCGAAGAGGTCGAGGGGACCACCCGCGACGAAGGCCGCCAGCCCCCCTTCCAGGGCGACGGCGGAGCGCTCGAGGGCGGCGCGGTGGCGGGCGCCGATCTCGCGTTCGGGACGCGCGCCGGCCGCGGCCTCCCCCCGCTCGGGGGTGAGCCGCTTGGCGACGGCCTCGGCGAGCCGGGCGAGGCCGTCGCCGCTCGCGGCGCTGACCACCGCGACTCCCGCGAGCTCCCCCTCCACGCCGCCGAGGTCGGGCAGAGTGGCGGGCGCGGGGCCGCGGTCGGCCTGGCTCCAGACCAGCAGGGTCGGCACGCCGGGCGCGAGTCCCGCCGCCTCCTCCGGCAAGGCAGGGTCGGCGGCGCGTGCGCGGTCGACGACCCAGAGCTGCAGGTCCGAGCCGTGGCGCAGGCCGCGGGCCATGCGCTGGGCGTCGGCGTCGGGGCCCCGCGGCGCCTGCTCGAGGCCGGCGGTGTCGTAGAGGCGCACGGTCCCGCCGGGCGTCTCCCACTGACCGTGCAGGAGGTCGCGGGTCGTCCCGCGCAGGTCGCTGACGAGGGCCTCGGCGTCCGCCACGAGGGCGTTGAACAGGGTGCTCTTGCCCGCGTTGGGCGCGCCGACGAGGGCTACGCGCGGCAGGTCGCTGCGCGCGACGCGGCGCGCCTCCCAGCGCGCGGCGGCGCGCAGCTCCTCGAGCAGCCGCCGGGCTTCGCCCGTGAGCTCCGCGCTCGGCACGTGACCGGTCTCGGCCTCGTCGAAATCGAGGCTCGCCTCGCACAGGGAGCGCAGGGCGTCGAGGCCGTCGCGCAGGGGCGCGAGGCGGTCGGCCAGGCCGCCGAGCATGAGAGCCGAGGCGGAGCGCCGCTCGACCTCGCCGCGGGCCTCGATCAAGGCCAGGATGCCCTCGGCGCGGGTCAGGTCGATGCGGCCGTTCTCGAAGGCGCGGCGCGTGAACTCCCCCGGCTCCGCGGGGCGCACGTCGAGGGCGAGCACGCGCGCCAGGGCCGCCTCGAGCAAGGGCGGCGAGCCGGGCAGGTGCAGCTCGGCCACGTCCTCGCGGGTGAAGGAGCGCGGCCCCGGCATCCAGAGCAGGAGCAATGGCTGGGTCCCCTCCCCGTCGTCGAAGCGTCCGGGGAAGAAGCCGCGCGTCCCGCGCTCGGGCAGCGGGGCCTCGCCGCTCCAGGTCGCCTCGACCACCGCCCAGGCCCCGGGGCCCGAGACCCGCAGCACCCCGCGTCGCCCCGCGCCGCGCGGGCTCGCGATGGCGACGATGGTCCCGCCGGTGGCCACGGCCCGCTCAGCGACGCTTCTTGCCGCCCTTCCCGCCCTTGCCGCCCTTGCCGCCGCCCTTCTTGCCCCCCGAGGCGCGACGCTTCTGCTCCAGCTCGAGGCGCCGCTGCTGCTCCTTCTGGAGCTCGGCCATCTTCTGCATGAAGCGACTGGGCTTCTTCGGCGGCTGCTCCTTGTCGTCGATCGGCCACAGGCGCTTGATCACGAGCGACTCGAAGATCGCGAAGCCCGAGCTCATGATCATGTAGAGCGCCAGGCCCGAGGCGTAGTTGTAGAACAGGAACGCGAAGAAGATCTGCATCCCCATCATCATCTTGCGCATCTGATCCTGCTTCGGGTCCGTGCTCGCCGGTTGCGGCATGACCTTGTGCTGCGCGATCCAGAGGAAGATCAGCATCAAGGGCAGGACGTTCAGGTACTCGATGGTCTCGATGAAGGGCAGGTGCGTATTCAGGTCGATGCGGAGCAGCTGGTCCGGCATCGAGAGGTCCTTCATCCACAGGATGAAGGGCTGGTGGCGCAGGTCGAAGTGCACGCGCAGGGATTGGAACAGCCCGATGAAGACCGGGATCTGCAGGAACATCGGCAGGCAGCCGCCGAGGGGCGGGAAGGCCCCCTCCTGCTGCATGATGCGCGCCTGCTCTTCGCGCTGCTTCTTCGGGTCGTCCTTGTACTTCTCCTTGTTCGCGTCGAGCATCGGCTGGACGCGCTTCATCTTCTTGGCGAAGCGCGCCATGGCCGTCTGGGCCCGGCGGTTGAGGGGGAAGAGCAGCCCGCGCACGGTCAGGGTCATCAGGATGATGGCCCAGCCCCAATTGCCGACCAGGGAGTGGTAGAGGCCGAGGATCCCGGTGATCAGCTTGGCGATCGACTTGAAGAAGCCGATGTCGTCGTCCACCAGGGTCCCGTAGGCCTCGTTGGCCTCCTGCAGGATCTGGCGCTGCTTGGGCCCCGCGTAGAGCTCGAAGGCGACGCGCGTCTCGCCGCCGACATCGGGCACCTGGAGCTGGAGGGCCAGGTCGCAGACGACGTACTTGAGCGCCTCCTCGGGGTCCTCGTCGGGGTTCGCCGCGCGCCAGGCGGGATCCGCGACGCGACGATAACTCGCGCCGAGCACCGCCCGCGCCTCGCTCTCGGAAGGCGGCGAGAGGAGGAAGGCGAAGAACTTGTTGTGCACCCCGGCGTAGGCCAGGTGGCTCGAGTCGGGCGCCGGCAGGGAGCCCGTGAGATCCCCGCTCTCGGCGTGTTGGGACTCGAGCTCGAGGGCGCCGTCCCCTTCGTCCCAGACCGCGAGGGTCTGGGGCTCGACGTAGAAAGCCTCGTCGCCGTGGGGCGGCACGACCTCGGCTGGCGTCAGCACGAACTGCCGCAGCCCCGCGGCCTCGGGGGCCGCGAGGTTCTCGACCGCGAGCTCGAGCCGCAAGCCGTAGCCACCGGTCGCCGTCAGCCGCTTGACGAAGCGCACCCCGGTGCCCGGCGCGTAGCTGAACTCGATCCCCGTCGCACCATCGCTCCCCGGCTCGAGCAGGCGGTGCTCCCAGAGCGCCTCCTCGAGGGGCTCGGTCAAGAGACCGCGCGCGGACTGGCTCGCGGCGAAGCCCAGGGAACCGGCGCCGCCCGGGTCGCCGAAGGGCGCCAGGAGCTCGACCCAGGTCGCGGGATCGAGGCTCTCTCCTCCCGCGTCCTCCATCTCCATCGAGTAGTCCCCCAGCTTGAGGGACAGGAGCCGCGCGCCGCGGTTCGAGAAGCGCATCAGGTAGGAGCCCGGCTCCCCGCGCGACCCGAGCTCGAGCGGGATCTCGAGCTCCTCCGCCGCGCTCTGGGCCGTGCCGGCCTCGGCGGCCTCGGCGAATCCCGCGAGGCGCGGGTCGGGTCGACCCGCGTCCACGGCGGGCGCTCCGCCCGTCTCGCCCTCCGCGGGCGGCTCGGGCGGGTTCATGACGGTCCAGGTCAGGAGGACCAGGAACGACAGGAGCAGGAAGACGGGGAGGCGCTTTTCCAATCCTGAGTGCGACCGCCGTGGCGGTCCGCGGTCAGCGGCCGACGAAGAGCCGCTCGGCGAGGTAGTCGGGGAGCTCCGGGACGCGCCGGATCAGGTTGGCGGCGGAGGCCACGTCGTACTCGAGCCGCACGAACTCCACCGTGTCCCCGTCGAAGACGACGTAGGAGAGGCGGGGGTCGCCGTCGCGCGGCTGCCCCACCGAGCCGACGTTCACGATCGCCCGCCGGCCGGGGCCCGTGCCGAGGCTGTAGGGGCCCTCGGTGTCCCGCGGCGTGTAGAGCCGGCCGTCCTCGTAGTAGACGGCGGGGACGTGGCTGTGCCCGACGAAGCAGATGTCGCGCTCCATCGAGGCGAAGTTCGCCTTCATCTTCGGAACGTCGTGGATGTCCCGCGGCAGCATGTACTCGCGCACGGGCTCGCGCGGGCTGCCGTGGGCGAACATCGCCACCTCGTCGCAGGCCGAGGCCTCCAGCTCGCCGATAAAGTCCCAGTAGCCCATCCCCGCCTCCTCGCCGCCGCCCTCGCTGATCTCGTGGTGGGTCCACTCGATGGCGGCGCGGGCCTTCGGGTTGAAGTCCTCGGGGCTCGTGAGCAGGGCGTCCTCGTGGTTGCCCTTGAGGCACAGGCCATCCTCGAAGCTGCGGCCCTCGCTGTCCTTCGCGCCCTCGACGCAGAGGCTCATGACGACGTCCAGCGCTTCGCGAGGCTGGGCGCCGTAGCCGACGATGTCCCCGCAGCAGACGAAGCGGCGCACTCCCCGCTCACGGGCGTCGGCCAGCGCGGTCTCCAACGCGGGGATGTTCCCGTGCAAGTCGGAGATGATGGCGGTCGGGTGGTAGGTCAAGACGGGCGGGGCGGAGTAAGCAGAGAAGTCCCTAGCAGACCGTGGTGAAGGTGTTCTTGTGCCAGGGGCTTTCGTGCCAGAGCGCCGGCATCCGCCCCGCGTCGGCACACAACAGCGCAGGTGAATCGGTGGATTCAGCGAGCATTGTGGGTATCGACGCGGGGCGGAGGACGGTGCTCTGGTGCGGAATGACTTTCACCAGGGTCTGCCAGGACCCCTCACCGCAGGACGGGGGCCGAAGATTATCCCGGGGAGGCGGCGTCGGGGCAAGCCGCGAGGTTTCGGAGTTGGAGACCCGAAAGCTCGCGTCGAGGACGTTCAGGATGCGTCGGGGCCGACGCGGCGCTCGTTGCCCGCGGTCAGGGCGAGGGTCAGGGCGTAGAGTCCCAGGGTCGCGACGACGCCTTCGAGGCCGAGCCCCAGGAGGAGTGACGGGGCCGCGATCCCCAGGAGGCAGCTCGCCACGGCGAGGGGCCCGAGCCCGCGACGCTGGAGGCGGTGCGCGAGGTGCCGGCGATCCCCGACCCAGGGTCGGGCTCCGCGCCGCAGGCGCAGCAGAGCGACCCGGAGGAGGTCCGCCAGGGGCAGGACGAGGGCGCCCCAGCTCGCGTCGTCCGCCAAGAGGACGAGGGCGACGAGCTGGCTCCCGCCGTCGCCCAGATAGGCCACGGGGTCCGCATCGCGCATCGGAGACGGGCCTCCCGAGGCGCCGCGTCGCAGGAACAGGTTCGGCACCAGGAATCCCAGGAGCGCCGGCGCCCAGGGCGAGCCCGCGCGCAGCAAGCCGGCCCCCGCGACCGCGCCGACGGCGCCGTCGGCGTTGTCGAAGGTGTTGATCGCGTTGGCGAAGACCGGGGCGAGCAGGAGGGTCGAAGCGGCCCCCTGCCAGGCGCTGGCGCCGAGCTCGGGCGCCCCCCCCAAGCCCTCGGGAAAGAGGTGCCGCGCCCCGAGGCACGCCCCCGCGAGGAGCTGGAAGCCGAGCTTCGGCCGGGGTCGCAGCCCCCCCGGAAGGGCGTCGTCCAGCGCGCCGCTGCCGAAGGCGACGAAGAGGGCCGCGACCAGGAAGGGGGCCGCCTCCGGGCTCGTCAACGGTCCGAAGCCCGCCTGCAGGCACCAGGTGATCGCGATCGCCAGCCCCCCCACCGCGGGCACGGCGCCGGCCTGCAGCTTCCGCGCGCGCTCCGCGCCGCGGGCCGCGTCGCCCCAACCGCGGCGGCGCCAGAGGGCCGCCAGGGCGAGGGTCGCCGCCAGCGCCAGCAGTCCCCAGAGGGTCGAGGCCATCAAGGCGAGTCGCTGAACGGCGCGTCGCGGTACAGCCCTTCGCGCTCGATGTAGTCGCGCAGGGCGGGCGGCAGGCGAAGGCCCGGCGCGGCTCCCGCTCCCAGCGCCTCGCGCAGCTCCGTCGAGCTCGCCTCGAGGGGCGGCTCGCGCACGAGCCCGGCTCGCAAGCGCGAGCGGGCCGCTTCGGACAGCTTCGCCCCGGCCGCCGCCAGGGCACGGTCGAGGTCCTCCTCGCGCTGGACCACGATCGGTCGCGCGAGGGCCAGGACCTCCTCGACGTCGCGCCAGTCGGCCAGCCCCGCGAGATTGTCGCCCCCGAGGACGAGGAAGAGCTCCTGCCCGGGGAGCTCCTCCGTCAGCTCGCGCAGGGTCGCCACCGTGAAGGAGGGGCCCGGGCGGTCGAGCTCGCGCGGGTCGATCGTGAAGCCCGGCTCCTCCGCCAGGAGCAGCTCCAGGAGGCGCAGGCGGTGGCGCGCCGGGGCGAGCACGCGACCGGGCTTGTGGGGCGGGCGCGCCGCGGGCACGAAGCGCAGCTCGTCGAGCTCGAAGGCGCTCCGCGCGGCCCGGGCGGCGTGCAGGTGCCCGCGGTGCGGCGGGTCGAAGGAGCCACCCAGGATGCCGACCCGCCGTGCGCGGACGGGACGCCCTCGGGCCTCCTCGGCGATAGGATCGGCCTGGCTGCCGGGCCCGGGCTCAGCCACGGGCCGCCCCCCCGGCGCCCCGGCGCCCGGCAGCGGGTCCCGCCGCGTAACCCCGCTCCCGGGGCGGGTAGAGTCGCCGGACCGCCCTGCCGGCGGCGAGACCGCCCTTCCTGCCCCTGGCCACGAAGGGAGATCTTAGGACCGCGCGGCCCCCCCCGCCACGTTGACCCCCCCCGGAGCGCTCTCTAGACTGTTGCCCTCTTCCCGAGCCCGAGGCCGACTCTCGCGGCCCGCTCGGTGCCCGTCGCCCCCCACCGACTTCATGAAGACCACCGCTTTCATCAGCGCCGCGGCCGCCGCCCTGCTGTTCTCGAGCTGCATCTCGCACCCCAGCCGGGCCAACGACCACTGGAACAGCGCCTCCCTCGCCCCGCGAGTGGCGCGGGTCATGCTCGGTTACGACCCGGACGTGGACGGGGCCTCCTACCGGGACTACCAGTGGCAGAACAAGCTCGCCATCTCGAAGACCCTCCAGCGGCACTTCCTGAACTGGAACCCGGACAACCCCTACCAGCCGGACGACCCGGACTACTACGCGCCGCGGCCCGTCCACAGTCCGCTGCCGAACCCGCTGAACTACTTCCACTTCGAGTCGGTGATCATCGGGTCCATCCTGTACGGCGCCACGGGCACCTTCATCCCGATCCCGATCGACTCGCTCATCGGCACCCTCGAGCCCGGCGGCGAGGAGGAGTTCGTGGCAGGCCTGACCACGACCTTCCGTCCCCTGCGGGTCCTCACGGTGTCGTTCATGGAGGACGGCCTCGGGCTGCCGCCCTACGAAGGACAAGAGAGCGGGCCGAGCGTCTCTTCACATCCGACGCCGGCGCGTTAGAGCTATCCGAAGCCTAGTTATTCCGGAGGAGCCGCCCTTTGCCAGGGGCGGCTCCTCCTCTTTCATGCGCGCGCCCGGCGCGCGGAGTCCTCACCAGCCGAAGCGCTCCAGCGCCCGATCGCAGCGCTCTTGCGGCGAGCCCTCGAGCCAGGCGATGTCGTCGAACTTCCGGTACCAGGTGCGCTGCTTGCGCGCGAACTGACGCGTCCGGGTCGCGACGAGCTCCGCGCACTCCGCCCGCGACAGCTCGCCGTCGGCGAGCCGCAGGACCTCGGCGTAGCCCAGGGCCTGGATCGCCGTCGGGCCGAAGCCGGGGCCATCGCGCACGGCCCGCGCCTCCTCGACCCAGCCCGCGTCGAGCATGGCCGCGATGCGCCGCGGGATGGCCGCCTCCAGCTCCGCCGCCTCGCGCCCCACCCCCACCAGGCGACGCTCACGCCCCGGCGTGGAGCGCCCCGCGGCGTCGCGCCACTCGCGCTGCCAATCGGAAAGCGGCCGCCCGGTCTGCTCGTGGATCTCGAGGGCTCGCACGACTCGCCGGCGGTCGTTGGGGTGCAGACGCTCGGCGCTCTCGCGGTCCACGCTCCTCAGGCGCTCGTGGAGGGCCTCGAGACCGACCTCGTCGGCCTCGGCCTCGAGGCGCGCCCGCAGCTCGAGGTCCGCGGGCGGCCCCTCGAAGAGGCCGTGGGTCAGGGCCTTGAGGTAGAAGGCCGTCCCGCCGACGAAGAGCACGCGCTTCTCCCGCGCGGCCAGGGCCGCGAGGCGCGGCCCGAGCTCCTCGAGGAAGCGCTGCACGTCGAAGCGCTCGCTCGGCTCGACGAGGTCGAGCATGTGGTGCGGCACGCGCTCGCACATGGCCGCGTCGGGCTTGGCCGTGCCCACGTCCATGCCCCTGTAGACCAGCATGGAGTCGAGGGAGACGAGCTCCGCCCCGGCCCGCTCGGCGACCGCGAGAGCCAGCTCGCTCTTGCCGGCGGCGGTGGGGCCCACGAGGGCCCGCAGCTCCCCCAGGGGCAGGGGGAGCGAAGGGGGCTGCGCGGGGGCTCGGTCGGGCGCCACGGGCCGCGCAGGATAGCGCAGGAAAGCGAACGACAGGCGTACGCGGGGCGCTGGTGAAGTCGGCGCCGCGGGTCTACCCTCGGGGACCGCCGCCTCCCTTGCCTCGCCGAGCCGTGATGCCCACCCGAGCCCTCTCCGCCCCCTGCCTCGCCCTCCTCTCGGGCGCCGCCCTCGGCCTCCCGGCCCACGCCTTCGAGCACGAGCCCCAGGACGAGGACGGGGTCCTCGAGGTCGCGGCGCAGGAGACGCTGGCGGGCCTCGGCTTCGGGTTGCAGTTCGGCGCCGCCCCTGCGCTCGAAGCCCAGGAAGCGGAGGACGGCGCGCAGGACGACGAGGACGGCGGCCTCCTGCGCCGCGGACGCGACAAGCTCGGGGCCCCGGCGGTGCTGCGCGGCCCGGGCGGCGAGCCGATCCTGCCGGGGGAGATCCCGGCCGGGACGAGCCCGGAGGCGAGGGCCACCTGGAGCGCCCTGATCGACCGGCTCGGATCGCCCGAGCCCGTGGAGTCCTTTCGCCTCGCCTTCGACCTGCGCTTGCGCGACCCGGAGAAGCGTCAGAGCAACGACCTCGGACTGACCTTCAGCTACCTGGCTCCGGCCTTCGTGCGCGCCGAGTTCAGCTCGAGCCGCGAGCTCCTGCGCGGGCCACGCGGCGACTACTTGATCGACACGAAGACCGAGGAGGTCCTCAAGCTCGTGGGGCGCGAGGGCGCCGAGGACCGCCGGCAGCTCGACCGCATGGCGGCCATCGCGAAGAGCTTCGTGGGCCTGACCAACCCCGGTTCCTTGCGCCTCGCGGGACTGCGGCTCTTGGGCGGGGCGCCGGAGGGACTGCCGCCGAGCCAGCGCACGACGGCAGCCGAGCTGACGTGGTTGGAGCTGGTGAGCCCGGACTTCTTCCTCGAGAGCGGCGGTCCGACGGCCGCGGCGGAGGAGCTGCCGCTCTACCGCGCGCGGCTCGGCGTCGACAACGAGACGCGGCTCGTGCGCATGGCCCTGCTCCACCGCAAACGCGCGGAGGGGATCGACCCCATGAGCGCCACCTTCGTCCAGCTCGACAAGCACCGCGAACGCTCATCGCTCATGGTCCCCCACGACATCCAGATCTACGGACTCACGGGGGACTCGATCGCCGCGGGGGCGCCACGCTTCCGCAGCAAGCCGGACTCCTTGCTGAAGCTCGATGGACGGCGCGGGAGCCTGCGCGCGCGATTGGTGCCCGAGGGCTTCCTGCCGCCGGAGAACTGAGCCGCCCCTGCGCGCCGGGATCGCGCGCGACCGCCAGCCCCGAGCCCTGGGGCTCACCTTCTGTGAAAGGCCCGCTCCAGGTCCGCGAGGGTGAAGCGGACGCGGGTGGGGCGCGAGTGCGGGCAGGTTTGGTCGGACTCGAGGGCCTGGCCGCGCCTCAGGAGCGTCCGGATCTCGTCCTCGCCGAGCTCGTCCCCGGCCATCACCGAGCTGCGGCAGGCGGCGCTGTGCAGCACCTCCTCGATCACGTCGGCCGCCTCGGGTCCCTTCCCCGTGCGGGCCAGGATCTCCGCCACGTCGCGCACGAGCCCCATCGGATCGGGGTGCCGTAGGCGCGCGGGCATGCCGCGCAGGACGACCGTCGTCTCCCCGAAGGGCTCGACCTCGATGCCGACCCGCGCCAGGGCCTCGCGGTGCTCCTCGAGCAGGGAGACCTCCGCGCGCGAGACCTCCACCGTCTCGGGCACCAGCAGACGCTGCACCTCGACGCGGCCGGCCTGGAGCTCCGAGAGCAACGCCTCGTAAGTGATGCGCTCGTGGAGCGCGTGCTGGTCGACGACTTCGAAGCCGTCCGGCAGGCGACGCAGGATGTAGGTCTTGTCGATCTGCAGGAAGGGCCCGGGCAGGGTGTCGACGCTCGCGTCGGTCAGGAACGGCTCGGCCGACGCGCGCTCCGCCGCGGCGGGCAGGTCCTCGATCGGCGCGCGGCCCGCCTCCCCCGCGGGAGGCGGGACCTCGCGCAACAAGAAGGGCTCGCGCTCCGGTCGCGGTAGCGACCCGGGGTCGCGCAGGGCCGTCTGCCCCGGGTGCGGCACGTAGCCCTCGCGCCCGAGGGCCTTGCGCAGGAGCCCCTCCCCCGGCGTCGCCATGTCCGTGCGCGCCACGGCCGGACGCAGGGCGTTCAGGAGGAAGCCGAAGAGCCGCCTGTCCTGGCGGAAGCGCACCTCGGACTTGGCCGGGTGCACGTTGACGTCGACGAGCGCCGGGTCCATGGCGAGGTGCAGGAAAGCCACCGGCTGGCGCCCGGGGTCGAGGAAGCCGCGGTAGGCCTCCTTCAGGACGCGCACGAGGAGCTTGTCCTTCACGATGCGGCCGTTCAGGAACCACATCTGGCGCGCGCTGTCGCGACGGGCGAAGCGCGGCGGGGCGACCTGCCCCCACAGGCGCACCTCGCCGTCGGCGGCCTCGACGGGCACCAGGGACTCCGCCAGCTCCGCGCCGAAGGTGCGCCGGATGCGCGCGGGCAGGTCCATCGAGGCCTCGACGTCGTAGCTGCGCTTGCCGTCGTGGGTCGCGACGAAGCCGACGTCGAGCTGGCCGAGGGCCATGCGCTGGACGACCTCGAGGCAGCGCGAGAGCTCGGTCGAGGGCTTCTTGAGGAAGCGCCGGCGCGCGGGCGTGTTGAAGAAGAGGTCGCGCACCTCGACCTGGGTGCCGCGCGGCGCGCCGGCCTCTTGCGGCTCCCCGCGGCGGCCTCCCTCGACCTCGAGGCGCAGCCCGATCGTGTCCTCGGGGCGCCGCGAGAGTACCGCGCAGCGCGCGACCGAGCCGATCGAGGCCAGGGCCTCCCCGCGGAAGCCGAGGCTCGCGATGTGGTCGAGGTCCTCCGCCTCGCGCAGCTTGCTGGTCGCGTGGGGCTCGAAGCAGAGCTCGAGGTCGGCGGCGTTCATGCCCGCGCCGTCGTCGATCACGCGCACGAGCTTGGCGCCGCCCTCCTCGAGGTCGACCTGCACGTGGCGCGCGCCGGCATCGAGGGCGTTCTCGACGAGCTCCTTGACGATCGAGGCCGGCCGCTCGATGACCTCTCCCGCGGCGATCTGGTTGCGCACGACCTCCGGCAGCGGCCGGATCAGGCCCGGCTCGTCGCGGATCGTCTCCCTCTCGCGGCTCACGCGCGTGCCCTCCGCGTCGTGCGCCGCCGGGCTTCCCGCGCGCGCCAGCGCAGGGCGAGGCGCGCGAAGTCGTTCACGTCGAGGCTCGCGCCGGTGCGACCGCGGCGCTCGAGAGCAAGCACGTCACGCCAGACGCCCTCCCAGCCCCGCGCGTCGCGCAGGGCGAGCTGGGCGCGGAAGGACTCACGCGCGAGCTTCTGCGCGCCGACGCCGGCCTCGCCCGCCGCCTCCTCCTCGCTCGCGCCGCGGGCCAAGGCGCGGGCGCCGAGAAGAGCCTGGCGCGCGCGGTTGCGCAGGGTGCCGAGGACGATCGCCGCCAGGGCCGTCGACGACACCTCGGTCTTGCCCTGACGGTCGTCGTGGTAGCCCGCGCGGAAGAGCGCCTCGAGGGCTCCCAGCCCGCGCGCGGGATCCCCGCCCAGGAGCTCGTCGGCGACCTTCCAGGGCGTGCCGCCGCTCGACCAAGCGACGCTCTCGCGCAGGCGACGGGCCCCGCCGCTCCCGTCCAGGCGCAGCTTGTCGAGCTCGGTGTCGATCATCCCGAGGTCGTTGCCGACGGCGGCGGCGAGGTAGGCCGCGTCGTCGGGCGAGAGCCGCAGCCCCAGCTCTCCGGCCCGGCGCTGGGCCCACTGCGCGAGCTCCGACTTGCGCGGGTCTGGGTCCCAGGGGGGTGGCGAATCCCACAGCTTGCGCAGGGAGAGCAATGGCCCGCCACTGGCGCGGATCGCCTTGGCGAGGGCGTGGTCGGCGCGGATCGAGCGCCCGCTGATCCACAGGCATCCCGGCCGCTCGGAGCCGAGGAAGGCGAGGGCCGCGCGCACGAAGGGCGAGTTCTCCTTGCCGACCTTCTTGAGCAGGCCCTGCCCCTTGCGCGGCGCGTCGGCGTTGCGCACCAGGATGCAGCGCGCCGTGGCGAAGAGCGGGTCGGCCGCGAGGTCGTCGAGCAGGGCCCCCGGGGAGAACTCCGGGTCCAGAGCGTCGTGGCGGCAGAGCTCCAAGCCCGCGGCGTCGGCGGACGCGAGCAAGCTCGCCAGGGCGTCCTCGACGAAGTAGCGCTCCTCCCCCCGCACGAGGGCGCAGCGCGGCGCCCCTTCGGCCTCCAGGCGGCGCGCGAGTTCCCGCAGCTGAGTGGGCGGATCGGCTTCTCGGGGGCGCGCCATGGGGGGATTGTAGCGCCCACCTCGCGCCACCGAAGGCCCCGCCGGCTCAGCCCAATGCGAAGTCGGTCGCCAGACCGACGAAGAGCCCCACCCCCACCCAGCCGTTGAGGGTGAAGAAGGCCACGTCGACGCGGGAGAGGTCGCCCGGTGAGACGATCGAGTGCTCCCAGACGAGCAGGGCTGCCGCCAGGCAGAGGGCCGCCCAGTAGGGCGCGCCGAGGTCCGCGGCCAGGCCCTGGGCCAGGAAGCAGAGCACGGCGACGATGTGCAGCGCGCTCGAGAACACGAGCGCCCGCCCCACACCCAAGCGCGCGGGGATCGAGTGCAGCCCCGCGCCGCGGTCGAAGCCCGCGTCCTGGCAGGCGTAGATCAAGTCGAATCCCGCCACCCAAGTGAGCACGCCCCCCGCGAGCCAGAGCACGGGGGCGATCGGTGCGTCGAAGGCCCCGCGCACGGCCAGCCACGCGCCGAGGGGCGCGAGGGCGAGGGCCAGACCGAGCACGAAGTGCGCGCCGCTCCAGAAGCGCTTCACGTAGCTGTAGCCGAGGAGCACCGCGAGCACGGCCGGCGCGAGGGCGAGGCAGAGCGGACCGAGGAGGCCGGCCCCGAGCAGGAAGACCGCGCTCGAGACGAGGACGAGGGCGCCGGCCTGCCACGGACGCATCACGCCCGCGGGGAGCTCGCGCCCGGCCGTGCGAGGATTCTCGGCGTCGATGCGGCGGTCGACCAGGCGGTTGAAGGCCATCGCCGCCGTGCGCGCGGCCACCGCGCAGAGCACGACGATCCCCAGGACCCCGAAGGACGGCAGGCCTCCCGCCGCGAGCCAGGCGCCCTGCAGGGCGAAGGGCAGGGCGAAGATCGAGTGGCTGAACTTGACCAGCGACAGGGAGTCGCGCAGGGCCTTCGCGGGTCCTCCGTCGGACGCGGCCATCACGTCCCCGGGTCCTCGAGCTCCGCGGGATCGGGCTCGGAGCCCCAGCGCGCGCCGACATCGTGCTCGACCCCGAGGCTGTCGAGCACCTTGCCGACCACGTGGTCGACGAGATCCTCGACGCTCCTCGGCGCGTGGTAGAAGCCCGGCATGGCGGGCAGGAGCACCGCGCCCATGCGGCGCAGGCGCAGCATGTTCTCGAGGTGGATCTCCGACAGCGGGCTCTCGCGCGGCACGAGCACCAGCGGACGCCGTTCCTTGAGGGCCACGTCGGCCGCGCGCTCGACGAGGTTCGAGCTGTAGCCGTGGGCGACGCGCGCGAGGGTGCCCATGCTGCAGGGGCAGAGGATCACGGCCGCGATGCCCGCGGTGCCGGAGCTCGCCGGCGCGTCGACGGCGTCCGCGTCGAAGGCGCGCACGGAGCGCGCCGTCTCCTCGCCCAGCCACTGCGGGAGAACCTCGCCCAGGCGCGCCCCCCCCGCGCCGGCGTCGACGCCGCGCTCGTAGCGCAGCACCTTGGCCGCCGCCGGCGAGAAGGCCAGGTCGACCTCGTGCCCCGTGGCCACCAGGGCCCGCAGCAGGCGCTCCCCGTAGAGGGCGCCGCTCGCCCCGGTCATCCCGACGAAGTAGCGACTCACAACATGACCTCCGGTCCCGCGCCGATCAGCAGGGCGAGATTGAACAGCCCGTGGGTCCAGGCCGCCACCCCTGGCCCCCGCCAGCGGAAGAGGAGCGCCAAGAGGATCCCCGCCAGGAAGCGCCAAGTGAAGAGGGCCGGGTCGAAGGCCTCCCCCTGGGGGCCGAGCCAGGCGGTCAGGGCGGCCAGGTGAACGGCCGCGAAGCCCGCCGAGGAGCCGAGCAGCGCCAGGCCTTCGGCGAGCCAGCGCGCGCCCCGCTCAGCCATTCCGAAGAAGAGCAGGAGCTGGCGGGCGAGCACGTAGAGGCCGCCGTAGAAGGCCACGCGGAAGAGGAGCTCCTCGAAGGCCGCGGCGCCGAAGACGCGCGCGCCGACGGCGAGGCCCGGGTCCGCCTGGGGCGGCGCGAGGTCCGTGTCGAGGCCGCCGAAGAAGCGCATCAACAAGGCCAGGGCCGGCCCCAGGGCGAGGGCGCCGAAGCAACCCTCGACGCCGATGCGCATCAGGCTCGGCACGAGCGCCAGCCGGCGCCGGTAGCAGAGGACCGCGGCCACCAACGCTCCGACGACGATCAGCCCGCGCCGCAGGCCCTCTTCGAGATCTCCGGTGAGCACGAGCAGTCGGAAGAGGGCCTGCTCGGACTGACTGCGGGCGAGCTCGGGGTCCGCCTCGAGGCCGAGCTCGTAGGCGCAGAACATCGGGACCATGGCCAGGAAGCCCAGGGCCAGGGAGCTGGACGTGCGCGGACCCCCCTGGTGGGCCGGGAGCCAGGCGCCGGCGGAGGGAGAATCCGGCTCGTCCTCTTCCCAGCCCTCCTCTTCCCAGTCGTCCTCGTCTTCCACGTCGCTCATCGCGCTGGACTCGGCTGCACTAGGCTCGCGGGACAACGGGCGCGAGCGGCCGGCGTCCCCAGTGCAGGCAGGCGATGCCCCCGGTCAGGAGCTCGTGCCCGCAGTCCTCGAGCCCGAGGGTCTCGAGCTCCGCCTGCAGGGCGATCGGCGAGGGCCAGGCGTTGACGGTGCGCACGAGGTAGGAGTACGCGTCGTCGTCGCGGGAGAAGAGCTTGCCCACGCCCGGCAGGAGGCGCTCGAAGTAGAGGCCGTAGAGCGAGCCGAGGGCTCGGCCGGGCGGGCGGCTGAACTCGAGCACGAGGAGCAAGCCGCCGGGCCGCAGGACGCGCAGGAGCTCCCCGAAGGCCCGCGCGCGGTCCTCGACGTTGCGAATGCCGAAGGCCACGCAAGCCACGTCGGCGCTCTCCCCGCGCACCGGGAGCTCCTGGGCGTCTCCGTGGACGAAGCAGGTCGGCGAGGCCACCCGTCGTCGCTTGGGCAGGGCCCGGGCCAGCATCTCGGGGGTGAAGTCCACCCCCACGACCCGGGCGCCGTGGCGGGCGAACTCGAGCCCCAGGTCACCGGTCCCGGTGCAAGCGTCCACCACCACGCCGCAGGGTCCCTCCAGGGCCTTGGCCACCGCTCGGCGCCGCCAGCGCCGATCGATCCCCGCCGAGAGCAGGTGGTTCAGCAGGTCGTAGGTCCCGGCGATGCGGGCGAACATGGACCGGACTCGGGGGGCTTCGGGCATCGCGCGAGGAAGGGGCGCGAGCATAGCGGACCCGCCCCCGACGACAGCGGCGCCGCGGGCAAAAGCCCGCGGCGCCGCCGTGTCCCGGAATCCCGGGCGGATCGACCGCCCCTACTGCCGGAAGCCCCTACTGCCGGAAATAGTCCATGACCGTCGTCGTCCCGATCGCCTCGATCGATTGCTTCCCGGGCTCGAAGGCGTTCGTGTCGAAGCGCAGGTAGGCGCCGTCCAGCTGGATGACGTCCACGCCGCCCACGCCCAGGGTGGGGCTGGGCACCGCGACGAACATGAAGCGCGGCTGGTTCGCGGCGATGGCCGCCCCCGCCTGGCGCACGACGGACTTGCCGTTGAGGGGGACCGGCGAGCCCGCGCTGAAGTTCGTGGCCCAGTTCACGATGCCGCCCAGGTTCGTCAGGTCGTCGAAGCCGATGTCGACGGGAACGCCGGTCAAGCGCTCCTCACCCAAGGAGACCTGGATGCCGAACTCGATGTCCCGGAACTGCGGGATCAGGAGCGACGAGAAGTTCAGGAGCAGCTGGCCGTTGATGGCCGAGTCCGCCACGACGTTGGTCAAGGCGCCCTCGGTGGGCGCGCCGTCCAGGTCGTGGGTGCCGATGTTCAGCGGACCCTCGTGAACCACCCAGAAGCCCGAGCGCAGCTCCTCGGGGTCGGGCTGGATGGACTTCGGGTTGCGGAACTCCATCGGGATCCCGCCGAGGACGTCGTCGTAGCCCCAGCCGTTGACCGAGTTCGGCCCCGACTCGTAGACCGAGACCCGACCATTGCGGCCCAGGATGTAAGCGAAGTACACGTTCCGCAGGAAGCCGAAGCCGTTCTGCCGGGGCGTGATCGCGACGTCGAAGGGGCGGTTCAGGTTCGAGCTGACGACCTTGCGCACCGTGAGCGAGAAGGCCGAGATGATCGAGACGCTGTTGTCGCCCTCGTTGCAGACGAGGATGTCCTCGTTCCCCGGCTCCCAGGCGATCCCGCGCGGTGACGTCCCGACCGCCACGGTCTTGACGATCTCGTGGAAGGAGGAGGATGCGGGGTCGATGTCGATGAAGGTGACCGAGTCCGTCGACTGGCTGGAGACCGCGAGCAGGTCGAGGTTGGTGCCGATCGCCAAGGTCGTGGGATCGGGAACCACGATGCGGTCGATGACCGTCATGCGGTTCGAGTTGAGCACCAGGATCTCGTTGCGCGCCCGGTCGACGATGTAGAGGAAGTGCCCGATCTGCTGGCGCAGCCCGTAGACCGAGCAGTTGTTGACGTTGGTCGCCGGGAGCGAGGGTCCCTGGAAGAAGCTGTTCGACTGGGTCGAGAGCAGCCCCGTGGGCGGCGCGCCGACGTCCGGGTTGCCGAAGGGGTCGCCGGGCACCAGCAGGTTGAACGCCAGCACCAGCGTGTCGATCGAGGTCGGCTCTTGGCCGCCGATGTAGGGCGAGATGCAGGTCGGCGGGTAGATCAGGGGCGGAGGGTTCGGGTGCGCGCCCCAGCTGACCATGTTCGGGCCCCCGTCGATCAGGATCTGCGTCCCCTGGGGGTTGGTGGCCGCGGGGCTGAGCGTCGAGCCGTCGATCACGGTCGTGATCTGCTTGAAGCCGTCCGCCGCACAGAGGTTGCCGCCGCTCGCGCCTTGGCAGCCGAAGGGCGCCGGCGCGTTGTTGAAGGCGACGTCCAGGGAGAACCCCAGCATCATGTCCCCCACCGACTGCATCACGGGCGAGCGCACGATGCGGTCGTCCAGGGAGGAGTCCCTGGCGAGGGTGAAGACGCCCTCCGAGCCCCCGTCGATCGTGCAGGTGCCCGCGGCCAGGGCGGGGCGCATGGTCGTTCCCTGGATCTTGACGTTCGGGTTGTTGGGGTAGTTCGTGTTGCCCTGGACGATCGGATTCGCCGGGTCGAAGGTGGGGTTGCCCGTGCCCTGCCCGAAGCCGTTCAGGTCGATCACGGAGAGGCTGGGGTTGCCCCCGGAGCGACCGAGGTAGATCGCGTCGGGCGTGACCGGCACGTTGACGAGACCGGGCCCCTCCCCCGTGAGGAAGTAGGTCGAGCCCGCCTGGCTGTTGAAGTTGCCCGTGAGGTCCGAGAGGTTTCCGGCGCGGATGGAGACGTCCACGCGGTTGAAGACGCCGCACTCGGCGAAGGCCGGCCCCGACCCGGGGAAGTTGAAGATGGGGACGAACTCCCAGCGCGTCAGGTCGAAGGGGCTCAGGGGCTGGATGTGGAACGGCAGATTGACCTGGCTCGTCGACGGACCGAAGGAGATCGTCACGACCGAACTCAGGCTCGGCACGTCCTCGGACAGAAGGTCCCCCAGCGTGTGGGGCTGGAGCGGTTCCGTGAAGTCGATCTGAATCGTCGTCAGCGGGTCGACGTTCTCCTCGCCGCCGCCGGGGGTCACCAGCGGGATCGAGGTCGGGGGCGGCGTGGAGAGTGCCTCGGGGGCGAGGTCGTCCTCGCCGACGGTGGTGCAGGCGGTCGCCGCCTGCGAGAGGGCGCGCAGGGACTCGTCCTGGACCGAGGTCTTGATTTCCATCCGGATCTGGACGCCGGAGGGGAAGGTCTCGTGCGTGCTGAGGTTGTTGTCGTCGTCGACGACGAACACGAGGATGTTCGGGGAGACGAGGAAGCGGTTGTCGTAGAGGGAGCCGTCGTCCGTCCCCGGGAAGCCCTTGCCGTCCGGCTCCCCGTCGCCGTCGTTGTCGACCGCGGTCAGCTCGCCGGTCTCCGTGACCCACTCCTGCCAGGGGATTTGCGACGGGGATCCCGTCGGCGAGCCGGCGTAGGTCGAGCCGTTCAGGAAGGCCCGGCCACGGATGACGGTCGAGCTCCCCGTCTGCGGGTCGACCGCCGAGACGATGATCGAGCCCGAGAAGCTGTTGCTCTCCACCAAGCCGGGGGCGCCGGTCAGGATGCTCTCCCGGTACAGAGCCGAGGAGAACTCGGCATAGATGAAGTGGTTGCCGGGCTCGCCGTTCGGGAGCACGGCGAGCTCGGGGTAGACCGGAACGGGGTGGATGGGGTTCCCCTCGCTCACGTTGTCGAAGAGGTCGTCCAGGGTGCGGATCGAGATCACCTGGCCGCCGCCGGGCTGGCCGACGGTCTCCGCCCGATAGGTCTTGTGCGGCAGGAGCTCGGCAAAGCCGTTGGAGACCCGCACGAGAGAGTGGCCCGTGCCGACGGACTCGCTCGCGGCACCGCCGCCGCTGCAAGCGGCGAGGAGCAAGCTCGAGGAAAGCGCGGCGAGGGTCCAGGCGCGGATACCGGAGTTGCCGAGAGTCATGCCAGCGTGGGGAGTGGTGTCCATGGGGATCGGCCTACTGACGCCAGTAATCGCTCAGGCCCGCGGCGTCCGGCACGGCGATCGACTGGATGCCGGGGACGAAGGCGTTCGTGTCGGTGATGGTGTATCCCCCACCGATGTCGACCACGTCCACGAGGCCCTCCGAACCGAAGTCCGGGCTCGGCACGGCGACGAACATGAACTTGGGCTCGTTGGCGTTGTTCGGCTGAGCGAAGACGGTGCGCACCAGGCTCTTGCCGTTCACGGGCAGGGGGACGCCGGCGCTGAACACGGACTGGTTGTTGGGCAGGCCACCGAAGTTGCGCATGTTGTCGAAGGCGATGTCGACCGGGACGCCCGAGATCACGTCACGCCCCAGGGAGACCGCGACGTCGAGGGAGAGGTCGCGGAACTGCGGGATGAGGAGCGACTGCACGTTGAGCGGAATGGTGCCGAAGAATCCGCTCTCGATCCGGAGGTTCGAGACGGCCGGCTCACCCGGCGCGCCCTCCTGGCCCGTCGTGGGGTCGATCGGCCCCTCGTGAACGATCCAGACGCCCGAGTTCAGGATGATGTGGTCGGGCTGGATCTTCTTGGGGTTCTGGAAGGTCATCGAGGCCGAGCCGATGATGTCGTCGTAACCCCAGCCGTTCACGCCGTTGGGGCCCGACTCGAACATCGCCAGGCGGCCCGTGCGGTTGAGGATGTAGGCGAAGTACACCTGGCGCAGGAAGCCGAAGGTCGTCTGGCGCTCGGTGATCGCGACGTCGAAGGGTCGGTTGAGCTGGGAGTTCAGGGTCTTGCGCACCTCGAGCGAGAAGGCCGAGATGATCGAGACCGAGCTGTCCCCCTCGTTGCAGACCAGGATGTCCTCGTTGCCCGGGTCCCAGGCGATGCCCCGCGGAGAGGCGCCGACCACCGTGGTCTGGACGATCTGGTGGAAGGTCGAGGAGCTCGGGTTCGTGTCGATGAAGCTGACCAGATTCACCGACTGGTTGGTCACGGCCAGGAAATCCAGGTTCGGGGACATGGCCATGTCCGTCGGGTCGGGCAGCGGCACCCGGTCCACGACCCGCATGGTGTTCGAGTTGAAGGCGATCAGCTCGTTGCGGGCCCGGTCCAGGACGTAGAGGAAGTGCCCGATCTGCTGCCGGATCATGTAGTTCAGGCAGGCGCCGGGGACCGGCTGGGGCGCGTGGGGCCCGTGCATCCAGGCGTTCTGCTCGGGGGAGAGCAGGCCGCTCGGCGGCTCCCCGTTCAGCGGGGCGCCGAAGGCGTTGCCGGGCACGAGCAGGTTCTGCAGCCCCAGGCCGTTCGGGGGCGGCGCCGGGGGCAGCGGCAGGAAGGAGAAGATCGAAGTCGGCTCCTCACCACCGATGTAGGGCGAGACGCAGAGGGGCGGGAACTGCAGCGGCGGCGGGTTGGGGTGCGGCGCGAAGGAGATGATGTTGGCCGCGCCGATCTCGGTGTTGAGCACCGGGTTGTTGATGATCAGCGGGTAGGCCGGGAGCAGGGTGTTCGGGCCCCCCTGCATGACCTGGACCAGCTTCTGTCCGCTGACCGCGCACAGGTTGCCGCCGCCGCCGGCCTGGCAGCCGAAGGGCACCGGGCCGTTGTTGAAGACGCGGTCGAGGGCGTACCCCAGCATCATGTCCCCCGCCTTCAGGATCACGGGGGAGCGGACGAGGAGGTCGTTCAGCGAGGAGTCCCGGGTCAGGGTGAAGACCCCGGAGGAACCGCCGTCGATCGTGCACGAACCCACCGCGAGCGACGGGCGCAGCTGGCTGCCCTGCAGCTTGACGTTCGGGTTGTTCGGGAAGTTCGACCAACCCTCTTGGAAGACCTGGAAGGAGGGGTCGAAGGTCGGGTTGCCCGTGGACTGACCGAAGCCGTTCAGGTCGATGACCGAGATCCCCGGCTCGGCGCCGCCGCGACCGACGTAGATCGTGTCGGGCGAGACCGGGGCGTTGACCAGGCCCGGCCCCTCTCCGGTCTCGAACCAGGTCGTCGCCGGCAGAGTGTTCGTGTTGCCCTGGAAGTCCGTGAACTGGCCCGCGTTGATGGTGATGTCCACGCGGTTGAAGGAGCCGCACTCGGAGCTGCTCGGCCCCTCGCCCGGGAAGTTGTAGACCGGCGTCAGCTCGTAGCACGACAGGTCGTAGACGCTGAGCGGGAGCACGCTGAAGGGCACCGTGACCCGCTGGGTCTCCGGACCGAACTGGAGCGAGATGGCCGAGCTCTCGCCCGGCGTGTCCCCGATCGGCAGGTCACCGACCGACCAGGGCTGCACGGGCTCGCGGAAGGTGATCTGGATGCCGGTCAGGGGGTCCACGTCGCCCTCGCCGCCGCCCGGGATGATGTCGGGCGTGCTGTTGGGGGGCAGGGTGATGCGCACCTCGGGGGACAGCTCGTCTTCGCCGACGGTGGTCGAGGCCAGGGCGGTACGGGCGAGCTGGGTGCCGACCGCGTTCAGGACGCCGGTCTCGATCCGCACGTTGATCGTGCTGCCGATCGGGAAGGTCTCGTGGGTCGCCAGGTTGTCGTCCGCGTCCGGGACGAACACGAGGGTGCGCGCGGAGCGGAGGTCGGCCTGGCCTGCGAAGGAGGTCTCCGTGCCCGGGAATCCCAGGCCCGGCTGGACGAATTCGGTGGTGCCCGGGTTGTCGTAGTCGAGAGGGTTCCCGTCGAGGTCGAACTTGACGGCCCGGCCCTGGTCGTCGACCCACTCGACCCAGGGAAGGGCGGGCGGGGTGCCCTGGGCGATGCGCTCGTAGGTGGAGCCGTTGATGAAGGCCCGACCGGGGATCAGCGAGGTCGCGCCGCTCAGGGGGTCGACCTCCTCGATCACCAGGGCGCCGGTGAAGCTGTTGTTCGAGACCTGACCCGGGGAGGAGGTCAGCACGCTCTCGATCCCGATGGACTCGGTGAACTGCACCATCAGGAACTGGTTGCCCGCCTCGCCGCTGGGCAAGATGGCCGCGTCGGGGAAGCTCGCCACGGGCCGGATCTCGTTGTCCTCGCGCACGTGCTCGAGCAGGTCCTCGACCTTGCGGATCGAGATCAGGTTCGCGGTCGGCGCGCCCCCCGAGTCGAGGGCGTAGACCTGGTGCGGCAGGATCTGACCGAAGCCGTTGCTCACCCGGACGAGGTCCATGCTCCCGGCCCCGACCCCTTCGGCCGCGGTCCCTCCTCCCGAGCAGCCGGCGAGGGGGAGGCAAGCCAGTCCGAGCAGTCCTGCGTAGAAGCGAAGCTGTGTCGTCGTCATGTTCGTACGAGAACACCCGGCCGGCGGGCCGGGTCGGGCACGAGGGTGGGTAGGGAGGCGTCGAGGGGCACGCGGCGCGCCTGGACGACCCCAAGGGAGGTCGCGCGGGAGGGGGTCTTGGGGACCGCTTCGTGGAGGGGGATCGAGGTGGACGCCACGCCCCGGACAGCCATCGCGGGCCGTTCGGGGGGCGTCGGAGCCCGCCCAGGATGCCGCGGAGGCCAAGCCGTGGAAAGGGATTTCCGGGTGGGCCCGGGAGCCGCGGCGGGGCGGCTCGGACACCCGTCGAGAGCCTCGGCTCCTCCCAGCGGCGCGGGAGCCGGCGCATCCCCCCGGATGGCAGGCTCGCTGGCCGTCGCCCCCGGCCCCTGGGGCCGGGACGAGCGCTCCCCCGCCCCCCGTCGAGGCGCGCCCCGGCTCCCCCGCAGGAGCCGGATCGACGCCCCGTCGAGGGGCCGTGAGGAGAGGTGGGGAAGGGAGGTCATCTCGAGGGGTGCCGTCACCAGAGCTGCCCCGGAGGGGCGAGCGCTCTGGAAGATCAAGCGCCGTGCCGGCCGGAGTGGATTCGTCCCCTACCCCCCTCGATCCGGTGTAAACACACTAGCCCCAGGATTTTGGGCCGAATCGGCCTCCCCCGGAGCGCCCCCGGCCGGGCGCCGCGGGAGCGCGGCGGCGCGCTCGGATGAGCGGTCCCGCAACCCGCCTCTCGGGCATCCCGCCCGCGGGCCGGCCCGCGGCCCCGACCTCCCAGGCTGTTGGGCCCCCCGCCCCGGCCCCCTACACTCGCGCCCATGTCGCGCACCGAGCACGTCTTCGACCCCGAGGCCTTCGCGGAGCTGCCCGGCGCTGCGCCCGGGGAGACTCCCGGCGGCCGCGACCTGCCCGAGCGCGAGCTCGAGGTCGCCCTCCGGCCCCGGGATCTGAGCGAATTCGTCGGCCAGGAGCGGGTTCTCGACAACCTCCGCATCGCCTTGCAGGCCGCCGCCAGCCGGGGGGAGTCCCTCGACCACGCGCTCCTCTCGGGCCCCCCGGGCCTGGGCAAGACCAGCCTCGCGCGCGCCCTGGCGACCGAGCTCGAGAGCCAGCTCCACTCCGTCAGCGGGCCGGCCCTCGAGCGCCCACGGGACCTCGTCGGCATGCTGACCCAGCTCCAGGCGGGGGACGTGTTCTTCATCGACGAGATCCACCGCATGCCGGCCGCCGTCGAGGAGTACCTCTACACCGCGATGGAGGACTTCCGGGTCGAGGTCACGCTCGACCAGGGTCCCCACGCGCGGGTCCTGCCCCTGCACCTCGAGCGCTTCACGCTGGTGGGCGCGACGACCCGCGAGGGCCTGCTCTCGGCGCCCTTCCGCGCGCGCTTCGGCCTCTTCGAACGCCTCTCCCCCTACCCCACCGAGGAGCTGGTGCAGATCCTCGAGCGCTCGAGCGGCCTGATGCGCGTCGAGCTCGAGCCCGCCGCGGCGGAGCTGCTCGGCTCCCGCAGCCGCGGCACGCCGCGCATCGCCAACCGCTTCCTGCGTCGCGCGCGCGACCTCGCCCAGGTGCGCGGCACCGACTCGGTCGACGAGGGCGTCGCGCGCGAGACCCTGGCGCGCCTGGGGGTCGACGAGCACGGGCTGGAGGAGATGGACCGGCGCGTCCTGCGCTGCCTCGCGAACAGCCCCGGGCAACCGGTGGGCGTCAAGACGATCGCCGCCAGCATCGGCGAGACCGAACGCACGATCGAGGAGGTCTTCGAGCCGCACCTCCTGCGCTGCGGCTTCCTCCAGCGCACCTCCCGCGGTCGCCTGATCACGGCGCGCGGCTGCGAGATCCTCGGCGTCGATCCGACCGGCGCCGCCGCCTCGGGGCCGGACCTCTTCTCCTGATGCGAGCGCATCGATGAAGCTGGCGGGAGCCCTGCTCCTCGGGGGAGCCGCCTTCGCGGCCTGCGCCCAGCCGCCGGCCTTCCTGCAGCGCAGCGACCGCGAGGTCGACCCGTCGCCGGAGGTCGGCGGGGCGGGCTTCCTCGAGCCCGTCGCGCCGGGCAGCCTGCGCGTGCGCCTCGCGGGCCCGGAAGGAGCGCCCGAGCTCGAGATCGGCGGCGTCGCGGGCGGTCCCGTCGTGCTGCGCCGCGATGGGCTCGAGGTGCGCGCGTCGAACGGCGAGCGCGGCCGCCACCTGCGCCTCCTGCCTCGAGCCGGCGCGGACGGCCTCGAGCTCGGCGGGCGCCTCTACCCCGGCGAGCTCTGGGTGACGGCCGCGGCCGAGGGCGGGCTCGGCGTCGAGAACCGCGTGGACCTCGAGGACTACGTCGCCGGCGTCGTGCCGGCCGAGCTCGTGCTCTGGTCGGCGGAGCCGGCCGAGATCGAGGCCCAGGCGGTCGCCGCGCGCACCTACGCCTTGCGCTCCCTCGAGACGCGCCGCTCGCCGGCGGAGCGCTTCCTGTGGGACGACACGCGCGACCAGGTCTACCTCGGCCGCTACCGCGGGGGCGACTCCGCTGGGGCGCGGCGCGTCGCCGCGCGGCTGGTGGCGGGGGTCGCGCGCACGCGCGGCCTCGTGCTCCTCGACCCGGACGGCGCCCTCTACGACGTGCGCTTCCACGCCTCCTGCGGCGGCCACACCACCTCCCCCGCCGAGGCCTTCCCCTTCGAGAGCGTCTGGCACCACGACCCCGCGACTTGCGAGCCCTGCCGGCGCATCGGCGCCGAGGAGCGGAGCTGGCCGGCGGAGGACTCCCGCCGGCGGCGAGTGCACTGGAGCTGGACCCTACCCGCCGCCGACCTCGCGCGACTCGGGGCCGAGCTGGGACTCGGTGGACCTCCCTACGTCCTCGCCGACCCGCAGGTCGACCGCCACGGCCGCTGGCAGAGCGTCGAGCTCCGCGCTGGCCCGCGCACCGAGCGCCTCTCCCTGCGCGAGCTGCGGCGCCGCGTCGGCGCCGCCGACCTGAAGAGCGGGCGCATCCTGAAGACCTGGCCGCCGCTCGGCCAACCGATCGCGGGCGGCCTCCTCCTGGAGGGACTCGGCCGCGGTCACGGGGCGGGCCTGTGTCAGGTGGGCTCCCACGAGGTCGCCCTCCAGGGTTGGAACGCCGAGCGCATCCTCGCCCACTACCTGCCCGCCTCGCGCCTCGCGCAGCTCCCCGCGGCGGGGACCGTCGATCACTGATGGCCTCGCCCTTCGGCTTCCGGGTCGAGGCGCGCTCCACGCGCTGCGGCGCGCGGGCGGCGGTCTTCGAGACGCCCCACGGCCCGGTGCGCACGCCGGCCTTCATGCCGGTCGGGACGCGCGCCACGGTCAAGGGCGTCCTCCCAGCCGACCTGCGCCGCGTCGGCTCGCAGATGTTGCTCGCCAACACCTACCACCTGCACCTGCGACCGGGCGAGGAGGTCGTGCGCGAGCTCGGCGGCCTGCACGCGATGATGGGCTGGGACGGGCCGATCCTGACGGACTCGGGCGGCTACCAGGTCTTCAGCATGGGCGACATCTGCCGCATCGACGACGAGGGCGTGTCCTTCAAGTCGATCGTGGACGGCGGCGAGGTGCGCTTCACCCCCGAGCGCGTCGTCGACGTCCAGCGCGACCTCGGAGCGGACGTCGCGATGGCCTTCGACCACTGCCCGCCCGGGGGAGCGCAGCGCCGCGACGTGGAGGCTGCCTGCGAGCGCACTCACCGATGGCTCGAGCGCTGCGTCCGCCGCCACCGCGAGCGCGGCGCGGAGGAGAGCGGCCAGGCCCTCTTCGGCATCGTGCAGGGCGGCGTGCACGAGGACCTGCGCAGCGCCTCGGTGGACGCCGTCTGCGCCCACGACCTCGCCGGCTACGCGATCGGTGGCGTCTCGGTCGGCGAAGCGGACGAGGCCATCCGGCGCGTCGTCGAGCACACGGCGCCGCGGCTCCCGGAGGACCGGCCGCGTTACCTGATGGGCGTCGGCACCCCGCGCGACTGCTTCGACGCGGTGGGCGCCGGCATCGACCTCTTCGACTGCGTGACGCCCACGCGCAACGCGCGCAACCACACGGTCTTCACCAGCCGCGGCCGCCTCAACGTGCGCAACCGCGGCTTCCTGCGCGACACGGGCCCCCTCGACCCGGACTGCGACTGCGTCGCCTGCACCGACTTCAACCTCGGCACCCTGCGCCACCTCTGCACGACGGGCGAGATGCTGGGCGGCACCCTGCTCTCGATCCACAACCTGCGCTTCTTCCACCGGCTGCTCGAGCGCATGCGCGAGGCGATCGCGGAGGACCGCTTCGAGGCGCTGCGCGACGAGGTCGTCGAGCGTACCTCCCGGCGATTGGAGACCGGGGAGCGCTAGCGCAAGCCGATGACTCCTACTTCCGCTTGTAGTCCGGGCACTCCCGCGCATTCGGCCGCGCGGGCAACGAGCAGGTGCTCGGGTGGTTGTACTTGCAGCGGTCGCAGAGGAACTCCCCGCCTTCGAGGGCGAAGAGCTTGCGGAAGAAGAGCCGCAGCTTCGAGAGGAAGCCCACGGGAGCCGCGGCGGCTCAGCGCTCGCGCATGCGGGCCGAGATGACCTCGATGCGGTCGATGTCGACCAGGGGGTAGGCCCCCGATTCGGCGCGGGCGGAGTTGACGGGCACGCCCTGCACGCCGATCTCGTAGCCGTCGTAGAGGTCGAGCTCGTAGCGCCGGCTGCTGCACTGGACCTGGGCGATGAAGTCCGAGCCCCAGCGCACGAGGAAGACCTTCTCCCCGTCGCGGATCTGACGCTCGAGCCAGCCGCGGGTCTGGAAGCGCCCCCACAACGGGTCGTGACCGCGGCGGCCCTTCTCGGCTTCGGCCTTGAGGTCCTCGAGGCGCTCGGCCCGCGCCTGCTTCTGGTTCTCGAGGTCGTCGCGCATCAGCGACAGGTCGCGGTGCAGCTCGAGGCGCTTGACGCGCTCGTCGACGAGGTTGCGGGTCGAGGCGTCCGGCCCCAGGGCGATCACGCCCTGGTACAGCGCGAAGAGGGTCGCGTAGTCGGGGGTCGTGCCCTCGATGGAGGCGGCCAGGGCCGCGTCCATGGCGGCGTTGGCCTCCGCGAGCTTGGCGAAGACGCCGGGACCGCTGGCGCCCCCACTCCCCGAGGCCGGGCCGCTCGCGGCCGGCGTGGCGCCTCCGCCCTGGGCGGTCTTGGCCGCGCCCGCGGCGACCGCGCCCAGCGCGACCTCGGGACGCCCGGCCAGGGTTTCGCGCACGGCGGCGTCCCAGAGGGCCTGGGCGTCGGCGCTCGCCGGCAGGGCGCGGGTCTCGGCGGCCAGGACGTAGGCCATCGTGTCGGGCGGCGAGTAGACCTGGACCCAGTCCTGGTTCAGGGGCTTGGTCGGGTCCTGGCGCTGGATCAGACGCAGGCGGTCACCTCGATCGAGCTGCCCCAGGGGATAGGACTGCTGTGTCTGGGGACGCGGGCGCATGTTGATGTAGCTGCCCGTGACCTCGACCCAGCCGGGCCGCTGGGACTCCTGGAGGTACTGGCCGTAGATCCAGACCTTGACGCCCCCGGGCACGGCCACCTTGAGGAAGTCGAAGCCCTCCTTCTCGGCGTAGACGGCTAGCGGGGTGTCCCCCGAGACGCGCAGGACGTCGCGACCCTTGGCGTCGGGCAGGTTGCGCAGGGTGGCACCGGTCGCGCCGGCGAGCACGTAGCGGATCGGGGTGCCGGGCTCCTGGAGGACGGGCGAGCCGATCGGGACGCGCGCGGGCTCCGCGGCGACCGCCGCTGACCCCCCGAAGGCGAGCGCGAGCAAGCCGCAGGCGAGGCCCAGCCCGGTCGTTCGCCGCACCGCATCCCCACCTCGAACTCGCCCCGTTCCCGCGTTCACGGCTCCCGTACTCAATTGGCTGCCCATGGTCCTCGTCCCTTGCTCGCCTGGTTGTCGTCGGAGGGTCGCGGGGTGCTTGCCGCGCCGATCTCGGCGTCGCGTCGCCCCTGCGAGGCGATGCTAGCCCTTGGGGAGGGCCCGATCCACAGTCGGATCGCCCCGGATTGCGCGGCTTCCCGCGGGCTCGAATCGGCCGCGGAGGCAGGCGCTTTGGCGGCGGAAGCGCAGCGCGTCGGCTGTAGACTCCCCGGGCCCCCACGCGCCCCCCCCATGAGTCGACCGCTCGAGTTCCCCTACATGTTCTGGGCCCATCACGAGGGCTTCCAGTCGCCCTGGTGCCTCTCCCAGTCGGGGATGCCCGTGCCGGAGACCAGCTTCCTCGACGGGGTCGGGATCGACGTCGCCCACCCCTGCGTCGAGGCCCAGCCGGCGGTCGAGGCCCGCCTGGGGGAGCTCTTCGGGGTCCCGGCGGAGCGCGTGCAGGTCATGGTCGGGGCCTCCTCAGCCATGCACATGGCGGCCACCTGCTGGTTCGGGCCCGGGACGCGGGTCGTGGCCGAGACGCCCAGCTACACCCCCATGCTCCAGCTCCCGCGGCGCTTCGGGGCGGACGTGCGGGTCCTCGAGCGGCGGCTGGAGGAAGGCTTCCTCGTCGATCCAGAGGAGGTCGGGAGCTTGCTCGCGTCGGGAACGGGGCCGGGGCACGTCTTCCTGACGAACCTCCACAACCCGAGCGGTTGCCTGATGGAGGCCGAGCGCGTCGCCGCCATCGCGGAGCGCGCGGCGCGGGCCGGCGGGATCCTCGTCTCGAACGAGGTCTACATGGAGTTCCTGCCCAACGAGCGGCGGGTGCACGCCTTCGCCCTGGCCCCCAACGCAGTCTCGATCGGCGGCCTGACCAAGGCCTACGGCCTGGGCGGTCTGCGGGTGGGCTGGGTGATCTTCGGCGAGGGCTTCGACGAGGCCGCGCGGCGCGCCTTCGTCGACGCGACCTACCTCGCCTACGTCGACCCGCCCACGCCCTCGCTGGTCGGCGCGCGGCGCGCCCTCGACCACCTCGAGCTCCTCTCCCAGCCGATCCGGCGGGTCGAAGCGGAGAGCCGCCCGCACTGGGAGCGCTGGCTGCGTGAGACCCCGGGGATCCGGGCCCACGTGCCCGAGTTCGGGCTGATCGCCTTCCCGCGCGTCGAGGGCGTCGACGACACCGCGGCCCTGGTCGAGCACCTGCAGCGCGAGCACCAGGTCGACGTCGTGCCGGGCGAGTACTTCGGCGCGCCGGGTCACCTGCGGGTGGGCTGCGGGGTGCCCGAGGCGACCCTGCAGGAGGGGCTCGAGCGCCTGAGCGCGGGGATCGAGGCGTGGCGCGCGAAGAGCCGCTGAAGCCGCGCACGGTCCTGCACGTGCGCATCGCCGCCGGCGCCGGCGGCGGACCCGAGAAGACGATCGTCAACTCACCGCGGCACCTCGAGGGCACGGCCTACCGAGCCCTCGTCGTCTACCTGCACCCGCCGGAGGACCCCGGCTTCGAGGTCATCGCCCAGCGCGCGCGGGAGAGGGACTGCCCCCTGACCGGCATCCCCGAGCGCCTGCCGGTCGACCCGCGAGTCCTCTGGAAGCTACGCGGGATCTGCAAGCGCGAGGGCGTCGACGTCTGGCACGGCCACGACTACAAGACGAACCTCTACGGCGTGCTCCTGCGCCCCTTCGCGGGCTTCCGCCTCGTGACCACGGTGCACGGCTGGGTCAAGCACACGAAGAAGACGCCGCTCTACTACGGCATCGACCGCTGGACCCTGCCGCGCCACGACCAGGTGATCGCGGTCTCGAGCGACCTCTTCGAGGCCAGCCGCCTGGCCGGGGTCCCGGAGGAGCGCCTGAGCCTGATCGAGAACGCGATCGACACCGAGGAGTTCCGACGCGGCCGCCCGCGGGCGCGCGACGGGCGCCTGCGCATCGGCGCGGTCGGGCGGCTCTCCGACGAGAAGGGCTTCGACTACTTGATCCGAGCCGTGGAGCAGTTGATCGACGAGGGCTTCGAGCTCGAGCTCGCGATCGCCGGCGAAGGGGACCGGGAAGAGGCCCTGCGCGAGCAGATCGCCGCCTCGCCGCACGCGGAGCACCTCCACTTGCTCGGCTTCCAGCGGGACGTGCGCGCCCTCTTCGACTCCTTCGACCTCTTCTGCCTCTCCAGCTTGCGCGAGGGCCTGCCGAACGTGGTGCTCGAGGCGATGTCGATGGAGCTGCCCGTCGTCGCGACGCGCTCGGGGGGCATGCAGGAGTTCGCGCGGGACGGCGAGGACGCCCTGCTCGTCGATCCGGGCTCGACCGAGGAGCTCGCCCGTGGCCTGCGGCGCGTGCTCGCGAACGGCGAGCTGCGCGAGCGACTGGCGCGCGGCGCGCGCGCGCGGGTGGAACGCGACTGCTCCTTCGCGCGGCGCATGGAGCGCGTGGTCGAGGTCTACGACCGGCTGCCCTTCTAGTCGCCGAGAGAACCCGCTAGTCGCCGAGCGAGCGCGCCGCCGGCACGAATAGGACGGCGTCTGCCCCCAGGGCCAGCTCCTCGACGTGCCCGGAAACACGCTCGCCCTCCACGGTCTCGACCACCGCGTGCAGATGGGTCGAGCGGCCGTGGTGGGTCAGGCGCCCCGCGGCCCCCGCGGCGTGGATCCCCACCAGCGTCCCGCGCGAGCCCGCGCCGCTCCAGCGCCAGGGTGGGGCCCCGCCCGGATCGGCCACCGGGCAGGCGCCGGCGATCACGTGCAGGTCGAGGCGGTCGAAGCTCCCCTCGACGCGCAGGGGCACGGGAGCGGCGCCGGGGTCGAAGCCCGCGCGCTCGAGGGCCTGGGCGATGACGAGCTCGAGGTCGGCGAGCTTGCAGGCCTGGGGGAGCTCGACGCGCCGCCAGCCCTCGACGGTCGCCAGCACGAGGAGGGCCGCGAGGTCACCGCCCCGCGGCGCGCGCAGCTGCAGCTCGCCGTCACGCACGACGGCGAGGGTCGCCTCCCCGTCGAGGACGGTGACCTCCCCCGCGAGCTCCGCCAGAGCGCCGACGCCCCAGGTGCCCGTCTCGACCACGTCCCGCAGGCGCACGCGGCCGTGGCTGCGCCCCTCGCGCAGGACCTCGCGCATCTCGCCCCAACACTCGACCCGGGCGAAGGGCGCGTCGGTCGACCGCGTCGCCGCGCTCGAGTTGCAGGAGGCGGCGATCCCGAGGATCAGGGCGAGGGGCAGGCGCGGGTCCACGGGTCCCTCAGCCGAGCTTGCGCTTGAGCCAGGCCCGGGCCAGGGTCCACTCGTTCGTCACGGTGCGGCGCGAGAGGCCCATGACGCCCGCCACCTCCTCCACGCTCAGGCCGCCGAAGAAGCGCAGCTCGACGACGCGCGCCCAGCGCCGGTCGACCTGCTCGAGGCGACTCAAGGCGTCCTCGAGGGCCAGGACGTCCACCTCGGCGCTCCCGGCGCCCTCCGCGTCCGTGGTGAGGGTCATGCGCTCGAGGTCGCGCCGCTCCGATCGCCGTCGGCGGCCCTCCTCGCCCGCGATGCGGCGCATGACCTTGGCGCAGAGCGCGAGGAACTCCGCGCGCGGGAGCTGCACGAAGTCGTCCTCCCGCGAGAGGCGCACCCAGGCGTGGTGCACGAGGTCGGTCGGGTCGAGGCGCGAGCCGCGGTCGAGGGAGCGCCCCGCCACCGAGCGCAAGGCGTCGTAGAGGTCGGCGATCAGCTCCTCGCGCAGGGCCACTGGATCCGTGGGGGTCTCGGTCATCCCCTCAGCCTCCTGGCTCCTCGGCACCGTCGGCGGCGAGCTCGAGGCGCCGCGCCGGCCGCAGGCCCGTGAGCGCGTCGCGACCGTCGAAGCGGCGGTCACTGCGGAAGCCAACGCGCGCCGTGGAGGGCGGCGAGCCGCAGCACAGGCCCCGGCGCGAGACGTCTCCGTCCGCGGCGCAGAGGACGAGGCCGTCCCCGTCGCGGTGCTCGAGCTGGTGGTACTTCACCTTGTAGGTGTCGAGGCAGAACTCCCAGACGTTGCCGATCACGTCGTGGAGACCATAGCCGTTGGGCGCCAACCTGCCCACGGGCATGTGGGTCACGTAGCCGTCGTCGGGCACGGCGGCGGCGTCCCCGACGGTCTGGCGATGAGAGTTCCAGCTCGCGTGGCCGATCAGGTCCCTCCAGCTGTCCCCGACCATGTAACGGTAGACGCCGCCCGCGCGCGCGGCGTGTTCCCACTGGGCCTCGGTGGGAAGGCCGAGCCCCCAGCGCGGCAACCAGCGCATGACCTGCTCCCAGGAGAGCGACTCGACCGGGTGCAGGGCGGTCACCCGTCGCTCCGCGATGACCGTGCCCACCTCCCAGTCGCTCGGGTTGTAGCCGGCCAGGCGGATCCACTGCGCCTGGGTCAACTCGTACTTCGAGAGCAGGTAGGGATCGAGGCGCGCGCGGAAGGGCGGCCCCTCGTTGCCGGTGGGACTGGGAGGCGTGCGGGCGCGCGGGTCGTAGTTCGGCCCGCCGGGTTCGCTGCGCTGCGCGCCGATCCAGGTCGAGCCCCCGGGGATCAGCACGAGCACGACGGCGTCGTCGCAGCTGGGCGCGAACAGGCCCGTCTCGGGGTCCCGCCGGGGCCGTTCGCCGGAGCACCACAGGGCGAACTCCTCGAGGCCGGAGCCCGGGTCGGGTCCCAGGGGCAGGAGCCCGACCTGGGGCGCGAGCCGCAGTCCATTGAAGCGCTCGTCGGCAGCGACCCGCGCGGCGGCCGCGCGCCAGTCGGCGGCGACGGCGTGCAAGGTCTCCTGGGGGAGGCGCCGGCAGAGCTCCGCGCGCGTCCGCATCTCCGGCAGGAGCTCGCCCTCGAAGGCCTCCATCGACTCCAGCAAGCCGCGGCCCTCCGCGCTCAGCCAGTCCGACTCGAGGTGCGCCCCCGCGGCCGCGACCCAGGTGCCGGGCGCCTCGAGGTCCTCGATGGCGGCCCGCTGGCGAGGCCGGTGGGCGACGAGCTCCTCGGCGCGCGCGATCCAGGTCTCGAAGCGCGGGAGGAGCTCGGGGTCGGTGGGCCAGAGCTCCACGGCCTGCTCTTCGAGAGCCGTGAGCAGGCGCAGGTCGGAGAACAGGAGCGAGATCCGCTCCTCCCGCCGCAGGTCGAGCAGGGCGACCGTGCCCCAGGTCAGCGCCCCGCCCAGGGCGAAGAGCCCGACGGCGAGGGCCGCCGAGAGCCCGCGGTTGCGGCGCACGAAGCGCCCCAGGTGGTCGAGGGTCGTTGGCGCCCGGGCGACGACCGATTCCCCGGCGAGCCAGCGCTCGAGGTCCTCGGCGAAGGCCTCGACGCCTCGGTAGCGCCGCGCGGGCTCGGGGGCCAGAGCCGTGGCCAGGATCGCCTCCAGGTCCCCGTCGATCTCGCCCCCGTGGCGCGTCGCCGTGCCCGTGTCCCCGCGGGCGATGATCCCCAGGGCCTCGTGCGGCAGGCGGCCGCGCACGTCGAAGGGCAACTCCCCGGTCAGGAGCTCGAGCAGGATCGCGCCCAGGGCGAACTGGTCGGCGCGCGCGTCGAGAGTGGCGCCGCGCGCCTGCTCGGGGGCCATGTAGGCGAGGGTCCCGATCACCTGACCGGTGGCGGTGAGCTGCAGCAGCTCGCCCTCCTCGTCGCTCGTGCGCGCGACGCCGAAGTCGAGCACGCAGGGCCGGCCGTCCGGTTGGACGAGGACGTTCTCCGGCTTGAGGTCGCGGTGCAGGACGCCCTGAGCATGCGCGTGGGCCAGGGCTCGCGCGACGCGGGCGACGAGGGCGACGCGGCCCCGCCGATCGAGCTCCTCGCGCTCGGCGAAGCGATCGATCGGTGGGCCGTCGACGTACTCCATCGCGAGGAAGGGCTGGGGCCCCGCGCCGAGGTCGGTCACCCCCGCCTCGTGGATCGCGGCGATCCCGGGGTGAGCCAGGCGGGCCAGCACCTGGCCCTCGTGCTCGAAGCGCCGCGCCGCCTTCGGGGAGGAAGCGTCGAGCCTCAAGACCTTGAGCGCCACCTGCCGTCGCGGCGCGTCCTGGGTGGCGAGGTAGACGACGCCCATCGACCCCCAACCGATCAGGCGCTCGACACGGTAACGGCCGATGCGCTCGGGCAGCGGCGGCTGGAAGGGACGCGGCGGCGCGAAGAGCCCGGCGCCCTCGAGGAAGTCGCCGAGACCGTCCACCTCGTCGAGCAGACTGAGGGCGTCCTCCAGCTCCTCCTCGCCCTCGAGGCGCGCCTCGACGAAGGCGCGCCGCTCGTCGGGCTCGCGGTCCATGGCGGCGCGCAGCACCTCGCGCAAGCGCTCGCTCCCGCCTCCCATGGAGCGCCGCGTGGGTTCCTCCCGCTCCTCGCTCACGGGGCTCCAGGATACCCGAGTCTCTGCCCCGCGCCGGGAATCACATGCTCGACCCGCACAGGCGGCAGAAGCTCGCGTCCGCCTCGTGGCCGCCGGCGCCGCAGGAGGGACAGGCCCTGCCCGAGACCCGGGCCTCACGCTCGGCGCGCACGAACTGGGCCGAGACGATCCCGGTCGGCACGGCGATGATCCCGTAGCCCAGGACCATGATCAGGGCCGAGATCCCCTGGCCGAGTGGAGTCTGGGGCGCGATGTCGCCGTAGCCCACCGTGGTCAGGGTCACGATCGCCCAGTACATCCCGCGCGGGATCGAGGTGAAGCCGTTCTCGGGTCCCTCGATGAGATACATCAGCGCGCCGAAGATCACGACGAGCATCAGGACCGCCGCGACGAAGACCTGGATCTTGTGCCGGCTGGCGACCAGCGCCCGGACCATGGTCTCCGACTCGCGCACGTAGGTCGAGAGCTTGAGGACCCGGAAGACGCGCAGGATGCGCAGCGTGCGGATGACGATCAGCGCCTGCGTGCCGGGGACGAGGACGCTCAGGTAGCTCGGCAGGATCGCCAGCAGGTCGACGATGCCGAAGAAGCTCCGGGCGTAGCGCGCGGGCCGCCCGACGCAGAGCAGGCGCAGGCCATACTCGACGGTGAAGACCGCGGTGAAGCCCCACTCGGCCGCGACCAGGGCCGGGCCGTACTCCGCGGCGATCGACTCGACGCTCTCGAGCATCACCACGACGATGCTGGCCAAGATGACCAGGATCAGGCCCACGTCGAAGAGCTTCCCCGCCGGCGTGGTCGTCTCGAAGATGATCTCGTGGACCCGCGCCCGCCAGCCGCTCGGCAAGTCTCCCCAGGATTCGCGCTGCGCGCTCGTCATCGCGACCCGAGGCTACGACTCCGGGCGGCCCGGGTGAAGTCGCGACCGGAGCTCAGCCGCGCTCTCGCCAACGCTCGAGCACGCGCCGCTCGGCCTCGCGCAGGCTCCAGCCCTTGGTGCGGGCGAGCTTCGCCAGGTCCTCGTACTCGGGGGAGGCGTCGAGCTCTCCGTCTGCACTGCGGCCGGGGTAATCCGGCCGGCGGCGCAGCTTGAGGCGCACCGTGTGCCCCTCGAGCTCGAGGCGGACCTCCTCCCGCTCGCACTCGGTGCGCTCGACGCGCGTCCAGCGCAGGCCGAGGCTCGGGGTGCGCTCGAACACCACCGCCTCGAGGGCCGCGCGACCCTCGGCGCGGCAGAGGGCCGAGAGCTGCACCCCCGGGCGACCCTTCTTCATGTGCACGGGGGTGCTCCAGGCGTCGAGGGCCCCGGCGTCCCGCAGGGCCTCGAGGCACCAGCCGAGCTCTTCGCCGGTGGCGTCGTCGAGGTGGACCTCCATCAACCAAGCCTCCCGCCGCGAGTCGGCGCCGGCCGATACCTCGGCGAGCTGCACGCGCGCCAGGTTGGGCGGACCCTCGCGGGGATCGCGGGTCCCCGCTCCGTAACCCACCGCGCCGGAGCGCAGCACCTCGCGCGGCTCGAAGTCCTCGACCCAGCTCGCGAGGATCGCCGCAGCCGTGGGCGTCAGCCGCTCGCCTTCGCCGCCGTAGCGCAGGGGACGATCGCGCAAGAGCTCGGTCACCGCGGGCACGGGCACGGGCATCTCGCCGTGGGCGCAGCGCACGCTGCCCGAGCCGACGAGCGGCGCGGTGGCGAGCACGCGCTCGACGCCCAGCCGCTCGAGGGCCAGGGCCGCGCCGCCGACGTCGACCAGGGTGTCGACGGCCCCGACCTCGTGGAAGTGCACCTTGGCGGGGTCGACGCCGTGCACCTTGCCCTCGGCCGTGGCCAGGGCCTCGAGGGCGGTCGCGGCCCGACCGCGCGCGCGCTCCGGCAGTCCGCTCGCGGCGATCATGTCGAGGAGCTCGGCGAGGTGGCGCTCCGGCGGGTCCGCGCTCTCGGCGGTGACCACCGAGAGGTGCGTGCCCTCGAAGGCGCCCCGGCGCACGCGCCGCGCCTCGAGCTCGACGCCGTCCGGGACGAGCTCGCGCGCGAAGGCGCGCAAGAGCTCGAGGTCGAAGCGCGGGTCGCCGAGGTCGAGCAGGGCCGCCAGGAGCATGTCCCCGGCCAGCCCGCCGAAGGGCTCGATGAGGAGGGTCGTCACGCCCAGATGATAGAGCCGCGCGGCGCCGGGTGCCGCTCGCGCGTCAACGAGCCTCGAGGGTCAGCTCCAGCTCGCTGGTCGAGCCCGCTTCGAGGCGCACCTCGCGCGCGGGGCTCTCGGCCTCGTTCTTCCGGGCTCGCACGAGCAGCCGGCCGGAGGGCAGACCTCGCACGCGAAAGCCACCGTCGTTCGAGCTGCGCCCCCCGCCCCAGGCGTGGATCGCGTTCCCGGCCGGGGTCTCGACGATCAGGGTGGCGCCGGAGACCGGCAGGCCGTCGACGCCGATCACCGTGCCCTCCAGGAGCGCCTCGGCCTCGAGCTCGACCTCGATCCCCTCGAGCACGCCGCCCTCGGCGACGACCAGCCCCTCGCGCAGCTGGGCGCCGGCGCGGGCGCGGTTCGACAGGCCGAAGCGGCCGCGGTTGCCGTTGGCGCGCAAGAAGTACTCCCCGGGCTCGACGAACTCGAAGCTGAAGCGCCCCTCCTCGTCCGCGCGCATCTCGCGCGGCGTCCGCGGGGCGTCGACCCGCACCAGGTTCAGGTCGCAGCCCGCGGCGGGGCGGCCGCTCGCGCCGAGCACGACGCCCGTCACGCGTCCGTCGGCGAGTTCGAAGTCCGTGCCCGGGTTCTCGCCGGCGACGAGCTCGCGCTCGAAGCGGTCCGGACCGCCCCCGGCGCGGCCGACGCGGAAGCCGTAGGTCCCGGCCCCCGCCACGGCCAGGCGATACTCGCCATCGGGCCCGGTCAAGCCCGCGTCGTTGTCGAACTCCCCACCCTCCTTCGCGCGACAGCCGACGAAGACGCCTGCCAGGGGCCGGCCGCCGCTCGTGACGCGGCCGCTGACGTAGGTCGGGTCGGCCGGCGGGGCGCCGAGGACGACGGAGGCCTGCTCGCCGGCGGTGACCTCGACCACCGCCGCCACGCTGCGCTCGCTGCGCCAGTCGTCGCTCTTCGAGCCGCCGGCCTGGAGGGTCAACCGGTAGGCGCCCGGGTCGAGGTCCTCGAGCTCGAAGCGTCCCCCGGAGTCCGTCGTGACCCGCTTCCAGTAGTTCCCGCCCCGCTCGGCGCGCACCTGGATCGTGCGCCCCTCGACCTCCCCGACCGAGGCGTGCACGACGCCACGGATGCGCGCGGCGGGACGCAGGCGCAGGACGAGCCCATCGCGCTCGTCCCCGGCCTCGACCTCGACGAGCTGGGCGAGGCTCGCGCCGTAGCCTTTCGCCCCGGCCCACAGGCGCGAGCGCCCCGGGCCGAGGTCGCGCACGGTGAATTCCCCGCGCTGGTTCGTCGTCGCGTTCTCACCCCACTGCCGTCCGAGGACCTCGACCTCGAGGACCTCGTCCGGCTCCAGCTCGTCGACCCAGACGCGGGCGCCGGAGATGGGCTCGCCGCCGGGGTCGAGCACGCGGCCCTGCAGCTCGGCGTAGCGGGGAGTGACGAGCTCGAGCTCGCCGCTCCCGGGGATCTGAACCTCGACGGGCTCCGAGGCCTGGTGCCCCTTGGACTGGGCGCGGACGCGCCAGACTCCCTCCCGCAGGCCGTCGATCTCGAAGCTCCCGTCGAGGCTGACGACCACGCGCTTGACGGCGTCCGCACGCCCGAGCTCGCTGCCGGAGCCCCCGACGGGCTCCGCGCTCACGGCGAAGCCGGTCAGGCCCTCGCCGCGGTCGTCGACGACGCGGCCGCTCAGGCCCTCGCCCGGCGTGAGCACGAGCTCGAGGCCGCGGGTGCCGGGCTGCACGTCGTCGAGGCGCACCTTGTAGGTCGGGCCCCGGGCCCGCAGCTTGTAGTCGCGGCCCTCCGCGGCGCGCTCGGCGGCCTTGGCGAGGTCCTTCTCGCGGAAGGACTTGGCGGAGGCGCGCACGACGCAGGCGCGGGGCTCGAGGCCCGTGACCGTGAAGCTGCCGTCCTCGGCCGTCTTCTCCGCGACCCCGTCGTCCGGACCGAAACGCAGCCCGTCCACCTCGCGATCCTGGCTGACCGTGACCCAGGCTCCGGCCACGGGCTTGCCGTCGGGCCAGCGCACGACCCCCTCGATGGCGTGGCCGCGCACGACGACCAGCTCGATGCCGTGCCGCAGGGAGCCCTCGGGGACGTGCCCCAGGTCCTGCTCCACGGGCAGGTGCTCGTCGAGGGCCGCCTTGACCGAGAGGGCCGCGTCGCGGATGCCCGCGAAGGCGAAGCTCCCGTCCTCGGCGCTGCGCGTGGTCTCGTGCAGCCAGCCGCCGTCAGTGGGGTCGCCGCTCAGCTCGATCGGGACGTCGGGCACGGGCTGGCCCTCGCGGTCCACGACGCGGCCGCGCAGGGTGGTGCCGGCGACGACGTCGAAGTCGAGCTCGGCCACCTCGCCGGCGAGCACCTCGACGCCGCTGCGTCGGTCGTCGCTCCAGGTGGGCAGCTCGAGGCTCAGGTGGTAGGAGTGGCCCGGGGGGAGGCTCGTCAGCTCGAAGCCGCCCGCCTCGTCGATCGGCCCCCGGCGCGTGATGCGGTTGCCCGAGCTCCAGTCGTCGATGCGCGCGTGGGCGCCCTCGAGGGACTCCTCGTCCCAGATGCGCCCGGCCGGCGGTCGCACCCGGCCGCGCACCACGCCGCCGAGGGCGGGCGCGAGCACCAGGGGGTCGGGGACCTCGTCCAGGTCGATGCGCAGGCGCTCGGGCAGGTAGAGGTAGCGCCCCTCGAGGTCGATCCAGCCCTTGCGGGTCGACTCGGCGAAGGCGACGCGAAAGCTGCCGTCGCGGGCGACCTCCACCGCGTGCTCGCGGCGGGTCTCGCCCTTGCCGGTGCTGAAGCGTCGGCCGCGGGCGGTGACGACGAGCTCGCCCGCGTCGTGGGGCAGGACGTCGGGGAAGACGACCCGGCCGCTGACCCAGTGGGCCGTCGAGGGCGGCGGCGTGCGCGGCGTGGCCGCGGGCTCGACGGGGGCCTCGCTCGGCTCCACGGCCGCGCGTTCGGGCTCGGGCTCGGCGGCGTGCACGAGCTCGGGCAGGACCTCGGGACGATCGCCGGCGGGCAGGGGCTCGAGGGCCGTGCCCGGGGAGAGCTCTTGCACGGGGACGGTGGCCTCCGCCGCGGACTCCGAACTCGACCACCAGAGGCCGACGAGCACCAGGACGAGCAGGGCGGCGAATGCGAGCAGGAGCTGGGGCTTCATCGGCGCTGGCGGGCAGGCAGGCTGGCGAGCGGGGGCTCAGCCATTGTCGGGCGGCCCCTCCTCCCCGGCTACGGGCGCGGCGGGTTGGATTTCCGATCCGCCGCCCCGGGCCCTGGCGAGGACCAGGACGCCCACCCGGACCGCCCCCGCCCGCCGCAGCACCCGGGCGCACTCGTCGGCGGTCGCCCCGGAGGTCAGGACGTCGTCCACGAGCCAAATCCAGCCGTCCGGGTCGCGCCGGCGCGCCCAGCGCCGCCGGACCGAGCGTCGCAAGGCGATGGCCCCGGAGAGGTTGGCGCGCCGAGGGCCCGCGCCAGGAGAGCCCTGGGGTGCCGTCCAGCGCCGGCGGCGCAAGAGGGGCAGGCAGGGCACCGCGAGCTCTCGGGCCAGAGCCCGGCCCAGGAGCAACGCCTGGTCGTAGCCCCGCTCGAGCCGCCGCCAAGGGTGCAGCGGCACGGGGACCAGGGTGCCGGCGGCCAGGGCTTCGGGCGCCCTGAGCAGGAGGTGCGCCGCCAGGGCACGGGCGAGGGGCGCGGCGAGCTCCCGGCGGCCGCCGTGCTTCAGGGCCAAGACCCACTCGCGCAGCGGGGAGCCCCGATCGTAGTCCCCGAGGGTCAGCGTGCGCCGGAACACCGGCGGGCGCCGGGCACACTCCCCGCAGCGCTGCCCGTCGGGGAGCCCTGCCCCGAGGCGGGCGGCGCAGCGGCCGCAGCGCGCGTTCGCGGGCGAAGGCCCGAGGCGATGGCTCGTGCAGGGCCCGACCTCGTCGACCGCCGCACGACAGACCGGGCAGCAGAGAGGGAAGAGGGCTTCGAGGAAGCTGTCGAGCGGGCTCGGGTCCCCCATCCGGCGGCAGAGGGAGCGCGCTCGCTCCCGCCTAGGAATGGACGCGGCGCGCGAGCGGCGGTCACGCGCTCCCCGCGAAGACCTCGCCCCGGCGATTTCCTCGCCGGGGCGACCCGACCCGTTTCAGGCCAGGCCTTCCTCGAGCTCGGCCTCGTCCGCCTCGACGCGCGCCGAGGGCTCGGGCACGCGCGGACCATTGCAGGCGACGAGCCTCAGGCGGGCGACGTAGGACTCGACCGTGTCGTCGGCGTGGGACGTCAGCCCGAAGAGGTCGCCCACCTCGCGCGCCAGGGCCAGGTCCGCCTCGAAGTCCGGCGGGTGCGATCGGAAGTACTCGCGCACGTAACCGCGGAAGGCGCGCAGGGACCACCACCAGCTGCCGAGCAGGAGCAGCACCGCCAGCACGACGACGATCCCGATCCAGAGGGCGGGGAAGTCCTTCTCCACGCCCGCGGGCAAGGGGCTGTAGTGTCCGTAGAGCTGCATCCCGAAGCCGCCGAGCAGGAAGCCGAAGCCGACGTTGACCTGCACGCGATGGAAGATGTACTCGCGGATGTTGCGCAGCTGCTGGACCTCCTTGCCGAAGCGCTCGACGACCAGCTGCCGCGGGTGGCGGAAGAGGATCGAGTTCGCGAGCAGGAAGGAGCCCACGATCGCGAGCACCAGGCCGATCCCCATCCAGTCGGGGTGGGCCAGCACGCTCTCGTCGAGGGGGGTCCCTTGTCGGGGGAGGAGCATCATCGTTCCGGGAAGTTAGGTCCGTGCCCAGCTGGACGCAAGGGGCAGAAAGACGGGGGCCAAGGTGCAGGAAAACGCCCCTTCCCGACCCCTGGAAGGCCCGTTTCGAGGGCATCTCCAGCGACATCCGGGCGGGATTCGTTCGCTCCGGTCGCGTAGAATCCCGCCCCGGTCCGGGTCCTCGCTCCCCCCGGGGGCTTCCTCCGACCCTCCCCGACGCCCCCCACGCCCCCCCAGCGGCCATGCCCGATCCCGAGGAAGACCTCCTGGAGAAGACCGCCAGCCTGGCTCGCCTCGAGCTGTCGGCCGCGGAGAAGGAGGCCCTGGCCCCCCAGTTCGCCGCGATCTTGGCCCACTTCCAGGTCCTGGCCTCGGTGGAGGTCGAGGGGGTGCCGCCGACCCTGGGCGCCACCGAGCTCTGCGACGTCCGGCGCCCGGACGAGCCGCGCCCCTCCGGCCCCTTCGAGGCTCTGCTCGACAACGCCCCTGATCGCCGCGGCCCCCACTTCGGCGTCCCGCGCGTCATCGACGAGGCATGAGCGGGGAGAGCGGGAAGGGCCCTCTCGATCTGGGGGCGGCCGAGCTACGCGAGGCGCTCCTCGCCGGGGAGCACACGGTCGTCGAGGTCGTCGAGGCGCACCTCGCCCGCGCCCGCGAGCGCGACGGCGAGCTCTCGGCCTTCCAGTTCCTCGACGACGAGCGCGCCCTCGCGCGGGCGCGCGAGCTCGACGCGGCACGCGCCGCCGGCGAGCCCCCCGGGCCGCTCTTCGGCGTGCCCCTGGCGCTCAAGGCCAACATGTGCCTCGCGGGCGTCGAGACGAACTGCGGTAGCCGCGTGCTCTCCGGCTACCGCCCGCCCTACACGGCGACCTTCGTGGAGCGCGCGCTCGCGGCCGGGGCGGTGCCCTTGGGGATCACGCAGATGGACGAGTTCGCCATGGGCTCCTCCGGCGAGAACTCCGCCTACGGCTGCCCGCGCAACCCCTGGGATCCGACGCGCAGCGCGGGCGGCTCCTCCTCAGGGAGCGCGGTGGCGGTGGCCGCGGGCCTCTGCCCGATCTCCCTGGGCTCCGACACGGGCGGCTCGGTGCGACAGCCCGCGGCCTTCTGCGGGATCTACGGCCTCAAGCCGACCTACGGTCGCGTCTCGCGCTACGGGCTGGTGGCCTTCGGCTCCTCCCTCGACCAGGTCAGCCCCTTCGCGCGCAACGTGCGCGACCTCGAGCTCGTGCTCGAGACGATCAGCGGCCACGACCCGCGCGACTCGACGAGCCTGCCCCTACCGCCCTTCGAGCCCGAGCGGCCCGCGGAGCTGATGCGCCTGGCGGGTCTGCGCGTCGGCGTCCCCAGCCAGTACCGCGGCGAGGGCCTGGACGCGGAGGTGGGGACGGTCTGCGACGCGGCCCTGGCCCAGCTCGAGTCCATGGGCGCCGAGCTCGTGCCGATCGAGCTCCCGAGCACCGAGCACGCCATCCCCACCTACTACGTCGTCGCCACCGCCGAGGCCTCCAGCAACCTCGCGCGCTACGACGGCAGCCTCTACGGGGCTCGCGTCGAGGGCGACGGCAGCCTGCAGGGGATGTTCGCGGCGACCCGCGAGGCGGGTTTCGGCGAGGAGGTCAAGCGGCGCATCCTGCTCGGGACCTACGTCCTCTCGGCCGGCTACTACGAGGCCTGGTACGGGCAGGCGCTCAAGGTGCGCACGCTGCTGCGGCGCGACTTCGAGCGCGCCTTCGAGAGCGTCGACCTCGTCGCCGGCCCGACCGCACCGACCGGGGCCTTCCGCCTCGGCGAGAAGACCTCCGACGCCCTCGAGATGTACCTCTCCGACGTCTTCACCGTGCCCGCCTCCCTCGCGGGTCTGCCGGCGGTGAGCCTGCCGGCCGGCTTCCTCCCCGGCGACGGGGGCCTGCCCGTCGGGCTGCAGCTCATCGGCCCGGCTTTGGCGGAGGCGCGCCTCCTGCGAGTGGCGGCGGCCTTCGAAGCGGCGACCGACCACCACGCGCGGCGGCCGCGACCCCTCGAAGCGGGAGGCGTGGCGTGAGCTCCGTGGCTGGCTTCCGGCGCGAGGGCGTCGAGTGGATCTCCGAGGCGACCGGCACGCGCTGGGTCCCGGTCATCGGCCTCGAGGTGCACGCCCAGCTGCGCACGCGCACCAAGCTCTTCTGCGGCTGCGCCAACGAGTACGGCGCCCCGCCCAACAGCCTCACCTGCCCGGTCTGCACGGGGCAGCCCGGGACCCTGCCGGTCCTCAACGGCGACGCCCTGGAGCTCGCGGTGCGCGCCGCCCTCGCGATCGGCGCGGAGGTCGCCCCGCGCAGCAAGTTCGACCGCAAGAACTACTTCTACTGCGACGTCCCGAAGAACTACCAGATCACCCAGTACGACCAGCCCTACTGCCAGGGCGGCGGCGTCGAGCTGCCGTCGGGGCGACGCGTGCGGCTCAACCGCATCCACATCGAGGAGGACGCCGGCAAGTCGATGCACGAGACCGAGGGCGTGACCCTCGTCGACCTGAACCGGGCGGGCGTGCCCCTGATCGAGTCGGTGACCGAGGCCGATCTCGACGGCGCCCAGGACGCCGCCGACTACCTGACGGCCCTGCGCGAGATCCTCGTCTACGCGGGGGTCTCGAACGCTGACATGGAGAAGGGCGAGATGCGCTGCGACGTCAACGTCTCGGTGCACCCCGCGGGCGAGCCCTGGCGCACCAAGGTCGAGATCAAGAACCTCAACTCCATTTCGAACGTCGTCGGCGCCATCGAGCACGAGATCCCGCGCCAGATCGCGGCCTGGGAGGGCGACGGCCCCGACCCCGTGCAGGAGACGCGGCTCTTCGACGCCGCCAAGGGCGCGACGCGCTCGATGCGTACGAAGGAGGGCGAAGCGGACTACCGCTATTTCCCCGACCCCGACCTCCCGCCGGTGACCGCGGACGAGGCCTTCGTCGAGGCCCAGCGCGCGGCCCTGCCGGAGCTCCCCGCCGCCCGGCGCGAGCGCTACCAGTCGCGCATGGGGCTCTCCGCCTACGACGCGGGCGTGCTGACGGCCTCGCGCGACGTGGCCGACTTCTTCGAGGCGGCAGCACGCCTCTCGGGGGAGCCGAAGGAAGCGGCCAACTGGATCTCCAACGAGGTGCTGCGCGCCCTCTCGGGGGACGAGCTGGAGGCCGAGCACATCGACGAGTTGCCCCTCAAGCCCTTCGACCTCGCCGAGCTGATCGGCCTGCTGGACAAGGGCGTCCTGCACGCCTCGGGGGCGCGCCAGGTGCTGCGCGAGATGATGCGCACGGGCAAGGCGGCGGGCGAGCTGGTGATCGAGCTCGGCCTCGAGCAGGTGCAGGACGACGGCGCCCTCGAGGCCTGGTGCCGCGAGGCCCTCGAGGCGCGGCCGGAGGTAGCGGAGCAGGTCCGCGACGGCAAGACCAAGGCCGTCGGCGCGCTGATGGGCGCCGTCATGCAGGCCTCGGGGGGCAAGGCCAACCCCCAGAAGGTGCGCGAGATCCTGCTGCGGCTGATCGGCGTGGAGGAGTAGCCACCACGAACGGCCGGAGGGGCCGGAGCGCGACGCGCTCCGGCCCCTCCGGCGTTCCATCGAGGCTGACGACTACTCCTCGTCGTCGTTCGAGCTGGTCTCGAGGGACCAGGAGGCCTCGCCCGAAACCTCGGCCGACATCTCCATCGTGTGGCTCTCGCCCATGGCGTCCACCTCGCCCTCCAGGTCGGCGAAGAGCGTGATGTCGCCGTTCATCTCGAAGGCGTGCACGTGGCCAGCCTCCATGTTCCAGTGCAGGCTGCCCTTGCCCTCGAACTCCAAGCTGATGGAGGCGGTGACGTCGGCCTCGATGCCCTGGTCGCCGGCCTGCATGTCGATCACCTCCTGGAGGAGGTCCGAGAGGTCGAGGCTGGACTCGCCCTCGAACTCGAAGTCGATGACGCCGACCGTGACGCCCCCGGATTCGCTCTTGCCGGCGTAGGTGCAGTCGATCTTGAACTCGGAGAAGGCCTCCTCGAGCTGCGTCTCGAACTCCTCCTGGAAGAGCTCGGCCATCTCCTCCTCGTCCTCGTCGGTCGAGGGGTTGGCGGGCATGCCGCCGGGGAAGAAGATCGTGCCGAGCTGCTCGCCCGAGGCCTCCCAGCTGTCCCCCTCGGAGACCTCGTCGTCGGGGAGCAGGGCCAGGAAGTCCATGTCCACGTCCAGGTTCTCGAGGAGGTCCTCCTCCCCGTCCCCGTCGGCGAACTCCTTGACGTACTCCTCCGAGTCCTCGTCCCACTTGAAGGAGACCGTCGAGTCCTCCAGGTCGGAGAACTCGTCCTGGACCTCGGCCTCGCTCTCGGAGCCGGCCTCGAGCATCAGCTCGTCGTAGGTGCGCAGCAGCTCGAGGAACCTGCCCCCCTTGCTCGAGACGTACTCGTCGGTGACGGCGATGGTCGCGTTGATCAGGAGCCCCTCGTCCATGGCCCCGCCCATCATCTCGGCCGGCAGCTCGTTGCCGTCGACCACCATCGACAGGTCGTCGACGTAGAAGGTGGTCTCGAAGGTCAGCTCCTTCTGGGCGGTGGCGTTCGCCTCGGGCTGGAAGGCGACCTTGTCTGCCCGCAGGGCGAAGCCCGCCAGGGGCAGGGCGACCAGGGGCAGGGCGAGGGAAAGGAACTTGGTAGGCTTCATCGGAGGTCGGAAGGGGTGGATCGGGGCCCGAGGTCGGGATACGGAGAGGATGGACGGAGGGCTCGGAGAGGGAAAACTAGGTCCCCTGCGGCGCCGCAGGCCCTCCATTTTCGGCAGATCGGGCGGGAAAGCGGAGAATCGGGCCGTGAGGAGGGGCCTCACTCCCATTCGATGGTCGAGGGGGGCTTCGAGCTGACGTCGAGGACGACCCGATTGATCCCCCGGACCTGGTTGATGATGCGGGTCGAGATGCGCTGCAGGAGCTCCTGGGGGAGGTAGGCCCAGTCGGCGGTCATGCCGTCGGTCGACTCGACGATCCGCAGGGCGCATGTCGACTCGTAGGTCCGCTTGTCGCCCATGACCCCCACGGACTGGACCGGGAGCAACACCGCGAAGTACTGCCAGAGGCCCACGTGGGCGCCGGCGGCTTCGATCTCGGCGGTGCAGATGGCGTCCGCCTCGCGCAGGAGGGCCAGGCGCTCGGAGGTCACCTCGCCCAGGATGCGCACGGCCAGCCCCGGCCCGGGGAAGGGCTGGCGCAGGGCGATGCGGTCGTCCAGCCCGAGGAAGCGGCCGATCAGGCGCACCTCGTCCTTGAAGAGCTCGCGCAGGGGCTCGACGAGCTCCATGTCGAGGTCCTCGGGGAGGCCGCCGACGTTGTGGTGACTCTTGATCACCGCCGTGTTCCCGCCGTGCACGTTGACCGACTCGATCACGTCGGGGTAGAGCGTGCCTTGCCCGAGGAAGTGGGCGCGCTCGAAGCGCTTCGCCTCCTCGCGGAAGACCTCGACGAACTCGTAGCCGATCAACTTGCGCTTGCGCTCGGGGTCGGTCACGCCCGCGAGCTGCTCGAGGAAGCGCGCCTCGGCGTCGACGACGGTCAGGTCCATGCCGAGGTGCTCGCGGAATTCGGCCTCGACGCTGTCGCGCTCACCCTTCCGCAGGAGGCCGTTGTCCACGAAGATGCAGTGCAGGCGATCGCCGATGGCCTTCTGCAGGATCAGCGCGGCCACGGAGGAGTCGACGCCCCCCGAGAGGCCGAGGACGACCTCGCCCCTCCCCCCCACCTGCTCGCGCACCTTCGCGACCTCGCGCTCGACGATCGACTCGGGCTTCCAGTCCCCGCTCAAGCCGCAGATGCGCGTGAGGAAGTTGTCGAGCATCTCGCGGCCCCGGACGGTGTGCGCGACCTCGGGGTGGAATTGCACGCCCCACAGGCCGCGGCCGGGGTCGGCGACGGCGGCGAAGGGGCAGTCGTCGGACTCGGCGTAGACCTCGAAGCCGGCGGGCAGCTCGGCGACCGAGTCACCGTGGCTCATCCAGACCACGGTGTGGCCGCCGATCTCGCCGAAGAGGGCCTCCGAGCGCAGCACGCGGATGGAGGTGCGGCCGTACTCGCGGGTCGCGCTCTCGCGCACGTCGGCGCCCAGGGCGTAGCACATCCAGTGCATGCCGTAGCAGATGCCGAGCACGGGCACGTCGAGCTCGAGCAGCTCCTTCGGCACCTCGGGGGCGTCCGCGTCGTAGACGGACGAGGGGCCGCCCGAGAGGATGAGCCCGCCGAGGTTCATGCCCGCCGCCGTCTCGAGGGCCTTGCTCGGGATGGTGATCTGGCACCAGGTGCCGGCCTCCCGCACGCGGCGGGCGATCAGCTGGGTGTACTGGGTGCCGAGATCGACGATCAGGACGCCCTTGGGGTCGCTCGTCATGCCTCGTGGAAGTAGTTGGGGGCTTCCTTGGTGATCGTCACGTCGTGGGGGTGCCCTTCGCGCATGCCGGCCGCCGTGACGCGGATGAAGCGTGCCCGCTCCCAGAGCTCGGGCAGGTCGCGCGCGCCGGTGTAGCCCATGCCGGCCTGGATGCCGCCCACGAGCTGGTGCACGAAGCCCGAGAGGGGTCCCTTGCTGGGCACCATGCCCTCGATGCCCTCGGGCACGAGCTTCTCGACCTCGTCCACGTGCCCCTGGCGGTAGCGCTCCTTCGAGCCGTGCTGCATCGCGCCGATGGAGCCCATGCCGCGCACCGACTTGAAGGAGCGGCCCTTGTAGAGGATCGTCTCGCCGGGGCTCTCGTCGAGGCCGGCGAAGAGGCTGCCGAGCATCACGCAGGAGGCCCCGGCGGCCAGGGCCTTGACGATGTCGCCCGAGAAGCGGATGCCCCCGTCGGCGATGACCGGGATGTCCTGCTCCATCTCCTTCAGCGCGCCGACCACGTCGAGGACGGCGGTCAGCTGCGGGACGCCGATGCCGGCCACGATGCGCGTGGTGCAGATCGAGCCGGGGCCGATGCCGACCTTGATGCCGTCCACCCCGGCCTCCGCCAGGGCGCGCGCGGCCTCGCCGGTCGCGACGTTGCCCGCCACGACGTCCACGCCGAGCTTCTGCTTCAGGTGGCGAACGGTCTCGATCACGTTCGTGCTGTGCCCGTGGGCGGTATCCACGACGAGGACGTCGACACCGGCTTCCTCCAGCCCTTCGGCGCGCTCGAAGTCCTTGACCCCGATCGCCGCCCCGACCCGCAGTCGGCCGCGCTCGTCCGTCGCCGAGCGCGGGAACTTGGCCAGCATGTTCAGGTCCTTCATCGTGATCAGGCCCTGCAGCCGGTTCTGGTCGTCGACGATGATCAGCTTCTCGACCTTGTGGCGGAAGAGGAGCGTGCGCGCCTCGTCGAGGCCGGTCCCCGGGGGCGCGGTGACGAGGTTCTCGTGGGTCATGATCCCCCCCACCGGCGTCTCGTCGTCCATCTGGAAGCGACAGTCGCGGCTGGTCAGGATCCCGACCACGCGCTCCTGGTCGACGATCGGCAGGCCCGAGATGTTGTGGGTCGCCATGATCCGCCGCGCCTCGCCGATGGTCGCCGTGGGCGTCAGCGTCACGGGGTCGAGGATCACGCCGTTGGCGCTGCGCTTGACCTTGTCCACCTCGGAGATCTGGGCTTCGACCCCGAGATTGCGGTGGATCACGCCGATGCCGCCCTCGCGGGCCAGGGCCACGGCCAGCTCCCACTCGGTGACCGTGTCCATGGCAGCCGAGACCAGGGGGCGGTTCAGCCGCACCCCGCGCGAGATCCGCGTCCCGAGCTCGACGTCCGAGGGCAGGACGTCGGAGTGGCGCGGGATCATCAGGACGTCGTCGAACGTCAGCCCTTCCTTCAACTCCATCGGCTCCGGCTCTCCTGGGAGGGGCTCCCGCGCGGCCTCGCAGCCGCGGTCGGCACCTTCCCGTTGGGTAGGGTGGAAAGAGCCGATCTTATCTCCGCGGGGGGCCGCCTTCCATGGGCCGGCGCGGCTCCCGAGGGCCGGGTCCCGCATTCGCCTCCGGCCCCGAGCGCTGCCGCGGTGCCCCCGGATGCGGCCGGCGCGCGAAGGGCCGACGGGACGGCCGGGCACGAAAGAGGGGCCAACCCCGTCGCCGAAGCTTCGAAGCGGGCCCCAAGAAGGAGGAGATGACTCCTTTGTCGGACCACTCCGGCTCCTTCCTGAGGTTCCCTTCACGAAATCTGCGGCCAGATTCGATGAGCTGGGGTCCCGGCGGCCTCGCGGGGCCCGAGGGAGCCCCCACCCCGGGAGCCCGCAGGCCTGGAGTCCCCGCCGCCAGCCCCTAGGATGCCCCCATGACGACCGACGTCGCCGATCCCGCCGGCGAGGCCAGCGCCTCCCCCTCCCCGGCCGACTCCGCTCCCGGAGCCCCCTCCGCCGCTTCCTCCGAGCCAGCGCCCCGTCCCCTGCCCTTCGCGATCCCGCGCCTGCGCCCCACCCGGGTGGCCCTCGTCGGGGCCGGCTTCATCGCCGACTTCCACCTGGAAATCCTTTCCGGCCTGGCGGAGGTCGAGGTCGCCGCGATCTGCGACCCGCGCCTCGATCGCGCGCGAGCCCTCGCCGAGCGCTGGCAGGTCCCGGCGGTCGTCGCGAGCCCCGCGGAGCTGGGCGAGCTCGGGATCGACGTGGCGCACTTGCTCGCGCCGCCGGACCTCCACCAGTCGATCGCCCTCGAGCTGCTCGAGCTCGGGTTCGGTGTGTACGCGGAGAAGCCCCTGACCCTCTCGGCGGTGGAGGCGCGCGAGCTCACGGACCGCGCCCGCGAGCGCGGCCTGCCCCTCGGCGTCAACCACAACCACCTCTTCCAGCCCGCCTTCACGCGCCTCGTCGAGCGCGTCGAGGCCGGCGAGATCGGCGTCGTCGAGCACGTGCAGGTCTGCTGGAGCGTGCCGCTGATGCAGCTCGACGCGGAGCAATACGCCCACTGGATGTTCCGCTCGCCGCGCAACATCGTCTTCGAGCAAGGGCCCCACCCCTTGAGCCAGGTCCACCGCCTCGTCGGCCGCGTCGAGAGCTGCCACACGGAGCTCCTCGGGACGCGGGAGTTGCTCCCCGGCCAGAGCTTCCACGACCGCTGGCTCGTGTCGGCCCGCGGCGAGCGCGCCACGGCGGAGGTCCACCTCGCCTTCGGCCAAGGCTTCACGCGCAACACGATCCAGGTGCTCGGGAGCGACGGCTGCCTCGAGGCGGACTTCACCCACGACACCCTCAGCGGCGAGCGCAAGACGCCCTGGCTTGAGTTCTGGAACTCCTTCCTCGCCGCGCGACGCCGCGGCGGAGAGCTGCGGCGGGACGGCCGGCGCGTGCTCACGAACTACCTGAAGTCGACCCTCGGCATCGCCCGGCGCGAGGACGCCTTCTTCGTCGGCATGCGCGAGTCGGTCGCGGCCTTCCACCGGTCGCTGCGCGCGGGCGACCCCCTGCCGGTGGACGGCGGGGCAGCCACCGAGGTGCTCGAGTGGTGCGACGCGATCACGCGCGAGCTCCCCGCGGCGACCGCGGCTCCGCGCCTCGAGCTCTCGAGCGCGGATCCTCGCCCAGGCGAGGTCGTCGTCCTCGGCGGCACCGGCTTCATCGGCAAGCGCGTCGTGGCGGGGCTGCTCGAGCGCGAGCGGCCCGTGACCTGCGTCGTGCGCCGCACTCACAGCCTGCCCGAGGAGGTCGCCGCCGGCGCCCGCGACGGACGCGTGCGCCTCCTCTCGGGGAGCCTCGAAGACACGGCCGACCTCGAGCGCAACCTCCGCGGCGCGGCGACGGTCGTTCACCTCGCGACGGGCGCCGGCGACAGCTGGGAGGAGGTCCAGCGCTCGATGGTCGAGGGATCGCTGGCCGTGGCGCGGACTTGCCAGGCCCAAGGCGCGCGCCTCGTCTACGTCTCCTCCATCGCCGCCCTCGACACGGCGATGCCGGGCGGGCCCGCACTGCCCGACTCCCCCGCCACCGACCCGAAGGCCGAGGAGCGCTCGGTCTACTCCCGCGGCAAGGCGGCCACCGAGCGCGCGCTCTTCCATTACGCCGCGGAGTGCGGCCTCGCGCTCGTCGTCCTGCGCCCCGGCGTGGTGATGGGCGCCGGGACACCGATGCAGCACTCGGGGCTGGGCCTCTGGGTGCGCGACAACCACTGCGTCGGCTGGGGGCTCGGCGAGCACCCGCTGCCGCTCGTGTGGGTGCAGGACGTCGCCGACGCCCTGGTCGCCGCCGCCCTCTTCGAGGGCCGCGAGCTCGACGGCCAGGCGCTCAACCTCTGCGCCCGCGTGCCCCTCTCGGGGCGCGAGGTCGTCGAGGAGCTGCGCCGCGTCACCGGCCGCGACCTGCACTTTCACCCGCGCCCGCTCGAGCGCAGCCAGGCGATGGAGGTCGGCAAGTGGCTCGTCAAGAAGCTCGGCGGGCGCGCGGACGCGGTCTATCCCTCGTACCACGACCTACGCTCGCGGGGACTCTTCCCCGCCTTCGCCAGCGACCTGGCGCGCGAGCACCTGGAATGGAAGCCCGTGGAAGAACGCGAGGCCTTCCTCGACCGCTGCGTGCGCATTTACGGGCGCGAGGACTCGAAGTCGGAGGAGCCCCGCCCGTGAGCGGCGCCGCCCCGGCCCACCTCCTGCACCTCTTCTCCACCTTCGTGCCGGCCGGGCCGGAGATGCGCAGCGTGCGTCTGATCCACGGCCTGGGCGCGGACTTCTGCCACTCGATCGTCGCCATCGACGGGCGCACCGACGCCCGGGCCGAGCTCGAGCCGGACGCCCCCGCGCGCGTGCTCGAGAGCCCGCCGCGCGCCGGCACCGCCGCCACCGTGCGCGCCCTGCGCGCCCTGATCCGCCGCGAGCGACCCGACCTCGTGCTGACCTACAACTGGGGCGCCTTCGACGGCGTCTTCGCCTCCCTCAGCCTCGGGCGCGGCGGCCGACACCTCCACCACGAGGACGGCTTCAACGTCGACGAGGCCCACGGCTTCAAGGCGCGGCGCGAGTGGACGCGGCGCTTCACCCTGCCGCGCGTGGCGCGGGTCGTCGTGCCCTCGCACCTGCTCGAGGGGGTCGCGCGCGAGCGCTGGGGGCTGCGACCCGAGCGCCTGCGGCTGATCCCGAACGGCATCGACCTGGCGACCTTCGGGGAGCGCGACGGAAACCCCGAGCTGCGGCGCGAGCTGGGGATCGACCCGGCCGCGTTCGTGGTCGGCTTCGTCGGTCACCTTCGCCCGGTGAAGAACCCGCAACGCCTCCTGCGCGCCTTCGCGACCCTCGAGGGCGACGCGGCGCTGCTCGTCCTCGGCGAAGGCCCCGAGGCCGCCGGCCTCGAGGCGGAGGCGTCCCGCCTCGGCCTGCGCGACCGCCTGCACCTCGTCGGTCACCGGAGCCCGACCGCGCCCTGGTATCGCTTGATGGACGCCTTCGCCCTCTCCTCGGACAGCGAGCAGATGCCCGTGGCTCTGCTCGAGGCGATGGCGAGCTCCCTGCCGGTCGTTTCGACCGAGGTGGGCGACGTGGCGCGCATGCTGCCCGAGGAGCAACGGCCCTTCGTCATCCCGAAGGATGAGGAGAGTGAGCTGGGCAGCGGCCTCGCGCGCCTCCACGCCGAGCCCGAGCTGCGCGCGCGCCTCGGTCGCGTGAACCGCGCGCGCGTCGAGGAGCGCTACACCTTCGAAGGCATGCTCGCCGCCTACCGCGAGCTCTACGAGACGACCCTGGGAACGAGATGAGCGAGCCCCCCTTCGAGGACGCCCCCCACGACCCGCCGCCCTTCCCGCCCTTCGAGGTGGCGCGCTCCGAGCGCATCTACGACTCGCATTGGTGCGGCCTGCGGCGCGACGAGCTCCGCCTGCCGGACGGCGCCCTGCAGGAGTACCACGTCTTCGAGGTCTCCAACGCGGTCACCGTCGTGCCGGTGCGCAGCGACGGCTCGATCGTGATGATCGGCCAATACCGCTACCCCCACGGCAAGACCCACTGGGAGATCCCGGCGGGGCGCCTGCACGAGGGTGAGTCCCCGGCCGCCGCGGCGGAGCGCGAGCTGCGCGAGGAGACGGGCCACGTCGCGGGGAAGCTGCTGCCCCTGCCCGGCTTCTACCCGACGAACGGCATCAGCGCCCACTACGCCCACGCCTTCGTGGCCCTCGACTGCGAGGAGCGGCACCAGCTCGAGCTCGATCCCTCGGAGCAGCTCGTCGTGCGCGTCTTCACGCAGCGTGAGGTCGAGGCGCTGCTCGACGCGGGCCTGGTGGCGGATGCCTTCACGGCGTTGCCGCTCTTGTACTACCTGCGCGGCGTGTCGCACTGACTAGTCATCACTCTCAGCGGAGGTCACCCAGAGGATGCCTTTGTCGCTCCACTCCGACCTGCAGCTCGGCACGTCGGGACAGTATGCGCGCACCCACCAGCTGTACTCACCGGGTTCGAGGTCGTGGTCGTACACCAGGGGGTAGTCCTCCCCCTCTGGAGTCTTTGGAGGAGCCTGGAACTTGTGGCAGCCCGGCCCACCGAGAGTGCAGGGCGCGGTCGCGCTCGTTCCAATTCGGACACTCAGCTCGTACCACACGTCCAGGTAGTGCTCCGTGGGAAAGCCCCAGTGCAGGGGTTCGTCCTGCCCGACTATCGTGGTTGGAAGAGTGCTGGCGACGCCCGGCAACACGCCGCCCTCGCAGGGCGGGCACTCGCCGACCTCGATCTCCCACTCCATCGTGACGCGCCGCTCCTCGCTGGCTTTCGTGTACCGCAGCTTTCCGTCGTAGCAACACTGAGCCCGGACACTCCACAGGTACGAGTGGCCGTAATAGAGGGGGACCTTCACCTCCGGCTCATCGACGTGCCGCACGAGGTAACAGTCCGGCTGCCAGAGCTGCGGATCCTGGGGCTCGTCGTCCCAAGAGTACTCGCCTAGAGCGTAGTGCTTCGAGAAGCACCACTCCGGCCCGTCCACCAGGTGAGACTTGTCGAGTCGGATCTCGACCAGGTAGGCGTGTTCCCAGTCCGGTGTTCCGCTCACGGGCTCCCAGCTGAGGGTGCGAATCGAGGGCTGGGGCGCCCCCATCGAAGCCGTGTAGACCCAGTCGTCGATGGGCAGCGTCAGCTGGGGCGCGGTCTCCGCCCAGCCCGGATCGCTGGGACAAAGGCAGCCGTCGGTCTCGCTTGGCAGGGGCGCGTCGCCGCAGTAGAGGACGTACGACTTGGCGAGGATCCAGGTCAGCTCCTCTTGCCCGTCGTGATAGTCGACCTCGAAGGCCACCCTCAACTTCTCTCCATGCGGCCACTCGAGATCCGGGGGCCATGCGTAGCTCAATCGGACCTTGCCGCTCGACGGTAGAGGCTCCTCCACCCAGCCCATCGCCTCCGTCAGGAGCTCGCTCTCGGGATCGGTCGGCTCCGACATCTCGGGCGTCCCGCCCGGGCCGTAGGTCCCCCACCGAACGCGAGCGCCGGTGACGGTGTGCTCCGTCTCGAGGACGACCATGGCCCGCGGGTCGCAGGAGTCCGGGTCCAAGGCGAAGCCGAGCCAGCCCTCCGCCACGGGCGGCCAGATCCCCGGAGGATGGACCGACCGCTTCAGGTCACTCTCGTCGAAGGGCGCGGGCCAGTCCTCGAAGGCCGAGTGCTCTCCCTTGTCGGAGACGATCGTCAGCGTCCCTTCGTCGTCCACGAGCAGCGTCCAGCCCACGTAGTAGGCCAGCGCGGCGACCGAGACGATCAGCGCGAGAAGCCTGCGCCTCTCGATCCGCATCTTCCTCAGCGCGAAGGAAGCGACTGCGGCCGCGGTAGCGGCCACGCCCACGAGCAGCAGCGTGTCCAACATCTCCATCCTCCAAGCGGCCTGGACCTGCGGTGAGCCTAGCGAGTCCCTCCAGGGGCAGCGATCGTCGTCCCTCCTGTGAGACACGAGCTGGCCGCCGGCGGACGATCCGTTTCAGGAATCTCGGGGAGAATCCGGGGCGTCATCGATGCCGGTCTTCGGGTCCCGGATCTCCACGGGACTGCTAGGGTGAGTCCCGACGCTCTTGCGCAGCAGGACCCCCCCGCAAACGGAGGACCCCATGAAGAACTGCATGCAGCTCGGACTTTTCGGGTACGCCCTCGCCTTGCTCGTCGCACCCGCGGGCGCCCAGACGACCTGGTACGTCGATGCGAAGGCCACGGGCCCCGGCGCGGGCACGGTGGAGGACCCCTTCCTCACGATCCAGGCCGCGCTCATCGCTCCCGGCTTCGCCACGGGCGACGACGTCTCGGTGGCTCCGGGGGTCTATGCCGAGGACCTGGTGTTCACGGGCGCCGCCGAGGGCGTCCACATCCGCAGCCAGGGAGGTCCGCTGGTGACGACCCTCGCCGCCGTCTCGCCGAGCTCGACCTCCGTCACCTTCGAGGACGGGGAGACGATCGAGGGCTTCACCCTCCTGGGTCAGGGAGCTACGTCGCGCGGCGCCTGGTCGCCCTACACCCACTCCGGGGTCCTGCGCCGGTGCATCGTGCGCGGCTACGGCACCGGCTGCGAGAACGAGTACGACATGCAGATCTACTCGACGACGATCGCCTTCAACGACGTGGGCCTCCTCCACTGGGGCGGCGGGATCGGGGGCGACGCCTTCACCGACTGCTTTGGCGTGATCCTCTGGGGCAACCTGGACGACTCCGCGGGCAACGGCTTCATCTCCCCGTGGTTCGACTGGGTCCACTCCACCTTCGACGACCCCGACTTCTGGTCCGACACGGACCTGCACCTGCGCTCCACCTCGATCGCGAGGGACGCGGGCCACCTGGGCGAGCCGTTGGACCCGGACGGGACGCGGGCGGACATCGGGGCGGTCGCCTATGACGGCAACTATCCGGTCGGAACGACGTACTGCCTGGCCGGGATGAATTCGAGCGGCGAGCGAGGACGGATCGAGCTCACGGGCACGGGGCGCATCGCGGCCAACGACCTGGGGCTGCACGCCCACGGACTGCCGCCTGGCGTGGTCAGCCTCTTCTTCATCGGGACCCAAGCGGTCGACGCTCCCCTCGCGAACGGCCGCCTGTGCGCCGGGGGTCACATCGGGCGCCTGGGGGTCGAGGTGGCCGACGGCTCGGGGGTCGCCAGCCACGCCTTCGACAACGGCTCGAGCCTGGGGGGCGCGCCAGCGATCGCCGCTGGCCAGACACGGACCTTCCAGAACTGGTTCCGCGACGTCCCCGCCGGCGGTGCGGAGAGCGACCTCACGAACGCGGTGGCGGTACCCTTCACGCCTTGAAGGCGAGTCGCGCGCGGGCCGCCGACGGCGCGAGCGTTTCAGGGATTGCGCGGCCTTTTTTTGGTCTCGTCGAGACGCGACTTCGGGTCGCGAAACCCGCCGAGACTGCTAGGGTGAAGCCCGTCGCTCTTCCGCAACTGGATCACCCCCCCCTCTAACGGAGGAACCCATGAAGTACCGCACGCTCGCCCGATTGCTCGGGACTGCACTCGCCCTCTCGGGGACGACCGTCTTCGCGCAGACGACCTGGTACGTCGACGTGAATCATCCCGTGTCCGGCGTGGGCACGCAGGCGGATCCCTTCACCTCGATCACGGCCGCGCTCTTCAACCCGACCCTCACCTCGGGGGACTCGATCGCCGTCGCGCCCGGAACCTACGCCGAGGACATCGTGTTCGGCGGGAGCGCTTCGGGGCTCCACCTCTACAGCCTGGAGGGACCGCTGGTGACGACGATCGCCGCCGCGACGCCCACGTCGACCTCGATCATCTTCGACAACTACGAGCTGGTCGAGGGATTCACTCTCCAGGGATCGGGAAGCGACTCCACCGGGACCTTCTGCGACTACTTCACCGGCGGCACGCTGCGCGAGTGCATCGTGCGGGGCTACGGCACCGCCTGCGACAACCTCTACGACCTGTTCTTGCACTCGAGCACCGTATCCTTCAACGACGTGGGGGTCTTCCACTGGGGCGGCGGCCACGGCGCCGAGTCCCTGACCTTCTTCAACAGCTCGATCTTGTGGGGCAACGGGATGGACGCGAAGGGCCTCGACATCTGGGGCAGCAGCTGGTTCTGGGAGCACTCCCTCAGCACGGACCCTGACTTCTGGTCCGATACGGACCTTCACCTGCGCGCCTCCTCGACCGGGATCAACACGGGGGACCCGAGCTCCCCTCTGGATCCCGACGGTTCGCGCTCGGACATCGGCGCGATCCCCTACGACGGGAATTACCCCGTCGGCACGACCTACTGCCTCGCCAACGAAAACTCGAGCGGGGCCCGCGGGCGCATCGAGCTCTCGGGGACGGGTCGGGTCTCGGCCAACAACCTGGGCCTGAGCGCCCACGGGCTGCCCGGGGGCGTCGTCAGCTTGTTCTTCATCGGCACCCAGATGGTGGACGCGCCCCTCGGGAACGGCCGCCTCTGCGCCGGCGGGCAGATCGGACGCCTCGGGGTCGAGGTGGCCAACGGCGCGGGGATCGCGAGCCACGCCTTCGACAACACCTCGGCCATGGGCGGGGCTCCGGCGGTCGCCGCGGGGCAGACCCGCACCTTCCAGAACTGGTTCCGGGACGTCCCCGGCGGCGGCGAGGAGAGCAACCTCACCAACGCGGTGGCGGTGCCCTTCTCCCCTTGAGGTCGCGGCGGCGCGCCGGGGACTTCGCCTTCCCGGCGCGCGCGGCCTCCGCTAGCGACGCCCGACGCGCCCGAAGTTCCGGGTCAGCCCGAAGATCAGCACCGCGTCCGGCGCGTCGCTGGTGAGGCCGAAGGCGACGGCGGCGTCGAACACGAGGGAGGGGCTGACGGTGTAGGTCGCGCCCATCAGCCACGAGAGGACCTCGTCGTCGAGCGGACGCACGTAGCGCATGGAGAGCTCGCCGAAGCCGCCGAGCTTCCCGAGCGGCGGCAACGACCCGGCCAGGGCCAGGGTGTGACCGAGGTCGGTGCCGCCGGTCGGGTCGCCCAGGAAGTCGAGGGAGTAGTAGAAGGTGCCCACGTAGCCGTCGAGGTCCTGGGTCAGGATGCCGGCCAAGGAGGCGTCCAGCTCGCCCGTGCCGAGGCCGTCCTCCTCCCGGGCGGTCGGCAGCTTGACGAGGCCGAGAACCGCCCCCGCCGGTCCGCGGTCCGACGCCTCCATGAAGCGGTGGCGCGCGCCCAGCTGGAGGTCACCGAAGCCGAGTCCGTCGTCCCCCGGGCGGTCCACCCAGCGCAGAGGCGAGACACCGAGGACGACCTCGGTCGACTCTCCGGAGCCGTACTTGAGGAGCATCGGGCTGTCGAAGCTGTCGCCCGGGTCGAAGGCGCCGCCCGCCTCGAGCTCGAGGGTCCCCTGGGCGGTCGTGTTCGTGTCGGAGGAGACGGTCGGGCGTTGCGGCGTGACCTGGAACTCCTCGCCGCCCGTGGAGGCGCAGGAGACGAGGGTGGCGGCGAAGAGGAGCGCGAAGAGGGTGCGTTGCATCGGCGGCGGTTCAGCGGGAGAGGGCCTCGAGGAAGGCCACCAGACTCTCCACGTCCTCGTCGTCGATGTCCAGGGGGCGCAGCTCGGGATCGAGGTCCCCGTTCGTCCCCCCGCCCCGGCGGTAGAACTCGACGACTTCTCGCAGGCTCGTCTGGCTCCCGTCGTGCATGTAGGGCGCGCTCTGGAGGAGGTGCCGCAGGCCCGGGGTGCGGAAGGCGCCCCGGTCGGCCGCGCGCCCGGTCACCGCGGCCCGGCCGGGGAGGGCGACGCCGTCCTTCGCGCCCACGCCGGTATTGTGGAAGGCCTCGTCGGTGAAGTTCGGACCGGAGTGGCAGCGCCAGCAGCCGCCGCGGCCCTCGAAGAGCCAGAGGCCCGCCTGCTCCTGGGCGCTGAGGGCGCCGACCTGGCCGGCGCGGAAGCGGTCGACCGGGGAGTCCCCCACGACGAGCTCGCGCACGAAGGCCGCGATCGCGCCGGCGAGCTCGTCCGCGCCAGGGGGGCCGTCGTAGACCTCCACGAAGGCCGCCGCGTAGCTCGGCTCGCCGCGCAGGAACTCGAGGGCCCCCTCGACGCCGAGCCCCATCTCCACCGGGCTCTCGAGCACGGCGAGGACCTGCTCCTCGATGCCCGCCGCGCCGCCGCGCCAGCGCAGGTCACGACTGAGCCCCTTGTTGAGGAGGCTCGGGGAGTTGAAGTGCGTCTCCTGACCGTCGACGCCGCGGGACCGGGCCCGGTCGTCGGCGAAGGCGTTCTCGGGGCGGTGGCAGCTCGCGCAGGCCACGCGACCGTCGCTCGAGAGGCGCGCCTCGAAAAAGAGCCGCCGCCCGAGGGCCACCTCCGCGGCGCTCGCGCTGCGGGCCGCCGCGAGCGACTCGGCCCCGAGGGGGACGCGTCGCTCCAAGGGCGTCGGCAGGCTGTCGGCGGGGACGTCGGGTCGCTCGGGCGCGGGGCCGCCGCCGGAGAGGACGAGGAGCAGGCCCGCCAGCGCGCCGACTCGAAGGGCGAGCGGCCCGGCGCCGATCACGGGGTCACTCCCCTCCGCCCTTCGACCGCTCCAGCTCCGCCAGGAGCTCGGCGATGGGCGCGTCCATCTCATCGCCCAGGTGCCCGCGCTCGCGGATCTTGCCCTCGGCGTCGATCAGGACGTAGGTCGGGAAGCCCTCGATGGCCCACCCGTCGGAGATGGTGTTCTCCTTGCCCTGATAGGCGCTCAGCCAGGTGACGCCGAACTTCTCGAGGCCGCCGCGGTAGGCCTCCTCGTCGTCGAAGGCGTTGATGCCGATGAGCGTGAAGGGGTCGTCTTGGTGGCGCTGGACCAGCGCCTGCAGGTGGGGCATGCCCGCCCTGCAGGGGCCTCACCAGAAGCCGTAGAAGTCGAGCAGGACGACCTGCCCGCGGTAGTCGGAGAGGGCGAACTCGAAGCCGTCGATGGTCTTGCCCACGAAGTCGGGGGCGACTTGGCCGACCGCGGTGGCGTCCGCGGCGCGCAGGAAGCGCACCATCTTGGCCCAGGTCGTCTCGGCGAGCTCGGCCTCGATGCGCGCGAGGTAGCGCTCGCCTCGCTCCCGATCGACCTCCGCCTCGCGCTCGCGAAGATTCATGGCCGCTTGGTAGAGGGCGCCCGCGCGGCTCTCGGCCGCATCGGCCTTGGCGATCACCTGCTCGAGGAGCTCGAGCAGGCGCGACTCGCCGAGGTGGCGCGCGTCCTTGGGCATCTGCTCCAGTACCTCGTTGAACCACGACTCGTCGAGGTTCTCCGCGACGAGGGCCTCGTAGAGCGGGGTGAGCACGTCGGGCCGGCTGCGCAGTGAGACTCCGGCCTCCTTCACCTTCTTGACGAGCCAGAAGCGCGCGCGCCCGTCTCCTTCGGCGGCCAGCCCCTCGAAGAGCGGCCAGAACTCCGCGGCCGGCTTGTTGTCGCGCAGGTCGCGGCGCTCCTCGTCGGAGGCTTCGTCCATCATCTCCTCCCAGAGCTTGACGGCGGCCTCGTACTCAGCGAGGAGCTCGTCGTACTCGCCCTCGGAGGGCTGAACGAGGGCCGGCGCGGAGACGATGCTGGTGGGGATCGACGCGCCGCCAAGGAGCAGGGCGGCCGGCAGGAAGGCGCAGAGCGCGGGGGTCGAGAGTCGCATGGGCCGTGGGGGTAGGGGACGGCCCCGATTCTACGCTCTGCCCTAGGCCTCCTGGGAAGCCAGCTCTTGCTCGAGAAGTGTATGGCCCTCGCGACGCAGCCGCTCGACCTCGATCTCGCCCCCGTCGACCTTCTCCAGGAGGGCCCGCTGGGCGCGGTAGTCCTTGTTGACGACGCCGGCGCGGTCCTGGAGCAAGCGCCAGGCCTTGCGGCGCTCGACGCAGAACAGAACCAGGTGGCGCGAGAGGGCCCTCTGGGCGAAGCCGCCCTTGCCGTCGGGGACCTCGATGGTCACGCCGAAGTCGGGGATGTAGGAGCGGTGGTCCGGGTCGAGGAAGCGGCGCTGGATGACGTCGGCCTGGGTGATGCAGGCCAGCATGTCGTCGAGGGTCATGGGAGCCTCGTCCCCCTCCGCGCCCTTGAAGGGCCGCACGTGCCGCCGGAAGCGCGCCTCGGTCGCGGCCCAATGCGCCACCGTGAAGCGCCGCTTCTCCTTCGTGCCGGGGACCTTCGGCTCGGCCCAGTCGCGCGAGGGGCTCGGGTTGCCCTTGAGGTCGATGCACTCGGAGTAGGCTTCGCCCCCCAGGGGATCGTAGACGAACTCCGGCACCGCGCGCGAGTCGCGCACGCGGCTGGCCTGGGTCGTCGCCAGGTCGTCCGCCACGCCGTGCTCGGGCTGACAGGTGGTGAAGCACTGGTAGAAGGCCGTGCCCCGGTACTCGAGGCCGTCGAGCAGGGCCTTGAAGAACTTCGGCGCGTTGGCGAGGGACACCTGGGCCACGAAGGCCGAGCCGTGGCCCCCGAGGAAGGACTCCGAGACGCCCTTCTTCTCCGTCAGCTTGCCTTGGGTGAAGGAGCCGAAGGAGTTCATGTCCCCGCCGCCGGGCATCGGCGTCGAGTCCGAGTTCTGGCCGCCGGTGTTCGAGTACACCTGAGTGTCGAGCATCATCAGCTTGACGTTCGGGCGGTTCTGCAAGACGACCTTGGAGACGTTCTGGTAGCCGATGTCGCCCATCCCCCCGTCGCCGCCGATGGCCCAGATCTTGGGCAGCTCGCGGACCTCCTGGTCGGTCATGACCGTGTCGGTCATGTGAGTGAGTGTGTAGAAGTCGTGGTCGTCGATCACGCCCTCCTCGCGCTCGAGCAGAGCGTCGCAGAGGCGCTCGGGGATCACCGAGCGCCGGGCGTGGTCCATGATGAAGCTCTCGCCGAAGAGCCAGGAGATCGTCGCGCCGTCCTGGAAGAGGGAGTTCATCCAGGGATAGGGGTGCGGGTTCGAGGGCGGCGTCGAGCCGTAGACCGTGTTGCAGCCGGTGTGGGCCCCCATGGCCATGACGCTCATGCCGTTGGCGAGGCGGCCGTCGACCGTCTGCAGGTCGCGGTGGTTGAAAGCGTCCTGGCGCAGCACGCTCGAGATCGCGGTGACGAGCTCGTCGTCGCTGATCTCGCCGCGAGCGGCCAGACGATCGTCGGTGTCCGCCTCGTTCTCGCCGCCCAGGCCCAGCAAGAGGTGGGCGACGGCCCGGCTGAAGAGGGCGTACTCCTCCGGCGAGCGCTGCGCGAGGGCCTGCAGGCGCAGGACTCCGTGCTCCTCGAGACGCGCGGCCTTGCCGAGCATGCGCTCCGCCTTGGCGTGGTACATGGGGCGCATCAGGGCCTCGGTCATGGTCGCCAGGCCACGCAGCACGGACTTCTCGCCGCAGCCTGCGCAGGCCCCGTCGCCGCTGACGATCGCCTCGTACTTGCTGCGCAGCATCAGGTGGTTGCGCAGGACGGCCTGGTGAGACTCGTGCAGGTCGTCGGGGTCGAAGCGCCCCAGGAACTTGCGGGGCGTGTCCGGGAGGAGATCCAGGAAGGCGGTGCCCGTCATGTGCTCCGCGTTGAGCTCGCCGCTGTCCGGGGTCATCACCAGGGCCTGGTTGTCGCCGCACTCGACGACGCACTCACCACAGCCCTTGCAGAGGTCGGACACCATGATCTGGAAGACGCCCCCCTCACCGGGGTTCTTCTTCTCCAGCGAGCCGAAGATCAGCGGCACCTTCTGGTAGGCCACGGGCACCTCCTGGAAGACACGTCGGAACTCCTCGCGCGTGGTGTCGTCGACGTCGCTGACCGTGGCCAGGGCCTCCTCGACGAGGGTGCCGAAGTCGTCCGATCCCTTGGCGGCGACGACCTCCTTCATGCGGGCGCGCACCTGGTCCTCGATCCGGTCCAGGACGCCCAGCATCGCCTGGCGCCCCTCCGGGTTCGTCACGTAGCCCTGCACGGCCGTGCGCAGCAGCGTGCCCACGTCTTGAGCCGAGTTGGGCAGGGCCGTGTCGGGACAGGAGACGATGCACTCCATGCACTGAGTGCAATTCTCCGGGATCCAGCGCGGCGTCTCGCGGCGGGCCGTGAACTTGCTGGAGGTCGCGCCGGTGGCGGCCGCCATGACGCTGACCGAGGAGAGCGTGGAGGCGGGCTGGAAGTAGCCCAGCCCCGCGCGGAACTCGGCGTCGAAGGTGCTGGTGCGCGCCAACGGGACGCGCTCGCCCTGCTCCGCGGGCGTGTCGCAGTGCAGGGTCGACCCGCACTCCTCGCAGGGCAACATGGCCGGCAGGCGCATGGAGGAGTGGTCCTCGTCCCCCACCGCGCCGTGGGGGACTGCCCGCACGCGGGAGAAGCCCTCGGTCATCACCGTCATGTTCGAGTCCACCACCGCGTCGCCGAAGCGACCGAACTTCTTCTTGTACTGGGCGTGGACGACCTCCTTGAAGCGCTGCTCGTCGATGCCGTACTCCTCCAGGAAGGGAGAGATCCCGAAGAAGGCGCCCAGGAAGGCATTGCCCTGCATGCGCAGCTGGAGGTCCGCCCGGGGGGTTGCCTTGCGGGCGATGTCGAAGCCCGGCAGGGTGAAGAGCTGGATGTCCTTGTCGAGGATCTCCTTGCGGTAGCGCTGGGGGATTCGCTGCCAGGCCACCTCGGGCTCCTCCTCCGACTCCCACACGAAGGTCCCGCCAGGGGCCAATCCGTCGAGGGGATTGGAGTGCGTGAAGGCCCGCGGATCGCAGCAGAGCACCACGTTCACGTGGCGCAGGTCACAATTGACGCGCACGCGCTCGGGGGCGACGACCAGGAAGTAGGAGGTCGGAGCGCCCTTCTTCTCGGAGCCGTACTTGGGGTTGGCGCTGACGTGGATCTGCTCACGCAGCCGGCCGAACTCGTCGTGCTCGTCCTTGCGGACGGCCAGGGTGTCCCCGAAGGCACCGATGATCTCGCCCAGGTTCTTGCCCGTGGTGATCATCCCCCAGCCACCGATCGAGTGCAGGCGCACGGCGATCGAGTGATCCGGCAGCAAGGAGGGCGTACGCTCCGACGTGACCGCGTAGGGGTGATCGATGCCGAGCACGAAGAAGCTGACGCCATCGGCCGCCTTCTTGCCGTCCTGACGCGCCAGGGTCCCCTGGGCGAATTCGTAGGCGCCCAGGATCCCCTCCGGACGGAAGTCCCTGGAGCCCAGCCCGTAGGAGCCGTTGAAGATCCGCGGCGCCTTGGCCGGGTCCACGGCGGGGACCTCGGCGTTGCAGTGGGAGCCATGGTTCTCGATGGCCTTGCCGAGCGCCGTGCGCAGCTCGCGGGCCAGGGGCTGTGCTCCCGCCATGCCCTCGTCCGTTCGCTCCAGGACGATCACGTTGCGCTTGCCGGAGATGGCCTCCACCAGCGCCCGCTCGGGGAAGGGGCGCAAGACGTTCAGGTGGATCGAGCCGACCTTGGCGCCCTCCTCCCGACGCAGGTAGTCCACGGCCTCGTCGATGTTCTCCGCGGCGCTCCCCATGGAGAGGAAGACCGTCTCCGCGTCGTCGCACTCGTACTCGGTCAGGAATCCGTAGTGGCGTCCGGTGAGCCGCTCGAACTCCTCGTAGGCCTCGGCGAGCATCTCGAGGATCGGCTCGTTGAAGTTGTTACGCCGCGCGACGACCCCGTTCATGTAGTGCTCCTGGTTCTGCACGGGGCCCAGCAGCATGGGATTCTCGAGGTCGATCATCTTCGGCACGCGCCGGCGCGTCGGGCCGAAGAGCTCGCGCTGGGCCGGCGTGGGGCACTCGATGACGTCGTCGGAGCGACCGAGGTACTCGCGCAAGAGCTCCGCCTCGTGCTTGTAGAAGGTCCGCTCGAGGTGCGAGGTCAGGAAGCCGTCCTGGACGTTGATCCCGGGGTTCAGGGAGAGCTCGGTCGTGCGACGCAGGATCAGGGCCTGGTCCGCCGCCTGCTGGGAGTCCTTGGCGAAGAGGATCGTCCAACCCGTGTCGAGGGCGGCGTAGACGTCGTCGTGGCCGCAGTGGACGTTCAGGGCATGCTTGGTCAGGGCCCGCGCGGCGACCTCGAGCACCATCGTCGAGAGCTTTCCGGGGGCGTGGTAGTACTGCTCCAGGCCGTAGACGATCCCCTGGCCGCTGGTGAAGTTCACCACGCGCTTGCCGCACAGGGAGAGGGCGATCGCCCCGCCGTGGGCCGCGTGCTCCCCTTCCGCCTCGATCGCGATCTTCGCGTCCCCGAAGACCGTCAGGTTGCCCTCGGCATACGAGAGCTGGAAGTTCTCCCCCATCTCCGTCGATGGGGTGATCGGGTAGAAGACCCCGCCGTCGGCGATGCGCCCCTCCGTGTGGTAGGCGACGAGTTGGTTGCCGTTGGTGGTGATCCGGATGCCGGGGTACTTGACGGAGCGCGCGGTGTTGGTCATGCCTGCTCGAAAGAGGGGTTCCGAGGTCGGCTCCGCAGCGACGGAGGCGGAGACCTCGACTGCATCTCCTCCGATGATAACCGGACGAAAAGGTCGTGTCTCGGATGGCCGCGCGACGAACGGAGAGCACCGCCCTCCGCGGCGCTAGAGCTCGTAGAGCGCCATCCAGGGCCCCGGCCGCTCGAGACGCCAGATCGACGTCAGCGGGAAGCCGAGCTCGACGGGCAGGCGCGCCTCTCCCCCCGCGGACTCCGCGTAGGGTCGCAGCACCCGCTGCGGCACGCGGCCCTCGACGAAGCCCGCGAGCAAGCTGCCCTCGGTCCCCTCCGCCAGGCGGTTGACCAGGAGGAAGTGCGTCACCCCGAGCCGCTCGAAGGCGCTCTCGACGTCCGGGCCGAGGCGGTCCTCGAGCCCGCGCCGCGGCTTCACCGTGCCCGCCAACTCGTCGATGTCGAAGAGGTCCTCGAGGCGCACCGCGTGCGCGCCGCCCGAGAGGAGCTCCGCCTTCAGGGCCTTGAGGCGCAGGCCCTCGCGCAGGTAGAGCATGGAGCCCGCCGCCGTGCGCAGCTCGAGCAGGGTCTCGAGGCTCTCCCGGTCGAGGTCGCAGGCCGGCCCGTAGCGATCGATTGCGACGAGGCTCCCCGGCGGGAGCTCGGCCACCACGCGCTCGGCGTCGGAGCGCAGGTCCTCGCGGGAGAGGAGGGTCGAGAGCCGCGCCGCCTGCACCAGGGGCAACGCGCAGAGCAGGATCGCGACCGCGCGCAGCGCGACGCCTCGCCGCCAGAGCGCCTCGACCGCCGCCCCCGCCGGCAGGGCCAGGAGCACCGCCACCGGGAGGAGGTAGCGCACGTGCGGGTTCGAGTGCGTCATGAAGAAGGCCGCCCAGAGCACCGTGAAGAGCAGGACCGGCCGCGCCCGCGGTAGGCGCCAGAGTAGGAATAGCCCCGGCAGGGCGAGCAGGCTCAGGATCGGCTCGTGCCCGAAGAAGGCCTTCGCTAGGATCGGGAGGCTCTCCCAGCGCCGACCGAAGTCGATCCCCTGGCCGCCGATCGCGAAGAGCTCCCCGCTCCCCGCGTCCTGGCTCGCCTCGGGGATGCCGTAGCGCAGGTAGGCGGGGTAGCCGACGGCGAGGACGACGAGGGCGAAGAGCCCGACACAGGAGAAGCCGTGCTTCAAGCGGCGCACGAGCTCCGCGCCGCTCCAGCCGCCCGGCGCGAGGGCCCAGGCCAGGCCCGGCAGGGCGAGCACGAAGAAGCCCGACTGGTGACAGGCCGCGGAGCAAGCCGCCCAGACCCCGCTCCACAGGAGCCAGCGCAGGCGCGCCTCCCCCTGGTACAACGCGGCCGGCCAGGCAGCCAGGGCCGCGAAGAAGACCATCGGCACCCAGGGTCGCTCCTGCACCGAGAAGTGCAGGTGCATCAGCCCCGTGGCGACGAAGGCCGCGGCCGCCCAGGCTCCCGCCCCGAGGCCGGCGGCGCGACCCGCGCGCAGCACCACCCAGGGCGTCGCGAGCCCGAAGAGCAGGATCAGCCAGCGCCCGATCTGGTGCACGCCGTCGGGGAAGACGGCGACGAGCTGCCGGTACTCCTGGGGGTTCGCCCAGTCGCCACGGACCCAACCCACGGCGAAGTGCGTGACGTAGACCGGGATGAGAGTGTACGGCAGGAGGTTCGGATAGCTCGAGTACTTGTCGACCGGCGGCACCGGGTCCAAGTCCTGCGTCATCCCCAGCGCCGAGCGCACGATGTGCGTGTCCGGCAGGTAGTTGCGCGGCATCCCGTGGTCCACGGCCGGCGCCCGCAGCCCGAAGCTCAGGGCGAGCAGCGCGAAGAGGGCGAGCCGAGGGAGCCAGGGGGCGCGGGCGCGCCCTGCCGGGGAGGAAGGCTCGGGCTCAGGCCTCGGGGTCGACATCGAAGCGCTGCAAGAAGTCCTCGGTCTTCTCGACGTCCAGCAACTTGTCGCTCAGGAGCTCCATGGCCTCGATGAAGTTCATGCGCAGGAGCACCCGCCGCAAGGTGTTGATGCGCTTCAGCCGGCGGCTCGAGATCAGCTTCTCCTCCTTGCGCGTCCCCGACTTCTCGATGTCGATGGCGGGGAAGATGCGGCGGTCGGCCAGCTTGCGGTTGAGCACGACCTCCATGTTGCCGGTGCCCTTGAACTCCTCGAAGATCAGCTGGTCCATGCGGCTGCCCGTGTCGATCAGGGCCGTGGCCAGGATCGTCAAGCTGCCGGCGCGCTCGGTGTTGCGGGCGCTGCCGAAGATCTGGCGCGGCCGCTCCATCGCGCGCGAGTCGAGGCCACCGCTCATCGTGCGTCCGCTGCCGCCGCCCATGTTGTTGTAGGCCCGGGCCAGGCGGGTGATCGAGTCCATGATGAGGACGACGTCCTCCCCCATCTCGACCAGGCGCTGACAGCGCTTCCAAACGGCCTCGGCGAGCTTGACGTGGTTCTTGGGGGTCTCGTCGCTGGTCGAGACGAAGACCTGACCGTTCGTCGAACGCACCCACTCCGTCGCCTCCTCGGGGCGTTCGTCCACGAGCAGGACCATCAGGTGCACGTCGGGGTAGCCGAGCTCGATGCCCTTGGCGAACTGGCGCATGAGGGTCGTCTTGCCCGTACGCGGCTGGGCGACGATCAGCCCCCGCTGGCCACGACCGACCGGCGCGATGATGTCGAGGATGCGCATCGAGACGTCGTCGGTGACGTCCCCCACCGCGTAGTGGAAGTCGGGGTCGATGGTCGTGAGGCTCTTGAAGGCCCGCAGCTGGGCCCACTTCTTGGGGTCCTCGCCGTCGACCTTCGTGACGCCCTCGAGCTGCAGCTTGTACTTCTTGCCCTTGCCGACGGGCCCCTCGATCATCGAGCCGTCGCGCAGCTTGAAGCGCTGGATCATGCGCTGCGAGACGAAGATGTCCTGCTTGGAGGGCAGGTAGGAGCGCTCCGGATCGCGCAGGGTCCCGAAGCCGCCCTTCTCGGCCACGAACATCCCCGAGCCTGTCCGGCTCGCGGGCTTCTCGCGGGCCTCGCCCTCACCCTCGTTGCCGCGCGCCTCGCCGCCCTTTCCGCGCGAACGCCCGCGCCGGCGACGACCGCGTCGCGGACCGCCCTCGGCCGCGTCGCCCTGGCCGCCCTTGGGCGGCGCCTCGTCCGTGGCGGCGCCGCTCGCGCCCGCGGTCTCCTCGCCCTCGGGCTTGCGCTTGCGCCTCCGGCGGCCGCCGCGGCGCGAGTTGCCGCGCTTGTTCTCCGCGCGACGGTAGTCCTTCTTCGATCCCGACTCGTCCTTCGTCGACCCCTCTGCCGTGGAGCTCGCCTCGGGGGAGTCCCCCTGCTCGGTCTTCCCTTTCGCCGTGTTCCCTTTCGAAGGGCCCTTCGAGGATCGCGAGCGGGAGCGGCCCCCGGACTGCGCCGGAGGCTCCATCGCCCCGAAGGGGACCTTGTCGGTCGTGGTCGTCGTCTCGTCTTTGGGAGCCAAGCGGATCCTCGGTCTGGAGGGGGGAGATGCGTCGCGTGAGCTGAACTCGCGCGGCGCGAGGAAGGCTCCGGGGGGCGCCTCGTGGAGCCCGCCGGGGCGGTCTTGGTGGGGCACGGCCCAGGGCCGTGCCTGTCGTTCGGCCCCCGCGGGCTGCGGGAGCGTCCTGGAACGCGTTTCAACGCTGTCCGGGCACGCCGCCGCGCTCGCCGCGCGGGCGTCCCTCGCAGGAGGGGGCCTGGAGTCGCTGCTGGGCGGGGCTGGGCCCTGCCCGGATCGAGAGGCGCCGGATCGAGAGGCGTCTGCCTCCGGTCGACTGGCTTCTGCCGGTGTCGAGCCCTCCCCGGCTCCGTGGACTCCGATTCCGGGACCGGGGTCCGCGGAGGTGGCGTCCCCGGCGCGGTGCCTTCCGCGCGGTCAGCCGCGTCGGGGGGCGTTCCCCGGACGCTGGCAGGCCAGCGGCGAGGCCGCAGGGGGTCGAACTCTGGCTCGATCTCCGGGGAGCGGTCGGCCGCCCCGGCCGGAGGATCGTCGAGCTACTTCCAGCCTACTGGACCGGATCGCTCGGGCAATGGGCCAATCCCATCTAAGCCCGATTATCGGCCCTCGGCAGCCCGATACTTGCGCCCAAGGCCCTTGGAAGGGCCCCGGAGGCCGCTCAGGGTGCCGCGAGAGCCCCCCTCCACCCACCGAGGGCCTCGGAGGAGGAGATGGTCGGGGCGAAAGGATTTGAACCTTCGACCTCTGCCTCCCGAAGGCAGCGCTCTACCAAGCTGAGCCACGCCCCGACGCCGAGAGGGAGGAAGACGATAGGTCCGCCCCCCGGGGGCGTCAAGGTCGGGGGTCGGGGAAGGTCTCAGCGCCCCAGATCGACGAACTGGCCCCCGTTCAGGCGCGCCAGGTCGCGCATGAAGCCGCGCTGGAACTGGCCGATCGCGAGCGTGTGGATCACGACCTTGCGCAGGTCGTTGGCGCGCCGAACCTCCTCGAGGATGTCGCCGGGATCGATCCGTTCCCCCACCGTCGGCAGGCCGTCGGAGAGGAAGAAGATCGTGTCCACGCGCACCTCGTAGCCCTCGTCGCGCGCGCCTTCCCCCGCCGCCCCCATCGCGGCCATCAAGGCGGCGTGGGTGTTCGTCTTGCCCGCCTCGAGGTTCGCGGCCCGCGTCAGGCCGGCGCGCGCGAGGTCCTCCTTCGAGTCGCCCCCGATCGCCTCGAGGCGGCCCAGCCAGCTCAAGGCGCTGCGCCGGTTGAGCACGTTGCAGGGCACGAGGTCCTTCTTCCAGGCCTTCACCTCGGTCGCGAAGGCGAGGATGTTCAGCCGCACTTCGGGGCCGAGGCCCTCGATCGTCCGCTGCAGCTCGGTCTTCACGATGTCGATGCGCGCGAAGGAGGGGTAGTCCCCCTCCTCGAAGCGCTCCCGCTCAATGACGTGGTTCTCCATCGAACCCGAGACGTCGACAACGAAGAGCACCGAGCGACTGGGCGTCTCGATCCCGTGGTAGCTCGTGCTCCCCGCCGGCGTGTAGCGCTCGCGGTTCTCGGCGCGGCGGCTCTCGGCGAGGGCCAGCTCTTCGTCGGTGGGGATCTCGAAGCGCTCGGCGATGCCGCTCCACCACTTGCGCCACATCGCGGTGCGCATCCCGAAGCCCTTGGCGGTGATGCCCTCCAAGGCCAGGCCGTAGTCCTCGACGAGGCGCCCCTCCTCGCGCTCCATGCGGGCGATCAAGGGCTCGATCGAGCGCTTGGCCCGGCGCTCCCTCAGGACGCCCGCCGCGCTCGCGCGCACCTGCCAGATCGGATCCTCGAGGGCCGCGATCGCGAGGTCGACCGCGCTCTCGCTGCCCAGGCCCGCGAGCGCCTCGAGGGCCGCGCCGCGCACCCCCGGCTCCTCGTCGGACGCGAGGGCCGCGACGGCGGTCGCAGCGGCGACCTGGCCGCGGGCCTCGACGGCCTGCAGCGCTCGGTAGCGCACGCGCCAGGCCTTGTCCTCCAGGCAGGCGAGGAGAAGCTCCTCCCCCCCGGCCTGGCCTCCGGCCGCGACGGCGCGCAGGAGCCCCACGCGCACGGCCTCCTTGCGCTCGCGCTCGAGGCGCCCGAACAGGGTTCCGACCGCGGGCTCCCCCTCGAGGCCCGCCAGGACCTCGACGGCCGCGTCGACCACCTCGGAGTCCTGGTCGGCCAGCACCGGCGCGAGAACCTCCACCACCGCGGCCTCGTGGACGCCCTCCAGGGCGAGGACCGCCTCGACGCGCAGAGCGGGCTCCTCGAGCTTGCGGAAGGTCTTCTTGAACTCGCGGACGATCTCGGCATCCGCGGCCGGGGCGGGCCCCGGAAGCGCCGGGGGTGGGCCCGAGGTCCCGCTGAAGAAGAAGGCGACGAGCGTCAGGAGCAGAGGGGCCGGGGGGGGCATGGCCCCTGTTGTACCCGCTCGCGGGGGTCCGGGTTGCCGAGGGATCCGGGCGGGTTGCCCGATCGCCTTCGCGGCCTACTCCTGCGCGTCCTCAGGCTCCTCGATCGCCCCGCTCGAGTCGACGAGGTGGGTGGCGGAGCGCCCCGCGGGCTCGACGTGGGCCCCGCGCAGGGTAATGCGGCCCCCCGAGTCGGTCACCAGGGTGACGGCTTCCTCGTCCTGGGCGAGGAGCTTGCCGTAGAAGACGCCTCCCGCCGTGGAGACGCGCACGCGTTGGAGACCGGCCAGGTCCTGGGAGCCGTCGTCACCGAGCGCGGCGGTGCCCTCGCGGGTCAAGATGTGCTCGACCCGGTCGATCTGCCAGTCGAGCAGGGCCATGCGCCCCAGCTGGGTCTCGATCCAGACCCGCTTCTGCCCGACGGCGTAGAGCGAGCCCTCGAAGACTTCGTCGCTCGCGAGGACGACGCGCACGCGGCCGACGTTCGGGGTCAGGAGACGCCGCGACCCGGAGATGGCCTCGAGCGGGATGGCCGGCCCGGGCCAGATGTTCGAGAGCTCGGCGGGCGTGGCCTCGCGCAGGCGCTCTCCGAGCTCCTCGGCGCCGAGGTCGGGCAAGAACGGGGGTTGTCCAGAGTCCGTCGGGCGCGCGAGACGCGAGTCCGGGCCGCCTTGACCCTCCTGCCAGTCGATCTCGACTTGCGGGGGAGTGCTGTCCTCGATCCTCGGCGCTGGCGGGGTCGGTTCGGGGTCGGTCGTGACGACGACTGGGGGGGCCGGCTCCTCCACGACCGCCGTGGGCTCGGGCTGGGTCACGACCGGCTCGCTGGGCGTCGGCTGCGGGGTCGGGTCGACCTGGGCCACGCGGGGCTTGACCTCGGGTCGTTGCTCCTTCCCGAAGGGCAGGAAGCGCGCGCCGACCACGCCGAGGAAGACGCTGACCGCGGCCAGCAGGGCGCGGCCCAGCCAGGCGCTCTTGGCGTCGACCGGTCGGAGGCGCGGCTCGAGCTCGGACTCCGGTTCGAGCTCAGCCTCTTCCGCGAACTCACGAGGCTCCGCTGCAGCGGCGGGCGCCAGGGCGCCGCCGTCGTCGAAGGCGTCCTCCTCGAGCTCGAAGTCCATCAGCCAGCCGTCGTCCTCTTCGCTGGCGTCGAGGTCCCACTCGGCCGCGAGCTCTTCCCCGTCGGAGGTCACGAGCCCCAGCTCAGTGGGCTCCGCCGCGGGGTCGCCGGGCTCCAGGTCCTCCAGGGACTGGAGGGCGGGTAGGCTCTCTAGGCTCTGGAGCTCCTCGGTCTCCTCCACGTCGAGGAAGGACTCCGTCTCGGCCATCGGCTCCAGGGGCTCGAGGGGCTGGAGTGGTTCGAGGGGCTCGAGGGTCGACAGGGGCTCGGGCGCCTCCATCGAGAAGGAATCCTGCAGGGGGTCCTGCGGCAGGTCCTGCGATGAGTCCTGCAAGGAAGCGTCGTACTCCGCCGCGAAGTCGTCGAGGCCTCCGATCGACTCGGCGTCGAGGTCGAGCAAGCCGTCGTCCTGCGGCTCGCCCAGCGGCACTCCGAAGTCCTCGGCGCTCGGCTCGCTCAGGATGGACCCCTCGGAGAATTCGTCGTCGAAGCCGCCGAAGGGGGGCTCGGCCGACGCGGCCTCGTCCGGGAACAGCTCCTCGGGCTCCAGCTCGGCCTCCTCCCCCGACGCCAGGAACCCGGCGTCATCGCCCGGCGCCGCGAAGTCGGCGTCGCCCCCGAAGGCCTCGGTCGAGGAGGTCTCGGGGTTCGGGAGGTCGTCTCCGAGAGGAGAGTCGGGGCCGAAGGGGTCGGTGGACATGTGCGGTCTGGACTGTCGCGGAGGCGCTTCGTGCAGGGGTCCCCGTGACGGACGCCGACGCCGGCTCGTCCGACGCTAGACCTCCGCCCGCACCGGGGGCTCGGCGTCTATCGGCAGGCTTTCGTGCCGTAGCTTTGCCCCACCTGGGAGAAATCCCGGGAATGGCGCCCTCTCCGGGGCGCCCGCCGGAGGCCCGCTCCGGCCCGACCCGGAAAGTCTTTCTACCCGCGCTGCTTGAGCACCCGGTTCCCGCCCTGACGGAGGGTCAGGCCCTCGGCGTCCAGCCGCTCGAGGAGCGGGATCAGGTACTTGCGGCTCGTGCCCAGGGCGTCGCGCAGCTCTGGGATCGCCAGCTGACCGTTGCGGCGGCAGTTCTCGATCACGGCCTCCCGGGCCCGCGCGGCGGCCTCCGCCGCGAGGAAGAGGCCGTTCTTCAGGGGCACGAGGCGCTCGCGATCGACCAGGAGGGCCAGCACCGGGGCGAGCTCCTCGGGGCTGCGCTCCAGCTCGGCGGCGAGCTCGTCGGCGGAGGGCGGCTGGAATGCGGCTGCGCCCAGGCGCTCCTCGATGCGCTCGAGCAGGGCCTGAGCCGCCTCGTCGAGGGCCGGCTCTCGGCCGCTGAGGCGCACCTGGCCGCCGGACTCGAGCTCCACGCCCCCCCGCCCGCGCTCTTCCTCGAGCAAGAAGTTGAGGAAGGCGGGCTCGAGGTCGAGGCGCGTGCGCAGCTCGCGCACGGGGGCGAGGTCGCGCAGGGGGTTCTCCTCGAACCAGGCTGCGAGGACCTCGCGCAGCCGCCCCAGCGCCGACTCGAGGGCGTCGAGGTGCAGCCACTTCTCGCTCTTCGCTTCTTGCACCGCCGACCCCCTCGCGGCGAGCTCGGCGAGGAGCGCGCGCGTCTCTTCGAGGGGCCGCTTGATCTCGAGGGCGAGCTCGCGCTCCGATTGCAGCGCCTCGCCGCGCCGCGCGAGCACGACGTCGAGCAGCTCCCCCGGCTGGTCGAGGCTCGCCTCTTGCCGGCCGAGCTCCTCGAGCACGAAGGGCTTGAAGCGCTTCAATCGATGCCGGCTCTCCTCGAGGATCGTCCCGCCCCCCAGGGTCTGCAGCGGCGAGGCGAGGCGCAGGACGAAGCCGTCCCCCGGCGCGCAGACCACGGGCTCCTCGAGTCGCAGCTGCACCATCCCCGTCTCCCCGGGCAGGAGCTCGCGGGAGTCGAGCAGGACGACCTGACCGAGCACCTCCGCCGTTCCCGTGTGCAGGCGGACCGAGCTGCGGTCGACGAGGGGGCGCGGGTAGTCCGGCAGCAGGCTCAGGCGCGCGCCGACCATGCGCATGGCCCGGAAGTAGCCGGGGCGCGCGGCGACGCAGCCGCGGCGCACCTCCTTGTGGGAGACGTCGGCCAGGTTGATCGCGGTCGAGTGGCCGGCCCGCGCCGTGTCGGTGCGCTGCTTGTAGGCCTGCAGCCCGCGCACCTTGCCGCGCTGGCCACCGGGCAGGACCTCGAGCACGTCCCCGACCTCGACCCGACCCCCGAGCGGGATCCCGGTCACGATCGTGCCGAAGCCCTTGGCGCTGAAGACGCGCTGGATCGGCATGCGGAAGACGCCGTCCGCCGGCCGCGGCTCGACTTCGGCCGCGGCGGCAACGAGGGCCGCGCGGAAGGCGTCCATGCCCTCACCGCTGACGGCGGAGAGGCGGAAGAGCGGCGCCTCGGCCAGGAAGGTCCCCGCCAGGGCCTGACGGACGTCCTCCTCGGCGAGCTCGACTAGCTCCTCCTCGACGAGGTCGACCTTCGTCAGGGCGACGAGCCCCCGCTGCACGCCGAGCAACCCCATGATCGACAGATGCTCGCGGGTCTGCGGCATGACGCCGTCGTCGGCGGCTACCACCAGGACGACGAGGTCGATGCCCGAGGCCCCCGCGACCATGTTCTTGATGAAGCGCTCGTGGCCGGGGACGTCGACGATGCCCACCAGCCGCCCGTCCTCGAGCTCGAGGGGCGCGAAGCCCAGATCGATCGTCACCCCGCGCTCCTTCTCCTCCTTGAGACGGTCGGGGTCGATGCCGGTCAGGGCCTGGACCAGGGTCGACTTGCCGTGGTCGATGTGGCCGGCCGTCCCGATCACGATGGGCTGGATCTCCATGGGCGCAGATTACCAGGCCCGCCGGCCGCCCCGGGCCGAATCGGGTATCGTCCGCGGCGTGCAGCCGCCCCCCTTCCGCACCCTGCGCGCCCACCTGCGCGAGCGCTTCGGCCGCGACGTCTACCGCGTCGCCCTCGACGCCGGGTCGACCTGTCCCAACCGGGACGGGGCGAAGGGCTTCGGCGGCTGCGTCTACTGCGACGTGGAGGGCTCGGGGACCGGCGAGCTGCGCAGCGGCAAGGAGCTCGCGCAGCAGCTCGCCGAGGGCGTTCGCCGCGTGCGCCGGCGCGATCCCGACCCCGGGGTGATCGCCTACTTCCAGTCCTATTCGAACACCTACGTCTCGCGGCGGCGACTCGAGGAGGTGCTCGGGGTGCTCGAGGGCTCCCTCGGCGACCCCGTTGTGGCGGTCAGCGTGGCGACGCGCCCGGACACCCTGCCGCCCGAGGCCCTCGAGGTCCTGGCGCGCCTGCGCGAGCGGGTCCCGGTCTGGCTCGAGCTCGGCCTCGAGGCCGCGGACGACGAGGTCCTGGAGCGCATCCGGCGCTACCACACGGTGGACGACTTCCTCGTGGCCGTCGAGCGCGCCCGGCGCGTCGGCCTGGAGGTGATCGGTCACGCCATCCTCGGCTTGCCCGGGGACGACCGTGCAGGGGCGCGCAGAACGGCGCGCTGCCTCGCGGCGAGCGGTGCCGAGGGCGTCAAGGTCCACAACCTGATGGTCCTACGACGCACGGTCCTGGAGCGCTGGTGGCGCGACGGCGAGGTCGAGGTCCAGGAGCCCGAGGCCTACGTCGACTGGCTGGCGGACTTCGTCGAACGCCTGCACCCCGACCAAGTTCTGCACCGGCTGACCGGCGAGGCGCCCCTCGAGGAGCGCCTCGCGCCGCGCTGGGACGTCCACAAGACGGAGATCCGCGACCGCCTCGTCGCCGAGCTCGAGCGCCGCGGGACGCGACAAGGCGCCCGTTGGGAAGCCGCGGGCGCGCCAGGCTGAGCTCTTTCAGCTCGAGAGGGTGCGGGCGAGCTCGGCCATCCGCTCCTCGCCGACCTCCACCGGGGGCGGCATGCCCACGTCCCCCATCCCGTTCGTCGGGATGAGGTGGATGTGCACGTGGGGCACCTCCCAGCCGATCACGAGCACGCACACCCGCTCGCAGCCCAGGCGCTCCTTCAGCCGCGCGGCCACGGTGTGGGCGGCGGTCCAGAGCTCGGCGTGCTCTTCCGGCGAGAGGTCGAAGAGGTAGTCGACCTCGCGCTTGGGGATCACGAGGGTGTGGCCCGGTTGGGCGGGGCGGATGTCGAGGAAGGCGAGGTGATTCTCGTCCTCCCAGACCCGGTGGCAGGGGATCTCACCGGCGACGATCTTGCTGAAGATGCTGGCCATGGCGACGAGGATAGCGCCGGGGGCCTCGACTTCCGGCGGCGGCTTGCCACCTGGCGTCCGGTGGCCCCACAATCGGGGCCGAGATGACGACCCCCGCCGAAGACTACGCCCTCCTGATCGCCGCCGCGAACCCCGTCGAGGCCGAGCTCGCCAAGGAGCTGCTGGAGTCGAAGGGCATCCCCGTCCTCTTGCACGGGATGGACCGCGACCTCGCGGAGCTCGGGGCGGCGGTGCACATGCAGGCCTCGCACCCCGACGTCTTGGTGCCCAAGTCCGCCTTCGAGGAGGCTTCGCGCATCCTGGGCGAGACCTGGGAGAACTTCGAGGCGCCGCCCGGCGCAGGTCGAGGCGAGTCGAGCTAGGAGAGGTACATGATCCGGTCGCAACTCGAGCACTGAATGATCGAGTTGCCGCGAGCGAGCCGGACCACGAGGTTGGGGGGGACTTGCATGAAGCAGGACTGGCAGACGCCCCCCTCCAACAAGGCGAGCGCCTCACCGTCGCGGGCGACGAGGAGGCGCTCGTAGAGCTCGAGGGTGCCCCGGTCGAGGTCGGCGTCGAGGCGCTCGGCCCGCTTGGCCGTGAGCTCCTCCTGGCGCCCCTTGGCCACCCCCATCTCGTTTTCGACGTTCTGGCAGAACTGCTCGAAGATCTCGAGCTCCTGGGCCAGCCGCTTCTCGATCTCCTCGACCTCGAACTTGGTGCGCTCGATCGCCTCCATGTAGCCGAGCTCCTCGCGCTCGGCCTCGTCGATCTGGCGCTTGAGGCCCCGGATCTCGTAGCGGCAGGCCTCGACGACGGTCATGTCCCGGTTGGACTGGGACTCCTTATCGAGCTTGTTGATGCGCTGGCGCTGGGTGGCGACCGTGTCCTCCAGCTCCTTGATGCGTACCTGGTGGTCCCGCAGGCCGGCGCGCTTCTCCTCGAGGACCGCCTGGGCTCGGTCGAGCTGAGCCTTGCGGCGCGCCCGCTCCTCGGGCAGGCGCTTGAGCTCGTTGTTGACTCGAAAGAGATCCTTGTCGATTTCCTGGAGGGCGCGGAGGGCTTGCACTGGGTTCCCCATGGTGGTCCGAGGCGCGAGAAGCGGCCGCACAGTCTACCGGCAGCTCCAGGCAGGACAAGACGCGGCCGCGGGGGAAAAAGACCCCCGCGGCCGCGCCTGCTCCCCGAGGGGAGGACGGATCAGAGGACGCCCTCGGACTCGTCGGGGAGGATCGCCCCGTCGAGGAAGCTCGCCAGCTGGCGGGCCCGCACGGGGTGGCGCAGCTTGCGGACCGCCTTGGCCTCGATCTGGCGCACCCGCTCGCGGGTCACGCGGAAGATGCGCCCGACCTCCTCGAGGGTGTAGGTGTAGCCGTCGCCGATGCCGTAGCGCAGCTTGACGATCTCGCGCTCCCGGAAGGTGAGCGTGCGCAGGACCTCGTCGATCCGCTCCTTGAGCATCTCGTGGCCCGCGGCCTGCAGGGGGCTCTCGGCGGAGTCGTCCTCGATGAAGTCGCCGAAGTAGCTGTCGTCGGAGTCGCCGATCGGGCGGTCCAAGCTGATCGGGTGCTTGGAGATCTTCATCACCCGCTTGGCCTCCTCGACCGTGATCTCGGTCGCCTCGGCGACTTCCTCGACCGACGGCTCGCGCCCCTTCTGCTGGAGGAGTCGCTTGCTGACGTTCCGGAGCTTCGACATGGTCTCGATCATGTGCACCGGGATCCGGATGGTGCGCGCCTGGTCGGCGATCGAGCGCGTGATCGCCTGGCGGATCCACCAGGTGGCGTAGGTCGAGAACTTGTAGCCGCGGCGGTACTCGTACTTCTCCACGGCCTTCATCAGGCCCGTGTTGCCCTCCTGGATCAGGTCGAGGAAGGAGAGGCCGCGGTTGCGGTACTTCTTCGCGATCGAGACCACCAGGCGCAGGTTGCCGCTCGAGAGTTTGCGCTTGGCTTCCTCGTACTCCTCGTGGTGCAGGCGCACCTGGTCGGCGCGGCGCTTGAGACGCGCGCTCGACTCGAGGGCCACGTGCTCCATCTCCTTCAGGCGCTCCTGGAGCTCCTCGAGCTGGGCCGCGTTCTTCTTGTTGCCCTTGAAGGCCGCGATCTTGCGCTCCACGGAGCGCATCTCCCGGTAGTACTCGTCGAGCAGGTCGATGTAGGGGCGCACCTTCTTGACTTGCAAGTGGCACTCCTCGATCAGGATCACGAGCTTGCGCCGCAGGTTCTGGACCGTGACCAGCTGGGCCGAGCGCTGCTCCTCGTCCAGCCTGCCGTCGATCAGCGGGGCGTACTCCTCGCGAATGCGACCGACCAGGCGCCGGATGGTCTCGAGGTTGACCGGCAGGCGCTTGGCGAGGAACTTCTTGCCGAGGGTCTCGACGATCTTCGGGTCGTCGTCGGGCTTGGGGTTGGGGTTGACCTTCAGCGTGCGGTCGAAGGCCAGCTCGCCGCGCTGGACCTGCTCGAGGACCTCGAGGGAGGCGTCCATGCACAGCCCCGAGCCGAGGGTCTTCTTGCGGAAGCGCTTGCGGGTGATCTCGATCGTCTTGGCGAGGTAGATCTCTTCCGGGCGCGTGAGCAGCGGGATCTCCCCCATCTGCGTCAGGTACATCCGCACCGGGTCGTCGATCTTCTCCGGCAGGGCCACCGTGCGCGCCAGGGCCGCCTCGGCCGCGGCGGCCTTCTCGGCCACCGTCTCGGCGGGGGTCTTGGTGCCGGCGACGCGGGCGTCGAGGCTGTCTTCGTTCTCGTCGACGACGTCGACGCCGGCTTCCTCCAGGGCGACGAAGACCTGGTCGAGCTGGTCGGGGGGGATGAACTGATCCTCCAGCAGGCGGCTCATGTCCCCGAAGGTCAGGAAGCCGCGCGATTGTCCTTCCTCGACCAGGACCTTGATCGCTTCGTCGAATTTGCCAGACATACGTACCTCGATGGGCCCGCCTAGGTTCGGGCCGTTGGGGAAACCCGATGGACCGGCAGGCCATCGGTCGGGGACGGTTCTTCCTCCGGGGTCCGCCCGCAGCGCAGGACCTCCGTCAGCTCGTTCGCCACGCGCTCCAGCTCGGAGCGGGCGGCACTCTGCGCGACCTCGTCGGTCGCCTCTCGGATGCGTTGTTCCAGGACCAGGAATCGGGCCTTCAGCTCGTCGACGCGCCGCCCCTCGTGATGGCGGCGCAGGGACTCGAGACACCCGTCCAGGAGCTCCTTGGGGCTTGCGGCGCGCCCGGCGTGCTCCGCCAGGCCGGCCACCTGCTTGCGGGCGGGGTGGTCTCCGAGGACCGTCAGGACCGACGAGGGGTCGATGACGGCATCCAGGTCTTCGTACATCCCTAGAACGACCTCAAGGATGCGACTCAGGCCGACATCCTGGCACTCGTCGGCCAGCGGTCTCACCAGCGGGACGAGGCTCGGGTCGAGCAGGACGGCCCCCACCAGCCCGCGGAAGGCCTGCAGGACCCGCGCCTCGGGCTCGCCGGGGGCCTCCCCGTCGGGGCTGGGCTCGGGGGCGGTCGCCGGAGGGGTCGCCGGGGCCGGTCGCCGGCGCCCGCGGGCGCCGCTGCGCCACTGCTCGCGCAGCGTCTCGATGCCGACGCCCAGGCGGTCCGCCAGCTCCTGGACCAGGGAGCGGCGGTGGACCGGGCGCGGCACGTGCTGCAGGAGCTCGAGGAGCTCGTCGACCCCCTGGCTGAGCTCCGCCCCGCGCCGACCCTCGAGCTCGCCGCAGAGGACCTCGAACCAGTCCGGGGCCGCCTCGATGCGCGCCAGGAAGGCCTCCGCTCCCTCGCGCAGGAGCAGGTCGCAGGGATCCTCCCCAATGGGCAGGCGCACCACCGAGAGCTCGACCTCCAGGGGCAGGAGCCCCGCCAGGGCTCGACGCGCCGCGAGGGTCCCGGCCTCGTCGCCGTCGAACACGAGGTGAATGCGGCGCGCGCCGCAGCGCCGCAAGAGCCCCGCGTGATCGGTCCCGGTCGAGGTCCCCAGCACCGCCCCCACGCGGCGCAGCCCGACCTGGTGCGCGGCCATCACGTCCGTGTAGCCCTCGACGAGGATCAGGTGGCGGGCCTTGCGGGCCTCCGCCAGGGCCTTGTCGAAGCCGTACACGAGGCGCCCCTTCTTGAAGTAGGGAGTCTCCGGCGTGTTGATGTATTTCGGTCCGTCCCCCTCGCCGAGCCGGCGGGCCCCGAAGCCCACCGTGCGCCCGCGCTCGTCCCGGATCGGGATCACGAGCCGGCCGCGGAAGAAGTCGTAGCCGTGGCCGGACTCGTTGCGGCGCGCCAGGCCGCAGCGCTCGAGCAGGTCGAGGGAGCTGCCCGGCCCTCCTGCTGGCCCGGCCGCGGCTCCCTGGCGCGCCCAGCCGCAGAGCTCGCGCCCCCCGGCCGGCGCCCAGCCCAGGCCGAAGTCCGCCAGGGTCGCCTCGCTCAGGCCCCGGCCCGTGAGGTACTCGCGGGCCGCCCGCCCCTCGGGTGCCGCCAGGCGCTCGGCGTAGAAGCGCGCCGCGCCCTCGAGCAGGGCGTAGCCCGGGTCGTCCGCCTCGCGTCGCTCCCCGCCGCGTCCGCGCCCACGGGGCACGTCGACCCCCGTGCGGGCGGCGAGGACCTCGAGGGCGTCGAGGAAGCCCAGTCCGCTGAAGCGCTCGACGAAGGCGATCTGGTCGCCGCCCTCCGCGCAGGCCCCGAAGCAGTGCCAGGTGCCGCGCCGGGGGTCCACCACGAAGGAGGGCGTCTTCTCGTCGTGGAAGGGACAGCAAGCCTTCCAGACGGCCCCCGCCTTCTTCAGGGAGGGGACGTGCTCGCGCACCACGTCCTCGATGGGTGCGCGCAGCTTGATCTCCTCGATCGCTCGACGGAACTCGTGGGACAAGGCGCTTCGTTTGGGCTCCCGCGCTCGACGCCGGCTCGCTCCGCTTCACGCGCGACGCCCGGGGGCGACGCGACGCAGACTGAGGATGGCTCGCCGGGGCGGACGAGCCGAGCTGGGGTGGTCGAGCCGGGAGGGTCCGGCTGCTGGGTCGGTCCGGGGACCGGCGAAATGAACTGGGGGTCGGGGACGAGACTCCCTCCGCGACGCCCGCTCGCGCGACGGTCGCCCGCCCCACGCGAGCGCGCCGTCCTCGACCCGGTCGGGTCCTCGTCCATCACGCGGGCCGGGCCCCGGAGTGGGAGCCGGGTGGCCTGCCTGGTGGGACGTCGAGCCGCCGGGGACGTCGTTTCGCTGAGGGAGCTCCCGCACTGCCGTTCGGGTGCCTCGAAGGATGGGGTGACGATCACTTGCCCGGTCGGGACCTCTCGGCTCCGGGCAGGACGGTCAAGCCGCGCCACCCACGGAGCCTCGCTGGAGACACCGCGTCGACGCAAAGAAGGGGAGCCCGGCGCCGGCTCGTCATCCGCAGGTGGGGACCGGCTCGACGGGCCGGTGGGGAGGCGGAGCAGCCATGCGACGAACTCGGTCAGGGTGCCGGAGGGGGGTCCGGTCCTCGAAGGACTCCCCCTGACAGCGACTGTCCCTGTTCTCGAGCCTGCACCTTCAGACTAGCACAGGAAGGGGGGTGGGGCCACGCGAGGGTTGCGCGTTTGTCCCGCGTCGCAGGGGGATTCGGGGCACCCCTTCGCATCCTTCAGTCCCTCTCGCGCCAGGCGGCGGAGTTCGCCAGGGCCTGCAGGGTCCCGAGATCAAGGGTCTCCGCGCGCCGGCGGGGCTCGACCCCCAGCTCCTCCAGGAGGGCCCGCGCCGCCTCGCGATCCCCCAGGAGCTCGCCCAGGACCCGCCCCAGGGCCTGGCGGCGCCGGCCGAAGAGGGCCGCCCCCAGCCCCGCCAGGCGCTCGGCCTCCTCCCGCGGGGGCGCGTCGGCCCGGCGCCGCAGGCGGACCCAGGCGCTGTCGACCTTGGGGCGGGGCCAGAAGAGCTCGGGGCCCACGCGCCGGCCGAGCTCGACCCGGTAGCTCGCCTGCAGGCGCACCGAGAGCGGTCCCCAGTCGCGCCCGCCGGGCTCCGCCGCCAGGCGCCGGGCGACCTCGAGCTGGACCAGGACGTCCATCGCCACCGGCGGAGCGGGCAGGGCGGCGAGGACCGCGAGCAGGGGGGCGCTGACCGAGTAGGGCAGGTTGGCGACGAGGCGCCAGGGCTCCTCCCCCTCCCGGGCCTCTCCCGCGTTGCCCGGCAGGTGCTCGCGCACCTCCGGGGCGAGCTCGTGCTTGCCGGCGAGCACGTCGCCCTGCACGAGCTCGAAGCGCGGCTCCTCCCCGAGGTCCGCCCGCAGGAGCTCGGCCAGCCGGCCGTCGATCTCGACCGCGAGCACCCGCGCCCCCGCGTCGAGCAGGGGCCGGGTCAGGAAGCCGAGGCCCGGGCCGACCTCGAGCACGAAGTCCCCCTCCACGACCCCGGCGTCGCGCACGAGGGCGCGGCTCATGTTCTCGTCGAGCAGGAAGTTCTGGCCCAGGCGGCGCGAGGGCCGGAAGCCCAGGGAGCTCAGGCGTCGCTTGAGCGTCCCCCAGCTCTCGGTGCGCCCCCCCTTGCCGGGCGCGCTCACCGTCGCGCTCCCCGCAGGAGGGCCTCCAGCCCCCGCGCGGCCTCCGGCTCCGCGGCCAGGCCCTCGAGCAAGCCGATGGCGGCCGAGCCCCAGCCCTCCCCGATGCGCTCGAGCCGGCGCCGGGTGGCCTCGTCCGTGCCCCAGCCCGGAGCCTCGGCCCTCAGCCAGGCCTCCGCGTCGGCCACCAAGCGCAGGCCGACGTCCCGCGCTCGTGCCCGGGAGCCGAGCAGGATGGCGTTGAAGCCCGTGTTGCCCTCGGAGCGCCCGTCGCCGTCGAGGTCGACCGACTCGTCCAGCCAGTAGGTGGCGCGCTTGCGCGCGAGGAAGCTGCCGCCCATGGCCCAGGCGCGCAGGGGCGAGCGCGACTCGGCGGGCAGGAGGTCGTCCAGCACCCACTCGCGCGCGTTCCCGAGGAGGTCGTAGACCCCCGACGGGGTGGCCCCGCTCTCGAAGGTGCCGACCGGGGCCAGGGCGCGCAACCGCAGCTCCAAGGTGTTGGCCACCGACTCCTTCGAGCCGCGCCCCCAGGGGAAGTACTGCGCCCGGGTGCCGGTGGCGATGCGCACCCACTCGCGGGCGCTGGGCAAGCGCATCCCCTCGCCGGCGGCGAAGTCCCGGGCCTCCCCGAGGGTCATGCCCGTGGCCGGGTGGGCGGGCTGGTTGCCCGACCAGAAGTCGAGGCAGGCGTGGGCCTCCGCCGCGGGCTCCAGGCCGTCGAGCCAGGCGCGCCACTCCTCCTGGGTGACCTCGAAGCGGTCCACGAGCAGCGCCCGGGGGTTCGAGCAGTCGACGGGGCGCTCGGTCTCCGGGAGGAGCACGCAAGCGCGGGCGGGGACGAACACCAGGCGCTCGAGGCGGCCGGGCGAGTCCCCCCCACCGCCGGGGCTCCAGGGGCTCCCTCCCCCGCAGGCCGCGGCAAGCAGGGCGGGGCCCAGGGGCAGGAGCCGAAGCAAAGGGGTCGCGGCCAAGGGCGCTCCCCTCTCCCTGGGCGCGGCGAGAGCCGGGCCGGGCTCAGCGCGCGGGCGAGACGAAGATCTCGACCCGGCGGTTGAGGCGGCGGTTCTCGGCGGTGTCGTTGGGCTTGAGGGGCTCGTAGGGTCCGAAACCGGCGACGACGACCTGGTCACGGGCGACGCCCCCCGGCCCGGTCAGGATGGCGGCCACCTCGATGGCCCGGGCGGTGGAGAGCTGGAGGTTGCCGTGCGGGAAGCGCTGGAGGGTGGCCGGCTTGGCCACCGGGACGGAGTCGGTGTGGCCGCGGACCCAGATGCGCCCGTGTCCGCCCTGCCGGATGTCGGCGGCCACCGTCTGGATCAACTGGCGTCGCCCCTCCGCGGCCACCTCGGCCGAGCCCGTGTCGAAGAGCACGGCGTCGGGGACCATGTAGACGTAGGCCCCGTTGCCGAGGTCGAAGCGGGTGATCGAGTCTGGGTTGGCGGAGAGCCCCGCCAAGCGCCGCTCGTACTCCGCCAAGCGCGCCTCGAGATCGTCGGAGCCGGTGCCCGCTTCCAGGGCACTGACCTGGCTCATGGTCAGCTCGTTCGAGAGGCGGTCGTTCTGGGCCTTGAGGCGCGCTTGGTCGAGCTGCAGGTCGTGCAGCTCGTCCTGGTAGTGCTTGGCCAGGTCGACGGCGTCCTGGTACTGCTGCTGGGTAGCACAGGAGCCGAGGAGGAGGGTCCCCAGGGCCAGGGAGATCGAGGAGAGGAGCGAGGTGCGTTGCATGGATCGATTCCGTCCAGTCGATTGCGTCGATGGGGCCGTTCTACGCGGGATTCGCGGCAGCGCGGCCCGCGGCGCGGCCCGCCCTTCGCATCCTAGGAATCGCCACGGGCGATCCAAAGCGGAACCTCGACGAATCGTCCCGGCACGGGGGGCGCTCCCCGGGCCGGGACGAAGGCTTGGACGGGGCGCCTCGGCCGGTCGTCGCCGAGGCCGTCGCGACGGCCTACTTGAAGGCGTCGCCGAAGAAGATCGAGGCGATGCCCTCGGCCATGCCGCTCGTCTCGCCGGAGGAGACGGAGAAGACCAGGGGCAGGGAGACGACCAGGATCAGGGCGGTGATGATGGCCGCCGCGAGGATGCCGATCGGCTCCGTGGCCTCTTCTTGGATCGGGGCGGCGCCGACCGCGCGGGGAGAAGCGCTGCGGCGAACCGGAGCGGCGGGCTCCTCCTCCTCGAGCTCGATCTCGCCGACGTCCTCGACGTCGTCCTCGATGATCGTGTCGACGTCGGAGATCTCCTCGGTGGCCATGCCGGCCTCGTCGGCCAGGTTGTCGTCCTCGAAGACGATCTCCTCGCTGGGCTCGCCGAGGTCGACGACTTCGCCGCCCCCCAGCTCGTTGCGCAGGGCCTCGACGTCCCCGCGTCGCAGCTTCATCGTCTCCCCCTCGCGGAAGGCGCGGATCTCACCCTCGGAGACGAGGCGCTTGAGCTCCTCTTCCTTGAGGCGCAGCTCGGAGAGGGCTTCGTCGAAGCTGAAGAAATCGTCGTTGGCCACGGTCGGGTCTCCTGGGGGTCGTCAGGGGTCTGGGCGGGGTCTGGCGAGGGGGAATTCTAGCCGGGGGCTCAGTCCTCGTCGAGCAAGCCCTGCTCGAGGAAGCGGGCCTCGAGGTCCTCGAAGCTGTGCTCGGACTGGTCGTTGAAGCCGTTCAGGCGCAGGTCGAGGCCGATGTTCCGGGCGGCCACCATCTTGATCGAGTGGGTGCCCTGGGAGCCGCCGTTGGCCTGGTAGACGGCGACGTGGGGGTTCACCGTGTCGATCACGTAGAGGACGTTGTTGCCCGTGATGTCGATGCCCGTGACCGCGATCATGCGGTGGTTCGAGTCCGCGTTGCCCAGCCCGTGGGTGGGCATGTTGACCTCGATCTCGGTGTTCGGGGGGTCCTGGGGGGCTCTCGCGGGGTCGAAGGCCCGCGCGGGCTCCAGGGCGTAGCCGCCGGCGGCGAGCAGCCCCCCGGCGAGGAGCATCCAGAGGGTCCCCTCGCGGCGGCCGACCGCACTCGGGGCGCGGCTCGGGGCGGTCGGGGAACCTTCTTCGCGGTCGATGGACGGGTCGCGCTTCATGGTCGGCTGGGTGCGGCTCCTGGGCGGCTCCTGGAGCGTGGGGGGCCTATCCTAGCGGGCCCCCCCGGTTGCGGCCATCCCGGCCAATTCCGCGTCCGAGCTCGTCGGCGGCGGGGGTCGCCTACCAGCCGCCGAGGTCCCCGGAGATCTCCTCGACGAGGTCCTTCAGGGTGACCAGGCCCAGCGGGGCTTGGGGAGAGCCGACCACCCCCAGCCGGCGCCCGCTGACGCGCAGCTGGGTCAAGGCACGGTCGACCGAGAGGCCCGGCTCGAGGAAGGGCATCGGCCGCAGGTGGGCGAGGACCGTCTGCTCCCGCCCCCCCCGCAGGACGCCGAGCTGGTGGACGTAGCCCTCGACGCCGCCCGCGCCGCAGACCGGCAGACGGGTGTACTCGGAGGCCTCGACCCGGCCGCGCTGCTCCGGGTCGGGGGCCTCGGCCTCGATGCGCTCGACCTCCGCCCAGGGGATCATGGCACGCGTCACCGGCAACCCTCGCAAGCGCAGGGCGTTGCGGGCCAGCTCCTCGGCGTGGGGCTCGAGGGCGCCCGCCGCCCGGCTCTCGGCCAGGACGCTGAGCAACTCGACGCGCTCCGGCCGCCGCACGATCTCCTCGGTCCCGAGCCCCAGGAGCTTCTCGATCGAGAAGGTCACGGCCCGTAGCAGGCCGGCCAGGGGCAGGAAGATCCCGCGGAAGATGAGCAGCAGCGGCGCCGAGAGGCGCATCAGGTCGTGGGGCCGGCGGCGGTAGAGGTCCTTGGGCAGGAGCTCGCCGAAGAGGAAGACGCAGGGCGTCAGGACGAAGGCGAGGAAGGCGTCGCGCTTCCACTCCGGCTCGGCGCCCGACTCGAACCCGTGCTCGACGCCGAGGGTCATCAGCTCGAGGGCCAGGTTGTTGCCGATCAGGATCGTGATCAGGACGGCGGCGCGCCGCTCGGTCAGACGACGGACGAGACGCGCTCCGCGGGCCCCGCGGCGCACTTCGACCTCGAGGCGCGAGCGGGTGACCGAGTAGAGCCCGGTCTCCGAGCCGGAGAAGACCGCGGAGAAGAAGATCCCCACGATCAGCACGAGGGCCAGGTAGCCGTAGCTCATCCGGCCTCCTCCAGCTCACGCTCGACGGACATGTCGACGCTGACCACGCGACGGCCGCGCACCTCGTGCACGTCGAACACCAGGGCCCCCGCGCGTGCTTCGTCGCCCGCCTTGGGGATGCGGCCGAGCAGGGCCGTGACGAAGCCGCCCACGGTCTCGAACTCGATGGGCACGACGCGGAAGCCGAACTCCTCGTTCCAGTCGCGGATCGAGAGGGCCCCCGAGACGCGGAAGCGGCCCTCGCCCAGGGGGACCACGGGGCGCTCGCGCTCTTCGCCCTCCACCCGCAGCTCCCCGACAATCTCCTCGAAGACGTCCTCGACGGTGACCACGCCGGCTGTGCCCCCCCACTCGTCGACGACCACGGCCTCCGCCGTGCGGTCGGCGCGCAGCTCGCGCAGGAGGTCGAGGGCGTGGGCCACCTCGGGCACGAATTTGACCGGCATCACGAGCTGTCGCACGGAACGATCGGGGTGCAGGTAGAGGTCGCGCACCTGGACACAGCCCAGCACGTGGTCGGCGTCCTCCTCGAAGACCGGCAACCAGGTCACCCGCTGGCGCTCGGCCTCGTCGAGGATCGACCTGGGGTCGTCCTCCACGTCGAGCATCAGGGCGTCCACCCGGGGCGTCATGATCTCCCGCACGCGGATGCCGGCCAGCTCCACGATCTCGGCCAGCATGTCCGCTTCGTTGCGCTCGAGGAGGCCTACCTCGGCGCTCACCGAGAGCACCTGCGCCAGGTCCTCGGTGGAGATCGCCCGCTCCTCCCCGGCCGACTCCCCCAGGGCCCGCGCGATCAACTCGAGCAGCCGCGAGAAGGCGGCGATCACGGGCCGCAAGACGCGCACGAGCAGGGCGGCGGGGAGGGCGCCCATGCGCGCGATCGTCTCGGGGGCGCGCAGGGCCAGAGTCTTGGGCAGGATCTCGCCGCAGACGAGGATCGTCACGAGGGGCGCGAGCACCGCGACCACGGGCGCGTACTGCCCGCCGCCCCAGGGAATGCGCACGGCGAAGGAGAAGTAGGCGACGTTGACGAAGAGGTTGCCGAGCAGCACCGTCACGAGCACCTTGCGCGGGTCCTCGAGCAAGCGGCGCACGCGGGCCGGGGCGCGCTCGAGCTCCTCGCCCGAGAGGCTGAAGAGCGCGGCCTCGAAGCCGCTGAAGCTCGCCGACAGGAACAGCAGCACGACGAGCGTCGGGAAGAGCAGCCAGTCGGCCATCAGCCCTCCCCTCCGGCCTCGGCCGCGGGCAGCCGGAGCTCGACCGCGAGCCCGCCCTCGCTGCGGTTGCGCAGGTGCACCTGCCCGCGGTGGGCGTCGATGACGGTGTGCACCAGGGCCAGGCCGAGGCCCGTGCCGCGGCCGACCTCCTTGGTCGTGTAGAAGAGGTCACCGACGCGCTCGAGGACGTCAGGCGGGACGCCCGGGCCGTCGTCCCGCACGCTCAGGATCACCTCGTCGCCTCGGGAGAACAGCTCGACCTCGACGCGCCCTCCGCCACCCGACTCCTCGAGGGCGTCGAGGGCGTTGACGAGCAGGTTCAGCACCGCCTGACCCAGCTCGGAGGCTTGCCCGCGCACCGGGCAGGGCCCGCGGGAGAGGTCGACGGCCAGCTCGACGCCTTGCTCGGCCGCCCGGTGCCGCACGAGGGCCACCGCGTCCTCCACCGGCGCGGCCAGGTCGAGTGGAACGAGGGCCGCGTCGCGGGGCGTGAAGCGCAGGAGCTTGGCGACGGTGTCCTGGATCCGCTCGAGGCCCCCGTGCAAGAGGCGGTGATAGCTCGCCCGGCGTTCCGGCGAGGTGTCCGGGCGGTCGAGCACCTCGACGGCGTTCAGCATGCCCCCCAGGGGATTGTTGATCTCGTGGGCGATGCCGGCCGCCAGCTCTCCCATCGCCGCCAGGCGCCGCTGGCGCAAGGCGGCCGCCTCCACCTCGTAGGCCTTGCGCGTGGCCGCCTCGACCTCCTCCTCGAGGTGGCCGTGAAAGCGGCGCACGTCGGCCGACATGCGGTTGAAAGCCTGGATCAGGTCGGAGAGCTCGTCGGAGTAGGCAGGGACCGGGAGCGCCAGCTCGCCGTCGGCCCCCGCCACGCGGCGCGCCCCCGCGGCGAGCTGACCGACCGGCTGCAGGACGTAGCGCCGCAGGACCGAGAAGGTGCCGAGGAACAGCAGCAGGGTCGTCACGGCGAACCAGGGCAGGAGCTCGCGCCAGATCTCGCTCGAGGGCGGCTCGACGCGGAACCAGCACCCGCCCCAGACCGCGCCGCGCCCGTCGATGATCGGCAGGGCCAGGCCCTCGGGCGCCTCCACCGTCTCCTCGGTCGCGATAGCGCGCTCGATCACCTGCTCGATCGCGCCACGGTCGAAGTGGGCGTCGCGGCTCGAGGCGCCGACGGGATTCAGGGAGACGCCGCCGGCGTTCTTGTCGACGATGATCGCGTCCTCGACCGCGTTCCAGGAGGGCCAGCGCAAGATCTCTTCGACGCGCAGCTCGCCGCGGTCGTTGAAGGAGCCCGCCAGGGTCTCGAGCAGGCGGGAAGCGTACAGGCGCTGCGCGGCCAGCTGGTCGCCGCTGATCTTCTCGGTCAGGTACACGAGCCCCGCGCCGAAGACCGCGACGTTGATCGTGCCGATGAGCGTCAGCACTCGCAGCCCGAGGGAGATCCTCACGGTGCGGCGACCTCGGCGCGGGCGCCTGTGGGTGACCTCCGCGCGAATGCGGGTGGGTCGGAGAACGCTGGCTCGGGCATCGTCACATGTTGCCCAGCTCGGACATGATTCCGAGCAGCGGCATGAAGAGGGCCACCACGATGAAGCCCACCATGGTCGAAATGATGATCAGGAGCAGGGGTTCGAGGAGCTTGAAGAGGGCCTCGATCTTGCGGTCGACCTGCTTCTCGTAGGCGTCGGCCACCTTGACGAGCATGCGATCGAGCTCTCCGGTCTCCTCGCCCACGTCGACCATGTTGACCACGAGGTCGTCGAAGAGCCCCGTGGCCCCCATCGGGCGGGCCAGGCCCTCGCCCTCGCGCACCGTGCGGCGCACGTGCTCGATGCCCTCGCGCAAGACGTCGTTGCCCGTGGAGTCGCGCACGATCTCGAGGGCGTCGAGGTGCGGCACCCCGGCCTGGATCAGGGTCCCGAAGGTGCGCGAGAAGCCCGCGACCAGGGAGGCGGAGACGACCGATCCCATGACCGGCAGCTTGAGCCCCAGCTTGTGGAAGAAGTAGCGGTAGCCTCCGGGCCGCCCCATCAGGAGGAAGTGCCCGAGGACGAGCAGCGCCGGGAGACCGAACACGAGGTACCAGTAATCCACCGCGAAGCGCGAGATGTCGAGCAGGACCTGCGTCATGCGCGGCAGGTCGACGCTGAAGGAGGCGAAGATCTCCTCGAAGCGCGGGATGACGAAGACGATCACCGCCGACATGACCGCGACGGCCACGACGAAGATCACCGTGGGGTAGATCATCGCGCCCTTGACCTTGGCCCGGAACTCGGCGGCCTTCTCGCGGAAGGTCGCCAGGCGGTTCAAGATCGTGTCGAGCACACCGCCCGCCTCGCCGGCGCGCACCATCGAGGTGTAGAGCTCGTCGAAGACCCGCTCGTGCTTGGCCATGGCCTCCGAGAGCGGCGTCCCGCCGGAGACGTCCTCGACGAGGTCCCCCAGGAGCGTCTTGAAGGGCCCGGCCTTGGTCTGCCCCTCGAGGATCGAGAGGGACTTGACGACAGGGATGCCGGCCTCGCTCAAGGTCGCCAGCTGGACCGTGAAGTCGGTCACGAGCTGCCCGGCCACGCGACCGCGGCGGCGCCCCGCCTTGGGCTGGGCGCCGCCCCCGCCGGCAGCGGTGCGGGGTGCCTGGGTCGGGGCGGAGGTGCGGCGGATTCTCTTGGCCATGGACTCCTAGAGCGTCGTTTCGCGCAGGACTTCCTCGATCGTCGTGCGGCCCGAGAGCACTGCGTCGATGCCGCTCGTGCGCAGGGTGCGCATCCCGCTGCGCAAGGCGATGTCGCGCAGGTCGGCCGAGGAGCGCCCGTCGAGGATCGCGCTTCGGACCGCGTCGTCGACCATCAGGATCTCGAAGATCGCCGTGCGGCCCTTGTGGCCGGTGTGGTAGCAGCTGCCGCAGCCGCGGCCGAAGTAGAAGGTCGCGCCGCGCAGGCGCTCGGCCTCCTCCCCGAACTCCATCAGGATCTCCTCGTCCGGCTGGTAGGGCTCGCGGCAGTCGGGGCAAATGGTGCGCACCAGGCGCTGGGCGACGACCGCTTCGAGGGTGGCGGAGATCAGGAAGGGCGGGACCCCGATGTCGACCATGCGCGTCACGGTGCTCGGGGCGTCGTTGGTGTGCACCGTGGAGAAGACGGTGTGACCGGTCAGGCTGGCCTCGACGGCGACGGAGGCCGTCTCCTCGTCGCGGATCTCCCCCACCAGGATCTTGTCGGGGTCTTGGCGCAGGACGGCCCGCAAGACGGAGGCGTAGGTCACGCCGATGTCGGGGTTGACCGGCACCTGGACGATGCCCTCGATGTCGTACTCGACCGGGTCCTCGGAGGTGATGATCTTGACTTCGGGCCGGTTGGCCTCCTGCAGCATCGCGTAGAGCGTCGTGGTCTTGCCCGAGCCCGTGGGCCCGGTCACGAGCACGATCCCGTGGGGCAGCTCGGTCAGCTCCCGCAGCCGCTCCTCCTCGTCCTGCGCCAGCCCGAGGGCCGTCAGCTCGAGGTTGACCGACGAGCGGTCGAGGATCCGCATCACGCAGCCCTCTCCGCTGATCCCCGGCAGGGTGGCGACGCGCAGGTCCACCGGCCGGTCGTCGATCACGAGCTCGATGCGTCCGTCCTGGGGCACGCGCGTCTCGGTGATGTCGAGGTTGCTCATCACCTTGATGCGCGAGATGAGCGGCAGCGCCAGGTGCGGCGGGGGCGCCTCGATCTCGTAGAGGGTCCCGTCGACGCGGTAGCGCACGCGGAACTGGTCGGGGAAGACCTCGAAGTGGATGTCGCTGGCGCGGTCCTTGATCGCCCGATGTAGCAGGGAGTTGAGCAGCCGCGCCACGGGTTGGCTGGCGGCCGCCTGCTCGGGGTCGGCGGCGAGGGCGGCGGCCGAGGCCTCGGCGATGGTGTCCGCGAGGCTCTGCTCCTCGCCGTAGTGCTCGAGGACCGCGGCCTTGATCGCCTCCCCGTCGGCCACCGCGCCGCGCACCTCCTTGCCCGTCGAGAAGCCGAGGTCCTGCAGCACGGCGACGTTTTGCGGGTCGCCCAGGGCGACGACCAGGACGTCCCCCTCGAGGCGCAAGGGAAGCACGGTGAAGGCGTGGGCCATCGAGGAGTCGACCAGCTCCAGGGCCTCGGGCTCGGGGCGCACCTGCTCCAGGTCCACCATCTCCATGCCGCCCTGCTCCGCCAGGGCGAGCACGACGTCGGCCTGGGTACAGAGCCCCATCGCCACCAGGCACTGCCCCAGCAGCCCGCCGTTCTTGCGTTGCTCGGCCAAGGCGCGCTGGACGTCGCCCTCGCGCACCTTGCCCTGGCTCTTGAGGACCTGCCCGATGAGGCGCCGCCCTCCGCTGGTCGGGGTCGGGCTCACAGGCGCGTCTCCAGGTCCTTGCGGTCCTGGGCGAAGTCGAGGGCGGCCTCCGCCGTGATCGCGCCCGCCCGCACGAGGTCGAGCAGATAGTCGTCGAGGGTCACCATGCCGAGCCGGCGCGACGTCTGGATCGTCGACTGGATCTTGGCCGTCTCGTTCTTACGGATCAGGTTGGCCACGGCGGGCGTCATGAGCATGAGCTCGAAGGCCGCCGCGCGGCCTCCGCCGACCTTGGGGACGAGCACCTGCGAGAGCACCGCGATCAGGGAGACGGAGAGCTGGGCCCGGATCTGCTCCTGCTGGTTGGACGGGAAGGCGTCGATGATCCGGTTGACCGTGCGGGCGCTGCCGGTGGTGTGCAGGGTGCCGAAGACGAGGTGGCCGGTCTCGGCGGCGGTGATCGCCGCGGAGATGGTCGCCAGGTCGCGCATCTCTCCCAGCAGGATGACGTCCGGGTCCTGGCGCAGGGCCCGCCGCATGGCCTCGGGGAAGTCCGGCACGTCGTCGCCGATCTCGCGCTGACTGACCAGGCCCTGACCGTGGCCGTGGAAGTACTCGATCGGGTCCTCGATGGTGATGATGTGACGCGAGGTGTTCTGGTTGATCCAGTCCACCATCGTCGCCAGGGTGGTCGTCTTACCCGAGCCGGTGGGCCCGGTGACGAGCACGAGCCCCCGCGGGCGCCGCAGCAGGCTCTGGGCGGCCTCGGGCAGCCCGATCTGATCGAAGGTCAGGAGCTGCGAGGGGATCAGGCGCATGACCGCGGAGAAGCGCCCTCGCTGGCGGTAGACGTTGACCCGGAAGCGGTTGCCGTCGTGGTGGGCGAGGCCGAAGTCGGTCGAGCCGACCGACTCCACCTCCTTCCAGTGCCGCTCGTCGCAGACCTCGCGCACGAGCTCCTCGCAGGCGGCGTCGGTCAGGGCTTCCTGGGTCATCGACACGAGCGCCCCGTCGATGCGCCCCACGGGCGGGCGACCGGGGTTCAGGTGGAGGTCGGAGGCTCCGCGCTCGACGGTCAGGTCCAGGAGTTGGGTGATGCTGCTCAAGGGAGGGTCCTCAGGTCGGGGGCGGGGCGTCAGTCGAGCTCGACCAGGGCCGGCGCGCTCGCCTCGTCGCGGCACACGCGCAGCACCTCGGTGACGGTTGTCATGCCGCGCAGCACCTTGCGCGCCCCGTCCGCGACCAGCGGACGCAGGCGGCCGGTGGAGAGTGCGGCGCGTCGGATGACGTCGAGGGGCTCCTCACGGAAGCAGAGCTCGCGCAGCTCGGGGTCCATCTCGAGCAGCTCGAAGAGGGCGGTGCGGCCGTGGTAGCCGAGCCCGTCACAGGCGCGGCAACCGCGCTCGCGCTTGAAGCGCTGGCCCTGGAGGTGCTTGGGCTCGAGCCCGAGCGTTCGCACCTCCTCCTCGTGGGGCTCGTACTCCTCGGCGCACTCGGGGCACAGTCGCCGAACGAGCCGCTGGGCGATGATGAACTGCACGGCGGCCGACACGAGGAAGGGCTTGACCCCGAGGTCCTGCAGGCGGGTCAGGGCGCTGGGGGCGTCGTTCGTGTGCACCGTCGAGAACACGAGGTGCCCCGTCAGGGCCGCCTGGATGGCGATGTCCGCCGTCTCCAGGTCGCGGATCTCCCCCACCAGGATGACGTTGGGCGCGCAGCGCAACATGGCCTTCAGGATGCGTGCGAAGGTCACGCCGATGCGCGCGTTGACCTGCACCTGGTTGATGCCCGCCAGGTGGTACTCGACCGGGTCCTCGGCCGTGATGATCTTGACGTCGGGCCGGTTGAGCTCCGACAGGGCGGCGTAGAGGGTCGTGGTCTTGCCCGAGCCGGTGGGGCCGGTGACGAGGCAGATGCCGTTCGGGCGCCGGATGACGCGGCTGAACCAGGCGTAGTCCTCGTCGTCGAAGCCCAGCTCGCGCAGGCCGATCAGGCTGGCGCCGCGGTCGAGCAGGCGCATGACCATCGTCTCGCCGTGGTTCGAGGGCAGGATCGAGGCCCGCACGTCGATCTCGCGCCCCTCGATGGTGATCCCGATGCGCCCGTCCTGCGGCTTGCGCTTCTCCGAGATGTCCATGCGCGCCATGATCTTCAGGCGCGAGATCAGGGGGCTGTGCAGGTGGTCGGGGTGCTCCGCGGCGTCGCGCAGCATCCCGTCGACGCGGAAGCGCACGCGCACCCGCCCGTGGCCCGGCTCGATGTGGATGTCGCTCGCGCGCACCTTCAGGGCGTCCTGGAACATGCGCGTCACCAGGCGCACGATCGGCGCGTCGTCCTCGTCCGCGCCGCTGGCGCCGAGGCTCGACGCCACCGCCTCCTCGGCGCTGTCGCCGTAGAACTTGGCGATGGCCCGCCGCAGGGCTCCGGGCGCCGCCAGGGCGCAGGCGATCTCCGAGCCCGTCGAGAAGGAGAGCTGGTCGGCGATCATGCGCTTGAAGGGGTCGTCGATCGCGACGATCAGCTTCCCCGCGCGCTCGACCACCGGCAGCAGCCCTTGCTCGCGGGCCAGCTCCGCCGGGACCTTGGCCAGCACGTCCTCGGCGACGCGCAGGCCGGCCTTCTGCAGGTCGACGAAAGGCAGGCCCTCGACCTTGGCCTGGGCCCGGGCGATGGTCGTCTCGTCGGCGTGGCCGAGCTGGACGAGGGCCGGCCCGAGGGCCAGGTCGCCGTTGCGCGCCAGGGCATGCGCCTCCTTGATCTGCGACTCGCTGAGCGCGCCGGAGGCGAGCAGCTGGTCCTCCAGGGTTCGGGTCAAGGGGCGGGAGCGGGTCGAGGGGGGCGGAAGCGGGCGGGGGGAGGATAGCCTCTACCGCGAAGGGCCGCCAAGGCTACCCGCTTCGCGAATGGCGAGGGCCCTCGCTCGCGTCGTGGACGTGAGCGAGGGCCCTCGGGTGCGCGGAGGCGCCGGGCGCCTACTTGGCCGGAGGACCGCCCCGGCAGACGCCGGTGATCACGAGGGTGATGCGCTCCTTGTCGGGGTGGCCGAGGTCGACCACCAGCGTGCCTCGGAAGGAGCCGGTCGCGTCGTCGGGCATGCCCTCCAGACGCAGCTCGATCTCGATCGCGTTCTTGCCCTCGACGGGTCGGATGGTCGGGGAGAAGCGGTCGGCGTACTTCCACTCCTGGAAGCTGACCGCGCCAGACTCGTCCGCGCCCGGGTTCTGCAGGCCGACGACCTGGACCTGGGGCATCTTGTCGGCGAAGGAGTAGCCGTCGTCGTGGCTCTCGATCGTCACGGTGCGCGTGGCCACCTGGCCCGGGCGAACGAGGCCCATCGACAGGTAAGGCGGGTTGTAGGAGAAGGGCCCGACGACCTGGGCGCTGACCGTGATGGTCGCCTGGTACTTGCTCGCGTTGCCGTCGACGCCCGGCTCGGAGCCAGGGATCTCTTCGTCACTGACGAGGTTGATGGCGCGGGCGAGGTTGCCCTCGGTGAGCTCGGGCCCGACGGTCACCGTCAGGTCCCAGCGGGCGGCGCGCCCCTCGGCGTCGGGGTTGACCGGCACGAGGTCGGCGACGGTCCCGGCGGGCAGGCTCTGCTCCACCATCTCGAGGCCGACCGGCGTGCCGCGCGAGGTCGAGACCACGGCCTTCTTCTCCAGCACGTCCCCCACCGAGACCTGACCGAAGTTCAGGAAGCGCGGGGCGATGTTGAAGAAGGGGTCGATGTCCGCCTCGAGGCCGAGCTGGATCGTTCCGCGCGGGTCGTTCGAGAAGATGTTGATGCGCGTCGTCTGGTGACCCGACTTGTTCTTGGTGTGCAGCTTGGCGGGCACGTGCACCTTGCGGCCGGGCACGATCGGGTCCCCGAAGACGTAGTCGACGACCTCGCCGCTCTCGTTCTCCACCTGGACTTGGGCCACGGTGCAGCCGCAGGTCGGCTTGACCTGCTTGATGATCAGGTCCTCGGTGCCGTCGTTGTTCAGCTCAAATGTGTGGTCGGCCACCGTGCCCTGCATGACGCGGCCGAAGTCGTGGCTCTCCATCCCGACCGGGTACATCAGGCGCGGGCCGGAGCCGTCCCCGAGGGGCGGGGGGTTGTTGATCTTGAGCGCGCCGGCGGAGTGGTCGTGGTCCTCGTCCGGGCCGTGGTCGTGGCCGGCGTGGTCGTCGGCAGGCGTCGCCGCAGCGGCGGTCGCGGCCCCTTGCTCTTCGGCGCCGTGGTCGTGACCGTCGTGGTCGTGGCCGTCCTGCTCGGCGCCGTGGTCGTGGCCGGCGTGGTCGTCGTGGTCGTGCCCGTCGTTCGTGCTCGCAGCCGCCGGGGTCGACGGCGTCGAGCTCTCGGTGCCTCCGCCGCAGCCCGCGGTGAACAGGATGACCGGCAGGGCGAGGGGGGCGGCGAGCAGGAGCGGGGCTCTGAGGAGTTGGGTCTTGGACATCGGATTCGAGCGGGTCGGACTCTGGGTCTCGTGGATGATCTGGCGGTGTCTCCCCCCGGGGGGTCGCGGCTGCCAATTCGCAGGGGACGAGGGCTCCTCCCCCGTACACGGGCTTTACGTTGGGGCTCGCGCACCGGCGAGCGCCGATCCCCTGTTTTTTGGATCCCGGCCATCCCCGCGTCGGGCGGGAGGATCCCTGGACCCCACGGGAGAGGCGGCGGAGAGTGTACGGGGCGGCCGGGCCGGTGGGGAGGGGCTGGTGGAGGAGGCTTGTAAACCCTCTCCGGGAGAGAGCGGTCGTGCGTGGGTCGGCTAGGATCCCCGCCGCGATGAAGGCAATCTTCCTCTTCGCGCTCCTGGCCCTGGGAGCGGGCTGTGTCACGCCTCCCAGCCCCCAGGCGGTGCGTGACGCGGGCTTCCGCACCCCCGAGGGCACCTTCGAGACCCTGCGGATCGCGGTCGCCGCCGAAATGCCCCGGCTCGAGTACCAGTGCCTCTCCTCCGGTTTCCGGGCCCGCTTCGACGGCGGCCGGGGCCTCAGCCAGCTCGCCTACCGGGAGCTGCGCGACGAGGTCCTCTCGAAGCGCCTCGAGTTCTGGCTCGGGATCCCCGACGCGGAGCTCGGCAAAGTGCGCCCCCTCGGGCCGGGCCGCTGCCTCCTGCGGGCGAGCTCCCACGGCCACGCCTTCGAGCTGGTCCTCGTGCGCGAGGACTTCTGGGAGCTGTGGGCCGAGGACGAGCTCTTGGCCGACGTCCTGCTGCCCCACGGGAGCTTCCCGCGCTGGGCGGAGGTCTTCCAGGAGCCCGGCGGCCGAGCCGGCGTCTCCGCCGCCGCCGCCCTGCCGCCGGAGCTCGCCGCCCGGGACCTGGAGGAGCTCGGCGACTCGCTGACCGAGTTCCGCATCGGCCGCGAGTGGAAGATCGACGAGATCGTCGGCCTGGAGGAGGCGCTGCTCGCCTCGGAGCCCTGAAGCCGACGGACTCCGGGCCCAGGAACGGGCGTCCCGATCAGGGCAGCGTGACGGAGAGCAACCTCACGATGTCGGCGTGGGTGTAGACCGACGTGAAGGGGTGGGAGTTCTCCTTCAACTGGTTGCCCTGCTCGTCCAGGAAGCGGTCCATCTGCTGGACCTCCACGAGGACGCGCGTACCCCCCAGCGTCCCGGGCACGGTCCCGTAGAAGCTCGGGTTCCGCGGATCGCTGACCTGGAAGACCTGCAGCCCCAGGGTCGAGTTGGCGACGTAGGCGAAGTCCTCCACGCCAGGGGGACTGAGGTGGCTCGAGACGACGACGTCCTCCGCGACGCCTCCGATGATGTTGAGCAGCCCGGCGGCCGTGATCGCGTCGGGGTCCGTGATGTCGAAGATCTGGAAGCCGGTCGCCCCCGCGGCCACGAAGAGGTAGTCGTGCTCCCGTGAGGGGTCGACGCCCGTGGCCGGGACCCAGGCCGTGTAGGCGTCGAGGCCGACGGCCCCCGAGAGCGCCATCCCCCCCACGATCGTCGCCTGGCTGTAGTTGGGCAGGAGGTCCACGACGTGCACGCCGTAGCCGGGGTCGGCCACGTAGGCGCGCACGGCGAAGTCGCTGCCCGGCTGGTAGTGGGTGTAGAGCTCCACGTCGACGGCGTTCATGCCGCCCTGGACTTGCGCGACGACGCTGGGCATGGCGTGGTCCGAGACGTCGATGATGAAGAGCCCCGAGCTCCCCGCCGTGACGAAGAGGTGGATCCCGAAGGGCACGACCCGCAGGGCGTCGGGAATGGCCACGGTTGAGGTGTAGTTCGCGACCAGGGGGCTGTCGTTGTCGTAGATCTGCACGCCGACGCCCGCGTCCACGACGTACAGGTAGCGCGCGACGCGAGCGACGTCGATCGCGTTCACGCCGCCGATCGTGGTGACGCCCGACTGACCGGGTCGCCGGTCGTGGATCTTCGCGCCGGAGACCCCCTCGGCCGTGTAGAGGAAGTCCGCCACGCCCTCGACCGTGTTCGGGAGGGAGGCGAGGCCCAGGGTCGTGCCGGAGCCGCTCATCCCGCCTTCGGGCACGGGGCCGTAGGGGTTGGCCTTGCGGTCGTAGACCTCCGTATGCGTTGCAGTCGCCATGTAGACGCGGTCCCGGGCGATGTTGTAGTTGCCCGAGCCCATGCCCAGGGAGGCCGGCGAGCGGTGGCACTCGACGCAGGTCCGGACCTCGCCCGCGCCGCGCACGGTGTGGGGCTGGACCGGGTTGTGGGCCAGGCCCGAGAGCCCATTGCTGGTGACGGGCATCTTGAAGTCGAGCTTCTTCGTCCCGTCGGGCGCCGTCACGTCCGCGATCGGGTGGCAGGAGACGATGTAGGGCGCCGCCCGCCCCTCGCTGTTGGGGCCGTAGCTGAACTGGCGCAGAGCCTCGAAGATCTTGTTGTTCGTCGAGACCTTGCCCACCTCCCAGTTGCCAGTGACGAGGTTCTGCCCCAACAGTTGCTCGTTGCGCTCGAAGTGGCAGCCGTAGCAGTTCGGCACCCAGGAGGAGTGGCAGGCGTAGCACTCGAGCCCGCCTTCGGCCTTGAGGTGATCAGCGGTCATGGCCGCCGCCGCGTTCGCGTTGTAGTGGGACGACTGCGGGTCGACGACCTCGCGGACCTTCGGGGCGATGTGCTCGACCCCGGTGACCTTCGAGGTCACGACCGTCTCCCCGGTCTGCCCGTCGAACACGACGTTGTTGAGGGCTCCCCCGTCGTTGTCCTGGAGCGTCGGATCCAGGCCCGGCAACCCGTGGCAGGAGCGGCACTCGATCTTGGTGGCCTGGTCCATGTGGCCCCAGATGTTCCCGTCCCCCATGATGCCCGTGCGGGTGTGGCAGTCGATGCAGGCCAGCCCCCGCTCGCCGTGGATGTCCTGAGGGTTCGTGTCGGCCACCGAGTAGTGGTAGTTGCCGTTGAACTTCTCGTCGGTCGTCCCGGGGACGCCGGGGCCGGAGGGCAGGCGCGGCGGCATCTGGGCCCGCCCCGTGAAGCTGAGGCCGATGCGCGCCCCGCGGTGGTGGCAGTGCAGGCACTGCTCGGTGGGCACCTGCTTGGTGATGATGTGAGAGATGGGGTGCCCCGGCTCCGCGTGGTCGATGGCCGTGTCGGTGCTCTGGGAGAGTCCGTCGTTGGCGTAGGGCATGTGGCAGGCCGCGCAGCCGTCGGCCCGATAGGTCCCCTCGGCCCCGGTCGCACCGCGGTAGCCCTTGCCGCGCGACCAGAGGTGGCAGCGCGCGCAGGCCTGGGCCGGGACGGCCGCGTAGTGGGTCGAGAAGAGGGACTGGTCGGCCCCGGGGTCGTACTCGAGGAGGTCGACCAGGCTCGCCACCGCCCCCTCCGCGAAGGGCACGTAGCCGTCGTCGTCCACCACCGCCTTGTTGCCGTAGATCGGCGTCTGGGTGTCGACCACGTTGTTCTGATAGAGCCCGCCGGCGAAGTGTCCGGCCGTCGTGGACATCATGCTCTTGAGGACGTCCGAAACGTGGGTGCCGTGGCAGATCGCGCAGGTGTTCTCGACGACGCGCAGGTTCGAGGGGTTCAGGAACTGCTGGTACTCCAGGTCGTCGTCGAAGGGCGGCACGGTCGCGTCCATCGTCGACGCCCCGTTGGAGTGGACGTGGGCGGTCTGCTTCGTCGTCCCGTAGGGGTCGCCGCCGTGGCAGAAGACGCAGTCCAGGTTCAGGCCGAACATGTTCTGCGTCGCGTTCTCGATGTTCGTGTGGCACCGCAGGCAGCTGGGGTAGGCCGCGGGCGTGACCCCCGCCTGGTTCCCGGTCCCGGTCGCGGAGTTGGCTCCCGAGAGGGTGGTCCCCGGCGCGACGGTCGCGCCGGAACGTCCGCCACCGCCCGGTCGCCGGCCGAGCTCGGGGCTCTCCTCGAAGCGCATGTCCGGACCGGGCTCGATGCAGGTTCGGATCCAGAGCGGGCCGTGGGGCGTCTCGACCCGGATGCGGTGGTTCTCCTCGTCGATCTCCATCGGCGGGAGCGCGTGGCTGTCGTGGACCTTCGCCTTCGATCCGCTGGCGCGCTTGCCCCCGTGCATCCCTCCGTGGAGTTGGCCGTGCGTCCGCACCGCCTCGCGCTCAGGGCGCGCCTCGCCATCCCCCCCATCCCCCGCGAGGGCACCTCCTCCAGACAGGAAGGCCAGCCAGGCCGAGGTCGAGAGGACGAGGAGAGGACGCGCGATACCCGTTCGGAGGCGCTGGGTGGTCATGGATCGAGGGGGCGCGGGATGCGTCAGAGGACCCCGTCGTCCTTCCCTCGCCGAGGGCTCCCGTGCCAGCCCGGGGTGGTGGGTGGCGTGGGATCCGGCGAGGGGGGACGGGGTCCTCGAGAAGGGGTCGGAAGCAAAAAAGAGCCTCAGGTCCGTTTATGCAAGCGTACCCCGAGTCGCCCGTCTCCGACATGGCGAATCCCCCGGAGAGCGGGCCCTTCCGGCCCCGAGAGCGTGAACCCTTGCGGATTCAGGACTTGGGACTGGCGCTCGCTCCGCGGATGGCCACCGGCTCGCGGGTCACCGCCGGGCCATCCTCGCCGCCCCGGACCCTTCGCTCGAAGCGCGCGCTGAAGTGCCGCAGGACCTCGGGCTCCCAGAGGATGCGCATCCCCGGGATCCCGCGCCGGCGCTCCCAAACGGCCGCGATCACCTCGATCAGGTAGTCCATGTGGCTCTGGGTGTAGGTCCGGCGCGGGATGGCGAGGCGCACGAGCTCCTGGGCCGCGGGGAGCGCTTCCCCGGTCGCGGGGTCCTTCGTCCCCAGCATCAGGGAGCCGATCTCGCAGGAGCGCACGCCCCCTTCGAGGTAGAGCTCGAGCGCCAGCGCTTGCCCGGGAAACTCCCGCCAGGGCAGGTGGTCGAGGAAGCGCGCGGCGTCGAGGAAGATCGCGTGACCCCCGGCCGGCAAGAGCACCGGGATGCCGCGCCGGTCGAGGTGTTCGCAGACGTAGGCGATGCTGGCGTGGCGGTACTCGAGGTAGCTCTCGTCCACGACCTCTTGCAGGCCCTGCGCCACGGCCTCGAGGTCGCGACCGGCCATGCCACCATAGGTCGGGAAGCCCTCGGTGACGACGAGCGCCTGGCGCAGGCGCGAGGCGAGCTGCGAGTCCCGCAGGCCGAGGAAGCCGCCGATGTTGGCCAGCCCGTCCTTCTTCGCGCTCATCGTGCAACCGTCCGCCAGGGCGAAGACGTCGGCCACGATCTCGCGCACGCTTCGCCCCGCCTGGCCTGTTTCCCGCTGGCGGATGAGCCAGGCGTTCTCGGCGAAGCGGCAGGCGTCGATGAAGAGGGGTTTGCGGTAGCGGTTGCAGAGCTCCCGCAAGCCGCGCAGGTTCGCCAAACTGACCGGCTGTCCCCCACCGGCGTTGTTCGTGATCGTCACCATCACGAGGGGGATACGCGCGGACTCGCGGGCCAGGAGACCCTCGAGGGCGGCCAGGTCGTAGTTGCCCTTGAAGGGCGCCCGGGAGTTCGTGTCCGCGCTCTCGGCGCAGACCAGGTCCACGGCCCGGGCCCCGCTCGCCTCCACGTTGGCGCGGGTCGTGTCGAAGTGGGTGTTGTTCGGGACCAGGGTGCCCGGGCCCGCGACCTCCCCGAACAGGAGGTGCTCCGCCGCCCGGCCCTGGTGGGTCGGGATGACGTGCTCGAAGCCCAGGAGGTCCCGGATCGAGGCCTTGAAGCGTTGGTAGCTCGGCGCACCGGCGTAGGACTCGTCCCCCCGCATCACCGCGGCCCACTGCTCCGCGCTCATCGCCCCGGTCCCGCTGTCGGTCAGGAGGTCGAGCAGCACCCCCTTCGAGGGGATCAGGAAGAGATTCTGGTGGGCCTCCCGGAGGTAGGCCTCCCGCTCCTCGCGGGTGGTCATCCGGATCGGCTCGACGCTCTTGATGCGGAAGGGCTCGATGACGGGGAGCGGGCGGCGGGGCATGGGATCGGGGGGTCTCGCGGTGTGGCGGTCGGTGGAGCGTCCCCGTCGTCGCATCGACGGGGACAGCCCGGGAAGGTAGCCTATTCGGATACGCGACTCCGCTTTTATTCCCTTGGACTCCGCCGCCCCTGCCCGTCCCCGCTACGCCCGCTGGAGGGCTCTCAGCCTGGTCGCCGTGCACCTCCTCTTCGCGGCGCACCTCGTGCACTGGAAGCTGGCCGGCCGGACCCTCGCCCCCCTCGAGCTGAACGAACTGATGTACACGCTGGAGGCCGGCATCGTCACGGCGGGCTTCCTGTTCATGGGGCTCGTGTGCCTCTCGGTGCTGATCTTCGGGAGGTTCTTCTGCTCCTGGGGATGCCACATCCTGGCCCTGCAGGACCTCTGCTCCTGGGGCATGGAGAAGGTCGGGATCCGACCGCGTGTCGTGCGCTCCAAGGGCCTCGTGCTGATCCCCCTCGGCGCGATGCTCTACATGTTCGTCTGGCCGCAGCTCGAGTTCCTCTTCCTCGGTCGCGAGCGCCCCGCTCTGCAAGTGACCGGGGACGAGTCGGGTTGGGCCTCCTTCGTCACGACGGAGTTCTGGCGCAACCTGCCGCCCCCCGGCGTGGCCCTCTTCACCTTCGCGGTCTGCGGCTTCGCCTTCGTGTTCCTCATGGGACACCGGTCCTTCTGCAAGTACGCCTGCCCCTACGGCGCGATCTTCGGCCTCCTCGACCGCGTGGCCCCCGGTCGCATCAGCAAGACCGGGGACTGCTCGGCCTGCGCCCTCTGCACGGCCGCCTGCACTTCGGACGTCAACGTGCACGAGGAGCTCGCGGCCCACGGCCAGGTCGTCGACAGCGCCTGCTTGCGGGACCTCGACTGCCTGAACGCCTGCCCCGACGGCGCGATCGGATTCCGCTTCCAGGCTCCGCCCCTGCTGCTCGGGCGGCGAAAGGACGGGCCCGCTCCCAAGCCCTCGATGTTCACGCGCGGCGAGGAGCTCTGGATGCTGCTCGCCTTCGTGCCGCTCGTGCTCGTGCTGCGCGGCCTCTACGGCGTCTTCCCCTTCCTGCTCACGCTGGCCCTGGCGGGGATGGCCGGTTACCTCGGGGTGATCTGCCTGCGGCTCCTGCGGGCGCCGTCGGTCAAGCTCGTCCGCTGGCAGCTCAAGAGCGCCGGCCGGCTGCGCGCCGCGGGCGGGGCCACCCTGGCTGTCGGGCTCCTCGCGGGGCTCTTCCTCCTGCACAGCGCCCTCGTCCGCGTCAGCCTCTGGAGCGGCTCGCGGGTGGTCAGCGCCCTGCCGGAGGGGCAGGCGCTCGAACGCCTCGCGCAGGGCATCACGGCCCTCGAACGCGTCGAGGCCTGGGGCCTGCTCGAGTCCCCCGGCGTCGCCGCCGACCTGGGGCGCCTGCACCGCTCCCGCGGCGACGCCCTGGCGCAGGCGGGGGAGCTCCCGGCCGCCCTCGCCGCCTTCGAGGCCGCAGCCCCGCGCCTCCCGGGGGATCCTGCCCTGCACTTCAACCTGGGCCGCCTGCTCTCCCAGTTCGGCCGGGTGGAGGAGGCCGTCGGGCACTACGAACTCTCCCTGCGGCTCGCCCCCGAGGACGCGGAGACCCTCAACAACCTGGCCTACCTGCGCCTCACCCGCGGGGAGACCGCGGCAGCCGAGGAACACCTACGCGAGGCGATCCGCGTGGCCCCCGACTTCCCCCACCCCTACTTCAACCTGGGGCGGCTGCAATTCGAGGCCGGACGCGAAGCGGCCGGGCTTTCCCTCTTCCGCAAGGCGGCGGAGCTCGACCCGCTCTACGCCGAGTGGCTCGCGGACTTCGAGCGCGGCGCGGAGTAAGCCCCCCGCAGGGAGGGCCGGAAGAGGAGCGCGAGCTGCAGGACGCCGAGCAGGGTCCCGAAGGGCAGGTACCACAGGCCCGCGATCGCGCAGGCGACCATCCCCCGCCAGGCCCTGCGGGCGCCGGCGGCGAAGGCCGCGGCGACGAGCAGCCAGCTCCCTCCGAGGACGAGGTGGATCGACATCACGAGGGTCGAGCGCGGCTCGAGGCCCACGGCCCGGACGAGCTTCGACCAGGGACCGAGTTGCCCGGCGTACTCGCCGCTGGAAGGCGTCACGTAGTCCCCGGCGAGCAACGCGTGGGCCCCGTCGAAGGCCAGCCAGCCGCCCTCGAAGAGGGCCAGGAAGAGCACGACCCAGGCGAGCCGCGGCCTGCGGCCGTCCGCGCGGCTTCCCTCCGCCGCGTTCATCGATAGGCGGGGATCCCCGTCAGCTCGTGCCCGATCGCGAGGGTGTGGATGTCGTGCGTCCCCTCGTAGGTCACGACCGACTCCAGGTTGCACATGTGCCGCCCGACCTGGTACTCGAGGCTGATGCCGTTGGCCCCGAGCATGTCGCGCACGACGCGCGTCGCCTCGAGGGCCTTCATGACGTTGTTGCGCTTGGCCATGGAGACCTGAGCCGGGGTCATGCGGCCGGCGTCCTTGAGCCGACCCAGCCGCAGGCTGAGCAGCTGGGCCAGGGTGATGTCCGTCGCGACGTTCGCCAGCTTCTGCTGGGCGAGCTGGAAGCTGGCCAGGGGTTTGTCGAAGACCACGCGCTCCTTGGCGTAGCCGAGCCCTTCGTCGAAGACCGCCATGGCCGCGCCGGTGGCGCCCCAGGCGATGCCGTAGCGCGCCTGGGTCAGGCAGCGCAGGGGACCGGCCAGGCCCTTCGCCTTCGGCATCATCGCGTCCTGGGGGACGCGCACGCCGTCGAGCACGAGCTCGGAGGTCACCGAGGCCCGCAGGCTGAACTTGTGCTTCTGCTCGGGGGCGCTGAAGCCCGGGCTGTCCGTCGGCACGAGGAAGCCGCGGATCGTGTCCTCGCACTTCGCCCAGACCACGGCGAGCTGGCTCACTCCCCCGTTGGTGATCCACATCTTGCGGCCGTCGAGCACCCAGTCGTCGCCGTCGCGACGCGCGACGGTGGTCATGCCCCCGGGGTTCGAGCCGAAGTCCGGCTCCGTCAGCCCGAAGCAGCCGATCACCTCGCCGCTCGCGAGGCGCGGCAACCACTCGCGCTTCTGCTCGTCGCTGCCGTACTCGTGGATGGGCCACATGACCAGCGAGCCCTGCACGGAGACGAAGGAGCGCAAGCCGGAGTCGCCGCGCTCGAGCTCCTGACAGATCAGGCCGTAGCCCACGTTCGAGAGGCCCGCGCAGCCGTACTCCTCCGGGAGGTTCGACCCGAAGACACCCAGGTCCGCGAGCTCCGGGACGAGCTCCATCGGGAAGGTCCCGGCCTCGTAATGATCCATGATCGAGGGCAGGAAGCGCTCGCCGACCCAGGCGCGCACCGTGTCGCGCACCATCAGCTCTTCTTCGCTGAACTGGTCGTCGAGGTCGTAGAAGTCGAGGGCTTCGAAGGCGGACATGGGCGTGGGGCTCCTGTCGGTGGCGCGGTACGGGGTCACGCGCGACGTGCAGTTTAGTGCGGACCCTCTTCGTACCGCCGGGAACGTGGCGGGGCGCGACGGGCGATATTAGGATGAATGGGTCCGAAAGTCTCGTATCCTTCGACGAGACCCACCGCCCCTCACTCCCGCGCACATGAGAGTCCAGAGCTGGATCGTCCGACAGGCCGCCGAGCCGATGGTGCCCGGCGAACGCGAAGAGCAGCCGGGGGCCGACGAGGTCCTCGTCGAGGTCGCCGGTTGCGGCGTCTGCCACACCGACCTCGGCTTCTTCTACGACGGCGTGCCGACCCGTATGGGCTTCCCCCTGACCCTCGGCCACGAGGTGAGCGGTCGGGTCGTGGAGGCCGGCGCGGGAGCCGAGGCCTGGCTCGACGCGGAGGTCGTCGTCCCAGCCGTCATCCCCTGCGGCAGCTGCCCCGCTTGCGAGGCGGGTCACGGCTCGATCTGCCCGCGGCAGATCTTCCCGGGCAACGACCTGCACGGCGGTTTCGGGACGCACCTGCGCGTACCGGCAGCCGGCCTCTGTCGCGTCCCCGACCTGCGCGACCCCAGCGTGAATCGTTCTGGTCTCGACCTCCCCGCCTTGAGCGTGATCGCCGACGCGGTCTCCACGCCCTACCAGGCCATCCTGCGCAGCGGCCTCGCGACTGGCGACGTCGCCGTGATCGTCGGCGCCGGAGGCGTGGGCTCCTTCGGCATCCAGCTCGCCGCGGCGCGCGGGGCCGGAGTGGTGGCGATCGACGTCGACGGAGAGCGCCTCCAGCAGGTCGCCGCCCACGGCGCCACCCTCTGCCTGCGCGCCGACGAGCTCTCCTTCAAGGAGCTGCGCGGCGCCGTCGAGGACTTCTGCCGCGAGCGCGAGGTGCCGAGCTGGCGGCGAAAGATCTTCGAGACCTCCGGGACGCCCGCCGGCCAGAGCACGGCCTTCGGTCTGCTCGGCCACGGAGGCTACCTCTCGGTGGTCGGCTTCACGCCGAAGAAGCTCGAGCTGCGCCTCTCGAACCTGATGGCCTTCGACGCCACCGCCCAGGGCAACTGGGGCTGCCTCCCCGAGCACTACCCGGCGATCGTCGACCTCGCGCTGGCGGGGAAGATCGCCCTGGAACCCTTCATCGAGCGCCGGCCGCTCGGAACGATCAACGAGACCTTCGAGGAGCTGCACGCGCGGGGCTCCCGCCGCCGCATCGTCCTCCTTCCCGAGTGATGAACATGGAATTCAAGAACCACGAGCTCGTCCCCCACTCCTTCAGCGCGACCGCTGGCGACTCCTCCGGGGCCAGGGTCGACTACGAGGAGCGGTCGATCCTCGACGGGGACGGCGCGGTGATCGAGGGCCTGCACACGGTCTGGATCACCCTGAACAACCCCAAGCAGCACAACTCCTACACCACCGAGATGGTGAAGGACGTGATCCTCGGCATGCGCCGCGCCTCGAACGACCGCGCCTGCGTGGCGGTCGTCTTCACCGGCGCGGGCGACAAGGCCTTCTGCACGGGGGGCAACACGGCGGAGTACGCCACCTACTACGCCGGCCGGCCCGAGGAGTACCGCCAGTACATGCGGCTCTTCAACGACATGGTCAGCGCCATCCTGCACTGCGACAAGCCGGTCATCTGCCGGGTGAACGGCATGCGCATCGCGGGTGGCCAGGAGATCGGCATGGCCTGCGACTTCTCTGTGGCCCACGACCTGTGCCTCTTCGGGCAAGCCGGGCCGCGCCACGGCTCGGCCCCCGACGGGGGCAGCACCGACTTCCTGCCGCTCTTCATGGGCATGGAGCGCGGCATGGAGAGCTGCACGCTGTGCGAGCACTGGAGCGCCCACAAGGCGGAGCGCGTGGGACTCCTGACGACCCTCGTCCCGGCGCTCCGGGTCGACGGGGACTACGTGCCGAACCCGATGGTCGTGCTCGACCGCTGGACCGACGACTGGGGCCGCGTGATCCATGGCGAGCTGAAGACCGGTGAGGAGCGCGACGCCGCCAAGCAGGTGCTCAAGTCGGGAGTGGTCGACCTCGGCCTGCTCGACCAGGCCGTGAACGAGCTGGTCCTCAAGCTGGTGATGACCTTCCCGGGCTGCCTCACGAAGTCGATCGAGAGCGTGCGCAAGCACAAGCTGGCCCACTGGGACAAGAACCGCGAGACGAACCGCGCCTGGCTGGCGCTCAACATGATGACCGAGGCCCGCGCCGGCTTCCGCGCCTTCCACGAGGGCTCGCGCGAGTGCCGCGACGCGGACTTCCTGCTTCTGCGGCGCCGGCTCGCGGAGGGCCGCAGCTGGGACGACGACCTCCTCGAGGAGATCCTCGCCAAGGCCCACGGCAAACACCTGCAGGAGCAGAGTTGAGCCCCGCCATGAGCGCCGCTTCCTTCGACGGTCTCGCCGACGCCCTGCGCGTCGAGACCCGCCACGACGGCCAGCTGTGGCGTGTGTTCCTCGACCGCCCCAAGGCCAACCTGCTCGACCTGGAGATGAGCGCATCGCTGACCGCTCTCTTCGAGCGCGCGCAGGTGACCGAGGAGCTGAAGCTCATCACCCTCGAGGGCGAGGGCAAGCACTTCTCCTTTGGGGCCAGCGTCCAGGAGCACCTCCCCGAGCAGTGCGCCGACATGCTGCGCGGCTTCCACCGCATGTTCTTCGGCCTCCACGACAGCCACGTCGCCTGCCACGCCGTCGTGCGCGGCCAGTGCCTGGGCGGCGGCCTCGAGCTGGCGGCGATGTGCCACCGCGTCTTCGCCGCGCCCGACGCCAAGCTCGGGCAACCGGAGATCCTCCTGGGGGTCATCGCGCCGGTGGCCTCCCTCGTCCTGCCCGAACGCGTCGGCCGCGCCAAGGCCGAGGACCTGTGCCTCTCGGGACGCATCGTGGACGCCGCCGAGGCCCTGCGCATGGGCCTCGTCGACGAGGTCCACGAGGACCCCTGGCGGGCCTGCGAGCAGTACTTCGAGTCCCACCTGCGGTCGCGCTCCGCCTCGAGCCTGCGTCACGCGGTGCACGCCATCCGCATGCACTTCGGGCGCGCCTTCGAGGAGCGCATCCGTGACCTCGAGCAGCTCTACCTCGAGGAGCTGATGGGGACCCACGACGCCGTCGAGGGGCTCCTCGCCTTCATCGAGAAGCGCGAGCCGTCCTGGAGGAACCAGTGAGCGCGGGGCGCATCGAGGCCCTCGTGGCGGGCGCCGAGGCGCTCTATCGCGACTACGAGCTCGAGAGCGTCAAGCGCTGGAAGGAGCGCACCGGCGGGTTGGCCGTGGGCTTCATGCCGATCTATGTCCCGCGCGAGCTCCTGCACTCCCAGGGGGTCCTGCCCGTGGCGATCATGGGCGGCGGCGACGACCTCGAGATCATCCGCGGCGACGCCTATTATCAGTCGTACATCTGCCACATCCCACGCAGCACGATCGAGCTCGGCCTGGGAGGCAAGCTCGACTGCCTGGACGGGATGCTCTTCCCGGCCATCTGCGACGTCATCCGCAACCTCTCGGGGATGTGGAAGCTCGAGTTCCCCGACAAGCTCTCGCGCTACCTGGACGTACCTCAGGACTTCATGCCGGAGCTGGGTGGCGCCTTCTACAAGCGAGAGCTGCTCGAGCTGTCCGAGGAGCTGACCGAGCGCGGGGCAAAGGCCTACGATCCCGAGGCCCTGCGCGGGTCGATCGGGCTCTACAACCGGCTCTCGGAGCTCGTGCGCGGCCTCTACCGCGTCCGCCGCGACGAGCCATGGCGCGTGCCGACCGCCGAGCTGTACTGCCTGCAACGCGCGGCGTCGATCCTGCCCGTCGAGGACGGCATCGCGATGCTCGCGGAGTACCGGGAGCTGATCGACTCGGACGAGACGCGCCAGCCCATGGACCAGGCCCGCGTCATCTTGGCCGGCTCCTTCTGCGAGCAGCCGCCCCTTGGGCTGATCAAGACCCTGGAGCGCTCGGGCTGCTACATCGTCGACGACGACTTCGTGCAGGTGCACCGCTGGTTGACCGACGAGGTCTCCACCGAGGGTGACCCGATCGATGCCCTGGTCGACGCCTTCCTGACGAAGACGATGGCCTCCCCCACGCGCTACTGCGGCGACGACAGCAAGGGCACGGAGCTCGTCGAGCGCACCGAGGCCGCGGCGGCGGAGGGCGTCCTCTTCTGCGCCCCCTCCTTCTGCGACCCGGCCCTGCTCGACCAGCCGATGGCCGTCCGCTCGATCGAGGCCGCCGGGATCCCCTGGACGGCCTTCAAGTACGCCGAGAACAACGGCCAGTTTCAGGTCATCCGCGAACAGGCGGGGACCTTCGCCGATTCGATCAAGCTCTGGAGTGGAGTCTAGGACCATGAGCACGGACACGACCGCCCGCGGCGGCGACGTCCAGAAGGACGACAGCCAGCTGCGCCAGAAGACGATGATCGCGAAGCACTACTCGCGGCTGGCCCAGGCCCCCGACACCGGCGAGAAGAGCGTCTACACCTTCGTGCCCGGCAACCTGACGGAGCTGATCCGCAACTTCGACCTCCTGCCGGTGCTGCCGGAGATCAACGCCCTGCAGTCCGCGATGCGGGGTAAGTCCAAGGAGTACATCGCCGCCGCGGAGCGCCTCGGCCACTCCGAGGACGTCTGCACCTACGTCAAGTGCGACGTGGGCATGAAGCACGCCGGCAACGTGGGGCCGACGGGCGAGCGCCTCCCGGATCCCGACCTCCTGCTGCTGTCCTACACGGGCTGCTTCACCTTCATGAAGTGGTTCGAAATCCTCAAGCAGGAGTACAGCTGCCCGGTGACGATGCTCCACGTCCCCTACCAGGGGGAGGGCGAGATCACCGACTCGATGCGGACCTACGTGGTCGACCAGCTGAAGCAGAAGATCATCCCCGCCCTCGAGCAGGCCTCCGGCAAGAAGTTCGACATCGACAAGCTGCGCGAGCAGCTGGCGCGCTCCGCCAAGGCCGAGGACGACCTGGTCGCCGTGCTCGAGTCCGCGAAGAACCGGCCTTCGCCGATCGACGCCTACTTCGGCGGCGTCTACTACATCGGCCCGATCTTCACGGCCTTCCGCGGCACGGAAGAGGCCGTCGACTACTACCGCCTGCTCAAGGCGGAGACCTTGCAGCGCGTCTCCGAGGGCAAGGGCCCGGTGACGCCGGACGGGGAGATGGACCGCGAGACCTACCGCCTGGTCGTCGAAGGCCCCCCGAACTGGACGAACTTCCGCCAGTTCTGGCGAATGTTCGCCGAGGAGGGCGCCGTCTGCGTCGCCTCGAGCTACACGAAGGTCGGGGGCGTCTACGACAAGGGCTTCCGCCACGACCCCGACCGGCCGCTCGAGAGCCTCGCCGAGTACTGCCTAGGCTGCTACACGAACCTGAACCTGCCGTCGCGCGTGGACATGCTCACGGACTACGTGCGCGAGTACGAAGCCGACGGGCTCCTGATCAACTCCATCAAGAGCTGCAACTCCTTCAGCGCCGGCCAGCTGATGATGATGCGCGAGGTCGAGGAGCGCACGGGAGTCCCCGGCGGCTTCATCGAGAGCGACCTCGTCGACCCGCGCTACTTCTCGGGGGCGAACATCAAGAACCGCCTCGAGTCCTACTTTCAAATGATCACGCAGAGGCGTGAAGGCCAGATGATCGAGCAGCAGCGCGAGGGGGCGACGGCTTGAAGTACTGCGTCGGCATCGACCTGGGCTCCACGACGACCAAGGCGGTCGTCCTCGGCGAGGAGGGCGAGATTCTCGGTCGCGGCATCACGAACAGCCGCAGCAACTACGAGATCGCCTGCGACGTCTCGGTGAGCGAGGCCCTGATCGACGCGCGCTTCGGGCTGCTCGACGCGGCGCTCACCGATGCGGGCGTGGACGGCGATCGCAAGCTGGCCCAGCTCGAGGAGCTCGAGCGCGGCTTCCGCGAGCAGCAGTACCGCGGCGACCTGACGGAGCTGAAACGCACCATGGAGGGCTACCTCGCCCGGGGGGACTACTCCGGCGCCGAGAAGTCCGCCGTGGAGGCAGTCCTGGGCCAGATGACCGGCGAGGCCTCGAGCCTGTACGCCAAGGGCACGAGCCGCAAGAGCGACTTCTTCCGCGACCTCGCCGGCGGCCGCTACCTCGAACTGGCGGAGAAGTCCGCCCGCGAGGAGGGCCTCAGCTACGACCGCCTCGTGGGCCTCTACGACAAGGCCATCCTCGAGGTGGAGAACACCGTCGCCCACGATGACTCCTTCAGCGACCGGATCACCGCGGCTCTGGCGGGGCTCCCCGAGCGGGACGCTCAGCTCGAGGAGGCCATCGGGAGGGTCACAGCGACTCCGCTCGAGAAGTCCGGCAGCGTCGGCACCGGCTACGGCCGCCAGACCTTGCCCTTCGCCAAGGAGGACATCCGCTCGGAGATCCTCTGCCACGGCCTCGGCGCCCACGCGATGTTCCCGCGCACGCGCACCGTGCTCGATATCGGCGGGCAGGACACGAAGGCGATCCAGGTCGACGAGGACGGCATCGTCACCTCCTTCCAGATGAACGACCGCTGCGCCGCGGGCTGCGGGCGCTACCTCGGCTACATCGCCGACGAGATGAACATCGGCTTGCACGAGCTCGGGCCCATCGCCTGCGGCTCGAAGCGACCGGTCAAGATCAACTCGACCTGCACGGTCTTCGCGGGGGCGGAGCTGCGCGAGCGCCTCTCCCTCGGCGAGAAGCGCGAGGACATCCTGGCCGGCCTGCACCGCGCGATCATCCTGCGCGCCATGTCGCTCCTCGCCCGCTCAGGCGGAGTCGAGGAGGAGTTCACCTTCACCGGCGGCGTGGCGAAGAACCCGGCGGCCACGGACGCCCTGCGGGCCCTGATCTCCGAGAACTACGGGGAGAAGACCCTCAACATCTCCCCGGACTCCATCTACACCGGCGCGCTGGGCGCCGCCATGTTCGCCCAGCGCGAGTGGACGCGCCTGCAGTGCGCCTGAGGGACCGAGCATGAACGAGCGAGAGACTCTCCTGGTCGCGGGCATCGACGTCGGCTCGGCCTCCGTCCAAGCCGTGCTCCTGGAGGACCGTGGGCCCGGCGGCGCCCGGATCCTGGCCACCTGCGGCGAGCGCCTGAGGCGCCGAGACCCCGAGGACGTGGCCGAAGCGGCCTTCGAGCAGTGCTTGGAGGCGGCGGGGCTCACGCGAGCGGAGCTCGGCTACGTCGCGACGACCGGCGAGGGCGAGTGCGTCCCCTTCCGCACCGGCCACTTCTACGGCATGACCGCCCACGCTCGCGGCGCGATCTTCCTCGAGCCGGAGGCCCGCGCCCTGATCGACGTGGGCGCGCTCCACGCCCGCGCCGTCGCCATGGACGAACGCGCCAAGGTCCTCGGCTACCGCATGACCAGCCAGTGCGCCTCCGGCTCGGGGCAGTTCCTCGAGAACATCTGCCGCTACCTGGGGGTCACCATCGACGAGGTCGGGCCGCTGTCGCTCGAGGCCGACGACCCCGAGACCTGCTCCGCGATCTGCGCCGTGCTGGCGGAGACCGACGTGATCAACATGGTCTCGCGGCAGATCTCGAAGCCGAACATCATCCGCGGCATCCACGACTCGATGGCCGGCCGCTTCGCGAAGCTCCTGCGCTCCCTCAAGGTCGAGGGCGTCGTGCTCGTCACCGGCGGCCTCGCGGCGGACGTCGGCCTGGTCGCGGCCCTCGACGACGCCTGCCGGGAGAAGAAGAGCCCAATCGAGATCCGCACCCACGAGCACTCGGCCCTGGCGGGGGCCATCGGGGCCGGCATCTGGGGGGCCTTCCGCGCGCGCAAGCTGGCCGGGCGCGGCCTGAGCCTGGCCGGGAGTGGAGGAGCGCGTTGAGCCAGGCGAGCGAAGACCTCCTGGGCCTCGAGAACCGCTGCCTCCTCGTCACCGGAGCCCGCGGCGGGATCGGCGCGGCAGTGGCCCAGCGCCTGAGCGGCGCGGGCGCCCGCGTCCTGGAGGTCGACCTTCCCGGCGTCGTCGGGGCGCAGGAGGGCGACGCCTACCCTTGCGACCTGGGTCATCCCGAAGCGGTGCGCGCCCTCTTCGCGGAGCTGCGCCGGAGCACCCCGCGCCTCGACGGCATCGTCCACTGCGCCGGCGTCACCCGCGACGGCGTGCTCTGGAAGCTCGACGACGAGCAGTGGGGCGAGGTGCTGCGCTCCAATCTGGACGCGGCCTTCTACCTCCTACGCGAGGCCGTCCCGCTGATGCGCGAGCACGGCGGCACGATCACGCTGCTCAGCTCGATCAACGGCGAGCGTGGACGCTTCGGCCAGGCGAACTACGCCGCCAGCAAGGCGGGCCTGATCGGGCTCGCGCGCACGGCCGCCCGGGAGCTGGGTGCCTTCGGCATCCGCGTCAACGTCCTCTCCCCCGGCCTCGTACGCACGGGCCTGACCGAAGGTCTGCCCCCCGAGGCCCTCGAGCGCTCGCTGGCCGAGAGCGTGCTCGGGCGGCTGGGCGAGCCGGACGACGTCGCCCGCGTGGCGCTCTTCCTCGCGAGCGAGCTCTCCCGCCACGTGACGGGCCAAGTCCTGCGAGTCGACGGCGGCCAGCTGATCGGCTGAACCCCCACCCCACCGAACGCACTCCCATGGAAGACACGATCCTGGAGACCGAAGACGTCCTCGTGCGCTCCCTGCGGCCCAAGGACCTGGAAGCGGTCATCCGCCTCGACGCCAAGAACGTCGGCCGGCGCCGCGAGGAGTACTTCAAGCTGAAGCTCGCCCAGAACCTGGCGGAGACCGGCATCCAGGTCTCCCTGGCAGCGGAGAAGGACGGGCTCTTCGTCGGCTTCCTGCTCAGCCGCGTGTTCTACGGCGAGTTCGGCATCCCCGAGCCGGTCGCCATCCTGGACACCTTCGGGGTCGACCCGGACTTCAGCGGGCAGGGCGTGGGTCACGCGCTCCTCGAGCAGCTGCGCACGAACCTGGCGGGCCTCGGCGTCGGCCAGCTGCGCAGCGAAGTGAGCTGGGACGACGTGCGCCTGATCCGCTTCTTCCAGCGCGAGGGATTCATGCCCGCGCCCCGCATCTGCCTGGAGCTCCCGCTCGGTCCGGGATTCTGACTCGGCCGACCTCCCGGAGCCATGACGCCCCCGGTCAGCTCGGCCTCCCGCCAGCCGCCCGCGGGCAGGTCTCTGGCGAGGCCCCGCGGGCCCCTGGACTGAGGCAGCGCTCCCCAGGAGCGACGGCCCTCGCGGGTCCGCGGCGAGCCCGCGGGCCCCCGCGTCCCGCGAGAGTGCCGCCGATCCGCTCTTGGGGTAGTCTCTGGTCCCCCCGCGTCGCACCAGGACCGAGATGGAGATTGAGAACGACATCCGCGAGCGCCTGCGCACCGGGGTCGTCCTCCTCGACGGGGGTTTGGCGACCTCGCTGCAGGCCAGGGGACTGCCCGTGGGCGCGCCCCCCGAGTCCTGGAACCTCGAGCGCCCCGAGCAGGTGCAAGCCGTGCACGAGGCCTTCCTCGGCGCGGGCGCAGCGGTGATCCAGACGAACAGCTTCGGCGGCAATGCCGCCGCGCTCGAGCGCCACGCCCTCAAGCGTCGGGGGCTCGAGGTGAATCGCGCGGCGGCGCGCCTGGCGCTGGCGGCCCGCGATGCCCTGGGTGGCGGGCTCGTCGCGGGCAGCGTGGGCCCCACGGGGCACTTCTTCGACGCTCATTGCGGAGAGGTCGACCCGGGCGTGGGGCAGCAATTCCGTCGGCAGATCGAGGTGCTCGCCGGCGAAGGCGTCGACTACCTCTCCCTCGAGACCTTCACCGACCCTGACGAGGCCCTGGTCGTGGTCGAGGTGGTGCGCGAGCTCACGGACCTCCCCTTCACCCTCTGCTTCACCTTCGACCAGGTCGACGGCGAGCCGCGCACGCCCAGCGGCGAGACCCTGGGCTACTGCCTGATCACGGCCGCGGAGGCCGGTGCCTGCGGCGTGGGGCTCAACTGCTCGATCGGGAGCCAGGCGATGCTGGAGGTCGCCCCGCCCCTGCTCGACGACCTCGAGGTCCCGCTGATCGTCAAGCCCAACGCGGGCCTGCCCGAGCTCGCTGCCGGGCGTCCGGTCTATCCCGAGGAGCCGGAGGAGTTCGCCGACCGGCTAGTGCGGCTCGCGGAGCTCGGCGCCCGGGGAGTGGGCGGCTGCTGCGGCTGCGACGCCGACTTCATCGCGGCGCTGCGTCGGGCACTCGCGGCCGCCTCGGGTTGACGCGCGGCTCCGCGGACAGCGCAATGTCCGTCCGCCGCGAACTCCCGTCCCTCCTGCCCCTGGAGCTCTCCATGATCAAGCTCGTCATGTGCCTGCGCCGACGCCCCGACAAGACCCGCGAGGAGTTCCAGCGCTACTGGCTCGAGGAGCACGGTCCCTACTTCCAGGCGAAGGCCAGCGTGATGCGCGCCAAGAAGTACGTGCAGTCCCACACCCTCGACACCCCCCTCAACGGACAGTTTCGGGAGTCCCGGGGCATGCAGCCCGACTACGACGGCGTCGCCGAGGTGTGGTTCGACTCCGAGGAGGAGATGGTGGCCGCCATGAGCACCCCGGAGGGACAGGAACTCGCCGCGGCCCTGCTCGAGGACGAGCAGGGCTTCATCGATCACGCGAACTCCTCCGCCTTCCTCGTCGAGGAACGGGCCTTCTGAAGCGACAGCGGCCCGCTCCCGCGGGCCGCTCCACGACTCAGCGCTCGACGCTGACGGTCACCCGCTCGACGCGCCCGCTGAAGTGCGAGTCGCGCAAGTCCTCGAAGACCAGGTCCGCGACCTGCGTGGCCTCGTCGAGGCCGACGTCGGCGGTCTCGTCCGCGGAGAACACGGCGGGCTGCGTGTTGTCGACTCGGCCCTCGGCGACCTGACGGTCGTTCACGTAGAGGGTTGCCGTGCCGCCCTTGCCCGGGCCGCCGCCATCGTAGGCGAACTCGAGGCGCACCCTGGCCTGGCCGGCGGGCAGGGCGTCCGGCGCGCTGATCGTGTAACGCTCGAGGCCGTACCAGTTGTAGGTGTAGGCGGGGCGCCCTTCGTCCATGTAGAGGGCCCAGCCGCCGAACTTCCCGCCCTGACAGAGGATCACGCCGCGGTCGCCGCCCTTCAGCTCGAGCTCGGCGTCGATCGTCTTCGAGCTGTTCTTCACGTTGAGGAAGGTGTTCTCGAGCATGCCGGTCATGCCGCCGGCCAGGGTCAGGCTGGTGCGGTCCCCCATCAGGTCCGGGCGGCCGGCGATGGCGGCGTTGAAGCGCTCGAAGACGCGGTCGTCGAGGGGGTAGACGTTGTTGCGGATCGCCTCGCGGTCGAAGCGCTCTCGCATCTCCTCGAGCTTCTCCGGCATCTCCGCGGCCAGGTCGTTGACCAGGCTGAAGTCCCGGGTGGTGTCGAAGAGCTCCCAGGGGTCCTCGGCCAGGGGCTGCATCACGTCCGAGGCCCAGGGCGCCCGGTGCACCGCGCGCGCCAGCCAGCCTTCGTGGTAGATGCCGCGGTTGCCGAACATCTCGAAGTACTGGGTCAGGTGCCGCTCGTCGGCCCCGGCGTCATCGGCGGCGTAGAGCATGCTGACGCCGTCCATCGGGCGCTGCTCGACTCCGTTGATGTGCGTCGGCTCCGGGAGGCGCGCCGCCTCCAAGATCGTCGGCGCGACGTCGTTCACGTGGTGCCACTGGCTTCGGATCTCGCCGCGAGCCTCGACCCCCGCCGGCCAGTGCAGGACCATGCCGTTGCGCGTCCCGCCGAAGTCGGCCGCCATCTGCTTGGTCCAGGTGAAGGGGCAGTCGTTCGCTACGGCCCAGCCGGCAGCCATGTGCGGGAAGGAATCCGGGCCACCCCAGTCCTCGGCGCGCTCTAGCATCCCCTCGATCGTCTCGGCCTCGAAGTTGCCATTGAGGTGGATCAGTTCGTTGAAGGTGCCCTCCATGCCACCCTCGGCGCTCGTCCCGTTGTCGCCCATGATGTAGACGAAGAGGGTGTTCTCGAGCTCGCCGATCTCGTCGAGGGCGTCGACGATGCGCCCGACCTGGTGGTCGGTGTGCTCGGTGAAACCGGCGTAGGTCTCCATCTGGAGGGCGAAGAGCCGCCGCTCGGCGTCGCTCAGCTCGTCCCAGTCCTTGATGTCCTCGGGCTTGGGCGCCAGGACCGTGTCCTGCGGGACGATGCCCATCTCCTTCTGGCGCGCCAGGGTGCGCTCGCGCAGCGCGTCCCAGCCGTCGTCGAACTTGCCCCGATACTTCTCGATCCACTCATCGGGGGCGTGATGCGGGGCGTGCACGGCGCCCGTGGCGTAGTACACCATGAAGGGCCGCTCGGGCGTCAGCGCCTGCTGGAACTTGATCCACTCCACGGTCTCGTCGGTCATGTGCTCCGTGAAGTGGTAGTCGGGGTCGTCGTCCTTCTGGACGCGCGCGACGCCGTCGAAGATGACCGGATCCCACTGGTTCGTCTCGCCCCCGATGAAGCCGAAGAACTTGTCGAAGCCGGAGTTCGTCGGCCAACGGAAGAAGGGGCCGGACACCGACACCTCCCAGGGCGCGGTCTCGTGCCACTTACCGAAAGCGGCCGTGCTGTAGCCGTTCATGCGCAGGGTCTCGGCGACGTACTTGGCGTCGTCCGGGCGCTCGCCCTGGTTGCCGGGGAAGCCCGTGGCGACCTCCATGACCGAGCCGACGTTCACGGCGTGGTGGTTGCGGCCGGCGAGCAGGGCCGCGCGCGTCGGCGAGCAGAGGGCCGTCGTGTGGAAACGATTGAAGCGCAGCCCGTCCCCCGCCAGGCGGTCGAAGGTGGGCGTCTCGATCGGGCCGCCGAAGGTGCTGGTGGCCCCGAAGCCGATGTCGTCGATCAGGACGATGACCACGTTCGGCGCCCCAGCCGGCGCCTCGACGACGAAGCGCTCGCCGATCTCGACGTTGCGCGCGTCCATCTCCGTCACGGGCTCGCGCTCGGGGGGCTGGATCGGGAGGACCCGGCGGTCGAGGTTGCCGCTCCCTCCGGCGCCGCCAGAGCTTGTGCAGCCGAGGATGGCGAGGGCGGCGGCGAACGGGGTGAGCTGAGCTGCGGAGCGGATCATGGTCGAGTCCCTGGGCTGGTCTTCGGTTCTTGGCGTGGGGTGTCCACGCCCGGCGGATTAGACCGGAATCGCCGCCCACGGCTCAAGCGGATCGGCGAGTTCGGGCGAGCGTCCGTCCAGGAACCGCCCCCGCGCCGATGGGGACCGCCGGCCCTCAGTCCCCGCGCTCGTCGCCCGGCCCCAGCGTCTGCAGGCGCTCGGCGTGGCTCCCGCCGAGGAAGTCCTCGAGGGTCTGCCGCGCCCAGTCCCCGCGCTCCGTTTCGCGCGCGCGGGCCGCCTCGTCGTCGACGAAGATCCAGAGCTCCTCCCGCTCCTCCCAAGCGGCGAGCTCGTCGCGCTTGGGGTTCGCGCTGTCGAGGGCTTCGAGGGTGATGTTCGCCTTCCAAAAGCCCGGCGAGACGTTGATCACGACGTCATAGACCTCGCCGGCCGCGAGCTCGGCGCGGATGGCGGAGGCACGATCCGCCACTCCGAGGAAGACATGCTCTCCGGGCTCGCAGGCGTACTGGAAGAGAGTCACGCCCAGGGAGTTGCCGATCAGCCGCTCGCGGTCGAAGACCTCGTACTCGGTCACGCCGGCATAGTTACTCGGGCGGTGAAAGTTGACGAGCGCCATGCCGTCGGGCGCGCGCTCCTGGCGCACTTCGCCCTCGGCCGGCTTGCGCATGAAGCGCATCCCGCCGCAGCTCGGGAGGATCGAGGAGGCGAGGAGACCGAAGAGGAGCGCGATGCGGGGCGACATGGGGCACCAGGGTGGGAGTCGCTCGCACCCTAGACCCGCGCGCGCGCCAATGCCAGCGCCGTCAGTACCAGGCGATGCGCAACGCCGGGCTGGCGGCGAGTCCGCCGGCGCTCCCGCGGTCCAGCACGACCCACTGGGCGTAGAGCTCCGTCCCGAGCCAGGACGCGTCTTCGGGCACGGGCAAAACGAGCGAGCCCCAGCCCGCGCCGATGCCGACTCCCTCCAGCTTCGGCACGCAGCGCAGGAAGCTGCCCGCGAGGCCCGGGTAGAGGCGCGCCCCTTGGCGCAAGACGCCGCCGGGCACGTCTTGCGTGTTCATCAGGAGGAAGGCCGGCGCCCCGCCCAGCGCGGCCTCGAGCGCCACCGTCAGCCGCGGCTGTCCGAGGCGCGGCGGCTCGACCGCGTAGATCTCGGGGGCGACCCCACCGCTGCCGGCCGTGGCCTCGCCGAAGACCTCGGGCACGCGGGCGGAGTCCGCGTACTGGGAGGGCCGGTCGAAGGGCGGCAGGCCCTGGGCCACGCGCGGGTCCGTCAGGGGGCGCCCGAGGAAGGCGATCAATGAACGCCGCGAGTGCTCGGTCAGGTTGAGCGGGCGGATCGAGGGGTGCTTGTTCGGCGCGTCGAAGTCCCCGCCGCGGTCGTAGAAGTCGACCACGTCCCGCAGGCGCTTCTGCGAGCCGTTGTGCATGTAGGGGGCGCGCAACTCGACGTTGCGAAGGCCCGGCGTCCGGAACTTCCCCGTGTCGGGGGTGTGCTCCGTCACGCCGAATCGCCCGACGTCCTCGTCGCGCGGGCGCACGCCGATGAAGTGGAAGCGGTCGTCGGTGAGGCGCGTGGTCGCGGGGTCCGAGCTGTGGCAATCCACGCAGCCCGAGACCTCGGGGTCGAGGAAGGTCAGGAGCCCCTGGATCTCCGGCCCCGTCAGCACCTGGTCGACCGGCTCCCCCGCCAGCACGCGGTCCCACGGCGTCTGGTCGGGCACGAGGGTCCGCTCGTAGGTCGCGATCGCCATCGCGATGCGCGTCGCGCTCACCTCGGGGGTGCCGAAGGCCTCCTGGAAGAGGGCCGGGTAATCGCGCTCCGCGATCCAGCGCTCGAGCTCGGCGGGGAGCTCCTCGGAGAGGTCCAAGGGGCGCGCCTCGACGATGCGCGCGACGACCTCCTCCCACGTGCGGTCGACGTGCCCCATCTCGACCGCGCTCACGGGCGGCGCGAGCACCTGGGTCTCGAGGGCCGCGCCTTCGCTGAGGACGACCTCGTCGGTGATCGGATCGCGCAGGACCTGGCCGGCGCGCCCGTCCCAGAAGAGCTGCTGCGAGTAGCCGGTGCCGATCACCGAGGGCGCCTTGCGGCCCGTGACCTGGGCGTGGAATCCGAAGAGTGGGTCGCGCTGCCAGTGCCCGTCCGCGAGGTGCCGCGGGACCCCGGGCGACCCGCGGCCGTCGTCGGCGGTGTGGAAGAGGCCGTCGGCGCCTGGGTGGCGGGAGAGGGCCGTGATCCGGCTGCGCGGGTCGGAGCCCCCCGCCTCGGGCATGTGGCAAGTGCCGCAAGAGACGGTGCCGGTGGACGAGAGCTGCTCGTCCCAGAAGAGCGCCTTGCCGAGCAGGGCCTTCTCGGTCGTGACCGGGTTCCCGGGCGGCGCGGGGGGCGCGGGCAGCTGAGCCGACCCGAGCGGCGCGAGGAGCCCGAGGGCCCCCCCCAAGGCAAAGAGGAGCGGAAAGGATTTCACGGCGGCGTCGACGGCCGTGGATCCCGGCGGAGGGAGGCCATCGCATCGAAGCCTATCACGGAATCTCGCCGCCCGCGGGAGTCCGGGGCGGACCGGCCCGCAACGGCTCGGCCCAGCGGCTAGAATGGGCGGGAAGCCGTCGAGCCCCGAATGACCGGACTGACCCTACGCACGAAGCTGGCGCTGATGTTCATCAGCGTGAGCGTCGCGACCTTCGGGGTGGGCGGCTATCTGGTCTCCAGCTCGGCCAAGGACGTCCTCTCCGAGGAGATCGACCAGCGCCTCGAGTTCCAGGCCCGCGCCTACGCGACCGCCCTCGACGGACACCTGCGCCTGCTCCGCCGACGGATCGAGGACTTCGCCTCGGACGGCTTCATCCGCGGTCACAGCGCGGAGCTGCTCGCGGAGCGCGGGGATCCGACGCGCCTCCACAGCGAGCTGCACGAACATCTCGTGCGCAACAAGCTGCCCCTCGAACCGGCCTTCGTCGACATCTCGCTCGTCGGACCGGACGGGGAGCTGCTCCTCGGCACGGCCGCCCCCGGTCGCGAGGCGGCCTGCCCGCCCCCGGGCGTGATCGCTGGGAGCGATGGCTCCACCGGGTTGATCGACTCGGACTTCGGCGGCGGGACTCCTCTGATGGCGATCGCCACCCCGCTCTACAGCCTGGACCGCGAGCGGCGCCTGGGCTCGCTCGTGGCCTGGATCCACCCGGGCGTGTGGATCGTCGACGCGCTGCGCTCGAGCGGAGTCGACGCTGGCTCCCTGGCGACCGATGCGAGCCTGCACCTCGTCGACGGGGGCGGGCGGCGGCTCGAGATTCACGGAGACCTGACGCGCGCCGACGGTCCCTCCGCTGGCTCGGAGCTGGTGCGCTCCGGCTTCGGCTTGAGTCTGAGCGACAGCAGGAGCGAGGAGGCGTCGCCCGAGAGCGACCGCTTCACCCACGACTTCCCGATCTCCTCCAACGACTGGTCGGTCGGCGTGGAGCTCCCGGGGGACGCGGCGCGCGACGCGGTCTCGGGCCTTCAGAGTCGCTTCCTGGGCCTGGGCATCCTCCTGAGCCTGAGCGCCTGCGTGCTCTTCCTCCTGCCCCTGGGCTTCGTGACCCGGCCGCTGTCGAAGCTCCAGGCCGCCGCCCGACGCCTGGCCGGTGGCGAGCTGGCCTCGCGCGTCGAGGTCGAGAGCGACGACGAGTTCGGCGAGCTGGGGGAGACCTTCAACTCCATGGCCGGCGCCATCGAGCAACGAACGCAGCGCCTCCTCACTGCAGCCGAGGAGCTGCGCGCCCGCCAAGTCGAGCTCGCCTTCGAACGCGACCGCCTGCGCGCGGTGATCTCCTCGATGCACGACGGCTTGGCCGTGCTCGACGGTGAAGGGCGCGTGGTGGTCAGCAACGGCGCCGCCGGGCCCCTCCTCGAGGCCCTCTCCACCGACGCGATCCAGCTCCGCTCCCACCACACCTGCAACACCATCAAGGACTCGGCCGACGCCTGCCGGGCCTGCCTCTTCTCCCCCGAGCTCGGCTCGCGCTCTTGCGTGCTCGAGCTCGCGGGCGGCGTCTTCGAGATCCACGCCACGCAGCTGGCGCCCAACTCCCAGGGCCAGGGCGGCCGCGTCCTCCTCTGCCGGGACATCAGCGATCGGGTCGCCCAGGACGAGCGCATGATCCACCAGGAGCGCCTGGCCGTCCTGGGCGAGGTGGCCGCCGTCATGGCCCACGAGCTGAACAACCCGCTTGCGGCCATCAGCCTCTACAACCAGCTGCTGGGTTCCGAGCTGGAGGACCCCGGGCAACTGGAGAACGTGCAGGTCATCCAGCGCAACATCGAGTCCTGCAAGCAGACCATCCGGGAGCTCCTGGACTACTCGACGAACACCACCCCGGAGCTCGGGAGCGTGGACGTCAACGCGGCCCTCGAGGACGGCTCGGACTTCCTGCGCCCCCTGCGCAAGCGCTCCAGCGTGCGCATCGAGCTCGAGCTCGGCGAGGAGCCGATGGTCGCCAAGATCGACGAGATCCAGCTGCGCCAGGTCTTCGTCAACCTCCTGGTCAACGCCATCCAGGCGGCCGGCCCCGACGGAGGGGAGGTTCGCGTGCGGACCTCCCTCGATGGCGGGCACGCCGTGATCGACGTGCACGACACCGGCGGCGGCATCCCGGAGGAGATCCGCCAGGAGATCTTCCGTCCCTTCTTCACCACCAAGGACCGCGGCGAGGGCACGGGCCTGGGGCTGCCCACGGCGCGCCGCATCACCGAGATGCACGGCGGCTCGCTGCGCCTCGTCTCGAGCTCTCCGCGCGGGAGCCACTTCCAGGTCCGCTTGCTCCTCGAGCGGGCCCCAGTCGCTTGAGCCCTAGTTCATGAGCACCAGCACCACCGGCATGAGCGAGCGAGCCGACCTCGGCGGAATCGAAGGCCTGCGCGTCCTCGTCGTCGACGACGAGGCCGACATCCGCAACGGTCTGCGCAAGCTCCTCTCCCGCCTCGGCGCCGAGGTCGAGGTCGCGGCCGACGGGCTCGAGGCCCTCGGGCACTTCGAGGGCGAGGCCCCCGACCTCGTGCTCACGGACCTGATGATGCCCCGCATGAGCGGTTCGGAGCTGCTTCCTTTGGTCAAGGAGCGCTCTCCTCGCACCGAGGTGATCGTCCTGACGGGCTACGGGACGATCCAGCTCGCGGTCACGAGCCTCCAGAACGGCGCGGCGCACTTCATGACCAAACCCTTCGACAACGAGGAGGTGGACACGCTCGTCACCCGCCTCGGGCGACAGCTCCTCGCCCGTCGTACCCCGGGTCGGGCCGCGCCAGGCACGGAGCGCATCGTGGCCGAGGACCCGGCGATGAAGCACGTCCTGCGGCTCGCGGAGCAGGTCGCCGCGAGCCCCCTGCCCGTCCTGATCGAGGGCGAGAGCGGCACGGGCAAGGAGGTGGTCGCCTCGGCGGTCCACGCCATGAGCGAGGCGCGAGACAAGGGCTTCCTGGCGGTCAACGCCGCGGCCTTGCCCGACTCGCTGCTGGAGTCCGAGCTCTTCGGCCACCGCAAGGGCGCCTTCACGGGAGCCGACCGCGACCACGCCGGGCTCTTCGAGCGGGCACGGGGGGGCACCGTCTTCCTCGACGAGCTCGCGTCCATGTCCGCCGGCTTCCAGGGCAAGCTCCTGCGCGTCCTCCAGGAGAAGACGATCCGCCCCGTCGGCGGAGACCGGGACGTGCAAGTGGACTTCCGGCTGGTGTGCGCGACGAACGGCGACCTGGAGGAGCGCATGCGGGGCGGCGAATTCCGAGAGGACCTCTTCTACCGGGTCAGCGTCACCCGCTTGCGCCTGCCCGCCCTGCGCGAGCGGCGGGGCGACATCGTTCCGCTCGCGCTGCACTTCCTGCACGAGGGGGCGGAGACCTGCCTGGGAGCCGGCGCGCGCGTGCCCGAGCTGACCCAGGACGCGATGGACTGTCTCCTGGCCCACGACTGGCCGGGCAACGTCCGTGAGCTGCAGAACGCCGTCCACCGCGCCCTGGTCGTCTGCGGGCCCGACCGGATTCGAGCCCACCACCTGGGCCTGGACCGCGGCCCCTGGACGGCGCGCCCCGCGCAGCAGGAAGAGCTGGAGTACGCCGAGGGCAAGCGCCGCGCGATCGAGCGCTTCCAGCGCGAGTTCGTGCAACGCGCCCTGGAGCACAGCGGCGGGAACGTCTCCCAGGCCGCCGCCCGCTGCGGGATGACGCGGGCCGCGTTGCAGCGCATCCTGCGTCAGCTCGAGGTCGACCCGGCGAGCTTCAAGTAACTCGCTCCCTCGCGGGAGCGGGGTGGGTGCATAGCGCGGGCGCGGCGCTGCATACGCGGCTATGCAGCTCCGCGGCGGGGAGGGTCCGCGGCGGGGGCCAGAGTCGCGGCACGGGGTTTGCCCTGGGGGGGATCGTCCTCCACCGCCAACCCCCGGCCCGGCCCGGACAGCGAGGTGATCCCTTGCCTGGACTCCGACCCGCGCTCTGCGCCCTCGTCCCCCTGATCCTCTCGGTCGCCCCCGCGACCGCCCAGGACCCTCCCTCCGAGGAGAGCATCGAGTTCTTCCGGATCAACTGCGCCAGCTGCCACACGATCGGAGGCGGGCGCCTGACGGGGCCCGACCTGAAGGGGCTCTCGGAACGGGCGGAGCGCGATTGGCTGGTCGACTTCATGCTCGACCCGAAGGGCACCCTGGACCGCGGTGACCCCTACGGGCAGCAGATCCTGAGCGAGGCCCGCGGCGTGTACATGCCGCCGGTGCCCGGAATGACCCGAGAGCTCGCGGGGAAGCTCCTCGACCTGATCGACGCGGAGTCGGCTCAGGAGAAGTCTCGCTTCGCCGGCGTGCAGCTCAGCGATCGTCCCTTGACCGAGCAGGACGTCGAGCTGGGCGGGCGCCTGTTCCGCGGTGAGGTCCGCCTCGCGGAGGGCGGGCCCGCCTGCATCTCCTGCCACGCGGTCGCGGGCCTCAGCGGCCTCGGCGGCGGTCACCTGGGGCCGGACCTGACCAGCGCCTACTCGCGCCTCGAGGGGCGCAAGGCCCTGGGCGCGTGGCTGAGCTCTCCCCCCTCGGTCGTCATGCAGCCCCTCTACGCCGACGCCCCCCTCGACTCGGAGGAGGTGCTCGCGCTGGTGGCCTACATGCGGGAGACGGCCTCGAGCGGCGAGCTCGAGGCGCCGTCGACCTCCCTGCAATTCGCGCTGTCCGGGATCGCCCTGGCCGCGGTCCTGATGGTGCTGTTCGACGTGTTGTGGCGCGGCCGCTTCCGCTCCGTCCGTCGCAGCCTCCTCGCCCAACGCTCCTCATGAAGAACGGCAAGAACCCCTACATCCAGGACCGAGTCGACCCCGCAACGCGCAAGTGGGAGGAGTTCTACCGCAACCGCTGGCAGCACGACCGGGTCGTGCGCAGCACCCACGGCGTGAACTGCACGGGCTCTTGCTCGTGGAACATCCACGTCAAGGACGGGATCGTCGCCTGGGAGATGCAGGCCCTGGACTACCCGACGCTCTCGGCCGACATCCCCCAGTACGAGCCCCGCGGCTGCCAGCGCGGCATCTCCTACTCCTGGTACCTCTACAGCCCGCTGCGGGTGAAGTACCCGTACATCCGGGGAGCCCTGCTCGACCTGTGGCGCGAGGCCCGGGCCGCCCACGAGGACCCGGTGGAGGCCTGGCGCAGCCTGATGCGCTCGCCCGAGAAGCGCGCGCGCTACCAGCGCGCCCGCGGCAAGGGCGGGCTGCGGCGCGTCGACTGGGACACGGTGCTCGAGCTGATCTCCGCCTCCTGCGTCCACACGATCCAGGAGCACGGCCCCGACCGCGTCACGGGCTTCTCCCCCATCCCGGCCATGTCGATGCTGTCCTACGCGGCGGGCTCGCGGATGCTGCAGCTCATGGGCGGGGTGAACCTGTCCTTCTACGACTGGTACTGCGACCTGCCCAACGCCTCCCCGGAGACCTGGGGGGAGCAGACCGACGTCAACGAGTCGGCCGACTGGTTCAACGCGAAGTACCTGGCGGTCATGGGCGCGAACCTGAACATGACGCGCACGCCGGACGTCCACTTCGCGGCCGAGGCGCGGCAGAACGGCTCGAAGATGGTCGTCTTCGCGCCCGACTTCAACCAGGTCGCCAAGTACGCCGACGAGTGGATCTCCCTCAACGCCGGACAGGACGGCGCCTGGTGGATGGCGGTCAACCACGTCATCCTCTCGGAGTTCCACCACAAGACGGAGACGCCCTTTTTCCGGGACTACGTCAAGCAGTACTCCGACTCGGGCTTCCTCGTCGAGCTGACGCCCCACGCGGGGAGCTGGAAGGCCGGGCAGATGCTGCGGGCCGGCCGCCTCTCTCGCTACGCGCAGGAAGAGAACGGGGACTGGAAGTTCCTGCAGTGGGACGCCGGCGACGGAAGGCCGAAGATGCCCATGGGCAGCGTCGGCCACCGCTGGGGGGAGACCCAGGGCAAGTGGAACCTGAAGCTCGAGGACGGCCTCGACGGCAGCCCGATCGACCCCGAGCTGAGCTTCCTCGACCAGCACGACGAGGTGCTGCAGGTGGGCTTCGACGACTTCGGCCGCGGCGAGCTGCTGCACCGCGGTGTCCCGGCTCGGACGATCGAGACCGAGGACGGGCCGGTCCGGGTCGCGACGGTCTTCGACCTCCTGATGGCGCAGTACGGCGTGAACCGAGGCCTCGAGGGCGCCTACCCCGAGAGCTACGACGACGACGCCGTCTACACCCCCGCCTGGGCAGAGCGCTACACGGGCATCTCCCGCGACACGCTCATCCGCTTCGCGCGGGAGTGGGCGGTCACGGCCGAGAAGACCGGCGGCAAGTGCACGGTGATCATCGGCGCCGGGGTCAATCACTGGTACCACGCCAACCTGATGTACCGCGCCGCGATCCACGCCCTCGTCTTCTGCGGATGCGTGGGGACGAACGGCGGCGGCCTCGCCCACTACGTCGGCCAGGAGAAGCTGGCCCCCATGGAGTCCTGGGCCAGCGTGGCCCTCGCCAAGGACTGGTACGGACCCTCGCGCCTGCAGAACGGCCCGAGCTGGCACTACGTGCACTCGGACCAGTGGCGCTACGAGCGCAGCTTCCGGGACTACCACACGGTGCCGGCAGACCAGCCCGAAGACAACATCGTCGACGAGCACACGATCGACTCGAACGTGCGCGCCGTCCGCAACGGCTGGCTGCCCTTCTACCCGCAGTTCGCCGAGAGCTCGATCGACCTCGTCCAAGATGCGGAGGCCGCGGGACAAGAGGTCTCCGCCTACATCGTCGACAAGCTGAAGAAGCGCGAGATGCGCTTCACCATCGAGCACCCCGACTCCCCCGACTGCTGGCCGCGCGTGTGGTTCATCTGGCGCGGCAACGCCCTGATGTCGTCGGCGAAGGGACACGAGTACTTCCTCCACCACTACCTCGGGACGCACACGAACCTGATCAGCGAGGACCTCGCCGAGGGGTCGGTGAAGGAGGTCGAGTGGGTTCCCGAGGCGCCGGCCGGGAAGATGGACCTGGTGGTCGACCTCAACTTCCGCATGGACACGTCGGCCCTCTACTCGGACATCGTCCTCCCGGCGGCGACCTGGTACGAGAAGAGCGACCTCAACTCGACGGACATGCACTCGTTCATCCACCCCCTCTCGGCGGCCGTGCCGCCCTGCTGGGAGTCGAAGAGCGACTGGGACATCTTCAAGGAGATCTCGCGCGAATTCTCGCGCCTCGCGGCCAAGCACCTCCCCGGCAAGACCAAGGACGTGGTGGTCGTCCCCCTGGCCCACGACTCCCCCGCGGAGATCTCGCAGCCGAAGATCCAGAGCTGGATCGACGGCGAGGTCGAGGCGATCCCGGGCAAGACCATGCCCGGCATCAAGGTCGTCGAGCGCGACTACCCGAACCTCTACAACCAGTTCTGCTCCTACGGCCCGAACGTGCGCGAGAACGGCCTCGGGGCCCACGGGACGCACTACTCGGTCACGGACTTCTACGACGAGGCCCTGGCGGTCTCCCCCGTGCACCGCTGGGACGGCGGGACCTACCCTTCCCTCGCGGACGCCGAGGACGCCGCGAACATCGTCCTGCGGTTCGCCACGGTGACGAATGGCGAGCTGGCCTACCGCTCCTACGAGGGCATGGAGAAGAAGACCGGCCTCCCGCTGGTCGATCTCGCCCAGGGCAGCCGCGACGTGCGCACGGAGTTCAAGGACCTGCAGGCCCAGCCTCGCCGCTTGCTCAACAGCCCGATGTGGTCGGGGCTCTGTGACAAGGGACGGGCCTACGCGCCCTTCACCTACAACGTCGAGCGGCTGGTGCCCTTCCGCACGCTGACGGGGCGCCAACACCTCTACCTCGACCACCCCGGCTACATCCAGTTCGGCGAGCACCTCCCGACCTACAAGCCCAAGCCGCAGCCCAAGCAGTACGCGGACCTGACCTTCAGCAGCCAGGAGGGGCGCACGATCATGCTGAACTACCTGACGCCGCACGGGAAGTGGCACATCCACTCCACCTACGGCGACAACCACCGCATGTCGACGCTCTCGCGCGGGGTCGAGCCCTTCTGGGTCAGCCCGGAGGACGCGGAGGAGATCGGCGTGGTCGACAACGACTGGGTCGAGGTCCACAACGACCACGGCGTTGTCGTCACCCGCGCCGCGGTCAGCGCGAGGATCCCGCGGGGCATCTGCATCATCTACCACTCGCCGGAGCGCACCTACTCCGTGCCCAAGTCCCCGCTGCGCAAGAACCGGCGCGCCGGCGGACACAACAGCCTCATCCGCGCGCGCCTCAAGCCCAACTTGATGCTCGGCGGCTACGGGCAGTTCACCTACCACTTCAACTACTGGGGGCCGACGGGCTGCAACCGCGACACGCACATCCTCGTGCGGAAGCTCCCCAAGCTCACCTGGTAACCCCAGCAGCAAGGAAAGAGACCATGGACGTCCGATCCCAGATCTCGATGGTGTTCCACCTCGACAAGTGCATCGGTTGCCACACCTGCAGCATCGCCTGCAAGAACGTGTGGACCGACCGCGAGGGCACCGACTACATGTGGTGGAACAACGTCGAGACCAAGCCCGGCACCGGCTACCCGACGAAGTGGGAGGACCAGGAGGCCTACAAGGGCGGCTGGACGACCGACGGCAAGGACCTCTCCTTGCGGTCGACCAGCAAGTCCCGGCTCGTGCCCAACATCTTCCACAATCCGGCGCAGCCGAGCATGGACGATTACTACGAGCCCTGGACCTACCGCTACGAGGACCTCTTCAACGCGCCCGAGGGCGACGACCAGCCCACGGCCCGTCCCGTCTCGATGGTCACGGGCGAGCACATCGACATCGAGGCGGGTCCCAACTGGGACGACGACCTGGGCGGCTCGCAGATCTACGCCAAGAACGACCCCAACACGGAGGGGCTGACCGACGAGCAGAAGGCCCAAATGCTGGCGATCGAGCGGATCGCCTTCTTCTACCTGCCGCGCATCTGCAACCACTGCCTCAACCCGGCCTGCGTCGCGGCCTGCCCCTCCGGCGCCCTCTACAAGCGCGGCGAGGACGGCATCGTCCTGATCAACCAGGACGTCTGCCGCGCCTGGCGGGCCTGCATCCCCGCCTGTCCCTACAAGAAGACCTACTACAACTGGTCCACGGGCAAGTCGGAGAAGTGCATCCTCTGCTTCCCGCGCCTCGAGACGGGCCAGGCACCGGCCTGCATGCACAGCTGCGTCGGTCGCATTCGCTACCTGGGCAACCTGCTCTACGACGCGGACAAGATCCGCGACATGGCGCTCTTGCCGGACCACGAGCTGGTGGACGCGCAGCGGGAGATGATCCTCGACCCGAACGACTCGACGGTCGTCGAAGAGGCCCGCCGCAGCGGAGTCCCGGACGCGGTGATCGAGAGCGCGCGCAAGTCCCCCGCCTACCGTTTCGTGAAGGAGTGGAAGATCGGACTGCCCCTGCACGTCGAGTACCGCACCTTCCCGATGCTGTTCTACGTGCCGCCGCTCCTGCCGGTCATGTCCATGACCCAGGGGGACGTGGTCAAGAACGACCTCGACGACCTCTTCGCGGACATCGACAAGGCTCGGGCGCCCATGGAGTACCTGGGCAACATGTTCACGGGCGGAAACCTCGGCAAGCTCCGCTACGCCCTGCGCAAGCAGCTGGCCGTGCGCGTCTGGCGTCGCCACGTCACCGTCGGGGACATCGACGAGCAGAAGGCCCGTCAAGCCCTCGTCGAGGCGGACACCACGCCCGAGGAGGCCACGGCGATCTACAAGCTCTCGGCCCTCGCGGGCTTCGAGGACCGCTTCGTCGTTCCGCCCTTCCAGCGCGAGATGGCGATCGAGATGCTCGAAGACCCCCACGAGCACCGCTCCAACGCCGGCTTCGGCAGCCGCGTCTCGCCCAAGCGGAGCTGAGCACGATGGTCACTTCCTCCACCCTCTGCGAGACCTGGGCCGGCCTCTTCCGCTACCCCGGTGGCGTCGGCCACGAACGCCTGGTGAACGACCTCCACGAGCTGCGAGGTGCGCTGCCCGAGCTCGGTGACGACCTCGAGCCCCTCGCGAATTGGGCCACCGAGCGCGAACCCTCGGCCCTCGAGGAGCTCTTCACGCGCACCTTCGACAGCAACGCCGAGCGAGCCCTCGAGGTCGGCTGGCACCTGCACGGCGAGAACTACGCCCGCGGCGTCTTCCTCGTACGCATGCGGGGCCTCCTGCGCGAGGCGGGCGTCACCGAGACGACCGAGCTCCCCGACCACCTCTCCCACCTGCTCCTCGTGATGGCGCGATCCGAGCCCGACGTGGCCGGCGCCCTCGCCCGGGGAGTGGTCACCCCCGCCCTGGCGAAGATCGCCGCGGGTTTCGACAACCAAGAGAACCCCTACTTCTGCGCCTTGCGCGGCCTCGAGCGCTTCTTGAAGGACGCGGCCACGCCGGACTCTCCGGTCGCCGGTGCCCAGGAGGGCCAACGCCATGAATGACTACTTCTGGTTCGGGGTCTTCCCCTACGTCTCCCTCGTGGTGTTCTTCCTGGCCACGATCCGCAGGTATCGCATGGAGTCCTTCTCCTACTCGAGCCTGTCGTCGCAGTTCCTGGAGAACCAGCAGCACTTCTGGGCCTCGGTCCCCTTCCACTACGGGATCCTGACCGTGCTCGGCGGCCACGTCCTGGCCTTCCTCCTGCCCGAGGTGATCCTGGGCTGGAATGCCGCGACCTGGAGGCTGCTCCTGCTCGAGATCACGGGCCTCGCGGTCGCGATCCTGACCCTCGTCGGGCTGGTGAACATCGTGATCCGGCGCCTGCGCTTCTCCAAGGCGCGGCGCGTGACCACCTGGGGCGACTGGTTCATCTACGGCGGGCTGCTCGTGCAGGTCGTCACCGGGATCGCGATCTCCGTCCAGCACAACTGGGGTAGCTCCTGGTTCGCGACCTCGCTCACACCCTGGCTGTGGACGCTGGTGAAGCTCAACCCCGACGTCGGCTTCATCGCTCCCATGCCGTTGATGGTGAAGCTGCACATCATCAATGCCTTCCTGATCATCCTCGTGTTCCCGTTCACCAGGCTGGTCCACATCCTGGTCATCCCCAACCCCTACCTCTGGCGCAAGACGCAGGTCGTGCTCTGGAACTGGGACCGCACGCGAATCCGCGAGTCGAGGCGAGCATGACCGACCTCTCGAACTGGAATCCGGAGGACGAGAGCTTCTGGGAGTCGACGGGGAAGAAGACCGCGACGCGCAACCTCTGGATCTCGATCCCCAGCCTCTTGTGCGGCTTCGCCGTCTGGCTGATGTGGGGCATCATCACGGTCCAGATGAAGAACCTGGGCTTCGACTTCACCCAGTCCGAGCTCTTCACCCTCTCGGCGATCGCCGGCCTGACCGGGGCGACGCTGCGCATCCCCAGCACCTTCTTCATCCGACTCGCCGGGGGGCGCAACACGATCTTCTTCACGACCGCGCTGCTGATGATCCCGGCCCTCGGGGCGGCCATCTACCTGCGCGACCCCGAGACCCCATTGTGGGTCTTCCAGCTCCTGGCGTTCCTGTCGGGTATCGGTGGCGGCAACTTCGCCTCCTCCATGTCCAACATCAGCTTCTTCTACCCCAAGCGGGTGCAGGGCTACGCCCTGGGGATGAACGCGGGGCTGGGGAACTTCGGGGTCACGACGATGCAGATCCTGATCCCGCTGGGCATGACGGCCGCGATCGCCGGCTCGCTGAGCGGTGACTCCATGACGCTGGCCTCGACCAGCGGAACGATCTTCAAGCGCATCCCGGCGGGCTCGGAGACCTACCTCTCGAGCGCGGGCTGGATCTGGATGTACTGGCTGATCCCCCTCGCCTTCCTCGGCTGGTTCAAGATGAACAACATCACCACCGAGGCCGTGACGCCGAACCTGAAGAGCCCGCTGGTGTCCTTCGCGCGGATCGCGTGGCTGCTCCTGATCGGCTTCGTGACCGCGGGCATCGGCCTCTGGGTCATCCTCCGCTTCCCCGAGCTGACGTGGGTGAAGTGGGTCGTGCTGCCCGTGGTGATCGCCGCGACGGTGATCCTGATGAAGGCCCTCTCGCCGGGCGAGATCAAGGGCAACCTGCAACGGCAGTACAAGATCTTCGACAACAAGCACACCTGGGTGATGACGGTCATCTACACGATGACCTTCGGCTCCTTCATCGGCTTCTCCGCGGCCGTGGGCCTGGCCATCAAGTTCATCTTCGGCTTCCAGCACGTGGAAGTGGACGGGGTGATGACCCACGACACGGCCAACGCCAACGCGCCCTCGGCGCTGATGTTCGCCTGGGTCGGCCCCTTCGTGGGCGCGCTCATCCGACCGATCGGGGGGATCATCTCCGACAAGCTGGGCGGGGCGATCGTGACCCAGGTCGTCGCCGTCGTGATGACGATCGCGGCCATCGGCGTCGGCTACTACTCCTCGCTGGCCTACGCCTCGGCCACCCCCGAGGAGTTCTTCCTGCCGTTCTTCGTCCTGATCGTGATCCTCTTCGCGGCCACGGGCGTGGGCAACGGCTCGACCTTCCGCACCATCTCGATGGTGTTCAAGCCCGAGCAGGCCGGTCCGGTGCTCGGCTGGACGTCGGCCGTCGCCGCCTACGGCGCCTTCCTGATCCCCAAGTTGATCGGCGAGCAGATGAAGGCCAAGACGCCCGAGGTCGCGATGTACGGCCTGGCCGTCTTCTACGGGGTCTGCATCCTTCTCAACTGGTGGTACTACCTCGGCCCCAAGGCCGACGTGAAGAACCCCTGACCCCGGGAGCTCTCCATGTCGACGAACCACTGGATCTTCGGAATCTGCAGCCTGCTCCTCGGCGGCGGCGCCGTCCTCCTCGGCGCCGACGTGCGCCTCCCGGGGAACGACCAGGGCTACGCCCCGGTCCAGCCGATCGCCTTCTCCCACCGGCTGCACGCCGGCGAGCTCGGCGTCGACTGCCAGTACTGCCACTTCGGCGCGCGTCAGAGCCGTCACGCGGGGGTCCCGCCGGCCAGCGTCTGCATGAACTGCCACCGGGTGGTCACGGCGGGCTTCGACGCGCTTCTCGAGGAGCAGGGTCGCGCCGAGCTCGAGGAGCGCGAAGCGAGGCCGGTGGTGTCCCCCGAGCTGCGCAAGCTCTACGACGCCTTGGCCCTCGGCGAGGACCTCGAGCCCGTCCCGGGCGCGGAGCCGACGCCCATCGAGTGGGTCCGGGTCCACGAGCTCGCGGACTTCGTCTACTTCGACCATCGCGTTCACGTCGCCCGCGACGTCGCCTGCGAGACCTGCCACGGCCCCGTGCAGAGCATGGACCGACTGCGTCAGGAGTCCGACCTCTCCATGGGCTGGTGCATCGACTGCCACCGCGCCCGGAGCGTCGACCCCCACGCCGAGGCGCGCGCCGACGGCGGACGGGTCGCGGACCACGTCTCCACCAACTGCGTGAGCTGCCACCTATGAGCCCGAATCCGATCGAGCCCCTCCGGAACGCCCCGGCACTGTTGACGCAGGGCCCCGTCGACCGGCTGTTGCCGGGCGAGGACCTGACGCCGTCGCGGCGCGCCTTCCTGCAAGGCGCGGGCTTCGGGGTGGCCGCCTCTCTCCTGAGCGGCTGCTCGCGCGGCCCACTGCAGAAGGTCATCCCCTACCTGAGCGCGCCGGCCGAGATCGTCTCGGGCCGCCACTACTGGCTCGCGACGACCTGCGACGGCTGCAGCGCGGCCTGCGGCGTCCTGGCCAAGTGCCGCGACGGGCGGCCGATCAAGCTCGAGGGCAACCCGAGCCACGCCCTCTCCCAGGGCGGCCTGTGCGCCACCGGCCAGGCCGAGGTGTTGGGCCTCTACGACGCCCAGCGCATCGAAGCACCCGAACGCGCGGGCACTCCCATCGACTGGAGCGCCGCGGACGAGGAGCTCCGCGGGCTGCTCGCGACGGCCGTCGCCGAGGGCCGCGGCATCCGGCTGCTCACGGGGACCCTCCACGGCCCATCGACGCGCGCCGCCTTGCAGCGCTTCCTGGGCGAGTACCCCACGGCCGAGGTCGTCAGCTACGACGCGCTCTCCTGCTCGGCGATCCTCGACGCCCACGAACGGACCCACGGCAAGCGCGCGTTGCCGAGCTACCGCTTCGAGCGCGCGGAGGTCATCGTCTCCTTCGACGCGGACTTCCTGGGGACCTGGATCTCGCCCGTCGCCTTCGCCGCCGCATACGCCAAGGGCCGGCGACCGGACACCCCCGAAGGCTGGATGTCGACGCACGTCCAGCTCGAGGCCCGACTCTCCCTGACGGGTGCCGCCGCGGATCGCCGCCTGCGCCTCGACCCCCGGCAGTACGCCTCCGTCCTCGCGGCCCTCTGCCGGACCCTGGAGCGGCGCGCCGGTGCCGGCAGTCGGCTCGCGGGATGGGCCGAGGACGCCCGCGCCGATGAGGTCGCGGCGACGCTCGTGGACGAGCTCTGGAACGCCCGCGGCCGCTCGCTCGTCGTCTGCGGCCAGAACTCCCTCGAGGCCCAGCTGCTCTGCGCCTACGCCAACGAGTTGCTCGGCAACTACGGCGCGACCCTCTCGATCGCCCGGGCCTCGATGCAACGACGCGGGGACGACGCCGCCCTCGCCGACCTGCGAGCCGAGCTCGAGGCCGGTCAGGTGGGCGTGCTCGTGGTCTCGGGCGTGAACCCCGCCTACGACCTCCCGGCCGGCTTCGGCGACGCCATCGACAAGGCCGGGCACGTCGTCGTGCACACGGCCCAGCGCGACGAGACCGCGGCCAAGGCCGAGATCCTCTTGCCGCTTCCCCACGGTCTGGAGGCCTGGGGGGACGGTGAGCCCGAGGAGGGCCGCTACAGCTTGCAGCAGCCGGCGATCCCGGCCCTGCGGGACTCGCGCACCTTCCGCGAGCTGCTGCACCGCTGGTGCGGCGGCGAGCGGACGGACCTCGAGCACCTGAAGGACGCCTGGAACGAGCAGCTGCACGGAGAGCTCGCCGGCGACGAGGACTTCGCGGCCTTCTTCGACCGTGCGCTTCACGACGGCTTCGTGCAGTCGGCCAAGGCACAGGCCGGAGAGCCCGACTTCGACGTGGACGCCCTGTCGATCACCAGCGCCAGCCCCGGCGACGACGGCCTCACCCTGCAGCTCTACCCCAAGGTCGGCCTGCTCGACGGCCGTGGCGCGCACAACCCGTGGCTGCAGGAGCTGCCCGATCCGATCTCGAAGGTCACCTGGGACAACTACGCCTGCATCTCGCCGCGCCGCGCGGAGGAGCTGGAGGTCGAGGACGGCGATCTCCTGCGGCTGACCCGCGGCGACGGCGAAGCGTCGGTCGAGCTCCCCGCGCTGATCCAGCGCGGCCAGCACGACGCCGTGGTTGCCGTGGCCCTCGGCTACGGCCGCGCCGGGACCGACCGCTTCGCGAAGGTCGGGCCGGAGTGGCTCGAAGGCGAGCCGACCGTCGCCGAGGGTGAGACCGTCGGGACGAACATGGCCCCCTGGATCGAGCTGCGAGACGGTCTGCTGCGCTATGAAGTGCACGGCGTCCGGATCGAGCGCGCGGGCGGGCGCCGCGCCCTGGCCTCGACCCAGGACCACCACAGCCTCGAGGTCCCCGAGCACCTGGCCCCGCCCCACGGGGAGGTGCGCGACGCGGTGCGCGCGGCGACCTTCGCGGCCTACACCTCGGACCCCGAGCACGCCTTCGAGGCCGGCCACCATGCGCCGCCGGCCGAGCTCTGGCCGGACGACCACGCCCCCGAGGGTCACCACTGGGGCATGGCCGTCGACCTGACGAGCTGCATCGGCTGCGCCGCTTGCAGCGTGAGCTGCCAGGCCGAGAACAACGTGCCGGTGGTCGGCAAGGACGAGGTCCTGCGCCACCGCGAGATGCACTGGATGCGCATCGACCGCTACATCGGCGGGGAGGGCGACGAGCTGCACGTGGACCACCAGCCGATGCTCTGCCAGCAGTGTGACAACGCGCCCTGCGAGTGGGTCTGCCCCGTCCTCGCGACGGTCCACAGCAGCGAGGGCCTCAACCAGCAGGTCTACAACCGCTGCGTGGGGACGCGCTACTGCGCCAACACCTGCCCCTACAAGGTGCGGCGCTTCAACTGGTTCGACTACCCGCGCGAGGACGCCCTGGCCAACCAGGCCCTCAATCCGGACGTGACCGTGCGCACGCGCGGCGTGATGGAGAAGTGCAGCTTCTGCGCCCAGCGCATCATGGAGGCCAAGGCCGAGGCCCGACGTGAGGGGCGCGAGCTCGCCGACGGCGACGTGCGCGTGGCCTGCCAGCAGTCTTGCCCCACGCAGGCGATCGAGTTCGGCGACCTCGCGGACCCCGAGAGCCGGGTCTCGCGCCTCGCCGCCCGCTCGCGTTCCTACCGCGTGCTGGAGGAGCTGAACGTCAAGCCCTCGGTCCACTACCTGGGGCGCGTGCGCAACCGCGCCGCGTCCGCCAGCCCCGAAGGAGAGCACCATGGCTGAGGTCCTCGCCGAGACGCCCTTGATCACGGGGGACCTGACCCCCGCCGACGTCACGCGCGACGTCTGCACTCCCCTCGAGGGCAAGCCGACGGGGCTGTGGTACGCCGGCTTCCTCCTCGCCCTCTCGGCGCTCCTGCTCGGGGGCCTGGCCGTCGGCTATCAGATCGCGAAGGGCATCGGCACCTGGGGGTTGAACCGCACGGTCGGCTGGGGCTTCGACATCACGAACTTCGTGTTCTGGGTCGGGATCGGCCACGCCGGGACGCTGATCTCCGCGGTGCTGCTCCTCTTCCGTCAGAAGTGGCGCACCTCGATCAACCGCTCCGCGGAGGCGATGACGATCTTCGCCGTCATCTGCGCGGGGCTCTACCCCGTGATCCACATGGGCCGGCCGTGGCTCGCCTACTGGGTCTTTCCCTACTCCAACGAGCGCGGCCCCCTGTGGGTGAACTTCCGCTCGGCCCTGCTCTGGGACGTCTTCGCGATCGGGACCTACTTCACGATCTCCCTGGTCTTCTGGTACGTGGGGCTCATCCCCGACCTCGCGACCGTCCGCGACCGGGCGCGCGGCCTGCGCAAGAGGATCCTCGGCTTCCTCAGCTTCGGCTGGCGCGGCACGGCCCGGACTTGGTCGCGCTACGAGACGACTTGCGTGCTCCTGGCCGCCCTGGCCACCCCGCTCGTGGTCTCGGTGCACAGCGTCGTGAGCTCCGACTTCGCGACCTCGGTCATCCCGGGCTGGCACACGACCGTCTTCCCGCCCTACTTCGTGATCGGCGCGGTCTTCTCGGGCTTTGCCATGGTGCTGACCCTGATGCTGATCGCGCGCAAGACGATGCGCTTCGAGAACTACATCACGCTGAAGCACATCCACGCGATCTGCAAGGTGCTCGTCTTCACCGGCAGCATCGTGGCCCTGGCCTACCTGACCGAGCTCTTCATCGCCTGGTACTCCGGCAGCCAGTACGAGCAGTTCGTGTTCCTGAATCGGATGGCGGGGCCCTTCGCCTGGGCCTACTGGATCATGGTGAGCTGCAACGTGATCGCCCCGCAGCTGCTCTGGTTCCGCCGCGTGCGCAACAACCTGGCCCTGATCTTCGTGCTCTCGCTCGTGGTGAACGTGGGCATGTGGTTCGAGCGCTTCACGATCATCGTGACGTCACTGCACCGGGACTTCCTGCCCTCGAGCTGGTCCGGCTATGTCCCGACGCTGATCGAGATGGGCTCGCTCGTCTTCGGCTTCGGCCTGTTCTTCACCCTCTTCCTCCTCTTCTGTCGCTTCGTGCCGATGATCGCCATGTTCGAGGTCAAACCGATCCTCGCCCGGCGCGAGCGCCCCGTGGCGCAACCCACGCGGGAGGTCGCATGAGTCGCAGCCTGCACACCGGCTTCTTCTTCGACGAGCACGACCTCGTCGCCGCCGCGCGCGAGTGCCGCGAGCGCGGCATCCCGGTCGTCGACGTCGTCTCCCCCTTCCCCATCCACGGCCTCGACGAGGTCCTCGGAATCCGACCCTCGCGCATGGCCTGGGTCACCTTCGTCGGCGGCGCGGTCGGCCTCGGCCTCGGCTTCTGGCTGCAGTACTGGACCAGCGCCTTCGACTGGCCGCTCAACGTCGGCGGCAAGCCCCTGGACTCTCTCCCGGCCTTCGTCCCGGTCGCCTTCGAGCTGACGATCCTGATCGCGGGGCTCGCGACCGCAGCCGCCCTGCTCCTGCGCTCCCGGCTCTGGCCCGCCAAACGCGTCCCCGCCGGCCTGGAGGTCACGACCGACGATCGGCACGCCTTGATCCTGGCCCAGGAGGACGCCTCCTTCCGGGACGCCGACTTCGAGGAGCTGTGGCGCCGCCATGGAGCCGTGGACGCCCGCCGGGAGACGGAGGTGGAGTCGTGAGCGGCCCCCGTGGATACCTCGTCGTCGCCCTGGTGGTCGTCCTCGCGATCCTCGGCCTGCGCTCCTGCCTGCGCGTGGACACGACCCAGCGCAACCTCGAGATCTTCACCGAGATGTCCTACTCCCGGGCCGGCGAGTCCTTCTCCCCCAATGCAGCCTTGCCGGGGGGCGTCACCCAGCAACCGCTCGTCCCCGGGGTCGTCGTGCGCGGCGCGCTCCCCCTTCGCTACGGACCGGGTCCCGAGGAGGCCCAGCGTGCGGGACGCGAACTCGAGAACCCCTGTGATGTTGCGGACGAGGAGCTCGCCACGAGCGGTCGCGAGCTGTACGGCATCTACTGCACCGCTTGCCACGGTTCCGGCGGCGACGGCGATGGCCAGGTCACTCGCCGGGGCATGACTCGCCCGCCCTCCCTGCACGCGGCCCGCGCCCTCGGCATGGCCGACGGCGAGATGTTCCACGTCCTCACTCACGGCCAGGGAAACATGGCCTCCCACGCCGCGCAGCTCTCGCCCTCCGAGCGCTGGGCCGTGGTCTCGCACGTCCGCCGACTCCAGGAGCGATCGCCGTGATGCAGCCCCATGTCCCCGACCTCCACCTTCCCAGGAACCTCGTCCGGGGCCTCGGCGCCGTGGCAGCCCTGGGAGGCCTCGCCTTCCTGGCGGGGCTCTTCGTCGCGCCCCAGCGCGCCTGGGCCGGCTACCTGATGGCCTTCGTCTTCTTCGTCGGCCTCGGGCTCGCGGGCGGCCTCTTCATCTCCGTCCTGACCCTGGCGGGCTCGAGGTGGGCCACGGCCCTGCGACGCATCCCGGAGGCGATGACCACCACCTTGCCCGTGGCCGCCCTCCTCGGCCTGGCCCTGATCGGCGGCGTGCACTCCCTCTACGAGTGGTCCCACGCCTCGGTCGTCGCCGAGGACCACCTGATCGCCGGCAAGTCGGCCTACCTCAACTGGGGCTTCTTCCTGCTGCGCATGGTCGCCTTCTTCGCGGTCTGGATCTGGCTGACGCGCGGGATGGTGCGCGCGTCGCGCCAGCAGGACCTCGACGGCACGGGGCGCTGGAGGCTGCTCCTGCGGGCGGTCTACTTCCTGCCCCTCTTCGCGATCACCTTCTCCCTCGCCAGCTTCGACTGGATCATGTCCATCGAGGCCCACTGGTTCAGCACGATCTTCGGGCTGATCACGCTCTCGGGGCTGGGGACGTCGGGCCTGGCCGTCTGCATCCTCCTCGCCGTCCACCTCAAGCGCGGCCCCCTGCGCGGCGTCATCACGGCGGAGCACCTCGACGACCTGGGCAAGATCGGCATCGGCTTCGCGCTCTTCTGGGGCTACATCTGGTACTGCCAGTACATGCTGATCTGGTACACGGACATCCCCGAGGAGACGCCCTACTACGTCATCCGCGACCTCGGCGCCTGGAAGTACGTGAGCTGGACGAACGTCACGCTCAACTGGGGCGTGCCATTCTTCGCCCTGATGCCGAAGGCAATGCGGCGCAGCGAAACGGCCCTCGTGCGGATCGCCTGGGTCTTCCTCGTCGGGCAGGCGGTGAACCTCTACATGTTGGTCGAGCCGGCGCTGATGACGGAGGGACCGCAGCTCGGGCTGTGGGAGCTCGGGCCGCTGGTGGGCGCGGGGTGTCTGTTCCTGCTGCTGACGCTGCGGGCGCTCGGGCAGGCGAAGCTCGTCCCGGTCGGGGATGCCGGCCTGGAGGCGAGCTTGCGGCATCACTGCTGAAGGGCGCCGCGGCCGGAGCTCGCTCGGGCCCCGGGCACCTCAGCGATCCAGCTCGCGGGCCGGCCGAAACCCGATCACGCCCGCCAGGCGATCGGCGGCCTGGATGTCCCGATAGGCGACCCGGGCCACGTTCGTCCTCATCGTGTACCAGCCCGCGCCGCGCACGACCCGGGCGCGGTCTCCGTGCAACCACCCGAGGGGATCCTCGCGGGGCAGGACGAAGTAGCTCTCGGGGAAGAACTCGTCCCGGCACCATTCGTAGACATTGCCGATGAGGTCATGGAAGCCCCAGGCGTTCGGCTCGAGGCTGCCGACCGGCGCGTGCGCCGGCCAGCCGTCGTCCCAGGGCAAGCCCTGGATCTCGGAGAACTCCGCCAGGAAGCTCTCGTCGCGCAGGTTGGCGTGGCGGTAGGTCTCCTCGGCCGGCCAGGGGCAAGGGGTCGAGCTGCCCGCGCGGGCGGCGTACTCCCACTGGGCCTCCGTCGGGAGCTGGAGACCGAGGCTCCCGAGAGTACGGGTGGCCTGGTGCCAGTTCACCTGCTCGACCGGGTGCAGGCGCCCTTCGAGGTACTCTCGATTCTCCTCGGTCCGCTGAGAGGGGTCCGCCCCCGTCAGCCGCGCCCACTGGGCCTGGGAAGCCTCGTACTTGGAGAGGAAGAAGGGCGAGAGCTCGACCTCGTGCACGTGCTCCTCGCGCTCGTAGGAGTCGGGGTCGTAGTTGCGCTCGTCCGGGTCGATGTCCTGGGAACCCATCCAGAAGCTCCCCCCCGGCACGAGGACGAAGACGAAGCCCGTCCCCTCCTCGAGTCGCCAGCGACCGTCCGCGCCCCGCACGGGCTCGTCCCCGGACGGGACGTGCCAGAACTCCCACAGACCCGAGTCGGGGTCGGGCCCGAGCGGGACGAGCGCCATCTGCACGCGCAGATCGAGGCCCGGATAGGCGGCGCGGATTGCGGGGAGCGCCTCGGCCCATCGCCGCGCGAACTCTCCGCCCTGGCCGAAGGACTCCTGGAGCTCGCTCGCGAGCTCCGACCGCCGCGCGACGCTCCAGCCGGCCTCGACGCTCATCGCATCGATGGCCGTGGAGAGCTGGCTCGCTTCGAGCATCTCCAGGCTGCCGATCAACTCCCCTAGCTGCCGATGCCACCAAAGGTCGTCCTGTTCACGACTCGACCGTGGCCCGTCCTTCGGCCCGGCGGACGCCGCGGCCGATCCGCTCAGGCGCGCACCCAGTTCGTCCCACAAGCGACGGTGCGCCGGCAATTCGTCGACCAGCCGCTGAGCTCGGCGGATCCAGTCCCGGTGGAGCTCGAGACGAGCCGGGTGAGGAGGGCCCAGCCGGGAGATCTCTTCGAAGAGGTCCTCGACATCCTGCGAAGCCGAGAGCTTGACGAACTCCTCGCGGTGTTCGCTCGCGCGAGCGGCGGAACGCTCGGCCTCCAGGGCGCTCGCGTCCGCCTCGCCGATCAGGTCGAGGTTGACGACGAGGCCCACGACCCCCACGAGCAGCACGGCGACGAAGGCCGTCGCCAGGGCGCGGTTGCGCCGGAGCCACTTGCGCAACTCCGCCCAGGCGCCGGCCTCGTAAGCCGCCACGACGCGGTCCTCCTGGTAGGCCGCGAGGTCGCGCCGCAAGGCCTCCATGGGCTCGTAGCGTTCGGCGGGGTCGCGCCGCATCGCCCGCTCGCAGATCGCGGCGAGCTCGGAGTCCACGCTCTCTCCGCCAAGCGCTCGCGGCGGTCCCTCCCGCACCGCGTGCACGAGCGACCAAGGCGTGGGGCGCATCCCCGGCTCCACATACGGCGGATGCCCGGCGAGCCATTCGTACAGGAGCGCGCCGACGGCGTACACGTCGGCCGCCGGCCCGAGCTTGGAGACCTCTCCCCGCGCTTGCTCGGGGGGCATGTATTGAGGAGTGCCCATCACGTCGCCGTCGAGCGTGAGCACGGGCGAGTCGCCGAGCTTCGGCGTGTCGCGCAGCTCGGAGCTGAGGCGCCGCCCCTCGGCCGGCGCCAGCCGCGTCGCGTGCGGGTCCTCCTCTCCCTCGACGCGGGCGAGCCCCCAGTCCATGACGAAGACCTGGCCGAAGCGCCCGACCATGATGTTGGCTGGCTTCAAGTCCCGGTGAATGACGCCCTTCGAGTGGGCGAAGGCCACGGCCTCGCACACCTTCACCAGGACGTCGATCACGCGCATCCTCGTCCAGCCCTCGCGCTCGGTCCGGGCCTTCTCGAACACGGAAGTGAGCGTCTCGCCCCGCACGAGACGCATCGTGAAGTAGACCCGCCCCTCCTCGTCGAGGCCCAGCTCGTGCACCGGCACGATGCCCGGATGCTCCAGCTGTCCCGTGACCTGCGCCTCCTCGAGGAAGCGCCCCAGGCTCCGCGAGCTCGCCTCCGGGCTCCCCTGGGTCGCGGGGTCGGTGAGTACTTTCATGGCGAGGGTGCGCCCGATGTCCCGGTCCCAGACCTGGTGAACGACTCCCTGCCCCCCGCGCGCCACGGTCTCGCGTCGCTCGTAACGAGTCGCGAGATCGCCGCGCGCGCCCAGGCGCTCGAGGATCTTCGCGGAGAGCCGCGTCGAGTCGTCGTGCGGGTTCATCGCAGCCACTCCCGCGCGGGGCGCACGCCGAAGACCAAGGAGATGCGGGAGGGCGGCGCCTGGGCGCGCGCGCTCGCCCGGGCTCCGAAGGAGGCGAAGGTGTCGTAGCAGGCGCCGCGGGAGACCCGCTCCGAGTGTCCCTCGGGCTCCACCACCGGGTCGAGCGCGAGCTCGCGGCCGAAAGCCTCCGCGTCGAAGCCGTCATGGCACCACTCCCAGACGTTCCCGATCATGTCGTGCAGGCCGAAGGGGTTCGGCTCGAAGGACCCCACCGGGGCGCTGGCGGGGTAGCCGTCGTCCCAGCTCGCGTTCCGGGCGGAGGGCCCGTACTGCCTCGCCGAGGCCTGATCGATCGTGTTCGCGTAGCTGGGGAATTCGTCGTAGGAGAAAGGCTGCGGGCTCCCCGTGCCGGCGCGGCAGGCGTACTCCCACTGGGCTTCCGTCGGAAGGCGCAACGCGTGCCGCTCGAGCTGCCTGACGCAGTCCCACCAGCTCACCTGCTCGACCGGGTGCGTGGGCACGAGGACGACGCTCTCGTCGCCGAGCTTCCAGACGGACGGGTTGTCTCCGGTCATCCTCAGCCACTGCGGCTGGGTGAGCTCGTACTTGGAGATCAAGAAGGGGCTCAACTCGACCTCGTGCACGGGACCCTCGTTGCCCAGCTCGTCCGGGTCGTAGTGGCGACCGTCGGGGTCCTCCGACTGGGCCCCCATCCAGGTCCGCCCGCCGGGCAAGAGCACGAGCACGACGCCGGTCTCCTCGTCGATCTCCCAGCGACCGCCCTCGCCGCGACGCGGCTCGCTCCCCGTCGAGACTTGCCAGAACTCCCAGAGCCCCGACTCCGGATCGGCCCCCAGCGGCACGAGACCCATCTGCGCAGTGAGCCCGTCGTCTCCGTAGGTCGCGCGCAGGGCGGGCAGCGCCTCTTCCCAGCGTCGGTGGTATTCGTCTCCGGCCTCGAAGGCCGCGCGCAATCGACGAGCCAACGCGAGCCGCAGAGGAACGCTCCAGCCGCGCTGCACGCTCGCCGCCAGCGGCCCCTCCTTCAGCAGCTCCTCCTCGAGGAGCTCGAGCCCCGCGATCAGCTTGCCGAGCTGGTTGTTCCACCAGCGCGCTTCGTGCTCCCCCGCGGGGAAGCGCCAGTCCGAGCGTTGATCGACCTCTCGGGCGAGCTCCTCGGCCTCCGCAATCCTGGCGTCGAGCTGGGCGCGCGCCTCCTGTTCTGCTTCGGGACGCTCGAGCTCCTCGAGCAAGGCCTGGAGCTTGTCGAGGGTCGAAGTCGAGGCGCCGGGCTGGGCAACGGCTTGCAGCTCTCGGGCACGCTCGAGGGCGCTGGCCGCTTCGAAGTCCAGGCCGACGCTCCACGAGGCCCAGGCCAGGGTCCGCTGAACGTGGGGGTCATCGGGTTCCAGCTCCGCGGCGCGCCGCGCGATGGCGAGGCCCAGGTCCTCGCTTCCGAAGCTCCCCCGGCTGGCCCGCACCATGGAGTATCCGAGGTCCGCGAGCTGGGTCGCACTGTCGACGGTCTCCAACCAGGGCGGCGCGGGGAGCTCCAGGTCGGCGCCCTCGTAGCGAACCGCGAAGGCTCGCCGCGCGGCCTCGATCCTCCCGGTGAGCTCCCGCAGCTCGCCGATCCTGGGGTGACCCTCACGCTCCAGCCGCCGCTGTTCCTCGGTCCGGGGCAAGGCCCGCTCTCGCAGGCGCTCGCGATCCGCGCGGATCCCGGGGAGGCGCGCGACGAGCTCGCGTGCGTCGTCGATCCAGACCTCGAGCTCGGGAACGAGCTCCGGATGAGCCGGCCAGAGCGCGTCGGCCGCCTCGACGTGGCCCTCGACGCGCTGCAGGAGCGAGAGCTCCAGGACCTCGTCCCGCGCCGCCTCCGCGGCGCGCTGCTCCTGGCTGGCGAGCTCGGCGTTGGCCTGCGCTTCGCGCTCGAAGACGATCGACGACAGGAAGGCGACGAGCAACAGCAAGCAGGCGGCTCCGCTGGTCCCCGCCAGGCCCCGGTTGCGGCGGACCCACTTGCGTAGCTGTGCCCAGGCCCCCGACTCGTAGGCGCTCACGACGCGTCCATCGAGGAAGGCCGAGAGGTCCTCTCGCAGCCCCTCCATGTCGCGGTAGCGCTCGCCCGGATCGCGGCGCATCGCGCGCTCGACGACCGCGACCAGCTCGACCGGCGCCCGGGGCGCGAGCGCCGCCAGGGAGCGCGGGGGCCCGGCCTGCACGGCGTAGACCAAGGCGTGGGCCTCCCGCGGCCCGCCGGGGTCGAGGTAGGGCGCGTGACCCGCCAGGAGCTCGTACAGCATCGCTCCCAGGGCGTACACGTCCGCGGGCGGCCCCATGCCCTCGATCTCGCCACGCGCCTGCTCAGGGGACATGTACTGGGGAGTCCCCATCACGTCGCCCTCCTGGGTCATCCAGGAGGAGTCGCTGTCGGCCAGGGCCTCGCTGCGATCGGAGCGCAGGAGGGCGCTGGGCTCGAGGCGAGAGCGCTGCTCGCGCGTGTCGCGGCGAGCTCCGATGCGCGCCAACCCCCAGTCGAGGACCAGGACCTCTCCGAAGGGGCCCACCATGACGTTCGAGGGCTTCAGGTCCCGGTGCACCACACCCTTGTCGTGGGCGTAAGCCGTCGCGTCGCACACGCGCAGCAGCAGGCCGAGGACGCGCGCCCGACTCCACCCGGTCTCCTCATCCCAGACTCGGCGGAAGACCCGCGCCAAGGTCTCCCCCTGCACGAGCTGCATCGTGAAATATGCGGCTCCCGATTCGTCGACCCCCAGCTCGTGCACGGGGACGATGCCGGGGTGTTCCAGCTGGCCGCTGACCTGCGCCTCCTCGAGGAAGCGCCCGAGGGAGCGGCTGTCCGTCGCCGCGCGCGCGCTCGAAGGCCCCTCCCCGGGGATCCGCGCGACCTTCATGGCGAGGTGCCGCCGCAGGTCCTCGTCCCAGACACGATGGACGACCCCTTGCCCTCCCGAGGCGAGCACCTCTTCGCGGCGGTAGCGGGTCGCCCGGGCTTCGCGCCGGTGCAGGCGAGCGACCAGCTCGCGAACGAAGGCCTCCTCACGCGGCCCCTCGAGGACCTCCTGGGTGAGCGGATCCGGGGCGTGCGCCTGGTCGACGCCCGCGTCCTGGCCGCCGTCGAGCACGCCCTCCAGGGCCTCGCGCGCGCGCTCCAGATGGCGCTCGTCGAGGAGGTCCTCGCGCCCCTCCTGACGCCCGACTTGCAAGAGCTCGAGCACCTCGCGGCGCAGCTCCCCGTCCTCGGCACACTCCCGCGCGAGCAGGCCGTCGAGCTCCTCGGCGTCGAGCTCGCGCGCACGGGCCAGGAGCTCGTGGATGCGCGCGTAGCGTTCGGCTCCGGAGCTCATGCAGCGTCTCGAGTCACGACCCGCTGCGGAGCCCATGGACCTGGGCGGCGCGCGTCGACGCGGCCCAGCCTAGCTTCCATCCGGCGTCGCGCGAGCACGACCGCGGACAACTACTCGCGGGAGGGACCCCGACCAGTCAGGACTGCGCCGCCGGGGTCGCGCTCCCGTTCTCGTCCCCGCGCATCAGGCGATCCAGCGAGAAGCGCCCCGCCCCTTGCCAGACGAAGACGATCAGGGTCACGAGGACCAGGGCGGAGAACTGGAAGTCCATGTTCTCCACGATCATCTGGTCGGCGCCGGCGCCGGTCAGGTGGATCACCGTCGCCCCGGCCAGGACGACCGCGTTGATCGCCGCCACCCAGCGCGTCACGAAGCCCAGGGCCAGGGCGGCGCCGCCGACACCGTGAGCGGCGACGACGAACCAGGCGATCACGTTCTGGATCTCCCCGAACTGGTCGCCGAGCTGGTTCTCGAGCTCCGCCATGTTGGTGATGTAGTAGACCCCCTTCACCATCAGCCCGATGCCCAGGTAGACGCGCAACAGGGTCATGGGCGTAACGCGGCGCGTGCTCGTGCTGACCGTCGTCGGCCAGGCGAAGCGGGGCTCCTTGCGCGTGCGCGCGCGCTCGGCCAGGGCCGAGGCGTGCTCGGAGGCGACCGTCTTCTCGTCCTCCTCGCTGAAGCGCACCGTGAGGGCGAAGAAGGAGAAGAGCAGGACCAGGCCGCCGAGGATCAGGAAGGCGTCCTGGTAGGAGAGCGACTCGTACTTGAAGAGGAAGCCCGCGGCCACGGCGCCCATGTTGCCGCCGGCGCCGACGATGCCGGCGACGGAGCCCAGGGCCTTCTTGTTGATGAAGGGGACCACGGAGTAGGTCGCGCCCTCGGACATCTGCACGAAGAGGCTGAAGACGATCATCGTCCCGATCGCGACGGGCAGGACCGTCATGCGCGAGAACAGCAGCAGCGCGCAGCCCTCCACCAGGAGGGCGATGAAGAGCCAGCGCACGCGCCCCCGCAGCCCCCAGCGATGCCCGAACTTGTCGCCGATGATCCCGCCCGTCGTCCGGGCGAAGATGTTCATCAAGCCGAAGAGACCGGCCACGAGGCCGGCCGTCTTGAGGCCCAGGTCGAACTCGTTGTAGTAGTAGCGCGCGGCGACGTTGTTGATCGTCAGCTCGATGCCGAAGCAGGCCGCGTAGACGAAGAACAGGGCCCAGACGCGGCGATCCCGAGCGGCGATCCAGAAGGTGCCCTTCGTCTTCTCCGTCTGCTGGAGCTCGCCCTTGGCCCGCAGCTCGCGGAAGTTGCCGTTGGGCAGGTCTCGAGTGAAGAAGAAGTAGGCGATGCCCGTCAGGAAGCAGACGCCACCGGCCACGACCATGGCCAGGCGCCAGGAGGCCCCGTCCGAGTAGCCGAGCCCTACGAAGGCGCCGAACACGAGCGGCATCACCATCTGGGTCACGCCGCCCCCCAGGTTCCCCCAGCCGGCGCTGGTCGCGTTCGCGGTGCCCACGCAATTGGGGGCGAACATCACCGAGGTGTGGTACTGGGTGATCACGAAGGAGCCGCCGATCACGCCGATCCCGAGGCGGAACATCAGGAAGCTGAAGTAGCTGTCCGCCAGGCCGATGCACATCACCGGGATGGAGCCCAGGATCAGGAGGCCCGTGTAGCAGAGCCGCGGCCCGATCCGGTCGCAGAGCCACCCGATCAGGAGGCGCGCCAGGATCGTGATCGCGACCGAGGCGATGATCGTGTCACCGATCTGCGACTTGGTGAGGCCCAGCTCCTCCTCCACCTTCGGGATCAAGGGCGCGATCCCGAACCAGGCGAAGAAGCACAGGAAGAAGGCAAACCACGACATGTGGAATGCCCGCATCTGGGGGGTCCGGAGGCTGAAGAGGTCGATCCGGGTCGCCTTGTTCTGGACGTCCATCGAAGCGTCTTGAATCGGAGGGAGGGGGTCCGAGCCGCGCGTCCCGCGGCCGCCGCGCGAGGAGCGGCGGACGGGGGACCTGCCCTCGCAGAGAGGCAAAGGCCGTGCCAGAAAGAGGGCCCCTGGCCGCTCGCGCAGGGCTCCTCCCGCCCCCCGACTGCATAGCTCGCTATGCACGCCGCATACGCCGGGTGGCAGCCGGCCGAGGACCCCTTCCCTACGACCTAGTGCGAGTGGTGGCCCGCCCCCTCAGGGCTTAGACAAGGGGCGTGACGATCTCCCGTCCAACCTTCGCCCCACGAGTCCGATGAAGCACATCCTCCTGACGACCGACCTCTCGGAGGAAGCGCAACGCTCCTTCGAGCCCGCCCGCGCCCTGGCCGAAAAGCTCGGCGCGAGGCTGACCCTGCTGCACGTGATCGAGTCGATCACCAAGGTGGCTTCCGGCGGCATGTTCGCCACACCCGTGGCGGCCATCGATCCCGAGCAGGAGCGCGAGATCGCCCTCGGCAAGCTGGCCAAGCAGCGGGAGGAGTTCGGGCCGGAGCTGGAGGTCGACACCGAGGTCCTGGCCAGCGCCAACGTGGCCGCGGCCATCGCCGACTTCGCGGACTCCCACGGCGTGGACCTCATCGCCCTCTCGACCCACGGCTACTCGGGCCTGCGCCGACTCGTCATGGGGAGCGTCGCGGAAGAGATCATCCGCCGCTCCCACGTCCCGATCCTCGCCTTCCCTCCGGGCCCGGCCTCCTAGGAATCCACCGCCTCGAGGACGTAGGTCCGGAAGTCCGCCAGCGGCTGGTAGCCCAGCCGCTGGTAGATCGCGTTCGAGGTGGGGTTGGCGAGGTCCGTGAAGAGGGTCACGTAGTCGCGCGCGGGCTGGAAGAGGCTCCCGTCGAGCAGGCCTGCCGTGAGCCCCGCGACGACGTTCGAGGCGTAGCCGCGCCCGCGCGCCTCCGGCGGCGTGAAGACGAAGCCGATCGTCACTCCGCGCCGCAACGGCCGCGCCCAGGCGGCGCAGGCCACGGGACGTCCCTCGTCCTCCCAGAGATAGAGGCGCCGCTCCTCGAGCTGGTGCACGCGCTCAGGGTAGCGCCCGGGGGTGGCCTCGGGCATGCGGCACTCGACGAGGAAGTCGTGGATCCAGCGCCGGCAGAGCTCGCGATCGTCGGGCCCCGCGAGGCGCATCCGCCCGCTGGAAAGGCGCGGCGGCACGAGCTCGCTGAGCTCGAAGAGGCGCAGCCCCATGTGGGCGCGTGGTCGCCCGAGGTCCAGCTCGCCCCAGACCTCGGCCACGACGTCCACGACCTCGACCGGACCCGTGCAACCACGCTGCACGTCGACGTGCCCGGGCGCCTCGCGCGCCGCGAAGCGCGCGCCCTCGGGGCTCATCTCGCCGAAGATCACGACGCGCCCCGGCGTCTGGATCAGGACGCCGTCGAGCCCGCCGTCGCGCGTGACGGTCAGGAAGCGCGTCCCGCCGTCGGGCCCGTGGCTGCCCTCGCGCGCGCGCAGGGCCAGGCCCAGGGGCAAGGAGTTCACGGCCTCGCGGGCGGCGAGGTGCTCCTCCGCCACCTCGAGGAAGGCCGCGGCCGAGTCGAAGGAGCGCAGCTCGAGCTCGCCCACGGTCGCCCTCAGAGGTCGTGACGCGCCAGCCAGGCGCGCAGGTCGGGGGCCTCCCAGGCGCCGATGCGCTCGAGCAGGGGCTCGAGCTCCCGGTCGGCGATCAGGAGCTCGCGCACGAAGGGAGTCAGGAAGCCGTGCGCCAGGGAGTGGTCGAGCATCGCGAGCAAGGGGTCGAAGTAGCCGCCGAGGTTCCACAGGGCGACGGGCTTCTTGTGGTAGCCGAGCTGCAGCCAGGTCAGGGACTCGAAGAGCTCGTCGAAGGTCCCGTGCCCGCCCGGCAGCGTGATGAAGGCGTCCGAGAGGTCGTGCATGAGCTGCTTGCGCTCGTGCATCGACTCGACGACGTGCATCTGCGTGCAGCCCTTGTGGTCCACCTCGAGCTCGCAAATGGCACGCGGGATGACGCCGATGACCTCGCCGCCCGCGGCGAGGGCCGCGTCCGCGGCGGCGCCCATCAAGCCCACGCTCCCGCCGCCGTAGACCAGGCCGACCCCGTCCTCGGCCAGCAGCCGCCCGAGTCGCGCGGCGCCCTCGACGTAGGCCGATTCCGACCCCACGCTCGAACCGCAGAAGAGGCAGAGCCGCCGCAGGCTCACGACCGGCCTCCTCGCTCGTCGCCGCGCACGGACTGGGAGCGCAGGAGCTGGACGGTCGAGTGCTGGACGCGCTCGATCATCTCCTGCAAGTCGTCGGCCTCGGTGCGCAAGAGGTCGTCGTACTTGGCGCGACACCAGGGGCACTCCATCTCCTCGAGGTGGAAGTCGACGAAGCCGAGGGGCCCCGAGGGCAGGGTGCCGTTGATCTTGCGCGCCAGCCACGAGCGCCCCGGACAGGAGACGTGCCCGAGCTGCCAGGCCTGGCGCACGTCGAGGTCGATGAAGCTCGTCCCCTCGCGCGTCACGTCCGCCAAGGCCGGCAAGACCTCCCCCGAGGAGTCCAAGCGCCCGGCGAGCTCCCGCAGCCGCTTGAGGGCGCGGAATTTGATCCCCGCCACCGCGGTCTCGTCGCGCAGCTCGAAGCGCGACCAGGTGTCGCGGTTGCGCCAGCCGCCGAGGAAGAGGGCCTCGATCACCATCAGGCGCACGAACTCGCCCTGGTGCCAGGTCTCCTGCACCCAGTCGCGCAGGACCTCGATCAGGAGCTTCTGGCCCTGGTGGGCCAGGTCGTGCACGTGAACGATCCCGCTCGGGGTGGCCTCCTCCCGCGCCAGGTGCTCCATGCCCGGCAGGCTCTCCGAGGAGTCCGCCGGCTCCCCCACGCCCACGGACTTGCGGCGGCGCAGGAAGTCGATCGTGCGGTTGCGGCAGATCCCGAACAGGTACTGCTCGAAGGTGAAGATGCGGTCGAAGCTCCCGATGCCGCGCACCGAGCCGAGGAAGGTCTCCTGGAGGATGTCCTCGCGCGCCTGCAGGTCGGTCACGCGACGCGAGACGTAGGCCATCAGTCGCCCGCAGTACTGGCTCTCGACCTGCAGCCACTCCTCGTTGTCGAAGGCCTGCAGGCGGTCGATGTCGGGGGACCAGTCACTCATCGCCTATCGCTCATCCTCATCTTCGCCCGGCGGCTCATCGAACATCGCTCAGGGCAGCGATGACCAGGGGAACCGTCACGAGCAAGGCGGCGAGCAGGAGGTAGAAGCCGGTCAGGCGCAGGATCCGCCTCGAGCGCGAGGCGCTGGAGGAGGCGATGCGCCGGTGGCGGGTCCGGACGAACTGCCGCGTGGTCGTGAAGGCGCCGTGCAGGATGGCGATCATCGAGCGGAATGTCACGGCCACGGCGGAGACCAGGCCGGCGAGCCAGCCCTCGGAGCCGCGTCGTCGGCGGGCGAGGCTGCCCGCGCTCCCGCCGGGAGAGGAACCCGCGGAGGCCTCCGCGGTCGCCGTCCCGGCCCCCTCGTCTCCAAGGCTCTCCGGCCCGTCCTCTCGGGGCGTGCGCAGCCCGTCCCAGACGCCCCGCGCCACCTCGACGGCGCCGCGGGTGAGCTCGGCGGCGGTCTCGCGCAGCTCGGTCGTCGAGCCGCGCTCGGCGACGGCCGCCCCGGCACCGACCTTGGCGCGCGGCGCGACCCGGATCGAGTCGCCACGCCGGGCGGTCTGCCCCAGGGCCTCGAGCAGCTCGGCCACGTCGGCGTAGCGGGCCCCGGGGTCCATGCGCAGGCAACGCTCTGTGACGACGCGCAGCTCCGGGGGGTAGTCGTCCTGGAAGTCCGGCGGCGAGTCGTCCGGGCGCAGGACGATGCCGACCTGGGACTTGGGCTCCCAGGGCACGCGCCCGGCGATCGACTCGAAGAGCATCACGCCCAAGGAATAGACGTCCGCTCGGTGGTCGGCGCGCCCCTGGATCATCTCCGGCGCCATGTAGTGGGGCGTCCCGCGGCCGAAGCTGAGGGTCAGGCGGCCGTCGCTCATCAGCTTCGAGAGGCCGTAGTCCCCCACCCGCGCGATGTCGCCGTTGAGAAAGACGTTGCCCGGCTTGAGGTCGAAGTGCACCAGGCGCCGGTCGTGCAGGGCCAGCACGCCGCGGCAAGTCTGGACGAAGTAGGCCAGCGCCTCCTCCCGCGAGAGGTCTCCGCGCGCCAGGCGCTTGGCCAGGGTCAGCTCACCGGCGTAACCCATGACGAGGTAGGGCACGCCCAGGACGGTCCCCATGTCCTCGATCGTCACCAGGTTCGGGTGGTCGAGGTTCGCGAAGTGGCGCACCTGCTCGAGCTCGCGCTCGATGGCCTCCCCCTGGGCGCCGTCGTCGAGCTTGAGGAACTTGATCGCGTAGGACTTGCCGATCGACTGCTTGCGCGCCTTGTAGACCTCGCCGAAGGCCCCGCCCCCGAGCCGGTGCTGGATCTCGTAGCCGGGGATGAAGTCCGGCTGGCGAAAGCTGTTGTAGAAGGCCTCCCAGTCCATCACGTCCCTCCTCGGCCGGTGCCGGCGCTCCACGAACGCGTCGGAGGCGAGGAAGACGACATTCTACGCGCCGCGACTCTCCGCCGTCTCATCGCCGCCTCCGCTCGACCGAGCCGAGCTCCAGGGGCGCGATCTGCAAGCCGAAGGGCGGCCCCTCCGCGCCCCCCTGCCCCACGACGAAGGCCACGCGCGCGCGGGGCGGCAGGGGCGTGCGCAGGCCACCGGGTCCCGAGCTCGAAGGCGCGCTCGGATCGACCTCGCCACCCTCCGCGCGCAGTCCCCCGGCGCACTCGAGGACGAGCTCGCGCCCGTCGATCCACAACCGCAAGTCTTCTTCGAGGCGCGTGGCCCGCAGGTAGCGGCCGCGGCCGGGTCCGACGCGCAGAAAGCCCTCCTCGCCCGGCGCCCAGAGCAGGATCCGCCGGCAACCGCCGCACTCGCTCTCGCCCAGGAGCTCCAGGATCGCGCTGGAGCTGGCTGCCTCGGGTCGGCGGAAGACGAAGGAGAGGTTGCCCGCCAGCCGCACGCGGTCCCCGTCGAGCAGGGCGGCACCGCCGGGCTCCACGAGCTGCCCGTCGATGGAGATCTGCTGCTCCCCCTCGGGCTCGACCCGCCAGCCCGGACCGGCGTGGAAGCTCTCGGTGCGCACGAAGCGCACGTGCAAGGGGTCCACGTCCGCGAGCACGGGCAGGTCGGCGCGCCCGGCGCGGGAGTGCCCCAGGGTCGCCCGCGATCCGTGGAGCACGAAGAGCTCGCCCACGTCGTCGATCGAGAGCTTGAAGCGGCGCTCGGGGCCGCGCGCCGCGGGCCGGTCGGCGCTGTCGGCGGCGCGCCGCGTGTCGCGCGAGTCGGCGGTCATGCCGCCGTCCGCGTGGTTTCCGCGACGCGAGGCGGCGCGCTCCTCGCGCATCTCGCCGAGCAGCTTTTCGAGGGCCCCGATGATCCCCGACTCCGCCTCCCGTCGCACGGCGGAGGTGGGCCCCTGAGGCGAAGAGTCGGAGCGCATCCCGAGGCGGCTCAGCCAGCCGCGCGCCTGCTCGGGGTCGAAGAGGGAGACGCGCCCCAGGAGCCGCCGCGACTCGTCCGGCCGTCCCACGCCGTCGAGGCGTGCGGCCTCGCGGCAGAGCACGTCGAGCACGCGCCCGCGCAGGGCCTCGGCTTCCTCGGAGCGTGCCAGGCAGGGGTCGTCGAGCCCCGCCAGGGCGTCCTCGGGGCGGCCCGCCAGAAGCGCCTTGCGGGCCTCCGAGAGGAGCAGTCGCCGGCGCAGGAAGGAGGGCAGTTGCGGTGTCATCGCGTGGCGCCCGAGCCCCGGGCTCCCCCCCTGCGCGGCGCCCCCGCGGTCATTTCGGAAAGCCGCGGTCGTCGCGAGCCCGCTGGCTCAGGGGACCCGCGGCCTCAGCCGACTCGCCGGCTCAGCAGGAGTTGGCGACACCGCCCCCGTCGCGGCTGGCCTCGAGGAAGGCCTCGCGGGCGCGGCCAAAGAGGTCCTCGCGCCGGCGAATCTCCGGGTGCGGGCAGCAGGCGATGCCGCAGGAGATGACGAGGTCGTCCCCCACGAGGTCCTTCAGCTCCTGTTCCTGGGCCATCTGCCCCACGCGCATCGCCATCACCTCCGCCCCGTCGGGACCGGTGCGCGGCAGGAGGAAGAGGAAGGAGGTCTCGTCGAAGCGCCCCAGGACGTCCGTGTCGCGCGAGGTCTCGAGGATGATGCCCGCCAGCCGCCGCAGGACGTCGGGGGCGCATTGGCCGTCGAAGCCGAGCATCACGCAGGAGAGGGGCTCGCCCCAGCGCTGCGCGCGCTTGAACTCCTCGTCGAGCTTGAAGTTCAGGAAGGCGTAGTTGAACAGGCTCGTGTCCGGGTCGGTCAGGGCGCCGACCAGGCTGTCGTCGGGGGAGCCGTCGGCGATGCTGACGAGCAACGTCTCCGGCAGCTCGGGACCGCCCCCTCCGCGCGCGGCGGTCGGCAGGGGCGCCCGCGGACCGGAGCAGTCGGCCAGGGCGTCGCGCAGGCGGGAGGCCGAGAGGGGCACGTTCAACACGCCCGTGGCTCCACAGAAGCGAGCCACCGCGCCGCCGATCTCGTTGCCGTGCTCGGCGACGAGGAAGGTGCGGCAGTTCGTGCGGCCCGTCAGCCGGCGGCAGGTCTCGTAGATGTTGTCCCCGCGCAGGAACTTGTCGAGCAGGATCACGTCCCCCGGCGTCGGGGGCGCGGCGAAGAGCTCCTCGATCGTCTCCACGCCGGCCACCTCCCAGCCCTCGAGCCGCTCCGCGGCGCTGCGGGTCTGCTCGTGGAGCAGGTTGTCGGTGGACACCACGCGGATCGTTCGCAGTCCGTCACCCATCTCGTCGGCCTCTCGTCGCACTCGTCACGGGTCGTGGGGGCTCGGCACGCGGGGCCCGTCGAGCCCCGCTTCGAGGCTCATTCTTGGGGATGGAAGGCCCCGATGGAAGCGCGCGGCGGCCCGAGGGTCGAAATCAAGAAATCGCCCGCGAAGGTACCGGGGCGCGGTCTCCCCTTGAACTCGAACAGGGGCCTCAGCCCTGGAGCTCCTCGATCCACTCGTCGGGGATGTCGTAGTTCGCGAAGACGCTCTGCACGTCGTCGTTGTCCTCCAGGGCGTCGAGCAGGGCGAGGACCTTCTTGGCCTGGTCCTTGTCCTCGACGGCGACCGTGTTCTGGGGGACGTAGCCCGTCTCGGCCGAGACGATCTTGCCCCCGGCCTCCTCGACTGCGAGCTTGACCTGCACGAAGTCGGTGGCCGCGGCGAAGACCGTCGAGTGGGTCTCGCCGACCTCGACGTCCTCGGCCCCGGCCTCGAGGGCCAGCTCGAGGATCGCCTCCTCGTCGCGACCCTCGTTCTCGAGCACGAAGATCGAGCGGAAGTCGAAGAGGAAGGCCACCGAGCCGCTGGCGCCGAGGTTGCCGCCGCGCTTCTCGAAGATGTACTTCACCTCGGGCGCCGTGCGGTTGCGGTTGTCGGTCAAGCAGGAGACCAGCACCGCGATCCCGCCGGGGGCGTAGCCCTCGTAGAGCAGCTCCTCGAAGTCCGCGCCGTCGTTGTCCTCGCCCGAGCCCTTCTTGATCGCGCGCTCGATCGAGTCGCGGGTCATGTTGGCGGCCTTGGCCTTCTCGACCGCCAGCCGCAGCTTGGGGTTGGACTCGAGGTCCCCGCCGCCCTGACGGGCCGCGGAGATCATGCCCTTGGCGAGCTTGCTGAAGAGCTTGCCGCGCTTGGCGTCCACCGCGTTCTTGCGGTGCTTGATGTTCGCTGAGTGGGAGTGGCCGGCCATGGCTTCGTTGCGGAGGGGTCCCGGAGTGGCCGCGGCGCCGCGAGCCGGGGGACCGGATCAGGCGACGCCGCGGGGTCGGGTCGGAACCCGAGGTCGGATCGTGGTGAAGAGCGGGTTAGCGCTTCGAGAACTGGAAGCCCCGGCGCGCGCCGCGGCGACCGTACTTCTTGCGCTCCTTCATGCGGCTGTCCCGGGTGAGCAGCCCCTGGTCGCGCAGGACGTCGTCCCAGGCGGGGTTGATCGTGTTCAGCGCCCGCGCGAGACCCATGCGCACCGCGTCGGCCTGGCCGGTGACTCCGCCGCCATTCACGTTGCAGAAGATGTCGTAGGAGTCACCCGTCTCGGTCGCGCCGAGGGGCGCGCGGGCGCGCTGCTGGCCCTGCAGGGTCGGGAAGAACTCCTCGAGGGGCTTGCCGTTGACGATGAAGGCGCCGGCGCCGGGCTTGACGCGCACGCGGGCGACGGCGGACTTGCGACGGCCGAGGCCCCAGGTGTACGGGTTGTTGACTGCCATGGGATCAGAGGCTCTCGACGAGGGTGGGCTTCTGGGCGCCGTGGGGATGCTCGCCCTCGGGGTAGACCTTGAGGCGGGAGAGCATGGTCTTGCCCAGTTTGTTCTTCGGAAGCATACGGCGCACGGCGAGGGTCACGATGTCGTTGGGGCGACGCCCGCGCATCTGGTCCGTGCTGAGGGTGCGGCGACCGCCGGGGTAGCCGGTGTAGTACTGGTACTCCTTGTCGCTGTTCTTCGCGCTCGTCAACACCGCCTGCTTCGAGTTGATCACGACGACGTGGGTCGCCCCGTGCTCGCTGGGCGTGTAGGTCGGGCGGTCCTTGCCGATCAGGGCCGTGGCGATCCGGGCCGCCATCCGGCCGAGGTTGTGGGCCGAGGCGTCGAAGAGAAGCCAGCGCTCCTCGACGTCCGCGGCTCTGACGTGAGTGGTCCGCATCGAAGTCGTCGTCAACGAGAGGGAGGGAAGGGGCGGGGCGCGGGGCCCCGGACGTGCCGCGGGACGCCCCGGGTGCTCCGCGGGGCGCCGTCCTGGCGCGGGAAGGGCGAAAATCCTAGCGCCCCGCCGCGCGGGCATCAACGCCGCAGGGGCGATTCGCCGCCGGCGCCTCCCACGGATCGTAGCCAGCGCTCCCCGGGCCCCGCCAGCAGGCCGAGCAGCACCTCTTCCCCGGGGGGCAGGCCGGCGATGAGCCAGGCCGGGGGGGGCTCGCCCCCCTCGATCGCAGCGGGGAGCGGGCTCCCCGCCGCCCAGGGGCCCCTGGCGCTCCAGGCGCCGTCCTCCGCGCGGATCCAGGAGCGTGCGAGCTCCCCGCTCCCGGCCCGGCTCGCCGGCAGCGCTTCGTAGTAGTAGATCCGCGCCCCGGGGGCCTCGACGGCCCAGCGCCCCCCCGAGCCCCCCTCCTCGAGGGCGAGCTGCGCGGGCGCCGAGCCCGGCAGGAGCCGCAGCCAGCCGGCAGCGGCATCCTCGAGCTCCAGTCGCCCGCGGGCGCCTCGCACCCGCAGCCAGGGGCCGGCGGCCCCTTCCCCTTCGAGGACCTCGACCGTCGGCCCCGGGACCCGCTCGGGCGGTCGACTCAGCAGCGCGACGGCCGCGACGAACCCCAGGCCCCCCGCGACCCAGGGCCTCCGCCGCATGGCCATGACGACGACGAGGGCGGCCAGGATCCAGGCGCCGTGCAACGCCCCCGGACGCGCTGGCTCGGTCCCCTCCACCAAGGGCGGCAAGCCGCGGCCGACGAGGGTCGGTGAGAGCTCGGACCAGAGGCCCGGGTGCCGACCGCTGCCGGGGACGACCTGCGCCTCGGCCGGCGCCCCGGAGAGGCGCGCGGCGACCGGCAGGGGCAAGGGCGCGTCGGGCAAGAGGACCGGCGCCGCGAATTGGCGGATCTCGCCTCTGGCGAGCTCGAGGCGCAACTCGGTCGGCGCGCTGCCCGCCTCGACCGCGGCCCCGTCCAGCGGACCGACGAGCCGCAGCTCGACCGTCCCCACCGGCTGCTGGGGGCCGAGGGCGAGGAGCAGCATCCAGACCGAGGCGATCATGCCTCCGCCCGCTCCCGCCCCGCGGCGATCGCGGTCGCCATCCAGAGCAGGAGGCACGCCAGGCTCGAAGGCGCGAGCAGGACGGACCACCCCAAGCCCGACTCCGCGAACCCGGTCCCCGGGCGGACACTGCGCCAACCGGTGGCGAGGGGCGAGAGACGCGCGCAGGTCTCGGCCAGGCCGCTCCCCGCTCCGCCCCCGCCCCCGCCCTCGCCCCAGGCCAGGGCTGCGGCGAGGGCGGGCAAGCCCCCGATGAGCAGCAACCAGAGCGGGGCGAAGAAGCGCGCACCGCCGCGGGCCGCGGCGCAGCGGGCCTCCCCGAGCCACGCGACGGCCCAGGCTCCGCCGAGGGTGGTCGCGAGGAGGCTCGCGATCGGTTGGCCCGCGGCGCGGTCGACGCCCGCGGCCAGGGCGACCACCGGCAGGGCCAGGCCCAGGGCCAGGGGCCAGTCGCGCGCCGCGCGGCCGCCGGCGGGCAGGCCGACCAGGGCGATCCAGGGGATCCAGGCCAGGGCGCAGCGCGAGGCGTCCCCGAGGGAAGCCGCCGCTGAATCGGGGAGCCAAAGGGGCGCCGCCGAGAGCCCCCAGGCCCCCACCAGGACGACCAGCCGACCGGCACGGACGGGTCCGCCGGTCACGGCTCTCGGATTCACCGGTAGCCGACCCGCGGACGCAGGGTCGGCGTATCCCAGCGCAGGTCGAGCAGGTCCCAGTCAGTCCAGCCCGGCCCGCCCTCCTCGAGCCCGGCCACGGCCGACATCAGGTTCGCCCACTTGCGCTTGGCGGGGAGCTCCCCGGGGGCGCCGTGGCGCGGAGGCCGCCCGAAGTAGACCGTACGCCCTTCCTCGAGACGCAGCCGCGTGCCCGGCTCGTCGACGGCGGCGCGCCAGGCCTCCTCGGCGTCGATCACCACCGGGCCGAGGAGCCCGAGCTCCGGCCGCGAGAGGTGCCGCCGCATCGAGACCGCAACCGAGAGGGCGTCCAGGTGTCGCTCCTCCTGCAAGCGATCCCCGGGGCGCAGGTCGAGGGTCGCCGCGTCCAGGGGCCCGATCACCGGCAGCCGCCCGCGGCCGAGGTCCGGAGGCCGGTCGCGGTAGCCCGGCAGGACCACGCCGTCGCTCGCGACCGGCAGGTAGTCCTCGCCGAGACAAACGCAGGCCACCGGCTCGCGCAGGCGGATGTCGACGTCCAGGCCGTCGGGCCAGACGACGCGCGCCTCCCCCACCTCGCGCACGAAGGGCAGGGTCTCGAGCTCGGCGACGACGGAGGCGGCGAGCTCCTCGTCGAGGGTCGAGAGCTCGCCCAGGCGCGAGAGGCGCAGGGCGACGATGCGGTTCCACTCCGCCGGGAGCCCCGCCGTGCCCGCGGGCAGCTCGATCGCCACCCTCCGTGGGTCGAGGCGCGTGAAGCCGGCGGCCTCGGAGCTGGCTTGCAAGCGCCCGACGGCCCAGCTCAAGCCGGCCGCGACCAGGACACAGCTCAGCCACAGAGGCGTGGCGCCCCGCCGGCCCGCTCCGAAGGCCCCCGGCGCGCCGCTCTCGATCCGGCCTCCGGCTCGCGTCGCCATGATTCCCCTCTTGAACGCGTCAGCTCCGTCGTGAACGCAGGGGGCGGCCGGGGGTTCGCCCCCGGCCCGCCGCCCCGAGCCCTCAGTTCTGGGAGCTGACCAGGCGAGTCGTCGAGGGGACCTCGCCGGCGGCGCCCAGGCCGGTCTGCGAGCGAGAGGCCTCCTCGATGAAGAGGTCGAGGGTGGTCTGGATCTCCAGCACGGCCTCGCGGCTGAGGGTGATGGACTTGGCGCTGGCCTGGGAGTGCAGCTCGTGCCCCAGGAGGCGCGAGACGAGCTTCAGGTTGGCGAGGTTGCGCTGGAGGGGCGACTGGCTGCGGTGCTGGTTCGGGCTGTCCATCGTGGATTCGGTCGTGGGCTTCTGGGGGCGCGCGCGGGTGGGCCGGATCGAGGGCCGGGAGGGCGGCGGCGAGGCGGAAGGGCGCCGCGCAGCTTCCTTCGCCGGGCCCGCCCTGCTTAGATACCTGGATGGAGGGCCGGTCTCAAGCGCCCGCACGGGCGAGGATCCGCCCGGGGCCGGACGTGAAACCATGAGCCGGCGCGAGGACCGGGTGCCCTCCTCCCCGGGAGCCGTCGAAGCCCCCCGGCGCTGGCGGGGCTTCGAGCTGTCCGAATTCCAGCGCGAGGCGATCGCCGCCCTGCGCGGCGGGCAAGACGTCTTGATCAGCGCGCCGACTGGCGCGGGCAAGACCCTGGTCGCCGAGTACGCGATCCACGACGCGGTCGAGCGCGGCCGGCGCTGCATCTTCACGGCGCCCATCAAGGCCCTCTCGAACCAGAAGTACCGCGACTTCCGCGACGACCCGGGCGTCGACGTGGGCCTGATGACCGGGGACGTGACGATCCATCCCCAGGCCCAGGTCCTGATCATGACCACGGAGATCCTGCGCAACGCGATCTTCGACAGCCCGGACCTCCTGACCGACGTCGAGTACGTGATCTTCGACGAGGTCCACTTCATGGACGACCCCGAGCGGGGCACGGTCTGGGAGGAGAGCCTGATCTTCGCGCCGCCGGAGATCCGCCTGATCAGCCTCTCGGCCACGATCCCGAACCTCGAGGAGCTGGGCGCCTGGCTCGGAGAGGTCCGGCACCACGAAGTGGTCACGATCCGCAGCGACCGCCGGCCCGTCCCCCTCCACCACCGGCTCTACAGCGACCGCAGCGGGAGCTTCGAGCCCCGGGAGCTCGAACAAGTGCGGCGCCGAGAGCGCCAGGCCACCCCCGCCCGGCAGCGAGGAGGGCGGCGCGGCCGGCGCGGGCGACGCGGTCGGGGCCGTGGCGGCTGGACGGGCGAGGACCCGAACCGCTCCCCCGACCCCCGGCCGCTCTTCGAGGAGCTCGAGGCCCAGGGCCTGATGCCGGTGCTCGTCTTCTGCTTCAGCCGCAAGGACACCGAGCGGCTGGCCCGCCAAGGGGCGCGGCGCAGCTTCCTCGACGAGGAGCAGACCCGGCGTATGGAGGCGCTCCAGGCCGAGCTCGTCGAGCTCTTCCAGCTCGAGCCGACGATCGTCGACGGCGAGATCTTCCGCATGGCCCGTCGCGGCGTGGGCTACCACCACGCGGGCATGCTGCCGGCCCACAAGGAGGTCGTGGAGCGCTTCTTCACCTCGGGGCTGATCCGCCTCTTGGTCACGACCGAGACCTTCGCCCTGGGGATCAACATGCCCGCGCGCACGGTGGTCTTCCACTCGCTGCGCAAGTTCGACGGGCAGACCTTCGACTACATGCGCACCCGCGACTTCCTGCAGATGGCGGGGCGCGCCGGGCGCCAGGGGATCGACGAGGAGGGCCTGGTCTACACCCTGCTCTCCCCCCGCGACCTGCAGGAGGCCCCGGTGCGGCGGCTGCTCGAAGGGGAGCCGGAGGAGGTCGAGAGCCGCTTCCGCCTCTCCTACGCCTCCCTCCTCCATCTGACGCGCACCCTGGGCCGCGGGCGGCTGCACGAGGCCTGGGAGAAGTCCTTCGACTCCTTCCGCCACCGGGACGCCAGCCGCAAGCGCCGCGAGCGCAACAGCAAGCTCCAGCGCCGGTCGATCGACGACCACCTCGAGCTGCTCGAGGAGCTGGGCTACCTGCGCGGGGACGAGCTCCTGCCCCGCGGCCGCATCGCCCAGTCGATCCACGGCTACGAGCTGCAGGTCACCGAGCTCCTCTTCCGGGGGGTACTGGAGGACCTGACCCCCAAGGAGCTGGCGGTGGTCTTCGTCGGCCTGATCCACGAGGAGCGGCGCACCTTCGAGCCGATCCGGATCCCGCGGCGGATGCACGGGGAGCTGCGCCGGCGCTGCGACACGGTCTTGACGGAATTGCACCGCCGCGCCCTGCACCACGACCTCGCGAGCGCCCCCAAGCGCGCCGAGTGGGGCCTGACCCCTGCGGTGCTCGACTGGCTGGGCGGCGTGCCCTTCGAGGAGCTCGAGGGCGCCGGGCCGGCGACCCCTGGGGACATCTGCCGGGCCTTCCGCATGGGCATCCAGCTCATGCGCCAGACCCGCAAGGCGATCGACCCGGCCTGGGATCTCTTCGACCGCCTGGGGGAAGCCATGGCCGGCCTCGACCGCGAAGAGGTGGACGCAAGGCACCAGCTCGAGCTGGGTTAGGCGCCGCCCGGCGCAGGGGCTCGCAGCGGATCCCGCGCCTCTCCCAGGACGGGTTCCTCTCCTCCCGAAAGGGGGCAAGAGGGGCCCAGAAATCCGGTAGTCGAACCCCCGGGCACGGCTTAGAGCATTGCGAACGAGGCCCAGGCCCTTAGACTGAGCCCGGTATCGCTGGATTCCGGGCCCGAGGGGGCCCGCGGGACCGCGACCGATCGCCCCTCACCCGATCGCTCCCGGACCCGCTCAACTGCTGGGCTTCGCCCTCCCGTTCTCCACTTTCTCGAGCCCGTCCGAGCCCGAGGCCCTGGGTCGCGACGATCCCCGGGAGCCCACCGAGTTCTTGGAACCCTCGCCGCAGGTCCTACGTCCCGGGACTGCGGATCTCTAGTATTCACGCCACGACCGAGCCCGCGCCGGATCCGATCCCCATCCCACGACGTCGATGCTCCTCACCACCTGCCTCAGCGCCCTGACCGCTGCCCCCCTGGTCACCCCCGCGCCAACGGTCCCGGCGGCCTCGCTCCCGGCCCCCGCGCCGATTGTCGAGGCCGAGCGCGTCAAGTTCGAGGAGGTCGAGTTCGCGACCGAGGACAAGCTCAAGATCCACGCCCGCTTCTACGCCCCGCGCAAGAAGGGGCGCGCCCCGGCCGCCCTCCTGGTGCACGACGCGGGCTCCGACGCCGCCTCCATGGACAGCGCGGCGGAGAACCTCCAGCGCAAGGGCTTCGCCGTCCTCTCCATCGACCTGCGAGGTCACGGGGGGAGCACCAGCGAGGAGCTCGACTGGTCGAAGACCGGCGACGAGACCGCCCAGCGGCAGCTCTGGGCCTACGCCCTGCGCGACCTCGAGGCAGCCACGGCCTACCTCCGCGACCTCGACAACGTCCACAGCTCGAACCTGAGCCTGGTGGGCATGGGCGCCGGCGGCGTGCTGGCGGCCCGCCACGCGACCAAGGACCCCAACGCCCGCGCCGTGGCCTTGATCACGCCCAAGCCGGAGATCTACGGCTACAACATGATGCCCGACGTGGTGGCCCTCGGCGGCCTGCCCGTCCAGATGCTCGTCACGAGCGAGGAGCGGGCGGACGCCACGCGCATCGCCAGCGCGGCCGCCAAGGCCAGCGACGGCTTCGAGTACGTGGACGTTCAGGTGATCAAGCCCAAGTCCGCCAGCGACGTCTTCTCGGACAAGCGGGTGAACACCGAGCTCGCCAAGTTCTTGCGCGAGGAGGCGATGGACAAGCGCTAGACGCGCCCCTCCATCCAGAGGGCTCAGCTCTCCGCCGCGCGACCTTCCAGCGCCCGGCGCCGTTCGCGGCGCCGGGCGTTTTCGCGTTCCCGGGCCAGCCCCGCGAGCTGCTGGATGCGCGGGCCCATGGCGCGGCCGAGGGTGAGGCGCCAGAGGAAGAGGCCGACCAGGGGAGCCCCCAGGACGAAGACCTCGAGCCAGATCGAGTCCGGAACGCGGCCCAGGACCCTCGCGCCGAAGGGCAAGAGCACCAGGAGCCCGAGGGCCAGGTGACCCCGCCGCTCCAGCCGGGCGCGACGCTCGAGGTCGGCCTCCCAAGTCCAGAGCTCCCGCGCCGCCCAGGGCAGCGCCGCCAGGCCCAGCCAACAGAGCGTCCCGGCCGCGTCGCTCGGCCAGGAGCGCCCGGCCTCCGCTCCCAGCAGGGAGGCGAGCCCGGTCGCCGCCGCGGCCGCGAAGAGCACGGGCGCGGCCCAGCCACCCCGACCGCTCCGACTCGAGGCCAGGTAGGCGAGGCCGATGGAGTACCACGCGAGGCCCGCGGCGATCATCCAGCGCCACACGAGGCCCCCGGGCCCGTCGGTGGGCACCACGAGGATCCACCAGAAGCCGCCCTGCAGGAAGGCCAGGGCTCCGACGGCGTGCTCGTCCGGCTCGACCTCGCGCCAGCGCCGCGCGAGCTCGCCGCTGCGCTGCATGCGCCAGAGCGCGCGCAGGCCGATGGCGAGGAGCCAGAGGAGGAAGGCCCCTGCGACGGAGAGCAGGCTCCCCAGCACCCAGCGCTTGCGGCTCTCGGAGCGGGCCGCCTCGCGGGCGCGAGCCAGGGAGCGCGCCTCTGCGGGCGTGAGCGTGCGGCCCGCGGCCACGGCGCCCTCCAAGAGGCGCGCCCGCGCCGCGGGATGCTCGTCGAGGTCCAAGGCCTCCAGCGCCGCAGCGCGCGCCTCGACGTCGTCGCTCGCGAGAACCCAGCGCTGCAACCAGGCGTCCCCCATCACCCGCACGACGCGCGGGTCGCCCAGGTCGAAGCCGAGCGCTCGGTAGTCCTCGTCGTCCAGCAGGAGGCGCGCCAGCCAGCGGTCGCGCGTCGACCGGAAGGCGCTGGGGCGCGCGGCGAGCCGCTCGCGCAGCTGCGACTCGTAGCGCTCCCTCCACGTCGCGAGTTTCCACGCGCCGCCGGACGGCGGGCCTGCTTCGAGACAGGCCAGCATCAGGTCGACGTGATCCTCCCCCCGGTCCTTCGACCGCCGCTCGATCGATCCGGCCGCGAGGACCTCTCCCGGTCGACCGCGGAGGACGCCGCCCGGGAGGACGAGGCGGAGTCTCGTCGGCCGGACTCCTCCGTGGATCCGAGGCTCCTCGAAGGAGAGCTCGACCCCGCCCGGCCCCCAGCCGAGGCGGCCCCGCAGGGCGACGGAGAGCGGCCGCGAGCCGGGTCGGATCGTCTCGAGCTCCCCCACGTCGCTGCCCTCCTCGACGTAGAGCCGCTGCTCCTCGACCACCTCGGGCGTGGGCTCGCCCAGGTGCCACCGCAGCTTGGCGAGGCGCAGGATCCAGGTCTTTCGCGCGGCGTCGGGTTCGAGCAGCGCGTGCCAGCGGTCCGCCAGGAGCTCGGGTTCGGTCGCTGCGGGCTCGGGCCAGAGTGGCGCGAGCGCGTCTTCCGGCAGCCCCATGGTCAGCCAGGCGTGCATGCGCCGCCGCGCGGATACCGACTCGAGGGCGTCGAAGGCCGCGAGCTCGGCGGCGGCCGAAGTCGGCGCCTCACCCGTTTCCCAGCCGAGGGAGTCCTCGAGCTGAGCTCGCAGGGTCGCGGGGTCGCCCAGGTCTTCCCAGGCTTCGCTTCCACCACCGCGCGCGCGGCGCCCGGTGCGCGAAGCGAGCCACCTGGCCCGGGCGTCGCCGGGACCGAAAGCCGCACCGCCCAGCACGACCTCCACTCGGCGCGCGAGGTCGAGGTGCGGAGGCGTCTCCAGGAGTTGCGCCATTCGATCGAGCTCCAGCTCCTCCGCGGTCTCTGCGGGCAGGTCGATCAACTGCCCGGAGAAGCGTCGCAGAGCAGCCGTCGCGAACTCGGAGGCCTGGTCCTCTCCGCAAGCCGCCGCCAGCAGCGATCGAAGCTCCCCCGGGTCGCAGGCCTGGACGACCTCGAGCCACTCCCGGCCCGCGGTTCCTCCGAGGTCGGGAAGGGCTCGATCCGTCGCCCCGGGAGGCAGCTCGCTCGCCGCGGCGAGCAGAGCGACCACGACCCGCGCGCGCTCCTCGACCGCTCTCGCGAGCCACTCGAAGACGCCCGGCTCCAGCGGGTCGGCGAGCGCCCCGCCCCACAGCACGACCCCGGCTTGATGGGAGTCCGCGCTTGGATCGAGAAGCGTGGGCAGCGAAAACCGGGCGAGCATCACCGAGGCCGAGTTCCCCGAACCCACGAAGACTCTCGCGCCCGTCACCGGATCGACCACCGCGTCCAGCTCTCGGGCGAAGTCGTCGAGAGCCGAGCGAACACCCGAGCCTCCGGCCGTGCGCGCCTCTGCCCACGCCAGGGTGGCGAGGAGTTGAACGCGCTGCGGCTGATCGACCAACTCGAGGGCTTCGCGCGCGACCTCTCGACAGCGCTCGATCCGCGCACGAGCGTTCCGCTCCTCACCCGCCGCGAACTGCGCGTCCGCGCCGGTGAGCAAGGCAGCGGCGAAGGGGAAGGCGTGCTCGCGCGCGATCGCGGGCTCCGGCGGGCTCGTGTAGGCCTCTTCGTAGAGCCGTAGAGCCGCGCTCGTCTCCCCCGCCCTGACCAGCTCCTTCGCCGAGCGCAGGCGACCGTCGCGCGGCGATCCGAGCCGCGGCAAGACGACGACCAGAAACAGCCCGACGAGCGCGAAGGCCGTCCAGCCCGCCCCTTTCAAGCTCGCCCGATTCCGGCTCGCGTAGTCGCGAAAGCGCCGCGCCGCCGACGGCGGCTCCGCCAGCACCGCGCGCCCCGACTCGAAGCGCTCGAGGTCCTCGAGCATCGCCTGGGCGCTCTGGTAGCGCTCCTCCGGCCGGCGCGCCATCGCCTTGAGGCACACGCGCTCGAGGGGCGCGGGGATCTTCGGATCGATGCGGCGCGGCGGCGTGGCCTCGCCCTCGCAGACGGCGGCCACGAGCTCGACGATCGACGCGCCCTCGAAGGCCCGCCGACCCGTCAGGCACTCGTAGAGCACCGCCCCCATGGCGTAGACGTCGGTCGCTTCCCCCACCGCGCCGTGCTCCCCGCGCGCCTGCTCGGGGGCCATGTAGGCGGGCGTGCCGAGGAAGTGGCCGCTGCGGGTCAGCTCGCTCGAGACCTCGGCCTCCCGCGCCAGGCCGAAGTCGACCACGCAGGCGTCCCCCGCGGCGTCGATCAGGACGTTGGCCGGCTTGACGTCGCGGTGCACGAGGCCGTGGCCGTGGACGTAGGCAATGGCGCTCGCGACCTGGCGCATCCAGCGCACGGCCTGGGCCGGCGTGGCGGGGCGCTCGGCGAGCTCCTCGGCCAGGGAGCGCCCCTCGATCAGGTCCATCGTGAAGTAGACCCGGCCCTCGCACTCCCCCACCTCGTGCACGCGGGCGATGTGCGGGTGGCGCAGGCGCGCCAGGCTCTTGGCCTCGCGTCGGAAGCGCTCGAGGGCGCGGCGGGCGACGGCCTCGCCGGGGCGCAGGACCTTGAGCGCCAGGTGACGGTCGAGGCTCTTCTGGCGCACGCGGTAGACGACGCCCATTCCGCCGCGGCCGAGCTCGCCCTCGAGCTCGTAGTCCGCGGGCAAGGCGGGCGGCGGCAGCTCGCCCGCGTCCTCGGGCTCGGCGTCCGCGGCCAGCAGCTCGACAGCGCGCCGCGCGCGGGCGACTTCGGCGAGCTCCAGGTCGAAGCGCGCGGCCCAGACGGAGTCCGGGAAGGCGCGGCCTTCGGCCTGGGCGCGCTCGAGGGCCTCGCCGAGGCGATAGAGGCGCTCCTCGCGATCCTCGTTCACGCTCCCTCCTCCGACAGCTCGCTCCCGACCGCCGCCGTCGCGCGGGCGACGAGGCGCCGCGCGCCGCTCTCGCTCGTCCCCAGCTCGCGGGCGATGCGGGCCGCGCTCCAGCCGCTGAAGTAACGCAGCAAGAGGGCCCGGCGCTGCTCCTCGGGCAAGGCCTCGAGAGTGCGAGCGAGGCGCTCGTGGCGCTCGCCGCGGTCGGCGGCGGTCGCGGGGCCGGTGGCCGAGAGGCGGGCGCGCTCGAGCACCTGCCCGAGCTCCTCCGCCTCCCCGGGCGGCCGGCGCTTCCGGGCCCCCTCCCGCTCGGCGCCATCCCGCAGCCGGTTCTCGGCCACCGCGCAGAGCCAGCGGGCGAAGGAGCCGGGTCCCCGGGGCTCGAAGCTCGCCAGGGAGCGGAAGGCCTCGAGGCAGGTCTCTTGCACGACATCGGCCAGATCCAGACGCGCGGCGAGGGCCGGGGAGAGCCGCAGGCGCACGTAGGTCGTGAGTCGCGGCAGGTGGCGCTCGAGGAGCTGGCCGAAGGCCGCCGCCTCGCCCGCGCGGGCGCGGCTCAGCAGGTCGGCGGTGCCGGTGTGCAGGGGATCCTGGGGCCTTCTAGATTCCATCGGGGGGGAGCAGAGGGAGCGGGCGGGCCGCCCGCCAGGGATTCTCGCATTTTCCGCGCGAGCCCCGCGGTGACGCAGCGCGCCGCGAAGGCGAGAGGCGCGCCTTGATCCGCAACCGCCGCGTGCTTCAATCGGTCCGCTCCGCCGAGCCCCTGCCAGCGCCCGCCCCTTGCCGACGCCGATCCGAGCCGCCGAAGCGGCACCGGACCGCCTGGGAGACGTCTCCGAGGCCATCCGGCGCACCTTCGGCTTCGAGAGCCTGCGACCCCTCCAGGACCGCGCCATCCGCGCCGCCCTCGAGGGGCGCGACGCCCTCGTCGTGATGCCGACCGGGGGCGGCAAGAGCCTCTGCTTCCAGGCCCCGGCCCTCGTCCAGCCGGGGCTGGTGGTCGTCGTGTCGCCCCTCATCTCCCTGATGAAGGACCAGGTCGACGGCCTGCTCGCCAACGGGGTCGCGGCCGGCATGCTCTGCTCGGCGCAGACGCCGGAGGAGCGGCGGCGGGTCTACGAAGGACTCGAGGCCGGCGAGCTGCACCTGCTCTACGTCGCCCCCGAGCGCCTCGCGATGGACGGCTTCCTCGAGCGCCTCGAGGCCTTCGGCATCGTGTCCCTCGCGGTGGACGAGGCCCACTGCATCAGCCACTGGGGACACGACTTCCGCCCCGAGTACCGCCAGATCGGGGAGCTGCGCCGGCGGCGGCCGGAGCTTCCGATCCAGGCCTTCACGGCCACCGCGACCCCGGCGGTCCAGCGCGACATCCAGAGCCAGCTCGGGCTGCGCGAGCCCGAGGTCCTGATCGGCGACTTCGACCGGCCGAACCTCACCTACCGCGTGCGCCCGCGCCGCCACCTCGCGGACCAGGTGCGCGAGGTGATCGCGAACCACGCGGGGGAGGCCGGCATCGTCTACTGCCTCTCTCGCAAGGACGTCGAGAAGCTCGCGGGGGAGCTGCAGGGCTCCGGCGTGTGCTGCGAGCCCTACCACGCCGGCATGGAGGCCGAGCGCCGCAACCGGGTGCAGGACGACTTCCAGGCCGAGCGCATCGACGTGGTCGTCGCCACGGTCGCCTTCGGCATGGGCATCGACCGCACGGACGTGCGCTTCGTCGTGCATGGGAGCCTGCCCAAGGGCGTCGAGCAGTACAGCCAGGAGACGGGCCGCGCCGGCCGCGACGGGCTGCCCGCGGACTGCGTGCTCTTCCACTCCGGGGGCGACTATCACAACTGGAAGCACCTCATGGAGCGTTCGGCCCAGGAGGCCGCCGAGCGCGGCGTCGAGACGGCCGAGGAGGAGCGCGACGCGGGCTTGAAGCGCCTCGGCCACGTCTGGGGCTACGCCACCGGCGCGGTCTGCCGCCACGTCTTCCTGCTCGAATACTTCGGCCAACGCGCGCCCGCGACGATGCGCGAAGCGGGCTGCGGCGCCTGCGATGTCTGCCTCGGCGAGCTGCAGCGCGTCGAGGAGAGCGTCGAGATCGCGCAGAAGATCCTGTCGTGCGTCGTGCGCTGCGACCAGCGCTACGGCGCGGCCCACGTGACCGACGTGCTGCGCGGCGCGGACACGGCCCGCATCCGGCAGACGGGTCACGACCAGCTCACGACCCACGGCCTGCTCTCGGGATACTCGGCCTCGGAGGTCCGCGGCTGGATCGAGCAGCTCGTGGGCAGCGGCCTGCTCGCGACCACCGGCGGCGCCTACCCGACGCTCTACCTGACCCGTGAGGGGGTGGCGGTGCTGCGCGGAGAGCAGGAGGTCGAGCTCTACGTCACCCAGCGGCCGAAGGGCGCCACGAGGAGCCGGGGCAAGGCCGCCCAGAGCGCCGCGGCCGAGGCCGGGCTCGAGGCGGACGAGGCCCTCTTCGAGCACCTGCGCGAGTACCGCCGAGAGCTCGCGCGGGAGCGCGGCGTGCCCCCCTACCTGATCTTCAACGACCGCACCCTGGCCCTGCTCGCGGCGGTCAAGCCCGGGGACGAGGCCGCCCTGCTCGGCGTCAAGGGCGTCGGGGAGAAGAAGGCCGCGGACCTGGGGCCGCTGTTCCTCGAGCGCATCGCGGCCTTCGAGGCCGGGCGGGAGCCGACGCAGGGGACCGAGGGTTCGGAGTGAGGATCCGTCGCGGCCGGGTCACGCCGGCGCGCGACTTTCGTAGGCTGCGCCTTCGACCCGCGGGAGCCCGACCCGCGACTCCTGCTCCGCGAATCGACTCCGACCCCGACTCCTTCCCGAACATGAAGCTCTCCTCCCTCACCGCTGGAACCGGCGGCCTCGCCGTCCTGCTGCTCGCTCTCGGCACCTGGACCCCCGCCGACGCCGGCGCCCCCGTTCCCCCCGCTCCGGTCTCCACCGAAGCCGTCACCTTCCAGGTCGACTCGGGACACTCCTCCGTGCTCTTCAACGTCAAGCACATGGAGGTCTCCCACTTCTACGGCCGCTTCAACCGCGTCGAGGGGGAGATCGTCTACGACGAGGCGAAGCCCGAGAGCTCCTCGGTGAAGATCGAGATCCCCGCCAACTCGATCGACACGAACTCCGAGAAGCGCGACCAGCACTTGCTCAGCCCCGACTTCCTCGACGCCAAGCAGTTCCCGCGCCTCAAGTTCACGAGCACGAAGGTCGAGCGCGACGGCGCCCTCTGGAAGGTCACGGGCGACCTCGCCTTCCACGGCACCCAGCAAGAGGTCACCTTCGACATGGAGGTCACCGGCGAGGGCGAGGCCCGCGGCGGCGGCAAGCTGATGGGCTTCCTCGCGACCTTCGAGATCGACCGCACCGAGTGGGGCATGGAGTACTCGGTGGGCCCGATCTCCAAGGAGATCGAGATCACCGTCAGCCTCGAGGCCAAGAGCAGCTGAGCGCGCGCCGCGAGCGAGCGTGGATCCCACGACCCTCTTGCTCGAGGGCGTCCTGGCGCCGGCCGTCCTCGCGGGCCTCCTGCTCGCCCTCGGCTGGCGCGCCTGGCGCCGTGAGGCGCCCGGGGATGCTCGGCGCCGTGAGGCGCCCGGGGATGCTCGGCGCCGTGAGGCGCCAGGCGTCGACGGCCGCTGGATCGGCGGCCCGGCGCTGGCATTCGGCTTCGGCCTGACCTTCTACTTTCTATCCGGGTGGCCCGCGAGCCCCCTGCCCGACTCGCCGCGTACCCCGACGGGCCTCGACTGGCTGGCCTGGCTGTGCCTGCCGGTCGGCCTCCTGCTGGCCCTCGAGGGGCGGCTCGGTCGCCGGCGGCACCTCCTGCGGGGCCTGGTGGCGGTCGTCGCCCTGCGCCTCGTCCTGACGAACGCCTTCGCGAACATCTGGGAGCCGGGCGAGGGCTGGCTCTGGCTCGCGGGCCTGACGATCCTGCTCCTGCTGCAGTGGGCCGCCCTGGCGCGGGCCACGAGGCGCCCTGGAGCCTCCGGGCCGCTCCTGCTCTGGATCCTCGCGACCGGCCTCGCCGTCCTCGCCGGCCTGACGGGCAGCGCTCGCATCGGCCAGCTCAGCGGCGGGCTCGCGGCCGGCCTCGGCGCGGCCCTCGTGCTCGCCTGGTGGCGGCCGCGCCTGGCGCTCGAGGGCAGCGGCGCGGGCCTCGTGATCGTGCTGCTCTTCGGCCTCGGCCTCAACGCGTACTTCTTCAGCTACACGGAGGGCCTGGACGTCGCCCTCCTCGCCGCGGCGCCCTTCGCCGCCCTCGTCGCCGAGCTCCCGCCCCTGAAGCGCCTCGCCCCGTCGAAGCGCACGGCGGCCCAGGCTGTCTGCGCCCTCCTGCCGATCGCCGTCGCGCTGATGCGGGCGGGGATGGCGTTCGTCGCGGCGCAGGAGGAGGCGGGCGACTACTACTGAGAGAGCGGAAGAACGACCGGAGCCGGAGGACTTGGATCCCCCGGCCCCGTGCGTGCACCGGCCCTTTGAGCCGGCCGTGCTCAGGCGTCAGGGCAGGATCGTCATCTGCACCAGGTCCTGGGAGAGGGTCCGCGGGCGCAGGCCCAGACCCTGCAGGTGCACCGTGACCCCGATGAACTGGGGGTCGGAGGTGACGGGCGTCTGGGTCCAGGCGATGCCGTCGGGGCCCGCGGTGGCGGTCCCCTGGAGGAAGAACATGCTGGACTCGTCGAGGCGCAGGTAGCCCATTCCATTGATCAGGCGCGGCTCGGAGGCGACGGCCAGGGAGCCCATGACGCGGCCGACGCCGCCTTCGCCGAGGGGCTGGCTGAAGACGACGCTGCCGCCCGACTTGGGGACGCCGTGCATCCTGAAGTCGCTCTCGCTGGCCTCGAACAGATAGAGGCCCCCACCGCTGCCGAACTGGGAGGCGTGGGCACCCTTCGCCGCCACCGCGACGTGACGTCCATTCGGCGAGAGATCGAGGTCGATGACCGAGCCCGGGAGATCGCAGGTCGCGCTCACTCCACCGATCTCCCGGTCGAGGATCACGACCTCGGGGCAAGCGCCGGCCTCATCACCCCAGAGTCCGACGGCGACCACGCATCCGTCCTCGGAGAGCTCGATGGCGGAAGCCGTGTTGGCGAAGGTCCCACCGAAGGTCAGCAGGTGATCCAACTCCGAGGTGAGCCCCTGAGCCTCGAAGGTCCGGATTCGAGCTCGTCCCGGGTTCGCGAAGAAATTCGTGGCGATGGCCACGGTCGTGCCGTCTTCGGAGACCGCCACGGCCGGGGTATAGGTTCCTCCTGCCAGGCTCAGCACGTCGGGCCCCGAGTAGCTCGATCCGTTCCAGTGATAGCTGTGCAGGAGCCCGCCCGAGACGGTCGCGATCACTTGGCCGTCGCCGGAGATGTCCAATCCACCGTGGAACGCGCTCCCGAAGTAGTAGGTGTTGAACACGACCCCGCCGGTGTCCAGGTCGATCACCTTGAAGGTGTAGGAAGAGCGCGTGACCATCCTTCGACCGTCCGAGGACATCGCGACTCCGTCACAGGGGCCCACGGTGTCGATCGCGTGGGTCATCACAGGAGTCGAGCTGTGGGGCTCGAAGACGTCGAATACCGTCACGGCACCAGCGACGTCGTAGATGCTCGTCACGATCCGGCTTCCGTCTTCCGAGACGAAGACGTGCGTGTCGTCGTGACTCGAGATGAGGACGTCGGACTCGAACACCCAATCCGATTGGGTGGAGCCGGACGAGTACTTGCGCAAGACTGGGCGCCGCCACGTCATCGTCTCGTCCACGTACTCCTGGTGAAGGGCGACATGGACCGTTCCGCGGGCCGAGGAGTCCACTCTCCGCACGTGGTTCCAGAGGTCTTCTTCATCGGCCCAAACAGGCGTGGGCGGATTCGAGTCGTACGAGGAGAGCAGGATCTTCCGGTTGTCGAAGAAGCCGTACTCCGAGAAGACCTCGCTGCCCCCCGCGCCGAGAGAGACGGTCTCCGGTTGCCAAGACCCGTCGCTGGGCAGGGTCCAGATCGGGTCCAAGCCTTGGGCCATCAGCGGCCCGGACGCGAACGCAAGTGCGAGGCCGGCGCCCGTGGAGGCGCACACCATCCTCATGGATTCCCTTCGATTCATGCTCCCAATCCCAGGTCGATGCCTTCGCGGCCGGTCCCATCCGGCCGTTCCCAGCACCCCTGTCGGTCGCTCGCTGGCCCACTCTGAGGCGAATCTAAAAAGAAACTCCTAGGGACGCGTTCGGTCCCCGGAGAGCCTCCAGACCGCTCTTGGCCGCCCCCAAGGGCCCTCAGAGGCGATTCCGGCCCTGAAAAGGGGGCGGCGCGATCCCGGCCGAAGCCTGGATCGCGCCGCGCGAGTCGAGTCGAAGGCCGGGTCCGTACCCGGGCCCGCCGGACGTCAGGGAACGAGAGTCAGCTTGACCCAGTCCCGGGAGAGGACGCCGTCGTCGAGGTTGACGGCCTGGACGTACAGAGTCGAACCGACGCCGCCCCAGCTCGGGTCGAGCTCCAGGGGAGTAACCGCGACGTACTCTGCACTGGCGACGGACGGGGGAAGCTCGACGAGGGTCTCGGGATCGAGGTAGAGCGCCCCGGCGCCGAATTCCGAGTCGATGAGGGGAGCCTCCAACAACGAAGTGGACACCAGGACCTGGCTGCTCTTGCCTTCCCGCAATTGGTGTTCGACACCAACGGCCTCGCCGGTCCTGGGGATGCCGCTGACTGCGACGTCGACCAGGCCGATGCGATAGAGAGAGACGGAGCCGCCTCCGCCCCAGACGTTCGCGTGAACGCCCTTCGAAGCGACGGCCAGCCACTGGCCATCCGACGAGAAGTCCATCGCGTTCACCGAACCGGGCAGGTGAGCGGCGAAGAGCGGTACATCGGACTCGACGCTGTACACCGAGACTTCCGGGATCAGCTCTTCCTCGTCCCCCCACAGACCGATGGCGAAGCGCTCACCCAGGGCGTCGACCTGAATGTCCTCGATCAGGTTCTGATGGTTTCCTCCGCCTTCCAGCAACAGCTCGAGTCCGGGCGCGGGCTGCTGCTCGAGGTCCACCACGACGATCCGCGCATCCTGGAGCTGACCGGGCTTCTGGAATCCCGCGACGAGCGTCGACCCATCTTCGGAGAGCGTCGGGCAACGCAGCCGGAAGGCAGGCGGTAGGTCGAAGGAGAAGGAAGTGGAGAACGCTCCAAGGTCGTCTCGCTCCACCACGGTCATGGCGCCGGGTGTCCCGAAAGCCACTCTGGAACCGTCAGCAGCGATGGAGACCCCACCGTGTTGAGGCTGGCCGAGCGTCAAGAGCTCGAAGGCGACGTTGCGGCCCAGTAGGTCGTAAACGAGGACCTTACGCGGTGAGGAAACGACGAGCGTGGAGCCGTCGGTCGCGAGCTCCGCCGACTCGAATCTGACGAGAGTGTCGAGAGCGTCCTCGTACACCGGAACGTTGGATTCGGGCGAAAAGACCGAGATCCGCGTCCTGCCCTGGAACTGGTCATACACCAGCAGGACGATCGTCTGCCCGTCCCCCGACAATCCCACCCACGAGGAATCCCCGGCAGAGGTGAGAATGTCGGACTCGAAGCTCCACAGGGGCACCGTGCTGGAAGAGGCGTAGTGCCTCAGGACGGCGCGCTGGTGGTAGAAGTTCGAGTCGGCGTACTGTTGGTGAAGAGAGAGGTGGGCGTCATCCGAGGTCGAAGAGGCGACCTGGCGCTCGAAGTTGTGCTCGACGATCTGATCGGACCAGACGGGTGCGACCTCCGCGCTCGAGTGCCCCGAGAGCAGCGCCACTCGGTTGACGTAGAACCCGAACTCCGTGAGGACCTGGGTCCCCTCGTTTCCGAGCCCGACCGTCTCCGCCACCCAAGAGTCGTCGCTGGTCATCGACCAGACGAGCCCTTGCTGTGCCGAGCTCATCGCATGCAGGGATCCGCCGGGCCTCAGGACGAGATCCGAGCTCGACCGCGCGCGGCGAACCTGGAGCCCACGTCCGTCGGATTCGGCCCAACGTCGCTGAACAGGGGTCACGGCCGAGACCTGCGCGAGAGCGTCGGGCATGCTCGCGAAGCACGCCAGGCCGGTGGCGATGGGTAGGAGGAGCGAGAGCCGGGAGTGGGGGTTCACGGGTAGATTGGCAGATAGACCGGGAGACTCGTGGGGGAAGCGCAGGTCGGCGAGGGAGACGACCGAGCGCAAGACGACCGGTGATACTGGGACTCATGCGAGAGTGCAATAGGGCGGTTCTGCGGCGGTTTTTCCTGAGGAGAGCGGAAGCGCGGGATACCGAGCCACTTCAAGAACTTTCATTTGCGATGTCACCGTGACTCGGCTGGCGAATTGCAACACCCTATCGCCCCGATGAAACCGCCCGGGACGCCGCTCGCGAAGGACACCGGAGAACAAGAAGCGGTTTCCTAGTAGTCGCCCGTCCACCCGGCTGTCGAGGCATCGAATCTCCATCCGGGACGCTCGCGGCCGGCGTCGAATTCGGACTCCCACGGCCTTCCTACCACCCCGCTGGCGAGATACGATCACCGCACTCGGTGGGCCCCTCGGGCACCCACTGGGCGTCACCGCATCCATCGCCTCCGAAGGGCGCAATCACGGCCTTTTGGCCGTCCAGATGCCTCGGGGGCCCGCTGATTCCAACACCTCGATTCCACCGCAACCTCGTCGAAGGAGGCGCTGGTGACTCGCAGCAATCCGCTTCACCACAATCTCCAGGCGAGGTCCGACCTCGCCAGCCCGAGGCCTTCCGAATTGCCCACTATGGTCGATCTCATTCGCTTTCCCTTGGGAGTGGCCTTCCTGGGCCTGCTCACGGCCCCCATCAGCGTCGCCCAGGGCAATGCAGGCAACACCTCGAACCTCCGGATCACCGCCGCCCCAGCCGCCATCGGAGGCGGCGTGGGTCAGTGTCCGGACGGTACGACTCCGCTGTCCGACACGCAGTCGGGCTGCCACCCGCCCAACTGCGGCAACATCAAGCAACTGGATTGGGGGGTCCCGGTTCCCGAGCTGGTCACCATCCCGAAGTTCGATCCGAGCTTGGGAACGCTGATCCAGGTCGAGTTGACGGCCAAGGTCCGCTACGCCGGCAACCTCTGTGTCGACAACACCTCGGAGAATTGCTGCACGGTCGACGTCCAGCCGCGGGTGCAGGTGTTCGTCGAGGCCAACCCCGCCCTGCCGGGCGTCTCGACGATCCTGGTGGACGACCTCGTCTCGATCTTCACGCCCGGCTTCCTGCTCGGGAGCAGCGATGGCGTGGACGACTGCATCACGGAGACCGGCAATCCCTCCATCGGGAACTGCATGCCCGGCGAGGATCACTTCAGGACCACCTTCGACGAGGACTTCCTCAGCGGGACAACCGTCCTGACGACGCAGGCGGAGTTGGCGCCTTGGATCAACCCCCAGGGCGCGCCTCTGGAGTCGGTCCCCTTCGATGCCCGCGCTCTCGGCGTCTTCGCGGGCGGCGGTTGCGTCGGTGGGCTCGAGCTCGAAATCGATGGTTTCGCAGGGGTCGAGCTGGAAGCCAACTACGTGTACTGCCCCAACACCGCCCCGACTTGCGTGGCCCCCGACCCGGCGCTCGATGTCGACGAGAACCCTGACGCGGCGAACAACTCCATCGACATCAATCTGATGGACCTCGTCACGGACGAGGACGGCTGCATCGATTGCAGCACCTTCGTGATCTCCCAGCAGCCGCTGGAGGCCGAGATGGACCTCGTCCCCTCCTGCGACAGCTCGCTGCTGGGCGACAACGGGGACGACAGTTGCACCGACTGCACCGATTGCACGGTCACCTACGTCCCGAGGGTGGGCGCCGACTTCTGCGGCGTGGACTCCTTCAAGTTCAAGGTGATGGACGAGTTCGGCCTGGAGACGGAGTGCGAGGTCTTCATCACGGTCAATCCGGTCAACGAACCTCCGGTGTGCGTCGGCGGCCCGGCTCTCACGGTCCCGGCCGGCCAGACGGTCATCCGCAGCCTGCGGCCCTATGTCACCGACCCCGACGGTGATCCCTTCCCCGCGAGCGGCCCCGCCTTCGACGAGGACTGCGGCGACCCGATCGACTACGCCTCGATCGTGCCGACCAGCGACTGCGGCCTGATGTTCGAGGCGGTCGGCGGCGCCCAGAACGCCGGCCTGTGGCGGATCACGGCGCCGGCGAACTCCTGCGGCCGTTGCACGATCTCCTTCTCCGCTTGTGACTCGGGCACGCCGCCCCTGTGCACGGACGACGACGGGGGGGCGCTGTGCACGCTCGACGTGATCATCACGCCGCAGAACCAGCCGCCCATCTGCGCTTCCAACCCGCCCTCCCTTCCCCAGCTCATCGCGGGGCAGACGTCGATCCCGATCGACTTCAGCGAGTTCGTGGAAGATCCGGACGACTCGGACGGCTGCGGTGCGCCGATCGACCTGGACTCCATCACGCCCAGCTCGAACTGCGGCATCGTCTTCGACGACAGCGGGCAGCCTCCGGGCACCTTCACGATGACGGCGCCCGCCGGCACTTGCGGTGACTGCACGGTCACGGTGATGGCCTGCGATCTGGACGGCAATCCGCTCTGCGTCTCCTGCCCGGTTCCGCTCGACGTCTTCGAGAACGAGCCTCCGGTGTGCGTCTCCGGTCCGCAGATCGGTCCCCTGGAAGGCGGCGAGACGATCAGCATCGACTTCAAGGACTACGTCGAGGACCCGGACGACGCGGACGGCTGCGGAGATCCCCTCGATCCCTCGTCGATCAATCCCAGCTCGGACTGCGGCGGGACCTTCGACAACCAGGGCAAGCGCCCGGGGGTCTTCTCCTTCACCGCCCCGGAGGGCTTCTGCGGGACCTGCACCATCACCTTCGACGCCTGTGACACGGGCGGGCTGTGCGTCTCCGACTCCGGCCCCTCCTGCTCCATCACGATCGAGATCGAGCGTCCCAACGAGCGCCCGATCTGCGTGGGCGGCACGGACCTCGGGAGCGTGGACGTCGGTGGCACGATCGACATCGACTTCCGGACCTTCGTGCAGGATCCCGACGACGTCATCGCGGACGGCTGCGGCTACGGGATCGACGTGGACTCGATCATGCCGAGCTCGAACTGCGGCGGCTCCTTCGCTCGCACCGCCGGCATGCCGACGGGTTGGTGGACATTCACGGCCCCCAGCGACTACTGCGGCCCCTGCGTGATCGAGCTCGAAGCCTGCGACCTGGCACCCGCGCCGGACACGCTCTGCCTCGAGGAGCCCTGCGCGCTGTCGATCCAGATCGAGGACGTCAACAACCCGCCGGTCTGCATCACGGGCCCGCGGCAGCCCTGCCTGGACGAGGACTCTTCCCGGCAGATCAACTTGAACCTCTACGTCGAGGATCCGGATGGCGCCCGCGGCTGCGGATCGCCCCTGGATCGGGGCACCTTCGAGCCCACCTCGGACTGCGGCGGCGACTTCGCCGAGGTCGGGACGGACTCGGGGATCTTCATCTTCACGCCTCCGGACGACTACTGCGGTCCCTGCGACATCGAGTTCACGGTCGAGGACGAGGAGGGCGTGAGCGTCACCTGCACGATCCCGCTCGAGATCTGCCCGGTCAACGACCCGCCGATCGCGCGCGACGACGAGGCGACGACCGACATCGAGACGCCGGTCATCGTCGACCTGTGCGACAACGACGAGGACCCGGACGACGAGACCGACAACTGCGGCTGCCTGCTCGACTGCTCCTCGATCGAGATCTTCGCCGGGGACTTCGACTGCGGTGAGTGGGAGCAGAACCCGGACAACACCTGGACCTTCACGCCCTTCGAGGGCGTCGTCGACGAGACCTGCTGCTTCGAATACCGCATCTGGGACCGGGACCCCGACACCGGCGAGCTCTGTGACTTCGACGAGGCCACGGTCTGCATCACCATCTCGGACGACTGCCCCCCCACCAACCTGAGGGAGCCGTCGAGCCTCCTCATCTTCCCCGAGTACGACAACGGCGACGGGATGATGACGGTGCACACGATCACCAACACCAGCTACGGCCAGAACATCCGGCTCAAGCTGAACTACGTCGACGGGGACGACTGCAGCGTCACCGACCGCTCCGTCGAGCTGACGGCGAACGACACCTTCACCTTCGTGACGTCGAGCTACATCCCCAACACCGATCGGGGGTACGGCTACGTCTACGCCCAGTGCGGCCAGACGGGGCCCGCCGTGGCCTTCAACCACCTGATCGGTCAGATGGTGGTCATGGACGCCTACGACGCGATCGCCTACGGCATCAACGCCATCGGCTTCAAGGCCGTCGAGAATCCGGCAGCCCCGGTCGCCTGGTGCGGCCTGCGGGAGACGGACCACAACAACAACGGCGTGCGGGACTTCGACGGGCTGGAGTACGAGCCGGTGCCCGACAAGATCTACATCCCGCGCTTCCTGGGCCAGAACGACGACCGCCAGAGCGATCTCATCCTGATCGCCCTGACCGGCGGGACGCGCTTCACCACGACGCTGGACTTCCTGATCTTCAACGACAACGAAGAGCCCTTCAGCGGGGAAGTGAGCTTCTACTGCTGGGACCGCCTTTCGCTGATGGAGATCTCCGACGTCTTCGAGAACTCCTACCTTGCCAACTACACCAACGACGACCCGATGGAGCTCTTCGGGGACTCGACGGTGGAGACCGGCTGGATCAAGATCGACGGCGGCGTCGCCAACTCCTCGAGCACCGAGATCGACGACCCGGCCTTCTACGCGGTCCTGGTCGAGGGGACGGGGATCGACGAGCGTGCGGCCGACCTGCCCTTCGGCGAGCGCTGCCAGCTGAACGGAGCGCTCCTGCCGCGTAGCCTGGACGGGACCTACTGATCCCGGCTTCCAACCGGCTCCCCGCCTCGGTGGGGAGCCTCCCCCCGAGGCCCGCGCCCCCCTGGCGCGGGCTTCGGTCGTTCTGGTGGCTCTTCCCCCCCACCTGCCTGCCGAGCGTTGACGCCATTCGCCTCGGCCCTCCGGCGGCGTGAGGGGCCCTCCTCCTCCCCGCCTCCCTCTATTGGTCTACCCCAGCCCTCGTGCCGTCCACGGGCCGCCCGGAGCCTCTCGGCGCCCCTTGGGACCTACTCGAGGCGCTCGACCCGCGTGCGTCGTGTGTCGACCGTCCGCCGGCGGAGACTCTGGGCATCCTCCACCGTGAGCCGCAGGCGCCCCCCGGAGCCCTCGACTCGCACGACCTGGGCCAGGGAGCGGCCGCCGATCCGTACCCAGTCGCCGCGTCGGAAGGCCGCTCCCGGAAGCTCCGAGTCGACCGGCTCGGGCTCGGCCCCCCGTGCGGGCCTGGGGCGGAAGGCGCGCCCCCGCCAGGCATCGGGCTCGCAGCAGACGTCGCAGGCGCCACAGGGCTCTCCGGACTCCGGCAGGCCGAAGTGTCGGTCGAGGGTCCGACGCCGGCACTCCTCGCGCCCTGAGGCGAAGCGGACCATCTCGAGCAGCCCCTCGAGGTCGGTGCGGTGCTTCTCCTCGCTGCCGACGAAAGCGGGGAGCTCGGCGGGGTCGAACTCCCGCACCAGCTCCAGGTCGTGGCGCTCGAAGGAGCCGCGCGTGACCCCCAGGACCTCCAGCCACTTGAGGCAGATCGAGACGCGGTTGTCCCCGCGGTTCTTGACGAGGAGCTCGTCGCGGAGGTCGTCCAGCTCCTTGGCCTGCAATCTCTCGCCCCATCCTCGCAGGCACTCGTAGACCCCGACCAGGTACTCCCGCGTCGGGTTGGCCCAGTGGATGAAGTTCTGCTGGATGGCCACGTCCTCCTCGAAGTACAGGAGCTCGCACAATGAGGGCTCGCCGTCCCGGCCCGCGCGCCCGACCTCCTGGGCCCAGGCCTCGAGCGTGCGCGGGAGCTGGGCGTGCAGCACGAAGCGGATGTCCGCCTTGTCCACCCCCATGCCGAAGGCGTTGGTGGCCAGCACGACCTCGTCCTGACTCTCCATGAAACGCTCCTGCATCGCGCGGCGCTCTTCGCTCGAGAGCTTGCCGTGGTAGACGAGGCTCCCGATCCCCCGCCGGCGCAGGTCGTCGTGCAGCCGCTCCAGGTCGCGAATGAGCGCCGAGTAGACGATCCCCGGGCCGTCGATCGAAGCGATGCGATCCGCCAGGAGGGGGAGCTTCTCCTCCTCGAGCTCGACCGGCGTCACCGCCAGGAAGAGGTTGGCGCGGTCGATCCCCCCGCGATGCACGAGCGGATCTCGCAGTTCGAGGGACTCGATGATGTCCTGCGCCACCCGCGGCGTCGCCGTGGCCGTCAGCGCGATCGTCGGCGGGGCTCCGAGCTCGCGGCGATAGAGCCCCAGCCGGTGGTAGTCCGGGCGAAAGTCATGGCCCCAGTGGCTGATGCAGTGGGCCTCGTCCACGGCCAGCCGTGAGATCCTCATCCGTGGCAGGAGCTCACGGAAGCGCGGGCTGCGGAAGCGCTCGGGGGTCACGAAGAGCAGGTCGAGCTCCCCGCGTACGGCGGCCTGCAGGCGTTCCTCCCGCGCGGCGGACGCGACGGAGGAATTGACCTCGGCCGCGGCGATGCCCCGGTCGCGGAGGGCGTCCACCTGGTCCTTCATCAGCGCGATGAGGGGGCTGACGACCAGCGTCGTGCCCTCGAGCAGCAGCGCGGGCAGCTGGTAGGTGAGCGACTTGCCGCCGCCAGTCGGCAGGGTGAAGAGGACGTCCCGCCCCTCGAGGACGGCGCGCACGATGGACTCTTGCGGTCCGCTGAAGCCGTCGTGGCCGAAGCGTTCCCGGAGGGTCGCGAGGAGCTGCGCGTCGTCGATCATGTTCCGAGGCGCCGGCCACGGGCGAACAGTCCCTGCGACCCCCTCCACGCCGGAAAGTCTCCCACGCGGGCCTTGCCGAACCAAGCGAGCCGAGCGATGGCGGTGAACTGCGTCATCCTCGGGGCGAAGGCCTCCGCCCTGTCGTGCGGACCCGACGAGCTCCTCACTGGCGAAGGGGTCTCGTTAACGAAGACGCCGCCCCCCGGGGATTCCCAGGGAGCGGCCAGCTCACGGGTGACGGCTTCGGCACCTCCTTCCAAACGCCGAAGAACCGATCAAAGGGATTCGGGTGCTCCTCGAATCAGCAGCGCGGTAGCAGTACAGGGTGGGCAGCCACCAGGCCTAGGCATATGGAGCCCGCCACAGCGTGGGCGTTTCGGTCGGAACGAGGCTACTCGCTCGGCGAGCGGCCTCGCCCCGTCCCCGTATCAGTTGTCGACGACGGCGCGCAGCACGCCGTTGTCTCGATCCGTGCCGGTCTCGAAGGGCAGGTCAGCCACACCGAGGTGACCGTAGCGCTCGACGAGGACCGCGTAGATCGAGGGATCCGCGTAGGACATGTCCGAGTTGCCCCAGAGGTGCCCCGTGATGTGAATCCAGCCGGCCTCGACGCTCGAGTATCCGAGGATCTCGTCCATCGCGTCGTTGGTGTAGTCCGCGAGGAAGTCGTTCTCGAACAGGAGCGAGATGTCGGTCAGGTACACCCTGTCCCAGCAGCGGAAGGTGAACTCGCTCGAGAAGATCTCTTCGTTGTCGTTGAAGATCAGGAAGTCGACCGTCGTGTCGTCCAGGGGCCCACCGGAGAGGGCGAGCAGGATCAGCTCGCTCTGGCGCATGCCGTTCTGACCGAGGAAGCGCGGGATCACGATCTCGCCCGGGCTCCGGCCGTATTCGTTCCCGTCCAGGAGGAGATCGCCGTCACCGTTGTCGGCGTTGATCCCCAGGTAGGAGACGGGGTTCACGCTGAACTCGAAGGCTCGGTAGCCGTCGATCGTGACCACGTTCCCGGTCAGGAAGTTGTGCCGAATGGCATCGCCGGCGAGGGGCTGGCCCCCGGGCTGCCCCAGGAACTCCCGGGCGTAGATGAACACGTACCCCTGGTCGTCCTGCGGATTGTGGACGTCCGTCAGGCAGGTGAAGGTGTCCGCGGGCGTGAGGGCCTCACGCCGGTTGAACTCCTGGCAGAAGTTGTCGTCGTTGTTCGGGCCCTCATAGCGCCCCACGTAGACGAACTCGGCGACGATGGGCTCTTCCTTCTCGGCGGTCTCGACGTTCGTGACCGTGAGGATGGTGTAGGTCCCGTGGCGATTGTCGAATTCAGGGTAAACCAGCAAGCTGCCGGCGTTTCGACCTTGAGAAGCGAGGGCCGTGCTGGAAAGGCCCGCGAGCAGAAGGCCGGCGGCGACGAAGCGGTGAATCATGTTGTTCTTACCAAGGTGGATACTCCTCCAGAGAATCCCGCAGTCCACCCTATCGCGGGTTCTCCGCGCGACGCGCCCCCCTGATCGGTGTACCGACGACGCTCGGGCAGGAGCGCGGTCGGCGTGCGGGCGGTGCGGCGCACGCTCGACGATGTCCGTCGAGGAGTTCATGAGGCCATGGATCGGGGGAAAAATCAATACTTCTTCCTAGCTCCGGTCCATGGAGGCGGGCCAATCCACGCCAAGGCAGGAAGTCGCAAAGAATTTCTCCGGCCCCGACTCCGGCGCCGTCCCCACCCCCCCGGCGCCCCAGTGTCGGGCTCCGCCGAGGGAGCTCCCGGAGGGGTCGCGAGGGGCCTCCCGGATCCCTTCCGCGGACCACAGGGGCCCTTCCCCACCATCCCCGACCAGGGCGGCACGGACGAGCCCGGGGCCGGCCCCGCATGGCGGAACCGGCCCCGGGCTCGGTCGCGAGTGAGGCGCGCCCTGGGCGGCTCACCCTCGGGCCCTCGGAGGGCCCGCTCGCGGCTACTTCGGCTCGTCCGCCCCGCCTTGGGAGGGCCCTTGCGAGGCCGCGGCGGTCTTGTTCTTCCGGTCCCGGATCTCCGGGTGCTCCTCGAGGAAGTCGCTCTGGCGCTCGTTGAGGACGAAGTACCACTCGCCGTCGACCCAGCGCCAGGTCTCGACCATGTGCAGCTCCTGGGTGAGGTCCTCGGGACGCTCGTCCACCGTGGCGAGGATCGGGTGGTGCGGCTCCCAGAGCACCGACATCTCGAGGTAGGCCAGGTCTCCTTCGTTCCCGATGATCATGGGCTCGGAGGGGTTGCGGTACTCGTGGTACTCCTTGCCGGAGAGGAAGGCGCTGATCGGCTGCTGGAGCTTGGCGCGGGGGTCCTGGAAGTCGTAGGCCTGGATCCAGTCCGCGGCGGTCACCATCTCCCAGCGCTCGACGCTACGCGCGACGACCTTCGAGAGGTCGGGCACCAACGGGTCGACCTGCGGGGCCTCGACGACCTCCTCGGTCGGGGCGCTCGACTCCGACCCCGTCGCGTCCTCGGACCCTCCGCACGCCGAGAGGAAGAGGGAGAGACCGATGCCGATGCTGCCGATGCCCGCGCTGCGGACGATTGTCTGAACCTTCATGTCTGAGGTGTTGGCCACCCCACGGGGGCGGCTCGATGATGCGTGGGAGGTTGAGGAAGGGGCGGTCGATCGGGGGAGAGTCGGGGTGGGGTCGGCGCCCAGGAGAAGGCCTGGCCGACGGCTCGGACCGAGCCCGTCGGGTTTACGGCGCTCTCGCCGGAGCGTGGTCACCATCTCGCCTCTTTGTGAGCCCCGACTTGAGGGGATCCTTGGCGGCCGCGGATTCCGCTCAAAATGGCCGAGGGGCCGAGCGGATGATATCCACTCGGCCCCCCGGGAGGGTCGTCTCGTCCGAACTAGAACTGGCCGTCCTGGCTGCGGGCGAGCAGCTTGCCATTGGCGTTGGAACCGGACTCCCAGGGGAGGTCGGCGCCGCCGTAGGTGCTGATCTTCTCGATGAGCACGCCGTAGACCGCCGGGTTGGCGATGCTGGTGGCGGTCGAGGAGGCGATCGCACCCGTCATCCGGAACCAACCGGTCTCGATGCCGGGGGCGCCCAGCATCTCGAGGAGATCGTGGTTCGTGTTGTCCTTCAGGTAGGTGTTGTCGAACACGTCCGTGATGTCCGTCAGCGGAATCCGATCCCAGCAGTAGAAGGTGTACTCGGAGGAGAACACTTCTTCGTTGTCGTTGTAGATCAGGAAGTCGACGGTCGTCACGAACGAGCGGCCACCGCTGAGGCCGATCAGGATGAGCTCGCTGTCGAACATGCCACCCTGGCCGAAGAAGCGGGGAACCTGGATCTCGGCGGGCGAGGTCTCGTACTCGAGACCGTCCAGGTCGCGCAGGCCGTTGCCGTTGTCCGTCGGGTCCATGCCGAGGTACGAGACGGCGTTGATCGAGTACTCGATCGAGGCGAAGCCCTGGAAGGTCATGACGTTGCCGATCAGCCCGTTGTGCAGGACGGGGTTGTCGACACCCTCGCGAGCGAAGGCGTAGACGAAGCCGCGCTCCATCTGCGGGTTGTGGACGTCCGTCAGGAGGGTGAGCGTGTCGTTCGGCGTGAGGGTCTCCTCACGGTTGAACTCCTCGCACCACACGGTCTGGTCATCTTCGTCGTAGCGCCCGATGTAGACGAACTCGACGTCGACGCTGTTCTCGTCGTCGACGTTCGTGATGGTCAGGACGGAGACGTCGCCGACCCGGTTGTCGAACTCGGGGTACAGCAGAAGGCTGCCCGCGTTCCGGCCACCGGCGACCGCCTCGGAAGCCAACCCGAGGCAGGCCACGGCGGTCAGTCCGCTCAGGGCGATTTGGTGGATTCTCATGATGCTCTCTCTGGGAAGGAGTTGAAGCCTAGGTATCACTCGTATCGATCAGCAAGGAAGGGGACTGATCGAAGCACACACATAGTTTCTCGGAAGGTGGTTGCATGACCCGCCGGCGCCGCCCACGGACCGGAGACCGGCCTGGGGAGCGGAACGCAACGGGTGCCCAGCACTGCTGGTTTCGAAGGATGATGCATATCATCCCGGGAAGCAAACGGGCAAGGCATTTTTTTGCTATGCCCTGTGACCAAGGGATTCTCGCGGGCACCTCCGGGCGGTCGCCAGTGGCCTGCTGGGCCGCTTTTTAGGAACTTCTATTTCAATCCCGCGCGGATCATCCCGCAAGTCTCGACTGGAAGGAATTTCCAATTTGTGCCCTCGACGATCCCCCACGCCACCCCGTAGGTCCCCCATGACCCGCCCGATCCTGCCCCGGCCCCCCGAAAGTCTTGCGGGCCCCAGCCCCACTGGCCGATAGTCTGCCGCATGAAGCCCCTCCCCACGCTCACGGGCGCCGCCGGCGCCTTCCTCGTCCTCACGCTGGCCTGGAACTGCTCCCGCACCCCCAGCGAGGAGGAGCCCGCCGAGAGTCCCGAAGCGGCCCCGGACGCCGAGACCGTCGAAGAGGCCCGCCGCAGGCGCTACCAAGAGTCCCTCGACACCCTCTTCAACCAGGCCCCCGAGGAGGTCGTGGACGTGCAGACCCTGCCGACGCTCGGCTTCGAGTCGAACTCGGTCGCCCTGCCCATGGACGGCACCTGGCGCGAGCACCCTTGCTTGGCCGACCTGGACGGCGACGGCAGGGCCGACCTGGTCGCCTCGAACCGCGAGGAGAACGGCCTCAACATCTGGAAGTCCGTTCCCGGCGAAGCCTGGATCGAGAAGCGTGAGGGCGTCAGCGATGACCTGATGTACGGCGGGAGTGACTGTGGGGACCTGGACGGGGACGGCGACGTGGACGTGCTCTTCGCCTCCCACAACCAGGGCCTGCGCGCCTTCCTCAACGACGGGGAGATGAACTGGACCGAGGTCGTGCCGACGGCGGACAGCACCTTCCTGGCCCTCGATGTCGCCCTGGGCAACCTGAACGGCGATGACCACCTCGACGCCGTGACGATCGCCCAGTTCGTCGAGCGGGGTCGGGGAGCCCTGGGCGTCTACTTCGGCAAGGGGGATGGCAGCTTCGAGATCCAGCAGCCGTACCGCGAGGTCACCCTCCCCAGTCGCTTCGGCGTCCAGGCCGAGCTCCAGGACATCACCGGCGACGGCCTCGACGAGGTCTTCCTGACCGCGGAGAAGGGCTGCATGATCTTCGTCCCCTCCATCTCCGACGACGGGAAGGTGGAGTTCAGCAACCACTCACGGGGGCTCCCCCTGCCGCCCTACAACATGGGCAACTCGCTGCGCTCGATGGTTCCGATCGACGTGGAAGGAGACGGCGTCTGGGAAGTGGCCTTCGGGAGCTTGGTCAATCCCAACAAGGACATCGAGGAGCGCTACAGCCTGGGCGTCCTGCGCTGGAACGAGGAGGCCGAGAGCTGGGAGCCCTTCGGTGAAGGCCTCCCCGACGGCAAGGCCTACTCCGACGTCATGGCGGCCGACTACAACGGGGACGGCCACAGCGACCTCCTCGTGATCGGAACAGGCGTGGGCGCGTCGATCTACCTCGGCGATGGCAAGGGGAAGTTCGAGGCCGCGGGCATGCTCGAGGGCACCCTCGCAGGCGGCCGTGGCGCCGTGGGCGACATCGACGGCGACGGCAAGACCGACGTCGTCGTGATCTGCGGCGCGACCAAGTCGCGCCCCGACGCGGGCGCCGTCAGGACCTTCTTGAACCGCGACGCGGCCTGGACGGAGTAGTCCCGACACGGTCACGGAACGACGAAGGGGCCCGGGACGCGCTGAGCGCCCCGGGCCCCTGAGTTTTGGCTCTTCGCCTACTTCCCGCGAGAGATCGAGGAACCGAAGCTCCCGCCCTCGCTCTCGCCGGTGAGCGTCATGTCGTCTTCGTCCGCCTCGGCGTCGAGGATGGCCTCCTCGCCGTGGAAGACGTAGACGCGCCCGGTCAGCCCACCGTGCCCGGTGGCCGAGGTCATGATGTCGGCGACCCCGTCCAAGTTGGAATCGAGCAGCTCGATCGCGCTGCCGAAGCGCTCGCCGTTCTCCGGCTCGCCCGAGAGGATCACGTCGCTGTGGTAGGCGACGTTGTCGGCGGGGGCGTCGGAGCCGAAGAACACGAACATCTGGCCGTCCCAGGTGGCGACGTGGGTCGTGAGCGGGGCGCCCACCAGCACGTCGTCGTAGCCGTCACCGTTGACGTCGGCGGCGGCCACCTTGGAGGCGTAGTGCGTGTTGGAGAGCTGCCCGAGCAGGGTGGCGTCGGCCAGGTCCTGCGCAACGCCGCCCTGCACGCTCGAGCCGCCCAGGAAGAGGTAGGCGCTGCCCGAGGAGGAGGAGAAGGTGTTGCTGTAGGGAGCGCCCACGATCAGGTCCTCGGCGCCGTCCTGGTTGATGTCACCGCAGGCCAGGGAGAAGCCGAAGCGGTCTCCGTCCTCGTCGCTGACGAGGACGACCTCGGCCTCGTCGACCGAAGCCTGGGCCTGGCCCTCGGAGGTGAAGGCGGCCACGCGCCCCTGGTGGTGGGGCCCGCTCACGAGCAGGTCGTAGGAGGCGACCAGGTCGCCACGCCCGTCGGCGTTCATGTCCACGACGCAGACGTCGAAGCCCAGGTTCTGATCCACCTTGGAGCCCTGGATCATGGCGTCCGCGGCGGCGGCGTTGCCGCTCGCGAGCTGCGCGCCACCCAGGAACAGGTAGGCCCGGCCGGCGTCCTCGACCTCGTCCGGCTGACCGACGTTGCGGTCCGTGCCCGGGGCACCCACGAGGATGTCGAGCATGCCGTCGCGGTTGGTGTCGCCGAGGGAGATGGAGGTGCCGAACTCGTCGCCCTGCTCACCCCACCAGGCACCCGGGACCGTCCCCTCACCGTCGAGGATGACGTCCGCGTCTCCGGCGTTGAGCACGGCCGAGGCCGGAAGAGGGCCCAGGAAGATCGCGACCTGGCCCGCGTCCGTCGCTACGGCGTCGGACTTGGGAGCGCCGACCAGGAGGTCGGTGTGACCGTCACCGTTGACGTCACCGGTCGTCACGGACTTGCCGAAGCGGTCGCCCTCGTTGGCGCCCAGCACGACGACGTCGGCGTCGGCGGCCGTGCGGTCGGCGTCCGCGGCGGCGTCCTCGCTGCCGTAGAACACGAAGACCGCGCCAGCGGAGGCGCCGTTGGTGTCGTCCCCCGTCGCGGCGATGGCCGTGTCCGGGATGCCGTCCGAGTTGAGGTCGCTGAGGAGGTTGGCCGTCGTCAGGTAGAGGAAGCCGTTGGTGAGGATCCCCGTCCCCTTGGAGTTGGTGACCTTGATCCTGGCCTGGGTGTTCTCCGGGTTGGCCGGGGTCACCGCCGTGATCGTGTTGTCGTCGATGACCTGGACGTCCGTCGCGGGCACGCCGGCGAACCAGACTTTGGTCGTGCCGGCGGCGACGAAATTCCTACCGGTCAGGGTGACGAGGGTGCCACCGGAGGGGGCGCCGGAGGCGGGGGCAGCGCCGTTGACGACGGGGGCGCTCCCACCCTGGGAGTCCCCGTCGCTGGTGGTGCTGCCGCAGCCGGCCAGGAAGGCCAGGGCGCCGCAGAGGACGGCCGGGACGGCCAGACGACGCAGGCGGCCGCGAAGGCCTCGCTGAGAGTTCGAGGTGCTCATCGTGCTGGTGAGGATTGGGTTGGGCCCGGGGCGCTCCACCCTCGAAGGGCGGGGGACGCTCGGGACGGGGACCAGGGGGAGCGACGCCCCGCCCAGGGCCGAGAGTGAAGGAAATTGCAATACTGATAGGGTTGCCGACCGGGGCTCCAGCTCCTCCAGGAAGCCAGCCAGCGGACCCACCGACAAGAAACGATACCCGGGGGTCTTGCGCCCTGACGGATCTCCAGTTAGGAATTTCCATTCCTGGCCGGAGGCGTGCCCCGGGCGCTCAGGGGGGCGAAAACGGCCCTGACGGGGCCGCGAAGGGGATCAGCTCCCCTGACCGTCCCCGGCGCCCGCGCCGGCGGCCTTCTTCTGGGACTCCCGCATGCGCTCTCGGACGCTCTCGGGGATCGGGGGCCCGGAGCGGCCCTCGGTCGGGTCCTCGGAAGGCAAGAGGCCCTCTTCACGGAGCTCATCGCGCAGGCCCCGCACCGCGGCGGTGTACTTCTCCTCGACCCGGGGAGGGTTGTTCCCGATCTCCTTGGTGCCGAACTCGAGGGCCTTCGTGTAGTAGGCCTGCGCGGCCTGGAAGTCCCCGACGCGCATGTCCGCGTCCGCCAGGATCTCCCAGGCACGCCAGTCCTCGTCGTTCTCCGCGAGCACCGAGTTGCAGAGCTCCCGCACGGCGTCCAGCTGCGAGTTGCCCTGGACGAGGTAGGCCCGGGCGAGCTCGCGCTGGACGTGGGCGCTCGGCTCCCGCTCGAGGATCCCCTCCAGGAGGCCCTGAGCCTCGGAGTGGTGCCCCTGCTCCATGAGGACCAGAGCTGTGTTGTAGTCGATGTCCTCGGCGTCTCCTCCCGCCGCACGGGCCCGGTCGAGCTCCGCGCGAGACTCCTCGAGCCGGTCCAGGCGCCCGTAGGTCAATCCCAGGGGCAGCGCCAGGAGGTTGTCTCCCCCACCGGCTTCGCGGGCCGCGAGGAGGGCGTCCAGAGCCAGGGAGTCCTGGTTCAGCGAGGTGTAGACGTCGGCGAGGAGCAGGCTGACCTCGGTCGCCGCCGGTTCACGTCGCAGGGTCTCGCGCAGGACCTGGACCGCCTTCGGGACCTCCTTCTGCCGCATGCGAGCTTCAGCCAGGAGCCGCGCGTGCTCGGTGGAGATGTTCTCGGCGTCGAAGCGCGGCTGGAGGGCCGCGACGATCCCGTCGAGGTCCCCGGCCTCGATCAAGGGCTGGAGGTCCGGGGAGGACTGCGGCGCGGCTTGTTCCGTGACGGCCTCGGCACCGCCGGGAGCGGCGGAATCGGCCCCACCGGGGCCACAGGAGGCGATCGAGAGCAACGGGAGGAGCAGCGGAAGGACGAGACGTCTCATGAATCGAGGCGGCGGCAGCGGTGGCGGTGCGGGCGTTGGGTCGAACGGGCGGGGTCGGTGGCCCCACGCTGGAGTATCCCCCACATCCGGAGGGCGAGCCAATTCCGCGAGGGGAAATGCTGGGCATCTCCGGCACCCCAAGGGAGCGGCCGGCCCGCCCCCCTTCGGGGACGGACCGGCCGCGTCGCGTCGGGGATCGACGATCCGTTATTCGCCGGTCAGGGTCCGGGGCAGGAGCACGCCGCCGGGCTGGGTGCAGAGCTCGAAGGGCAGGTCCGCCCCGCCACGGCTCCCGGTGTACTCCACCAGCACCGCCAGGAAGGCCGGGTCCGCGATCGAGGTCAGCGTCGAGGACGCCAGGGCGCCATCGATGCGCATCCAGCCCGTCTCCACCGTCGGCGCGCCGAGCATCTCTCCCATGTCGTGGTTGGTGTAGTCCCTCAGGAAGGAGCTATCGAAGACACCCGAGATGGCCCAGAGGGGGACTCGGTCCCAGCACTCGAAGTTGTGCTCGGTGGAGAAGACCTCTTCGTTGTCGTTGTAGACGAGGAAGTCCAGCGTCGTCTGGAAGCGCGCGCCGCCGGTCAGGGAGACGAGCACCAGGACGTCGTAGACGTTCCCGCGCGGGCCCTCGGCCAAGCTCTGGCCGAAGAAGCGCGGCACGTGGATCTCCTCGGGCGCCTGCTGGTACTCGATGTCGTCGAGGTCCAGCAAGCCGTCCAGGTCGACGTCCGTCGGCGTCCCGGGCTCACCGACGCCCTTGAAGCCGAAGGCGTTCAGGCCGTACTCGATCGCGTTGCCGAAGCCGCCGCCCGCGGCGCCCGTGTCCGGGTTGCAGTCCTTGCAACCGTTGCCCGAGCTGATCACGAAGGCCTGCCCGATGAGGGTGTTGGAGACAATCGCCTCACCGGTCTGGGGATCCTTGGCGAACACGTAGACGAAGCCGCGCTCCATCTCCGGGTTGTGGGCCCGCGTGAGCACGGTCAGGGTGTCGTTCGGCGTCAGGGTCTCCGTGCGATTGAACTCCTCGCAGGTGTCCCCGTCGATGTAGACGAACTCGACGTCGATGTCCGCGCCTTCCTCGGCGACGTTGGTCACCGTCAGCACCGTGGCCGAACCCCGGTTGTTGTCGAACTCGGGGAAGACCAGCAGGCTGGCCGCCTCGCGCCGGTTGGGCATGTCGCAGTCGCCGGGCACGACGACGTTCATGCCTTCCACCGAGAGGTCGAAGAGGACGGGCGACTCGCCTCCGGCGTCCGCACGGCGGAAGATCACCTGGACCTCCAGGTAGCGGCCCGTGAGGGCGATCCCACCGGCGTTCTGGACAGGAACGAAGGCCTCCGAACCGAGCCCGGCCTCGCTGTTGGCTGCCCGGGCGAACACCTCGAGCATCGCCGAAGCGGGCACGCTCTCCGTCCAGCTCACGTCGCTCCACTGGGTCCCGGACTGCCCGCCATCGCTGACGACGGTCCAGGTGCCCTCCACCGTGCTCATGTTGATGACCTTCGAGCCGATCATCTCGCTGGGGTTGTAGGGCAGCGATCCCGAGCGCAGGGCGACCGTGAGGTCGACCTGGTTCGTCGCCGGATCGATGCGCATGGCGTCGTCCGAGCCCTGGTTCACGACCCACACCTTGCCCTTGTTGTCCATGGCGAGGCTGCGCGGCTGGCTGCCCGCCGCGATCGTGGCGATCGGGTTGGCGTTGGAATCCAGGCGCAGCACCTGGCCGTTGGCCGAGGAGGCCACCCAGATCTCGCTCGTCGCCGGGTCGATCAGGATGTCGTGCAGCTGCGAGGCGCCGGCCGGGCTGAAGAACTGCACCTGCAGGCCGTCCGGGCTGACGCGGGCGAGCTGCGTGCCGCCCGCGGTCCAGATGAATCCGTCCGGAGCCACGTCGATGCCGCGCACGTTGCTCTGCACGGACGTGCAGGTCGCCGGCCCGCCGCCCAGGCGGTACAGCGCACCCTCGAGCTCCGAGGTGGACCACATCACTCCGTTCGAGTCGAAGGTCCCGGCGTAGCCGCCGCAGCCAGGGGGCACGGCCGGGGTGTTCGAGAGGATCGCCCCGGTCGTCCCGTCGATCTCGTCGAAGGAGGTCGGGAAGGTCGGGTAGCCGCCGGCCCACAGGTTGTCCCCGGAGTCGAGGGCCAGGTGCCGGATGCGCTCGGGGTTGGTGCGCTGGAAGATCAGGGCGCACTCGTCGATCGCGTCCTCGACCAGCCCGTTGGCGCCGCCCAGCCCGTCGGTGATGTCCGGCCAGGCGAGGACGTCTCCCAGCCCCATCGACGTGCGGATCAGCCCGTCGCCGTCGCGGTCGAAGCAGGTGTTGCAGTCGAAGGGCCCCATGAGGTACTCGCCGGTCGGGTCCGGGACGCCCTTGGCATCGACACGCGTGCCGCCGACGACCAGGCCGAACTTGGCGACCGAGCCGAAGACGTCGCCGCGCATGCCGTCCTCGAGCCGGTTCCCGACCCAGACGTCGCCGTTGGCGGCGCTCGTGGCCCGCGAAGGATCGCCGTCGAGGCTGCCGGGAACGGTCGTGTACTCGCCCAGGATCTCGCCGGTGGAGGTGTTGACGCGCACGACCGTGTCCAGGCCGCCGCAGGCGATGCTCAGGATCGAGTACTCGTCGGCGTCGTTCAGCTGGAGCTGGTCGTTGTTGGGGGCGTCGTGGTTCACCTCGACGAGGACTCCCAGGTCGAAGTCCGCGTCCGTGGTGTAGGTCTGGTTCTGGGATCGGACGTCCTCCGCGCAGAGCGCGAGGGCGAGCGCCGGGAGGAAGCCGGTCAGCCCGATCCTGAGGGTCGAGTGGATTCTTCGCTGCATGGGACTCTGGTGGCTGAGACCAGGGAGAAGGAGTTCCCCGGAGTCCCTCCCTGCCGGCCCGGTGGAGCGAGAGGGAGCAGCCGCCGCGGACCCGTCCCCCGCCGCGGTCGAGGTGCACACCCCTCCCGAGGACCGGGGCCGCCTGAGCCCGGAACCGATGGTCTTGCCCTCTCGCCCCCCGCTTTGAACTGCCGATCGGGGAGAGCCCCTGGGGGTCGAGGCGCCCGCGTGATCGCGAGCGTTAGGATATTGCATTTCAGCCCCGCCGAACTGTCAAGGGTGAAACCCACTCCAAGGCATCAAAAAATACGATGTCGCAATTCTGGAGAGCGAGAACGCCCCCTTTCGATCGGTCCGCGGCCCTCCCCTCTCGCCGGATCTCCCCGCAAGTCTCACGCGCTCCCCATGGGCCGCTCACGCAGGCCCGGATAGAATCCTTTCGCTTCTCCCGAGCGCGGCGCGATTCCACTTCGTCCGGGCCCGCCGTCGGCGGCCGGATCCTCGCCGAGACGCTCCGAGGGTCGCGGTGTAGGCCGATCCACACCGGGCTCCCCCCGACTCGTCCAGGGGCCCGCAGGTTCGGTGCCGCGCCCGTCCTTCGAATCCGCTCCATCCCGAGACCGAACCCCTCTCATGAAACAAGAGCTCCACAGAGCCGCTCGCTTGGGCCTCGCCGCCATGATCATCGGCGGCCTCGCGCAGGCGCAGGACAGCACCTCGCTCCTCAACACTCTCCCGGGGGACTCCCTCGATCCGACGGACACCAGCGAGCAGGTCAACGACTACGTCCTCGACCTCGCCGCCTTCCGCTCCTCGGACGGCCGCGTGTACGCCGCCGCCCCCATCGCGAAGGCCGGCTGGGACTTCCTCGTCCCGAACTTCTTCACGGCCTCGGTCAGCTCTCAGTCGATCAGCCGGGATACGCAAACGGGCGTCTCCTTCGTCCGCAACAGCTACGACCAGTGGAACGCTCCGGGGACCGGGGTCAACGGCGATACGAACCGCAACAACGCCGGCACGCCCGTCAACACCTCGGGCTTGATGGGCAACCAGTTCGGCTTCGCCTTCTCCCAGTTCAGCTCGGACGACCCGAACGGCCCGGCGATCAACTTCAACAGCATCGTCGGCGGCGTGGCCAACTACGAGACGGACACCCCCTCTCGCCTCTACGTCTCACGCATCATGGGCGCGGGGAACGACGACAACTGGCAGTGCAACGTCTCGCAGTTCGGCTTCGGCACGGTGGACTCCAACGGCTGGCTCAGCGTGCGGGCCGACGGCTTCGGGTCGGGTGACTGCGGGGGCTACACGGCCTTCACGGGCCAGAACTGGTTCCTGATCGACCTGCTCAGCCGCAACTCGAGCGCGCTGAACATCCTCGACCAGACCGGCGCCAGCGACACCGGCATCCACGCCCTCATCGAAAGCGCCACGACTCACGGCCCCCCGAGCATGATCCCGAGCACCGCCACCGGCGGCACTCCGATCCTGATCGGCGGCAACTTCAGCGCCCAGTACGTCTTCGGCTCGGGCCCGGTCACGGCGAACTCCGCGCACTTCCCCGGGGGCGTCGGCGACCACCGCGGTCAGGTCAGCTACTGCGGAGAGAATTTCACCAGCGTCTTCGGCGGCGGCGCGACTCGCGGCTCCGCCTCGATGCTCGGCAAGCCCAGCGGCACGACCACGCTGATGGCCTGGGGCCTGAACAACTCGGGCAACCCGATCAACCCGATCGGCTTCGATTACCCGGGCAACGACATGATCAGCGACCCGGAGACCGGCTGGTCGCCCGCCCCCCCCGCCGGCAACGGCGCCAGCTTCGCCAACTACTACTCCTCGACTCCCTTCCGAGGCGGGACCGGCCAGGTCGCCCTGGGCAAGGACCAGAGCGGCAACATGCTGATCGCCGCCATGGCGCATCACCCGGACTTCGGCTCCTCGACCGAGGCGGACAACATGATCTGCGTGGCCCGTACGGCCAACGGTTCGAGCATCGAGTGGGTCGTGGCCGCCTACACCGACGGCAACGACGGCAAGCCGGTCCACGGCAACTTCGGCTCGACCACGATCGGCAAGCTCGTCGCCAACGAAGCGGGCAACCCGGGTCCCAACGGGCCCTCCCTGACCTCGCCCATGATGGACTCGGTGGGCAACCTCTACTTCAACGCCCGCGTCGAGCTCACCGGCGAGAGCTTCTACCGCGACAGCCTGATCCGCGCGATCTACGACGAGGCGAACTTCGAGTACCGCCTCGAGCTGGTCCTGACCGAGGGCGACGTCCTCCACGGCGGCAACTCGGACACGGACTACGAGATCAACTTCCTCTCGGTCTCAGGGAACGGCGGCGGCACGCCCACGAACCCCTGGTCGCAGAACATCAACCAGGACGCCTACAACGGCCTCGACCCGGCGCTCCTCGACTCGGCCTCGACCGAGACCCTGGGCGGCCTCGTGATCGCGGCGACGATCGTCTACGACATCAACGACGACGGGACCTTCGAGCGCCAGGCGGACAACCCCGCCTCCCCCGACCAGGACTACCAGGTCCTGCTCTACGTCACGAGCGCCGAGGACTGCAACGACAACGGCGTCCCGGACGACCTCGACATCGCCGACGGCACGAGCGACGACGCGAACCTGGACGGCGTCCCTGACGAGTGCGGCGCGGGCAACCCCTTCTGCTTCGGTAGCTTCGGCACCTGCCCCTGCGGCAACGGCGCGGGCCCGATGGAAGGCTGCGCGAACTCCGCGAACGTGGGCGCCTTCCTCTACACGACCGGCTCGGGCAGCGTGAGCCTCGACGACTTCGGCCTCGAGTGCGTCCAGCTCCCGCCCAACAAGCCGAGCCTCGCCTTCACCGGCGAGTCGATGGTGAACCTCAGCTTCGGCGACGGCATCCGCTGCGTCGGCGGGCCCATCAAGCGCCTCTACGTCGTGTCCTCCGATGGCAGCGGGTTCGCGGCCTGGCCCCCGAGCCTCTCGGCTCAGGGCGGCTGGACCAGCGGCGACACGCGCTGGATGCAGATCTGGTACCGCGACGCGATGGGCAGCCCCTGCGGCGGCGGCTTCAACGTCTCCAGCGGCGTCGAGGTCCTCTTCACCCCCTGAGGCCTTCGCGCCCGGGCGCCCCAGGCGCCACGTAAAGGGAGGGGTCCGCGTCCGCGCGGGCCCCTCCGCTCGTTGCGGGCCCCTCCTTTCATTCCGAGCTACGGGGTCGCCGCTTCACCGCGGAGAAGGAAGAAGCGGCCGAGCCGGGGTGTGTGCTTCCCGACTCGGCCGCCATCGACTCCCCGGACCGGATTCCACGACGGTCCGGGGGCACTGCGAGTTCAGGGACTTCGTCGCGCGGGCGACCGCGGGTGGCGGCCGAGGTCCCGGTAGCGCCCCGGGGCCGCCTCGGGAACGTGAGCCGGACGCTCCTCCCGGGCCCAGGGAGGCGGCGCGGGCTGATAGCCACTGGCCGGCTGTTCCCGGTCCGCGGCGATCGATCTCGCGCCGAGGTCGAGGTAGCGGTCCATCGGAACCGTCCGCTGCGCCGGCGCGTGGACGATGTCGGGCCAGGCGAGGCCCGCGGCTCCGCCAACAATGGCCAGCAGGCAGGCGAGGGAGGGTCGGGCGATCACGGGCTCACCTCCAGGGTCGCCGTCGCGACCCGCGAGTCGTTCCCGGGGTTCGAGTCTAGCGGACCGTCCAGGACGGAGACGGTCGCGGCGAGGTACCAGGTACCGGCCTCCACCGACGCGGGGAGGACGAGCTGGAGCGATCCCGGGGACTGCCCGCCGGGATCCAGGCCCGGGCTCACGGGGCTCGTGCCCAGGGAGAGGTCGCCCGCGTCGAGCTCGTCGTCCTCCGAGAGGAAGACCTCCACGCGGTAGCTCCCCGAGGCCAGGTCCCCGGCGTTGCGCACGAGCTGCGTCACCTCCAGCGAGCCGCCGACGGGGACCGTGGTCGGGTCGAGGTCCAGCTCCGCGAGGAGCAGGTCCGGCGCGGGCGGCGGCGGCTCGTAGATCTCGATCGTCCCCGGCAGGACGAAGACGTTGTTGCCTTCATCCGACTCCAGCACGACGCCGGCCTCGTCGCAGACCGCCCCGAAGTGGTAGACGCCCAGGGGCAGGCTCCCGTCGAGGGTGTAAGGGAAGCTCTGGGCCGAGCCGCTCCCGATTCCGAGCTGGAAGATCGTGCGCGCCCCCACCAGGTGGTCGCTGCTCTCGATCACGTCGTCCTCCGAGAGGTAGAAGCGGACCTGGAAGGGCCCGGTGCTCAGCTCGCCCTGGTTACGGACGAGGCTCTGCACCGTCAGCGCGCCGTCGACGAGCAGGCGGTCGGGAGTCGCGGCGAGGCTCTCCACCACAAGGTCGGCTCGCGGCTCGGGGCTGCCCGTGACGTCGAGTTGCCCCGCGGCCACGAGCAGGTTGTCGCCCTCCTCCGACTCGGGGATCGCCGCCAGGTCGTCGGCGATCACGCCCAGGGTCCAGGAGCCGCTGCCGAGGCCGCCGGGCAACACGACGACCGTCTGCGCCTCGTCCACGCCGCCGACGGGGAGCTGCGGCACGATTCGCGTCGCGAGCAGGACGTCCGAGCTCGTGACGACGGGGTTGCTCGAGAGGTAGATCCCGACGCGCAGGTTCTGGGCCGCGACGCTGCCGACGTTCTCGACGCGCTCCACGACCGTCAGCGTCCCGCCGTGGGCGACGACGCCCGGGCTGAAGGCGACCGCCGTGGGCCGCAGGTCGGGCATCGGGGGCACGTGGACCTCGAGGGTGCCCAGGGCCACCGCCACGTTGTTGTCCTCGTCGGCCTCCACCAGCCCGCCCTCGTGGTCCGCGACGGCGACCACGTGGAATGTCCCGCCGCCCACGCTGGCGGGCACGACGAGGGCCGCCGAGGTCGCCGAGCTCTCCCCGATCCCCAACCCCGCCAGGGAGCGGAAGCCGATCAGGGTGTCGTCCGCGTCGTGCAGCTCGTCCTCGCTGAGGAAGATCCCCACCCGGAAGGGTCCGGCCGCCGCCAATCCCTGGTTGACCACGGCCTCGTCGAGAGTGAGGGCCTCGCCCGCGTCGAGGGCATTGGGCGTGAAGGCGATCTGTGTCACGCGCAGGTCGGGACGCGGCGGGGCGCTGACGACCAGGGGCTGCGCGGCGAGCCCACTGTTGTTGAACTCGTCCAGCTCGCCCTGGCTCCCCCCCACGTCGGCCAGGGCGCCGACGAACCACGGCCCCGCAGCAGTGGAGGCCGGCACGGTCAGGGTGCCGTCAAGGTGGGAGAGCTCGCCCGGGCCCAGGGCCGGGACGCTTCGCAAGCCGATCAGCACGTCGCCAGGCGTGATGCTCGCGTCCGCGGAGAGGTAGATGCCGACCTGGAAGGCCGTCGCCGCGCCCGGGCCGACGTTCTCGACCGTGTCCCCGACCGTCACGACCTGCCCCGCCTCGACCGTCTGCGAGCCGAGGTCCACGCGCACGATCCGCAGGTCGGGCGCCGGCGCGCTCGAGACCGTGAGGGTCTGCAGGGCGACCCGCACGTTGTCCGCCTCGTCGCCCTCCGCCACGGTGCCGTCGGGGTCGACGACCGCGCCCAGGTGCCACAGCCCCTGCCCTAGCCCGGCCGGCACGGTCAGGAAGCCGCTGCCGACGGAGGTCTGGCCGGGACCGAGGGCGGCGACGGTGCGCTCCCCGATGTGCACGTCCGCCGAGGTGACGTGGGGATCGGCCGAGAGGTAGACGTCGACGTCGAAGGCGCCGGTCTGGACTCCGCCGGAGTTGGCGACCACGTCGACGACGTGGATCGTCTCCCCGGCCTGGGCCTGGGAGGGTGAGAAGCTCAGGGACTCGACGGAGAGCTCGGGCGCGGCGCCCGCGGCGCCCGGCGCCTCCTGCGGCTCGCCGCCTCCACCGCCGCAGGCCGGGTGGGGCGCGAGGAGCAGGAACAGGAGCCAGGGAGTCGCCGGATGCCGCCTTCGCATGGTGCGCGCTCCCCGCGCGCGCAGCAATCGCCTGCGGAGAGCGGGAGGGCATCCGGGCCCGCGGGTGCGCGCGGGGCAGGAAAGCCCGCGGAATGACGGCGGCGGGGCCCGCGTCGCCGCGCGAGAGCCCCGATCCGGGCGCGGCGTCTCAGCCGCCGGTCGAGGCGTCCGCTTCCCTCCGCTCGGCCCCGTCGACGGTCTCATCGGCGTCCTCGCCCGCGGGCGACTCGGCGGCCGCCGCCTCCTCCCGGGCCTCCGCCGCCTTCTCCGCGATGCGTTCCCGCCAGGCGACGCGCTCCCCCTCCAGGGGGTCGTCGGAGTAGTCGAGCACGCTCTCGATGGTCTCCTCCCCGCGCTGGAGCACGAAGGCCTTCTTCGGCCCGCCCTGTTGCAGGCTGCGGGTGATGTGCCGGCGATCCTCCATCTCTTCCCCGTCGATCGAGAGGATCACGTCCCCCGCCTGCCAACCGGCCGCCTCGGCCCGCGACCCCTCGACCACGCTCTGCAGGGAGCGCCCTTCATCGCCGCCGAGGTAGACCCCCATGCGCCGAGGGTCGGGTTCGCGCATGAAGCTGCGGTCCACGAGGTGGTCGAGGTTCGCGAATCCGACGGCCGCGATCGCGACGACCAGCGAGGAGTGCCGTTGGTCCCCGTCGATCACCTCCGCGAGGGTGTCGTGCTGCGTGTGGTGAAGGCGCCGGTAGCCCTCGTTCGACTGGTCCCAGGCGATGGCCGGCACCCCGGCCTCGACGAAGGGTCCGTGGTCGCTCGGGCCCGGGCGCAGGCCCGGGACCTCGCGCACCTCGAAGGGGCGCTCGGGGTCGAGCAAGCGCGCGGGCGCGAAGACGTCGCGGAAGTCGTCGAGCATCGCCTCGGTCACGCCGGCGCCCTTCAGGAAGCGCGTGCCGTTGTCGTGGTTGAAGACGACCGAGGTCCGCTCGAGCTCGTCGACGTGCAGGTCGACATAGCCACGGGAGCCGTACAGTCCCTGCTCCTCACCGCTGTAGAACACGAAGCGGATCGTCCGCCGGGGTTCGATCTCCGCCAGGCGGATCAGCCGGGCCGCTTCGAGGGTGGTCGCGACGCCGGTGGCGTTGTCGCAAGCGCCCTGGGCGCCGTCCCAGGCGTCGATGTGGGCCTGCACGATCACGAACTCCTCCGGCCACTCGCTCCCGGGGATGTCGGCCACGACGTTGTGCTGAGGGATCGGCCCATGGAGGAACTGGTTGCCGATGTCGAACTCGAGGCGCGGAGGCTCGCCGCCCGCGTCGGCCGCCGCCTGGACCTCGTCGGAGAGGCGTTGGAACTCCTCGTGGAGCAAGGTGACCCGGACCAGCTTCGGCAGGTCCTCCCAGTCCACCGACCAGCTGCCCGTCGTGACCAGGCGCCCGTCCCGGGTCCCGGGACGCAGGCTTCCCGCGGCGCCCGCCTCTTCCAGGAATTCGTTGAAGCGGCCGCGCTCTCCGCGGCCGACCTCGGGGTTACGGAGCACCCAGGCGCCGGCGAGCTCCTCGCGAAGCGCCTCGAGTTCCTCGAGTGTCGCCGGCTCGCGCAGCGCGGGTCCCTCCACGGGTCCCAGGGTCCCCGGCGACCAGGCCGGAGTGGCGAAGGTCAGCGCGCGCCCCTCCGGCGCCACGACGCGACCGCTGCTGCCCCCACGTTCGAAGCCGACCTCCACCTCGCCCCAGGCCTCGCGCCTGGCGCTGATGCCCCAGTCCTCGAGGGTCGCGATCAGCCAGCCCTGGGCCAGGTCGAGCTGCGGTGAGCCCGTCAGCCGTCGCGGGAAGTGCCCCGTCAGGACCTCGACGTGGGTGCGCGCCCCGTCCTGCTGCCGCGAGAGCTCGATCAGCTTCGCGACCTGGAGGTCGTCCGTGATCAGCTCGACCGGCGTCGGCGCCGGCTCGGCGGCCGGCTCCTCCTGGGCGACGACTCCGGATACCAGGAGCGTCGGGAGCAGCAGGAGGGCGTTGAGGGACGAGGGCAGGGAGCGTCGTCGGGGCTCGTGTTCCTTCATGGCGGGTCGCGCGGTGGTCTGGAACCGATCCGCGGGCGGCAGCCTAGCAGAAGCTCCCCTGCGCCTGGGGATCGGGGCGACTGGGCGGCGAGGCGCCTTGCCCCGGCCCGCGCCCACGAGGACACTGGCGGCCATGTCGCCCTCCCTAGGCTCGCCGACCCTCGTGCTCGTGCCGACGCGCCTCGAGCTCGACCGCCTGCGCGACCTCGGGGGCTTCGGTAGCGGACGCTGCCTCGTGCACCTGTGCGGCTTCGGCCCGGTGGCCGCGGCGGCGCGCAGCGCCCAGCTCCTCGCCCAGCTGCGGCCGGCGCGCGTGCTGCTCGTGGGCATCGCCGGCGCCTACGACTCCGAGCAGCAGCCGGTGGGCACGGCGCAAGAGTTCGGTGAGGTCGGCCTGCACGGCGTCGGCGCGGGCGTGGGCGACGACTTCCAGGGACCGCCGGCCCTGGGCTTCCCGCAGTGGCCCGGCTCGCCGGGCACGACGCCGCACCCGGTCGTGGACAGCCTCCCCCTCGCGGCCGCCGCGCCCGAGCCCGGCACGCTCTTGACGACTTGCGCAGCGGCCGCGAGCGAAGTGGACTGCCGTCGACGGCGTGAGCGCTTCCCCGACGCCGTCGCCGAGGACATGGAGGGCTTCGGCGTCGCCCTCGCCTGCGCCCTGGCGGACGTGCCCCTGCGCATCGTGCGCGGTTACTCGAACCGGGCCGGGGACCGCAGGCCGGAGAGCTGGCGCATCCCCGCCGCCCTGCATGCAGCCCTCGAACGGGCCCGGACCGTGCTCGAGGAGGACGGAGGCTGGGCGGAGCGATGAGGTCGCCCCTGCGCCTGGGCATCTCCCCCTGCCCGAACGACACCTTCGCCTTCCATGCGCTCCTGACGCGCGAGCTCTTGCCCTCGGGCTTCGAGCTCGAGATCGAGCTGCTCGACGTGCAGGAGCTGAACGAGGCCCTCGCCGCCGGACGCTTCGACGCGGCCAAGGCGAGCTTCGCGGCGGCCCTGGGGTTGGCGGAGGAGGTGTGGCTCCTGCGGGCCGGCGCGGCCCTGGGCTTCGGGAACGGCCCGCTCCTGCTCGCGCCGGGGACCGCGCGCCCCGCGGGCGCGGCGCGACGCGTGCTCGGTCCAGGCCGCCAGACGACCGCGGAGCTCCTCCTGCGCCTCTTCCACCCCGAGGAAGCCGAGGTGGAATCCGTGCTCTTCTCCGAGATCATGCCGGCCCTGCAGCGTGGCGAGGCGGACCTCGGCGTGTGCATCCACGAGGGTCGCTTCACCTGGCGCGAGGCGGGGCTGCGCCTGGTCGAGGACCTCGGCCAGCGCTGGCACGCGGCGACGGACTCGCCGCTGCCCCTGGGCGGCATTTTCGCCCGCCGTGCACTGCCGCGGGAGACGACGGCGGAGCTCGAGCGACTGATCGCCGCCTCGATCGCCTGGTCCCGGCGCCACCCCGACGCAGCCCTCGAGAGTATGCGGCGCCACGCCCAGGAGCAGAGCGACGCCGTGCTCGCCGCCCACGTCGAGCTCTACGTCAACGAGGAGACCGAGGGCCTGGGGGACGCGGGCCGTGCGGCCGTGGAGCGGCTGGCGATCGAGGCCCGGCGGGCAGGCTTGCTCCCGGCGGGCGCGACCCTCGAGGTCTTCGATGGCTGAGGTGCAGGACGCGGGAGCCCCAGCCGACCCGCGGCTCTTCCACCTCGTCTCCCCGGCGGCTTGGTCGCGGGCGGAGCCGACGGCCCCCTGGTGCCCGCCCTCCCTCGCCAGCGAGGGCTTCGTGCACCTGTCCTTCGCGCATCAGCTGGCGGGGACTCTCGCGGCCCACTTCGCGGCGGGCGGCGAGCTGCTCCTGCTCGAGGTCGACCCCGCCGCGGTCGCCCCGGACCTGCGTCTCGAGACCTCCCGAGGCGGTGAGCCCTTCCCCCACCTGTTTCGGGGTCTCGAGCGCGTCGAGGTCCTCGGCTGGTGGCCCCTGGGCTGCGAGGGCGGCTGCTGGGAGCTACCCCGCCTGGCGCCGCGCGCCGCAGCGGACGCGCCGCCCCGCCGCTCCGGCGCGCCTCCGACCGCCAGGGGGCGCGCCGAATAGACACCGGGCCACCGCCCCCCCGAGGGAAGCGGTGGCCCGGCCTCGAACCGGGTGGCGGGTTACTTGCCGCCGGCGTCGCGCAGCTCGAGCATCTCCTTGCGCACGTCCTGGGCGACGGCCTTCAGCTCCTGCATCGCCTTGCGCACGCGCGAGGTCGCGGCCTTGTTGCCGCCCTCGGCCTTCTCGACGTCGTCGCGGGCCGCGTCGAGGATGGAGAGAAGCTTGTCGAAGTTCTGGCTCATGATCGGTGTCTTGTCCTTCCTAGGGCTGGCTCCCGGGCTGGCGTGGGAGCCGTGGCGGGTTGCGGTTGGGGCCTGGAGGTGGGCCTTCGAGAGGCTCAGTTAGGCCACGTCCGCGCCTTTCGATCAAGGTCGCCCCCCCTCTAAAGGCCCAAAAACAGCCCTTCCCGATTCCGAGCGACGCCCGAGGCGGGACGACGGACAACCATAAGTCTGCCCTGAGAAAAGACTTCCGAATCCAGGACCGCCTCGGGAGCCGCTTTCGACCCCAGGGCGTCCCCGGCCCGCTCACGGGCCTCCCAGGGCCTCCTCAGGCCAGGTCGGAGTCCGCGAGGGAGTAGTCCCAGTGGCGCCGCAGCCAGTCGGCGTCGACCCCCGCCGCATGGGCTCGGACGACGGACACGTAGGGGGTCGGACGTACCCGCCAGCCGCGCCCCTGGAAGGCCCCGAAGCCCTCCGTGCTGTCCGGGAGGAGGGCCACGAGCTCTCGGGCCCCGCGCGCGGCCGCCTCCTCGGCCACGGCCCGCTCGAGGGCCTCCGCCACGGCGGATTCTGCCGGCGGCACGAGCCACTCGCAGATCGGCAAGGCCCCTCCCCAGTCCCAGGGCGTCGTGCGCAGGGCCGCGATCCCCAGGAGCTCGTCCCCCTCCGGCACCCCCAGGAGGCGGTACTCGCAAGCGGGCCGCTCGAGGAAGCGCCAACGCAACCAGGCGGCGTCGCGCGGCACCTGGGCAGGCGCCGTCGCGCAGCGCGCGGCCAAGCGGTCGACCGCAGGGCCCAGCGCCTCCAGGGCCTCGACCCCGGCGGGGAGCGCCCCGCTCGGAGCGTCGACCCCGCGCAACAAGCAGCTCTCCTCGCGCAAGAGCTCGTATCCCAGCTGCCGATGACCACTGCGGCGTGCTGCGGCCACGGGCCAGCCGTAGTGCAGAGCGTCCTCGCCGCGCTCGCCATAGGTGCCGATGAAGGCGCGCCCGAGCTCGCGGTGCAGCGAGCGGCGGCCGAGCCCGCCGCGCGCGTCGGGGTGCACCATCAGGTCGACCACCTGGGCGCAACGGCGCTCCTCCCCCATCAGACGCAGCCGTTGGGACTGGCCGAGGTAGGCGCCCACGACGCGCTCCCCCTCGACGGCGACGAATCCACGGCGTGGCAGGCCGGGTCTCGCGAAGGCCCACGCCCACTCGGCCCGCGACTTCTCCCGTCCGGCGCCGAACACCGAGCGGGCGCACTCGAGCAACGAGCCGAGATCTTCCTCGCGCCACTCACGGACGATCGCTGCGGTCATCGAGGCGCTCCCTCCCTCACGACCGCAGCCTCATCAGACGAGGTCCGTGTCACCGAGGGAATAGTCCCAGCGCTCGCTCCAGAAGCGCGGAGGCAGCTCGCGGTCGAAGCTGCGTCCGACGAGCAGACGCGAGCTCGCCTCGACGCGCCAGCCGAGCTCCTGCAGGGAGGCGAAGGCCGTGGAGTAGGGTGAGCACAGGTGCACGAGGCGCTCGAGCCCCGCGGCGCGCGCGCCGGCGACGAGCCAGCGCGTGAGCGGCGCCTCCGCGCCCTCGACCGCGAGCAGCTCCGCCACGAGGGCGGCAGGCCGGCCCTCGAAGGAAGCGGGACGCCAGACGGCCAGCCCGTGGAGCTCCCCGGAGCGCGTGCGAGCCGCGGCCAGGCGGTATGCCGCGTGAGGAGCATCGAGATAACGCCAGGCGAGGACCGGCGCGCGGCGGTCGGCCAGGACTCTCGAGCCGTCCTCCAGGCGCGTGCAGAGCTCGTCCAGGGGCCCCGCGAGCTCCGGGAGCCAGGCGCCCTCGAGGGCTTCGGCCTGCACGCCTGCGGGGGGAGCGCTTCCAGAACGCAGGACGAGCACGGGCTGGGCACGCAAGGCCTCGTAGCCGAGTGCCCGGACGCCGATGCGCCGCGCGGCGGGCACGGGGAAGCCCCAGAACCAGGGGTCGCGTTGCGCCCCCCGCCCGCCACGCATGGCGGCGAGATGCCGCGCCACGCGCACGAAGAGCCCGCGCCTACCGAGGCGGCGCGCCTCGGGCAAGCTGAAGGAGTCGATGCCCTGGGTCGCGCGCAGGGACGCGCCGCCGACCCGCAGCTCCTGGGGCGAGCCGCCGAAGTGCGCCAGCACGCGCCCCTCCGCGTCGAGCGCCAGGGCGGCTCGGGTCCCGGCGGGGTTCGCGAAGTAGCGCCAGCGCCACGCGTCGAGCCCGCGCGGCCGAAAGCCGGGATCGACCGCGCCGCTGACTCGGTTGAAGGAGCGCAGGACGGCCTCGCCGTCCTCTTCGCGCAGCTCACGCACCTCGACGGCACTGGCCTCGAGGGCCGGACCGTCGATCGAGGGGTCGCTCGCCGGGTGGAGCGTCGCGCTGGAGCGGGGCGACAAGCGGCTGCGGAATCGGAGGGCGGCTGCGGGGTCGGGTGGCGGGAGTGCATGGGAATCGAACCCACCGGCCCCGCTGTTCACGGAGCCCAACCGGCTTTGAAGGCCGGGCCGCACACCAGCACGGATCCACTCCCTCGGTCCAGCAGGCAGGGTAGCGGTCCGACCCCGGCGTGCCCAGGGCGTCAGGCGAAGCGCCGAGCGAGGAGGCGCCCGGGCGCGCCGGAGCCGGGCTCGTCGAGGAGCCCGCCGCCCCAGCGCCGCAGCTGCTCCGCGCCACGCCCGTCGCGGCGGCCGCTGAAGCCGCAGCTGAACTCGACTCCCCCCTCCAGCTGGTCGAAGTCGGCCGGCAGCTCCAGCTCGAGCCCCGGCCCGCCCCGCGCCCAGCGGCCGGCGAGGCGCGCCACCGCGTGCACCTCTCGTAAGCGGCCGGGGTTCTCGACCCGCAGGGCAATGCGCGCGCCGCGGCGGCGCAGGGTCATCGAGGCGGGCTCGGTCGTGGGGCTCTCCCGCAGCATCTCGAGGCGCTGGGTGATCGCGTCGGCGACGACGCTGCGCTCCCGGCGCAGGGAGAGGTCGAGCAAGAGGTGCCCGGCGCGGCGTTCGGGCGCCGCATCCCACTCGAAGAGGGCCGCCACGATCGGGTCCCCCCCGGGACTCCAGGAACCGCCGCGCAGGACGAAGGCCCGCGTGTCCTCCTCCCCCGGGCCGAGCTCGAAGGCGCAGGGCAGACCCTCGACCTCGAAGGCCCCGCGGCGCACGAAGAGCTGGAGGCTCAGGCGGCAAGGGAAGTCGAAGGGATTCGCGACGCGGACGCGCGGGCTCCACTCCCCGCGCCAGTCCCCGCCGCCGCGGGCATGGGCCGTGGCGGAGACCTCGAGCGTCGATGCCGTCAAGGGTTCGCGCTCGAGCTCTCCACCGGTCAACGCGAAGAGCGCGCGCAGGGCCTGGGCCCGGCGCCCCTCGCTGGTGGTGATCCCATGCACGCCGGCCCGCAGCACGTGGGCGAGGTCGGACGCCGAGTCGACCGCCAGGACCCAGCGCTCGGCGGGCCAGGCGAGCTTCCCGGCCGGCGTGCTCCAGCCACGGGGGGCCCGCACAGCCAGACCCTCGAGGCGCTCGTCGCGGACGAAGGCGAGGTCGTCTTCCTCGGCTCGCTCGGCGACGAGCAGCGGCGCGAGGCCCGCGTCACGCAGCTCCAGGCACGTCGCACGGCCGGAGGACGCGACGCGCAGCGAGAGGGGCGGGTGGTGCTCGGCGGCGCGTCGCGCCAGCTCACGGACCAGCTCGGACTCGTGCAGCTCGATCAGGTGCAAGGGAGCCCCGCCCGCTCCGCGCTCCAGCTCGAGGACCTCGTCGAGGTGCGGCAGGCCCTCGCCGACGAAGGCCTTGGCGAACCAGCCGCCGGCGTCGAGGCCGTAGAGCTCGCTGAGCGTCCTGTCCTCCAGTCGCCCGCGCCCGTCCGTGGTGCGCTCGAGGGTGTCGTCGCGCAGGACGACCGGATCGCCGCCGGCGCAGGCGCGCAGGTCGTAGTGCAGCCCGTCGAGGCCGCCGTCGAGCGCCCGCAGGAAGGAGGCGAGGGTGTTCTCCGGAGCCTCGCGCGGCGCGCCGCGCCAGCCGAGGATCCAGGGCGGGCCGGCGCACTCGATCCCGGGCTCGCCGATGCCCGATCGCGCTGGATCGCGGGCGGGATCGCTGGCGGAGGCGCGGATCATGGAGCGCGAAGGAGGCCGAGCTCAGGCGAGCTCGACCGTCGCCTCGCCCGCGCGCTCGCGCACCTCGCCGACGCGGGCCACGAGGACCTCGCGGGCGGCGAGCTCCTCCTCGAAGCGCGCGGCGTCGCCCGCGGCCAGCGCGACGAGCAATCCGCCCGAGGTCTCCGCGTCGAAGGCGAGCTGCAGGCGGGCCTCCTCGAGGCCCTCGGCGATGCGGACGCTCCGCGCGAGACCGGCCCGGCCGCGCTTGGCGCCTCCCGAGCAGTGGCCGGCGGCCGCGAGCTCGAGGACGCCGGGGAAGAGGGGCAGGCGCGCGAGCTCGAAGGCCAGGGTCACCTCGCTCGCGAGCCCGACATTGTGCGCGTGCCCGACCAGCCCGAAGCCGGTCACGTCGGTGCAGGCGTGGACCTCGACGGCCCCCATCGCCTCGGCGGCCGCGCGGTTCAGGGTCGCCATCTGCTCGGCGGCCGGCCGCAGCGCCGCGGCGTCCACGACGCCGCGCTTGGCCGCGGTGGTCATCGCTCCCATGCCCAGGGGCTTCGTGAGGTAGAGCACGTCCCCCGCCCGTGCGCCGGCGTTCGTGCACAGACGCGAACGCTCGACCAGGCCCGTGACCGCGAAGCCGAACTGGGCCTCGGTGGACTGCACCGTGTGGCCACCGGCGACGATCGCGCCGGCCTCACCGATCTTGTCGAAGCCCCCGCGGTAGATCTCCGTCATCCACTCGCGCGGGAAGTCCTTCGGGAAGCCCGCGAGGTTGAGCGCGCTGAAGGGCCGCCCGCCCATGGCGTAGACGTCGGACAGGGAGTTGGCCGCGGCGATCGCGCCGTAGAGGTAGGGGTCGTCGACGACCGGCGGGAAGAAGTCGACCGTCTGCACGAGGGCGAGGTCCGAGCCGGGCGCCATCCCCTCGCTCTCTCCGAGCACGACGATCCCCGCGTCGTCGACCGATTGCGGTCCGACGATCAGGCGCTCGTCCGCCGGCTTCAAGACGTCGCGCAAGACCTGCGCGAGCTCCCCTTGGGGCATCTTGGCCGCTCAGCCCGCGCAGTCGGCGTAGTCCGTGAGTCGCTTGTTCGGTTGGGCGTTCACGCGCAGAGTGTCGCCCGCCTCCGCGGGAGTTTCCATGCTTTTCGGCCCCGCGCCGGCTCTCGCGCGCCTCCTGGAGCGACTTTCTTGCGGGCCTCCGGGCGGTCGGTCAAGTTGCTCGGGTGCTCGCCGACCCTCGCCTCCCCGCCGTCATGCGCTCCATCGCCCTCGGGCTCTGCCCGCTCGTGCTCAGCCTCTCGGTCCCCGCTCAGTCGGTCTGCCCCGACGGCGGCCCGCTGCACACGCAGGTCGTGCAGGCCTGCTTCCCGAGCGATTGCTCGAGCCTGCAGTCGCTCGGTTTCACTCCGGCCTCCGGCGCGACGCTGGAGGTGCCGCGCTTCGACGGACGGCTCGAGAGCCTGGTGCAGGTCGACGTGGTCGTGAACTGTCGCTGGGCCGTGGAGGCCGTGACTGACAACCACGGGCTCGGATGCCACGAGCTCGATTGGACGGCGGAGCTCGCCGGCCTCGTGGAGCCCATCGACAATCTGCCGGCCGTCACGGGCTTCGGCCCGCTCGAGGTCGAACGCCATGTCCCCCTCGCGAGACCCGGCGAGGTGTTGCTCGGCCCCTCGGACGGACACGACGACTGCGACGTGGTCCAGGGTCCCGAGGCGACGGACCGCTGCGTGGCGGGAGCGGATCACGTCGCCCCGAGCTTCGACCGGACCTGGAGCGAGGCGTCGATCTCGCTGAGCGGGGACGACGTCACCCCCTGGATCGCGATCGGGCCCGGGACGGGCAGCGTCATCCGCGTCGACCTCTACGCGTTCGGGTCCTCCTCCGGCAGCTTCCCGCTCAGCGGCTGCACCACCATCGATCACCGCGCCTCGGTCTCCCTCGAGGTCACCTACACCTACTGCCCGCCCGGCTTCGGCGAAGCTCTCTGCGGCTGCACCGCGGGTCCCTGCGGTAACCGCGGCGGAGCGGACGCGGGCTGCGAGAACTCCACGGGCCAGGGCGCGACCCTCACCGGCTCCGGCACCACCTCCCTCGCCGCGGCCGACCTCGTGCTCTCGGCCAGCGGGTTGCCGGCCAACAAGCCCGGCCTCTTCTTCCAGGGCCTCGGAGCCGCGGCGGGCGGCGCGGGCGCCGTCCTCGGCGACGGCCTGCGCTGCGCCACGGGGAGCGTCGTGCGCCTGGAGGTCGTCACCTCGGACGGAGCCGGCCAGACCGCGTCCAGCGCCGACCTCGCCGCCCGCTCGGGCGCCGGGCCCGGCGAGCGGCGGGTCTACCAGCTCTGGTATCGCGACTCGAGCGCGGGCCCCTGCGGCAGCGGCTCCAACACGACGAACGGCCTGGGGCTGATCTGGGCTCCGTGACGGCCCGGGCAGCCGCGGGGGACCTTCAGCCCTCGTCGCGCCAGGCCGCGGCCTCCTCCGGCCGGCCCCAGGCTTCGTAGAGCTCGACCAGGAGCTGGGTCGACCAGCGGAGGTACTCCGCGGGGGGCGCCGCGAGGGCCTCGAGCCCCGCTCGCATCTCGAGCAGGGCCTGCTCCGCCTCCGCATGTCTCCCGAGCTTCCCGAGACACCGGCCGAGCTGCCCCAGGGACTCGTAGAGCACGACGGGGCCGATCTCCTCGAGCCCGCGTCGCCGCGTCTCGGTCGCCTCTTGGATCAAGGGCAGGGCGTCCCCCCATCGTCCCTGCCCGCCGAGGGCGCCCGCCAGGAGCGCTTGGCAACGAGCTGTGTAGACGTGCTCCTCGCCGAAGGCGTCGAGGCAGGTGTCGAGGCAACCAGCGAACACCTCCTCGGCCTCTTCCAGCCGCCCCATCTGCAGGAGCATCGCGCCGCGCTCCCCCACGTCCCAGAGCGTGGACCAGGCATCCGGACCGAAGTACCGCGTGTTGAGCTCGACGGACCAGCGGAACAACTCCTCGGCGCGCTCCCATTCCCTCTGCGCCTGACAGACGCGCGCGAGGTTGGGCACGGGCTTCAAGAGCGCGCGTCCGTCCCGGCCGTGCAGCCGCACCTCCATGGCGACCGCCTGCTCGAGGAGCTCGCGGGCCTCCGTGAGCTCGCCAAGCGAGAGCAACAGCCACCCGAGGTTGTTGAGGGCGCCGACGACGATCGGGTGGTCCTTGCCGCCGTGGACGACGAAGTAGCCGTCGAGGGCCCGGCGGCGCAGGACCTCGGCGCGCTCGCGCTCACCGCGCCGCTCGCGGACGGAGGCGAGCACGGCGAGGCCGTCGAGGCTGTCGGGGTGTCCCGGTCCGCGCAGCTCCTCGCGCTGGGCGAGGCCCTCGAGGGCGAAGGCGAGGGCTTCGTCGAGGGCGCCGCGCCTCAGGTGCAGCAGCGCGAGATTCGTGGAGGCCGTGGCACGCGCTTGGAGGCCTCGCCCGCTCGCAGGATCCGCGGCCTCGACGCAGCGCCGGTAGAGGGCCTCGGCCTCTTCGAGCCTGCCCTGCTGCTGGACGACCCAGGCCAGGTTCTGCAGCGGCAAGGCCGTGGCGGGATGACCCCCGCCGTAGCGCGACTCGAAGCCACCCAGGACCGCCCGGAAGCCCTCCTCCGCCTCCTCGTAGCGCCCCTGGCTCTCCAGGGAGCGGCACCACGCGCCGAGCGCGACGAGGGCCTCCGGATGGGCCTCGCCGAAGCGGTCGCGGATGCTCTCGACCACGCAGCCGAGCAGCGCCTCGGCGCGCGCGGGCCGCCCGCGGAGCATCCAGTGGTTCGCGAGGTTCTGACGCGACCAGAGCGCCCAGTGGCTGTTGGCACCGTAGCGGCGCTGTCGCTCCTCGACGAGGTATTCGAGGATCACCTGCCCATCGTCGAAGCGCCCTTGTCTCTGGACGGCGGTCGCCAGGAGACCCAGGACCTCGAGACGTTGCTCGATGGTGCGCGCCTCCGACTCTCCCTCCTCGTTCAGGAGCTCGTGCAGGAGCGCCTCCGCCTCGGCATGCTTGGAGCGTCGGACGAGCCCACGAGCCAGGGTCATCGTCGCCTCAACGCACGCGCGGCTCGACACGCCCAGGAGCTCGCGGCTCTCGCGCCGCACGGCCAGGGCCAGCTCCCGCGCTGCCTGCCATCGATCGACGCCTTCGAGGGATCGGGCGAGCTGGGCGCGCAGCTCCAGGGCCTGGGCGGAACGCCCGCCGTGCAGCCGCTCGACCTCGGGGAGCGCCGACTCGCACATCTCGACAGCGACCTCGTGCATGGCCAAGGCCGAGTAGCTCGAGGCGAGGATCCCCTGCAGACGCACGCGGGCCTCGGGCCGATCGGCGAAGCGCTTCTCGAGGCCCTCGCGTGCGCTGTCGAGCAGCTCGACCACCTTCACGCTCTGCCCCAGCTCGTAGGGCGAGGAGGCCTCCAGGAGCTCGCCGAGGAATTCCTCGACCGAGAGCGCGACGTCGAGGCTGCGGTGAGCGGCCCCGGCGCTCTCGGCGGCCTCCGCCGTCTTCGTCCGCAGGGACTCGCCAGTCGTGTAGAGGCGCAAGGCCAGGGCAGAGATGGCCACCAGCGCCAGCAGGACGACGGCGGAGACCAGGCTGCGGGTCGGGTGGCGCTGCACCCAGAGCTGCAGCTTGCGCAGTCGACCGGGCGGGCGGGCGAGGATCGGCTCGCGGGCGAGGTGCCGGCGCAGGTCCGCGGCGAGCTCGGCCATGCTCGCGTAGCGGCGCCCCAAGGGCTTCTCGAGGCACTTCTGGCAGATCACGGAGAGGTCCCGCGGAACGCGCGAACGCAGCTCGGCGATGGGCGGCGGATCGTGGGTCAGGACCTGGGCGCCGAGCTGGGCCGCGGAGTCCCCCTCGAAGGGTCGACGACCCGAGAGCATCTCGTACATCACGACCCCGAGGCTGAAGACGTCCGTGCGGTGGTCGACGCGCATGCGACCGGCCAAGACCTGCTCGGGGCTCGAGTAGGCGTAGGTGCCGGCGAAGTCGCCCGTGCGCGAGAGCGCGGTCTCGTCCTGGATCTTTGCCAGCCCGAAGTCGGCGAGCCGGGGTCGGTCGTCCGGGGCGATGAGAATGTTCTGGGGCTTGATGTCGCGGTGGATCACCCCCACGTCGTGAGCGGACTGCAGGGCGTCGGCGACCTGGAGCAGGAACTGCGCCACGAGGCGGTAGTGGTCCGCGTCCACCTCCTGATCGCGGTTCTCGTTCAGGAAGTCGCGCAGGGTGCGCGCGCCCTCCACGAGCTCCATCGAGATCCAAGCCAGGCCGCCGTGGACCCCGTGCCCGTGGACGGCGACGATCCCGGGATGACTCAAGCGCCCACCGGCGCGCGCTTCGCGGGCGAAGAGCTCGAGCCGCGCCTCGCCCAGGCGATCGGGGTGGACGACCTTCAGGGCGACCCGGCGACCGAGGGAGAGCTGGCGCGCCTCCCAGACCTGCCCCATGCCGCCCTGGCCGAGGACGCGCAGGAGCTCGTGGTCCCCGAAGCGCTGACCTGGGAGCAGGGAGGTGGCAGGAGTCCCCCGTTGCGGCTCCCCGCGCCGGTAGAAGAACGTGCGTCCTTCCGACTCTTGCATGGAGCTCAGGAGTCCGAGTCGCCGGATGGCTCGGCCAGGCGCGCCGAGGCGCGCGAGAAGCGCTTGCGCACCGCCTCGCCCGAGAGGCCCAGCTCGCTGCCGAGCTCCTCGAAGCTCCGGCCCTCGAGGTATCCCACGAGGATCCGCGAGTCCGTCTCGCCCAGGCGGTCGATGCGCGCCCGAAGGTGATCCTGGAGGTCGCCGCGGGTGACCGGCCCCACCGACTCCTCCGGCGCGCTGGGCCCGGCGCCATCCTCCACCACCGACTCGCCCGCGAAGCTCGACGCACGCCGGCCGACCTTTCCCAGGACCCAGCCGGCATGGAGCTTGAGGAGCGCGCGGAAGTCCTCCAGCCTCGCTTCCGCTCGCAAGCGATGGAGCTCACCCACCAGACTGGCGCAGACCTCCTGTTCCAGATCGGCCAGCTCCGCCATGCGGTGCAGGCGCGTGCCGCTGCGCCGACGCAAGTAGGCCTGGAGCTCGGGACGCAACGCGAGGAGCAACGCCTCGACGGCCTCCCGGTCTCCGGCCCGGGCCTTCGGGACCAGGGCATCGAGGTCGCCTCGTTCCCCTTCCTTTCCCGAGCTCGCCATCCTCAGATCATAGCGGCCCCACCGGCCGCGAAGCGGAGGCTAGAGCGGATCCCCCGCGCCCCCCTCCAGCCAGCGCCGCTGCTCCGCGCGGCTGAAGCGCAGGATGGCCTCGAAGACGTCGCTGAGAGCCTCGGGGTCGAGGGCGTGGTCGGCGGCGAGCCGGCGGCGACGCTCGAGGAGCTCGCGCTCCCGGCCGGGGTCCTGGACCGCGCGCCCTTCGCGCTGCTTGGCCCGGGCAGCGCGCTTGGCGAGGCGCGTGCGGCGCGCGAGGAGCTCGACGAGCTCGCGGTCGAGGGCGTCGATCGATGCGCGCGCTTCCCCCAGCTCCGCCGGCGTGCTCGCCCCGGGGGGGATGGCCAGGGCCGCCGACTCCCCCGGCCCGGCTCCGGCGTCGACCACGTCCGCCAGCTCGCGATGGATCCGCCCCAGGGCGTCGAGCAGGCGTTCACGCGCCTCGCCGGCGAAGGGGTTCTCGTGCTGGATCGGGAAGAAGAGATGGCCGGCGTCGGCGCGCACCGACTCGATCGTCGCGGACATGGCGCGGAAGGACGGCGGCACGACCTCGTGCTCCGCCACGCCCAACTCGAGCAGGGCCTTGGCCACGAAGAACGCCAGGGCGTGGGTGTCCGCCATGGTCCGGTCGTGCTCCTCGCTCGACTGCTCGCTGACCGCGCAGCCCAGGCGCTCGTAGAAAGCGCGCGCTTCTTCGACCGCCCTCGGGTGGGGCGTGTCTGGGCAGACGACGGCGCGCAAGGGCCGCTCCTCCAAGGCGATGCTCAAGGGACCGAAGAGCGGGTGCGTGGAGACCCAAGGCACCTCCGCCCCGCAGAGCTCGCTCATGGCCTGGCGCGCCCCGTGCTTGACGCTGCCGACGTCGACGACCGTGTGTTGCGCCCCGAGTCGCGGTCGGAGGGACTCGAGGATCGAGCGGAAGCGGGAAGTCGGGACCGCGCACACGAGGAGCCCCGAACAACGGAGCAATTGATCCGGATTCTCCGTGCGCCAGGCTTCGGGCACCGATCGCTCGGGGTCGTGGGCACGGACCTCGAGCCCCTTCTCGGCCGCCAGGGTGGCGAGGGCCTCGCCGAAACGGCCATAGCCCAGCAGGAGAAGTCGTCGCGCGGGATCCATGCCCAGAGGATGCCAAGCTCGGGCAGCGCTTTCCGCGTCGTTTTCGAGGCGCTTTCCGGCTGTTCCCCCCCCAGCGATCCGCGCGACGACGGGACGGGAGCGGGATTTCCTCTCGGTTCTCGAGTGGCGCGGTATGGTGGGGAGTGCTCGGGGTGCCGTCGAGGATCGACCAGGGGGGGAGATTCGGTCCCGAGCCAGGGTTCAATCGCTTATCGCGCGCCATGACTCGACTCAGGATTCGGACCGCATCTCTCCAATTCCTTTTCCTCGCGGGCACTTTCGCGTCCGCGGCCTCGGCCCAAGGGATCATCGCCTGTGGAGAGGTCGAGCCCTATTGCTTCGCCGACCAGGGGGACTGTCCCTGCGGCAACGAGTACGACCTCGGCGGCTGCGCCAACTCCACCGGCCTGGGCGGGATGATCTCCGCCAACGGGGATGGCCGCCTCGCCGCGGACAACCTGGTCTTCCTGGCGAGCAACCTCCCCCCCAGCGTGCCGTCGCTCTTCTTCACGTCTCGGACGCCGGCGCGCATGCCCTTCGCCGACGGTCTCCTGTGCATGAGCTCGCAGGGCACGAAGATCCTGCGACTGGGTTCTCCGGCGCTCACCTCCGCCGACGGCCAGATCTCGCTCGGGCCGGGCGTGGTCGACTACATCACCAACGTGATCGGCCCGCCGGCCGGCATCGTCAACCCCGGCTCGACTTGGCACTTCCAGAACTACTACCGCGACCCGTCGGGCTGCCCGGGGGGCTACGCCAACACGACGAACGCGATCCGCGTGAAGTTCACGGTGCCGCCGCCTGAGAACACGACCCGCATCGGGGGCCGCGTGTTCTACGACTACAACAAGCAGGGGGTCTTCGACATCGGCATGCCCTTCGAGGAGCCGATCGAGGGCTGGCGCATGGAGCTGGTCGGGCCCAACACCACGGAGACCACGCACACCGACGCCCTGGGCAACTTCGAATTCAACGTCCCTCAGGACGGCACGCCCTACATGCTCGTCTCGGTCCCGCCCCCTCCGGGCTACGTGCCCGAGCCGGGCGGCTTCCGCGTCGCGACCGGCCACACCAGCTACCCCCTGTCGGCCACCATCCCCGAGATCTGCGTCGACTTCGGCCAGCTCACCCTGGAGAACCGCCCCGACTTCGCCCGCGAGGACAGCTTCTGGGTGTGCGGCTTCGGCGACGAGACCGGCGACGATGACGACGACGACGGTGATGATGACGACGATGGGGACGACGATGACGACGGCGACGCCGAGCACGGTGACGACGACGACGATGGCGACGACGACGACGATGGCGACGATGACGACGACGGCGGCCGACCGGAGTGCCAGGACGGCGGCAACGGCGTCCTCCTGCTCGCCGACTGCGACCCGCTCTGGCGAGAGGTCATCAACGACCTCTGCCTGCGCAACAGCACGACGAACCCCAACGGGAACGCCGGCACGATCTTCACCGTCTCCCTGACGGCGCCCCTGGACGAGGTCCTGAACGAGCTCGCGAACTACCTCGACGCCCCGACGGAGGACGTCCTGGCCTACGAGCTCTCCAAGCGCTTCGTCATCGCGGTGCTGAACGATACCTGCGGCTTCCTGAACCAGACGACCTACATCGATCGCGAGGGCGACGGCGTGCTCGTCGACCTCGACGTGATGATCCAGCAGACGCGCATGCTCCTGTGCGACCCCTGCGCGGCCAACACGGGCCCCGGCGGTGACGAGGTCTGCCGTCAGGCGATCCTGAATTGCCTCTCCGAGTGGCAGGGCATGAACAATGACGGGTCGGGGATCTGGGTCCGCAAGGAGCAGGTCGGCTTCTTCCTCTACCCGGATTGATCGAGCGACTCGATCGCAGCCAGGCTCCCGGCGCCCGCGGCCGGGAGCTCAGGCCCGAGCTCGGACGCGCCCCCGTCGGGCGTCGAGCCAGGCGCTGAGCAGGGGACCCGCGCTCTCCGCGGGCAGGGTGTCCAGGACCCGGGCCCCGCTGCGCCGCAGGCTCGCGAGTGCCCGCGCGCGCTCCGCCGCCAGGGCGTGCGCCGCGGCGCGCTCGGCGGCCGGGGCCGCCAGCCGCCCCTCGACGATCGCCCGCAGGGCGGGGTCGTCGAGGGTCGCGAGCACGAGCCCGTGGCGGCGCGAGCCCGAGCTCAACGCCCGCCGCTGGTGCTCGACGGAGAGGGGATCGGCGACGTCCGAGACGACGACGAGCAGGGCGCGCCGACGGTGCAGCACCGAGAGCTCGCGCAAGGCCCGTCCGATGTCGGACTCGAGGGAGGAGGGCAGCTCGGCGAAGACCGCTTCCTTGATGCGGCCGAGCTGTCGGCCCCCCTTGGCGGGCGGGACGTAGACGCGCAGCCGACGGTCGTAGACGGCGAAGCCGACGCGGTCGCCGGCCTGCAGGGCGACGGCGACCAGCTCGAGGCCGGCGTCGAGGGCGTGGTCGAGCTTGGTCCAGCTCGTCCCCCCCTCCCCCTCGGCGGTCGCTCCCATGCGTCGGCCGCCGTCGACGACGACGATCAGCTCCTGCCCGCGCTCCTCCTGGAAGTCGCGCACGATTGGCGTACCGCGGCGCGCGAAGGCCTTCCAGTCGACGAGGTTGAGGTCGTCCCCGTGGACGTACTCGCGCAGGGACTCGAACTCGGTCAGCCCGCCTCGCCTGCGCAAGCGACGCACGCCCAGGTCGTGCCAGCGCTCGCTGGCCGCGAGCCGCAGGATGCGGTCGAGCCCGGTCAACGGCGGCTCGACGCGGAGGCGTTGCGCGCCGTGGAGACGCGACTGCCGCTGCACGAGCCCCAGCGGACCGCGCACGCGCAGGCGGATGTCCCCCAGCTCCTGCACTCCGCGGGTGAGCGCGCGGTAGGTGCGGCGGAAGGTGGTCGCCCCCTCGCCGAGGCGCGCCACGTCGGGCCCCCCGGTCGGGTCCTCCGCGGCGGGCGGGGCGTCCCGGCGCTCCCCCAGCCGCCGCGCGACGACGACCCAGTGCGGGCTGAAGGCCTCGCGCACTTCGAGCTCCAGCCCCCGGGCCGCGGGGGCCTCCACCGCGATCTCGCGGCGAAACTCCACGCCCAGCCCCGCCCGCGCTGGGAGCTTGCGCGAGACGGCGTAGGAGGCGGGCGAGGGCGTCCGCAACAGGTCGAAGCCGAGCGCGCACAGGAAGACCAGGTCGAGGACCCAGATCGCCGGCCGCAGCTCGCCGAAGGGGAGCACCAAGAGCGACAGGATTCCCAGCGCCAGGGCCCCCGCGAAGCTCCGGCGCGTCGGGATCAGCGCGGCACCTCCACGCTGTCGAGCAGGCGCACGAGCACCTGGTCGGTCGTCCCTCCCTCGATCTCCTCGGCGGGATCGAGCATGACCCGGTGTCGCATGGCGGGCAGGAAGGACTCCTTGACGTCGTCGGGCAGGACGTAGTCGCGCCCGTGCAGGGCCGCCGTCGCCTTGGCCGCGCGCAACAGCATCACCCCCGCCCGCGGGCTGGCGCCGAGCACGAGCTGGGGGGCGGAGCGCGTCGCCGCGAGCAGGCGCACGACGTAGGCCGGCAGGTCCTCGCGCACGACGACCCGCTCGACCTCGGCGCGCAGGGCGGCGAGCTCGGCCAGCTCTCCCACCGGTCGCACGCCGAGCTCCGCGGGGGCCGCGCTCACCGGCCGCGCGTGGACCTCGGCCAGGAGCCGCGCCTCGAGCTCCTCGTCGGGGTAGTCCACGAGCACCTTGAAGAGGAAGCGGTCGAGCTGCGCCTCCGGCAGCGGGTAGGTGCCCTCGTGCTCGAGGGGGTTCTGGGTGGCGAAGACGACGAAGGGCGAGGGCAGGTCGTGGGAGACGCCGTCCACGGTGGCGCACTGCTCCTGCATCGCCTCCAGCAGGGCGGCTTGGGTCTTGGCCGGCGCGCGGTTGATCTCGTCGCAGAGCAGGAAGTGAGCGAAGATCGGCCCCGCCTGGAAGCGGAACTCCCCCTCGTTGGGCCGGAACACGCTGGTGCCGGTGACGTCCGAGGGCATCAGGTCGGGTGTGAACTGGATGCGCCCGTAGGTGCCGCCGAGGGCCGCGGCCAAGGAGCGCACGAGCAGCGTCTTGGCGACCCCCGGGGGCCCCTCGAGGAGCACGTGGCCGTCGGCCAGCACCGCCGTCAGGCAGGCCCGCAGCTCCGCGCGCATGCCGACGACGCTGTGGGACACCGCCTCCTCGACGCGCGCGGCGAATTCGGTCGCGGCCGAGCTCGGCGCGTCCGGGGCCTGGGGCTCGACCTCCGCCTCGGCGGAGGGGGCGCTCGGCTCTTGGGTGGGCTGCTCGCTCATGTTCGGCGGCTCGGGCTGGGGTCCTCGTCCCCGGCGGGGCCCGGATCGGGCGCGTGCGCGGGGCGTCCAGTGTTCTCGGGGGAAGCTCCGGGTGCGACGCTTTTCTCGAGTTGCTCGAGGGCGACGCCCAGCGCCTCCAGCTCGCGAGCGCTCGCGGGCGGCGGCGAGGTGAAGGCGCGCCGCCAGAGCTCGGGTCGGCGGCTCCGCGCGCCGAGCTCCCGGGCGAGCTCGGCCAGCGCGTCGGGGGTCGTCTCCTCGCCGAGGCGTCGCAAGTCGCCCCCCGCGCCCAGCCGCCGACCGAGGCGCCGCAGCGTCCCGAGCCGCAGCTCGTGGCCGAGCAGGTCGTGGCGGCCGGCCCGCTCGTAGAGTCGCGCCTGGGAGCCCACGCGCAGGCGCGGGTCGAGGGGCGCGGGTCGCGGGTCGCGCGGGAATTCACGCGCCCAGGCGTGCAGCAGCACGAAGAGCAGGAGGGCCGCCAACAGGTGGTAGCCGACCTCGAGCACGCCGGGCAAGAGCAGCAGCTGCGCCTTGCGGGTCGGGATCCAGCGACCGACCGCGAACTCGTCGAAGTAGAGCTCTCCTCCCCGCTCGAGGGCCTCGACCAGCCGCAGGGCGAGCAGGCCGTTGTCGCCGGCCCCCAGGAGGTCGTTGCGGGCGAAGGCGTCGTCGGCCACGAAGACCACACGGCCGTGGACCACCGCGACCCAGGAGGCGAAGGGCCGGCCGTCGCGCGCGCTGGCGAGGTCGTGCCAGCCGCGACGATCGTGCTCGCGCGCGTCCCAGCTCGGCGGCGCCTCCCGCTCTTCGGCCGAGCGAGCCGCGAGCGCAGGGGCGTCGGGGTCGAAGACCACCTCGAGGAGCTCGCCGGTGTCGAGCTCGACCTCGAGGCGCTCCTGCGAGAGGTCGCAGGGCTCCCAGTCGGGCACCTCGAGCCCGCAGTCCGTGCGCAGCCAGTGGATGGGATCGTCCGACCAGGGCAGGACGAGCGTACCCCCGGCGCGCACGAACTCGCCGTAGTGCGCCGGATGGCGCGGGTCGGCGAGGAGGCCCGGGTCCGCGTCGCTGCCCGACAGCATCTCCGTCTCGCCGCCTGTAAGGCCGAGGTCGACGGGGGGCCCAGCCATCCAGAGGACGTGCTCGCCCGCCGGCAGGGCGGCGGGGGCGCCGCGCCAGCTCCGCGGCTCCAGGCCGAGCTCCTCGAGCACGAGGAAGAGGGCACGACGACCCTCGGCTTCGCTCGAGGCCACGCTCGCCTCGCGAGGGAGACCGCTCCCCCCGAGGCTCGAGACGACGATGCCCGCCACGAAGAGCAGGGCGACGACCCCGACCAGGAGCCGGTCGACGACGGGTCGGCGCTTCACGCCGTCCTCCCCAGGAGCTCCTCACACAGCCCCGCGAAGCGCTCGACCTCCGCGGGCTCGGTCGGGCGCCCGCCGAAGCTGTGGGCGTCCAGCTCGCCAACCAGAGGACCGAGCCGGCGCGCGATCTCGGCGTCCGGCTCGCCCCGCAGGAGGAGCTCGCGGTTGGTCCAGGCGTCGTCGTACTCGAGCTCTCCGAGCTCGCCGAGGCCCACGACGAGGGCGAAGAAGTACAGCCGCAGGGCGCGCGTCAGCTCGCCCGCCTCCTGGGCACGACGCGCCTCGGCCCGCAGCTCGGCGACGCGCCGCGCGACCTCGGCGAGCTCGGCGGTCGCTCCGGCGGCCCGGCGCGCGGCGCGCGAGCGGGCGACGGAGACCGCGAACCAGGCCAGGGCCGCCCCGGCGACCACGGCGAGCACGATCCACAGGACCTGAACGCCGGATTCGACGCTCTCGACCGGAACGTCGAAGAGCTCGCCGAGCCAACCGAAGAACTCCTCCAGGAGCTCGGCGAAAAAGCGCGGCTCCTCCCGAAACTCCCCGCGACTCAGCACGGCGTCGACCGCCTCGGCCACGCGCTCGCGGGAGGCCACCTGCGCCGCGTCGGGGAGCCCCGCCGCGACGGCGGTCATGCCGCCCCCGGCGCGGCCCCGGAGCTGCGCAGGCGGTCGAGGCGCATCGCGAGGTCGAAGCCCTCGCGGCGGATGCGGTTGTCGAGGTAGAAGACCGTGATCGCCGCCGAGTTGAAGGCCGTCGAGACGCCGGAGAAGACCGCCGAGATGGCGACGAAGACGACGTCGAATAGCAGGTCGGGGAGGCCGATGGCGTCGAGGGTCATCCGCCGCAGGTCGGCGTTGTCACCGATCTGGATCCCCGCGCCGAAGCCCGAGACGAGGACCTGCACGAGGACCAAGAGCGCCACCCAGCGCAGGAAGCTGCCGCGGGTGAGCTCCCAACTGCGCGCGATAGAGGCGAAGACGCCCAGGTCCTCGAGCACGAGGGCCGAGGGCGCGACCGAGAGCTTCCAGGTCAAGAAGAGGTAGATGGCCAGGGCGAGCAGGAAGAAGGGCGGGCAGAAGATCCCCAGGGCGACGAAGAGGCCCCCGGCGAGGGACACTCCGGCCACGGTGATGAGGAAGACCCCGATCAAGGCCAGGAGCCGGCGCAGGGTGCGGCGCAGGGCCACGACGGCGGTGAGGGGCCGGCCGACGAGCTGGGCGTGCACGAGCAGGGTGACGGCCGTGGTGCTGATCACCGCGGCGAGGGTCTGGGCGCCGGTCACGAGCACCATGGAGCCCACGAAGATCAGGATGTCATCGTCGTCGGGGAACTGACCCGCGCGCTCCAGGAGCCGGACGACCCAGGGCATGAACGCCCGCAGGGGGAACCAGATCAAGGTGCAGATCCCCACGCAGGCGATCAGGCGCGCGACGAGGACCTCGGAGCCGAGATCGAGCATCTGGGGCGCGCTGCGCGGGCGCAACAGCAGAGCGGCGTCGGGGATGCCGCGCTCCACGCGGGCGGCGGGCGCTTGCTCGGCGCTCAGCTCGACCCACTCGCCTCCGGACTCGCGTTCGGCCAAGGCAGCCTCCGAGTCAGAGGTTGCCCAGGCTGATGGCGCCGGTCGGACAGTTGCGCGAGCAGGCGTGGTCGCGGGTGCACTCGTAGTTCGAGTGCTTGCGCACCGAGGCCTTGTCCCCGCCGGTGAAGAAGGCGTCGGTCTCGCAGACCATCTCGCACATGCCGCAGCCGATGCAGCGCACCGGGTCGATGCGCACGCCGACGTAGTCGCGGGGCCGAATCGGACAGCTCAGGCCCTCGATGATCTCGTCCGAGGGCACGAGGTTGCGCGTGGCTGCGTGGGAGGTCAGGACGCGCTGGGCCTCCTCCTCCCCGATCTTGACCACCGCCGGCACGTCGTCGAAGTCGAAGCGCGCCAGGTGACCGACCTTGGGCTGGATCAGCACCGTGCGGTAGTCCATCTGCATGTGCAGAGCGTGCTCGACCAGGACCTCCTCGACGATCTCGTAGGAGCGGTAGAGCGTCGAGAGCACGCGGCTCTTGTAATTGGGCGTCTTGTAGGTCGACTTGATCGAGAGGTCGACGGCGATGATCAGCTCCGGCCGCAGGGTCTTGGCGAAGCGCAACGGCACCGAGTCGACGATGCCGCCGTCCATGTAGTTGTAACCGTCGTGCTCGAAGGGCTCGAAGACGCCCGGCAGCGCACAGGAGGCGTAGACCGCGTCGACCAGGGAGATGTCGTCGAAGCCGGGCGTGCCGAAGAAGACGCTGCCCCCGGTCTCGAGCCGCACCGCGTTGCAGAAGAAGGGGACGCTCAGGTCGCTCAGCCCGCCCTCGGGCAGGATCTCCCGCAGGCGCTCGCGGAAGGTGTCACCGCGGAACATCGAGGGGGTGCGGGCGCCCTTCGTGAGGAACTTCAGGAAGTTCAGCCGGAAGTAGTCCCCCTTCTGGACCTTGCCGACGGTCTCCTCCATCCGGTCCGTCGAGTAGCCCGCGCAGGCCATCGCGCCGACCAGGGAGCCGATGCTCGTGCCGACGATCGCGTCGAAGGCGAAGCCGAGCTGCTCGAGGGACTTGAGCACCCCGATGTGCGCCATGCCGCGCATGCCCCCCCCGCCGAGCACGAGAACGGTGCGCGGCCGGCGCTGCAGCCGTTCACCGGGCAGGGTCAGGGAGACGTCGGCGCGCGAGACGAGGTCCAAGGGGAGCGTGGATTGTGGCGGCGGCGGTTGAACGGGGGGAGAGCGAGGTGACCCCGGGAAGGTGGATATTCAATGCCTTCGCTGTGGACTTGTCCACGGAGACGGACGAGCATCATGCGAACCGCGGCCGGCAGACAATCACCGCCTTCCATGACCAGCTTCCACCACGACCCCGGCGGCCCCGAGATCGTCCTGGCCGCAGGACTGCGCACCCCCCAGGCGCGAGCCGGGGGCCGTTTCGCCGGGGAGGACCCCGGCCACCTCGCCTCCGCCCTGGCGCGCGAGCTCCTCGCGCGCTCGGGCCTCGACGGCAGCGAGATCGACGAGGTCGTCCTCGGCTGCGTGGGGCAGCCCTCGACCCAGGCCAACGTCGCGCGCGTCATCGCCCTGCGGGCCGGCCTGCCCGTGGGGATCCCGGCCCGCACCGTGGCGCGCAACTGCGCCAGCGGGATGGAGTCGGTGACGAGCGCGGTGACCTCGATCCGCGCCGGCGAGGGCCGCCTCTACCTCTGCGGCGGAGTCGAGGTCATGAGCGGCTTCCCGCTCGTCATGGGCAAGCGCCTGACGAAGCTCTTCGGACGGCTGGCGCGCACGAAGACGCCCGCGCAGGCCCTCTCGGTCTGGAGCGGTCTGCGGCCCAAGGACCTCACCCCGCGTGTAGCCCTGACCGAGGGACTGACCGACCCCGTCAGCGGAATGATCATGGGCGAGACGGCGGAGCTGCTCGCGCGCGAGTTCGGCGTCTCCCGGGAGGAGGCCGACCGCTTCGCCTGCCAGAGCCACCACCGCGCCCAGGAGGCGCGCGACGCCGGCCGCCTGGCGGAGGAGCTGGTGCCCTTCCTGCCCTTGGGCGAGAAAGAAGGGGCGCGCTCCCTCGAGCACGACGACGGCATCCGCGACGGACAGAGCGAGGCGGCCCTGGCGCGCCTTCGGCCCTACTTCGTCAAGCCCGACGGCACGGTCACGGTGGGCAATTCCTGCGGCATCACGGACGGGGCGACGCTGCTGCTCGTCGGCACCGCCGAGCGTGTGCGTGAGCTGGGCCTGCGGCCCCTCGCGCGACTGCGCGCCGGCGCCTGGGCGGGGCTCGACCCCGCGCGCATGGGTCTGGGGCCGGTCTTCGCCACGGCGCGCGTGCTGGAGGCCAGCGGCTGCGCCCTCGCCGACTTCGACACGGTCGAGCTCAACGAGGCCTTCGCGGCCCAGGTGCTCGCCTGCGAAAAGGCCTTCGCCAGCCGCGACTTCGCCCGCGAGCACCTCGGGCGCGACGCGGCCCTGGGCGAGCTCGACCCCGCTCGCTTGAACCCCAACGGCGGCGCCATCGCACTCGGGCACCCGGTGGGTGCCACGGGCGCCCGGCTCATGCTGACCTTGGCGCACGAGCTGCGCCGACGCGACGCGGAGCTCGGACTCGCGACCCTCTGCATCGGCGGCGGCCAGGGCGGCGCCGTGGTGCTCGAGCGCCTCGACGGCGGCGCGGAGGTGGCGGCGTGATCGACGTCTCCGGCCTGCCCCTCCCCCAGGACGCCCCGGCCCCCGGGAGCTGCGTGCGCGTCGAGGTCCCCGAGCCGGGTCTGGCGCGGGTCGTGCTCGACCCGCCGCATCGCAAGCTGGCGGTCCTGGACCTGCCGCTGATGCGGGACCTCGACCTCGCTCTCGAAGAGCTCGAGGCGCTCCCCGACCTACGCGGGGTCGTCCTCCAGGGGCGCGAGCCCCTGGCCTTCGCCGCCGGCGCCGACATCGACGCCATCGAGGGCCTGCGCGACCCCGTGCTGGCCCGGCGCGTGATGACCATCGGCCAGGAGCTGTTCGAGCGCATCGCCCGCCTCGGACGGCGCGGCGTGCACACGGTCGCCGCGGTCGGCGGGCCGGTGCCCGGGGGAGCCTACGAGCTCTCCCTCGCCTGCCGCACGATCGTCCTGGCGGACGATCCGAAGAGTCGCGTCGGTCTGCCCGAGACCCAGCTCGGCATCTTGCCGGCCTGGGGCGGCTGCCAGCGCCTCCCGCGGCGGGTCGGCGTGCCCGCCGCCCTCGACGCGATCCTCAAGGGCCGTCTCGTTCCGGCGCGCCGCGCCCTCAAGCAGGGGCTCGTGGACCGCCTGACGCCGCCGGAGTACCTCTGGCGCGTGGCGGGCGAGGTCGCCCTGGGGCAGCTCTCCGTGCGCCGCAAGCCGCGCGGCATCTGGCGCTGGCTCGTCGACCAGAACCCCCTCGCGCTCGCGGTCGTCGGCCGCCAGGTGCAGACCACCCTGGCCAAGCGCACGGGGGGGAACTATCCCGCCCCGCCCGCCGCGGCGCGGGTCGTGACCTGGGCGCCGCTGCGCTCGATCGAGAAGGGCTTCGAGCGCGAGAGCTTCGAGGGCGCCCACCTCGCCACCGGCGACGTCTGCAAGCACCTCGTGCGCCTCTTCAAGTCGATGGAGGAGGCCAAGAAGCTCGGGCGCGGGCCCGATGGCGCGACCCCGCCGGCCCTCGAGCGCGGCGCGGTCCTCGGCGCGGGCGTCATGGGCGGCGCGATCGCGAGCGCCATGGCGAAGAAGGGCATCGCCACGCGCCTCTTCGACATCTCCCCCGCCGGCCTCGACGCCGCGCTGGTGGAACACCGCCTCGACCTGGCGGGGCGACTGAAGCGTCGACGCCTCCGCCCCCACGAACACGACGCCGCCCTCGACCGCCTCGACGTGACGAGCGAGCTCGTCGGCTTCGGCCGCACGCAATTCGCGATCGAGGCCGTCGCCGAGCGCCTCGAGATCAAGCGCAAGGTCTTCGGCGAGCTGGCCGAGCGGACCTCCCCCGACACGATCCTGGCCACGAACACCTCTTCGTTGTCGGTGACGGCCATCGCCGAGGGGCTCCCCGGGCCCGAGCGGGTCGTGGGAGTGCACTTCTTCAACCCGGTCGCCAAGATGCCCCTGGTGGAGATCGTGCGCGGGGAACGCACCTCCGACGCGACCGTGGCCGCCGCCGCCGCCTACGCGGTGCGCCTGGGGAAGACGCCGGTCGTCGTCGCGGACGTGGCTGGCTTCCTCGTCAATCGTCTGCTCGGTCCCTACCTGGACGAGGCCTTGCGACTCTACGACCACGGCGTCGATCCGCGGCGCATCGAGCAGCTCGCCAAGCGCTTCGGCATGCCGATGGGGCCCTTCCGCCTGCTCGACGAGGTCGGCCTCGACATCGCCTCCCACGCGGCGACCTCCCTGCACGCGGCCTACGGCGAGCGCATGACGCCCTCGACCGTCATCCAACCCCTGCTCGACGCGGGGCATCTCGGCAAGAAGAGCGGCGACGGCTTCTACGTCCACCTCTCCTTCACGCCCAAGGTCAGCCGCGAGTTCTCGAGCGACCTGGCGCGCCTCGCGCGACCCCACGGTGTGCAGGAGGAGTTCCTCAGCGACGAGGAGATCACCGACCGTCTGGTGCTCGCCATGCTCGGCGAGGCCGCCCGCTGCGTCGAGGAGGGGGTCGTCGCGAACCCCGGCGACCTCGACCTGGCCACCATCCTCGGCATGGGCTTCCCTCCCTTCCGGGGCGGGCTCCTGCGCTGGGCCGACGAGCTGGGGGCCGCGGAGGTGGTGCGCCGCATGGAGCACTGCGCCTCCGCGGTCGCGACCCTGCCCACGCCCGAGCGCCAGGAGCGCTTCGCCGTGCCCGCGATCCTGCGCGAGCTGGCGGCGGCGGGCCGCGGCTTCCACGACCCCGCGCCGGCGCGGATGGCCCTGGCCTCCGGCTGAGTGGGCCCCGGCTTCGGCCATAAGCAACGGCCTGACAAGGACTTGGCCCCCGCTCACGGAGCCGGGGCCGGGGAGCTGCGGGCCGCGACGGTGGGCAACGGACCCCGCTGAGGCCAGTCGACCTCCATCGAGGGGGCTCTGGCGGTCGATAGGGACGGGTCTCCCTCCGCGCTCGCCCCCGCGGAGGACCCCCCTCCCCGACCCCGGAGCCTCCCGTGAACCGCTTCGCCCAAACCGCCCGTCAGCGCTCGAGCCTCGGCCAGCTCATGGTCGGCAAGGGCCTGATCCAGGCCGAGGACCTCGAGCACGCGCTGGAGTACCGACGCCAGCACGGGCTGCGCCTGGGCCAGGCCCTGATGAAGCTGGGGCTGATCGACTCGAAGCAGCTCTCCGAGGTCCTGCGCGAGCAGGGGAAGCTCGCTTGCGTCTCCCTGCGTCCCGAGCTCGTCGACGCGCGCGTCGCCCGGCGCCTCGGGGAGGAGACCTCCCGCAAGCTGAAGGCGATCGCGATCAACGAGGTGGCCGGGATCACGACCGTGGCCATGGACGACCCGGCCGACGTCTACGCCCTCGACGAGCTGACGCGCACTCTGCACAGCAAGGTCTACTCGGTCTACTGCTCGCCGGACGAGATCGAGGAGTGCCTGGAGGCCGTCTTCTCGGGCGGCGCGCCCGGGGAGGACGACCACGCCGGCCTGGACGAGATCGTCGACTCGGCCCTCGACGGCGCGGTGGACCTGGAGCTCGGCAGCGAGTTCGGCGCGGAGGTCGAGGAGAGCAGCGAGGACCTCGACGGCCCGGTCGTCAACCTGATCCAGGCCATCTTCAAGGAGGCCTTCGAGGCCAACGCGAGCGACATCCACCTCGAGGTGCGGGACTCGACCTTCGTCGTCCGCTTCCGCGTGGACGGGGCGCTCTTCGACCGCATGACGCTCAAGAAGGGCTGGGCCCGGCCGTGCATCGCGCGCATCAAGGTGCTCTCGAACCTCGACATCGCCCAGCGCCGCCTGCCGCAGGACGGGCGGACGCGCATCTCGGTCCACGGGCGCAAGGTGGACCTGCGGGTCTCGACGCTCCCGACCCTGCTGGGCGAGGGCGCGGTGATCCGGATCCTCGACGGCGGGCGCGGGATCCAGTCCCTCGCGAATCTCGGCCTGCGCGAGGACCAGGAGAGCTGCATGCGCGAGATGGTCATGCACGGCGACGGGATCGTGCTGGCCGTGGGCCCCACGGGCAGCGGCAAGACGACGACGCTCTATGCCCTCCTGGCCGAGCGCAACAACGCCGAGACCAAGATCATCACCCTCGAGGATCCGGTCGAGAACCAGATCGAGTCGATCTGCCAGATCAACTGCGACGTCAAGGCGGGGCTGACCTTCTCCCGCGGATTGCGGTCGATCCTGCGCCAGGACCCGGACGTCATCCTCGTGGGCGAGATCCGCGACCCCGAGACGGCCGAGATCTCGGTCTCCGCCGCGCTCACCGGTCACATGGTGCTCTCGACCCTGCACACGATCGGCTCCGCCGAGACCATCCCGCGCCTGCGCGAGATGGAGATCGACCCCTTCTTGCTCTCGGACACGCTGCGCGGGATCGTCGCTCAGCGCCTGATCCGCGTGATCTGCCCGACCTGCAAGGTCGAAGAAGAGGTCGATGCGAAGGTCCGCGAACAGCACGGCCTCAGCGATGCGGCGCTCTACCGCGGCGCGGGCTGCCCGAACTGCAACGGCACGGGCTACAAGGGCCGGCGCGGACTCGTGGAGCTGATGGAGATCAACGCCGACCTCCGGGACGGGATCCGCACGGGCGCCGACGCCGACCGCCTGCGTGCCGTCGCCCGCGAGGATGGGCTCCGGACCATGCGTGAGGAAGGCCTGCGCCTCGCCTCCATGGGCCTGACCACCCTCTCGGAAGTCCTCGCCACCACCCCCCGCGCCAGCTGACATGAAGCACATCCACTACGTCCACGGCCAGCAGGTCGATCCCAAGCCGCGCCAGGACTTCCTCGAGCTCGCCGGGTTCGAGGTGACCGCGATGGAGGACGCGCGACGGTGCATCTCGATGCTCGAGGGCAAGCGCCCCGACCTGATCGTGGCCGACACCTTGCTGCAGGGCATGACGGGCTTCGAGCTCTGCGAGGAGGTGCGCCGCCGTTGTCCTGCCCAGGAGCTGCCGATCGTGCTCTGCACGACGATCTACAAGGGCTCGGTCTACAGCGAGGAGGCTGCGCGGCTCGGCGTGCAGCGCTACCTCGTCCACCCGCTCGACCTGAAGGAGTTCGTCGACGTCGTCCAGGAGCTGCTCGGGCTGGACGGGAAGATGGCGGCCTAGCGTCGATACGTCGAGACGGAGTCAGGCCCCGCGGCTGAAGAACAGCCACAGGAGCAGGGCCAGGATCGCGAGGAAGGCGATGCCCGCGGCGAAGAAGGGCAGGAGGGCGCGCAGGTCGCTGCCGGGGACCTGGTCCATCTCCACCCAGTTGAACATCATCCGCACCCCGCCCTCGAGGGCGGCGCCGCAGTGCGGGCAGTTCTCCGGCGGCGTGGCCTCGGCGCTCTCGCGCGAGTCGTACTCGAGCGGGATCACGCCGTGGCACTCCATGCAGTAGTGGTTGCGCAGGGCGCCCCCCTCGGCGACGCCCGGGGCCCGGGAGCGCTCGCGCAGGAACTCGATCTCCTCCTCGTGCAGCCCGCGCCGGGCCTTCGCCCAGTGGCGCTCGTCGGCGACGCCGTAGCTCTTCTCCCGCCGCGCCCGCTCGGGGTCGTAGGCGGGCTCCTCGGCCGCGCGCTTCCCCTCCTCACCGCTCACCGCAGGGCCTCCTCCAGGGCGGTCGCGGCGGCGGTGCGCTCGTCGCGGTACTTCGCGATCAGCGCGCAGCCGACCGACAGGCCGCGCTCCCGGGCCCAGGCCCCGCCCGCGGGCCTCGCGCCGGGGACGACCACGGCCCCCGCCGGGATCTCGAGGGGCGCCTCGCGGGTCCCGCCGAGCTCCCGCTCCTGGACGAGGTCGTAGACGCGCGTCGTCGCGGTGAGCACGACGCCGGCGGCGACCACCGCCCCGCGCCGCACGAGCACGCCCTCGTAGAGGCCGCATCCCCCGCCGACGAAGGCGCCGTCCTCGACGATCACCGGCCGCGCCCCGGGCGGCTCGAGCACGCCCCCGATCTGCGCCGCCGCGGAGAGATGCACCGCGGCGCCGATCTGCGCGCAGGAGCCGACCAAGGCGTGGCTGTCGATCATGCTCCCCGCCCCGACCCAGGCCCCGACGTTGACGTACATCGGCGGCATGCAGACCACGCCCTGCCCGAGGAAGGCCCCGCGCCGCACGCTCGAGCCGCCGGGGACGAGGCGCACCCCCTCCCGGCGCGTGAAGCGCCGCACGCGCAGGAGCGCCTTGTCGCGGAAGGGCGGCGCGCCGAGCTCGAGGGCGGGGTAGGCCTCGCGCGCGAGCTCGTTGCCCTGCGGCACGACCTCGCCATCGCGGAAGAGGTCGAGGATCGCCTCCTTGACCCGGGCGTCGACGACCCAGTCCCCATCGGGCCCGGGCGCGGCGACGCGCAGCTCGCCGCTCTCGAGGGCCTCGAGGAGCTCGGCGCCGCGCGGGACCTCCGCCTCAGGCACCCGCGTCCTCCGCCGCCAGGAGCTGCCGGGCGGTCTCGACGTAGCGACCGACCGCCTCCTCCAGCTCGCCTCGCCGCACGCGCTCGTGGTCGGTGTGGGCATCGAGGATCGAGCCCGGCCCGCACAGGAGCGCCGGTCCCCAGCGCCGCATGTGGGGCGCGTCGGTGCCGTAGGCGACGACCTCCGCCTCCTCACCGTCCGGCACGACGAACTCCACGGGTGCGTAGCTCTTGAAGCCGCCGGCGACCTCGACGTGTTCCCCGAGGCAGGCGTCGATGCGCGCCATCACCTCCTCGGGCTCCTCGACGCTGCGGATCAGGACCTCGGCGCTGGCGTGGTCGGCCACGACGTTGGGCGCGACGCCGCCGCGGATCTCACCGACGTTGAGGGTCCCGCGGCCGAAGACCGGGTGCTCCCCCCAGCCCGACTCGAGCAGGCGGTGGGTGCAGCCGACGAGCTCGTGCACGGCCGACGGACCCACGTCCTGGGAGGAGTGGCCGGCCACGCCCTGCGCCTCCAGCGTGACCTTGACGATCCCCTTGTGACCTCGCACGAAGCGGTTGCCCGTCGGCTCGCCGATGATCACGTGACCGGGCGACCAAGGCTCGGCCAGGCGCTCGTCGGCCAAGCGAGCTCCGGCGCTGTCGAGCTCCTCGCCCACCGTGAAGAGGAAGCCGACCCGCTCCTCCCCGCGCTCGAGCAGCTGCCGGCCGGCCTCGACCATGGCCGCCGCCTGGCCCTTCGCGTCGCAGGCCCCGCGGCCGTGGACCACGTCGCCCTCGACGCGCGAGCCGAAGAAGGGCGGCACCGTGTCGAGGTGGGTGCAGAGCACCACCCGCGGCCGCCCGGCGCGGGCCAGGAGGTTGAAGCGCCCGGGCGCGAGCTCCTGACGCTCGCAGTCGAATCCCAGGGACTCGAGGCGGCGGGCCAGGGCGTCGCCGTAGTCGCCCTCGTCGCCGGTGACGGACGGGATCTCGATCCAGTCCACGAGGTCTCGCAGGAGGCGTTCCACCCCAGGAGCTTACGCATTCGTGGGGCGACGACTACACTCCGCCCCCCTGGCCCCCGAGGCCACCTCGACGCCCCTCTCCAGACCTCAGCCATGCTCCTCGCCACGCTCCTGCTCTCCGCCGCCCCCCTCCCCAGCCCGCAGGATCCGCCGAACCGCCGCGCCGAGGTCCGAGCCCGCTACGAGGCGCTCGCGGGCGCGCAAGACCCCGACGGCTTGGCGGAGCTCTGGGGGAAGAACCGCGGGCTCGTGCTGCAGACGATCGACGCGGACCTCGAGGGCAGCTTGGCCCTCTGGGAAGCCGCGCCCGAGGCCCCCCCCACGGAGGAGATCCGCGCCCTCCAGGAGCGCGCCCTCTTCGGCGCGCGCGTCGCCAGCCGCCACTTCCGCGAGCCGATCTTCCTCGACTACGCGGCCTCCTTCGTCGGCTGGGACGAGGCCCAGCGGGCCGCCTTCCGCGCTGGCCAGGCGGTCTACTCCCGGGCCGTGCAGGAGCTCGAGGCGGGCAACCACGAGCTGGCCCTCGAGGCCGGCCGCGAGACGGTCGAGCGGGCGATGGCCCTCGGCGACTGGTGGGGTACGGCGATGGGACATCGCGCCGCTGGTGAGGCGGCGCGGCACCTGGGCTGGTTCGAGGACGCCTTGCGCTCTTTCTCCCTGGCGCGCCAGATCGACCACGCCCTGGGTCTCGAGCACAGCGAGATGCGGGACCTGCGCGGGATGCTCGCGGCGGCGCGCGCGGACGAGCGCTGGCTGCGCGCGCGCGTGACCGCGGAGGCCCTGGCCGACGCCGCGCGGGCCTTCGAGGACGACGAGGTGCTGCGGGAGGCCCTCGAGGCCAAGGCCGCCGTCGAGGAGGCCCTGGGTCTCGCGAAAGAGGCCGAGGAGACGCGCGAGCAGCTCGAGGCGCTGGGCGCGGTGGAGGGCGGCGAGGACGGCTGAGAGCGGCCACCGACGCTTCGATCCAGCCCGCGGGCGACCCGGCGCCGGGGACTTAAAGACTCACACCTGCTAGCAAGCTAGCAGGTGTGAAGTCGGATCCCCAGCGCAGCTCTCAGCTGCTGCCCCCTCCAGCCGGGGGCGGGGGAGCACCGAACGAGAGCGGTCACTTTTTTTTGGACGACGGCCGCCGCCCCCCCGGAAGGGCCCGAGAGGGGCGATTCTGGGGGTCAGGAGTCCTCGGATTCCGGCGGGGGGCCGAGCTGGACGAGGGGGGCCCCCGCGCCGACCGCCGACCCCTGCTCGACGAAGACCTCCTGGACGACCCCCGCGGCGGGGGCGGCGATCTCGTTCTGCATCTTCATGGCCTCCAGCACGAGCAGGGGCTGGCCGGCGGCCACCTCCGCGCCGCGGGCGACCAGCACCTCCACCACCACCCCGGGCATCACGCTGGTCACCCGGCCGCCTCCGCGGCTGGCCTCGCGCTCGGCCGCGTGGGCCGCGTGCTCGCGCTCGTCCTCGATCCGCACGTCGTAGAGGTGGCCCGCGATCGTGATCCCGATCTGGTCGGTGTCGCCCTCGATCGAGACGCCGTAGCTGCGGCCACCGGAGAGCACGAGCAGCTGGCCCTCCTCGTCGATCCTCTCGTAGGCGAGCTCGACCGGCTCGCCGTCGACGGTCACGCTGAGCTCGCCCAGGCGCTCGCGCAGCTCGACCAGCCGCTCGCGGCCGTTGACCTCGAGGTAGTACTTCACGCCCGACCTCCGGCGCGCCCGGCCCGGCGCACGTGGTCGCTGAGCCCCTCGCGGCTGCGGGCGAGCCAGCCCGCCCGGTCGCCGGCCTCGGGCCCCATGCCCCGGCGGCGGGCACCGTGGAAGCGGTGCACGGCCGCGAGGGCCGCGGCCAGGTCCTCCTCGCGGCCACGCGGCGAGGAGAGGTCCAGGCTCTCGAGCAGATGCGTGTCGTACTCCCCGCCCTGGAAGGCCTCGTGGTCGAGGACGGCGATGGCCGCGGGAGCGCTCGTGCGCACGCCGCCGACGTTGAGCTCCTCGAGGGCGCGCCGCATGCGGGCGATGGCGACGCCGCGGTCGGGGCCCCAGACGATCACCTTGGCGAGCAGCGGGTCGTAGGCGAGGCCTACCTCGAGGCCGTTGTAGAGGCCGGAGTCGACCCGCACCCAGGGGCCGGCGGGCAGGCGCAGGTTGCGCACGGTGCCGGTGGCCGGGAGGAATCCCGAGGGAACGTCCTCGGCGTTGATGCGCACCTCGATCGCGTGGCCCTGGAAGCGCACGTCCTCCTGGGCGAGGCGCAAGGCTTCACCCGAGGCGGCGAGCAGCTGCTCGCGCACGAGGTCGACGCCGGTCACCATCTCCGTGATCGGATGCTCGACCTGCAAGCGGGTGTTCATCTCGAGGAAGAAGAACTCGCCGCCGGAGTAGAGGAACTCGACGGTGCCGGCGCCCACGTAGCCGACGGCGCGGCCGGCGCGCAGGGCGACCTCGCCCATGCGCTCGCGCAGCTCGGCGTCGATCACCACGGCCGGACACTCCTCCACGAGCTTCTGGTGACGGCGCTGGATCGAGCACTCCCGCTCGCCGAAGTGGATGCCGTTGCCGTGCTGGTCGAACATCACCTGGATCTCGACGTGGCGCGGCTGGTCGATGTAGCGCTCGACGTAGAGGCGGCCGTCGCCGAAAGCGTTCTGCGCCTCCCCCGAGGCCGTGCGGAAGGCGGACTCGACCTCGCCCAGCTCGCGCACGATGCGGATGCCCTTGCCACCGCCTCCCGCCGCGGCCTTGAGGGCCACGGGCAACCCCACCTCGCGCGCGGCGGCCACCGCGGCCTCGGCGTCGGCGGCGGGGTCGGTCTGGCCGGGGACGAGGGGGACCCCGGCGGCCTGCATGGCCCGCCGGCTCTCGATCTTGTCGCCCATGACCTCGATCGCGTCGGGGGGCGGCCCGATCCAGGTCAGTCCTGCCTCGGTCACGGCTCGAGCGAAGCCAGCGTTCTCCGAGAGGAAGCCGTAGCCGGGGTGAATCGCCTCGGCGCCGGTCTCCTTCGCCGCGCGCAGGATCTTCTCCCCCACGAGGTAGCTCTCCCCGGGCAGCTCGCCGCCGAGGGGAATGGCGATGTGGCCCATGCGGGTGTGCAGGGCGCGGCGGTCGAACTCGGAGAAGACCGTCACGCACTCGATCCCCATCTCGCGGGCAGTGCGGATGACGCGCAGGGCGATCTCGCCGCGGTTCGCGATCAGGATTCGCTTGAACAAGGCAACTACAGCGGGATGTTCCCGTGCTTGCGCGTGGGGCGCTCCTCGTGCTTGGTCTTGAAGAGCTCCAGGGCGCGGATCAGCTGCGGGCGAGTCGTGTGGGCCTCGATCACGTCGTCGATGAAGCCGCGCGCGGCCGCCATGTAGGGGTTGTTGAAGCGCTCTTCGTAGCTGGCGGTGTACTCGGCCTGGGCCTTCTCCGGATCGTCGCTGGCCGCGATCTCGCGCCGGTGGATGATCTGGGTCGCTCCGGCCGCGCCCATGACGGCCACCATCGCCCCGGGCCAGGCGAGGTTCAGGTCGGCGCGGATGTGCTTGGAGCCCATGACGTCGTAGGCGCCGCCGTAGGCCTTGCGCGTGATGACCGTGAGCTTGGGCACGGTCGCCTCGCAGTAGGCGTAGAGGAGCTTCGCGCCGTGGCGGATGATCCCGCCGTGCTCCTGGGCCGTGCCCGGCAGGAAGCCCGGGACGTCCTCGAAGGTGACGATCGGGATGTTGAAGGCGTCGCAGAAGCGGATGAAGCGCCCGCCCTTGACCGAGGCGTCGATGTCGAGGCAGCCGGCGAGCACCGCAGGCTGGTTGGCGACGACGCCGACGACGTGCCCGCCCAGGCGGGCGAAGCCGCAGAGGATGTTGCGCGCGTAGGCTTCGTGGACCTCGAGCCAGCTCCCGCGGTCGATGACCCGCTCGATCACCGCGTGCATGTCGTAGGGCTTCTGCGGGTCCTCGGGCACGAGCTCGTCGAGCTCCGTCTCCATGCGGTCGACGGGATCGTCGGTCGGGACGAAGGGCGGAGTCTCGGCGTTGTTCAGGGGCAGGTAGGACAGGAGTCGGCGCAGGAGCGACATCTGGGCCCGCCCGTCGACCGAGGTGAAGTGGGCCACCCCCGAGGTCGCCGCGTGGGTCGCCGCGCCCCCGAGGTCCTCGCTCGTGACCTCCTCGTGGGTGACGGTCTTGACCACGTCCGGCCCCGTGATGTGCATGTAGGAGGTGCCCTCCACCATGCACACGAAGTCCGTGATCGCCGGGCTGTAGACGGCGCCGCCGGCGCAGGGCCCGACGATGGCCGAGATCTGGGGCACGACGCCGGAGGCCTGGGTGTTGCGCCAGAAGATCTCCGCGTAGCCCCCGAGGCTCTTGACGCCTTCCTGGATGCGCGCGCCGCCGGAGTCGTTGAGGCCCACGACCGGCACGCCCACCTTCAGGGCGGCGTCCATCACCTTGCAGATCTTCTCGGCGTGGGTCTCCGAGAGGGAGCCGCCGAAGACGGTGAAGTCCTGGCTGAAGAGGTAGACCGGCCGCCCGTCCACGCGCGCGTGCCCCGTGACCACGCCGTCCCCGAGGATCTCTTGCTCCTGCATGCCGAAGTCGTGGCAACGGTGCGTGACGAAGCGGTCGAGCTCGACGAAGGAGCCTTCGTCGACGAAGAGGTCGATGCGCTCGCGCGCCGTCAGCTTGCCCTTCGCGTGCTGCGCGTCGATGCGCTTCTGGCCGCCCCCGAGGAGGGAGGCCTCGCGCTTCTCCTGCAGGCGCTGGAGGGGGGTCTTGGAGCTCATGAAGGGGAGGTGGGCGGAGACGGGGGGGCGGGATTCTAGCCGCTCGGCCCGCGCCGGGGCCACCGTTCCGGGCCCGCGCCGGCGTCCCGGAGCCGCCATCGCGAGGGATGCGGCTCACCCGCGCCGAAGCCCGCCTCCGAGCCCCGGAGAACTTCGAGCGCTCCGCCCCCGCGGCGCAGTAGGCTCCCGGGACCTTGCAGCGATCGATCCCCACGCGACGAGGCCGGGCTTCGACACTCGCCCTCCTCTTGGCCGCGCTCGGCTGCGCCTGCGCCAAGTCCGCGCCCGAGCCGAACGTGCTGCTCGTCGTGGTCGACACCTGGCGTGCCGACCACCTGGGGGCGTCGGGCTCGACACCCGAGCTCGACGCCTTCGCCCGCGAGTGCGTCGTCTTCGACCACGCGCAAAGCCCGCGGGCCAAGACGACGCCGGCGGTCGCGAGCCTGATGACCGGGCTCTACCCCCACGACCACGGCGTGCGCGACCTGACGACGCCGCTGGCCAGCGACGTCCCCGTCGTGGCCGAGGCCTTCGGAGCGGCCGGCTACCGCACGGGCGCGATCGTCGGCAACTACGTCCTGCGCGACGAGCTCTCGGGGCTCGCGCGCGGCTTCGACCTGTGGGTCGAGGACCTTCCCGAGGAAGACGGGGTGCCCCCCTCCCATGTCCCGCTGCGTCGCGCGACCTCCCTGACCGACGGCGGGCTCTGCGCACTGGGGCTCGGCGATCCCGCCACGGACGGGGCGGGCCCTCGGGCCTCCTTCCTGCGCGGGGACCAGCCCTGGTTCCTGTGGCTGCACTACATGGACCCCCACGGGCTCTACTCGCCCCCCGAGCCCCACCGCGGGCGAGCCCTGGCCGAGCTCGAGGACCTGCCCCCGGAGCCGATCCCCCCCGCCGAGCGCGAGGGCCGCACATCCCTCTCCCCCCAGTGGGTGGCGGACTACAACGTGCCCGAGGCGGCGCGGCTGCCCGGCGGCGGCGTCGACGCGCGCCATGTGCGCGCCCTCTACGACGGCGAGGTGCGTTACGTGGACGCCGAGCTCGGGCGGCTGTTCGAGCGGCTGCGCGGCGCAGGAGTCCTCGAGGACACCATCGTGATCGTCACGGCGGACCACGGCGAGAGCCTCGGGGAGCACGACTACTGGTTCGAGCACGGGCGCCACGCCTACGAAGCCACCTGTCGCGTGCCCTTGATGATCCGCTTCCCCGAGTCCATGCCGGATCGCCCCGAGCCCGGGCTGCGGAGTGGAGACATCTCCCTGGCGGACCTCTTCCCGACCCTCGAGGGCCTCGGCCTGCCGCGTCTTCGCCGCGCCGCCGCCGCGCGCGAGGCCGTGCGCGGCGAGTCCCGCGTCGCCCTCCTGCGCGAAGGGCGCGCGACCGGCGGCCCCGTCTTCTGCGAGAAGGTCGAGCGAGTCGAGAAGGCGCGCGCGATCCAGGCCAAGGCGGTGCGCGCCGGCGACTGGAAGCTCATCCGGCGTTACACCCACGTCGACGATCCCGGAGGCGTGGGCGAGCGCCGGCTGGTCGTGCTCTCCGAGGAGCTCTACGACCTGCGCGCGGACCCCGGCGAGACGCGCAACCTCGTCCAAGAAGCGCCCGCGCGCGCCCCCCTCGACGAGCTCGCCGCGGCGCTCTTGGAGTTCTCGCGCGCCGACCGCCACTTCAGCGAGCTGGCGCGCCTGCTCCAGCAGCGGCGCGAGGAGCTCGGCCGCACCGACCCCGAGACGCTGCGGGCGCTCGAGGCGCTGGGGTACTAGCTCTCAGCGCTCACCGCTCGGCCGCCGCAGGCTGACCTCGAGCCCCCAGTCGGTGCCGGGGCTCAACAGCTCGATCGAGCAGCCCGTGATGAGGGCGCCGTCCGAGCCCTTGACCGGCCGCCAGCTGTCCGCGCTGGGGCGGTCGCACACGAGGCCCAGGCGCAGGCCGTGGTTGAAGAGCTGCTCGCTGACGCTCGGCGTGCTCGCCAGGCGGTCGACGTCGAGCTCGAGCAGCACGCTGCCGGGTTGCTTGGCGTGGGTCTCGAAGGTCGAGGTGCGGATGCTGAGCTGGGCCCCTTCCTTCTCGAGCAGCGGCCGCAGGAAGCGCACCTTCTCCGGACCCTGGTCGCAGAGCGTCACGCTCCCCCACATCCCGCTGCCGAGGCGCAGCTTGACCTCGACGGTGTCCTCGACGAATACGTTCACCGGGCCCGCGGCTCCCGAGTGCTCGGCCGGGAAGTGGACCCGGGCGCCGCGCGCGCGCAGCCGCGCCACGACCAGGGAGGCGAAGTCGAAAGCGGAGGTGTCCTGGGCGAGGTGCAGCCGCAAGGCGGTGTCGCGCACCTCGCTGCCGTTCCAGTGGTGCCACTCGAGCTCGACGGAGGCCCCGCCGCGGGACTCGACGGCCCCGTGCAGGCCGAGCTGGACGAGACCCTCGGCCCGGCTCCGGTCGGCGGCCAGGGCGAGGAGGAGAAGCGTGAAGAAGAGGCGCGAGAGCTGGGACATGGAAGTCTCCTGGGCGAGGGGTCCCCTCCGCTGCGCTCTCGTCGGCGGAGCACGAGTCAAAAGGGAGTCGATCGACCGGATGGGATGCGGAGTGACGTCTCGCGCACCATCCTATTCCCTCACGCTGCCGGCGCCCTGCCCGCCGGTCCGAGGCCCTCCACGCGAAGCCCGCGAATCGGACCGCTTTCCTCCTCGAAGGACCCTCGAAGGAGGTGGTTACCCCGCCAGGACTTGAACCTGAAATGTCTGGACCAAAACCAGATGTGTTGCCAATTACACCACGGGGTAGCCGGGGCGGAAAGCATAGCAACGGCCCCCGGGGAGTCGAGCCCCCGCAGCAGTTTCCGAAGTGGCTGCCGGGGCCTCAGCGGGTCCCCGATGCGGGGCCCCCGGGGAGGACCCGTACGAGGGCGCGACGGGCGAGCTCGCAGGCGCTCGTGGCCGCCCAGTCCCGGATGATCTCCCGCCCCCGGGGCGGCAAGCGCAGCTCGTGGGTCGCGACCTCCCCGTCGAGCGCGACGCCGACGTGGACGAGGCCGACGGGCTTCTCCTCGCTCCCCCCGCCGGGCCCCGCCACGCCGGTGGTGGAGAGCGCGAGGCGCGCGCCGCTGACCTCCGCCGCTCCGCGGGCCATGGCGGCCGCGACCTCGGCCGAGACGGCGCCGTGGGCCTCGAGGAGCGCGGGGTCGACGCCCAGGCGCGCGACCTTCGCCTCGTTCGAGTAGGCGACGAAGCCTTCGCGCAGGACCGCGCTGATCCCGGGCACGGCCACGAGGCGCGAGGCGATCTCCCCACCGGTGCAGGACTCCGCGCAGGCGAAGGAGACCCCCTCGGCGAGCAGGAGCCGCCCCAGGACGACCGCGGTGCTCGGCTCCTCCTCGGAGAAGATCGTCTCCGCGAAGCGCTCGCGGAAGTCGGCGACGCGGCGGGCGAAGGTCTCGTCGGCCTCGGACCCCTTCGGGCCCGTCCCGTCGATGCGCACGGTCAGGACCCGACCGCTCGCGCAGACGCCCATGAGCGGCCAGGCGTCGCGGGCCATCCAGTCGCCGGCGCGGGTGGCGAAGTCGCTCTCGGGGAGCCCGAAGAGGTGGAAGCGCGCCGCCCGCGGCGGAGGCGCCTCCGGGTAGGCCGCCGCCATCCAGGGCAAGAGCTCCTCCTCGACCATGTGGCTGAGCTCGCGCGGGGGCCCTGGCAGGGAGACGATCCAGCAGCCCTCGTGCTCGAGGCGGAAGCCGGGGGCCGTGCCCACGGCGTTCGGCAGGATCGCGGCCCCTTCCGGGACCAGGGCCTGACGCTCGTTCGATGGAGCCATCTCGCGCCCGACGGAGTGGAAGCGGGCGCGGATCTCCTCGACGACCCCGGCGTCGAGGCGCAGCTCGCGCCCCGTCGCGCGGGCCACCGCCTGGCGGGTGACGTCGTCGAGGGTCGGGCCCAGGCCCCCGGTGAGGATCACGAGGCGCGCGCCGCGGGCGAGCTCACCCAGACGCGCGGCGATCGCCTCTTCGTCGTCACCGAGCAGGGTCACGCTCCGCACGCGCCAGCCGCGCTCGGCGAGGCGCGCCCCGAGCCAGGTCGAGTTGGTGTCGAGCTGTCCGCCGTCGAGCAGCTCGTCCCCCACCGCCAGGATCGCCGCGGGGAGGCGTGCCCCGTCCTCGGGAAGGCCGCTCACGGGGGATCGACCTGCGGCGGATCCACGCTCGCGGGGGCCGTCCCCGCCACCGCCGCCTCCCGGGCCGCCTCGCGGCGAGCGACGAGGCGCGCGAGGAGGAGCCCGCCCTCGTAGAGCACCGCCATCGGCACGGCCATCATCAGCTGGGTGTAGAAGTCGGGCGGCGTGAGGATCGCCGCCAGGCTCGCGGCGCCGACCCAGAAGTGCCCGCGGTACTTGCCGAAGTCCTCGGGCTCGAGGATCCCCACGCGCGTCAGGACCATCATCAGGATCGGCAGCTGGAAGATGACGCCCATCCCCAGCCCGAGGGTGGAGAGGAACTTCAGGTAGGGCGTGATGAAGGTCTCGGCCCGGATCTGCTCGAGGCCCATCGCCTGCAGGAAGTAGTAGGCGTAGGGCACGAGCCAGGTGTAGCCGAAGAAGATGCCCGCGTAGAAGAGCGCGATGCTGGCGGGGAAGTAGCGGTAGACCGCTCGCCGCTCGTGGCGGTAGAGCCCCGCCGCGATGAAGCCCCAGAGCTGCCACAGGATGTAGGGCCCGGCGATCAGCACCGTCGCGTAGCCGCAGACCTTCAGGTAGAACATGAAGGTCGAGCTGCCGTCGTCCGAGCGGGCCGAGCGCACGGGGTCGACCAGGTGCGCGGCGTCGATCACGCCGCCGCGGAAGACGGCCTCGAGCTCCTGGGCGGTGGGCTCGCCGTCCTCGAAGAGCCGCTCCCGCTCGATCTCGACCAGGTCGGCGTTCAGCCAGGGGCGCACCTTCTCGTAGGGCGCGAGGGCGAACTCCCCCACGTCGGTCTTGAAGCCCCAGGCGACGACGAAGACCACCGCCATCGCAATGGCCGACCGGATCAGGCGCGCGCGCAGCTCGTCGAGGTGCTCCCCGAGCGTCATGCGGCTGCCCTCGACCTCGTCGGGCTCGGTGGCGGGCGCGGAGTCGGGAGGAGGGGACGGGTCGGCGGTCATGCGAAGCGGGCGCGACCCGGAGGTCGCGCCCGCCCATGATGGATGCCCGGAGCTCCGAGGAGAAGCCCCGGAGCCGGCGAGTCCTTCGGCCCACGGCCGAGTCTTCCGGCCTTCGGCCTACGGCCGAGTCTTCCGGCCCTCGGCCTACGGCCGAGTCTTCCGGCCTTCGGCCTACGGCCGAGTCTTCCGGAAGTAGTCGGCGACCAGCTTGATCGGCACGATGCGCACGCCCATCGCCTGGGCCTCCTTGTAGACCGGCAGGTCGGAGGGCTGCAGCGGGTCCTCCAGGGGCTCGCCGTCCTCGTCGACGTAGATCTCGGAGCCGACGACGAGATAGTCGGTGGTCTTGTCCAGCTTCTTCTGGACCTTGATGTTGATGCCGTCGAGGACCGCGCGCAGCTCCTTCTCGGTGTAGGTCCCGGTGAAGCGCCCGACCAGGACCGCGTTGCGCAGGCCCGTGGGGTCGTAGAGCGGGTTGAAGATGATGTCCCCGGGAATCGGCGGGTCGAAGGAGTCCCGCACGTCGAAGAGCAGCACCTCGCTCATCTGGTCCTCGACCCGCAGCACCTCGCACCAGGCCTTGACGGTGTCGTCGCCGGGGCGGCCGTCGACGATGGCGAAGCGCATGCCGGCGTAGAGGCGATTGGACTTGTCGAGGTCGATCCAGGCCAAGTTCAGGGCCTCGGAGGTCGCGAGGATGCGGCCGTCCGGGCGCTCCGGCTCCCGCTCCCACTCGAGCTTGCGGGTCATGTTCTCCAGGCGCGTGGTGAATTCCGCTTCCCGGGCGCGCGCCGCGCGCTGGGCGTCGTCCGTCTCGCTCTGGGCGTTGGTCAGCTGGCTCTCGGTGTCCGAGAGAGTCGCGCGCACGGAGGCGACCTCGGTCTCGAGCTCGCTCTGGCGGTCCGCGGCGGCCTGGTTGGCGTCGTTGAGCTCCTGGTTGAGGCGCCGGATCTCGCCGTCCTTCTCCGTCGTCATGGCCGTCAGGCTCTGCTGGCGAACCTGGATGTCGGCCTCCAACGCGGTGATGCGACCCTCGAGGGTGCTGATCCGCTGGGTGAGGTTCGAGCGCTCCTCGACCGCGCGGCGGATCATGGCCTCGATGTCGGTGACGCTGGCGTCGGTGACGTTGAAGCCGTCCTTGAACTGCGAGAGCCCCTCCTCCAGGGAGGAGGTGATGGTGCGCGCCGAGGCGATCTCCCGGTCGTAGTAGCCGACCAGCTCGGAGATCTCCCGGATCGCCTCGCGCTCGCTCTCGTAGAGGCCCTCGGCCTCACCGAGCCGGGTCGCCGCGTCGGCGGCGCGCTCCTCGGCCTTGGTGCGTTCCCCGTCGAAGACGAAGATCATCGCGAGGGCGGCGAAGAAGGCGATCAGCACCACGATCATCCAGGTGACGCTGACGCGGGCGGCGCCGCGGCGGGACGAGTGCTTCGTCGACAGGGTCTTCATCTTCGGGGTCGGCTCGAGGGTCAGGGGGGGATCAGGCGGGAGAGACGGGCGACGCATCGCCCTCCCCGGGCACCGCGCGGGGGCCCTGGGGGGCGGAATCGGGGCTGAGTTGATACCCGACGCGGAAGGCCGGCGGCAAGGGAAATCGGCCTCCTTGACCGCCTGCGCCGGCTGCGTAGGCTGTCCACGCCCGGCGCACGCGGGGCGCCCGGACGTCGGTCCTGCCCCCTACCCCGGCCGGTCCCGCCGGTTTCGCGCGACCCCGCCGCCCAGCGCCCTGGCGGCACCCGTCCGCCGACATGAGCCGCCCCGACCCCCAATCCGGCCCTCCCCCGAGCTCCACGCCCCCAACCTCCAAGGTAGTCGGCCTCCTGGGCGGCATCGCCTCGGGCAAGTCCGCCGTGGCGCGCTTCCTGGCCGGTGAGGGCGGCCAGGTCCTGTCCGCGGACGAGCTGGCCGGCGATGTGCTGGCGGAGCCCCGCACGGCCACCTGGATCGCCCACGAGCTGGGCTCCGAGCTCCTCGACGAGGGCGGCAGGCCGGACCGGGACGCGCTGGCGCGACGGGTCTTCGACGATCCGGGAGCCCGCAAGAAGCTCGAAGGCTGGATCCATCCGGCCGTTCGTGAAAGGATAGTCGCAGGCCTGGCCGAGGCGCGCGCCCGCGGGAGCACGCCGATCGTCCTCGACATCCCTCTCTTGCTCGAGAACGAAGCGGAGCACGGCTTGACCGGGGAGTGCGACTTCCTGGTCTTCATCGAGACCGACGCCGAGGACCGCGAGCGACGCGCACGCGAGCGACGCGGGTGGCCCCCGGGCGAGGTCGAACGCAGGGAACGCGCCCAGCTCCCCCTCGAGGAGAAGCGGAAGCGAGCCCGACACGTCATCGAGAATCGCGCCGGGCTCGCGGAGCTGGCAGCCCGCGTGGACGAGATCCTCGAGGCGGAGCACATCCCCCACTGAAACGGCCGTAGAGCACGGCCCCCCTGACCGAAGGCGACGACGGAGTCCTCGCGAACGACCGAATATGGCGACCGCCCAGAAGAAACGGCCCTTCCAGAAGCGCAACTTCAAGAAGAAGCAGCGCAGCGCGACGACAACCTTCGACGACGGCCTCGTGCGCCTCGACTACGGCGCCCTGCCGGAGGACCTGGACGAAGAGGGCCTGGCGGAGCTGGAGGCCTCGCTACCCAAGTCGACGCGCAAGACCAAACCCAAGAAGGTCGAGCTCTCGGAGCTCCAGGCCCTCGAGATGGAGGAGCTCCTGGAGGTCGCCGCCAAGGAGAAGGTCGAGCGGCCCGGGACCAAGCGCCACGAGGTCATCCGCAGAATCACGATCGCGCGCCTGGAGAAGCGCGTGCCGGTCATGGCGGAGGGCTGCGTGCAGGTCGTCCAGGAGGGCCACGCCTTCCTGCGCTTCGCGCACAACGACTACATGACGAGCCACGAGGACGTGTACCTCCCGCCCTCGGTGGTCGAGACCCACGGCCTCAAGCAGGGCATGACCGTGCGCGGGCTCCTGCGGCCGGCCAGGGAGAGCGAGAAGCTCTTCGCCCTCCAGACGGTCGAGGAGGTCGACGGCGGCAAGCCGGCGGAGGTCCTCTCGCGCACCCCCTTCAAGGAGCTGACGCCGATCTACCCGATCGAGCGCGTCATCCTCGAAGGCACCGAGGAGAACCCCCTCGAGATGCGCATCGTCGACCTGATCACGCCCATCGGCCTCGGCCAGCGCGGCCTGATCGTCGCGCCGCCCCGCACCGGCAAGACGGTCCTCCTGCAGATGCTCGCCAAGTCGATCGCCCAGAACATGCCGCGGGCGCACCTGATGATCCTGCTCGTCGACGAGCGCCCCGAGGAGGTCACGGACTTCCAGCGCACGATCACCGCCGGCAGCCACGAGGTCATCAGCTCGACCTTCGACGAGCCCGCCGCGCGCCACATCCAGGTCGCGGAGATGTGCATCGACAAGGCGCGCTCGATGGTCGAGTCGGGCCAGGACGTCGTCATCCTGCTGGACTCGATCACGCGCTTGGCGCGGGCCTGCAACATCGAGGCGCCCTCCAACGGGAAGCTCCTGTCGGGCGGCATCGAGGCGACGGCGCTGCAGATGCCCAAGCGCTTCTTCGGCTCCGCGCGCAAGATGGAGGACGGAGGCTCCCTCACGATCCTCGGCACGGCCCTGATCGAGACGGGCTCGAAGATGGACGAGGTGATCTTCGAGGAGTTCAAGGGCACCGGCAACATGGAGATCGTCCTCGACCGGCGCATCTCCGACCGCCGAATCTTCCCCGCCATCGACATCAATCGCTCGGGCACCCGCAAGGAGGAGCTGCTCTTCAACGAGGAGGAGGTCCGCCGGGTCTGGATGCTGCGCAAGGTCCTCAACGAGCTCGACCCCGTCGAGGCCATGGAGATGCTCATCCAGAAGATGAAGAAGACGCGCGTCAACGGGGAGTTCCTCCTGACGATCGGCTCCTGAGCGAGACTGCCCGGTGCGGGTCCTGGTCGTCACCTCGCGCTGGGAGCTCGTCGGGGGGAGCGAGCGCTACGCCCGCGACGTGGCGAAGGGGCTCGTCGAGCGGGGCCTCGAGGTGCGCGTCCTCTGCGAGCAGGCGGGCGCGGACGCCGGCCCGGAGGTGAACGAGCTCCCGCGCCTCTTCGCCCCCCGCCCCGCGCCCGAGGTCCGAGCTGTCCTGCACGCCGCCGCCGGCGGCGCGGACGCCGTCCTGCTCCTCTCCCACGCCCCCGCCGCCCTGCTGAGCGGCTTGCTCGAGCTCGCACCCCTGGTGCGCTTCGTGCAGGACCACACCCTCTTCTGCCCGGGCCTCAACAAGCAGCACGAGGACGGCGGCCTGTGCACGGCGGCCCTCGGCTCCGAGTGCCTGCGGCGCTACTGGCTGGGCGGGGGCTGTTCGGGGATGAAGATCGACGGCCGCCCCTCCCTGCGCCGCCCCCTGCGCGCCCTGCGCGAACGCCTGCGGGAGATCGAGCTCAGCCGCCGGGCGCGGCGCGTCGTCGTGGCCTCGGACTACATGCGCGGGGAGCTGGCCCGCTGCGGCTTCGCCCCCGAGCGCCTCGAGGTCCTGCCCTACTTCACGCGCGCGGCGACCTCCCTCGCCCCGCGCGCCTCCCTCGCCCCCGCCACCGCGGGTTTCGTGGAGGCCGGCGACGGCCCGCTGCTCCTCTGCCCGGCGCGCCTCGTGCTGCCCGACAAGGGCGTCGACTACCTGCTCACGGCGCTGGCGAAGGCTCGCCGGGACCTGCGCCTGATCGTCGCCGGGGACGGACCGGCGCGCCCCTGGCTCGAGGCCAAGGCCCGCGCGGAGGGGCTCGCCCCGCGCGTGCACTTCACCGGCTGGCTCGACGCGGCGCGCCTCGAGACCCTCTACGAGCGCGCCGACCTCGTCGTCTGCCCCTCGGTCTGGAACGAGCCCTTCGGCCTGGTGGGCATCGAGGCCATGGCCCACGGGCGGCCCGTGGTCGCCTTCGACGCCGGCGGGATCGGCGAGTGGCTGGTGGACGGCGTCACGGGTCGCCTCTGCCCGCGCCGCGACGCGGACGCCCTGGCGCGCGCCCTCGACGAGCTGGCCGGGGACCCGGTGGCGCGCGAGCGGCTGGGCGCCCGCGGCCGCGAGCGGGTCGAGCGCCGCTACCGCCCCGCCGCGCACCTCGACCGCCTGGTCGAGGTCATGGCGTGTCCTTGAGCTCGCCTTCTTGCTCGAGGGCCAGCGCGAGCCATAGGAGCTCCTCGCGCGACTCCTCCAGCGCCGCCATGGCGGCGCGCTCGCCCAAGGCCTCGAAGTGACGGGCGCGGGCCTCGGGCTCGCGCAGGTGCTTCCAGGTGAACAGCAGCCGATTCTTCTCGATCGCCGCCCGCACGAGCTCCTCGGGCACGCGCCCGCCGATCGTCCCGCGGTGGTGGTGCTCGGCGACGGCGCGCGGGTCGACGAGCAGGCGTCCACCCGCCTCGAAGGCGCCGCGGCACCAGTCGACGTCCTCCCAGTAGAAGGGCTCGAAGCGCGGGTCGAAGGGGCGCGCGAGGAAGTCCTCCCGTCGGAAGAGGAAGCAACCGCCCAGGACGAAGTCGACCGGCACCCCCTCGGGGTGCTCCGCGCTGGCGCGGCCGGGCGTGATCGCGAGGGGCTCGCGCCGAATGCAGGCGAAGCCCTCTTCGAAGTCCACGCGCGGCAGGGCCTCCGCGCTCCCCGCTTCACCATCGAGCAGGACGTAAGGCGCGACCGCGACGACGCCATCGAGAGCGAGGGTCTCGACCAGAGGATCCAGGCAGCCCGGCCGCAGGATCACGTCGGGGTTGAGGGCGAGCACGCGCGGGTGGCGCGCGCGTTCGACGCCGGCGGCGAGGGCGCGGGCGAAGCCGAGGTTGCGCTCGTTCGCGTGGTAGCGCGCGGCGGGGTGCTCTCGCGCGAGCCATTCGCGAACTCCACCCGCTCCTGCGTCGGAGGACCCCGAGTCGTCGACCACGAGCAGCTCGTCGCCAGCCCCGCGCCGGGCGACCTCCGCCTCGACGGCCGCGAGACAGCCCGCGAGGAGCTCGCGGTCTGCCAGGGTGGGGACGACGACCGAGACGGGATCGCTCACGCCTCGCCTCCCCCTCTCTCGGCGGAGCGCCAGGCCTCGACGCGCCGGCGCAGGCGCGCGTCGAAGAGGAGCCGCAGGCCGCCCGCCAGCTCCTCGGCCGCGCGTCGCATCTCGCCCTGGCGCCAGGCGAGCTCCTCCTCGAGACTCCGCGCGCGCGCTTCGAGGTAGTGCTCGTGTTCCCGTGCGGCCTCTCGCTCACGGAGGAGTCCCCCATGCTCGGTCTCGAGGTCGCCGCGGGCTTCGCGCTGAGCCGCGAGCTCCGTCTGCAACGGCTCCAGCGCCGCGCGCAGGGCGGAGAGCTCGTCCTCGAGCTCGGCGGCGCGTCTCGTCTCCCGCTCCGCGCTCCACTCGAAGTGCGCCCGTGCGCGCCGATTCTCCTCGGACTCGGCGCGCACGGCCTCGAACGCCTCCTCGCCCGCGGCGACGCGTCCCTCGAGCTCCTGGGCCGCGGCCTCGCGGTCGTCCAGGGTCGCGCGCAACCAGGCGACCTCGGCGGCGAGGGCCGCGCGCTCGCTGTCCCGCCACTTCGCCTCCTCCCGCGCCGCGGCGAGGGCCCGCTCGCCCTCGGCCAGGCGACCCTCGAGCTCGGCGCGCGTCGCCCGCTCGAGCTCGAGCTCCTCCTCGTGACTCTTCGCCGTGCGGCGCTCGAGCTCCAGCTCCGCGGCGCGACTTTCCGCCGTTTGCCGAGCGAGCTCGAGCTCCGCGCGTGCGGCTTCGAGGGTCCGCGCGCGGTCGACGCGCCCCTCCTCGAGCCACGCCAGGCGCTCCTCCCGCTCGCGGACGAGGCCCTCCAGCCAGCCGGCGCGTCCGGCCTCGCTCTCCGCCCGGGCCGTGGCCTCCTCCGCGCTCGCCCGCAGGGCCGCGAGGCCGTGCTCCTGGTCGCGGGCCACGGTCTCCCGCCAGCGCACGGCGCGCCGCGCCTCCGCGAGCCGTTCGCGCAGGAGCGGGTTCGAGGCCGCGCGCAAGGCCTCCGCGGCCGGGGTGCCCGCGAGGCGCGCGGCCAAGGAGTCGACGAGCTCCCGGGTGGGCGTGCGGCTCCAGCGTTCGTGTCGCTCGGCGAAGGAGCGCAGGTGCTCGGGGAGGCGCGCGCGCGATCGCGCGCGCGCCTCCCCCAGCTCCTCGGCGAGCTCCGCGTAGCGCTCTTCGAGCCAGCGCGCGTCCTCGTCGATGGAGATTGGTGGACGCACGCCGTCGGCCAGGAGACGCAGCGCCTCCCCGTCGCGCGCGAGCTCGGCGAGGGCCGCCCGCCAGGCCGCGACGTCGCCCGCGGGCAGGAGCCGACCGTCGACGCCGTCGCGCACGCTCTCGCGCAGGGCCGGCGAGTCGCTGGCGAGGACCGGCAGGCCGGCGGCGAAGGCCTCGCGAATGACGAAGGGGGCGTTCTCGGGCCAGAGCGAGGGCACGGCCAGGAGGTCGGCGGAGGCGAGCAGGCCGGGCAGCTCGGCGCGCTCGTAGGGGCCACCGAGGCGCGCCCCCGAGCGAGCAGCGGTCGCCGCGAGCTCGGCCGCGTAGGGGCCGCCACTGGCGCTGCCCCGCAGCTCGAGCTGGACACCCTCGAACCCCGGGCAGGCGTCGAGCTCCGCGCAGGCCTCGACCAGGACGTGCACGCCCTTGGGCTCGGCGTAGCCACCGAGGTAGAGCACGCGCAGGGGTGCGCCGGCGGGGCGCGGTCGCCGAGGGGCACCGACGAGGCCGTCGCGCTCGATGCCGCAGGGCCGCAGCTCGACCTCGCGCTCGAGGCCCGCGTCGCGCAGGAGCTCCGTCAGCCAGCGCGTCGGGGCCTCGAGGTGGTCCACGCGCGCCAGGGCCTTCAGCCGCGCGAGACGGCGGGAGCGCAGCTCGCGCGCGAGAGCGGGCACGCGCCGCTCCTGCTCCCCCTCGCCGGCCAGCACGCGGGCGAGCTCACGCGTGACCTCGCCCTCCTCGACGGCCGTCCGCGGGGAGAGGAAGCCGGCGTGGGTCGCGAGTCGGCGGTCGAGGAGCTCGCGCCCGAGGCGGCAGCGAGCCTGGGCCTCGAAGTCGCCGACGTCGAAGGGCGCGAGGTCAGGCCGGAGCAGGTTGTAATCCTCGCAGGCGCCGAAGGGGTCGTGGGCGGTGAAGAGCGAGGGCCGCCCCTGGGCCCGCGCGACGTCCAGGGCCGCGGGACCGAAGCGCAGGAGGTGTTGGAAGTGGACGACGTCGGGCTGCTCGCGCTCGAGGAAGCGCCCGAGGGCCTCGGCAGCCCCCGGCAGCTCGCGGCGCCGGTCCTCGTCGGGCTCGTGGGGATCGAAGGCCAGCCAGGTCAGGCCGTAGCCGTCGCGCTCCTCGCGGCGCTGCTCGAGGGGCGGGCGAGCGCCGTCCGGGCGGCCCGCGAGCACCTCCACGGCGTGCCCCCGCCGGGCCAGGGCCCTGGCCAGTGCCTCGCTGTAGACCTCCACCCCGGTGCGCGCGCAGGGCGGGAAGGCGTGGACGACGAGGGCGACGCGCATGACGGCCCAGGGTAGCCCAAGGCGGCCCCAGGGGCCCCCTCACACGGAAAGGGGCTTTCGGAGTTCAGTCCCGCCGACGCCCCGTCCGAAGGTCACGGACGACCGCCCGCTGGTGTCTCCAAGGCAAGGCACCCGGGCGTGGGAGTGGGTATCGACATGTGCAATCAATCGAGCGCTGGGCGAGCGCGGGGGGAGGCTCCGCGGCCGCTCCGAGGGCGTCGCGGGAATCGCGGAGGCTTCACCTTGGTCGAGATCGGGATCGCGATGACGATCCTGCTCGTGGCCCTGATGGCCATGGGTGCCTCGACGCTGCGGATGAGCTCCCTCCGCCGCCAGAACCGCGAGCGCGCCGTCGCGCAGAACGCCGTCCGGGCGATCTCCGAGCGGATCCACGCCACCGCCGACCGCATCCGTCGCGACAGCGACACCTGGGCGGCGGACTTCACGGCCGAGCTGGCTGCCGGCGGCGGGCTGGGCGACACCTTCGCGATCGAGGGCCTGACCCCCCAGGATGGACAGGTCACCGTCGGGACCATCCAGGTCGTGATCGACGAGACCCAGACCGACGCCGCCATGGGCTTCGAGCTCGGGATGCCGCGCGACCTCGACGCGGACGGTGCGGTGGACAACGCCGACGTGAGCAACACGGCCCGCATCCTGCCCGTCGTCGTGCGCGCCCAGTGGTGGGGCGTGTCGGGCAACCAGCAGATCGTGCACCCCTTCTACGTGATCGGTTACTGAGCCATGACGCCCTTCGACAGAGCGCCCGCGACTCGGAGACGGGGTCGCCAGAGACCGCGCGCCGGGATGACCATCCTCGAGCTCGTGCTCTCCTTCGGAATCCTGACCACGATCCTGCTCGCCGTCTTCGGCATCATCCACCGCGACACGCAGCTGGCACACTCGACGCTGGACATCGCCGTCTCGGAGATGAAGGCGCAGCAGACCCTGCGCAAGATCGAGGGTGAGCTCGCGAACGCCCGCGGCGACGTCCCGATCGCCTCCTTGACCCAGGACCTGGGGGCCGCGCAGACCGCGCAGGTCGAGGTCGACTTCACCCTCGGCTTCCCGCCCCGGGGGACGCTGCTCCTGTCGCGCGGCACGGGGAGCGAGGAGCGCCTGGACTACACGGGCCTCGTGGCGGGCCAGGACCGCTTCACGGGGCTGACCCGCGGCGTCCAGTGCACGCAGGCCGCGGACCACCCCTCGAACGTCGGGGTCGATGTCCTGTGGGCCTCCAACGCCCAGCCGATCGACATCCAGATCAACCCCCCCGCCAACCTCTGGGACGGCGTCGCCCTCGAGGCCACGGGGCCGATCTTCTTCCGCGGGGACGGCACGGGCTTCTCCTATCGCGTTCCGGTCGACCCGACGGGAGCCATCCCGCCGAACTACCTCGACGGGGACGACCTGCGCTGGGGGCACGTCGTGCAGGACGTGGGCGACGTCGATGGCTGGGCCTGCCTCTTCTACCAGCCCGGCCGGCAGCCGATCAGCGAGGCGGTCACGGGGGACGACCTGAACAACGACGGGGACTTCGTCGACGTCTTCGACGTCGGCCAGGTCCGGCGGCTCATCTGGGAGACGACCGACCCGACCATCGTCCCGGCAGACCTGGGCATGGGTCCCACCACCATCCTCCAGGAGCAGTGCAACTACGGCGGTGACCTGGACGGAGACGGCTTCGACGACCCCATCTTCCTGTGGGACGACGAGACCCGTCAATTGCACATCCGGCTCTTCATCCTGGGGAGGAGCAACTCCGACGTCCCGATCGTTCGGGAGGTCGAGTCGCTCGTGTTCCTCAGGAACGAGCCGGAGAACTGAGCCTGGGGAGGCTCGAAACACGTTGGGGAGCAGGCAAGTGAAGAGACAGAGGAAAGGACTCACGAAACGGGGATCGGCGCTGATTCCGGCGCTGATGATCGCGTCGCTCATGGCCATGCTGGGGCTCTCGATGCTCCACGCGACGCTGAACGGCTCGCGGGTGGTCAACTACCAAGGCGACGAGTACCGGCTCACGAGCGCGGTCGAGAGCGTGGGCATCATCGCCACCGACATGCTCTGGTCCGGCTACATCGCCGACCCCGGCCAGGGAGGCGCTGCGGGAGACATCCAGAGCTTCCGCAACTACCTCGACACGGTCGGCATCGCGGACTCGGGCCCCGGCGGCCCGCCCCCCGCCGACATGGGTGTCGACCTGGCGACGATCACGGGCATCCCGGGGGCCGCGATGGGCAATCCCGAGTTCGACCAGGTGAACATCGACGCCCTGCGCATCGTGCGTCGCGACGTCGACCCGATCTCGACCCAGCTCTACGTGACGGTCTCGGCCAGCACGAACCGCGGTCAGGGGATCATCAACCCCGTGCTCAACCGCGCGATCCAGCTGGTCTACACCATCGAGCCCGAGGAGTTCACGGGCTTCGAGTACGGCGTGCTGGCGAACAACGTCAACTGCATCTTCTGCCACACGGTGGTCGACTCCTCCGAGCGCTACTACAACTCGGACCCGCACGCGTACGACACCTTCGACCGCATCAAGGTCGGGACCCTGGAGAGCCTGATGATCCGCGACAGCGGCGACGGTCGCCCCGGGGTCATCAACAACTGGGACGCGGACTCCTACATCGCCGGCTCGCTGCACATGCGCGGCACGCTGACCGACCACGACGGCGTACCGATCACGAGCAACTGGGCGGACAAGACCTTCCAGTCCTTCGTGTACGACAGCTACACCGGACTCTTGGAGGAGGACGACTTCGGCAATGGCTACGGTGAGCTCTCGCCCACGCCCTTCGCCCCGAATCCCGACCCGACGGCGCCGGGTGAGAACATCTACTTCGACTACCCGTCGGCCTACGCAGACATGCCGGACGGGGCCCTGCCGAACAGCTTCCCGCCGCCCTTCCCGGACAACGGGGGGATCGACCCAGGAACCGGCATGGCCGACTCGACCGGGGCGGGCAACAAGGTCGTCGACCCCTTCGAGTTCTACAACGTCGCGCGACACGCTGAAGGCGCCATCACGGCCGGGATCGTCAACGTCACGGATCCGAGCTTCGTGATCGACACGACCGCGGAGTACGCCGCCGCCCTCTTCACGGGCAACGAGCGGGGCCTGCAGGCCTCGACCTCGGGCAACGTGATCCTCTCGGGCACCGAAGCCAACCCGATCGTGATCGACGGCACCGTCGCCATCGACGGGGACGTCGTGATCAACGGCTACGTCAAGGGCGAGGGCAGCATCATCGCCAGCGGCAACATCTACGTGCCGACCGACCTGAAGTACCTGGACGGCCGCACGGTCTTGACGGGCGACGACCCGAACAACCCGACGGGGCCGCGGACCTTCGGCATCGCCCAGGACGGGACGAAGAACGCCCTCGGTCTGGCCGCCGGCGGCAACATGCTCCTGGGCGATTACCTGAAGCCCTCGATCTTCACGGGTCCGGGCACCTGGGACATCATCGACGGCTCGGCCTCCGACGAGTGGAACTTCGCCCTGGCGGAGCTCTCCCTCTTCAACCGCGCCGAGTGGGCCAAGACCCAGACGACGCTGCCGGGGCCCGGCGAGGACCCGGCCGACCCGAGCACCTGGACGGTCGCCAACCCGAGCTACGTGCCGCCGGACCCGGTCTCGGGCGAGGCCTACGTGCCGCGCTACTACAACTTCGGGCCCGGCGACGAGATCCCGATCTACAACCTGGGCGACCTCCACTTCGATCCGGCCACGGGGACCTGGCGGGGTGACGAGGAGGTGCCGCTCTCCTGGGACATGGATCTCCTGACGATCTGGGACCCGAACGACACCACGAACGCGGCCCTCTACGACCAGGTGTCGGGCGACCCGGTGGCGGCGACGCTGCAGCTCACGCCCAAGGACGGCTGGCTGTCCGACACGATGCAGAAGGCGGCGCTCGAGTACTTCGAGAACAACCACGCCTACGACGTGCCGATGGAGATCGATGCGCTGCTGTACACCAACAACGCGATCTTCGGCATCGTGCACAAGAACGACCGCATGAAGGGGCAGCTGCTCGTGAATGGTGCGATGGTCTGCGCCGACCTGGGCGTCCTGGCCCCCGGCTACAAGGACACGGCGGGCGAGGGCACCCCGGCGAATCCGCCGGGCTCACCCTTCAGGATCGGCCTGCGCCTGAACTACGACCGGCGCATCAAGGACATGCTGAACGTGACCAACACGAACCAGGTCACGATCAAGCGCACCCTCTGGGCGCCGATGGTCAACATGCTCTAGGAGCCGCGAGAACGCTCCTGTCCAACGCAGGCGGGGCGAGCGACCCAGGTCGCTCGCCCCGCCTTCACTTGCGGTCGGTGGGAGCTCAGCCCTCCTGGGCCTCCAGCCAACGCTCGCTGTCGATGGCCGCCATGCAGCCGGTGCCCGCGGCGGTCACCGCCTGGCGGTAGACGTGGTCCATGACGTCCCCGCAGGCGAAGATCCCGTCCACCGAGGTGCGAGTCCCGTCGTGGACTCGGATGTAGCCGTTCTCGTCGAGGTCCAGCTTGCCCTCGAAGAGCTGGCTGTTCGGCGTGTGGCCGATCGCGACGAAGAAGCCCTCGCAGGGCACCTCGCTCGTCTCGCCGCTCTGGGTGTCCTTGAGGACCGCGGCGCGCACCTTGCCCTCGTCGTCGGCCAGGATGTCCTCGACGGTCTTGTTGAGGAGCCAGTCGATCTTCTCGTTGTCCCGGGCGCGCTGGAGCATGATCTCCGAGGCCCGGAAGCCCTCCCGGCGGTGGACGATCGTCACCTTGCTGGCGAAGCGCGTCAGGAACTGCGCCTCCTCCATGGCCGTGTCCCCACCGCCGATGACGAGCACCTCCTTGTCCGGGTAGAAGGCGCCGTCGCAGGTCGCGCAGGCGGAGACGCCGCGGCCCATGAGCTTCGTCTCGCTCTCGAGGCCGAGCAGCCGCGCGCTCGCGCCGGTCGAGACGATCACCGCCTTGGCCTGGAGCTCGCCGAAGTCGGAGGTGATCTTGAAGGGGCGCTGCGTGACGTCCACCTCGTGCACCGTCTCCATGCGGATGTCCGTCCCGAAGCGCTCGGCCTGCGCCTTGAATTCCTCCATCATGGCCGGGCCCATGATCCCATCGGGATAGCCCGGGTAGTTCTCGACGTCCGTCGTGATCGTGAGCTGCCCGCCGGGCTGCATCCCCTGGAACAGCACCGGCTTCAGGTTGGCGCGGGCGGCGTAGATGGCGGCCGTGTAGCCGGCGGGGCCGGAACCGATGATGACGACGTCGTGGACTTCGGACATGGAGTGCGGGGGGGAGCTCTCGGGATCGGGGTGGAGACGGGCGGCGCGGGGGGCTGGCGCCGGCTTCGAGGGCGGAATAGCTTAGCGAGCCGCGGGCCGGCGGCCCACTACGCGCGATGGACTCCCCTGGGACAGACCGGCACCACGCGGGCCCCCCGGGGCTCGACCTCGACGAGCTCGCCGCGCGCATCCGCGTCGCGCTGCGGGGCGCGCGGCCGGAGGCGGGCATGCGCCCGGTGGACCGCGGCGTCGGCGACTTCACCTACGGCCTCGACCGCCTGGCTGAGGTCGCCGCGCGCGAGTGGGCCCACGAGCGCGCGGCCCGCGCCCCCCTCTCGATCCTGACCGAGGACGCGGGTTGGCGGCACCTGGGTCCCGACGGGGAGGGCGGCGTGCGCGAACTGGCGGGCTTCGACCACGGCGGCCCGCGCCTCGTGCTCGACCCGGTGGACGGCACCCGCAACCTCATGGCCGACCTGCGCTCGGCCTGGACCGTGGCGGCCCGCTGCGGGCCGGGGAGCGGCGAGCCGCGGCTGGCAGAGGTCGAGGAGGGCCTCGTCGCCGAGCTCGCAGGCCCGCGCGCCTCCCGCTACCGGTTGCTGCGCGCGCGCCGGGGCGCGGGGGCGCACTACGAGGAGCGCGAGGTCGCCGGCGATCGCGCCCTGACCTCCGGCCCCCTGCGCGCGGACGACGACGACCGGGTCGACCACGGCTACTTCCCCTTCTTCCGCTACACCCCGGCCATGCGACCCCTCCTCGCCCGCCTCGAGGAGGACTTCTTCGCGCGCCTCGAGCGACACGAGGGAGCCGACAGCCGGCACTGCTTCGACGACCAGTACATCTCCAACGGCGGTCAGCTCGTGCTCCTCTCCCTCGGCACCTACCGCTTCGTCGCCGACCTGCGCGCGGCCCTCGCGAGCCGCGTCGCGACGCCCTGCACGACCTCCAAGCCCTACGACTGCGCCGGAGCCCTGCTCGTCGCGCGCGAGGCGGGCTGCGTGCTCACCGGCGCAGAAGGCGCGGAGCTCGACTTCCCCCTCGACGCGGCGACCCCGGTCGCCTTCGTCGGCTACGCCAACCGCCCCACCGCCGAGCGCCTCGCCCCGCACTTGCGCGCGGCCCTGGCGAGCCTCCAAGGCCCCTCGAAACCAAGAGGAGCCTGATCAGCCGCGGTCGCGGGCGACGTCGAAGCGCGCCAGCATGCGCCCGCCGATCCAGGCCAGGAAGGCGTCCATCGCGAGCAGGACGCCGAAGGCGACCCCCGCGGAGAGCCAGGCCGCTTGCGCGACGTCGAGGCCGGCGAGCTCGGGACCGAGGACGAAGATCGCGGCCCCCGCGGAGCCCACGATGCCGAGGGCCACGCTGACCAGCAGGATGCGCACGCTCAGGAGCACGATGGCGCGACCGGTGTGGTGCAGGCTCCCCTCCTGACCGGGGACCATCCGCACGGGCGCGAAGAGGTAGACGGCGTTGTCGACCGCCAGCCAGAAGAACACGAGGAAGGGCAGGCCGCAGACGATCGCGAGGCCCTCGACACCCAGGGAGTCGAGCACGACGAGGCGCACGAGGAGCGCGATGCCGAGCAGGCCGCTGATGAGCAGCACCTGGGGCATGAGCGTACCCACGAAGACGCGCGGCCCCGAGACCGGCCAGGCCTTGATCTGGACCATGCGGTCGAGGTCCGAGCGAAAGTCGAAACGCAGCGCCCCGCCCAAGTAGGTGATGCCGAGCAGGACGATCAGGGCGGAGCTGGCGAGGACCGCGCCCTGCTGCGCGGCTCGCTCTCCGGCGTCCAACCCCTCCAGCCCCGTCAACCCGAAGAGGTAGGAGACCCCCACCGTCACGAGGGTGACGATCAGGACGCCGATCAGGAGCGTGCCGCGGGCCTTGCGCACGACGGAGATGAACTTGACCCAGGCGATGGCCCCGGTCGGCCCCCGGCCGAAGAGGCGCGGCAATTGCCAGCCGGCCGTGCGCTGGGAGGTCCTCCCCCCGGTGAACAGCCCCCCGCGCCGGACCTGGGAGATGCGCTTGGCGATCGCCTCGGAGGTCTCGAGGGACTGCTCGCGGTAGTCGATCGGCAGCCGCGCGGTGAGCTCGTAGAGCACGAGGCCCAGGCTCAGGCAGACCCCGATCCACAGGGAGAAGTCGGCCGGCGTCTCCGCGCACATCATCGCCGCCCAGGGGCGGAAGGGCAGCAAGAGGGCGCGCGCCGCCTCGCCCTGGAGCAACTCGCCCCCGCGCGAAAGGCCCTCGAGGCCCCCGAAGAGCGGCTCGGTGAAGCGTCCCCCCATCAGGGCGGCCATGATCAGCACCCAAACCGCGATGCCGAGGATCACGCGCAGCCCGGAGAAGCCGCGGTTGCGCAAGAGTCCACCGAGCCGGCTCGACGCGCTCCCCAGGAGGAGCGAGAAGGCCTGGCGCAGGATGCCGAGGGTGGAGATGGTGACGATCGCGCCGAAGAAGCCGTAGAGCGGCGAGGGCATCCGCGAGAAGGTCAGGAAGGCGAGCACGACCGCGCCGAAGAGCGTGCGCCCCAGGTCGACGAGCATGCGGTAGCGCACGAGGTCCGCGCGCGTGACCGGCGCCGAGAAGAGGCGCTCGATGTCCTGCTTGGGGATGTAGACGCCGCGCACGGAGGCGGCCGAGAGGAGGCTCAGCACGAAGAAGACGCCGATGCCGAGGGCGACCCAGGGCTGGAGCTCGGCCCCCGTGAGCCGCTCCGAGTCCACCTCCCCGCCGAAGAAGCCGCGACCGACGACGATCGTCATCAGCCAGCCGAAGCCGAGCACACCGCCGACCAGGGCGTAGAAGCAGCCCGCGGCGGTGCGGAGCTTGCGGAGCTGGCGACGTAGGCCGCCGCGCAGCTTCAAGAGCGCGAGGCGACGCAGGGCCGGGTTGCCCGTGATCACGGTCCCGCGGACTCCGGGGGCAGGGGCTCGCCCTCACCCGTGACGGTCATGAAGATCCGCTCGAGGGTCGCGTCCCCGCCCTCGGCGTGCAGCGCGCGGGCCTCGTCGAGGCTGCCGCCGAAGACGCGCCGCCCGCGGTGGATGATGAGCAGGCTGTCCGCCAGCTCCTCGATCAGCTCGAGCAGGTGGGAGGAGAGGATCACCGCCGTGCCCTCGGCGGCGATCTGCGCGATGGCGTCCTTGGCGGCGCGGATCCCGCGCGGGTCGAGGCCCGAGAGGGGCTCGTCCATCAGGATCACCTCGGGGTGGCTCATCCAGGCGCAGCAGAAAGCGAGCTTCTGGCGCATGCCACGGGAGAGCTCGCCCCCGAGGGCGTCGCGCTTGTCGGCCAGCTCGAAGCGCTCGAGGAGGCGATCGCCCTCCTCTTCCCAGCCTCGGATCCCGTAGAGCTGGGCCGTGAATTGCACGTGCTCGCGCACGGTCAGGGTGTCGAAGGGTTGCGGGTCGTCGGGGACCCAGGCTAGGCGGCGCTTGGCCTCGACCTCCTGCCGCGCCAGATCGTAGCCGCCGACCTCCACCGTCCCCTGCTGCAAGGGCAGGACGCCGGCGATGGAGCGCAGGGTGGTGGTCTTGCCCGCGCCGTTGGGGCCCACGAGGCCGAGGATCTCGCCGCGGCGCACCTCGAAGGAGAGCTCCTCGACCGCGACCGTCTCCTCGTAGCGCTTGGCGAGGGAGCGCACGCGCAGGGCGACGGGCCTCTCTCGGTCCGAGCGCGCCTCCCCGGAGGCCTCCGGCAAGGACCCCACTGATTCCGAGCTGTCGCGCTGCGCTTCCATCGTCTCGCGCCGCAGAGACTAATTCGCGCCCCGGGGTGTCGCCACCGCGCGCCTTCCGGAGTTGAGTGGCGGACTCGAGTGGCGGACTCGCGCGGTTGACTTGGGCCCGACGAGGGCGCCTGATGGCCGTGAAGCCTCCGTCGCCCATGCCCGACTTCCAGCTCGTCGCCCACCGGGGCTACCCCCATCGCTACCCGGACAACTCGCTCGCCGGGATCCGGGCCGCCCTCGAGGCGGGGGCCACGCAGCTCGAGGTGGACATCCAGCTCTCGGCCTCGGGCACCCCCTGGCTCTTCCACGACGAGACCCTGAAGCGGGTCTGCGGCCTCCGCGGTCGCTTCGGCGACCTGGACGACGCCGCCGTGGCGGAGCTCGCGGCCAGCGAGGCCGCGCGCTTCGGGGAGGCCTTCGCCGACGAGCCCGTCGCGCGCCTCGAGGAGCTGGCGCGGGAGCTCGAGCCGCGTCCCGACGTCCACACCTTCGTCGAGATCAAGCCGGAGGCGGTGGCGCAGTTCGGCCCCGAGGCGACGGTCGACGCCGTCGCCGCGCGCCTCGAGCGCCTCGTCGGCCAGGTGACGATCATCTCCTTCTCGGTGCCCTGCCTGCGCGCGGTCGCCGAGCGCACGCCCCACCCCCACGGCCTGATCCTCGAGCGCTGGTCCCAGACGCGCGACGAGCTCGAGGAGGTCGGCGGGCCGGTGGTCTTCTGCAACTACAAGAAGCTTCCGCGCGGCGACGACCCCATCGACCTCGGCCGCGAGCTGGCGGTCTACGAGGTCGTCGACCCCGAGCTGGCCCTGGCCCTCGGCCGCCGCGGCGCGCACTACGTCGAGACCTTCGCCTGGCCCGAGATGCACGCGGCCCTCTTCGGCGAGGACGCGGAGGGCTGAGCGGGCATGGCTGACGCGGACTACGACCTGACGGTCGTCGGCGGCGGCATCCACGGCGTCGGCGTGGCCCAGGCCGCGGCGGCGGCGGGGCACTCGGTGGCTCTACTGGAAGCCCGCGAGCTGGCGGCGGGGACCTCGAGCAAGTCCTCCAAGCTGATCCACGGCGGCCTACGCTACCTCGAGAGCTTCGAGCTCGGCCTCGTGCGCGAGTCCCTGCGCGAGCGCGCGATCCTCCTGCGCATCGCCCCCGAGCTCGTGCGCCTGGTGCCCTTCTACGTCCCGGTCTACCGCGAGACGAGCCGGCGGCCCTGGAAGGTGCGCGCGGGGCTCACGCTCTACGCCCTGCTCGCGAACCTGCGCGAGGCGGGGCGCTTCTCGACGCTGCCGCGCGCGCGCTGGGAGGAGCTCGACGGCCTGCGCACCGACGGCCTGCAGGCGGTCTTCCGCTACTACGACGCCCAGACGGACGACGCGCAGCTCACGCGGGCGGTAATGGCCTCGGCGCAGGAGCTGGGGGCGACCCTCCTCTGTCCCGCCGAGCTGCGCGTAGCCGAGCGCGAGGGCGACGGCTACCGCCTCACCTACGAGCAGGACGGCGAGCCCCGCAGCCACACGACCGGCGTCCTCGTCAACGCCGCCGGCCCCTGGGTCGAAGAGGTGCGCGCCTGCGTCCGCCCCGAGCCGCCCGGCCTCGCGATCGACCTCGTGCAGGGCACCCACATCGAGCTCCCCGGCGAGATCGAGCAGGGCATCTACTACACCGAGGCCCCCCGCGACCGCCGCGCGGTCTTCACGATGCCCTGGAAGGGCCACACCCTGGTCGGCACCACCGAGCGCTTCCACGAGGGCGACCCCGCCGCCAGCTCCCCCACCGCCGAGGAGATCGAGTACCTCCAGGAGACCTTCCACGCCCACTTCCCCGGCCGCGAGACGAGCGTGACCAAGGCCTGGGCCGGCTTACGTGTCCTGCCGCGGGCGGAGGGCTCCGCCTTCAAGCGCACGCGGGAAACGATCTACCGCGTCGACGACGAGCGCGAGCCGCGCTACCTCGCGATCTACGGGGGGAAGCTGACCGGGTACCGAGCGGCGGCGGAGCAGGCCGTGCAAGTTGTAAGACAGTCCATGCCAAGGCGCCAGCGTCTCGCTAGGACGCGCGAGGTCTCGCTGAGTGTCTCGCCGCGGCGAAGCACGAATCGGCGCTAGGTCAACTCCTACGGGACTCCAGTAACAGAAGGGAGCTGGGTCCTTCCGCTAACTCGGCGAACTCGAGTGCCCGTTCTCCTGCACGATGGCAACCTCGAAGCTTGAGATAATGGAGCGCGCGTACTCTTTGGCGAAGTACCGACTCCTATCGTGGGCGATGGCGCCTACGAATGCGGAGAGGACAACAAGACCAATCAAGCGAGACGCTGAAGGGGTGCCAGCGCCCATCGAAGAACAGAGCGCGATGCCTACCGCGACCAACACAACACCAACACCCCAAAAGAGCAGTTGCTCGGCTCGCTGTGACTGCTTGGCATCCCGCACCACGGCTTCAGTCACGACAAAGCCCAAGAGGACAGCTAATGCGCCTGCAGCGGGAAATGCACCAACTCCCAAACTGTAGTCGGCAATCCCCCTCCCCAGCAGCCCAATCAGCCACCCGCTGAAGTACCCCACCCCCAGGACGCAGGCCCCTGCAACACCTCGCAGAAACGTGTACATTCCCTGCATCTGCTCGGCGTGCTTGCTTCGCTCAATGTGCACGAGATAGTCCCGACACTTTCGAAAGGCCTCCGCCTGAGGAGTCGGACCGTCCTCGCAACTCGGGCTTGCAGCAAGGTCAATTTCGTACTTGGCCTTCAGCGCCTTGCTTACAGTCCCGGGAACTGAACCACCCGAGAGAAGATCATCCGAGAAGTGCCTGACTTGACCATCAATGAGCTGACCGGAAGGAAAGACCGCGGACGTCAATGGATATAGAACGTGCCCCAGGACATAGGCAACCGAGAGCCAGAGGATCGCCCCTGCCACCCCCACTGACGCCAATTCACCTGTATAGGGAGCCCCTAGGAGCCCCAGAAGTATCAACCCCGGCAAGAAGTAAGCGTATAAGTCGAAGAAGTTTAGTCGCTCAATCATCCTGGCTGCCGGTGTCGGCTATCTCCCTTGCAGCCCCGCGAATTCTCCTCAGCACGTGCCCCAAGACCGCTTGCGCCCCCTCAAGGTCCGAGCTTGGCAGGATAACAGAAGCTACGCGCCGATGTCCGCCACCGCCGATCTCCTCAAATACCTCCCCCAACGACACGCCACGAAAGTCGCGCCAAGGATTGCGCATCGCAGTCACCTTCGCCCCCTCCTTGAGATGCAGGATTCCTGCAGAGTACGCAGCGTCGGGGTAGAAGTAGTAGGGAGCGTACCGGCTAATGTTCGACTTGGTGGCATCTACCTCAAAGACGACAATGTCACCATCCTCAAGATGGGCGCCACGTTGAAACTCTTCAAGGCCCGCCGCGCTCTCGGTCTGAAACCTGCGAAATCGCTCAGCAACATTGAAATCGCTTGCAACTTCTTCAAGGGGACGAGCGTGTAATCGCCGGACAAGCGAGACGCAGTCAGCATCATTAGCGAATGCAAGCCCGGCGCTGATCTGCTGGGCCGGCATATTCGGCGCAATAGCCTCCAGAACGGAGTTGTACCGTGCGGCATCGATCTGATTAGCCCAATATACCATTTCCGCGTACCCGTCATTTCGATGACCAAAAGCACTGTGCAGGTGGTCCCACAAAAGCCCTGCGCAAGAGTCGGCCTGATTGTCGTACACGAATCTCGGCCCGCGCCGTTGGCAAAAGTGGGATCTCGCGTCGCTCGTCAGAAAGCTCGTTCGGTGATGATCGGCCCAGAAAGCTGCTCCTGGGTGATATAGGAAGTCCACGACTGCGCTGCCCGGCGGCAGCTCTTGCTCTAACCACCCCTCCCGCTCATTATACCCAACAGGTTGAAGCCGACGAACTCTCCCATGCCCGCTAGCCTCAAGGAAGTCGAGCGTCAGGACAGCGGACACGATGCCGTCGAAGCAAGGCGAGTGAAACCAGATGGTTGTCGAAGGGAGCATCGCGATTGAATGCGAGGGGTGAGGCATGACGTGGGTCAGACGATTCTATCGTTCCGCGGGCGGCGCACGGCTGATTCTGCTGCATGGAGCCCAGAACCTTGGAGACTCGCCAACCTGGTTCTCCACAGGTTTTTCCACAGGATTTCCACTTCCGGCTTCAAGCTAACTCCAAGGTGCTGGGTCCTCGCTTGCACCCAGCTGAAACGAATCGCGGGTTCGCATGCTCCCGCGAAGCAAGCAGGTAGCCGCAACAGACGCCGGCGTGTGGCGGTGAATCTCACTATTGAGATCGCCCTTTCTGATGGCATGCACCCGCCTAGCACACCTCTGCTCCTCCCCACCTCCGAGCTACGACTACTTGCTGATGGGTCACTGAATCGGCGCCATCAGCCGCGACGCCTTCGACGCGAATTGGAACCAGCTCGAGCGGCGGTAGAGCTCGCGGGCGTCGATCTCCTTGGAGGCGGCGAAGTCGGTCTCGAACATCGCCTCCATCTCGCGGGCGAAGTCCGCGCCCAGGAGCACCGCCGTGATCTCGAAGTTGAGGCGGAAGGAGCGGTTGTCGAGGTTGGCGGTGCCGACGGCGGACGCCCGGTCGTCGATCAGCATGGTCTTCTGGTGCAGGAAGCCGGGCTGGTAGTGGTAGACGCGCACGCCGAGATCACAGAGCTCCTCGAGGAAGGAGAAGGAGGAGAGGTAGACGAGGACGTGGTCGGGCTTCGAGGGAAGCAGGATGCGCACGTCGACCCCGCGCAGGGCGGCGAGCTGGAGGGCGCCGACGACGCGGTCGTCGGGCACGAAGTAGGGCGAGGCGATCCAGAGGCGCTCGCGGGCGGAGTTGATGGCGGCGGTGAAGAAGAGGCCGGCGGTCTCCTGTTCGTCTGCGGGGCCGCTGGGCAGGGCCAGGACGTCGAGCTGGCCCCCCTCGGCGCGCCGGGGCGTCCAGTCGAGCTTCGGCAGGCTCCCGGTTGCGAAATACCAGTCCTCGAGGAAGGCGAGCTGCACGCAGTGCACGGCGGGCCCGGCGATGCGCACCTGGGTGTCGCGCCAGGGGCCGATCTTCGGGTCGCGGCCCATGTACTCGTCGCCGACGTTCGAGCCGCCCACCCAGGCCTCGCGGCCGTCGACGACGACGATCTTGCGGTGGTTTCGGAAGTTGATCTGGAAGCGGTTGTTCGGCCCGCGGGTCGTGAGGAAGGGGTTCGCCTGCACGCCGGCGGCGCGGAGGGATTCGAGGTAGTCCCGGGGCAGGCCGTAGCAGCCGATCTCGTCGTAGAGGAAGTACACCCGCACGCCGGCCCGCGCGCGCGCGACGAGGGCGCGCTCGAACTCCCGGCCGAGCTCGTCGTCGCGCACGATGTAGAACTGGACCAGCACGTAGGACTCCGCGGCCGCGATGCCGGCCAGGATCGAGTCGAAGATCGCCTCGCCGTCCACCAGGAGCTCCGCCTCGTTGCCCGCCGTGAAGGGCATCTTGGCCAGGTTCTCGGCGGTGCGGATGCCGGGGGCGTCCTGATCGAAGCGCGAACGGAACTCCTCCTCGTGACCCGCGAGCTCGAGGGCGACGTGGTGGATCTCGAGGTCCCCCGCTCGGCGCGCGTCGACGTAGCCGCGGAACTTGCGGCGCCCGAAGACCACGTAGAGCGGCACCGAGACGTACGGCAGCACGATCAGGGAGACAGCCCAGGCGATCGCGCCCTGGGCCGTGCGCGTGTACACGATGGCCCGGTAAGCACAGTAGAAGCCAGCGATGTGGATCAGGGGCAGGAGCGCGAGCAGCTCGAGGCCCCAATCGAGCAGGGCCAGCTCGGGGAGCCGTTCGACGCCCGATCCCGGGAGCCCGGCCCAGTTCACGCCCGTCGTCATCTTTCGCAAGCGCGGCGAGCTCACGCCCGTCCGCGGCGGCCGAGGGTACGCCTTGCACGGAGGCGGCACTACTGCCCTCGAACGAATCCGACGCAAGGTGTCGCCGCGCGGCAACGGAGCGAAGCCCAGCGTTGGGACGGCCCACGTCGAGGCGTAGGATGCGCCCATGAAGGCCATCGGCCCCCCGCCCCCGCCCCCCGGCCACGAAGGGAGCACGGTCGAGCTGCCGCGCGCGCCCAGCCGCGGGACCGGCGCGCGGCTCTGGCTGGCGCGCCATGCGCGGGTCGACGCGAGCTGGACGCCGGTCGCCTACGGCGCCCTCGACGTGCCGCTGTCGGCCGAGGGCGAAGAGGACACCCTGCGCCTCGGGGAGGCCCTCGGCGCTCTCCCGGTCGGGCGCGTGATCTCGAGCGACCTCGCCCGCGCCCGTCGGCTCGGCGAACGCGTCGCGGCCATCTCGGGAGCCGAGCTGCACGCGACCTCCGGCCTGAGGGAGATGGACCGCGGCGAATGGCAGGGCCTGCCGAAGGAGGAGTTTCTCGCCCGCTGGACCGCGGAGGCCGAGCAATACTGGCGCGACCCCTACCGCTGGCGCGCCCCCGGCGGCGAGGGGGACGAGGTGCTCTTCGCCCGCGCCTGGCCGGAGGTCGAGGTCGGCCTGGCCGCGGTCGACGGCGGCACCCTGGTCCTGACCGCCCACGGCCAGCTGATCCGCGTCCTGATCGGTCGCATGCTGGGGCTCGGCGTGCCCGAGAGCTACGCGCACTACCTCGACCCGGCCCACGCCTCCTGCCTCGTCGACTCGCCCGCCGGCTGGCGCGTCGAGGCCCAGAATCTCGGCGCCGCGGAGCTCGGCGCGCGCGCTTGAATCGGTGCGCGTCCTCTTCCTGACGCCCGCCCCGCCCTGGCCGCTCGACGCGGGGGGGCGCATCCGCAGCTATCAGCTCCTGCGGCACGTCGCGCGGGAGGTGGAGGTCGACCTCTGGACCGTGGCGCGCGGACCCTTGCCGGCCGAGAGCGAGGAAGCCCTGCGCGACGTCACGTGCGATCTGCGTGTCTTCGAGCGCACGCCCGCGCCGCGACCTCGAGCGTGGAGCTCGCCCAAGCCCGTGCAGTGGTTCCACTCCGCCACCCTCGCGCGCGCTCTCGCCGACCTGGGACGCGGACGCTACGACTTGATCCACGTCGACGAGCTGTGCCTCGTCGGCGCCCTGCCCGCATTCCCGTCCGTACCGGTCGTCCTCCACCACCACAAGCTCGACCGCGAGCTCGCCGCCGCCCTCGCGCCTCCCGGGCCGCTCCGCGCCCTCGAGCGCGCGCGCTGGAGCCGTCTCGAGGCGCGCGCGATGGGCATCACCCGCGATCACGTCTTCTGCTGCGAGGAGGACGCCGGCCGCTGGCGCGCGCGCCACCCCGGCACGCGCGCGAGCGTCGTCGAGAGCGGCGTCGACCTCGAGCGCTTCGCCCCCCTCGCCGGGGAACGCGACCGCGACCACCTGCTCGTCCTCGGCTCCCTCGACTACGAGCCCAACGTCCGCGGGATCTCGCGCTTCCTCGAGGGCTCCTGGCAGCGCCTGCGCGCCGCGCGCCCGGGCCTGCGTCTCTCGGTCGTCGGCCGCGGCGCGGACCCCGAGCGCTTCGCCCGCCTCCCGGCCGGCGTGACCCTCGTCGGCGCCGTCCCCGATGTCCGCCCGTGGCTCGAGCGAGCGACGGCCCTCCTCGTCCCCCTCGAAGTGGGCGGCGGCACGCGCCTCAAGGTCGTCGAGGCGGCGTCCATGGAGTGCCCGATCGTGTCTACGGCAGTCGGCCTCGAGGGTCTCGCCTTCCGCGCGGGAGAGCACGCCTACGAGACGTCCGAGCTCGACGAGCTCCCCGCGGCCGTCCACGCTGCCCTTTCCTCCCCCCGGGCCCGCAACGAGACGGCGCGTCGAGCGCGCGAGCTCGTCCAGGGGCGCTACGCCTGGCCGGGACTGGCCGGGCGACTCCTCGGCGCCTGGGATGCGGCAGCCGGCGGCACGCCCTCCAGCCGCGCCCCCGCCGCGTCCACCATCTCCCGCACCATCGCCTCGAAGGAGATCGTCGGCCGCCAGCCGAGCTCGTCGCGCGCGCGGCGCGGGTCGCCGATCAGGAGGTCCACCTCCGCCGGGCGCACGAAGGCCGGGTCGACCTTCACGTAGTCCATCGCCTCCAGGCCCGCGTGCTCGAAGGCGACCTCGCACAGCTCGCGCACGCTGCGCGTCGTGCCGGTGGCGATGACGTAGTCGCGGGGCTCCTCCTGCTGGAGCATGAGCCACATCGCGCGCACCGAGTCCCTCGCGTGTCCCCAGTCGCGCTGGGCCTCGAGGTTGCCGAGGTGCAGCTCCTGCTGGAGCCCGCGGGCGATGCGGGCAGCGGCGGTGGCGACCTTCTGGGTCACGAACTCCTCGCCGCGCCGCGGGGACTCGTGGTTGAAGAGGATCCCCGAGCAGCAGAAGAGGCCGTAGGCCTCGCGGTAGTTGACCGTCGCCCAGTGGGCCGTGACCTTGGCGACGCCGTAGGGGCTGCGGGGGTGGAAGGGCGTCTCCTCGTTCTGGGGCGTCTCGCGCACCTGGCCGAACATCTCCGAGGTCGAGGCCTGGTAGAAGCGCGCCCCGGGCGCCACCTGGCGCAGGGCCTCGAGCAAGTTCCAGACGCCTTGCCCCGTCACCGCCAGGGTGTGCAGGGGCTGCTCGAAGGAGGTCGGCACGAAGGACTGGGCGGCGAGGTTGTAGACCTCGTGCGGCCGGCTCTCGAGCAGCGCCCGCACGAGGCTCGAAGAGTCGGTCAAGTCCCCGGACAGGAGCCGCAGCCGCGGGGCGAGGTCGGCGATGCGCCAGGGGTTGGGGCTCGCGGAGCGCCGCAGGAGGCCGAAGACCTCGTAGCCCTTCTCCAGCAAGAGCTCCGCCAGGTAGCTCCCGTCCTGACCGGTGACCCCGGTGATCAGGGCGCGCTTGGGGCCGCCTTCGTCTTGTCCTCGTGATTCGCTCATGCCTCGCGCCCGGTGCCAGGCCCCTCCGACGCCTCGGGAGCGGGGCTCTTCCCGGAGGCTATGCCGCGAGCATAGTCCCTGGGCTCCGCGCCAGCCTCGACCACGGCCCGGTACTCGAGGAGGAGCTCCTCGGCCATCTCCCCCACGCTTCGCGCGGGCCGCCCCCGCGCCTCGAGCTCCGCGCGCCAGCTCGCGTCCTCCGCGAAGCGCCGCAGGGCCGCCTGCCAGGCGTCGCGGTCGCCGGCGGGCAGGAGGTGGGCGTCCGACTCCGCGAGGCCGCCGACCTCGCTCGCGAAGACCGCCTTGCCCGCCGCGCGGGCCTCGCGGGCGACCAGGCCGAAGACTTCCTCCCACAGCGAAGGCACGGCGACGAGGTCGAGGCGCGCCAGGACGTCCGCGCGCGAGTCGGGCTCGAAGACAGGGTGAAGGGACACTCGGGGCTCGGTCCTCGTGAGATTCGCGAGCTCGGTGACGCAGCTCCCGTCCCCGTGGTATTCGCCCAGGGGACCGTGCACCTCGAGCCGGAAGGGCTCACCGAGCTCGACGATCCAGCGCGCGAGCTCGAGCACGCCCTTGCTCGGCTGGACGGCGCCGAGCACGCCGACGCGCAGGCCGGAAGGAGGCGGCTCCGCGCGGTCGACGATCGCGGGGCCCGCTGCGCCGACGCCGTTCTCGCTCAGGCCGATCGAAGCGGGCAGCTCGTGGCGGGCGAGCACGGCCCGGGCGCCGCGCGAGGGCGTCCAGACGCGCGCGCAAGTGACGAGGGCCTCGCGCAGGAGGGCGTGTCGCTCGGCGAGGGCGCCCTCGATCCGCCCGAGCTCCCCGAGCTCGGGCCAGGTGCGTCGCACGCAGGGCGCACAGGCCGCGGGCTCGGCGCGCTCGCAGGCGTGGCCGTCGACGTGCCAGAGCTGGCCGCGCGGGCAGAGCGGCCCGTAGTCGTGCCAGGTCCAGACGCAAGGCAGACCGACCGCCGCCAGCCGCGACGGCACGCCGACTCCCCAGGGATCGAGGGAGTGCAGGTGCACGAGGTCGAGGCCTCCTGATGCCGCCCAGCGCAGCAGGGCGCGCTCGAGCTCCGGGCGCCTCACGAGCTCGGCGGGCGCGAAGTCGCGCGGCGGACAGCCGACGCGCAGCACGTCGACTCCCTCGACCCGATCGACGCGCTCCTCCCCCGCCGCGAGCGCACCGGAGCGCTCCGGCGCCAGGGCGAACACCCGCTGACCCCTCTGGGCGAGAGCCTGGGCGAGGTCGCGGCTCAGCACGTTGGCGCCTCCCGCTTCGGGGCTCCAGCCGCCAGCGACGAATCCGATGCGGAGTCGGGGAGGGCTCACCGCCGCGCGATGGCCAAGGACGCCGGCCTCGCTCCGGCGACCGGAGCCGCCGCGCGACCGCGGTGCACGGCGCGCACTCGCTCGAGGTGCTCGTCCCAGCTCACGAGGGGGTCGGGCTCGTAGCGCGGCAGCTCGCCGCGCAGAGCCGCCGCCATGACCTCGGTCAGAGCCGCGACGTCCCCGGGGCGGAAGAGGCGCCCGTGGCGCCCCTCCTCCATCACCTCGGCGATGCCCGGCACGTCGCTGGCGATCACGGGGACGCCGGCCGCGCGGGCCTGCAACACCGTCAGCGGCGCGTTCTCGCACCACTCCGAAGGCACGACGACCCACTCGCTGCTGGCGAGCACGCGCGGGGCGTCCAGCGGCTCGAAGGGTCCCCGGTCGACGACGAGCCCGGGGGCGAGGCGGGAGAGCACGCGCGGCGCGTAGAGCCGGTGACGGTCGCCCGTGCCGTTGCCGTGGAGCTCGAGGCTCCAGCTCTGCCCGGACTCCTTCGGTTGCCGCGCCAGCCGCCGCGCGGCTTCGACCAGGCAAGCCAGGCCCTTGTGGGGCATGTACTGGCTCATGTAGACGAAGCGCAGCCGGCCGTCGGGGCGCAGGGAGCGCGGACGCAGGTAGGCCGCCTCGTCGATGCCGTAGGGCAGGCAGGTCGCGCGCTCGGGGTCGATTCCCGCGGCGCGCAGGCGCTCGCCGAGAGCGCGCGTCGGCAGGATCCAGTGGTCGACGTCCTCGAGGGCAGCGCGCACGACGCGCTCGCGGGAGAGGATGTCCTCGCCGACGACGACGCGCCCCAGTCCCCCGAGGCTGGCGAGGGCGCCGGCAGCGAGGCCGCGGGCGCGGCGGCGCAGGGGCGGGTGGTCCCACTCCCCCGGCTCGCGCACGCAGCGGGCGCAGCGTTCCGCGTCGCTCGGTCCCTCGCAGGGCTCCTGGCGCCAGTCGAGGAGCTGGCCGCGGTGACACACGAGGCCGAAGTCGGTCGGCGTGACGATCGTGCGCAGGCCGCGCCGCCGCGCGACGCCGGGGAGCCGCACCGAGAGCCCCCAGAGCAGGTGCATGAAGTGCGCGACCTGCGGGGCCTCCTCCTCGAGCACCCGCTCGAAGGCGCGCTCGACGCCCTCGCAGAGGTAGCTGTCCGCGAAACGCTTGCGCGGGTCACCGGCGTTGGCCAGCTCCCAGACGCTCAGGCCGTAGCGCTCGACCCGCCGCAGTGAAAAGCGCGGCCGTCCCTCGTCGCGCACCGGATGCAGGACGACGACCTCGTCCCCTCGGGCGGCGAGCCCCGTGGCGAGTTGGTGCGTGTAGTACTCGGTCCCCCATTGCCCGCTGGGCGGGAAGCCGTTGGAGACGAGCAGGACTTTCACGAGAGCCCCGAGTACGTGGTCGTTCTTCGGTGCCGGCCGAGCTCGCCGCCGCTACTGACCGGTGTAGACCAGGCGCTGGACGGGCGTGCCCCCCGCCAGGTGCTGCTCGACGATCTCGGGCACGTCGTCGGGGGTGACCTTGGCGTAGAAGACCCCATCGGGGTAGACGACGAGGTTGACCCCGTCTTCACATGGGCCGAGGCAGGTGCAGCCATTGATGCGCACGCGGTCCATCAGGCCCCCCTCCATCAAGGCGAACTGCAGCTTCTCGATGACGGCCGCCGAGCCGCGCGCACCGCAAGAGGCGCCGGCGACCGGCGGACGGTTCGCGATGCAGACGAAGACGTGCTTCTTGTCCGAGTCGTTCTTCTGGGGATCGGCCATGGTGGGATCGGTTCTTCGCCTCGGGCGAGGAGCGGGCAGGCGGTACGGGCGCCGGGCGATTATGGCCCCGTCGAGGGGTCCGATCGAGGGCGCTCAGCGATTCAGACCGAAGGTCGCCTCCCGAGGGAGCCAGCCCGTGCGCTCCCCGTCGAGCTCGACCGCCGTCCAGCGCGGCAGGGCGTCGGCGCGCTCGAGGACGTCGCCGGGCTGCGCGTCCAAGAGGCGCTCGGCGTCGGGGCGGGGCTCCGCGCGCAAGGCGACGGCCTCCTCCGCAATGACGATCACCGGGTCGAACCGCGGGTCGATGCGCTGGGAGAGCCAGGGCAGGGCGCCGATCAAGGCGACGCCCGCGCCGACCAGCGAGAGCCAGCGCGCGGCGCGGCCTCCGCGCAGGGCCTCGAAGGCGAGGGCGGCGGCCAGGGGCAAGAGGGAGAGCAACGCGAGCCAGGAGCTCTCGGCCGGGGTCAGCGCGGAGAGCAAGCGGTTCCAGGTCGCCCGCAGGTCGCCCTGGTCGGCGGCGGGCAGCCCGGCCTCGAGGCGCGCCAACTCGAGGTTGGCCCAGGTGTCCGCGTCCCGCGGGCGCAGGCGCAGGGAGGCGGTGAACCAACCGACCGCCTCGAGCGGTCGCTCCTCACGCAGGGCGCAGTTGCCGAGGTCGTAGCACAGGCGCGCGCGCTCGGCGGCGGGCAGGGGCTCCTCGCGCTCGAGCAGCTCGCGCCAGGTCGCGGCGGCGGTGGCGAGGTCGCCGGCGCGGTAGGCGTCGACTGCCGCGCGATCGACGGCCTCCTGCGGCGCGGCGAGGCTCGTCGACGCGAGCAGGAAGAGGCAGGCGGTGAGGAGCAATCCGATCTTGTGCATCACAGGCCTCCCCTCGTCAGGGCGTCACCGAGGGCCACGAGGCGGCTGTCCTCGAGGGCCGCGTCGTCCCCGGCCCAGCGCCGCCGGTCGAGCTCTTCCTCCACGGCCAGGAGCTCGGCGAGGGACTCCTCGGGCAGCTCGCGTTCGCGCTCGCGTAGCCAGGCGCGCACGTTCCGTCCTTCCCAGGCCTCGGGTTCCTCCTCGCTGCGCGCCGCGAGGAAGGCGTACAGCGCGCTGGCCTGCTCGCCGGCGCTCCGCGCGCCGCGCAGGTCGCGAGCGAGCCGGCGGCGGGCCGCGCGACGGCGCCGCGCCGCCGGGGCATCGGGGTCGCCGCGCCGCCTGACCAGTCCACGGCCGACGAGCCACAAGAGCGGCAGGCCGAGCCAGCCGGAGACGAGCACCCCCGTCCCGAGCTCGCTCCCGTCCGCGGCGGTCTCCGGCCGGGTCTGAATGTCCCGCGGCGCGTAGCCCGCGCCCTCCTCGCCCTCGGCGTCGAGCTCGGTTGTCCCCTCGAGGGCGCGCACGCGGATCGGGATGGGGTCGGTGACCACCGTCTCGTAGCGCTCGGACTCCGGGTCGAAGACCACCAGCGGCAAGGAGGGGACCTCGAAGACGTCCGCGTCCTTGGGCGCCATGTCGTAGACCACGCGCCGCCGATCGCCGTAGAAACGCTCGTTCGTCGTGCCGTAGACGCGGAACTCGTCGAAGGCCTCGAGGCGCCCGGGGTTGGGCAGCTCGAAGAACTCGAGGTTGGCCTCGCCGGTCCAGTCGACGGTGAGCTTGAGGGACTCGCCCAGGTCGAGGTCGCGGCGGTTGACGTCCGCCTGCACCTCGAAGCGCCCCACGCCCCCCGAGAACTCCGGCGGCCGCCCGGCCTCGGGCAGGGTCCGCACCTCGAGGGAGAAGGCGGGCACGCCCACGTGGTAGGTCTCCTTCTGCTGGCTGAAGACGCGGTTGCGCACCTGACCGAACTCGAGCCAGCTCTGGGGGAACTCGAGGCGACCCGAGCGGGTGGCGACGTAGGAGCGCCGCAGCTCGAGCACCCGGAAGGGCGTGTCGCGCACCTCCATCTCGCCCAGGTCGATCGCGCGCACCCGCATGCGGTTGTTGACTTGGAGGTCCACGGTCGGCGCCCCGACGCCGGGGGCGCCGGAGTCCACCTCGAGGGTCCCGGGCAGCTCGTTCCACCAAGGCAGGATCAGGTTGGCGTAGTTGACCCGCGCGTCGAGCTTCCGGTCCCAGCCCAGGTGCAGGCGCAGGGTGAAGGGCTGGCCCTCGTAGACCCGCTCGGGCCGCTCGAGGAACTCGAGGTAGCCGAACTCCTCCCCGGTGAGGTCCTCGACCACGCTCAGGGTCAGCTCGCGCGTGAAGGCGGTCTTGCCGTCCACCTCGAGCATCATGGGCGGGATCAGGAACTCGCCCTGGCGTTCGGGTCGGAAGGTGAGCACCCAGCTCACCGTGCGTCGCGAGCGGATGCGCCCGTTGACGACGCTGGTCGCCGAGTTGATGGAGGGCGAACTCGTGCGTTCGAGCCGCAAGCCCTCGACCTCGGGGATGTCCACGATCCGCGCGTGCTTGGCGTCCTCCACCTGGACGACGCAGCGCAGGTCGCCGCCGAACTTGACGACGCCCGTCGCGAGCTGGGCGGTGACCTTGGGCTCGCCGCGCTGGGGCGCGGCCCCGGCCGAGGAGGGCCACGCGAAGCCGACGAGGCAGGCGACGGCCAGGGCGAAGAGTCGGATGGAGTGCTTCATCGTTCTGTTCTGGGACATCACCAGTCCCGGGGAGTGGGCCGGCGGCGGGAGCTCTGGCGACGGGCGCGCAGTTCCTCGCCCTCGCGCTCGTGCTCCTCGAGGCGCTGGAGCAGGCGCTGCACCTCCTCCTTGGTGAGGAAGCGCTCCTGGGGCTGGGCCTCTTGCTCCTGGGGCTCGGCCTCGCCCTCTTGCGGCTCCTGCTCGCCCTCCTGGGGCTCCTGCTCTTCCTCGGACTCCTCCTCGCCCTCCTGGGACTCTTCCTCCTGCTCCTGGTCCTGTTCTTGTTCTTGCTCGGAGTCGGAGTCCTGCTGCGAGTCCTGGTCCTGTTGCTGGTCCTGTTGTTGCTGCTGGTCGTCCTGCTGCTGCTCTTCCTCGGACTCTTCTTGCTCTTGCTCTTGCTGCTGCTGTTCCTGCTGCTGCTCCTCGCGCTGACGCTCGATCTCCTCCAGCTCGCGCAGCCGGCGCATGACGAGCTCGGTGTTCGCCCGCGCGTCGGCGTCCTGCCAGTCGAGCTGGAGCCGCAGCACGAATCGCCCGCGGGCCTGGAGGTAGGCCTTGCGCGCCTCCTCGAGGGGGTCGGGCGCCTCCGGCTCCGCCTGCGGGGCGCTCATCGGCTGCGCGCCGGGCGGGAGCGGCGTCTGCGGCGGCGCCGCGGCCGGTTGACCTCCGAGCTCGGGGATCTGGGCCCGCCAGGCCTCGCCGCGCAAGAGCGCCAGGGTCGCGGCGTTGTAGGCCGCGGCGTTGCGCAGCTCCCCTTCTCCGGCTCGAGAGACGGCCGCCGCGTGCTCACGCTCGGCGGCCTCGACCTCGCCGGCCAGGGTCTCGACGACCCCCAGGGCGTAGTGCGCGTGGGCGCGTTCGGCGCGGCTCAAGCCGTCGAGGCCCAGGATGTCGATCGTGGACTCGGCGAAGGCGAAGGCCTCCCCCCTCCAGCTCTCGGGGTCGAGCTCGAGGGCGCGTCCCCAGGCGGCGAAGGGATTGGCGACGACGAGGGAGCCCGCGAGGACCCGGGCCTCGTCGTAGCGCTCGTCGACGCAGAGCTGCTCCACGGCGCGCAGGGCGTCCCCGGGCGCCCCGGCCGGCGCCACCTCGTCGAAGGAGAAGGCGACCGTGCCCGCGAGGACGAGGCCCAGGACTGCGCCCGTGCGACGGGAGAGCATCACACCTCCACCTCCACGGCCTTGCGCGAGCGCAGGGCGCTCTCGAGCACCATGAACAGGAGGGCGACGACCAGCGGCCACTGGAAGCGGTCGTGCGGGATGCGCTCGCGGCCGGCCCAGAGGGAGCGCGCCTCGAGCTTCGTCATGCGCTCCTCGTAGAGCTCCTCGAGCGGCAGGGCGTTCTGGGTCGCGGCCAGGTAGGCGCCGCCCGTCGTCTCGGCGATGCGCTCGAGGGTGGAGCCGTCGAGGGCCGAGACGACCTCCGAGCCCGCCTCGTCGGTGACGAATCCGCCGCGCTCGTCGGCGATCTTGCCCCCGGCGGCCGTGCCCATGCCGACGACGTAGACGCGGATGCCGCGCTCCTTCGCGCGCTCGGCCACCGCCAACCCCTCCCCCGTGAGGTCCTCGCCGTCGGTCAAGAGCACGATCGCCTCGTGGTTGCCCGTGCGCCCGTCGAAGAGGTCGAGGGCGGCCTCGAGGGCGGCGCCGAGGTTCGTGCCGCCGACGAGGTTGTCCTGGGGCGAGAGGGTCGCGACGAAGCTGGCGAGGGTCTTGCGGTCGTGGGTCAGGGGCGCGACGCGGCGCACGTCGCCCGCAAAGGCGAGCACCGCGACGCGGTCCCCGCGCAGGCGGTCGAGGAGCCCGGTGATCTCGCGCTTGGCGCGGTCGAGGCGGCTCGGCCGCAGGTCCTCGACCAGCATCGAGCGCGAGGTGTCGAGGCAGACAACGAGGTCGAGGCCCTTGCGCTCCACCTCGCGCAGGCTGTAGCCGCGCACGGGACCGAGCAGGGAGAGCACGAGGAAGAGGGCCGCGCCGCTCGCGAGGGCCACGCGGATCCCCGGCGCCCAGCTCCCGTGGGAGGGCGCGAAGCGCGGGAGGTGTCGCGCGTCGACCAGCTTGCGCAGGGCCCGGCGCCGCGCGAGGAGCCCACGCAGGGCCACGAGCCCCAAGAGCGGCACCGCGAGGAGCCACGCGAGGTCCCCGGGCCGCAGCCAGCTGAAGCCGAAGAGCTCCGCGCCGTTCACGGCAGCCTCCGGGCCCAGGTGGCGCCACACAGCCAGGCGGCGAGGTAGGCGGCGAGGGCCGCGTAGAGCACGAAGGGGTAGAGGTCGAAGTGTTCGACGAAGCGCGTCTCTTGCCGCGGCGTGCGCTCGAGCGCCTCGATCTCGGCGTAGGCCTGCTCCAGGGCGCGTCGATCGCGGGCGCGGAAGAACTTGCCGCCCGTGGACTGGGCGATCTCCTGCAGCTCCTTCGTGTCGTGCTCGGGGTCGATCTCGCGCATGCGCCCGAAGGCGTCGAGCACGAAGCTGCCGGCGAAGACCGTGTAGACCTTGACGCCCTCCTCGGCGGCCAGCTCGGCGGCCTCGAGGGGCGCGATCAGGTCGAGGTTGTTCTCGCCGTCGGTGAGCAGGACGACCACCTTCGACTCGGCCTCGCTCTCGCGCAGCACGGCGACGGCCTTCGCCAGGGCGATGCCGATGCCCGTCCCGTCCTCGGCGCGGTCCTGGGCCAGCTCGACGTCCTCGAGGAAGCCGCGCACCGCGTCCACGTCGAGGGTGAAGGGGCACAGCTCCTGGGGATAGCGCGCGAAGCTGAAGAGGGCGACGAAGTCGCTCGCCCCCTCGCGGTCGGTCATGCGCCGCTCGGCGAAGTCCGCCACCACGTCCTTGACGACGTCGAGGCGCGTGCGCCCCGCCTCGAGGTCCTGGTGGCCCATCGAGCTCGAGCGGTCGATCAAGAGCGCGAGGTCCACGCCCTCGGCCACCGAGTTCGTCTGCACGTTGCCGCGCAAGGGGCGCGCCAGGGCGAGGACGACGAGCACCAGGGCCGCGCCCTGGAGCAGCGCCGGGAGCCAGGCGAGGCGCTGAGCGAGGCTGCGCGGCAGGGCCCTATCGGGCAACACCGAGAAGCGTGCCCGCGGCCGAGCGCGGCGCGCGCGTCCGTGGAAGAGGGCGAGCAGGGCGATCGGGAGCAGCACGAGGAAGGGCGGGTCCGCGAGGAAGAGCTCGCCCCAGAGGTGCATCCGCCCTTCCGCCGCGCTCTTGACCGACTCGGCCTCGACGACCTCCTGCAGGAGGGCCAGGGGGAAGGAGCTCATCGCCTCTCCCCCTCCGAAGCGCCCGCACTGCAGAGCTCGCGCGCTTCGGCCAGGGCCTCCTCGACGGCCCAGCGCGTCGGCATCCCCGCGCCGTACTTGACCTCCTCGCATGCGCGCAGGAGCTTCGCGGCGCGCTCGAGCTGCGCCGCGGGCAGGACGTTGCCCTCCCGGCGGCGCGCGATCCACTCCTCGTCGGTCAGGCCTTCGAGGGAGCCGCCGGCGCGCTGGTCGAGCTCCTCGCGCACGACCCGCGAGAGGCGGAAGTAGCCTTCGCGCGCTCCTTCGGGGTCCGCGGGGTCGATCGCGGCGAGGCGCTCCAGGGCCGTGGGCTCGTCGCGGGCCGCGCGGCGCCCGCGCTTGCGCAAGACGAGCGCCAGGCCGATGGCGAAGACGGCGAGCCCGAGCCAGAGGGCGATCCCCGCCAGCAGCGCTCCGCGGGCGAGACCGAAGAGCGGGTCCAGGGGCCCCGCGATCACGGGCGCGTCCTCGCGGAAGCCGAGCAGGGCGCGGGCCTCGTCCTCGCCCTCGGCCAGCTCCGGCAGGACGTTCAAGATCACGGGCGCCGCCTCGAGGCGCGCGCTCGCCCCCGAGCGGATGGTGTCGGCGCCGATGGCGAGGAGCTCGTGCGCGCCGGGCTCGAGACCGAGCAGGCGCCAGCGCGCGCGGGTCAGGATGCGGCCCGGCTCACCCTCGATGGGCAGACTCACGACGGAGCGGTCCTCGAGGAGCACCCAGCGGTCGCCGAGCTCGATGTCCCCGAGCTCGTCCGCACTCAGGACCCGGGGCGGATCGAGGAGCACGCGGGTGTCCTCGTCGTGCAGGACGTCGACCTGGAGGGTGAAGGGCTCGCCGATGTGCACCTCGCTCGGCGTACAGCGGCTCTCCAGGGCAGCGTCGCCCTGGGCCGCGCGCGCGAGCGGCGCCAGGCCGAGGAGGAGGAGCGCGCCGGCGAGCCTCACGCCACACGCCCTCCGTGGCGCAGGGCGCGCTTGCGGAAGAGCTCGACCAGGGGATCGGCCAGGTCGCGGTCGGTTCGCAGCTCGAGCTGGTCCACGCGAGCCGCGGCGAGCACTGCGCGCAGCTCCTCGCTGCGCTGCCGTGCAGCCGCGCTCCAGGCCTCGCGCACCGCGCGCGAGGAGGAGTCGAGCTCGAGCCGGCGCCCCGTCCCCGCCTCGAGGCAGTCGACGAGGCCCGCGGCGGGCAGCTCCTCCTCGAGGGGGTCGACGACGCGCACGACGATCAGGTCGTGGCGCCGCGCCAGGCGCTTGAGGTGGTCGCCCCAGAAGCCGTGCTCGCCAGCCTCCCCCTCGTTCGTCGCCGCCGTGGCCGGCGCCCCGACGAAGTCGCTGACGAGGAAGAACATCCCGCGCCGGTGGGTGGCGCGCACACTGTGCTCGAGGATCGCCGCCAGGTCGCTGCGCCCGGGCGAGGGCTCGGCCGCGATCACCTCGCGGATGACCCGCAGCACGTGGCGGTTCCCCTTGCGCGCGTCGAGGTGCAGCCCGGGCTCCGCGCCGAAGAGCCCCAGCCCCACGCGGTCCTGGTTGCGCATGGCGACGAAGGAGACGAGGGCCGCGAGCTGGGCCGCGGCCTCGCGCTTCGACCAGCGCGCGCTGCCGAAGTCCATCGAGGCGCCGGTGTCGACGAGCAGGTGGACGGTCAGCTCGCGCTCCTCCGCGTACTTCTTGATGAAGGCCTCTCCCGCGCGCGCCGTGACGTTCCAGTCGATCGAGCGTACGTCGTCCCCCGGCTGGTAGGGCCGCACCTCCTGGAACTCGAGGCCCGTGCCGTGGAAGGTGCTGCGGTAGGCGCCCGCCAGCGCCGTGTTGACGCGCTTGTGTGTGCGCAGCTGGATCTGCTGCACGCGCGCCATCAGTTCGGGCACGAGCAGGCCCGGCTGGCGCGCGTCGTCGCCGCCGGCCCGCGCCCCCTTCCTCTTGGACGGATGCGCCACGCCCTCCTCCTCAGGGAACGGGAACCGTCTCCAGCACGCGCGCCACGAGGGCGTCGGCGTCCAGCCCCTCGGCCTCGGCCTCGTAGGTCGGCACGATGCGGTGGCGCAGGACCTCGGGGGCGACGGCCTTGATGTCCGCCGGCGTCACGAAGCCGCGGCCGGAGATGAAGGCGTGGGCGCGGGCGCAGAGGGCGAGCCAGATCGTCGCCCGCGGCGAGCCGCCGTACTGGATGTAGGACTCGAGCTCCGCCAGGCCGGCCTTGGCCGGCTCGCGGGTCGCGAAGACGAGCGCCACGATGTACTCCCGCAGGCGCGGGTCGATCACGACCTGGTCCACGAAGCGCCGCGCGGAGCTGATGGCCGAGAGCTCGACGACGCGCCGCACGGGCGGCACCTCCGCCGTCCTCGCCATGCGGTTGAGGATCTCGAGCTCGTCCGCGCGATCGGGGTAGTGCACCAGCACCTTGAGGGCGAAGCGGTCGAGCTGGGCCTCGGGCAAGGGATACGTCCCCTCCTGCTCGAGGGGGTTCTGGGTCGCCAGCACCAGGAAGGGGTCGGGCAGGTGGAAGGTCTCCCCCCCGATCGAGACCTGCCGCTCCTGCATCGCCTCGAGCAGCGCCGACTGCACCTTGGCCGGCGCGCGGTTGATCTCGTCCGCCAGGACGAAGTTGGTGAAGATCGGACCCCGGCGGACCTCGAAGCGACCCTCCTTGGCGAGGTAGACCTCGGTGCCGATCAGGTCCGAGGGCAAGAGGTCCGGCGTGAACTGCAGGCGCGCGAACTCCCCGTGCACCGCCTGGGCGAGGCCGGAGACCGCGAGGGACTTCGCGAGGCCCGGGACGCCCTCGAGCAGCACGTGACCGCCGGAGACGAGGCCGATCAGGAGCCCCCGGATCAGCCCGTCCTGGCCGACGATGACCTCGCCGAGGGAGGCCTCGAGCTCCCGCATCCAGGCGCTCTCGCGTTCGATCTCGGCGGCTTCGGGGGGCGGCGCGGTGGGGCTCGTCATGGGGAGGGAGGCGGAGTACGGCATGGGCGGCCCTACGGAGGGGGCGCCGGAGCTGTTGGGGCTCGTCGAGGCGTGGAGGGCGAACAGGATAGCGTCCGCGGAGAGGGCCGACAGGGCCGCGGACCGAGAGCTTGTCTCGGACGCGTAAGCGCCTCAGCCGACCTCTGCTCCGGGCCGGTCGCTTCCCCGGGGAGCGCTCAGTCGATCACCACCGGCGGCGGCTTCGCGCCCTCGTACTCCGCCAGCCCCTCCTTCACGATCAGGTCGGCGAGCTGGCGGCCCTGTTGCTCGGCGCCGCGGGCGTCCTCGGCGGGCCTCGGCCCCGCGGCCTCACCCCCCGCCTCCGCCTGATGCACGTGCAGGGTCTGGGTCGGGAAGGCGATCTCGACGCCGAGGCCCTCGGCCACGCGCAGGATGTCGAGGTAGAGGCGGTGCTTCTCGCGCAGCTCGGTGGACCAGTCGGGGGTCTCGATCATTGGGGGCTTCAGTTTGACTCGGCTGACCCCAGTGTCGAGGCTACATCCAAGACCTACGTGGCAGGCGCCCTGATGCGCCTCTTGACCACCAACTCTGGAGAACCTGGCCGGATGACTGCACTCTTCGGGACTTCACTCTTGGCTTGTATTCTGGCACTTGGCCCTGCCTTGGCTCCCGCCCCAACCTATGACCCGCTCGGCCTGGCTGTACAGGCAATTGGCGGAGCCCCGTCAGGAGTGACGATCACCGAAGTCCCAAAGGGGTCACTCAATGGACGCACTGCCGAGACGGATCCAAGTGAGGGGACGATCAAGGTTGATGTTTCTAGCATCGAGCAGTCACTGGACAGCGATCCTGGGACCCTGGTTGACGTTTTGATCATTGTGGTCGAACACGAGATCCAGCACACCCCGCAGGGTGGCGACCCGCTTGATAGCGAGGGCGGATACAATCGGGAGCCGTGCGCCCACCTCAAGCTCGGTGGAGGCGACATCGACAAGATCGCTACTCTGTTGTGCGATGCAACGGGATCAGCGCATGCTGCACTCCTCAAGATGTGCAAGGCATGGAGAGACACCTACAACAAGAAGCGGCAGAAGTTGAAGTTCGCAGGAGCGTGCGGTTGGCCATCTCTAGCCAACTTCCCACCGAAGGCTTCGCCATGTGCCTGCCCGGACTGAGCGGGAGCGCACCAATCATGAAGAGACACCACAAGACCATTGAGCTTCAAGACCAGGGGAGTGCAGTTGTGAGGGTGATCGCGGCCCTTCGGTTGAACGCCTTGACCCTGCTTACCCTGGCCTGCTCGGGCCCGGCTCTTGCTCAGTCCCAACCCCCGCCTCAGAATCAAGTCGATTTTGAGGGCGAACCGCTCCCGACCGCGGGTGACCTGAAGTTTCCGGTCGAGTTGATCAATGCGGGCCTGGTATCTGGACTCGTGTTGCACGGGTACAGCGGCGACACTTTCCGACAGATGTTCGCCTACAGCCCAGGCAGCGACGAGATTCGTCGCGTGAAGGAAGAGCGAGGCACCCCGACAGAGACTTGGTTCCGCTCCGAGCAAACCGAAGGCGTGGGGTTCTTGATTACGGCCTGTGCGGTACGAAACGGTGGCGACGAGCTTTATGTCGCGGGAATCGTGAGCAATGGTGACTGCATCATTCAGAAGTGGACCTATACGCCACGAGCTCACGGTTGGATGGTCTGGTATCCAACGGGTAACGTAAGCACGTTAGGAGTCCCAATGATCCCCGCGGCGCCTACGCTCAGTGTCACTGATGGCGGAGACTGGGTGGCCCCGACCCCAAGGGAGCAGGTTCTTCAACCTGCTCAACGCGAGACGATCTATACATCTCCCATGGGAATGGAGAACGGCGAGCCGACTCCAAGTGGCGTTCTGAGCGGCCTCGTGGTCGATCCTCAGGGGCGGTACATCCTGGTCTTCGACAGGGCGCAGAAGCAGATCCTGCGTATCGACCGGACCCAGTCTCCGAATGTCGTGACTCCAATCACCACGCTGGGGACCCACCCATCCATCGACCTAGCCGACGACATGAGGCTCATGGACCTCGCGACGGGGGGGCGCCGGTTGGTCGTCTTGCGAGAATTGACCCATGTGATTCCTGTCAGCCCGACTCCCTGGGTCCACACGGTTGGAACGGACGCGAACAACGACGGCACGTTCGAGTCCTGGGAGGTGCTGGACAGGGCTAGCTGGGATGCTTCCAGCTATTCGGATTGGTCGAACTGGCGCCCTTACTGGCGCGAATAGACCCGAAGCGCGGCAGGAGTCGCGCTCGAACAACTCCGACTCCTTACGCTTAGTCGATCACCACCGGCGGCGGCTTCTGGCCTTCATACTCCGCCAGGCTCTCCTTCACGATCAGGTCGGCGAGCTGGCGGCCCTGTTGCTCGGCGCCGCGGGCGTTGTCGACGGGACCGGGGCCCGGGGCGGGCGGCGCGTCGCCGGCCTCGCTCGTGCGCAGGTGCAGGGTCTGGGTCGGGAAGGCGATCTCGACGCCGAGGCCCTCGGCCACGCGCAGGATGTCGAGGTAGAGGCGGTGCTTCTCGCGCAGCTCGGTGGACCAGTCCGGGGTCTCGACGAAGCAGTAGACGAGCACGTCCAGCGATGAGGGCCCGAAAGCGTTCAGGTAGACGTGGTAGTAGTCCTTGCGCGTGTAGGGGTGCTTGCGCACGAGCTCGCGCAGGGCCTCGCAGAAGGCCTCGACCTTCAGGGGCGGCGTGTCGTAGGCGAGCCCCACGTTCGTCTTGATGCGCCGGTAGCGGCGCGCGCCCCAGTTGTCGATCTGGGCCGAGATGAAGGTGGAGTTCGGGACCGTGATCAGGCTGTTGTAGAAGGTGCGGATCTTCGTCGAGCGAAAGCCCACCTCCTCGACCGTGCCGTCGACCTCTCCCACCGTGATCCAGTCCCCGAGCTGAAAGGGCTTGTCGAGCAGCACCGTGATGGTGCCGAAGAGGTTCTCGATCGAGTCCTTGGCCGCGAAGCCGACGGCGAGGGAGCCGATCGAGAGGCCGGCGACGATGCCGTAGAGATCCTCCGTCAGGTAGGAGGCGACGTAGACGATGCCGACGAAGGTCAGGAAGATCTTCGCCATGCGCCGCACGAGCGGCACGAGCATGTCGTCGAAGCGGTTGTTCGTCTTGCGGGCCATCGACTGCAGCCAGCTCGCGCCGACGTCGACGAGGCGGTAGGTCGACCAGACCCCGGTCAACGACAGGAAGACGACGACCCCCAGCCGCAGCACCCGGAACACCCGCGGCTCGAGCTGCACGGCCGGCAGCATCCAGAGCATGATCCAGGCCATCACGAAGAGGCTGAAGGGCCGCTCGAAGCCGACCATGACTTGCTTGTCGACCTCGAGCCGCTCGCTCCGCGCCGCGCGCCGGGTCAAGAGGCGCAGGAAGAAGCTCACGACCCGCCCGACCAGCGCTCCGAGGAAGGCGAGCAGCAACAGGCCGATCCACTGCCAGTGCTCGAGCAGGAAGGGCCGCTGGCGCAGGGCGTCGGGAACGCTCTCCCGCAGCTCGAAGGCGAGGCGCTCCAGCATCCCCAGGTCGCGGCTCTCCTCCTCGACCGAGCGCTGGTTCTCTGGACGCACGGGCTCGTCCCTCCACAGCTCATGCCAGGTGGGGATCACCTCGAGCAGGGAGGGCGCGAAGCGCCAGTTGGCGGGTTGCCCGGGGCCGGGGGCGCGGATCCGAAGGAACTCGACCGTCCCCGCGCTGCGTGTCTGTTGCTCCTCCGTGGTCGGCTCCGCGCCGACCGCGAAGGCCGGCGCCCCGACGATCTCCCAGGCGAAGGTCTCGTCCCGCGGCCCGGGATGACCGACCCTCAGGGGGTCCACGTCGGTCATTCGCCGCAAGGACTCGTGGAGCTGGATGGCCAGGGCCTCGAGCTCGTCGCGCGGGAGCGCGAGCTCGCCGGTCTCGAAGCAGTCGAGGGCCGCGGAGAGGGCCTCGTCGTCGTAGGTGCCGAGGTCGTAGTAGCGCCGCATCCCCTTCTCGAAGGCGGCCAGCACGGCCCGCGGGCTGCGGTGCACGGTCCGGACCTCCGGCGCGGGCTCCGCCGCCTCCTGCAGGAGCGTCTGCGCCGCCGGCGCGCGCGCGGGGAGACAGGCGGCGAAAGCCAGGAAGAGGAGCGAGAGTCGGAGCAGGGCCTTCATGGGGCGGGTCGGGGCTCGGGTGCGATCGTCCCCCGCTCGCGGAAGACCTCGGTGGTCGACAGCACGCGCTCGGCGTAGGCCAGGACGCTGGAGTCCCCGGCCGCGCGCTGTTCGCGATACCAGGCGGCGTAGCCGCCCGCGGCCCGCTCCCAGCGCCGGAGCTTCGTGCGCCCGGCGTTGTAGGCGACCAGGGCCTTGACGGGGTCGTCGTTCTCGTGGGCCTGGGTCCACGCGAAGTGGCTCGCGCCCAGGCGCAGGTTGAGGGTCGCGTCCTGCAGCAGGAGCTCGCGCGCGGGCTCCTCGATCCCGAGCCGGCGCGCGGCGTCGTGCACGGCGTCGGGCAGGAGCTGCATCAGCCCCAGGGCGCCGGCGTCAGAGACCGCGTCGACGCGACCGCTCGACTCGGCGTAGACCATCGCCGCCAGGAAGCAGGGGTCGAGTCCGGACTCCAGGGCCGCGGCGCGGATCGCTTCGGCGTGGTCCTCGACCCGGGCCAGCACGAGGGGGTCCGCCAGGCGCCGCACGACGGCCCGCGCCTCCCCCGGCCAGAAGTAGCCGAAGGCCCCCGCGCCCGCGATCAGCAGGACGGCCAGGACTGCGAAGCGCCGACCCATGCGGGCCAGTATCGCTTCAAGCGTCGAAGCGCTCCAGGATCGTGTCGCGCAGGGCGCGCAGCCAGCCGACGCGCTCGGCCTCGAGGCGCGGGATCTCGCCCAGATCGGCGCCGAGCATGCGGGACAGCTCGCGCCGGGCCCGCTCGACGAGATAGTCCTCTTCGCTCCCGAGGAGCTCGAGCAACAAGAGCGCCGCCTCCCGCGCCCCCGGCCCGGTGCCGCGGAAGTCCGCCGCCGGGCTGACCGGGATGCCCTGGCGCTCCATCGCCGCGATGAGCCAGGTCAGGGAGTCGTCGTGGGTCACGCCCTCGAACCAGCTCGCCCAGCGACCGGCGGGGTCCTCTTCGCCCCGGGCGTCGACGCAGCTCAGCACGCACAGCTCGAAGGCGAGCTCCGCGTCCTCGGGGCGCTCGTCGACGAGCTGGATCAGCGCCAGCACGACCCGCGGGTCCCCCATCTCGGCGAGCAGGAGGGCGCACTCCCGGCGCGCGGGGTGGGTCGGCGAGCCGACCACGCGCAGGAGGTCGTCCGACGCGGCGAGCCCGAGGGAGATCAGCCCGTCCCGGGCGGTCTCGTAGATGTCGGATTCGCGCCCCTGGCGCAAGAGGGAGATGAGCAAGGGCGCCGACTGCGGATCGCGCAGGAAGACGAGGCCGCGAGCGGCGCCGCGCTTGACCATCGGGTCGGGGTCGGAGGCGCCGAGCACCAGGGCCTCCAGCACGTACTCGCCGCCGAGGTTGCCGATGGCCTCGAGGGCCGCCGCGCGCACGGGCGGCTGACCGAGGCGCGCGCGCAGCAACAGCTCGGTTCGCGCCCCCTCGACGCGCGCCTGGCCCAAGGCCAGCACGGCGGCGGCTTCGACCACCAGCTCGGGGTCCTCGAGCATCGCGAGCAGGGCCGCCTCGTCGTCCGGACCAGGTTCGCGGGCCAGCTCGCTGGCGGCGACCGCGCGCAGGAGCGGGCGCTCGTCCGCCGCCAGCTCGCGCACGTAGACCGGGCCGCAGGCCCGGGCGATCTCCCCCATCGTGGCCGCGGCCCGGCGCTCGAAGCGCGCCAGGAGGAGGCCGAGCAAGAGGTCCGCGTGTTCCGGCGCGATGGAGCCGGGGACGCCCGGCTCGGGGCCGATCTGCACCGAGCGCTGGGCCAGGGCGACCAGCCGCTGAGCGCGGCGGGCGAAAAAGCCCTCGTCCCGCAGGAGGTCGAGGAAGGTCGTGAAGTCCTCCTCCTCCGCGACGCCCGGCACCTCGTAGCGGTCCTCGAGCTCGTTCATCGCGAGGGTCCGCTCCGAGGGCGGCAGCTGGCGGATCGACTCGAAAATCAGGGCCTTCATGCGCAGGCCCCGCTCGCGCTCGTCGTGCTCGCCGGCCCACCAGCCCGACTCCTGCTCCCAGAACTCACGCGCGTCGCCGTAGCGGGCCCGGTCGGGAAAGCGCTGCCAGCGGTTGCGGTGGCGCAGGTCCTCCATGGCGTTGACGACGCGCTCGAACCAGGCCTCGCTGCGGGTCTTGCCGAAGAGGAAGCCCTTGCCGCGGCCGTCGATCACGAGCTCGACCTCGCGCTGCCCCGGACCGAGGGAGCCGCGCTGCCCCGGCGGACGCTCGGGGCCGAGCAGGCCCTCGCGGCGCAAGAGCTGCAGCAGGTCGTGGCACTCGCGCAAGGTCAGGAAGAGCTTCTCCGCGGCCCCCGCCCGGCGTTCACCGTCGGGCGTGCGTCCGTCGGCGCCGAAGAGGGAGAAGGCCCCCGCCGCGCGCCCGGTGCCGCGGTAGTGCAGCTCGATCTTCGACTCCTCGCCCGCGGCCACGTCGAGATAGGCCCGGTGAGCGTAGAAGCCGACCCGGTGGTCCACCCACCAGCGCGCCCAGCGCGGACCGTCGGTGCCGAAGTCCTGCCCGGAGAGGAGGCGCAACCGCCGCAGGACGCGCGGCTGCATGGCCATGAAGTCCGAGTGGAAGCTCTTGCCCGAGATCGTCTCGACCATCGTGCCCGTGACCTCGCGGTCGAGCCAGCCGCTCTCGAGGGGGCGCGGGCTCCGGAAGCCGATGCCCGCCAGGGCCGCGGCGCAGGTGCCGCGCACGAGCAGGTCCGGCGAGCGCATCCCCCCCAGGAGAGGATCGGCGTGGCGATCGTCGAGGATCGGCTCGAGCAGCATGTCCTCGCGCTCGAGGATCGCGAGCAGGGCGTAGGCGTTGTCGCGCAGGACCCACTGACCCTCGAGGGCGCGCCGGAGCAACTCGAGGTTCACGCGCTCCTCGGGGCGACCCGCGAGGGCCTCGATCACCCGGCTGGCGACCTTGGAGGAGCGGTCGTCGAGGTGCAGGAACAGGAGGTCGAGCACGGCGGGGTCGTCGAGGTCCTGGACGAGGTCCAGGGCGAAGAGGCGCGTGTCGGTGCGCGGGGACTCGAGGGTCCGGGCGAGCAGGGGCAGGAGCTCCGGCGTGACGGAGCCCCGCAGGTGGCGCATGGCCGCCGAGCGCATCGGCTTCTGCTTGTGCTCGAGCAGCTCGACGAGGAGCTGGGGCGAACCGCTGACGGGCTCGCGCAGGAGGAGCTCCTCGAGCAGGAGGACGCCGCTCTTGCCCGGCGTGGTCGTGCGCAGGCGAGCGACGACGCGCTCGATGTCCTCCGGCCGGCCGCCGTGGAGCAGGACGCGCCCGGAGACGAGGACCACGGGCGCGACGTCGTCGTGCAGGACGATGCGCGAGGCGACGAGCCCCTCCTCGCCCAGGCCGAGCAGGGACTCGACCCCGCGCTCGACCACCTGGCCGTCGAGCTCCTCGCTCGTGGCCACCTGACGGAGGATGAAGCCGGCCGCCCCCGAGCCGTAGCGGCCGCCCGCCTGGGCGCCGCCCTGGGCTCCGGCGACGCCGCGCGGCGAGCCGGGCTCGGCCACGCGCTCGATCACCGAGCGCCCGCCGCCCTGCGGCAGGTCCAGGCGCTCGGAGGCCTCGACGTCACGAGAGCGGCGGTGGATCCGCTCACCGTTGCAGCGGCCGCAGTGCGCCAGGAAGTTGCCGCCGGGCTGGGGCCGGTCGAAGCCCGCCAGGTAGTTGTGCTCGCCGCAGGTGGCGCAGACCAGGTGCGGGACGAGCCCATTGTGGCCGGGATCGGGCTTGGAGACGGGGCGCTCGGTCTCTCCGCCCTTCGCGGAAGGCGTCGTCTTCTTCTTGCCCTTGGGCAGGCTCAGCTGGGCAGCGGCCGGAGCGGCGAGGAGGGCCAGGGCGACGACGACGAGCCCGAGGCGGCTGCGGCGGGGTGCGGAGGGCATGCGCGGAGGGGTCGGGGCGTGGCGGGGAGCGCGGGTCGGGAGCGCTACCCGAGCGGGGCGTCCAAGATACGCGATCGGGGCCGGTTCCGGCGCTCCGGAGGGCCTCCGGTCAGCCCGAGCGGGTCCGCTCCAGCCAGAGGGCCCGCGGCGCGGCTCCCCGCGTCCCCCGGGGCTCGAGGCAGGTCAGGCGGCCGGCGGCGGCTCCCTCGCGCTCGAACCAGGCGGCCACGGCCCGCGCCTCGGCCTGCCCGTCCTCGCCCTCCGCGCCGGGGGTCGGATAGGTGGTGCAAACCAGGACGCCGCCCGGGCCGAGCCAGGCCAGGCCGCTCGCGAGGGCCGCCAGCGTGCTCGTGGCGCGGGTGGTGCGCCCGTGATCCCCGCCGGGGAGGTAACCGAGGTTGAAGACCACCGCCGCGAGGCGGCCGCGGGCCGCGGGGGGCAGGACCTCCGCGAGGCGCGCGTGGTCCGCCTCGTGGAGCTCGAGGCCCGGCGGTGTCCCGAGGCGCGCGCGGGTCGTGGCCAGGGCCTCGGCCTGGACGTCGAAGCCGAAGACGCGGCCCTCCTCTCCCACGCACGCGAGCAGCAGCTCGGCGTCGTGCCCGTTCCCCAGGGTCGCGTCCACGGCCCAGTCCCCGGCCCGCAGGCGGGCGCGCAGGCCGAGGTGGACCCAATCTGTGAGGCGCAACATCGCCCCGAACCGTACACGATGGCCGGGATGGCGTCGGTCTACGCACTCCCGCGCATGGACTTCCCGCTCCGGCGGCGCGAGCCTCGACAGCTCGCCCACGACGTCCAACACCCGGGTCGCGCCCGGGGAGGTGCAGCATGTTCCGATCGAAGCGGACCCTCGTCCTCGCCCCGCTCGCCGCGGCCCTGGTCGCCCTGGCCTCCAGCGGCCCCGCGCAGGACGCCCCCCTCGACCTCGACGACGCCCTGCGGGCGCTCATGATCGAAGCCGTCGAAGTTGGCGGCGTCGAGGCCGTGGCCCTGGCGATCTCGGTCGAGGGTGAGCCCCTCTTCGCCGGCGGACATGGCCCGGCGCGGGCTGGCAAGAGCGCGCCGGCCACCGAGGAGACCCCCTTCGCCGCGGGCGACCTGGCCCATGCCCTGCTCGTCACCGCGGCCCTCCAGCTCGAGGCCGAGGGCGAGCTCGATCTCGGCGCGCGCGTCACCGAGCGCCTCGAGGGCCTCCTCCCCGACGACAGCCCGCTGCGCGTCGGCCAGCTCCTGGCCCACAGCTCGGGCCTCCCCGACTACCGCGACTTCGCCCCGGCCGAGCTCCTCGCCGGCGGCGCGAGCTACGCGGAGCTTCTGGCCGGAGTCCGCGATCAGCCGCTGGAGGCCGAGCCCGGGACCTGCGTCCTGCCCAGCGCCACCGACGGCCTGCTGCTGGCCGCCCTGATCGAGTCCGCGAGCGGCCGCGCCGCCGAGGAGGTCCTGCGCGCTTCGATCTTCGCGGAGCTCGGGATGGACGACACGAGCTACGACGCCGAGCTCGCACGGGCGCGGGCCTCCGAGGCGGCCAGCGACGAGGAGCCGACGCCCGCCTTCCTGCCCCGCGGCCTGCGCTCGAGCGCCGCGGACCTCTCGCGCTACTTGAACGGCCTGGTCGAGCTGGAGCTCTTCGGAAGCGGCGCCCTCGAGTCGATGACGGCCGCGGTCGAGTTGAAGGACGGCAGCCGCGCCGGGAGCGGGCTCGGACTCGTGCACGTTCGCCACTTCGACAACGCGGGCTTCGTCCTGGGCGAGGACTCGGGCGCGGGCGCCGCGCGCCTCGCCTACTACCCCGAGCTCGGCCTCGGCATCGCCCTCGTCGCGCGCGGCGAGACCCCGCGCCTCGCCGCCCTCGAGCGGCAAGTGGCCGCGCTGGTGATCGAGCGCCCGGAGGAAGGACTCCTCGACCTCCCCCTCGACGCCACGGCCCAGCGGGTCTACGCGGGCAGCTACCAGCTCGGCTGCAGCACCCTGGTCGTGCGCGGGGAGGCCGGGCGTCTCGTCCTCGACGAGCTCGACGAGCTACCCCTCGTCCTCTTGCACCAGGGCGAGCACCGCTTCGTCGCCCGCGACGACCCGGGGATCCGGCTCGACTTCGAGGTCGAGGGCGAGCTCGCCCAGGCTTTCTTGCTCGAGCGGCACGGCGCCCAAGCGCGCTGCGTGCGCTTCCAGCACGGCGCCCCGCGCTGAGGGATCAGCTCTCCCCGGCCAGGGCCTGCTCGATGGCCCCGCGCAGCTCCTCGCCCGCGGGGTCCACGGGGGTCGCGTAGAAGCCGAGCACGCGCCCCTCGCGGTCGACGAGGTACTTGCCGAAGTTCCAGCCCGGGAGGGAACCGGTGGCCTGACCGAGGAAGGCGAAGACCGGCGATTGCCCCTCCCCCTCCTTGACGCGCGACTTGGCGAAGAGCGGGAAGCCGACCCCGTAGCGGCTGTCGCAGAACTCGCGGATCTCGCCGGGGGTGTCGAACTCCTGGCCGCCGAAGTCCCCGCTGGGGAAGGCCAGGACGCTGAAGCCGCGCTCGCCGTACTCCTCCTGCAGCGCTTGCAAGGCCTCGTACTGGGGCGTGTAGCCGCACTGGCTGGCCGTGTTGACGACCAGGCTCACCTGGCCTCGGAATTCGTCGAGGGCCACGGGCTCGCCCTCGAGGGAGCTCGCCTCGAGGTCGTAGAAGCTGCGCTCGGCGACCGCGAGGTCCTGCTCGACCGAATCGGTGGTCAAGGCGGCGCAGGCGCTCGAGGCGGAGAGGAGGAGGGCGAGGGCGATGGCCTGTCGGATCATGGCGGCGCGTGGAGGTCCGGAAGGAAGGGTCGGCGACGGGCGGGGTCCATGGACCCCGGGGCCGTCAACGTACACTCCTCGGCCGTCGGAGACTCGGAAGCCCGGAGCAGGAGGCGGTGATGGAGCGAGCGGGGAAGGATCGGGGGGCGGAAGAGGCGAGGCCGGGCGTGGAGCCTGGGCCGACGGGGGACGAGGCGCGGCCGCGCCGCAAGCGGCGCCGGTGGTTCGCCCTCGTGCTCGCCCTGGCCCACTTGCTGGGGTTCAGCTCCTCCCTGGACGCCTTGATGTCCACGCGCACCTCCCAGGGCGCGATCGCCTGGATCGTCTCCCTCAACACCGTCCCGCTGGCGGCCGTCCCCGCCTACTGGGTGTTCGGCCGCAGCAAGTTCCAGGGCTACGTCACCCTGCGCCAGGAGATCCACGAGACCTACCGCGAAGCGGCCGAGGCCGTGATGGACGAGCTCGCGCCCTTCGTGGTCGAGCCCACGGAGCCCGGCAGCCCCGCCCTCGTCGGTTCGCGCCTGGCCGAGATCCCCTACCTGCGGGGTAACGCCGTCGAGCTGCTCGTGGACGGGGAGGCGACCTTCGACTCGATTCTCGCCGGTGTCGCGGCCGCGGAGGACTACGTGCTCGTGCAGTTCTACATCGTGCGCGACGACGGTCTCGGCAGGCGCCTGCGCGACGCCCTCGTCGAGCGCGCGCGGGCCGGAGTGCGGGTCTGGTTCCTCTACGACGAGATCGGTAGCCACGGCCTCCCCGCCTCCTACCGCGCGGAGCTCGAGCAGGCGGGCGCCCGGGTCAGTCCCTTCCACTCGACCCGCGGCTCGGGCAATCGCTTCCAGCTCAACTTCCGCAACCACCGCAAGATCGTCGTCGTCGATGGACACGCCGGCTGGGTCGGCGGGCTCAACGTCGGCGACGAGTACCTCGGCCTCGACCCGGAATTCCCCGGCTGGCGCGACACCCACCTGCGCGTCGAGGGACCGGCGGTGCTCGGTCTGCAGCTCTCCTTCCTCGAGGACTGGCGCTGGGCGCGGGACGTGATCCTCGACCTCCCCTGGGAACCGCGCGCGGCGGCGGACGGCTCCGACGCGGTCGTGCTCGCCCTGCCTTCGGGGCCGGCCGACCCCCTCGAGACGGCCAGCCTGATGTACCAGCAGGCCATCCACGCCGCCCGCGAGCGCGTCTGGATCGCCAGCCCCTACTTCGTCCCCGACGAAGGCATCCTCTCGGCCCTGCACCTCGCCGCCCTGCGCGGCGTCGACGTGCGCGTCGTGATCCCCGATCAGCCCGACAGCGAGCTGGTGCGCTTCGCCGCCTACGCCTTCGTCGACGAGCTGCTCGCTTCAGGAGTGCGCATCCTGCGCTACGAGGCCGGCTTCATGCACCAGAAGGTCTTCCTCGTCGACGACCGCCTGGCGGGGGTCGGCACGGCCAACTTCGACAACCGCTCCTTCCGCCTGAACTTCGAGGTCAGCGCGCTGGTGAGCGACGCGGGATTCGTCGACGAGGTCGCGTCCATGCTCGCGGCGGACATGGAGCATTCGCGGGAGATGAGCCTCGAGGGCGTGCGCGCCAAGCCCGGCTGGTTCCACGCCCTGGCGCGGGCCTCCTTCCTCGCGGCGCCGATCCTCTGAGCCGCAATACGGAGTCGCACACTTTGTTGTCGTTTCGCAACAAGGGGGAGCCAGGCGTTGCCTGGCACCCCCTTGTTGCGAAACGACAACAAAGTGTGCGACTCCGTATTGCGGCTCCGTATTGCGGCTCAGCCCTCGAAGCGCTCGCCGATCTCGATTCCGAGCTCCTGCTCCAGCTCCTCCGTCGGCCGCATCACGATCGCGTCCCAGGCGAGCTTGGTGCAGACCCGGACGCAGATCACGCAGCCGATGCACTCGTCGTATCGGATGCGCACGGGTGGGATCGGCCGGTCGGGGTACTTCTCCGCGGGCTCGACCTCGATGCAGTCGACCGGGCAGAAGGGAATGCACACCTCGCAGCCCGTGCAGTTGGGCTCCTCCACGTGGGCCAGCTGCTTGGGCCGCTTCTTCTTGCGCGTGTGCTTCTCGGGGATCTCCGGGATGTCGGAGAGCAGGTCCTTGATCTTGCGGTTGTTGTAGATCGCCATGGGGAGATCCTAGGCCAAGGCCACGGTGCTCAAGGAGTGACCTCGAAGGTCTTGCCCGCGCCCGCCAGCCGCTCCCGGAGCGCGGCGTCCCCCGCCAGCAGGTCGCGCGCCGCCAAGAGGAGGTCCACGTCCCCGCCCAGGGTCCCCAGCAGGCCGCCCAGCTCCCCGGACTGGGCGCGACCCGCGAGCTCGCCCATGCCGCGCCGCGCCAGGTCCTCCTCCGCCAGCTGGAAGCCGTCATCGCAGCGCTCGAGGAGCTCCAGCCGCTCGCGGGCCGACTCCGCGCCCCGCAGGAGGCACCAGGAGTCCGCGGCCCCGCGCCCCACACGCCCGCGCAGCTGGTGCAGCTGCGCCAGGCCGAGGCGCTCGGCCCCGTCGATCACCATGACCGTCGCCCGCGGCACGTCGACCCCCACCTCGATCACGGTCGTCGCGACCAAGACCCGCGTCTCGCCGCGGCGGAAGGCCTCGAGGCGTGCCTGGCGCTCGGGCGCGGCGAGGCGCCCGTGCACCAGGCCGACGCCGTGGACCGCGAGCGGGCTGCGCCGCATGCGGGCGTAGCTGCGCTCGGCGCCGCCGGCTCCCTCGTCCTCGATGCGCGGCGAGACCCAGTAGACCTGCTCACCCGCCTCCAGGCGTTCGAGCAGGAAGGGCCGCAGCCGCGCGCGGTCCGCGGGCCGGATCCAGCGCGTGCGCAGGGCGCCGCGTCCGGGGGGCTTTTCGCGCAGCAGGCTGACCTCGAGGTCGCCGTAGATCGTCAGCGCCAGGGTGCGCGGAATGGGCGTCGCCGTCATCAGGAGCAAGTGCGCCGCCTCCCCCTGCTCGAGGAGGCGCGCGCGCTGGGCGACGCCGAAGCGTTGCTGCTCGTCGACCACCGCCAGGGCGAGGCGCGGGAAGCGCAGCTCCGGCGAGAGCAGGGCCTGGGTGCCGAAGAGCACGTCGACGCGGCCCGCCGCCACCTCCGCGAGCACTCGCCGCCGCTCGGCGCCGCGCAGCGAGCCCGTCAAGAGCTCCGCGCGCACGCCCGCGCGAGCCAGCCAGTCCCGCGCGCCGAAGTGGTGCTGCTCCGCGAGCAGCTCGGTGGGCGCCATGAAGGCGCACTGGGCCCCGGCGCGCGCCACGCCGGCGCACGCCAGGAGGGCGAGCACGGTCTTGCCCGCGCCGACGTCGCCCTGCAACAGGCGCCGCATCGGGTGGCTGCGGGCGAGGTCGGCCTCGAGCTCGGCGAGCACGCCGCGTTGCCCGGCGGTCAAGGAGAAGGGCAGGGCCCCCACGAGCTCGCGTCGGACCTTCGCCGCGATTCGCACCGCCAGGGCTCCGCCTCCCGCGCCGTCGCCGCCCGAACGGCGGGCGAGGACGCGAGCCTGCAGGGGCAGGAGCTCCTCGAGCAGCACGCGACGCCGCGCGCGGGCGAAGGCCGCCGGGGAGCTCGGCCGGTGCAGCTCGCCCAGGGCCTCGCGCAAGGGCGAGAGGTCCAGGCGCTCGAGGGTCGCCGCCGGCAAGGGCTCGACCAGCTCGTCCGCCACGCGCTCGAGCGCCAGCCGAAGGAGAGAACGCATGAGCTCGGGCCCGATGCCCCCGACCCGCGCGTAGACCGGCTCCCAGCGGTCGGTCGGCAGGCTCCCCTCCCCCTCCGCCCAGCGCGGCGCCACGACCAGCGGACCGCGCTCGGAGCTCCCGAGGCGACCGGCGAAGGTGTAGGTCGCGCCGCGCTCGAAGCTCTCACGCTGCCAGGGCTGGTTGAAGTAGACGATCTCGACCTCCCGCTCGCCGTCGCTCACCCGCAGCCGCAAGCTCGAGCGCCGGCCGAAGCGCGAGAAGCGCCGCGCCTCGACGCGTCCGCTGAAGACGAGGACCTCCTCGCCGTCGCTCTCGAGCAGCTCGGGGAGGGTCGCGGCGCGCCCGCTCGACTCGAGGCGCCGCGGGACGTGCAGCACGAGGTCGCGCAGGGTCTCGAGCCCCAGGCGCCGGAGCGCTCGGGCGCGGGCGGGGCCCACGCCGCGCAGGGACTCGAGCGGCTGCTCCAGGGCGGGGCGACCGGCCTCCGCCTCAGTGCTCATCCTCGCCGTCCCCCGGCGTCGCTTCGTCGCCCCCTCGCTCATCGTCCGCACGAAGGCCGCGTAGCCGGGGCAGGAGCCGCGCCGCGGGCTTGCCCTGGGGCGTGAAGCCGCGGTCGTCGGCGCCGCCGCCGCGCCCGTCGCCCGTCCACTTCCAGAGGAAGAGCCCGGCCGGCGCCTCGCCCGCCTCGCGGCGATCGTCGAGGGCCCGCGCGAGGGCCCGGTAGCCGCGCTCCTGCTCGGCGAGGTCGAGGGCCCCGCTGCCGACGAGGGTCTCGGTCGTGCCCGCGGCGGTCGAACGCATCCCGAGCTCGACGACGAGGGCCGGGCGCCCCGCGCCCCGGGCGAGCTCGTCGAGCTCTTCGAGCAGCTTGGCCCACCGCTCGCGGAGAGCCGCTTCCCCCAGGGGCGGTCGCCCCAGCTCGGTGAAGCGCGGGAAGAGCGAGACGCCGACGAAGTCGAGGGCCGGCCAGAAGCGCACGCCCCCCGCCTCGCCTGGCCAGGCGGCGGCGTAGGTCAGCTCGCCCCCGAAGGCGCGTCGGACGAGATCGATGGCCCCCAGCCAGCGCGCGTCGAAGTGCGCGCGGGCCTCGTCGGAGAGACCGGCGTTGCCGGAGGGGCTCGAGAGGCGTGTGCCGACGCAGAGCACGTCCACGCCGCACAGCTCCCCCAGGAGGCCGTAGTGCACGAGCATCGGCTCGAGCTCGTCGAAGAACTCGTCCCAGTGCGCGGAGCTCGTGCGCCGCAGCCAGGCGGAGTGACCGGCGCTGTCGCTCAGGAGCAGGTGGGGTTGCAGGAGCAAGGTCTCGAAACCCGCGCGGCGCGCGGCGGCGAAGGCCTGGGCGAGGGCGACGTCTCCCTCGAGGGCCGCGCGCCCCCGCGGCAAGCGGCCGCCGAAGCCGTCGGCGGCGGGCGCCTCGGTGAAGTAGCTCGTGAAGGAGATCGCGTCCTGCCCGCTCTTGCGGGCCGCGCGCAGGGCGCCGACGAGATCCCGACCGTCGAAGCCGCCACCGGCCCGCGTGTTCGAGTCGATCGCGACCCCGGCCAGGAAGCCCTCGGGGTCCACGCGGCGGGCGGGGTGCGACGCGGCCCCCCCCTCGGGCTCGAGCCAGCCAGCGAAGCCCGCGTCCAGGACGCGGTCGACGACGAGCTCTCGTTCTCCGGTCCAGAGCTCGCGCAAGGTCGCGTCGCCGAGGGTCTGGCGCAGGTGCCGGAAGAGCAGCCCGCGGGCCGGCGCCAGGACGTGCTGGGAGAGGCGGTCGACGCTCGCCGGCGCGACGATCTCCTGCACCGTCGGCAAGAGGCCCTGGCGCGCGAGGTAGAGCCCCCACTCCTCGAGCCGCCGTCCCCACCAGTGGTCCGCCGCGTCGTACGCCGCGCCGTCCAGCCACCAGGAGGCGACCGGCGGTCCCAAGACCTCGACCGCGGCCCAGCGCGCGGCGCAGGCGCCGCGATCGTCCGGCAGGCCGCGGGCGAGGAGCACGACGCGCCGCCCGCGCGGGCCCTCGGCCACCGCGAGCTCGGACTCCCCCGTCAGCTCGCGCATGTGATCGCCGTGGCTGACGAGCAAGAGCTCCAGGCGCTCCTCCGGTGAGGCCCCGGTCCAGGCCTCCACCTCCGCGAGGGCGCGCTTGCAACGCGCGCCGTAGGTCGCGACGGCCTCGGCCGGCACTCCGGAGAGGGGCCGCAGGAGGACCGCGCCGGCGCCGGAGGCTTCCGCGAAGCGTGGGAAGGGAGGAGGCGGCGGTGCGCTCGTCGTCCCCGACGGCCCGCGGCTCTCGCGTGGATCCATCGGGTGCATCAGCACCGCGCCGGGACGGGCGAGCGGCCGCAGGTCTTCGACGGCGTCGAGGAGCGCCGGGCGCAGGCGGCTCGTCAGGAGCTCGAGGGGCAGCCCCGGGCGGTCGGGGTCCTCGCCGCAGAGGTGCAGCACGGACTCGTCGCGGCGCAGCTCGAGCTCGCCGAAGCGCGCGACGTCCTCCTCGATCGTCCCCCCCAGCTCCTGGAAGAGGCGCGCCACGCCCGGATCGCCGAGGGGGCCGACGACGATGCGCGGGCAGGTCTCGGAGTCGGGCACCGGGCCGGCGCGCCAGCTGGCCTCGACGCCGAGCCGCGGTCCGAGGTCGAGGGTCGCGCGCTGCACCGCGAGGCGCAGGGCGCCGTCGGCCTGGGCGCCGGCGACCTGCACCTCCAGCGACCGCGCCCCGTCGAGGGCCTGGCGCAGCTCGGCCGGCGTCGCGGGGCCGGGGCCGCCGCAGCCGAAGAGGGCGGCCGCGAGCCACGCGCCGGAGATCGTCAGGCTGCGCCTGGGGATCGTCAGGCTGCGCCTGGGGATCGTCAGGCTTCGCCTGGGGATCGTCAGGCTTCGCAGGGTCGAGGGCATCGATCGGAGGGAAGGCCGGGATGGAGCGGGGCGCCCGGAGGTCGGACGGGCCCCGGGATCGGACGGCCGGTGGCTGGCAGGGTATCGAATGAAAGGGGGCAGGCCAGCGGGGGGAGAGGCACGGGGGCTCCGGTAGGATCGGCGCGCCCTCGGGCGCACGCCCGCTCCTCCATGGCCGGACCTCCGACGACCCCAGGTGACGTCCCCCCCGCGGGGGTCCCACGCCCCCTCGCCTGGCTGCTCCTCGCCGCTGGGCTGCACGGGCTCGTCTACTTCTTGCTCCTGCCGCCGTGGATGGGCGAGGACGAGCCGTGGCACCTCGAGTACGCCCACCACGTCGCCGCCGGCCACATGCCCTGGGGCGGCGTCGAGGTCTCCTTCGACGACCTGCCCGAGTATTCGCCCTCGCAGGCCTTCGTCCTGCGCGAGCTGGGAGGCCTCGACGCCCCGACGATCCGCGCCACCCAGCTCGAGATCGTCGACTCGATGCGCGCCGAACACTTCTGGGAGCGCGTGGACTGGGCCAGCTGGAGCGGCGGCGTCGAGAACTTCGACCAGGTCGAGCCCTACTTCACGGCGACCCACCAGCCGCCGCTCTACTACTTGTTGATCGCGCCCTTCCTGGCGGCCCTGGGCGGCGGCGAGCTGATCGGCGAGCTGCTGGTGGGGCGAGGGATCTCGCTCTTCGCCTACCTCGCGGTCGTGGCGGCGGCCTGGGCGGTCGGCCGACGCGTCTGTGACGACCCGCTGATCGCCCTCGTCGGCGCCTTCGTCACCGCCTGGTGGCCGATGCACGCGCGCCAAGCGGCGGTGCTCAACAACGACGTGCTGGTGAAGGTCGCGAGCGCCTGGACCCTGGTGCTGGCCCTCGACCTCGCGCGCCTCGGGCTCGGCTGGGGACGGGTGATCGGCGCCCTGGGCCTGGCGGGCCTGGCCCTGGCCCTCAAGACCACGGCCGCCGGCGTCCTCGCTCCCCTGGGGCTGGCGCTCGTCTGGCAGTCGCGGCGAGCGCCGGCGCTGCGCGGGAAGGGCCCCCGGCTAGCCGCCGCGGGTGCGCTGCTGTTGCTCGTCGCCGCGGTCTTCCTCGCCTACCGCTCCTCCCACAACCCGGCCATCCCCGACACGGTCGAGAACCTGCTGAGGCGCATGCGCGCCGCCGTCGACCCGGCCTTCCTGCGCGAGCTGGGGCGCACGACGGTGGGCGCCTTCAACTGGTACTCGCGGGAGCTGCCCGGCTGGCTGCAAGGGGCGGTCGGCGGAGGCGCGGCTCTCTGCGCGGCGGGTCTCGCGTGGAGCCTGGTGCGGCCGCCGGGCGACCTGCGCCGGGCCTTCGTCTTGCTTTGCCTCTCGGGCTGTGCCTTCCAGCTCGTGCTCGTCTTCCTGCGCGGCACGGCGGCGGGGCGCTACGCCTTCCCGCTCCTGCCGGCCTTCGCCCTCTGCGCGGTCGTGGGAGCCCTGGGCCCCTTCGGTCCGCGCGGCCGGCGCGTCGCCGCGGCGCTCCTCGCCCTGGGGCTCGTCCTCTACGACGGTTACTTCGCCTGGGCGGGCCTCGTCTGGAACCAGTACGGAGTGTGGGGCTCGTGAGGCGCGGCGGCTCGCTGCTCCCCCTCGCGCTGGCGCTCCTGCTGGCGGGCGTCGCCGGCTTCGCGCCGCTCCTCGCGCGCGCGGGCGAGGCCGTGGACGTCGAGGTGCGCACGGTGCCCTGGCGCACGCAGACCGGTCGGCTCGAGCGCGAGCACCCGGTGGGCCAGGGATTCCGGCCGAGCTGGAACGGGCTCGATCAACTCGACGTGGGCCTGGTCTGCCTCGGGGACAGCTCCGGCGCCGGGCTCGAGCTCGTCCTGCGCGAGGGCGGGCCGGCGGGGAGGGAGCTGCGCCGCGCGCCCCTGGAGCCGGGGGCGCCGACGGCGGGGCGCGGCTGGGGCTCCTTCGTCTTCGAGCCCGTCGAGGACAGCGCGGGCCGCGAGCTGTGGTTCGAGCTGCGCGTTCAGGGCGAGTCGCGGCGCAGCCCTTGGTCCCCCTGGCTGCGCTATCACGGCCAGCCCGGGGTGGACACGCCCTGGGGGGACCGCGTGTTGAGGGGTCCGCTCTTCGAGGGCCTCGTCGCGGACGAGTCGCCTGCAGGCCGCGAGCACCCCGCCCACGGGCATTTGATCGCGCCGAACCTCGCCGCCCTGGCCTTCGCCTGCGAGCGGCTCGAGCCCGCCGCGGGGGAGGTGCGGCTCGAGCTCTGGCCCGAGGAGGCGGACCCGGAGCGGACGCCGCCCCTGCGCAGCGCGACCCTCGGGCCCGAGGAGGCCGCCCTCGGCGGTTGGGCCGTCTTCGCCTTCGAGCCCGTCCGCGAGAGCCGCCATGGGCGCTACCGCTTCCGCCTGCGGGCGCCGGAGTCGACGCGGCTCGTCGGCTTCGAGGCGGGGCCCTGCGTCAAGAGCTTCCACGGCGGGACGGCCGCGGAGCCGCCGCTGCTCGGCGCGAGCCGCGGCGGCCGCGTGCAGCTCGACCGCAGCCTCGTCTTCCGCGCCCACGCGCGGCCCTCGATGGCGCAGGTGCTCGGGCGAATCCGCGAGCGGGCGGGTTGGAAGCTCGTCGGCGCGGCCCTATTTTGGGTCCTCGCCGTCGCCGTCGCCCTGCGGCTGTTCCTCCCCAGATGATCCCCCTGCTGCTCTGCCTCCTCGTCCTCGCGCTCGTCGCAGGCTGGGGACCCGGTCAACACCTCGAATTCGCCGAGCGCACCTTGCGGCGCCACGAGAAGCTGCCGAGGTCCGTGGCGGGGCTACTGCGGCGCAACCGCAAGGCCTTCAGCTACGGCTCGATCGCGGCGGACATCATCAACTTCAAGGCCTACGGCGGCGACTACAACCACTGCCACCGCTGGACGATCATCGACCAGATGCGCGAGCTGGCGGAGGACGAGGCGCAAGAGGCCTTCGTCTACGGCTACCTGGCCCACCTCGCGGCCGACACCGTCGCCCACAACCACTTCGTGCCCTACCACCTGTGCCGCTTCGCGCGCACCAAGGGGCTCGGGCACCTCTACTGGGAGCTCAACGCAGACCGTTACGTCGCGGACGCTCGCTGGCGGCTGATCGCCTCCCTGAAGAACTTGGACGGCATCGACGGGCTGGACGACCTGGTCAACCGCACGGTGCCCCGCAAGGCGCTCTCGATGCGCACGAACAAGCTGATCTTCAACCACGTGCTGCTGGTCAGTGAGCGCGACTCCTGGCGCGGGATGATGGCGAAGCTGCACCCCATGCGGAGCGTCAACCTCTCCAAGGGCTTCCTGTCCAAGTTCCAGGCCCCCGCCTGCGACCGCATCGCCCTGGCGCTGCACCCCAAGGGCTTCGAGCGCATGCGCAACCTCGACCCCAACGGCAAGAGGGCCCAGAAGAAGGCCCTCGAGCTGCGCGAGCGGATCGTCCACCGCTGGTCCCCCGGCGGCAAGCGACGCAAGGAGTCCGAGCGCCTGGCCCAGCCCTTCCTGGAGGGCATGGGGCTGCCGCCGCGCAAGGCGAGCGCCTAGCGCGACGGGCCCGCCCGAGCTCAGTCGATCCTGAGCTTCACCTTGCGAGTCGCCCGCCCGGTGACGTTGACGTTCTTGTGGTCGCTGCGGCCGTCGTCGAGGCGCGCCTCGACGCGGTACTTGCCGACGGGCAGGGGGCCGACGCGCTGCTCCATCGTGGAGAACTCGTCGCCGAAGAGCGCCATCATCTCCTCCACCGACTGCATCCCCGCCATCTCCCGGCCCTCCCGGTCGCGGATCGTCAGGCGCGCGTCGATCTCCTTGCCCGCCTTGTCGATCACGCTCACGATCAGGACCGTCCCCTCGTCGAGCATGACTTGGCCCTCGGACGGCTTGCCGGACTGGACCTCGATCGGCTCGCTGAGGTGGCTGACGAGCTCCCCCTTCTTGGCGCAGAAGGTGTAGAGCCCCTCGGCCACGCCGCCGTACTCGAAGCGGCCGGAGGAGTCCGTCGTCACGAAGGAGACTCGGTCGAGGGTGCGGCCCGCGGCGTCGCGCACGAAGACGGAGGCCTTGGGCACGGGCTGCCCGTCCGCGCCGATCACCAGGCCGCGCAGGACGCCGGGCTTCGAGAGGCGGAAGTCCACCCCGCGCACCACCTGGCCGTCCCGGACCTCGATGCCGCCCTTGACGACGCGCCCCGCGACGCTGTCGTCGCCGAGCAGGCCGCCCAGGGTCGCGCCCCCGGCGGCCACGCGGTAGCGCCCCGGCGCGAGGTAGTCGATCTCGTAGTTCCCGTCCCCGTCGGTCTGGATCTCCGTGTAGTGCCCCCCCATCAGGGTGCCGAAGACGATGCCCTCGTCGACGCTCAGGGAGACCCGGCAACCCGCGGCGGGACGCCCGTCGGCGTCGACGACGCGCCCGGAGATGCCGCCTCCGGGGAGCTCGAGGGTCATGTTGTGGCTCGCCACGTCCTCGGGGATGTCGCGCCGCAGCTCGACGCGGTTCTCCTGCCCCGCGCCCATCGTGTGCTGGACGTTCACGAGGTACGGCCCGCGCTGGTCGAGGGTCACGCGGAAGCTGCCGTCGTCTTGGCAGGTGACGATCTTCATGTCGCCCAGGCCCGCGGCCCCCTCGGGGATGAAGCTCAGGAAGCTGCCCGTGACGGGCTCGCCGCCGTGGACGACGCGCCCGAAGACCTCGATCGGGTTCGCCGGGGGCTCGCCCAGGAGGACCCAGGCCTCTTCCCCTTCGCGGATCTCGACCGTGTCCATCTTCATGTCGGCGAGCATGTCGTTCAGGTCGTCGCCACCCTCGACGTCGACCTCCCCGGTCATCGGATTGCCCATCGCGACGATCTGCCAGCGGCCGGGCTCGAGGTGCTCGGCGTGGAAGCCGCCGTCGGCGTCCGAGGTCAGGATGCGCTGGTGGGCGTAGGTCGGCATCGACTGCACGACGACCATCTTGCCCACGGCGGGCTCGCCGTCGTCGCCGAGGATCTGCCCGGCCAGGGAGCCGCCCACGCGCAGGGTCAACTCGAGGCCCTCGGAGGTCTCGCCGGCCACCAGCTCGACCTGTTGCGGCTCGCTGGAGGCGAAGCCGGTCGCCTTCGCGACCAGGGCGTTGCTCCCCGGCTCGAGGCCGGTCAGCAGGAAGTTCCCTTCGTGGTCGGTGGTGACGCTCGGCGCGCCCCCGGAGAAGACGCCCGAGATGCGGTCGTTGAGGTCCAGCTCGACGCTGACCTCGGCGCCGGGCATCGGATCCCCGAAGGTATCGAGCACGACTCCCGCCGCGGCCGCGGAGGGCACCAGGTCGAAGACGGGCGCCTCGCTCCCCGCGGGCTGGGGCAGCTCGACCTCGAGGACCTCGGAGGCCGAGAAGCCCTCGGCGGTCACGCGCGCCTCCCACAGGCCGGGGGGCACGTCGTCCATCGTGAAGGCGCCGCCCGCCTCGGGGGCGTCGAAGTTCTCGGACTCGCGCTTGGCGCCAATGCCCATCATGCCCCCCGATCCCTGCAGGGTGAGCTCGACCCGGAAGGCCTCGAGCGGTCGGCCCGAGGCCGTCGCGAGCCGGCCGCGCATCTCGCACAGCCCCGCGAGCTCGACGTCCAGGAAGGTCCCGGCGTCCTCGGTCGAGGCGCCCCCGGACCAGCGGCCGGGGTGGTCCCCTTCCTCTTCGTTGTCGAGCTCGACCTCCACCTTCCAGGGCCCCTCGCCGAGCCCCGTGGCGACGAAGGTGCCGTCGGCGGCAGTCTCGACCTCCACGTCGCGCATGAAGGCGGCGCGCGCGCCGATCATCTGGGGGTTGATCTTCGTGATGTCCAGGCCGACCTCGACCTCGGCGCCCTCCGCGGGTAGGCCGTCGGGGTAGGTCACCCGGCCGCGCAGCGTCTCCCCCGCCTCGACGACGACCTCGAGGTCGCCGACCTCCTGGCCGTCGCGCAGCTTCTCGGAGAGCCGCAGGCGTCCCCCGCGCAGGCCCTCCATCTTGGCGTTGATCTGGACACGACGCCCGGTGAACACGTGCTCGAGCACGAAGGCGCCGCTCGCGTCGGTCTTCGTCTCACGCAGCTCGTCGACCGCCGGCCCGAGCTGGCCGAGCAGGGTGACGTCGACGTCGCAGTCCGCCAGGCCCTGCCCGTCGGGGCCGAGCACGCGGCCGCGCAGGGTGGCGCCCTCTTGCAAGCGCACGTCGAGCTCCCGGTGCTCGCCGGCTTCGAGCTCGAGGCCGAGCATGAGCCGCCCAGCCAGCTCCTCGTGGCGCACGAGCAGGGCGCGGGTCATCGAGGTCGGCACGCCGCGGAACTCGAAGCGGCCGTCCTCGTCCGTCTCGGAGTCCTCGCTGTAGGAGAGGGGCCCGACGTCGAGGGCGTCGAAGCTGGCGGTGATGTCGGGGCCGACCTCGACCTCGACGCCTTCAAGAGAGACCTCTTCGCTCGAGCTCGGCGCGCTCAGGGCGCCCGTGATCCAGGCACCGAGGTGGCCGCTGAGGACGACCTCCTCCTGCTCCAGGGGCAACCGCACGCGCACACTGTCCCCCGCATAGACGTAGCGGCCAGCCACCATCAAGTGGGCCGCCGGCGCGTCTCCGGGGACCGCGATGCGGAAGCTGCCGTCGTCCTCGACCGGCACCCAGCTCCTCAGGTCGTCGTTCTCCTCCTCCTCGTCCCAGGCCGCCTCGAGCACGCGACGCCTGGCGCTCGACCCGAGCGACTCCTCGACGCTGAGCACCCGCAGCTCCTCGTCCTCGGGCAGCTCGAAGCCGAAGGCGACGCGGCCCGCCACCCAGACGGGCGCCACGGCTTCACCCTCGGCGCCCGCGACCTCCTCGCGGGCCAAGCCTCGCGGAGCCTCGGCTCGGTCGCCGCTGACCTCCGCGCTCGAGGTCGCGCCGCGCGAGGTCGACGAGGCGTCGGGGAGCGCGCCCCCCGTGGCGGTCGAGTCCGCGCTCGTGGCGGCCTCGGGGCCCACGGCGACCTCGTCGGCGGGATCGTCCCCGGCGAGGAAGAAGTAGAGCGCGAAGGCCGCCAGGGCGGAGACGGCGACGGGGATCAGCCAGGCGATCTTGGAGCGGTCGGACATCGGCAGGTCTCTGAGCTGGACCGAGGGAGGCTCGGTTCTTGGGGCGCGACGGCGGAGGCCGTCGCGAGGACGAGGGCCCTCTACGGACTCTCCCGTCGAGATTCGCTTCCTCTCGCGGGAAAGCGTAGCGGCGGCCGCCGCCCCGCCGAAGGGCGCGCGAGGAGGAGGATCGAGATCTCGTGCGACGCGGGCACGGAGGCAGGTGGCGGCGCGTCGGAGGCGCGCGGCATCGAGCATCATGCGGCCCTCCTCACCCGACATTCCGCACCCCTCCCCCCTGACAATCCCGGCCCGAGGCGCGATCATGCGCCCGTGCGCCTCCTCCTCGCCCAGGCCCCCTTCCGCGACACCTTCGGCTACTCCATGCCACCGCCCGGCCTGCTGCGACTCGGCGGAGAGCTCCTGCGGCGCGGCATCCCCGTCGAGCTCGAGGACCTCGCCTTCCGCCAGGCGCGGGGCGAGCTGGCGAACGGCAGCCTCCTGTGCGAGAGCGCCGCGCGCCGGCTGCTGCGGCGCGGGGAGCACGAGGTGATCGGGCTCTCCGTCATGGGCGCGACCCTGCCCGCGGCCCTCGAGATCACCCGCCGCCTGCGGGAGCTGAGGCCCGGCGCCCGGCTGCTCCTCGGCGGGCCGGGGACGACCGGCGTGGAGGAGCGCGTGCTCGAGCGCTTCCCCTGGATCGACGCCGTCGTGCGCGGCGAGGCGGAGGCGACCCTGCCCGAGCTCCTCGAGCACTTGGAGTCGGGCGCGGAGCTCACGGGGGTGGCCGGGGTGAGTTGGCGCGATGAAGCCGGCCGCCCGCGCCGCGAGCCCGACCGCGCCCCCATGGCGGACCTCGGTCAGCTCGCGCCCTACGCCTGGGAGCTGCTGCCCCCCCTCGCCGACTACAAGGCGATCTCCGGCGAGAGCGAGGGCCTCGTGCCCCTCGACTCCGGGCGCGGCTGTGTCTACGACTGCTCCTTCTGCACGATCGGACGCTTCTGGTCGAGGCGCTCGCGCTGCCTGCCGGCGCCGCGCCTCGTCGAGGAGGTGCACGCCCTGACCGGGATCGAGGGCGCGCGCAACGCCTATCTCTGCCACGACATCTTCGGCGCCGACCGGGATCAGGCGGTCGAGTTCTGCGAGGGCCTTCTGGCGCGCGGCGTGCGCCCCTGGGAGTGTCGGGCGCGGGTCGATCACCTCGACGCGGAGCTCGTCGAGCTCATGGGCCGCGCGGGCTGCTACCGGGTCCTGCTCGGGGTCGAGTCCGCGGCCCCCGAGGTGCGCCGGCGCGCGAACAAGGGCCAACGCGACGAGCTCGACGTGCTCGCGGTCGTCGAGCGCCTGGGGCGCGCGGGGATCCGGCCGATCCTCTCCCTGATCCTGGGGCTCCCCGGCGAAGGCGAAGCGGAGCTCGAGGCGAGCCTGGCCCTCGTCGCGCGAGCGGCCCTCGTCACCGACGTCGTGATCTCCCTGCACTTGCCGAACCCCCAGCCCGGCTGCGGCCTGAAGGAGGAAATCGGCTCGCAGGCGCGACCGGTGGAGGGCATCCCCCCGGACATGGCCTTCGGCTGCGGCGAGACCGCCCCCGAGCGCGCGCTGATCGAAGCCCACCCCGACCTCTTCTCCACCTGGGCCCTGCCCCCGGGCGAGCCCGCGGAGCTGCGCGCCCTGGCGCGCCTGGCGGAGGGTTTCCCCGAGCTCATCGCGCGCTGGCCCCGCAGCTGGGAGGTCTTGCGACGGCTGCGCGGCGCGACCCACCGCGCCCTCTTCGAGGAGCTCGAGGCCGTGGGGCTCTCCCTGCCCGAACTCGCCGCGCGCGAGGGCGACGAGCTGCTCGACGACGTCCTCGCCTGGGAAGAGGCGGTGCTCTCCCTCGACGGGGCGCGGACGAGCGCCCCCACCGCGCCGGAGGCCGGCGAGCTCGTCGCGAGCCGCGCCCGGCTCGTGGAGTCGCGTCACGACCTGCTCGATGTCGCGCGCCGCCTCGCCGCGGGCGAGGAGCTCGAGCGTCGCGCGAGCCCGACCCTGGTCGCCCTTACCCCGGTCGCGGGCGGGGTGCGCAGCGACCGCGTCGCCGCCGACGTGGGGCGCGTCCTGGCCCTCGTCGACCCGCCTCGGCCACGCGCGGAGCTCGAGGCTCGCCACCCCGGCATCGGCCCGGCCCTGGACGCCCTGGGCCGCGCCGGCCTGATCACCCCCACCGCCGCTCCCCGCACGTCGACGTCCCGGTCGACCGCCGAGACCCCATGAGCTCCCCCGCGACGACGCCCGACGCCGAGCGCCCCTTCCCGATCACGCTCGTCTTCCCGCCCCAGGCGCACCCGACCCAGCCCTACCTCGCGCTGCCCTGCCTCAAGTCCTGGCTGCAGGCGAACGGCTTCGCGGACGTCGAGCAGCACGACCTCTCGGTCGAGGCCTACGAGCACTTCCTGTCGCCGCGCTACCTCGAGCGGGCCGCTGTGCGCGCCGCCGAGCGCCTCGACCTGGACGCCTTCGGCGAGCGCGAGCACCTGCCCTTCGAGGAGATGGCGGCCTACCGCGCCGCCGCGGAGACCCGCGCCAGCGCGGCCCAGGCGATCGCCCGCATCGAGGAGGCCAAGGCCGTGATGCGCGGCGAGGGCTCCTACGACGCGCGGCGCTACCTACCCGCCGTGCGCACGGTCTACCACGCTCTGCGCATCGTCTCGGCCGCCCACGCCCCGACGGCGCTGACGCCCCACAACTTCACGATGCGCTACGCCATCGACCGCTCGCGGGAGGTGCTCGAGGCGACGCGCGACGAGGACGAGAACCCCTACGTCGCCTACTTCCGGAGCGAGGTGATGCCGCGCCTCCTGGCCCGCCGACCGCGCCTCCTGGGGCTGAGCGTGATCTACGGCAGCCAGCTGATCCCGGCCCTGACCCTGGGTCGGCTCGTGCACGAGGAGCTGCCGGACTGCCACGTGACCGCGGGCGGGGGCTTCCTGGCCTACATCGGCGAGAAGCTGATGGCGGCGCCCGGCATGCACGAGTGCCTCGACTCGATCGTGGAGCACGAGGGGGAGCGACCGATGGAGCAGCTCGCCCGCGCGCTGCGCGACGGCACGCCCTTGTCGGAGGTGGGCTCCCTGACCTGGTTCGAGCGCGAGGGCGACGCGCCGCGCCCGGTGACGAACCTCCGCGGCCACCCGGTGCACCTCGACGAGGCCCCCGTCCCCGACTTCGACGGGCTGCCCCTGGAGCTCTACCTCTCGGCCGAGGTCGTGCTGCCCTACGACGTGAACCGCGGCTGCTACTTCAGCGAGTGCACCTTCTGCACCCTGCCCACGGTCATCGGTCCGGGCTTCCGGACGCGCAAGGTGACCGGCATGGTCGACCACATCCTGGAGCTGAAGCGGCGCCACGGCTGCCGCCACTTCTACTTCATCACCGATTGCATGCCGCCGGCGACCCTGCGCGAGCTGCCGCGGGAGCTGATCGCGCGCGAGGCGGACATCACCTGGTCCTGCGACGCGAAGGTGGAGCGCCGCTCCTACGAGGACGGCGGGGCGCGGCGCCTCTTCGAGGCCGGCTGCCGCAAGCTCCTCTTCGGCTTCGAGTCGGTCACGCCCCGCATCCTGCAGCGGATGGAGAAGGGGCAGACCGCCGAGGACGTGACCTTCGTCACCGAGACTTGCGCCGAGGCGGGCATCAGCGTGACCTGGTACGCGATGGTCGGCTTCCCCTCGGAGACGCCGGCGGAGGCGCGAGCGACGATGGACTTCATCGAGCGCCACGCGGGCGCCCTCTCCGAGGTCAGCCTGCAGGCCTTCCACATCGACGAGATCGCGGAGGTCTTCCGCACCCCGGAGCGCTACGGGATCCGCGTCCTCGACGACCCGCAGGCGGACCTCCAGCTCTACCACGACTACGAGGTCTCGAGCGGGATGACCCAGGCGGAGGCCCTGGAGATGCACGCCGAGCTGCGCGCGCGCTTGCGGGAGTGCCTGCCGATCTTCAGCGGCGAGAACATCCTCTACTTCATGCAGAAGAGTCACTACTTCCTGCACCTCGCGCGCGGCACGACGCCGCGGGAGTTCTCCGCGGCCTGCCGCGCCCGGGAGGAGGAGCGCCGCGCGCGGGGCGCCCATCCCGAGCTCGCCGTGGGCGAGGACCTCAGCCTGGTGGAGCTCCCCTTCAGCCACAGCGAGACCCTCGAGGCCCTGCGCTCCCGCGCGGCGCGGGCGGTGCGCCCGGAGAACCAAACCGGGACCTTCGACGCCCGCGCGGCGCGCGCGGCCGCCGCGGAGCTCGGCGCCCTGACGCCTCGGCGCAGGGTGCTCGTCTACGTCGGCGAGGAGGCCGAGTTCGTCGAGCTGCGCCCGGACGGCGCGGCCGCCCTCGACGCCTGGCGCCGCGCCGGGAATCTCGAGAGCCTGCGCGAGGCGATCGACCCGGCCCTGCCGGACGGCCGACAGGCCCGCGCCCGACTGGACGACTTCGCCACCCAGCTGCACCGCCTGGGCGTCCTGCGAGTGCCTCAGGGGCTCCCCACTTGACGCATTCGGCATCTTGGGGGAGGCTGGAGTCTGCCCCCGCGATCCGTACACTCCCCGGAGTGTCCCGCGGCTTTGAGAAGTTGGAGAGCCCAGTGGCAGAGGAGATCATGAGCGAGAGAAACCCCAAGTCCACCGGGAGCTCCGAAGCCCGGCCCCAATCCAAAGGTGCCTCGAAAGGCCCGTCCAAGGGCACGATCCGCCCCGCCGAGGCCGGCACCCTCCCCGATCCGAAGGGCGAATTGGACTTCGCCAAGCTCGACCTGACCGTCGAGCGCGTCGACGAACGTCTCAGCCCGAGCGAGACGAACATCTTCGACAAGTAGGCCGGGGCTTCGACCGTCAGCCCGCGCATCCCCCGCTGAAGCTCGCCGCTGCCCTCGGTCCCCTCGCGCCCCGGCTGGGCCTCGCCGGGCTCCTGAGCCTCGGCCTGGGAGCCGCCGCCCTCCAGGACGCGCCCGACGAGCTCCCCGGACGCCGCTGGGAGCTCGCCGCCCCCGCTCCGGCCGCGGACCGCGTCACCGAGACGAACCCCGCCTGGCGCGAGCTCGACTGCGCGGAGTGCCACACGGCGATCGCGCGCGAGTGGGCCTCGACGCGCCACGCCCAGGCCTGGAACGACGAGCTCTACCGCGCCGAGCTCGACGAGGTCGAGAAGCCGAGTCGCTGCACCGCCTGCCACGCCCCCCGGCCGCTCTTGGCGGTTGGTGAAGGACCTCGGGTCGTCGTGCGCGAGGACGACCCCCACCTGGGCGTCGACTGCGCGAGCTGCCACCGCGGCCCCGACGGCGGGATCCTCGGCCCCTTCGGCGCCGTGACCGAGGCGCACCCCTCGACACGCTCCGAGCACTTCACGGGCGCCGGCTCGAACGCGCTCTGCCTCGCCTGCCATTCGCGCACCATCGGCCCGGTGATCGGCCTCGGGCGCGACTTCGAGGAGGCGGAGCTCGGCGAGCGCGGCTACCGCTGCATCGACTGCCACATGGCCCCGATCGAGCGGAGGCTCGCGGAGGGCGAGGAGCTCCCATTGCGCCAAGGCCGCAGCCACCGCCTGCAGACGCCGCGCGACCCCGCCTTCCTACGCCAAGCCTTCGCCATCGAGGTCGAGGCTGAAGGCGAGGTCCTGCGGGTCTCGATCGCGAACCGCGCCGGCCACCGGGTCCCCGGCCTGACCGACCGCGTGCTGCGCTTCACGCTCGAGCTTCTCGACTCCAGCGAGACCGTGCTCGACTCCTTCCCGCTCGAGGTCTCGCGCCGCGAGCCCCTCGAGCTGGGCCGGAGCCTGCGGGTCGAGCTCCCTCGGGCGGGAGCCGTCCGCCTGCGGATCGTGGGTCGGCACGAGGCCGCCAGCCTCCTGAGCCCGGTGACCTTCCTCGAGCGAGTCATCGAGCTGGACGGCTGAGCCGCAACCTCGAAGCGGCCCGCCGGAGAGAGCTGCTAGATTGGAGGGCGGCCCGGGCGGAAAGACTGGCGCACCGGCTCCGTAGGGGGCCTCTCACTCCCCCGCCAGCCATGAGATCCCCTGCCATGACCCCCAAGGTCCTCGCCCTCCTCGCCGGCCTCTGCGCCGTCCTGGCTCTCGGCTACGTCTTCCTGACGGGGGAGGATTCCCCGCCTGCCGCCGGCCTGCATGCTGGAGCCCTCGCCCCGGGCCAGGAGCTCGCCCTCACGCCGGAGCCGCCGGAGGGAGGCGCTCTCCCCGCCGGCCCGGCCGCACCCGAGACGCCGGAGGTCCGCCGCCAGGCCGTGCCCGAGGCGCCGGACCCCGAGGAGGAGCGCGCCGCGCGCCGCGCCGAGCGTGAAGCCGCCGCGGCCGCGGGCCCCGCCTTCACCGGCACGGTCTTCGGCTCCGACGGCCTGCCGGTCCCGGAGGTCGAGGTCTCGGTCGAGGGAGACCTGGGCGGCGCCACGGTGATTTTCGGCGACGCCCTGAAGATCGCTGAGGAGACGACCACCGACCGTCAGGGCCGCTTCCGCGTCCCGCGCGGACGCTGGCCGCTCTCCGAGCTCTCGGTGGAGCTGCGCGCCCGCGGCTTCCTGGTCGTGCGCGAGCTGCGCGCGCCGGACACCGACTCCGGCGACGGGGAGCTCGGGGACTTCGTCCTGCCGCGAGGCGTCGTCCTCGCCGGCCAAGTGGTCGACGCGGAAGGCGAGCCACTCGAGGGCGCCAGCGTGCGCCGCACGGACGTGGACGACGACGGCGCCTTGGACGGCATGCTGCGCATGGCGAGCACCTTCGGGCGCGCGAGCGACAGCCAGACCGAGACCGACGCGGAGGGACGCTTCGAGCTCCTGCACGAGGCGACCGGTTCCTACCTGATCGTCGTCGACCACGACGACCACCCGCAGCTCCGTCAGCGCGGCGAGGCTCCGCCCGAAGGGGGCGAGGACCTGGGCATCGTCCTGCGCATGCCCCCCACCGCGGTGATCGCCGGCCGCATCCTCGGCTTCCCCGAGGGCCGCACGGGCGTCCGGGTCGTGGCCGCGGTGGTCGACGAGAGCCAGGACGAGAGCGCCACCTTCGCGGGTATGCTCGGCGTCGACTCCGACGCGGGGGTCGAGGTCGAGCCGGACGGCAGCTTCGAGATCCGGGGCCTCCTCGTCGGTCGGCGCTACGCCGTCAAGGCCACCGTCCTCGAGGGCTTCTTTCAACGCACGACCTGCAGCGAGACCGAGGAGGTTTCCTCCGGGACCCAGGCCCTCGAGCTCGCGTGGGAGTCGGGCTCGAGCGTCGTCTTCGACGTGGCTGACGTGCACACGGGCGAGGCCCTGCGACCGGTCATCGTGCGCCACCGCTGGGAGGGAGAGAACCAACGCAACCTCATGGGCGCCATGGCCAAGCGCCTCGAGTTCGACGGCAGCCGCGTGCGCATCGATGAGCTGCGCCCCGCCCCCGCGCCGGGCAAGCTCGAGCTCTCGGTCTACGTCGAGGGCTACCTCGAGGAGCACGTCGCCGGCATCCAGGTGCCGGAGCTCGAGGAGGTCGACCTGGGGACGGTCCACCTGCGCCCGGCGCCGATCGTGCGCGTGCAGGTCGTCGACTCCCAGAGCGGCGATCCGATCCGCAAGGCGCGCGTCGTGCTGCGGCCCCAGGCGCCGGGCGAGGACGACGAGCTCGGCCTCTACGCGGAGCACTCGGCCGAGCGCACGGACTCCGACGGCTGGTGCGAGCTCCCGGCCTGCGCCACCGAGCTCGCGACCCTCGAGGTCAAGAAGGGCGGCTTCGCTCCCTTCGAGCGCAGCGACGTGGCCATGCCCAAGGAGGGGACGGGCGAGGAGCTCGTGCGCCTCTTCGAGGGCGGGCGTGTCGAGATCCTGGTGGTCGACGCCCTGCAGGAGCCGGCCCCCGACATCCGGGTGATCCACCGCAAGCCCGACGAGTCGACCTCGCGCCACGAGACCAACTCCCGCGGTGAGGTGAAGCTCTCGGGCCTCGAGGCCGGCGAGCACGCCTTCCGCGCCGAGCGCAGCGGCGGGCGCGGTCGAAGGCGCGGCGGCGCTCGCGTGAGCGTCAACTTCGACGAAGACGAGGAGGAGGACTGGCACAGCGTCGTCCTCACCAACGGCGGCGAGGCCGAGCTGCGCCTCGAGCTTCCCCCCACGGCGACGATCGAGGGCGTCGTCCTCCTGCGCGGCCAACCGGTGACGGGGGCCCGCGTCTCCTTCGCGGAGGGCCCCGAGAGCAGCGCCTCCGACGAGCTCTCCTCGCGCATGCGCGAGCGCATGGCGCGCATGATGCCGGAGGACGCGACCAGCACGCGCACCGACGGCCGCGGCCGCTTCGAGCTGCAAGAAGCTCCCCTCGGCCGCCACCGCGTGCGCGTCGCCCGGGACGACGGCTCGCCCGCCCACTACGAGGCGGTCGACCTGCGCGCGGGCGTGAACCGGGTCGAGGTGGACCTCCCCAGCGCAGCGGTCGCCGGGCGCGTGGTCGACGGCGAGGGCCGGCCGATCGCCGGGGCCACGGTCGAGACGCTGCGCGTGACGGACGAGGAGGACGCCGAGGCCGTGGCCCAGGTCGAGATGGCGATGAGCTTCTTCGGCCGCGGCAACACGGACGGCGTGCGCACCGACTACGACGGCAGCTTCCAGATCGAGGGCGTCCCGACCGACGTGCCCCTCGTCGTGCGCGCCCAGGCCGCGGGTTACTCCCGCGGCCAGTCCGCGGCCATCGAGGTCGACCCGCGCGAGATCCACCGCGGCGTCGTGATCGCCCTCGACGCCAGCGGCTCGATCCGGGTCGAGGTCGGGGGCGCGGCCACCCGCTTCCAACCGGTCACCGCTCGCTGGGAGGGCGACGAGGAGGATGCGCCGAGCCCCAAGATGGCCCTCTTGCAGGGCGGCTCAGCCGTCTTGCGCGGGCTGAGGCCCGGCAAGTGGCGGGTCTACATGACCCGCGACGAGGAGGACTACCAGCTCGTCGAGGTGCGCGCCGGGGAGCAGAGCCAGACGAGCCTCGGGCCCGAGTAGCCCGGCGTCCTCCCCGGCGGAGCGAGCGCTCTCAGCTGGGCTGCGAGGTGACTCGCAGGTAGGGCTTGAGCGCCTTCCAGCCCTTCGGGAAGCGCTCCTTGGCCTCCTCGTCGCTCAGGTTCGGCACGATGATCACGTCGTCGCCGTCCTTCCAGTTGACGGGCGTCGCCACCTTGTGCTTGTCGGTGAGCTGCAAGGCGGTCAGGACGCGCTCGATCTCGTCGAAGTTCCGACCCGTCGCGGCGGGGTAGGTGATCATCAAGCGGATCTTCTTGTTCGGATCGATGATGAACACCGAGCGCACGGTCAGCGTGTCGTCGGCGTTCGGGTGGATCATGTCGTAGAGGTCCGCGACGTTGCGGTCCGCGTCCGCGATCAGGGGGAAGTTCAGCGCCACCCCCTGGGTCTCCTCGATGTCCGCGCTCCAGCCCTCGTGGTCCGAGAGGCCGTCGACGGAGAGGCCGATGACCTTGCAGCCCTTGGCCGCGAAGCGCTCCTTGAGGCGCGAGGCAGCGCCGAGCTCGGTCGTGCAGACCGGCGTGAAGTCCTTGGGGTGCGAAAAGAGGATGCACCAGGAGTCGCCGATCCAGTCATGGAAGGAGATGGTGCCGGCGGTGGATTCCTGGGAGAAGTCGGGGGCGGTGTCGCCGAGTCGGAGGGTCATGACGGGTGCTCTGGTGCGAGATGGGCGGGTGTACTGAACGGGCACCTCCCTCGCCGTCCGCGAGGGAGGGCCGAACAAGGTACTCCAAGGGCCGCGGCGCGCGCGAGCGAGCTCTTCAGGAGAAGAGGTCCCCCTGCCGCTCTTCGCCCACGGACGCCCGTGAGCCGACCCGCGCCCCGTCGAGGCCCGCGGCGCCGTGCTGCAGACCCAGGCGTCGGCAGGTCGTCTCGAAGAGCTGTTCGACGAGGGCCCAGGCCTCTCCGCCGCCGCGCATGCGCGTGTGGAAGTCCGACGCCCCGCTGCCCTGATCCGCGCGCGAGCGCTCGAGGGCGGCCATCACGCGTGCGGCGCGCTCGGGCAAGGCGGCCTCGAGGCGCTCGCGGAAGACGGGCTCCACGGCGCGAGTCAAGCGCAGCAGGATCAGGAAGGCGCGCGTCGCCCCTGCCTCCCGCGCGCGCTCGAGGATCTCGGGGACCGCGGGCTCGCCGAGGCCCGGGATCACCGGCGCCACCGCGACGCCGACCGGCACGCCGGCCTGCGCCAGGACGCGCATCGTCTCGAAGCGCGCGGCCGGCGCGGGGGCCAGGGGCTCCAGGGCGCGCGAGTGCGCCGGGTCGAGGAGCGGGACGCTCACCCACACCCGCGCGCCGCCGCGCTCCTCGAGCCGCGCGAGCAGCTCCGCGTCGCGCCGCACGAGGTTCGAGCGCGTGATGATCCCCACAGGCGTGCGGAACTCCCCGCAGACCTCGAGGCAGCGGCGCGTCAGCTCGTAGGAGGCCTCGAGGGGCTGGTAGCAGTCGGTGACTCCGGAGAAGGCCAGGCCGTCCCGCGCGTGGCGATTCCGCGCCAGCTCTCGCCGCAGGAGCTCCGGCGCGTTGCGCTTGACGACGACCCGCGTCTCGAAGTCCGTGCCCGCGCCGAATCCGTAGTACTCGTGGGTCGCCCGGGCGTAGCAGTAGGCGCAGCCGTGCTGGCAGCCGCGGTAGGGATTGACGCCGAAGTCGAAGGGGACGTCCGGGGAGTCGTTCTTCGTGACGAGGCTCTTCGCCTCCTCCTCGTAGACCTCGAGGCGCGCGGCCGGCGGCTCGCCGAGCCATTCGACGTGGCGGCTGTTCCAGGGGTTGGGCGGGTTGGAGACGGGGCGGGGCATCGCTCGCGACTCATCCTAGCCGCGCCGTCCTTGGAGGGGACGCCGGGAGCTGCTCCACTGGGCGGGTCCCCCATCCGCACGCCATGAGTCTCTTCGCTGTCGCCCTCCTCGCCTGCTCCCTCCTCCCCGGCCAACAAGCGACGCCGCGCTTCGAGGCCGAGCTCCCCGATGGCGTCGAGCGTCCGTGGATCGGTCCGGCTTTTTACGGCAACCGCCTGCAGGACTGGCGACTCGCGCGCGGGCGCATCGAGTGCGTCGAGGGAAGCGCGCAGAAGCCTTGCCGCGTGCTGCACGCCCTGACGGCCGCGGTGAGCGACGAGGGCGACGCGCTCGACCTCTCCGTGCGGCTCGGCCCCGTCGACGAGGGCAGCTTGCCCGGCGAGGCTACTTGGGCGGGCTTCCTCGTCGGCGCCGGGGGCCCGGAGATCGACCATCGCCTGACGGCCCTCGTGCACCACCGGCCGGCGGAGGACGGCGGGCTGCTCGCCGTCGTGGATGGGGACGGCCACGCGATCTTCCGTGACTTCGAGCACAACGTCCGGAGAGGCAACTGGGGGATCACGGGCGAGCTCGACGAGGGCGAGAGCCTGCCGCTGGAGGGGCAGGTGCGGAGCGGCGACGGCTTCGGAGCGGAGCGTCCCGCCGCGCTGCGCCTCGAGCTCTCCGCGCGCCGCGCGCAGGACGGCTGGCGGCTGACGCTCGTCGTCTTCGACGACGAGCGAAGCGTGGAGCTCTCCCGCAGCACCCTCGCGGGCCTCGCGACGCGCCGGGTCGACGGGAGCCTCGCCCTCGTCTCCCATCGCGGACCGGAGGGCAGCGCGCGCGGCTGGTGGTTCGACGACTGGCGCGCCGAGGGAGACGCCCTGGAGATCCATCCGGAGCGGACCTTCGGGCCCTTCTGGACGGCCCAGTACACGTTGAGCCGCGGCACCTTGAAGCTGACCGCCCAGCTCCCGCCCCTCGCGGCGGACCGCGAACAGCGCGCGACCCTCGAGCTGCAAGGGATTGACGGCGCGTGGCACCCCGCGGCCGAGGGCGTCATCGAGCGCCCCGCGAACACCATCGCCTTCCGGGTCGAGGGATTCGCGAGCAAGACGCCCGTCCCCTACCGCTTGCGCACGCGCCTCCCGACGGCGAGCGGCGAGCGCGAGTACCGCTGGAGCGGCACGATTCGGCCCGAGCCGGAAGAGGGCCTCGTCCTCGCCGCCTTCACCGGCAACAAGCACTTCACCGGCGGCATCCGTTGGAACCATGCGGGCGTCTGGTTCCCCCACGCGGACATCGTCGAGGCCGTGCGCGCCCACGACCCCGACCTGCTCTTCTTCTCCGGCGACCAGATCTACGAAGGCGACCTGACCGGCGCCCAGCGTCGCCCCCTCGAGACGGCCTACCTCGACTACCACGATCACTGGCTGCGCTGGTGCTGGGCCTTCCGGGAGCTCGTGCGCGACCGGCCGACGATCTGCATCCCCGACGACCACGACGTCTACCACGGCAACCTCTGGGGCGCCGGCGGCCGCGCGGCGAATCGCCAGGACGACGGGGGCTACACGATGCCGGCGGACTTCGTGCGCATGGTCGAGCGCACCCAGACCTCGCACCTCCCCGACCCCGCCGACCCGCGCCCCGTCGAGCAGAACATCGGCGCCTACTTCACGGACCTGCGCTACGGCGGCGTCAGCTTCGCGATCCTCGAGGACCGCAAGTTCAAGTCCTCCGCCACACGCCTCGTGCCCGAGGGGAAGGTCGTCAACGGCTGGTTCCAGAACCGCGACTTCGACCCGCGCGAGGCCGACGTCCCCGGCGCCGTCCTCCTCGGTGAGCGACAGCTCGCCTTCCTGCGCGACTGGGCCGACGACTGGTCCGACGGCGTCTGGATGAAGTGCGCCCTCTCCCAGACGATCTTCGCCAACGTGGCGACGATCCCCGCCGCGGCGACCTCGGGCGCCGTGCTCCCCGGCCTCGAGCACCCCGAGCCGGGCGCCTACCCCGAGGGCGATCGCCTCGCCGCCGATTGCGACTCGAACGGCTGGCCCCAATCCGGCCGCGACCGCGCCCTGCGCGAGCTGCGCCGCGCCTTCGCCTTTCACGTGGCGGGCGACCAGCACCTGGCGAGCTTCGTGCGCTACGGCGTCGATGCCTGGGACGACGCGGGCTACGCCTTCTGCGTGCCCTCGATCGCCAACACCTGGCCGCGGCGCTGGTACCCGCCCACCCCGGGCGAGGCCCGCGAGCCGAACAGCCCGCGCTACACCGGCCGCTTCCTCGACGGCTTCGGCAACCCCGTCACCGTCCACGCCGTATCGAATCCCGTGCGCTCCGGCCGCGAGCCGGCAGCCCTGCACGACCGCGCGCCGGGCTACGGGATCGTGCGCTTCGACCGCGCTTCTCGCGAGATCACGGTCGAGTGCTGGCCTCGCGGCGTCGATCCGCGCGAAGCGGGCGCCCGCCAGTACCCCGGCTGGCCCCGAGTCGTGCGCCAGGCCGACAACTACGCCCGCGAACCCGTCGGCTTCCTGCGCCCGATCGAGGTCGTGGGCGCGGAGACGCCGGTCGTGCAGCTCGTCGAGGAGGCGACGGAGGTAGTCGTGTACACGCTGCGGCTACGAGAGCCGCGATTCCGGGCGCCGGTCTTCGCGGAGGGGAGCTACGGGCTCCGCATCGGAGAGCCCGGGGCCTGGACGCGAGTCGAAGGCCTGTCGATCGCAGGGGACGAGGGTGAGCTTCGAGTCGAGCTCCCCTGAGGTCCCTCAGCCCTCGAGCTCCTGCACGATCATGTCGATCATCCGCGTCGCATCGACGAAGTTCCAGCTCCAGTCGTCGTAGTCGGCCAGGAGCTTGTCGCGCTTCATGCCCGCGGCGTCCATGCCCTGGTCGTGGGCCCCCTTGACCATGGTGTAGATCTCGTCGAGGCGGCGGTGGAAGGTCTCGACGTCCTCGCGGCTGGCGAGGGCGCCGTGGCCAGGGATGTAGCGCGTTCTCGCGTCGGTGGCCGCCAGGATCGCGGCAACGGCCTCGATGTAGCCGGCGACGCTTCCGCCGCTGGTGACGTCGATGTAGGGGAAGCGGCCGTTGAAGCAGAGGTCGCCGGTGTGCACGGCGTTGGAGCCGGTGAAGTGCACGACGCTGTCGCCGTCGGTGTGACCATGGGGCAGGTGCCAGACACGGACCTCCTCACCGTTGAAGTGCAGCGAGAGGCCCTGGGCGTAGGTCACGACGGGGAGGCCGGCGGCCGGCGTGGGCTCGCCGCGGGCAGGCTCGAGCAGTCGGGCGCGGACGTTCTCGTGGGCGAGGATCGTCGCGGTCTCGCCGAAGACCGCGTTTCCGCCGGTGTGGTCGCCGTGGTGGTGGGTGTTGACGAGGAAGCGCGGCTCACCCGTGTCGAGGCCCGCCCCTTTCGCCAGCGCGTCGAGCTCGACCTGGATCGCCGCCGCGAGGTTCGCGAACTGGTCGTCGACGAGCAGCAGGCCGTCCTCCCCGACCGACACGCCGAGGTTGCCGCCGCGCCCCTCGATCATGTGCACGGCGCCGGCGACGTGCTGGACCTTCATCTCCACCTCCTGGGGCGCCGAGCGGGTCCACGCGACCAAGAGCAGGGTGGAGAAGAGGACGGGGAGGGCGAGGCGACGAGCGGATGTCTGCATGGCGGGGAGGTCGCTGGAGTGTTCGAGGATCGAAAGGGAATCACGCGAGCGAGGCCCCGAGCAAGCCCCGCGGACGAAAGGACCGCGGAGAGGGACCCCGGCGGCCTATGCTGGGCGGCGTTCCGACTCCCCAGCCCCCTCCCCGCCATGTCGAACCGACGCCGAAGCTCGCTCTTCCTCCCCATGCTCATCCTCAGCGCGGCCTGTGCCGGTCCCGGAGTGGACGAGAGCCGGTCGAGCGCGCCGCCCTCGGCGGACGGCGCGGCCGCGGAGGAAGTCGACCCCGCCGAGCTGAAGAGCGCCGAGCAGAAGCTCGTCGTGGCCCAGGGCAAGCTGGAGATCGCGCGCCTCGAGCTCGAAGCCTTCGAGGCGAAGCGCGCCATCGACCTGAGTCATGCCCAGGAGGAGATCGACATCGCCAAGGCGATCCTGGCCGACTTCGAGGGCGTCAAGGCGCCGGCGCGCCGCGCCAGCGCGGAGCTCAGCATGCAGAGCGCGCGCGACTCGGCCGAGGAAGCCCACGAGGAGCTCGAGCAGCTCGCGATCATGTACTCCGAACAGGAGCTGCACGACATGACCAAGGAGTTCGTCATCCAGCGTGGCAAGCGCCGCGCCGTGCGAGCCGACAAGCGCCTCTCGATCCAGGAGACAGAGCTCGAGTCCCTCCTCGAGCACGAGCTTCCCCTCGAGCTGCGCAAGCTCCGGATAGCGCTGCGCAAGTCCGAGGAGTCCCTCGCCGAGCTGCAGCGCAAGGGCGAGATCGGGCGCCGGGGCAAGGAGCTCGGGCTGGTCGAGGCCGAATCCGCGGTCGAGCGCGCAGAACGCGAGCTCGAGAAGGCCCGCGGGGGAGAGGACGAGTGAGGGCCCTCGCGCTCATCGCCGCCCTCGCACTGCCTGGCGTCGCGACTCCCGCCGCCCAGGAGGTGACGCCGCCCGGGCAGGACGGCGAGCGACAGGACACCGGCGGCCGTGAGGAGGTCAGCCTCGCGATCCACGACGGCCTGACCTACCTGCTCGAGCACCAGAACGACGACGGCTCCTGGGGCGGCCCGGTCAACCAGACCTTCACGAGCGGCTTCGCGAACCCCGCCACCTACCGCATGTGGCAGATGGGGACCACCGGCCTCTCGACCCGCACCCTGCTCGAGCACGCCTCGAGCGGCGAGGCCGAGGCGGCGGTCGAGCGCGGACTCGACTACCTGATCGAGCACGCCAAGGCGGTGCGGCCGGCGGGCTGGGACGTGGACAACAACTGGGCCCTCGTCTACGGCCTCGACGCCGTCGCCCGCGCCCTGCAGCACCCGCGCTACGTCGAGCACGAGCGTCGACCGGCACTCGTCGAGGCCGGCCAGGCGATGGTCGAGGGGCTCGCCAAGTACCAGTCGCCGCGCGGGGGCTGGGGCTACTACTCGAGCCCGGGCGCCGTCTGGCAGCCGGAGTGGTGCACGTCCTTCATGACCGCCGCGGCGATCCTCTCGCTCGTGGAGGCCCGCGCCGCCGGCCTCGAGGTCGAGGACGAGGTCTTCGACGCTGCCGTGCGCGCCCTCGAGCGCGCGCGCCTGCCCAGCGGCGCCTTCGAGTACTCGGTCAACGCCGTTCCGCGCCACCTGCGGCTCGAGTCGATCAACCAGATCCAGGGCTCCCTCGGCCGTATCCAGGTCGGCCACCTCGCCCTGCGCCGCGCGGGGCGCGAGGTCACCGACGACGAGCTCGTGTGGGGCCTCGAACAATTCGTCAAGCACCACAAGTTCCTCGTCGCCGTGCGCAACAAGCCCATCCCCCACGAGGGCTACTACGCCAACGCGGCCTACTTCTACCTCTTCGCTCACTACTACGCGGCGCAGGTGGTGGAGATGCTGCCCGAGGAGCGGCGCGGCGAGTTCGCCCGCTTCGTCCAGACGGGCATCCTCGACGCCCGCCAGCAGGACGGCGCGATGTGGGACTTCTGGATCGCCTCCGACACGAAGGCCTACGGGACCTCCTTCGGGGTGATGGGGCTGGAGAACAGCCTGGCCGAGGAGTGAATCTCCCGATTCAGGGAGCCCAGTTCACGGCGATGCCGTTCGAGAAGTTGAAGGCAGCGTTGGGCCCGGGATTGGCGAGGGGGTTGCTCGGGTCTCGGTACCAGTACTGGTAGAAGACCGTGCCCTCCTTCGGATCGATCTCGGCACCGAAGGGGGAATTGCGGAAGTCGTCCTGAGTGGCGTTGCCGGTTCCATCGGAGAAGAAGACGTAGCCGCGCAGCACGGGACTGACACAGAGGAGCCCGGCCGAATCGGGGAGGACCGAGACGTTCAACGGGTTGTAACCCAGGAACAGGATCCCCGGCTTGTTCGGGGGCGCGCCAGTGATTCGCACACGGAAGCTGTCGTTCGTGATCTGCGCAGTGCCCAGGCTCATCAGACGCGCTCCGCGACCATTCGGGTTGGTGTTGGGGCACCCATGCCCGGCGGCTCCTACCGCCCCGCCTGGGCACGTCCCGAGATTCCCGAAGCAGTAGCACGTGCCGTTGCTGCTGCAGGGAAGGATCTGGATCCCATTGACGCTTCCGAAGTCGCTCCCGATGCTCGCGTCGATCGTGACGGTGATCGTCCCCGAGGTCACCTCGACCGTGTGAAGCGCATAGGTCACGCCCTGGATGTGAAAGCCTGGCCACACGCCGCAGACGACTTGCGGGCCGTCCAGCGACCCCAGGACATCCACGTCTGAACAGTGGCCGCTCGGGTCGTCCGGGGCCCACGCATAGGTGACGACGATGTAGGTGTCGTCGGAGAGCCCCGCGAAGGTGATCGTCGATGCGGCTCCGGCAGCATCCACGTGCAGGAGGTCGTCCAGCAGGCTCTGGTCGTCGCCGACGGTGGTCGGATCGTCGTCTTCGAAGTCGCCCACGCTGCCCACTTCGGTGAGCGTCACCCCGGAGGCCAATCCGTTCACGTCGACGAGGGCTTGGCCCGCAGCTCCCGATGCCGCAGCATTCCAGACCCCCTGCTGGTCGACGGCCGCTCCATAGGCGCCACTCGGGATGGGAAAGGTGGTGTTCGAACCGAAGTCGACGTTGAGACTCTGCCCGCTCGCGATCGCGCCGACGATCAGAGTGCCTGGCAAGAGGAGATGAATCCGGGGCCTCGGCTTCCGTGAGTACTCGCTCATGACGTGACTCCTCATGGTCGTTCGGGTTGTGATGCTTCGAGTCCGCTCTGGTTGGACTCCCTCGCGCCAAGGGCCTGGACGCGGGTCTCTCGAAGGGCGAGTCTGCGGCGAGTCACCGCGAGTCGGTTGGCTGGACCGTCTCGTCCTTCGCGGACTTCGACGCGCGCATCTCTCGTACCAGTTCCCGACGATTCCCGGAAGTCCTCCGGCGGAACCGAATCCTCCAGGGGACGTGAGCGAGGATTCTGCCCGTCCCTGGCTGCGTCCAGCCCTGCCGGGAAACTCCGATCGGCGGGGAGGTATCCTCTTCGTGCTCATGCGCCTGCTCCCGATCCTGCTCCTCGCCCTGGTCGCCGCGATCGGAGAGGCCTCCCGCGCCCCGGCCCAGCCCGATGAGCTCACGGGGCAGCTCGCAGAGCTCGCGCGCTGGACGAATCGCGGCCCCAGCCACGACCCCGAGGCCCTCGGGGAGTGCTCGCGGCTGCTCGGGGCCCTCGACCGCGGCTGGGGACCCCACGACCCGCGCGGGGAGGAGATCCGCTGGGCCCTGCTCGACTTCCTGGGGCGCTGCCTGCGCGTCGCCGACGCGGTGGCCCTCCAGCCGCGCCCCGAGCGCTCCGCCAGCGCCCTGATCACCGGCGGCGAGGAGGACCTGCGTCGACGGGCGACCGCGATCCTGCGCCGGCGGCTTCCCGAGGGGCGGCGGGCGCTGACCCTCGGCGTCCTCATGGGGCGCGTCGAAGGCGAGCCGCATCCCCTCGAGCGGCGACTGGCGGCCTGCGAGGTGCTGCGCGAGGACACGAGCGGCGAGACGACCTTGGCCCTGCTCTCCTGCACCCGGCCGGCCCCCCCGGCCGAGGAGGTCCCGCGGGCCTTGCTCGACGCCGCGGTGGCGGCCCTCGCCGGGCGCGACGACCCGGGCGTGCACCAGCGCCTCGTCGCCCTCCTGCGCGCGGCGGAGGCCGGGGAGCTGCGGATCTGGATGGAAGGCGCTCTGGATCACTTCGGGCGGGTCGAGCTCGCCGCGGACCGGCGAGCCGTCGCGGAGGTCCAGGCCTACGTCCACGGGGCTCTCGCCGACGAGAGCTGGCGACGGGCGTCCCGGGGCGTGGCCGTCGCTCGCTGCCTCCCCCACGAGCAGGCCTTCCCGGAACTGATCGAGGCCCTCGCCCTCTGGATCGAGCGCGGCTCCGCCGGGGAGCGGCAGGTCATGCGGGTCCAGGGGGAGGTCCTGGCCGAGCTCGAGCGGCGCTCGGGCCGGCGCCTGGGTGCGCGCCCGGAACGCTGGCGCAGCCTCTGGGGGGCTCATCAACGGGGAGAGGCGCGCTTGCGGGGCGAAGGACGCGTCCCCGACGAGATGACGACCAGCGGCTTCTTCGGTCTGCGCCCCTGGACCGACCGGGTGTGCTTCGTGCTCGACCGCTCGGGCTCGATGTCGACGGACTTCGGCGGGCAGCGGGGCCACCAGCGCCTGGAGGAGGCCGCCGACCAGATGGCGCGGCTCCTGGTCCAGCTCGGGCCCCGCACGCGCTTCGACGTGGTGGTCTTCAGCGACGGGGCCCGCACCTGGCGCGGCAAGCTGCAGGACGCGAGCGAGGACGCGGTGCGCGAAGCGGCGAACTGGGTGCGCCGGGTGGGCGCCCAGGGCGGAACGCGGCTGCGTTCCGGGGTCCTGGCGGCCATGCACGTCGACCGCGCCGGACAGCCCGACCTGGCGCGCCTCGAGGCCGATACGATCATCGTCCTCTGCGACGGGGAGACCGCCGAGGGGGCCGCCTGGGTGGAGCCCTTCCTGCGCGATGCGAACGACGAGGCGCGGATCGTGTTCCACGCGGTCCAGATCGGCGGGGGTAGCGACGGGACCCTCGAGCGCCTGTGCGCGGGGACGGGCGGGGAGTTCCTGCGCGTCGACGGCTGAGCCTCCCGAAGCGCCTCACGAAGGGGGCCCCCGGGGGTTGCGACTTCCCTTCGAAGGGGTCCCCACGGCGAGCCCCGGAATCGGCCCCGAAGGCCGTGGGTTGGCCTTTCCGGGACCGCGGCGCGCGGCTACCATGCCGCGCCCATGCTGTCCTCGTACGTCCCGGTTCTGATCCTCTTCGGCCTGGCGCTGGCCTTCGTGGTCGGGGTGCTCCTCCTGAGCAACCTCGCCGGGCGCAAGCGGCGCAATGCCGAGAAGGGGAGCGCTTACGAGTGCGGCATGGACGCTGTCGGCAACACGCGGGTGAGGATCTCGATCCATTATTATCTGGTGGCCGTGCTCTTCATCCTCTTCGACGTGGAGGCCCTCTTCCTGGTGTTGTGGGCCTCGACGGCAAAGAGCTTCGGGGACGCGGGCTTCGGCACGCTGGTCTTCATCGAGGTGGCCGCCTTCGTCGCGGTGCTCGCCCTGACCCTGGGCTACGTCTGGCGCAAGGGAGGCCTGGTGTGGGATCGCTAGACGCAGCTGACGCGATGCAAGGGGTCGGCCAGGCCCTCGAGCGCGAGGGCTTCCTGGCCACGCGCCTCGACGCCTTCGTCAACTGGGGGCGCAAGAACAGCCTGTGGCCCATGCCCCTCGGGCTCTCGTGCTGCGGCATCGAGATGATGGCGATGGTCGGTCCGCGCTTCGACATCGCCCGCTTCGGGGCCGAGGCCCTGCGCTTCTCGCCGCGGCAGGCCGACCTCCTGATCGTCGCCGGCACGCTGACCTGGAAGATGGCCGAGGTCGCGCGGACGATCTACGACCAGATGCCCGACCCGAAATGGGTCATCTCGATGGGTGTCTGCGCCTCGAGCGGCGGCATGTACGACAGCTACGCGGTCGTCCAGGGCATCGACATGATCATGCCCGTCGACATCTACGTGCCCGGCTGCCCGCCGCGGCCGGACGCGGTCATCGACGGACTCCTGAAGCTGCAGAAGAAGATCGAGCTCGAGCGGCCGATCAAGCGCCTGCTCGAGGACCGCAGCGCCGACGACGAGTGGCTCGAGGGGCACGGGCGCATGTTCCGCCAGGAGAACCAGGCCGTCCCCCAGCACGACCCCAGCGCCGGCGTCGCCTCCGACGAGCCCCGCGGATGATGAGCGCCGAAGCGACCGCCGAACGCGTCCGCGAGGGGCTCGCGGGCCTCGATTGCGAGGCCCTGGAAAGCCGCGACGGGATGACTACCCTGCGCTGCGAGCTCGCGGCCGTGCCGGAGGTCGCCGCGGCCCTGCGCGACCGCTGCGGCTTCGAGCTCTCGACCTGCGTGACCGCGGTGGACCACGGGATGGAGCGTGAGGAACAGGGACGTCCCCGCTTCGACATGATCTGGCAGCTCCAGTCCGTGACCCACGCCGACCGCCTGCGGCTGCACGCCTGGGTCGGGGAGGAGCTGCGCGTCCCGAGCCTCGTCGGCCTCTGGCCCGGCATCGCCTACGGCGAGCGCGAGTGCTTCGACATGTTCGGGATCGCCTTCGACGGCCACGCGGGTCTCAAGCGCCTGCTCATGCCCGAGGCCTACGAGCACTTTCCGCTGCGCAAGGACTTCCCCCACCAGGGCATCGAGCCGGACAAGCTCTACCGGGCCTGGGACGCTTCGCGGCGCGCGGACGCGGGGGGCGCCTCGTGAGCGCGACCGGAAGACGGGGCGCGGGGCTCGACAGCCTCGAGTACCGGCCGGGCGAGATGGGCGGCGCGCATGCCGTGGATCCGGACGACCCGCTGCACGGCTCCCTCGTCGAGCTGAACATGGGCCCCTCGCACCCCGCGACCCACGGGGTCCTGCGGCTGCGCGTCCTGGCCGACGGCGAGGTGCTGCACACGGTCGAGCCCGTCATCGGCTACCTGCACCGCGGAAAGGAGAAGTCCTGCGAGAGCCTCGGCTGGCGCAAGTTCTTCGTGCACACCGACCGCCTGGACTACCTCCAGCCGCTGATGAACAACGTCGGCTACGCCATGGCCCTCGAGAGCCTGGCGGGGCTCGAGGTGCCGGAGCGGGCGCAGGTGATCCGCGTGCTCTTGATGGAGACCAGCCGGATCATGTCGCACCTGATCGCCCTGGGGGTCTCGGCGATGGACCTGGGCGCGGTGTCGATGTTCTTCTTCACCTTCGACCAGCGGGAGAAGATCTACGACCTGATCGACGCCTACACGGGCCACCGCATGAACAACACCTACGTCCGCATGGGCGGGGTGTACGCGGACACCGACGAGGAGCTCGAGGAGCGCTTCGCGCGCTTCTTCGAGGCCTTCCTGGGCGAGGTCGAGGAGTGGGAGTCGTTGCTCACCGGCAACCGCATCTGGTACGGGCGCAACCGCGGCATCGGCCAGCTCACGCGCGAGGAGGCCCTGGCCTGGAGCCTGACCGGGCCGAACCTGCGCGGCAGCGGGGTCGAGTTCGACCTCCGCAAGCACGAGCCCTACTGCGGCTACGAGACCTACGACTTCGACATCCCGATCGGCCAGGAGGGCGACGCCTTCGACCGCTACCTGGTGCGCATCGAGGAGATGCGCCAGTCGGCGCGCATCGGGCGCCAGGCCCTGGAGCGGCTGAAGCAGACTCGCGGGGCCAACGTGATCGCCGACGATCGGCGCTACGTGCTTCCGCGCCAGGCAGACGTCATGAGCTCGATGGAGGAGCTGATCCACCAGTTCAAGATCGTGACGGACATGGCCCTCCCCAAGGGCGAGGCCTACGCCGCCGTGGAGTCGAGCAAGGGCGAGCTCGGCTTCTACGTCGCCTCCGACGGGACGGCCGCTCCCCTGCGCTGCCACATCCGTTCGCCCAGCCTCATGAACGTGCAGGTCATCCCCCTCCTCTCCCAGGGGAGGCTGCTCTCCGATGCCGTCGCCGTGCTCGGGAGCCTGGACTTCGTGATGGGCGAGGTGGACCGCTGATGGCCCTCCCCGCTCCCCTCGTCGCCGAGCTCACCGAGCTCGTGAAAAAGTACCCCGAGAAGCGCGCGGGGCTGATCCCGGCCCTGCACCGCTGCCAGGAGGAGCTGGACGGCTGGCTCACCCCCGAGACCCTCGAGGAGGTCGCGGCCTTCTTCGAGCTCGAGCCCGTCGAGGTCTACGGCGTGGCCTCCTTCTACCCGATGTTCAACCTGCGCCCCGTGGGCCGGCACGTGATCGGCGTCTGCCACAACATCTCCTGCGATCTGCGCGGCGCGCAGGAGGTCGTGCGACAGGTCTGCGAGCTGACCGGAGCGCCCGTCGGCGGCACCTCCCCCGACGGGAAGTTCAGCGTGCGCACCCTCGAGTGCCAGGGCGCCTGCGCGAGCGCGCCGATGTTCGACCTCGACGGCGTCTACCACGAGGACCTCGACTCGGCCAAGGTGGCCGAGATCCTGGGAGGCCTGTCGTGATCCCCGGCGGCGAGCTCTACCTCCTGCGGCGCGGCGAGCTGAAGGAGTCGCACACCCTCGCGGTGGCGCGCAAGGACGGGGCCTACTCCGTGCTGGAGGCCGTGCTGAAGGAAGGACGCGACCCGGCCGCCGTGACGGCGGAGGTCAAGGACTCGGGGCTCCGCGGACGCGGCGGCGCGGGCTTCCCCACCGGGCTCAAGTGGACCTTCATGCCCGACCCGGAGAAGGACAAGCGCTCCCGCTACCTGGCGGTGAACGCCGACGAGTCGGAGCCCGGGACCTGCAAGGACCGAGTGCTCCTGCGCGAGGACCCCCACGGCCTGATCGAGGGCTGCCTCCTCGCCGCCTACGCCATGCGTCTCGACGCGGTCTACGTCTACGTTCGCGGCGAGTACCGCCTCCCCTACCAGCGAATGCAGGCGGCCATCGACGAGGCGCGCGCCGCGGGACTCGTCGGCGAGCGCATCCTGGGCTCGGACTTCTCTTGCGAGGTCCACATGCACAAGGGCGCCGGCGCCTACATCTGCGGCGAGGAGACCGGGATGATGGAGAGCCTGGAGGGCAAGCGCGGCCACCCGCGGCCCAAGCCTCCCTTCCCCGCGGGATTCGGCCTCTGGGGCCAGCCGACGACGGTCAACAACGTCGAGTCGATCTTCAACGTGCCCTTCATCGTCGAGCGCGGCGCGGCCTGGTTCCGCGGCATGGGCACGGAGGCGAGCCCGGGCAACTTCCTGTGCGGCATTTCGGGCCACGTCGAGCGCCCGGGCGTCTACGAGGTCCCCCTCGGCATCAATGCCAAGACGATCCTGCAGGAGTACGCGGGCGGAGTCTGGAAGGGGCGCGCCCTCAAGGCCTGGATCCCCGGCGGCTCCTCCACCGGGCTCCTGCCGGGCGAACTGATCGACACCCCGATGGACCACGACTCGATCAAGGCCGCGGGCTCGATGTTCGGCACCGGCGCCATGATCATCCTCGACGAGACCGCCTGCACGGTGCGCGCCTCGCAGGTCATCGCGCGCTTCTACGACCACGAGAGCTGCGGGCAGTGCAGCCAGTGTCGCGAGGGCACGCAGTGGTTGTCCGAGATCTTCACGCGCCTCGAGACTGGTCGCGGCACGGCGGCGGACATCGACAACCTCGAGCGCCTGGCACGCAACATGGCCCCCGGCAAGACGATCTGCGCCCTGGCCGACGCGGCGGCCATCCCGACCCTGGCGGTCGTGCGACACTTCCGCGACGAGCTCCTGGCCCACGTCGAGGCGGGCGGCTGCCCCCTCGAGTCCCGTCCCTCCGAGTCCCGAGCCGGCGAGGAGGTCCCCGCGTGACGAAGACCCCCTCCACCGTGAAGATCACCGTCAACGGGCGCGAGGTCGAGGCCGACCCGACCAAGCCCCTGATCGCGGCCTGCCACGAGCAGGACGTGGACGTGCCGATGTACTGCTACCACCCGGGCCTGACCCCGGTCGGGAGCTGTCGCATCTGCCAGGTCGAGGTGCGCGAGGGCGAGCGCCCGCCGCGCGTCGTCGTGGCCTGCCGGACGCCGGTCAGCGAGGGCCTGGTGGTGAACACCGAGGCCCCCGCGGCCCACGAGGCGCGCCGCAACTGCCTCGAGTTCCTGCTCAAGGACCACCCGCTCGACTGCCCGATCTGCGACAAGGCCGGGGAGTGCACGCTCCAGGACTACACCTACGCAGAAGGACAGACGACGGGCCAGTCCGCGGAGCCGCGCCAGAACTTCGAGAAGCGCAAGAGCCTCGGGGACAAGATCGTCCTCGACCAGGAGCGCTGCATCCTCTGCTCGCGCTGCGTGCGCTTCTTCGAGGAGGTCACGGAGAAGCCGCAGCTGACCGTCGCCGGCCTCGGATCGCGCTCGCGCATCGAGACCTTCGGCGACCGGCCGCTGGAGGGCAACTACCAGGGCAACATCACCGACCTCTGCCCCGTCGGCGCGCTGACCCTGAAGCAGTTCCGCTTCCAGGCCCGGGTCTGGAACCTCTTCAAGAAGTCCTCGACCTGCGGCGAGTGCAGCCGCGGCTGCTCCATCTCGGTCGAGGTGCTGCGCCTGGGCGAGGTCAAGCGCATCCGCCCGCGCTACAACCCGAAGGTCAACCGCTGGTGGATCTGCGACACCGGGCGCCTCGCGACCGAGGACGCGAACCCGGAGGGGCGCGTGCCGGCCCTCCAGCGCGGCTACTCGGGCCTCGAGGCCTGCGAGGTCGACGCGGCCCTGGGCGCCGTTCGCGCAGCACACCAGGCCCACGAACGGAACCTGCTCGTGGTCTCCCCTTGGTCCACCGTCGAGGAAGGGCGCGCGCTGCTCCAGCTGGCGAAGGCCCTCGGCGCCGAGCCGCTCTTCGTCTCCCCTCCCGCGAGCGGGCTGGCGGACGACCTCCTGAACACCGGCGACCCCTGCCCCAACCGCCGCGGCCTCGAGGAGCTGGGTTTCACGCCCAGGACGACGGAGGAGGTGCTCGAGCTGCTGGAGGCGAGCGAGACCGCGACCCTCTTCGGCGAGCGCGTCGCGGAGCTCGTCGGCGAGGAGGCCCTGCGCGCCCTCTCCGCCTCTCAGCGCGTGTTCCTCTTCGACGTCGCGCCCCTCGACGCCCCCTGCGTCGCCGCCTTCGTCGGCCTCGCAAACTGGGTCGAGCGCCCCGGGACCTGGGTCAACGTCGACGGTAACCCCGGACGCATCCAGGCGGCGCGCCCCGCGCCCTCGGGCATACGCCAGCCCCTCGCCCTGGTCGAGGCCCTGCGACCGATGGAGGCCGCGTCTCGATGACCGTCTTCCTCGCCACCCTGCTCAAGGTCGTCGTGATCTTCGGCGGCCTCGTCAGCGCCGCCGGGATCTCGACCCTCGCCGAGCGCAAGGTCTCCGCCTGGATCCAGCACCGCTTGGGACCGAATCGCGTCGGCCCCTTCGGCGCCTTGCAGCCGCTCGCGGACGGGGTCAAGTTCATCTTCAAGGAGGAGTTCGTGCCGGAGGGAGCCACGCGCTGGCTCTTCATCCTGGCGCCGGCCATCTCCGCCCTGGCGGCCCTGATGTCGGTTGCGGTGATCCCCTTCGGGGGTCTCGTCGGGGAGGTCGACGGCGTTGCGATCTACTTCTCGATCGCCGACCTCGACATCGGCGCCCTGTGGGTCGTCGCGATCGGGGGGCTCGGCATCTACGGGGTGATCCTCGGAGGCTGGGCGAGCAACTCGAAGTACTCGCTCTTCGGCGGCCTGCGTGCCTCGGCCCAGATGATCAGCTACGAGCTCTCGCTGATCCTCTGCATCCTGGCGGTCGTCGCGATCACCGAGGAGAACCCGCTCAACCTGCGCTCGATCGTCGACCAGCAGAACGCGGGGCTCGCCTGGGGCTTCCTCCCGAATTGGAACCTATTCCATCAGCCGCTGGCCTTCCTGCTCTTCGTCGTCTGCACCTTCGCCGAGACGAACCGCCACCCCTTCGACTTCGCCGAGTGCGAGTCCGAGCTCGTGGGCGGCTTCCACACCGAGTACAGCTCGATGAAGTTCGCCCTATTCTTCATCGGCGAGTACTGCGCGATGATCGTGATGGCGAGCCTGACGGTGACGCTCTTCCTCGGCGGCTTCTCGGTCCCCTACTGGGAGGACGCCCCCTGGCTCGTCGGCCTCGCGGCCTTCGTCCTCAAGGCGGCCTTCTTCATGTTCCTGTTCCTGTGGGTGCGCTGGACCTTGCCGCGCTTCCGCTACGACCAGCTGATGGACCTCGGCTGGAAGGTCTTCCTCCCCCTGGCCCTCGCCAACGTCCTCGTGACGGGGCTCTTCCTCGCTTAGCAGCCCGTGGTCATCGTCAAGCGCAAGGAGCTGACCCTCGCCGAGCGTCTCTACGTGCCGGAGGTGCTGCGCGGGCTGCGCGTGACCCTGGGGAAGATGTTCCGCCCCAAGAGCACGCGTCAGTATCCCGAGGAGCCGCTGCCCACGAACGAGGTCACCCGCGGCCAGCCGCGCCTGGCGGAGAACCCCGACGGCACGCTGCGCTGCGTCTCCTGCGGCATGTGCGAGATCGCGTGCCCGGCCTACGCGATCACGATCGACGGCCACGAGGTCGGGCGCCCGATCGAGCGCGAGCCCGAGCGCTTCGAGATTGACTTCCTGCGCTGCATCCTGTGCGGCTTCTGCGAGGAGGCGTGCCCGAAGGAGGCGATCTTGATGAGCGACGAGCTCGAGCTGGCCGCCGACAATCGCGCCGAGCTGATCTACGGCATCGACCGGCTCAAGCGACCCGTCTCCGCGCTCCAGGAGCGCATCGACTACGTCAAGAAGATCAACGACCGGTGGCGAACCTTCTCTTCTACCTGATGGCCGTGGGGGCCGTGGTCGCCTCGCTCGGGGTCGTGGTCTCGAGGAGCCCGATCGCGAGCATCCTGAGCTTGCTGGCGAGCTTCTTCTGCCTGGCGACGATCTACCTCCTGGCGGGCATGGAGTTCGTCGCGGCGGCCCAGATCCTGGTCTACGGGGGCGCCGTGATGGTGCTCTTCCTCTTCGTCGTGATGCTGCTCAACCTCGGCGCGCCCGAGAGCGCCCCCGACGCCGCGCCGCGGCGCCGCTGGGCGATGCCCGCGGCCCTGGCGACGAGCGCGGCCCTCGGGCTGTCGATCTTCGTGGGCGTCCTGGGTCAGGACGGGGTCCAGGCCGCGGACGCGGGCGCGGGTCTGCAGGAGGTCGACACCCTCGCGGGCCTGGCGGAGCTGCTGTTCGGGCGCTACCTCCTGCCCTTCGAGGCGGGCTCGGTGCTGCTGCTCGCCGCAGCGGTGGCGGTGATCGTGCTCGCCAAGCGCCAACGCGCGGCGGCAGCCGGCCGCCTGCACCAGGGCGAGTCCGAGCGGGAGGCCGCCTGATGACGGTCCCGAACGAGCACCTCCTGATCCTGGCGGGGATCCTCTTCTCCATCGGCGTCGGGGGCTTCTTCTTGCGCCGCAACCTGATCGTGGTGCTGATGAGCATCGAGCTCATGCTGAACGCGGCGAACCTGACCTTCATCGCCGGCAGCCGCGCTCACTCGAGCAGCGGCGAGCCCAACCTGGAGGGCGGCCTCTTCGCGATCTTCGTGATCCTGGTCGCGGCGGTCGAGGCGGCCGTGGGCCTGGCCCTCGTGATCGCCCTCTACCGTCGCAAGCAGACGGTCTCCGTCGCGGACCTCGACGAGCTGGGGGACTGAGCGTGGAGCCCTCGAACTGGCTGTGGTGGATCCCGGCGCTGCCGCTCGTCGGCGCGCTGCTGTGCGGCTGGCTGCACCTCGCCACGCTGAAGGCCCGCGCGCGCGGCGCGGAAGGCGCAGGTCCGGCCCGCTGGGCCTGGCCCGCGGCCTGCGCGACCGTCGGTCTCGCCTTCGCCATCAGCGTCGCCGCGCTCTTCGCCCTGCAGGGCCTGGCCGTGGAGGAGCGCGTGCTCGAGAGCGGCGCGTGGGCGTGGATCGAGGGAGGTGACTTCACGGTCGACGTCTCCCTCGTCGTCGACCCCCTCTCGAGCGTGATGCTGCTCGTCGTCACCGGCGTGGGCTTCCTGATCCACCTCTACGCCGGCGGCTACATGAAGGGCGACCCGGGCTACGGGAAGTTCTTCGCCTACCTGAACCTCTTCGTCGCGATGATGCTCGTGCTGGTGCTCTCCAGCAACCTGCTCGGGCTCTTCATCGGCTGGGAGGGCGTCGGGCTCTGCTCCTACCTCCTGATCGGATTCTGGTACGAGAAGGGCTGGCCCGCCGAGGCCGGGCAGAAGGCCTTCGTCGCGAATCGCGTGGGTGACGCCTGCTTCGTGATCGGCAGCTTCCTCCTGGTGCGCCTCTTCGGCACCCTCGACCTGTCGGACATCGGCGCGGGCGTCGAGGGGCTCTTGGCGGACTCCTCCAGCTCCTTCCAGCTGATGCTGGCCGCCCTCCTGCTCTTCGGCGGAGCCTGCGGCAAGTCGGCCCAGTTCCCCCTCTTCGTCTGGCTGCCGGACGCCATGGCGGGTCCGACGCCGGTCTCGGCCCTGATCCATGCCGCGACCATGGTCACCTCGGGGGTCTACCTCGTCGTGCGCCTCAACCCCCTCTTCGCCGCCTCCCCGGGGCTGCTCTTCTTCATCGGCGTCGTGGCCGCGGCCACGGCCTTCATCGCGGGCACCTCGGCCCTCGCGCAGCGCGACCTGAAGGCGGTGCTCGCCTACTCGACGGTCAGCCAGCTGGGCTACATGTTCCTCGGGCTGGCGGCCGGCGCCTGGGCCTCGGCGATCTTCCACCTCGTGACCCACGCCTTCTTCAAGGCCCTGCTCTTCCTCGGCGCCGGCAGCGTGATCCACGGCATGCACGAGGAGCAGGACATGCACAAGATGGGCGGCCTGCGGCGCCACATGCCGCGCACCTACGTCACCTTCCTGGCGGGCGCCGCGGCGCTCTCGGGGCTCCCGGTGCTCTCGGGCTTCTTCTCGAAGGACGAGATCCTCGCCATGAACTTCGCCCAGGGCGGGATGTACTACGGCCTGTGGGCCGTGGGCGTCGTCACGGCGGCGATCACCGCCTTCTACACCTGGCGCATGGTCGGGCTCGTCTTCTTCGGCGACGAGCGCTTCGACGGCTCGAAGGTCCACCCCCACGAGTCCCCCACGATCATGACCGCGCCCCTCGCGATCCTCGCGGTGCTCGCGATCATCGGCGGGGTGCTGGGGCTGCCGCCGGTCCTGCCCTTCACGCACATCTTCGAGCACTGGCTGGCGCCCGTCACGGCGCCCGGGGACGCGATCCTCTTCCACGGCCACCGCCCCCACCTCTCCCACGGGACCGAGTGGGCGCTCCTGGCGCTCGGCGCGGCGATCGCCCTCTACTTCGCCCATCGCGGCTTCCACGCCTACCGCCACGGCAAGCGCCACGACGAGGTGCTCGCCGCCAAGAGCCCGGCGATCTACTCGAAGCTCCAGGACGCCTGGGCCATCGACACGACCTACACCTTCTGGCTCCTGCAGCCGCTGAAGCTCGTCTCCTTCGTCGTCGCGGTGATCGTCGACCAGCTCGCCATCGACGGGCTGGTGAACGGCGCGGCCAGCGTCGCGCGGGCGGCCGGGCGCAGACTGCGGGTCCTGACGGACGGGGGCGTGGCGAGCTACGGACTCTGGATGGGCGCGGGCGTGACCCTGTTGGCCTGGATCTGGATCGCGGGAGGGACGGCCTGATGCTCACGGCCATGACCTTCCTGCCCCTGCTGGGGGCGATCGCCATCGGGCTCACGCCACGGGGCGCCGACGCTCTGCAGCGGCTCCTCGCCCTGCTCGCGACGACCCTCGTCGCGGGCCTCGGCGTGGCGCTCTTCCTCGGCTTCGACGGTGCGAGCGCGGCTGCCCAGGCGACCGAGAGCCTGGCCTGGTTCGAGCTGCCGGCAGCCGGAGGCGCGACGATCTCCGTGCGCTACGCCCTGGGCGTCGACGGCCTCTCGATTCTGCTCGTCGCCCTGACCGCGGTCCTGATGCCGCTCGTCGTGCTCTCCGCCAAGAAGCACATCTCGAAGCGCGTCAAGGAGTTCCTGATCTGGCTGCTCCTGATGGAGACGGGGATGCTGGGGGTCTTCCTCTCCCTCGACCTCGTCCTCTTCTACTTCTTCTGGGAGCTCTCCCTGATTCCCCTGTACTTCATCCTCGGGATCTGGGGCGGGGAGCGGCGGCTCTACGCGACGACGAAGTTCTTCCTCTACACGGTCGCCGGCAGCCTCTTGATGATGCTGGGCGTCATCTGGCTGACCTGGTCGACGGGGAGCGCAGACATCCCGGCCCTCGCCGAGCTGGCCGGCGGCCTCTCGCGCGCCGAGCAGGGCTGGATCTTCGCCGCCTTCGCGATCGGCTTCGCGATCAAGGTGCCGGTGCTGCCCTTCCACACCTGGCTCGCCGACGCCCACACCGAGGCCCCCACCTCGGGCTCGGTCGTCTTGGCCGGCGTGCTGCTCAAGATGGGCACCTACGGCCTGCTGCGTTTCGGGATCGGGATGTTTCCCGAGGCGGCCCTCGACGCCGCGCCGCTCTTCATGGGGCTCGGCGCGGTCGGGATCGTCTACGGGGCCTTCCTCGCCTGGGCCCAGACCGACGTCAAGCGGCTGGTCGCCTGCTCCTCGGTCAGCCACCTCGGCTTCGTCGTGCTCGGCCTCTTCGCGATGACCCAGGACGGGCTGCGCGGCAGCGTGCTGCAGATGGTCAACCACGGCCTCTCGACGGGGCTGCTCTTCCTCCTCGTGGGCATGATCTACGAGCGCCGCCACACGCGCGACTTCGACCAGTACGGCGGGCTCGCCTCGGTGATGCCCCTCTTCGCCCTCTTCTTCACCCTGGCCATGCTCTCGAGCGTCGGCCTGCCGAGCCTCAACGGCTTCGTCGGCGAGTACCTGATCCTCCTCGGGAGCTTCCAGGCCTCGCCCTTCTGGGCCGTTGTCGGCGTGACCGGCGTGATCTTCGGGGCGGTCTACCTGCTCATGGCGACGCGCAAGCTGCTCTTCGGGCCGGTGACCGTGGCCGCCAACCAGAAGCTGCGCGACCTCGACGCCCGTGAGATCGGGATCCTCGTCCCGCTCGTCGTCTTCTGCGTCTGGATCGGCGTCAAGCCCGGCCACTTCCTCGGCAAGACCGAGGCCTCGATCGACCGCCTGGTCGAGCGCGTGGATGCCCTGCGCGAGGCGCGGAGCGAGCCGCAGCGCGCGGCCCTCGAGTTGCCGGCGGCCCCGGAGGTCGTCGCGGCGCAAGGAGGGGTCGAGCGATGATCGCCCTGCAGGACGCCGGCCTCCAGATCCAGGCCCTGGGCGCCGCCGACTGGTTCGGCGCCGCGCCGCTCGTCTGCGTCACGGCGGGCATCGTGCTCGCGCTCCTGGCCGAGGTCGTCCCGGCCCTCGGCTTCACGCGCTCCCTGGCCTTCGCCGGTAGCCTCCTCGCCGCGTTGATCTTCGAGCTGCGCCTCGTCGGTGAGCCCCAGGGCGTGATCCTCCAGGGCACCTTCAGCGCCGACCCCGTCTCCGCGGTCTGGGGCGCGCTCTTCGTCTTCGCCGGTCTCCTCTCCTGGCTCTACGGCCAGCGCTACTACGGGGCCGAGGCGCCCTTCAAGCCGGAACACGACATCCTGATGCTGTGCTCGGTGCTGGGCATGATGCTGATGGCGGGCGCCGAGGACCTCTTGACCTTCTTCATCGGCCTCGAGGTGCTCTCGGTGCCCCTCTACGCCCTGGCGAGCTTCCGGCGCGTGCGCAGCGAGTCGGTAGAGGCCGGCCTGCGCTACTTCCTGCTCGGCGCCTTCGCCGCGGGCCTCTTCCTCTTCGGGGCCGCCCTCGTCTACGTCGAGACCGGCACGATCGGCCTCGAGGGCCTGCGCGAGTCCGGGCTCTCCTCGAGCCTCGGGATCCTCGGCGCGGCGCTCGTCGCCGGCGCGCTCTTCTTCAAGATCAACGTCTTCCCCTTCCACTTCTGGGTACCCGACGTCTACCAGGGCAGTCCGACGCCGGTCGCGACCTTCATGTCGACGGGGACCAAGGCCGCGGCCTTCGCCTTCCTGTTCAAGGTCAGCTTCCTGCTGCCCGAGAGCGCCGCGGGCAGCCTGGCCGTCATCGCCCTCGTCACCATGGCGATCGGCAACCTCGGCGCCCTCGTGCAGACGAACCTCAAGCGCCTGCTCGCCTACTCCGCGGTGGCCCACGCCGGGACACTTCTGCTCGCCGTGACGGCGGGCCTCGTCGGCGACCCGCGCGCGGAGGGGCCGCTGGAGGCCGGGCTCTACTACATGGCGGCCTACGTCTTCACGGCCGCCGGCGCCTTCGGAATGATCGCGATGCTCGAGGGGGACGGCGAGCGCTTCACGAAGCTCGAGTCCCTGCGCGGCCTCGGTCAGCGCCGCCCCGCCCTGGCGGCCGCCCTCTCGATCTTCATGCTCTCCCTCGGCGGCTTCCCCGCCACGGGCGGCTTCTTCGGCAAGTACTTCGTCTTCGCCAGCACGCTGCGCGCGGACATGCTGGCGGTCTCCGCCCTCGGCGTGCTGCTCTCGGTGGTGGCCCTCGGCTACTACCTGAAGGTCGTCCTGACCATGTGGATGCGCCCGGAGATCGAGGGCGCGGCGCCCCCCAGCGCCTACCGCCCGAGCGCCTCCTTCGCGACGGGCGTGTGCGTCTTCCTCGTCTTCGCCCTCGGCCTCGCGCCGGGGTGGTTCCTGGAGCGCTTCTTCTAGCGACCGCCCGCTCGGGCGTCCGCCGGGCTCACTGGAACTCGACGGCCCAGCTGCGGCGCTCGCCGTTGACGCGCTCGCAGCGCACCAGGTGGCCGCGCATCTGGCGGGTCGCGCCCCCGTCCTCGACCTCGATGTTCACCTCGAGCTCGCCCTCGGTGAAGAAGAGGATGCCGGACTTCGAGAGGTTGTTGGCCTTGCCCTGCAGCTCGCAGGTGTCGATGCGGACGGTGACCGAGCCCTCCAGGGGCAGGCGCTCGGCGGCGCGGCGATCGGAGGCGGTGCTGGTGGGGTCGCCCTGTTCGGGTTGGAAGCCCTGCTCGGGTTGGAAGCCCTGTTCGGGTTGGAAACCCTGCTGGGGATCGAAGGGCGTGGAGTCGTTCTGGGACATGATCGTGGGGGAAGGGACCGGGACGGGAGTGCCCTCCACATCTCGGCTCCAGCCGGCCTCCGCCTGAAAGATCTTCCGCCCCCTCCCCCGCCTGTCCCGCGGCAGGATCCCCCGATCCGGGTGAGGGGGCCCTCAGGCCCCCGCGGAGCCGATCTCGGGCAGCTCGCGCAGGACCCGCGCGAGGTCTCCGAGCGGCACGCCGCGCGACTCGCCGCTCGCGAGGAGCTTCAGCTGGGCCTGGCCCTGGGCCCACTCCTCGTCGCCGATCACGAGGGCGACGGGGAATCCGCGGCGGTCCGCGAACTTCAGCTGGGCGCCGAGCTTCTTGGGCTCGGGATAGAGCTCGACTCCGATGCCGGCGCGGCGCAGCTCCGTGCAAAGGGCGAGGTAGTCCCCCAGGCGCTCGGCCGCGAAGAAGGGCACGAAGACCGACGCGGTCGAGGGCCGGCTCGAGAGCCGCTCGAGCTCCTCCATCGCCGCGAGCAAGCGGTCGAGGCCGAGGGAGGCGCCGACCCCGGGCAAGCGTTGCTTGCCGTAGACCTGCGCCAGGTCGTCGTAGCGACCGCCCGAGCACACGCTGCCGATGGTCGGCAGCTCGTCGAGGAAGGTCTCGTAGATCGTGCCCGTGTAGTAGTCGAGGCCGCGCGCGATCGAGAGGTCGAGGGTGGCGCGCGCCTCCGGCACGCCGGCCGCGCGGGCGAGGGCAAAGAGGCCGCGCAGCTCCTCCACCCCGCGCGCGCCGAGCTCACTGCCGGCCACGAGACCCGCGACCTCGTCCAGGACCGAGTCGATGTCGCCCTGGACGCGCGTCAGCTCGAGGAAGCGCCGCGCGTCGGCCTCCCCCATGCCGGCCTCGCGCTCCATCTCCTTCGCCACCTCGGCCTCGCCGATCTTGTCGAGCTTGTCGAGGGCGCGCAGCACGGGCACGCCGCGATCCTGGAGCCCGAGAGCCTCGAGGTAGCCCGAGAGCACCTTGCGGTTGTTGACGCGCACTTGGAAACCCTCGAGGCCCAGCGCCAGCAAGAGCTCGTGGATCACGAGCAGGGTCTCGACGTCCGTGCTCGGGTGCTCGCTCCCGATGGTGTCGAAGTCGCACTGCATGAACTCGCGGTAGCGCCCGCGCTGAGTGTTCTCCGCGCGCCAGACCGGCGCCACGTGGTAGCGCTTGAAGGGCGTCCCGAGCTGCCCGATGTGCTGGGCGCAGAAGCGCGCAAAGGGCACGGTCAGATCGAATCGCATGCCGACGTCGCGCCCGCCCCCGTCCTGGAAGCGGTACATCTGCTTGTCGCTCTCCTCGCCTCCCTTTCCCGTCAGGACCTCGAGGTATTCGAGGGCCGGAGTGTCGATCGGCACGAATCCGAAGGAGCGGAAGACGCTCCGCGCGCGGTCGATCAGCGCCTCGCGGGCGATCGCGAGCTCCGGCAAGGTGTCGCGGAAGCCCTTGAGGGTGCGCGCCTGGATCTTGAGGTCGGGCATGGGGGGGGTCGGGGCAGAGAATCGGGCCAGCGATCCTAGGAGTCTGCGTCACGGAAGGCGACTCGCGAGGTGGCGAGCATCGGACTCGGATCCAGGAGTGGCAAGATCCTGATAGTTGGATGCCAATCGGGACCACGTCACGACGCTGAGCTGGGTTCGAGGATCGCTGCCTCACGGATCGCCTGCCGCGGCCCAGGCCCCTTGCTCGAGGTCCTCACCGGGGCCCCGCGGATGAGCCGTGGAGCTTGGGGACGGCACGGACTCTCAGCTCCCCCACGCCCAGGCCGCGCTCGGCACTTGCGAGGACGAGGAGCGGCCAGCGAGAGACCACGGAGGGGGATCCAGGGGGGTCGGACGAATTCCCTGCACGATCCGAGAGTCTGGAGCTGCAGCGTGTCCTTGTCCTTGACCCCTCGCTGAGTAATCCTCGAGCCAACCACGAGTTCGCTCGCAACAAATCAAGAGCGCAAGAGAGAATGAAGTCGACCTCCTTGGATGCCCTCTCCAATCGCTCTCGTCGAAGGCATGCGCGCTACGGACTCTGCTCCCTCCCGTTCTTGTTCGCTAGCATGCCGGCCCTCGGCCAGGCCGATGTCGAGAGCCGGAGGGGCGCAGGCCCCTCAGCGGTGAGGATTCCCGCAGCCCAGCAGTCGACTCCGCTCTCCGCCAAGTGCAACAACCAGGCGCGTACCCTTACGACCGAGGGAGGGACGACCACCTCGGGCGAGGTCAACTGCGCTGCAGTATCCGTAACGGTCAATGTCCCTGGCGTAGGGGGAGTCACGTTCTCTACGCCGGAATCATGTCCGTCTGGATTGAGGGTGCAATCGACTGACTGTTTCGATTGCGGCCCGCCCTCCGATGGCAACCACTGTACGGCTCGGGGCTTCAGGGCCAACGTAAAGACCTACTCTTCTGGCGGCGCCAACCCTTGCCCCGAGATTCCCTCTGAGCTGCCTTCGACGATTGAGGAGCTCAATGCCACCTTCTCCTGTCAGGAGTTGACGCTGGACAATGACGAGGATGTTTGGTGCGCCAGCGTGACCGAGTGCACGAGTGGGCAGCTTCAGTCCATCTACCAGCATGGAGAGCCTCTGCAACAGTCAGACGGCAGCTCGGTCGTTGTCTCGCTGGGGGAACCCGATGCATTCCTGGACTCAACTCCCCCGTCCCCAGGAGAAGCCGAAGCGACCTTCACAGCGGCCCAGACGCTCTCCACGACGGAGATGCCCGCTCTCCTTGCCGAGTGCCTCGATGCTTGCGCTCCCCTCGCAGCCGTCAACGACATGCATGCGGACGTGACCCTGGAGCACTATTTGGACTCGCAGAGTTCGCCGATCGTCAGCACGTATTCCCTGTCGGGCATGATGACCGCGGACGGTCGATTCGCATTGCAGCTACCCAACCGCAGCACGGTGGAAGGGGATAGCCCTCGTGTCGTGATTCAGGAGCTGGCCTTCGACGGAGTCAGCTTCTTCGAGGGGTATCAAGGCGAGCCCTACTACCGGGCCTATTCCTCGACGAGCACAAAGCAAGCTCTGGCGATGGGATTGCACGAGCGTTACGTCGCTGCACTCGAAGATTGGGTCGTCGATCCGTTGCGAGTTCTCCGCTTCCCGGGAACCCAGTACTCCGTCGAAGAGTCGCTTGAAGGGCTAGTCGTCATCACCGAGAGTTACGCCCTGACTGGCATCCAGTCCCCTTTCGGACTGGGCACGACCACCTACACGGTTGACGCGAGCTCGGAGCCACCCCATGTCCTGCGAATCGAAGTTAGGAATGACGAGGGCGAGTTGACTCGCCGCCGAGACTACTCGGACTTTCGGACGCTCGAGAATGGAGCTTGGCGGCCGCGACTCGTTTCGGAGCGGTACTACCGCGCGAGTCGTGGCGAACTCCGGCTGACAAAGACCACTCGGGTCCTTCGGGCCACTCCACTCGAGTCCTCTGCGATCGAAGCCCAATGGTGGAGGCCCTCGAGTGACCAGAACTGGTGGTACATCCACAACTGAGCCTGTGGTTTCCGTGCCCGGTTCGAGCAACTCGAGAGCCGGGCTGACTCACTGAGGTAGTACGTCTGGGGAGGAAGCCAGCCAGAGGATCACGGTCCTCCGGGCAGACTCCTCCCCTTCGCTCTCCCAAATGTGACGAGCACCCATCGGCGCGGGGCCCAGACGCAAGGCCTCGATCACCGCCGGGTCCGCCCCCTGGCGCGCGAGGCGGCGGGCGCTCCCCGGACCGAGGAGCAGGCCCTCGATGCGCAGCCGCCGCGCGGCCTCCACCAGGGCCTCGGGGCCGGGTTGGGAGAGGAGCCGCTCGAGCCCCGCGCGACCGGTGGGATCCCCGTTGCGCCGCGGCCCACCCGCGGCGCAGGGCCAGCGGGCGTGGAGCGCGACGAGGGGCGCGAGCACGGGGTCGCAGAGCAGCCCGCGCGGGTGCACGGCGCCCGTGCTGAGCCAGGCGCCGGCGGGCGGATGCTCGGCGGCGAGCCAGCGCCCGGCCCGCGCGACGTCGCGCAGCTCCTCGCGTCGCAAGACCTCCGCGGGGGCGCGCAGCTCGAGCAACGTCCAGCCCACGGCGAGGGGCACGAGCCCCCAGCACCATCGCCTCCATCTCGCGTGCTCGAAGGCGAGCCCCAGGCCGAAGGCGGCCGGCACCGCGACGAGCAACGCCAGCGGGGGATGCACCACCGCCGCCGGGAGCGTGAAGGCGGCCACGCAGGCCATCGTCAGCCGCGCCGGCTCGAGGAGCGCGTCGAGGCCACCGGTGCGCAGACAGCCCGCCCATGCCAGGGCGCCGGGCAGACACCAGAGCAAGGGGAACCACGCCCCCGCAAAGGCCTCCCCTCCCGGACCCGCCGCGTCCCAGCCGAGGGCGGCGAAGAGGAGCGCCGCGGGCGGCGCCTCCGGTCCGGCGACGAAGAGGGCGACACCCCCGGCGGCGAGGGCCACGACCGCCGAGCCGAGCACGATGCGCGGCGGTCGACGGTCCTCGCTCGGGTCCCAGGCCAGGGCGACGAAGGCGACGGCCCCGGCGATCACGATCCAGCTCCAGAGGTCCACCCAGGCGACCAGCGGTCCGCCGTCCTCCGTGCTCCAGGGCCCGCCGATCCCCGGCAGGAAGCCCCCCGCCGCCGTGGCGATCCAGAACAGCAGGGCGGCGCGCACCCGGTCGCCGCGCTCGATCGCCGGGGCGCGGCCGATCGAAGCGAGCCAAGCCACGACCAGGCCCAGGGTCGGCAACAAGTAGGCGGGCGAAGCGGCGAGGCCGAAGCCGCCCAGCACGCCGGCGACGAGGGCGGCCGTGAACTGGTCGAGGGGCTGCTTCGTGCGCCAGGCGGCGCAAGCGACGCGGAGCTGGACAGCGAGGACGACCGCGACGAAGGCCTCGATCCACAGGCTCCCGGGCGCGAAGGCTCGCAGCACGAGCGGCGAGGCGACGACGACGGCCAGCGCGCCGAGCGCGGCCGAGCGCCCGACCCGCGCGCTGCGCCGCAGCATGAGGAAGAGGGCCGCCAGCCACGCGAGCCCGAGCAACGGCCCGACGAAGCGCAGGAAGCGCGTGAGCCCGGCCTCGTCCACGCCCTCGTCGGGCCCCCCCACGCCGCCGGCGCTCGTCGCTCGGGCGGCGAGGGCCAAGAGCTCGTCGAAGAGCGGGAGTTCGGTCGTCGGGGCCGAGGCCGGGAAGCTCGCGAAGCCGTCGGCCTGGGCGAGGTGCCGGGTCGCGATCGCGAGGGCGACGCGCCGCAGGCGCCAGGCGCTCTGGGGGTCGACAAGGGCGGATTCGAATTCCTGGCGTGCCTCGCTCGAGACGGCCTCCTCCACGGTCGGCGCGCGCAAGCTCCAGCCGCAGCAGGCGACCAGCAGGAGCAGGCCGAGGAGGAGTCCGCGGCGCGGCCCGCCCCTCAACGCTCCGCCAGCCAACTCGCGAGGAGCTCAGGGACGCGCAGGGCCGTCAGGGCGTCGGGCCCTCGCAAGCGCCGGAGCGAGCGACGCCTGGCCTCCGGTCTCGAGTCGCTCGCGCCGGCTTCGTCGGCCTCCGACTCGATGCGCAAGCTGTCGAGGGCGAGCGCCGGATCGATCGGCACGCGCGCCGCGCGGGTCTCGCACAGCACGAGGGCGTCGGGGAGGGTCGCCCCCTCGCCCGCGAGGTGGCGCGGCAGGACTCGGCCGAGGTCGCCGCGGGCGACGAGGACGAGCTCCTCGAGGTCGAGCTGCGCCCGCAGGGCGGCCAGGCGCGCGTCGAGGGAGAAGGCGCGCTGTCCCGGCAGGGTCGAGGCCGTCGCCAGGACGCGCCGCCCGCTCGCGGCGGCGAAGCGCTCCCAGGCGCGGCCGCGCGGGCCGCTCAGGAGATCGGCCGAGCTCTCGTCGGCATCCGCGAGGAGGAGCACGGCGCCCTTCGCCTCGCGCGAACCCGCGGCGAGCTCCCACATCACGGGCTCGGTCTCGAAGTCCTCTTCGAGGTCGACGACGCGCAGGGGTCCAGCTCCGACGTCAGGCTCCCCGGCGGCGAGCGCGGCCCAGTCCGCGAGGCGCGTCGCGCTGGAGCTGCGCAAGCCGCGCGACCAGAGGTTCCCGGCGCGCGCTGCGAGCTCGCGCTGGAGCGGGCCGTGTTCGGATCGCTGGGCGCGTGTCAGGAAGGGGTCGGTCTCCGCCACGCACTCCACGGGCACCGGCACCCCGCCCCACGAACCGGACGCCATGGCCACCTCGAGCACGAGGTGCCAGGTGCCGGGCGTCGAGGCCGGCGGTCGGATGAACAGCTCGAAGCCCCGCTCGAGGGCCGCGACGCTGGCGACCTCGCGTCGCGCGCGCTCCTTCTGACCGTCGGGGCCGAGCCACCACAGGCGCACCTCGACGCCGCCCTGCGGCTCGCCCAACTCCTCGCCGTCCCAGAGGTCGACGAGCTCGACGGTCATCGCCTCGCCGCGCCCTGCCTCCCGCGCGCCGAAGAAGCCCGGCGTGACCTGCACGTCCAGGGAATCGACCAGCTCTTGCAAGGGCTCGCCCGCCGCCTCCTCGGAGCGGCCCGCCTCCCAGCGAGCGGCCCGCGCCATGGCACTCAAGGGAAGCGGGTCCTTGCGAGGCGCTCCCGGGGCTCGCCCAGCGAGCAGGAGCTGCGCCCGCGCGAGGCGCGCCGCCTCGTCGTCCGTCTCCCAGCGCTCTTGCAACCAGCGCTCGCGCTCGACGCGCGCCGCTCGCAGGCGCGCGATCTGCAGCTCCGCGAGGTCGTCCGTCCGCTGGGCACGCGGACTCGAGGTGGCCGTGGCGACCAGGAGCAGCGCGGGGAGCACGGCGGCGAGGATGCCCGGCCTAGTCCAGGAGCTCATCGCTGCGTTCGTAGACCACGCGGCCCGCCTTGACCACGGCGCGCACGGGGTTGCGGCCCAGCTCGTACGTCAGGTGCCGGTGTCCCGGCAGGTCGAGCAAGCAGAGGTCCGCTTGCTTGCCGACCTCGATCGACCCCAGGCGGTCCCCGCGGCCGAGGGAGGCGGCGGCGTTGAGGGTCGCGGCCGCCAGCGCCTCGCGTGCGTTCATGCCATAGCGCAGGGCGGCCCAGGAGAGGACCTCCGGCATCGACTGCAGGTAGCAGGAGCCGGGGTTGAAGTCGGTCGCGAGCGCCGGGGCGAGTCCCGCGCGGATCATCGCCCGCGCCGGGGCCTCCTGCTCCTGGCGTAGGAAGAGCGGGACCACCGGGCAGAGCACGGGGACCACGCCGGCCGCCGCCAGGGCCTCGATGCCGGCCGGGGTCACGCACTCGAGGTGGTCGGCGCTGGCGGCGCCCAGCTCCGCCGCGAGCTCGGCACCGCCCAGGGGTGTGAGCTGGTCGACGTGCATGCGCACGCCGAGCCCGAGCTCCTGGGCGCGCACCATCAGCCGCCGCGAGTCCTCGATGCCGAAGGCGATGCCCTCGGTGAAGACGTCCGCGTACTCCGCGAGGCCGGCCTCCGCCACCCGCGGCAGCATCTCCTCGCACAGGAGCTCGACGTAGTCCTCCGGGCGCCCGCTGAACTCGGGGGGGAAGGCGTGGGCGCCGAGGAAGGTGGGCACGAGCTCGACGTCGTGCAGGCCGCGCGCATCGGCCAGGACTTCGAGGCACTTCAACTCGTCCTCGGTCGACAGGCCGTAGCCGGTCTTGGCCTCGACCGTCGTCGTGCCGAGCTCGAGGAATCGATCGAGGTGCAGGAGGAGGCGCCCGAGCAGCTCCTCCTTCGAGGCCTCGCGCACGCCGTGGACCGTGGAGAGGATGCCGCCGCCGTCCGCCGCGATCTCGGCGTAGCTCGCGCCCGCGGCGCGCAGCTCGAACTCCGCCTCGCGGGTGCCGAAGAAGACGGGGTGGGTGTGGGCGTCCACGAAGCCCGGCACGAGCACGCCGCCGCGGCCGTCGAGGCGTTCGGCGGCCTCCCAGGCCGCGAGGAGCTCCTCCTCCGCGGCGACGGCGACGATCTCGCCCGCCTTCACGGCCACCGCGAAGCCAGGCAGGACGATGCAGTCGAGGGCCTCGCCGCCGAGGGCGGCTGCGCCCCGCGGCGTGGCGACCTCCGCCAGACCGGAGACGATCAGGTCCGCGCGCTGGGGGGCGGTGGTCATCCGCCCAGCTTAGCAGTTCCCGTGGAGCAGCTGGCGCTCGCGGGCTTCCCGTCCCCGCTCGCCAGCTCAGCCGACGCGACGGGCGTCGAGCGCGGGGTTCTCTCCCCCCAGCTCCATGGCCAGCGCGATGCGTCCCCGGATGCGGCGGCGGGCGCGGAACATGATCATCTTCATGTTCGACATGCCGACCGAGAGGCGCTCGCAGGCCTGGGCGTAGCTCAGCCCTTCGACCTCGATCAGGTGCAGGGCCTCGCGGTCCCGGGACGAGAGCTCCCGCCACGCCTGGAGGTAGTAGAGCAGAAGCGTGCTCCACGCCCGCGCGATCGACTCACGCTCCTCCTGCAGCGACAGGCTGGCCGGCGGACCGACGCGAGCGTCCGCCGGCTCCGCCACTCCCTCGGGCAGCTCCTGCAGCGACGCGCCGCTCAGGGCGCTGAGCTGGCGACGGATCGCGTTGCGCGCGATGGCCCCGACCCAGCCCCGGAAGGAACGCGCGTGCTCGTCCCGGAAGCTCCCCGAGTAGCGGTAGACGTTGACGAAGACGTCCTGGCAGAGCTCCTGGGGGTCGAAGCGCCGACCCTGGCCGCGGAGCCCCGTGGAGATCATCTGCAGCACGATCGGGCGGGCCTGGTCGTAGAGGGCCTGGAAGTGCTCCTCCTCCCGGAAGTCGCGGAAGAGGGCCATCAAGGCGGTCTCGATCCGGGCCGCGTGCAGCTCATCGGACTCCTCCGCTCCGGGCTCGAGGTCGACCCCGCGCCGTCGCAGGGCGCGACGGACGGCGGAACTCGCGGGCAGGCGATGCGCCGTCGGGGAAGGCGCCGGATCGGGGGGGGTGAGGAGCTTCACGCCGGGGGGAGAGCAGCTCCCGTGCCGGGGCGGGACCAGGCTCGTCGATCCGCCACAAACCAAGACCCAGAAAGGGTTTCTGAGTGAGATGCCGGCTGCGTTGCGGGAGCGGACGGGCGCAGTGATCCAGGGAGCGTTGCGAGTCCGTAACGGCTTTCACCTGCGCGTCTCCTACCGGGGCATCGGCCCAAGGGAAGGCCCGAGCCGCTCCACGCGGGTCAGGGGAGGTCGGGACACCAGCGGGCGAAACGCCCTCACGGGGCCCTCCTGGCGGGCGCTCGGGCGATTCAGCCCTCCCCAACTCCTCGAAATCCCGAATTGCACAATCTGAGGGGCCGCTTCCCGAGGGATCATGAAGCTAGGACCGCGGGTCACCCCGCTCCTCCCCCGAGTTGCTCAGCCGCCTGCCCTACCCGGACCCGCCTCCACCCCTGTTCGAGTCGGGCGACACCGAAGCCGCGCTGTGGGCCGGCGTGGTCCTCCTCGCGTCCTCGGGCTTCGCCCTGCTGCGCGCCTCCCTCCTGTACTCGCGCACGGCCCGGGTGGCCTCCCTCGCCCCCGACGAAGCGGCCCGCGAGCGGATCGAGTCCCTGCTCGAGAAGGCCGACGCCTACTCGCGCAGCGCGGGGATCCTCAAGGTCACCTGCGACCTGGTCTTCATCGCCTTCCTGCTCGCCACCCTGACGCGCGGCAGCGAGGTCGGCTGGCCCCCGCTCTTGCTGGGGATCGCGATCGCGGTGCCGGCCCTCTTGTTCGTGACCGAGTCCCTGCCCCAGGCCCTGGCGCGACGCTGGGGAGACCCGATCCTGCTGCGGACCCTGCCCACCTTCAGCGTGTTGCAGCTGCCCTTGCAGGCCCTGGCGCACGTGCTCGAGGTGCTCAACGGCGCCATGCTGCGCGTCCTGGGCGTGCCCGCCGAGTCCACCGAGACGCGCGAGATCGTCGAGGGCTTCCGGGAGGTGATCGAGGACAGCGCGCGGCGCAACGACCTGGACGAGTCCGAGCGCGAGCTGATCGAGAACGTGATGGAGTTCGGCGACGTGGACGTGGCCGAGATCATGACGCCGCGCACGGAGATCCACGGCGTCGACCTCGAGGACGGCCTCGAGGAGCTGATCCGCGTGGCCGCGGAGGAAGGCCACTCGACGATCCCGGTCTTCGAGGAGAACCTCGACAACGTCGCGGGCTTCGTCTCCGCCCGCGGGATCGTGAAGCTCCTGGCCCAGAAGGGGCTCGAGACCGCGAGCCTGCGCGACCTCGTGCGTCCGGCCTACTTCGTGCCCGAGACCAAGCTCGTCCACGAGCTCCTGGCCGAGTTCCGCCACGAGAAGCGCAAGATGGCGATCGTGCTCGACGAGTACGGCGGGACGGCCGGCCTGGTCACACTCGGGGACATCCTGGGGGAGATCGTCGGCGACATCGGCGACGAGTACGACCGCGACGACCCCGAGCCCGTGCATCGCATCTCTCCGGAAGTCGCGATCGTCCACGCCGGGCTGCGGGTGGCCGAAGTCAACGAGGCCCTCGACCTCGAGCTGCCCGAGGACGAGGACTTCGAGACCCTGGGTGGCTTCGTGCTCTCGGAGCTGGGGCACCTGCCCAAGCCGGGCGAGGGCTTCGACGACGGCGGCGCGCGCTTCGAGGTCACCGAGGCCAGCGACCGGCGCGTGATCCGCGTGCGGGTCCAGAAGTTGGCCGGTGAACCCAGCGCCTGAGGTCGCCCCCCTCCATGACCGAAGTGGATCGCGCCCTCCTGCTCGAGCGCCACCCCTGGGCGGAGTCCTCGGCGGTGGTCTCGGTGCTCTCCCGGCGGCACGGCCCCGTGCGCCTGGTGGCGCGCGGCCTGCAGCGGCCGCGCTCGCGCTTCTACGCCCTGCTCGACTTCTTCGACGAGCTCGAGCTCGAGTGGACACCCCCCAAGCGCGGCGAGCTCGGGCAACTCCGAGCGGGCCGGCTCCTGCACCGCCGGCGCGGGATCCCCGCCGACCTCGAGCGCTACCGCGCTGGCCACTCGATGCTCGAGCTGGCGCGCCTCTCGACGCGGCCCGGCCAGGTGGAGCGCGCCCTCTTCGACCTCCTGAACGGCGCCCTCGAAGAGCTCGCCGATCCCGAGGTCCCCCCCGCCGAGGCGCGGCTGCGCTTCCAGCTCGGCTTCCTGCGCCTGCACGGGCTCTCGCCGGCCCTCGAGCGCTGCGCTTCCTGCGGCGGCGAGGCCCCCGCCAGCGGGCAGACTCCCTCGACCGAGCAGGCCCCCCGCGCGAGCTTCTCGGCCGGCGCGGGCGGGCGCCTGTGCGCGCGCTGCGCGGCCGAGCGGCGCGCCGCCGGGGGGCGCGTCGGGACCCTCCCCTTGGATGTCCTCGAGACGGCGGCCAGAATGAGCCGCGGCCAGGGGCACGCCCGCGACCCCGAGCTCCTGCTCCGGGTGCGGGACTTCGTCGAGCGCTTCCTCGACTACCACCTCGAGACCCGCCCGCGCTCCCACCGCCTCTTCCTGGCCGCGGCCAACCGCAACGCCCCCTCCCGCACCCGATGACCCGCCTCCGCCCGCGCGCAATGCTCCCCCAACTCGCGGCAGGGCTCGCCGCGTTGCTCGTCGCCTGCGCGCTCGCCGGCTGCGGGACGACCTACATCCAGCGCAGCGCGGGGGTCCCGGCGGAGCTCGAGCCGGGCGAGGTCCCCGCGGCGATCTCCGCGGCCCAGGAGGACCTCCTGGCGGGGCGCACCCAGCGCGCCCTCGACTGGATGCGCGCCGCCAGCGCGACCGAGGGCCTCCCGAGCGACCAGCGCGCCGAGGTCCAGCGGCTCTTGGAGGTCTCCGCCGACCGCTTCCTCGGGGAGCTGGACGACGAGTCCACGCCGCCCGAGATGCTGGCGGAGATCCTCGACCTCGAGCTCCCGCGGCAGCTCGCCGTGACCGGCGCCATGCGCGGCGTCCTGCGCTACATCGAGGAGGAGGAGTACAAGGAGGCCTACGACCTGATCGTGCGCATCGACAAGCGCTACCCCACCCACCACCTGCGCCCGGAGGCCGGGCGGCTCCTGGTGGAGGCGGGGCTGGCCCTCTCCGAGCTGCCGCACCCCTGGTTCAGCTCGAACCGCGACTACGCCTACCAGGCCCTCGAGTACTGCTCGATCAACTACCCCCTGGCCGACCGCGGGGACCTCGTCTTCCGGCGCCTGGGGGAGATGTACGAGGAGGACAAGCGCTGGTACATCGCCATCACCCGCCACGAGGAGCTGACCCAGAACTACCCCGAGAGCCCGCTCGTCCCTTACAGCCTGGCGCGCATCCCCCACCTCCTGCTCGCGAGCATCGAGAGCCCCGAGTACGACCGCAACGCCCTGCTCGAGGCCCGGCGCAACCTCGAGGCCTGGCTGCGGGACTTCCGCGGCCACGAGCTGACCGAGCAGGTGCGCTTCGACCTCGCGGACGCCCTCGTGCGCCTGACCGTCAGCGACCTGGACATCGCCGACTTCTACGACACGGTCGGCAACGTCCCGGGGACCCGCTTCCACGCGGCCCGGGCCCTGCAGGAGGCGGAGCTGGCGGGGCACGAGGGGCTCGCGGCCAAGGCCCGGGGCATGCTCGACGCCCTGCCGCCCGAGGCCACCGCGCCCGCCGGGGAGGCCGGCAGTTGAGCAGCGCCGCGTCGGCACCCGCGCGAGTCCCCTGGCCCTGCGGGGGCGTCCTCGCGCGCCTCGTGGCGCTGATCGCCTGGGCCCTCGCGGCGACCGGCTGCGGCTACTCCAGCGGGGTCCGCCTGCCGGCCGGGGCCGAGACCGTGGGCGTCACCGTCTTCGAGAACTCGACCCCGCAGCCCGAGCTCGAGCGCGACCTCTTCGCCCGCCTCTCCCTCCAGGCCAGCCGCATGATCGACGCGGAGATCGTGGCCCCGGACCGGGCGGACATCGTCGTGCGGGGGGTGATCGTGGAGTACCGGCGACTGCAGGGGGTGCTCAGCATCGAGGGCCAGCTGCAGCAGACCGGCGTGCGGATCATCCTGCGCGCCTGGCTCGAGGACCAGCGGATCGGCGCGCGAATCGGGCAGCCGATCCAGGTCGACCAGGCCCTGCGCTACGTCGTGCGCGCCGGCGAGGAGGAGCAGGGGGCGCGACGGGTCGTCATCGAGCACCTGTGCCAGGAGCTGATCCTCGACCTCTTCAACCAGGTCGACTACGGCACCGGCCCGCCCCCGGACCCGACGCTGCCGGAGGAGGAGGAGCTCGACGCCCTCCAGCCCCAGCCGCTGGGGACCGGGCGCGAGGATCCGCTCGGGGACGCCTGAGCCGCCGCGCGCGCGCGTCGCGGCGACACCGGCCCGCGGCGCGGCCGACCCCGACCCGGGCGCGGCGACGGTCTCCCGGGGACGAGCTCGCGGCGGCGATCTCGCGGCGACGATCTTGCAAATGCAAAGCCCCCGCGACGCCTTCTCCCCCATCAGAATTGGTCTAATGAGCTGGAGAATGGCCTCGACGGGTCCTGTCGAGGCCCCCTCCGACCGATAGCTGATCCATGCCCGAGCCCAAGATGCCCAACCAGGAGAAGCCGACCCGCAACCGGTCCTACGGGTCGTTCCTCCTGTTCCTCGCGATCCTGGTCGCGATCCTGGTCCTCGTCGGGAGGAGCTCCTTCCAGAACGAGCAGGAGCTGACCCAGGACGAGTACCTGCTCAAGCTCTACACCGGCCAGATCGAGCAGCAGGAGATCAAGGGGGAGAACCGGATCGAGGGGAGGCTGCGCAACGACGAACGCCCCTTCTTCACCCTCTTCTCGGACGTGGCCAATCTGGAGACCCAGATCCGTCAGCTCAAGGCGGTACCGCGCTACGAGCGCGTGGACGAGGGGCCCTTCCGGGACGCGGTCGAGGAGGGCGTCTACGCGCCCCAGCTCCTGCGGGTCATCAGCGAGTACAACGAGCCCAGCCTGAAGCCCGGGGCCGCGGGGACGACCCAGGTCGCCCCGAACCTGAAGGACACGAGCAGCACCCGCGTCTTCGCCGAGGTGATCGCCCGCGGCGAGGACGAGGGCGGCCCGGCGGGCCCGACGCGCGACGCCCTGCCCCTACCCCGCACCGCCGGACCCTTCTGGGTCGAGGTGCGCGACACCGAGAACATCGCCGCCCTGGTCACGGACATGAAGGCCCTGGGCGCGACCTACGAGCCCCTGCGCTTCGACACCTCCGGCGACAAGGGCACGAAGTGGAGCGACAACAACTCGATCCTCTCCACGGCCCTCTTCGTGTACGGCCCGTGGCTCGTGATCCTGATCTTCATCCTCTTCGCCATGCGCCAGATGCGCGGGCAGGGAGGCGCCGGGGGCGTGATGAGCTTCGGGCGTTCGCGGGCACAGCTCTACACGAAGGAGAACAACACGAACACCACCTTCGACGACGTCGCCGGGGCCGAGGAGGCCAAGGACGAGGTCCAGGAGGTGGTCGAGTTCCTCAAGAACCCGGGCAGGTTCACCCGCATCGGCGGGCGCATCCCGCGCGGCATCCTGCTCGTCGGCCAGCCCGGCTGCGGCAAGACCCTGCTCGCCAAGGCGATCGCGGGTGAGGCGGAGGTCCCCTTCTACTCGATCTCGGGCTCGGACTTCGTCGAGATGTTCGTGGGCGTCGGCGCCAGCCGCGTGCGCGACCTCTTCAAGCAGGCGCGGGAGAACTCCCCCTGCATCATCTTCCTCGACGAGATCGACGCCGTCGGTCGCCGGCGCGGCAGCGGCATGGGCGGCGGCCACGACGAGCGCGAGCAGACCTTGAACGCGATCCTGGTCGAGATGGACGGCTTCGGCACGGACGAGGGCATCATCGTCATCGCCGCCACGAACCGCCCCGACGTCCTCGACCCCGCCCTCCTGCGCCCCGGGCGCTTCGACCGCGAGGTGACGATCGACCTGCCCGACGTCGCCGGGCGCGAGGCGATCCTCAAGGTCCACTTGGGCAACGTGAAGGCCCGCAAGGACATCGACTACGGCGTGCTCGCCAAGTCGACGCCCGGCTACTCCGGCGCCGACCTCGCCGCGACGGTCAACGAGGCCGCGATCATGGCCGTCCTCGCCCAGAGCGAGGAGGTGACGATGGAGCACCTCGAGGAGGCCCGCGACAAGGTGCGCTTCGGCCGCCAGAAGAAGTCGCGCACCTTCGAGGAGGCCGACCGGGAGATCACTGCCTACCACGAGGCGGGGCACGCCCTGGTGGCGGCCGAGATCGAGAACGTCGACCCGCCCCACAAGATCACCATCGTGCCGCGCGGCCGCGCCCTCGGCTCGACGATGATGCTGCCCGAGAAGGAGAGCTACCACATGCAGAAGAACCGCCTCATCGGGCAGCTCGCCGTGCTCTTCGGCGGGCGCGCCTCCGAGGAGGTCTTCTGCGGCGACATCTCCGCCGGGGCCTCGGACGACATCAAGCGCGCCACCGAGCTGGCGCGGGCGATGGTCACCGAGCTCGGCATGAGCGACGTGGTCGGCCCGATCAACTACGCCGAGCGCCAGGGCTCGGACTTCCTCGGCACCGAGCTCCTCTCGAGCCGCTGGCACTCCGAGGAGACGGCCAAGCAGATCGACCAGCAGGTGCAGAAGCTCTTGCGCGACGCCTACCAGCGCGCCCTCGACATCGTGAAGGGCGGCCGCGAGAAGATCGAGCGCCTGACCCAGGCCCTCTTGGCCTACGAGACGATCAACGTCGACGAGATCGCCAAGCTCTTCGCGGGCACCGCGGTCGAGGACCTGCGCCAGGCCACTCCCGAAGAAGAGCCGCGCCCCGCGCCCGCCCCGAGCGGAGGCGCCACCGCGGACAAGCGCGGCGGTCAGGAGGACCTGCCCGGCGACCTGCCCGGCGCCGCCCCCTCCCCCGCTTGAGCGCGGCGCTCCCGGCGCACGGGTGAACGGCTCACCGCGAGATCGCTTCGGGCCCCTGGCTCTCCGGCTGGGGGCCCGCGTTCTGGGCTCGCCCGGCCCGGCGGCGGGCGCCGCTCGGGTGCGATTCGCCCTCGAGACCTCTGGGCTGGAGGAAGCGGAGCGCGCGGAGCTCTCCGCCTGGCCGCTCGAAGACGCGTCGGCTGCCGAGGGAGGCGAGCTCGCCCTGCCCCTCGCCTTCCTGCGCGAGGCGGCCCCCGGCTCGCCCCTCGCCGCCTGCTTGCTGGCCGCCGCCGAGGCCGCCGCGCGCTCGCCGGCCCCGCCGGAGATCATGGGCGTGCTCAACGTCACTCCCGACTCCTTCTCCGACGGCGGGCGACACCTCGACCCCGCGCGCGCGGTCGAGGCCGGCCTCGCGATGCGCGCCGCCGGCGCCGCCTGGATCGACGTCGGCGGCGAGTCCACGCGCCCGGGCGCGACGCCCGTCCCCGTCGAGGAGGAGCGCCGGCGCGTCGTCCCCGTGGTCGAGGCCTTGCGCGGCGAAGGCCTGGAGCGCGTCTCGATCGACACTCGCCGCGCCGCGGTCGCTGCCGCCGCCCTCGAGGCGGGCGCGACCCTCGTCAACGACGTGGGCGCGGGACTCGACGACGCCGAGATGCTGGCCGTCGTGCGCGACGCGGGCTGCGGCTGGATCCTGATGCACCGGCGCGGCGCCCCCGCCGACATGCAGCGCGCCCCGCGCTACGACGACGCCGTCGGCGAGGTCGCGGACTTTCTGCGCCGCCGAGCCGCGGCCGCCCTCGAGGGTGGCGTGGCCGAGTCGAAGCTCTGGATCGACCCGGGCATCGGCTTCGGCAAGGGTCTCGAGCACAACCTCGAGCTCCTGGCGCGCCTGGCGGAGCTGCGCTCGATCGGCTTGCCGCTCGTCGTCGGGCCCTCGCGCAAGTCCTTCATCGCCCACCTCACCGGCGCCCAGGTTGAAGCCGACTGGCGCCGCGAGGCCGCGAACGACGATCCCAGCCTGCGGATCGGCGGCACGGCGGCGGCAATCACCTTTTGCGTCGCGGGGGGCGCCGAGGTACTAAGGGTGCACGACGTGGCCGTCATGGCCGAGGCCCGCGCGGTGGCCTCCGCCATCGCCGCCCACGGTCCCCATTCCTGGCCCCGCCCCCAGCATCATCCAGAGGGCCCGCCGTGCTGACCCCGCTCCTCTCCTGGATCCTGCAGATCGCGATCATCGCGACCGGGATCTACCTCTTCCTGGGGTTCCTGCAGACGACGCGGGGCAGCGGCCTCTTGCGAGGCTTGCTCGTCGCCTTCCTCTTCGGCGCCATCGGCCTCTGGGGTCTGTCGAAGTACCTGGAGTTCGAGGAGCTCAACCACATCATCGAGGGCTTCACGCCCTACGTGGCGGTGGTGCTGGTGATCATCTTCCAGCCCGAGCTGCGGCGGGCGATGGCGCGCCTGGGGCAGCAGAACCGCTTCGCGCAGATCTTCACCAGCGGGCGCAAGGACGTGGTCTCGCGGGTGGCGAAGGCGGCCACGGCGATGGCGGCGCGGCGCCACGGCGCCCTGATCGCCTTCCAGCAGGAGACCTCCCTCGACGCCTGGACCGCCAACGCGGCCCACATCGACGCGGAGATCAGCCAGACCCTGATCGAGAGCATCTTCCACCCCGGCGCCGCCCTGCACGACGGCGCCGTGGTCATCGACGGCGACCGCGTCGTCGCCGCCGCCTGCCTCTTCCCCCTGAGCGAGAACATCCAGCTCAGCAAGTCCACCGGCACGCGCCACCGCGCGGCCCTGGGCCTGACCGAGGAGAGCGACGCGGTGACTCTGATCGTCTCCGAGGAGACCGGCAGCATCTCGATCGCCCGGCAGGGCTTCCTCAACCAGGACATCCCCCCCGCCGAGCTCGAACAGAACCTGCGCGACGCCCTCGGCCTGCCCTCTGGGGACGAGGACCACGCCAAGAAGGGCAGCTCCTGGAGCACGCTGCGCGCCGGACTCAAGGCCTTCTTCACCGAGGACCTCTCGCGCAAGCTCAGCTCCCTGGCCCTCGCCACGGGCCTGATCTACCTCGCGCACCAGGACATCATCGTCACCCGCCGCTGGACGATGCAGGTCTCCGAGGTCGCCCCCGGCGAGCAAGCCGAGCCCCAGGCCGGGCTCTTCAAGGTGCGCCTGCCCGAGGGCAGCATCCACCTCGTCTCTCCCACCAGCGGCTCGAACGTGCAGGTCGCGGTGCGCGGCACCCAGGCGAGTCTCGACCGCCTCGGCACGCCGGGCGGCACCTTCGACGTGCCGCAGGACGTGCCCGAGGGCGCGATGGACATCCCGATCGCGGAGATCGCCTGGGGCCAGGGCTCGTCGGAGCTCGAATTCTCCTGGTCCTCCAGCCGCCCGCCCCAGCTCGCGGTGCAGCGCTTCTCGATCCACCGCATGGAGCTGCGCCCCGACCACGTGACGGTCGACACCGCCAACCTCGACCCGCACTTCGTCGTCCCGGAGGACGCGATCGGCTTCGCCCACGACTCCGTCGAGATCGAGGGCCCCCGGGACGTGATCGACGCCATCCGCGCCGGCTCCCTCAACTTCCAGCTCGAGCCGATCGTGGTCCAGTCGAGCGACCGCGGCGACCGGCGCGACCTCCTGGGCCTCTCCCAGGCGATGATGGACGAGAACGTCTCCCTGGTCGGCGACGAGCGCATCTCGGTCGAGCTGCGCATCGAGCCCGCCGAGGTGCCCCTGGACGAGATCGAGGTCGACCTCGTGATCACGAACCTGCGCGCCACCTCGGCCGCCCGCACCGACGCCTGGGCCCTCTCCCAGGCCGACCAGAAGGCGCGCTTCGCCCTGCACTCCGCGGGCCTCTTCGACTCCTCCCCCGGCACGCGCGCCTTCGACGAGACCTACCAGCTCATCCGCGAGTACGTCACCCAGAACCTGCGGGCCTACGTGGACGTTTCGGAGATGCTCGAAGCCGAGAACGTCGTGCCGGTCCACTGGCAGTTCCCCACGAACTGGCTGGAGGACCTCTTCCCGGGCCGCGAGGAGGAGTTCGCGGCCTCTGCCCGCTTGGAGGTCGAGCTCCTGAGCGAAGCGACTATCCTGCTCTTGCCCAAGTGACCCCCGACCCCTCCCCCAGGGCCCTGTATGAGTGAGCACCGAATCTTCGGCACCGACGGCGTGCGCGGCCGCGCCGGTGAAGGCTGGCTGGCCGAGGACGCCGTCTCCGCCCTCGGGCGCGCGGTCGGTCGCGTCCACCTCCCCCACGCCCAGGTCGCCGCCGGCTCCCGCCCCCTCGCCGTGCTCGGCCACGACGGCCGCGAGTCGGGCCCCGTCCTGCAGGCCGCCCTCGCCCGCGGCCTCGTCGCCGCCGGCTTCGACGTGACGAGCGCCGGCCTGATCTCGAGCCCGGGACTCGCGCTCCTCACGCGCATGGGCGACTTCGGCCTGGGCGTCATGCTCAGCGCCTCCCACAACCCCGCCGCCGACAACGGCATCAAGGTCTTCAGCCAGCGCGGCGAGAAGCTCTCCGACGAGGAGGAGCTCGCCATCGAGGCCCTCCTGCGCGCCGAGCCCGAACCCGAGACCGCGCCCATCGAGCTCACGGTCGACCCCGAGCTCGAACGCCGCTACGTCGCCTACCTGATCGACCACGCCTCCCGCGGCCTCGAGCTGGGCGGCCTGCGCGTCGCCCTCGACTGCGCCCACGGCTCGGGCAGCCACTACGCCCCCCTCGTCCTGCGCCAGCTCGGCGCCGAGGTCGAGGCCCTGCACTGCGAGCCTGACGGCAAGAACATCAACGCCGGCTGCGGCTCGACCCACCCCGGCGCCCTGCAACGCGAAGTGACCTCGAGCGGCGCCGCCATCGGCATCGCCCTCGACGGCGACGCCGACCGCTGCATCCTCGTCGACGAGCGCGGCGAGCTGGTCGACGGTGACGGCATCCTCACGGTCGTCGCCCAGGACGCCGCCCGTCGTTCGCAATGGCAAGACCCGCGCGTCGTCGCCACGGTCATGAGCAACCGCGGCCTCCATCGAGCGCTGGGCGAGGTCGGCGTCTCCATCGTCGAGTGCGCCGTCGGCGACCGCGCCGTGGTCGAGGCCCTGCGCCGCGAGTCCCTGCCCCTGGGCGGCGAGCAGTCCGGCCACGTGATCTTCGGCGACGACATCCACTACGTCGGCGACGGGCTCTACACCGCCCTGCGCGTCCTGGGCGTGATGCGCGAGACGGGGCGTCCGCTCTCCGAGCTGGCCGCCCCCTACGCGCCCTTCCCCCAGGTGCTCCTCAACGTACCCGTGAAGCGCAAGCCGAAGCTCGAGAGCCTGCCCAAGGTCACCGCCCTCGTCGACTCGGTCGAGGACGAGCTGGCGGGCAACGGCCGCGTGCTCCTGCGCTACTCCGGGACGGAGTCCCTGGCGCGGGTGATGGTCGAGGGCCCCGACGAGGCGGACATCCGGACGACCGCCGAGCGCATCGCCGCCCTGCTCGAGGCGGAGATCGCGGCCAGCACCTGAACCGGACGGAGATGCTCACCGTCGCCCTCGAGACGAGCCACCGCAGCGCGTCGGTGGCGGTCGCCCGCGGGGAGAGGGTGCTCGAACGCCTGCTCGACCCCGAGCAGGCGCACGCGAGCGACTGTTTGGCCCAGGTGGCGGAGATGCTCGACGAGCTGGACGCCCGCCCCGCCGACATTCTGCGCGTCCTCGTCGGCACGGGGCCCGGTTCCTACACGGGGCTCCGCATCGGCATCGCGACGGCCCTCGGGCTCGTGCGCGGAACGGGCGCCGAGCTGCGCGGCGAGCCCTCCGGTGAGATCCTCGCCTGGCGCGAGCTGGCCCCCGGTGAGGAAGCCGCGCACGTGCTCGACGCGCGCCAAGGCGAGGTCTACTTCGCGCGCTATCGTCGCGGCGAGAGCGAGGTCGAAGTGCTCGAGGCTGCTGGTGTCCTGCCCATCGAGGAGACGGCAGCGCGCTTGCGGGAAGAACGCCTCGTGCTGGGAGACGAAGGAGTGTTCACCCTCTGCGGGCTGGACGAGCTCCGTTCCACCCACTTGCGCCCCACCGATCCCCCGCGCGCCGGCGCGCTACTCGAGCTCGGAAGCACGCGCTTCGAGTCCCACGGTTCGCAGGAGCCCGAGCAAGTCGAACCTCTTTATCTGCGGCCCTTCCGGGCAAAGACGCGGCGTCGCTGAGAGGGTCCGACGGTCAGACGACGGTCAATCATCTCGGAGCAGACCCGAATTTGGGTCACAGTCGCCATCCTGCTTGACGATACCGACCGTCGGGCTTTTTGGGCAGCAGCCGCCGGCCAATGCACGAACACTTGAAAAGTCCTAGGGAGCGACTCTGTGGGCCATGGGCTCGCGATCGCGGCTCTTGACACTCTGGCCACGACGGTCGACCCGTGGCTCGACACGCTCCAGCGCCGCACGCCGCGCTTGCTCATTCGTTACACCCTGCCCTATTCTGAAGCCGTCATGGTCGAGGGAGCAGGAGAGCCACGAGGCGAGTCGACTCAAGAGCTGCCGCCTCCTCCCGCTGGCTTCACCCCTCCCTCCTTGGAGCAGACTCGCGCGCTCCTGATCAAGTGGTTGGGCGACGGTGGCGCAGGTCTGGACCAGAAGTGCGCCGAGACACTACGAGAGCGAGCCCTCTTCATCGACACCGAACGGTTCCAGGAGCACCTCCTTAGCCTCGTCGCCCTGAGCCTGTACACACTTCCCGAGTCCGGACTCACCTCGGAGTGGCTGGAGACTCGGATCCAGGACGCCTTGCGCGACCTGCTGCGCCGTGACTACGAGAGACTCTCCACCGACGCGCTGGACCGCATCCCAGGCAGCGAGGACCTGGGGTTCGTGGTCGATGGTCTGGGCATCGACGAGGAAAAGGCCAGGGCCCGAGTCGTTCGCTTCAACGCACTCCCTGACCCTGTCCGCCAGGCGTTCTTTGCCATCGCGATCAAGAACATCGAATTCGACGACCTCGTTGGCAACGGCTGGGACACCCCGGAGCAGCTCAAGGAAGATACACTGACTGCCCTGGAAGTCCTGCTTGACAAGCGACGGGACTTCGGGAGGAAGGAAGAGGAACAGGGATGAGTTCCCGCGAGCCCCACGACGACCCGGAGCTCCTCGGTCTCTTGACCGAGCTCGTCGATCAGGAGGACCGCGTGCTCCTCAAGTCGGCGGTCCCGAGGTTGCGCCGCAACTTCTACGCGGAGTCTGTGCCGATATCGCCGAGGGTGGCGGGGCTGTCGAGCTTGGAGCGGAAGCTGCTCGAGGCGTATCGGGAGGACTTGGGGCGGTTGTTGACGGATCTCTGCTTTCGCTTGCTGCACGCGCACGAGAAGCTCGGAGACCGTCTTGTTCTGAGTCGATCAAAGTCTGGATTGGAGGTCCGGCCTCAGCGCATCGAACTCCTGGAGCAAAGGGCCGACGCTCTGTTCCGCAGGGCAGCCTTGCTCTCTGATGCTGGGACTTCCTTGGAGGTTGCCCGCAAGCTCCTTGCTGACTCCGTCCAAGGGGACGGCGACTTGTTGAGAGCCGCGGAGGCGGGGATGCAGATCGCGCCCTCAGAAGCGCTGCGGGTCTATCGGGGTCGCGGCCTGGAGGCGATGGGCGATCGGCCAGGGGCAATCCGACTCCTCGAGCACGTCTACCGCAATCCGACCATCTTCCTCAACAAGATCATCGCTGCTGGGTCCATTGGCGCGATCGTATACGAGGACAAGGACTATGCACTGGCAGCAGCGTGGTATCAGCATTCCGCTGGCACTCGTGTGCCGTACGCGCTCGGGGCGGTCTCCTTTCTTGCCTCGGCCATCCAAGTCGGCGACAACAAGTTGACGGATCGGGCAGCACGCACGCTGGGAGACTCCTGCACGCCCACGGATCCAATGTTGCTGAACTTCCTCTCTCGGGTTCGAATGAAGCGGTTTGCCGGGAGTTGGCATCCGACACCCGAGTCGCGAAACATCTCGATCAAGCGATTCTCCAATGACGAACCTGCGACCAAGGTCCTCAAGCTCTTCGAGTAGCCGAGCGTGGCTCTGTGGCGCAACCGCCATTGTTCTCGCTTGCACGTTGAGTGCATGGGGCATGGGGTCCTCGAACCAGTCTGGGCCCGCTCGTTCACTGGGCGCGGACCAGGGGAGTAACCTCGCCTTTGGGAAGAACCAAACGTCCCCCCCGGTTGCACCGACCATCGATAAGCGTCCCTCGCGCCGACGAGCCGGGATCGCGGGAAGCCCCTGACCAGGCGAGATGGGGACCAAAGTCCATGCTCGTGGGCATGGAACGCGCACGCTGGTTGCCGTCCTGTCCTTGGCTCTCCTGGCCGTAGGCGCCTGGTTCTTCCTGTTGAAGGCACCGCCTGCGCCCAGTGCTGCCTCAGCCACGGAACAGGACTCAGGGCAAGTCACCGAAGCACAGGTACGAGACTCCAGCACCGCCCCGGCGCCGGAAGTCCAGGTGGAACAAGAGAGCCCACCGGCAGAGCTACCCGAGGCTGAAGACTCCTCACGAGCGGCTCGAGCCCCGATAGCGGAGCCCCCCGCCAGCACCCAGATTCGAGGTCGTGCCCTCGATGAATCGGGGACCCCCCTTCCGGGAGCAATGGTCACCTGGACGGCCTGGGACCCCGCCTTGCTGTTCTACTCCACGGCCGCCGTGGTGATCCCCGCCCAGGAGATTCGCGGCCGAACGGTCGACACGACCACGGACGACCAGGGGCGATTCAGCTTCGTCGAGGCGCCCCCGCTGATCGAAGGGCAGCCGAGCTACCTCTGGGTCACTCACGCGGGATTCACCGCTGCTTCGTCCGAGGTCGCCGCCGATGCGACCCCTCTCGAGGAGGACCTGGCGATCACGCTCGAGAGCGGCGCCGGAAGCTCCGTCCTGGTTTTGGAGTCGGGGTTGCCGGTCGAGTCCGCGGAGGTCGTTCAGCGCATCGCCTTCCCCCGCGGGACCCGAGACCAATACGAGGGAGGGAAGTTCCTACAACGGGAGAAGGCCATCTTCCTTCGGACTCATCGAACGGGTCCCGAGGGAAGGATCGAGACATCGGCCCTCGAGCACGACCAGCACTTGGCGGCGTCTGCCAATGGCCGCAAGTCCGCTCCATGGGCTGGACCTTCGGGAGGCGCGATCACCCTGGAGCTCGAGCCCACCTTCGAGCTCTCCGGCGTGGTCGAGTTGCCGGACGACATCGACGAGGACTGGGGGCGGGCCAGGATTCAGGTCGTCCGCCATCGGGGCCCTCTCAGCGAGGAGGTCGGCACCATCCATTTGGAGGAGGACGGCGCCTTCGGTCCCTTCCAAGTCGCCCTGAAGCCAGCCGATCGATACGGAGCCCGCCTCGTCGGAAACACCTTCGTCGAAACCGAGCAGGAGTTCCCCACCCCCCACCCCGAGGACGAGGTCTTCGTCCAGCTCGAGGCGGAGACCGGGCATGTGAAGTGGTTCCTGGTGCACGACGAGTCCGGCGTCCCCATTCCCCGAGCAACTCTCGTGACGCGGTGGGACCGCGAAGGCAAGGCATGGGAAAAGACACACCTCGGACGCGAAGACGGCTACGTCATGGCGCTCGGCATTCCATCCGGCTTCTTCACAGGAACACTGCATGCTTCCGGCTACGCCACCCAGAGCGTCGCCCCCATTCGCTTGCCCGAGGTTCCGATGACCTACTTGGATGTCACGATGGTCCGCGGCTTCAAGCTAGCGGGACGCTGCCTTCGCGGTATCGAGCCGGTGCGCGACTTCGAGGTTCGCTTCTGGGCCGACCAAGAGAGGACTGCTCGGGGACGCGTCTCGGTCGTCGACAGCGAAGACGGGACCTTTCTCCTCGACTCCCTGGCCTGGGGCCAGGTAACGGTCACGGCAGTCTCCACCGACTTCGAGCGAAGCGAAGCCGCCAGCGTCGATCTCATTCGCACTCCCGACAAGGAGATCATCCTGCAGCTCGCGCCTCCAAGGACGGCGCGGGGCACGATCCTGGACGGCGCCACTCGCTCCCCGATCCAGGGCGCGCTCGTCACGGTCTTCTCGAACCACCTCTACGAAGAGTTGGACCCGATCGGGCTGCCCACGCAGACCGACCTCGCCGGTCACTTCGAGCTCGCCCGCTTGGCTGAAGGGCTGAACGTGATCTCGATCCAGGCCGACGGGTATTCCGATCGAGAGCTCAAGGTCTACGTTCCCGAACACGGGGACGCCGACCTTGGCTCGATCAGCCTCGTGCGCACCCAGCCCCTCACCGCGGAGCTACGCCTTCCCGAGGGCGAGGACCCGACCCAGTGGATCCTCGCCGCCCGCGGAATCGGAGCCCCTCCCCCGACCCCCTTCGACTCGGACGGTTCGTTGCGAATCGAGGAAGCGAACGAAGGGGCTTGGACCCTCGAAGTCCGCGACAACCAGGGGAGGGACGACGTACTCGCCTCGCAGGACCACTGGCTGCGCGTTGGCGAGGAGTGGCACGTCGTGTTCGATCTCGCCGCGGGGCGGAGCGTCCTCGTGGTGCTGGAGGATGTCGACCCCCAGGACATCGACTCCGTCTACGTGAGACTCCAGTACACCGCCGAGGACGAGAGTCTCGTCGACGTGTTCTTGTTCCCCGATGAGAGTGGCGAGTTTCGATTGCCCGCGGGTGTGGGGCAGGGCCCCATCGTCGCCAAGGCCGAGGCGACTGTCGGCGACTGGAGCCTCAGTGGGACTATCGTCCATCAGGTCCGGAGTGACGACCCCGAGGAGATCGTCCTCTCCATTCCCTTGGGCGAGAACTCTCGCAGACTCCGTGTCGTGGACAAGGCGGGCGACGCTGTCGCTGGAGTCATGGTGCTCCTGGAGTCCTCACAGAGTCCGGGCGCCTGGTTGAGCCAGGCGACCTCCGACGCCGATGGAATCGCTCGGCTGGATGGGGTCACCGTAGTCGCCGACCGTGTCGAATTGACATCGAAGGACGGAGGCAAGCACACAGGGATCGCGCTCGATCTCCCCTCGGACCCCGAGGAGATCATCGAGGTCGTCTTCGATAGCAGCGCCTCGATCGCGGTCCGCGTCCTCGACACCGGAGCGCCCCAATCAGGTGTTACCTGCCGGTTGTGGGACGTCGATGGGCACACGCTGGTGGCCAGTGGGCAGTCTCCCGATAGCGAGGGGCGACTCAGAATCGAGGGGCTCTGCCCTGGGCCCTACCTGTTGCGCGTGGAGGGGCCCGGATACTGGCCACTGAGCCGGAGACTGGATGCGGAGCCGAAGGCAACCGAGTTGGCCATCGAGGTTCGGCGAACTGGAGGCATCGCAATCGAGTTCATGCGAGCGGACGGTACTGCGCTCGCGAGCTCGCCGGTCGAACTCGCGTGCCTGAGCCTGGACGAGAGTTCGACGGATTGGGTCGCCCGAGGACTGATCGCGGGAGCCGAGGGCTCTCTATGGACGGACCCTTCCGGACGACTCGTGCTCACGGGAATCCCCCATGGCGACTACCGCTGGAAGGCGGAAGGCGCGTCGGGATCGCTGCGAGTCGGCGCGGGCGAGACCCTCGACAAACGGGTCGTCGTTCCCTGAGCCTTGACGGAAGGCCCGGAGTGCCGCGCTCCCCAAGAAGACCCTTCTCACGCAGCGACAACTAGCCGAGCTCGTCGGAACGATGTCATCGGTCATCTGCAGGCTCGAAGCCGACGACTACGAGGGCCACTCGCTCTCCATGCGGCGGCGGATCGCGAAGGCGCTCGGGAAGCGAGTCGAGATCCGCTTCGTTCCCGATCCGGACGCGAAGAGCGCGTAGAACGGCCCCACCTCACTCGCGAGGGATTGAGCCGAGGCTCTGGTAGCACACCTCTCGCCAATTGGAGCCGTCTGCAGGCCTTCTCCCCGGATTCATCGGGCCTCGGGGAGCGGCAAAAAGAGAACCGGCCGGACGATCGAGTCGTCCGGCCGGTTATTCGAGCGACAGCTGGGGCGAGGCCTCCCGAAGGAAGCCACGGCACCTGGCCGCGGGCTCGCGAATGACCTACAGGTCGTGCGGGCGCAGCGTGCGGCGGTTGTTGCTCTCGGCGCGCGCTTCGGCGGACGAGATGAGCTCGCGGACCGCGGAGTCGAGGGCCGTGTAGAAGTCGCCGGAGACGTTGATGCCAGCGGCGGCCTTGGTGCGGCTCTTGCTGATGATCAGGTCGCCCGCCTTCTTCTTGGTGGTGCGGCGGCCCGCCTTCTTCTTGGAGCGCGAGGCCTTCTTCGTGGCCTTCTTGGCGGCCTTCTTGCGCGTTGCTTTCTTCCTTGCCATGTCGTGTGTGTTGGTCCCCGAAGGGTGGGTTCGTTCTCGAGGGAGTCGATGAAACCTCCGAGATCCTGTACGCGAGAGCGAGAATGCACCCGTGGCGGGGGCGTGTCAATGACCCGAAGGGCGCGAATCCCGGGTTTCTTGCCTGGATTCGAGGGGTATTTCGGGGGCCCTCCGGAGCCCGGGGGGGATGGATCACCCCCCCGCGGAGGGGTAGTCTCTGCTGCGTGAGCCACCACCGAGCTTGGGCCGAGATCGACCTCGATGCCGTCAGCCACAACCTCGCCGTCGTTCGTCGCCGCGCGGGCGCAGGGGTGCGGGTGCTGCTCGTGGTCAAGGCCGACGCCTACGGTCACGGCGCGGTGGCCGTCGCCCACCACGCCCTGAGGCTGGGCGTCGAGGCCCTGGGGGTCGGCACCTCGGCCGAGGCCCTCGAGCTGCGCGAGCACGGCCTGCGGGTCCCGATCCTCGTGCTCGGCACCATCGTGGACGAGGAGGCCGCCCCCGCCCTGCGCCAGGGGATCGAGATCGGCATTCACTCCACCGACCGCGTCCACATGCTAGCGGAGGTCGCGCGGCGCCTGGGGCGCGTGGCCCGCGTGCACCTCAACGTCGACACGGGCATGGGGCGCCTCGGTGTCCTGCCGGAGAGCGCGCTGCGGCTCCTGATGGAGATCCGGCGCGCGCCGCACCTCGAGCTCGCGGGCGTCATGACGCACGTCAGCGCGGCGAGCGGCGCCCTCGACCCCGAGTCGCGGCGCCAGGTGGAGGCCTTCGAGGCCGTGCTCGACGCCGCCCGCGGGGCGGGCATCCACCCAGGGATGGTGCACCTCGCGAACTCGGCGGCCCTCTTCACGGGCCTCGGCCCGACCTACGACGCGGTGCGGCCGGGGATCAGCGCCTACGGCATCCTTCCCGGCGGCCTGCCCGGCGCCGCGGAGCTGCGGCCGGCGATGGCCCTCTGCAGCCAGGTCGTCTTCCTGAAAGACGTGCCCGCGGGTGCTCGCGTGGGCTACGACTCGACCTGGAGCGCGCGCTCGGCGACGCGTATCGCCACTCTCCCGCTCGGCTACAACGACGGCGTGCCCTGGCGCCTGGGCAACCGGGGCGAGGTCCTCGTGCGCGGCCAACGGGCGCCGATCGTCGGGCGGGTCTCCATGGACTACACCACGATCGACGTCGGCCACGTGCGCGACGTGGCGGTGGGCGACCGCGTCGTGCTCTTCGGGCGCGACGGGGACGACGACCTGCGGGTCGAAGAAGTCGCGCGCAAGGCCGGGACCATCGCCTACGAGATCACCTGCTCCGTAGGCAAGCGCGTGCCGCGCCTCTACCTGGGGGGCGAGGAGGGCGCGCCGGCCGAAGCGGCGCGGGCCCTCGAGCCTGCGCCGGCGGGATGACCCCCACCGCCGGTCGCGGGAAGGGATCCCCGACGCCTGGGAGCCCCGGGCGGCCCCGCCGCCGGCGGCGGCTCTGGCTGCTCCCCCTGCGCGCCCTCGGCTGGCTCTCCCTCGCGGCCTGGGCCGGCGCCCTCGCGCTGGACTGGAGTGACCTCGGGCGCGAGGTGATCGAGCGCGAGCTCAGCCAGCGCGTCGAGGCCCTCGGCAGCCGCGTCCAGCTCGACGACCTTCGCATCGACTGGCTCGGGCCGGGCCTCGCCTTCGAGGGGCTGCGCATCGAGACGAACGGCCACGAGCACCTGCACCTGGATCACGTCTACGTGGCCGCCGGCCTCGACGAGGAGGGCGAGCTGCGCCTCGAGCGGGTGGACGTGGACGGCGGACGCCTCGCGGTCAGCGAAGCCGCCGTGGAGGAGCTGCGGGCCCTGATGCAGACGACCGAGGCCAGCGTCGCCGGGGTCGAGCTGCCCTCGGTCCAGGTGCGCGACCTGGCCGTGGACTTCGAGATCCCCGGCCGCGGCCCGACGCGCCTCGGGCGCCTCGACCTCTCGATGCGGGCCGAGGCGCGCGCTCCCTCGCGCATCACGGGCCGCGTGCGGCTGCCCACGCGACCGGACAGCGCCCGGCGGGAGACCGCGGTCTTCCTCAACGGCCTCGTGGGCCTCGACGGGCAAGTCGAGCTGCACGCCCTCTCCGACGGCTTGGCGATCGAGACGCTCCAGCCCCCCACCCTGGCCGGCCTCGAGATCTTCCAGGAGCTCGAGCCGCGGGGCCGCGTCAGCCTTCATGCGAGCGGGAGCCTCTCCCTCAAGGACGAGCTCGAGCCGAGGGGCGAGCTGCGCCTGCGCCTCGAGGAGGGCGGCCTCGTCCTGCCCTGGCTCGCCGAGCCGTTGACGGACGGGAGGGTCGAGCTCGAGGCGAGCTACCGGCCCGAGATGGATCAGGACTTCTGGTCGCCGGCGGCCTGGGCCGGGAGCGGGCGGCTCGCCGCGCGCCTCGAGGCTCAGGAGCTGCGGGCAGGGCTGCGGCTCGGTCGCTCGGCGCGGCCGGGGCTCGCCTTCGAGCTCTTCTTCCGCGCGCCCGACCTCGACGTGAAGACGCGGTCGATCGCGGGCCTCGAGGCCCCCGAGCTCGTGCCGATCCTCTACGGCGCGGTGGACCCGGGGGGGCGCGCCGACGCGCGCTTCGCCCTCACCTGCGACGAGAGCGCGCGGCCGGACGAGCCCCTCTGGCCGGCAGTGGAGCTCGCCGTGAGCGTGCGCGGCCTGGGCGAGCTCAGCGCCGCCTACCACGGCTGGCCGGACGAGCGCCGGCCGGGGGTGGAGCCCCTGGGCTTCCCCATGCCGGCTGTCGCGGAGCACGCGCGCGTGGTCTTCGCCCACACCAAGCGCTTCCCGCGCCGCAACCGCCTCGACGTGCGCTTCGCCGGGCGGCACGCGACGGGGCCCTTTCGGGGCTCCTACCAGATGTGGTCGAACCCGGTGGACATGCCGCCCTTCGCCCCCGGCTACGGGCTCGTGGAGTCCGACCTCTTCATCGACGTCCCCCACATCGGGATCGACGCGGAGCTCCGGCGACACCTGCCGGAGCTGTGGGAGATCCCCGAGCTCGTGACCCTCTTCGACGACTACGGCCTGCGGGAAGAGGGCGGGGCTCGGGTGAAGATCCGCGTCTGCGGTCGAGCCTCGACCCCGCGCCCTTCGGTGCGCGTCGAGGTGGACGGCGAGGGCCTCGCCGCGGCCTGGTCCGAGCTGCCCGTCCCAGCCCGCGAGCTCGACGCCCGGGTGGTGGTGGTGGCCGACGGAGAACGCAGCTCCAGCGTCTCCTTCCGGGTCGACGGACTGACCGAGAGCGCGCGCTCCCTGCGCGTCGCTGGGCGCGTGCGTGGAGAGGCCGCGGAGGACGGCACCCCCATGCCCAGCCCGCGCTTCGACTGGGTGGCGGTCGACGTGCAGGGCTTCGACCTCGACGGCCCGGGCGCCGCGCGCGTGGGCGGGCTGCGCCCCGACGTCGGGCTGGCCCTGGCCGAGCTCGCCCCGGCCGGGCCCTGCGACGTCTCGGTCACGCGCAGCTCGCGCCGCGGGAGACCCGAGCGCATGTGGATCGAGCTCGCGCCCCGGCCCGGCCGCGTGCAGCTCTTGCCCCGCGCCTTCCCGATGTTGGCCACCGACCTGCGCGGCCGGGCCATCGTGGACGTGGAAGCGACCTCGGAGACCGAGCGGAAGGTGGACGTGCGCCTCGCCCCCCTCGCCGCGCGCTGGCGCGGCTCGATCCCGATCGCCATGGCGGTCGAGCTGCGGGACGGCCAGGACTCGACGGGGACCCTCCGGGGCGCCGGGCTCTACCCCTCGGACCGGGAGCTCCTCGCCGACCTCGCCGCCGCCCAGGGCGCGGACCCCGAGCACCTGTTGCGCGAGGCGGAGGCCTTCCACGCGGGGGGCGCGATCGACTTCGAGTACTCCTTCCGCCTGCCCCCCATCCCCGCGCGCCTCGACGACCGCGTGCGCTTCCGTTTGCGGGGCAACGACCTGGTCGGCCGCGACGGGCTGCGGGTGGACGGGCTGCAGGGGACCTTCGAGCTGCACGACGGCCACCTGCGCTCGCCGGAGCTCGTCGCCCGCGTCGGGAGCTCGCGCATCGACCTGCGCGAGGTGGAGGTGCGGCTCGAAGGGGAGGAGGTCCACGCGGACGGCGAGCTCGCGGCGCGCGGCCTGACGATCGACCGCGAGCTCTTGCTGCAGTTCCTCGAGCCCTCGACGGTGGAGCTGCTCGTCGAGGAGGGCGAGCTGCGCGGGGAGATGGACCTCGACCGCTGCCGCCTGCACCTCGTCCTGCACCCCGAGCGGCCCCCGCTGCTCAGTTTGCGCGGCCAGGGCACCCTGAGCGACGCCTACCTCTCGGCGGAGCTCCCCATCTCGGTGCGCTCGGCGCGCCTCGAGCTCGAGGAGCTCGTGCTCGAGGGCGACGAGGTGCGCGGCTGGGGCCGCATCGAGGATCTCTACGGCGAGGTCGCCGAGCGCGACCTGGCCCAGACGAGCCTGCTCGTCTCCTACCACGGAACCCAGGTCACGGTGGGCGCGGTCGACGGCCTCTTCTGCCGCGGCCGGCTGCGCGGGATCGGCGCGGACGAGCGCAGCGTCGTGGCCGAGCCCGTGCTCTCGATCGACCTCGAGCCGCCCTTCCGTTTCCAGGCGGGGGTGGCGGTCTCGAACCTGGACGTCGGGCTCTTGCTCGAGGACGTCTTCGCCTCCGAGATCGCCGCCCGCGGCTTCCTGTCGGGGAACCTGCGCCTGCGCGGGGAGCTGGACGATCTCTTCGGCGTGCGCGGCACGGGCTTCGGTCGCGTGACCGACACCGTGCTCTGGTCCGTGCCCGTCGTGCGGGACCTCTTCGGCCAGCTCGGCCTCGACGAGACCGCGGTCTTCGACGAGGTGGAGAGCCGGGTCGAGGTCGCGGACGGGCGCATCTGGATGGAGGCGATGCGCGTCCACAGCCCCCTGCTCAACCTGCGCGGCTCGGGGAGCCTCGGCTTCGACGGGACCCTCGACCACGAGCTGGAGATCACCTACTCCCTGGTGGACAAGATCGGCCCCTTCAGCGCCCTGATCTACTGGCTGCAGAACAACCTGCTCAAGATCCGCATCCGCGGCGACATGGCGCGGCCGAAGATCATCCCGCGGGGAGTCTTCAGCAACCCCTTCGTGGACGTGGACGACCCCTGGCGGGCCCTGCCCGCGCCGGGATTCAGCGAGCTGCCCGAGCGCTTCTGATTCGGGGTCCATTAGACTGCGGCCATGGCGCAGGAAGAGCTCTGGGCGGTCGTCATGGCCGGGGGATCGGGCACGCGCTTCTGGCCCGCCAGCCGCCGCGCGCGCCCCAAGCAGTTCCTGCCCATCGCAGGCAGCGAGTCGATGCTGGCCGCCACCGTCGCGCGCCTGGAGGGCTTGGTGGCGCTCGAGCGGGTGCTCGTCGTCACCTCTGGCGAGCTCGCGCCGCGCGTCCTCGAGTGCCTGCCCGAGCTCCCGCCGGACAACGTCCTTGTAGAGCCCGTGGGGCGCAACACGGCTCCCTGCGTCGCCCTCGCGGCCCTCGAGGTAGAGCGCCGCGCGCCGGACGCCGTGCAGCTCGTGCTACCCGCCGACCACGTCATCGAGCCGGCCGAGGCCTTCCGCGCGAGCCTGGAGGCAGCCGCCGCCGAGGCGCGCCGCGAGCCGCGGCTCGTGACCCTGGGCATCCGCCCGACCTTCCCCGCCACCGGCTACGGCTACATCGCCTGCGGCGGCGAGCTCGCGCGCCACGGGGACTTCGACGCCCTCGAGGTCGAGCGCTTCGTGGAGAAGCCCGACGAGGCGCGCGCGCGGGAGTTCCTCGCCAGCGGCGACTTCCTGTGGAACGCGGGCATCTTCGTCTGGACGACGGACGCCATCCTCGCCGCCCTGCGCGAGCACGCGCCGGCGGTCCTCGAGCCCCTCGAGGCGGCGGGACGTTCGACGGAGCTCGACGCGATCTACCCCGAGCTCCCCGCCCTGCCGATCGACGTCGCCGTCCTGGAGCGCGCGGCGAAGCGCAGCGTCTTGCCGATCGACTTCGGCTGGAACGACGTCGGTTCCTGGACCAGCTTGCCGGAGGTGGCGGGCGTGGACGGCGAGGCCAACTGCAGCGCCGGCGGCGGGCGGCTCCTGGCGGAAGGCGCGTCGGGCAACGTGGTCTACGGACCGGAAGGCTCGCTCGTGGCCCTGGTCGGCGTAAAGGACCTCGTCGTCGTGCGCTCGGGAGATGCGGTACTCGTCTGCCCCAAGGACCAGGCCCAGCGCGTCAAGGACGTGGTCCAACGCCTCGAGGGCGAGAGCCCCGACTTCCTCTGAGCTCGGGGGCGGCGAGGTCATGGGAGGCGCCGTCATCGCCGTGGACCACGGGGGTCGCCGCACGGGCTTCGCCTCCAGCGATCCCCTGCGCATCGCGACCCGGCCCCTCGACGTGTGGGAGGGAGAGGGGGACGCGCCCGAGCTCCTCGAACGGGTGGCGGAGCTCGTGGAGGAGCACGGCGCCGACACGGTCGTCGTCGGCCTGCCCTACAACATGGACGGCAGCGTCGGGCCGCGCGGCGTCGAGGTGCTGGCCTTCATGGCGCGCCTCCGGGAACGGCTGCCGGCAGCGCGGGTGCTGCCCCAGGACGAGCGGCTCTCGACGAAGGAGGCCGAGGCCCTCCTGGCGGACGCGGGCCACCACGGGGAGAGCCGCAAGGCTCGGCTGGACGCCTGGAGCGCCCTCGTCCTCCTGCGGGACTGGATCGAGCAGGGGGAGCCGGAGCGGGAGTGGCCTTCGCCGGCCTCATGATGGCCTGGCCTCCTGACGTGGCGAAGGAGAGGGAGTAGACTCTGCGCGGCGTGAGAAGGCCGGGCGGTCGCTCCCCGACGCGTGCGGGGGGAGGAAAGTCCGGGCTCCACGGGTCAGGGTGGTTGCTAACGGCAACCGACCGCGAGGTCAGGGAAAGTGCCACAGAAAGCAAACCGCCTCCCGCTTCGGCGGGCGGTAAGGGTGAAAGGGTGCGGTAAGAGCGCACCGCGGTCCTGGTGACAGGGTCGGCAGGGCAAACCCCACCCGGAGAAAGACCAAATAGGGAAGGTGGGTGATGACCCGCACCGCAGGCCTTCCGGGTAGGTCGTTCGAGGCCGGCCGCGAGGTCGGTCCCAGAGAAATGATCGCCGCTCCCTTCGGGGGGTGAACAGAATCCGGCTTAGCAGGCCTTCTCACGCCACCCCTCACCCACGCGCCGTCTCGCGCGTGGGAAGGAGAGCCTCGGGATTCGTCTCGACGCCGCGTCTCGAGCTCGCTCCGGAGCGCGGCTTGCTAGGCGAAGGCGGATCGCACGAGATGGGTGGTCGGATCTTTGTGAAGCGAGTTTTCCACAAGATGTTGTGGGTAGATCCGAGGCGAGACGCTGGATCTTGACGATCTTGAAGGGTGCATGTAGAGTCCGTCAAAGCTGGGGAGAGGGGCATGGCCGCCGGCCTTCGTCGCTCTCCGTGGTGACCTCCTTCCGCATGGCCCGGCTCGAAGCCCGGCGCGGCCTTTCTGGACGACGACGCGGGTCGATCTCGACCACGCAACCGAAGGCCGCGTTCCCCCCCTGCTTCCTCGCCTCGCCCTCGTTGGAGGGTTCAGAGACTGCCGACCGCCCGCCGCCGCCAATGCCGGTCCCCAGAGGGGGGACTTCCGGCCCGACCCCTGGTCTTCGTTCCAGCGCCCGTCATGGAGTTCGTGTTCGTCGTCCCCCGCGAGTCCCTCTTCCCGGACTGCTACCCACACGGGTTGCTCTCCTTCGGAGAAGAGGGCTTCGAGCGCGAGGCCTTCGAGACGCGGGCGCAGGAAGCGGGCTTCTTCGTCGAGCGCGAGTACGCCGAACGCACCCCGAGCCTGAAGCAGATCATCCCCTACGCCCTGGTCTGCAGCGGGCAGGAGGTCCTGCTGGTCCGGCGCCTGCGCCAGGGCGGTGAGGCGCGCTTGCACGACAAGCTCTCGATCGGCATCGGCGGTCACATCAACCCCGTGGACGCCGGGCACTCGGAACTCGGCCTCTTCGAAGCCGCGTCGCAGCGCGAGCTTCTCGAGGAGCTCCACATCGACGGCCCCACCCGCAGCGAGACGTGGGGCATCCTCAACGACGACTCCAACCCGGTCGGCGCCGTCCACGTCGGCCTGGTCCAGGTCGTCCACGTTCGCGGATCGGTCCGGATCCGCGAAGAGCACCAGCTCCAGGGCGAGCTCACCTCCGTCGACGGCCTGCGGGCCGCCGCGCGGGAGGGGGGCGCCTTCGAGACCTGGTCCCAACTGCTCCTCGATCGAATCGACGAGCTGTTCCCCCACCCCGTACCTACTCTCACCTGATGCGGCGTGGGCCTGGCGGTCCGCTCTCCATCTGTCGGTCAACCCACCTCTTCATAGGCCCCTCCGGCGCGCCCCCGACGGCACGCGCGAAGGGAAGAAGGTAGACGAACGAACATGAAAACGACCAAGAAGGGACGCGAGATGGTTCCCGAGCGCATCTACGACCTGCTGCTCAACGCGCGCACGGCCGACAAGGCGACGATCCGCTTCAAGGACGGGCGCATCGTCCAGGGCGCGCTGATCTTCAATCCCTTCAAGGGCACCGGCCGACTGATCAACGTCGACCGCGAGACGAGCGTCGACTTCTCGGTCGACGACATCCGCGACCTGAAGCTCACGCCGACGACCGTCGAACCGGTGGTCGAGGACGAGGGCGCCGCCGAATCGCCGAAGGCCTCCACCAACGGCAAGTCGAACGGCAAGGTCCCCGCCGCGGAGGCCGCCGAGGGCAAGGCCGAGGCTGGCAAGTCCTCGGATGGAGAGGCCAAGGCGAAGTCGGGGAAGACGAAGAAGAGCTCCTCCAAGGCCAAGGCCGGCTCCAAGTAGGTCGGGCCCGCGTCGGGCGCAGTCCGGGCGCGATCCAGGCACGGGGGACGCAGAGCCCGAGCACGCGCACGAACGGCGTCCCGCCACGGGAGACCTGGCGGGACGCCGCGCGTTTTGGCGCAATGCTCCGTGCCCCAGCCCTTCGACGCCCACCATGATCGCCGGTCTGCTCCTCGCCCTCGGCCTCCCCGCCCAGGCCCCCGCCAACTCTCCCGCCCTCTACGTCCTCGAGGAAGAGCGCCTCGAGTGGGTCGGCGAGCTCGGACCCGGGGACAACTGGCTGCTCCTGCCGAGCCAGGCCCACGACGAACGCCGGCCGCGGGCCCTCCCCGGACCGCGGGGAATCGAGCTGGCGCTGCTCCCGCCCGAGGGCTCGGGCCTCGAGGTCCAGGGGCTGCGCGTCGAGGTCGTCCCCCACTCGACCGAGGAGCGGCTGCTGCGCTGCGGCGAGGAGCTCTGGCTCGCGAGCGACGTCGCCCTGCCGGCCTTCGCCCGCCGGCGCGCCGATGGCCGTGATCGACTGCCGCAGCTGGCGCGCCTCGACCTCGCGGGCTGCGCGCGGGAGGAGCTCGCGATCGCCGCGGGGCCGGAGGGCACGGACCTCTTCCTCCTCCCCGCGGAGGCCGAGGTCGGCGGGAGCTGGAGCCTCGCCGCCCGCAGCGGCGAGGGGGAATTCGCGCCCCTGCGCGGCGCCCGCGGCCCCGGCCACGCCCTGCGCCTGGACGGGGCGCGCGCCTGGGAGCTGCGCCTCGGGGACGACGCCCTCGATCGCTTGTACCACGCCCGCGCCCGCGCGGCCGCGCCCGTCGAAGGCAGCCGCCTCTTGCCGCGTCGACTGGAGCGCCGCGAGGCCGGCGGCCTCGAGTGGCGCGCCCGTCTCGGCCGAGGTCCCCTGCGCCCGCACCCGCGAGGCGTCGAGGAGCGGGGCGCGCCGCTCTCCCCCGATCTCTTCGAGGCCGCAGGCGAGGCGAGCCTCCGCCTCGCGGCGGGCGAGCTCCTGGCGGTCGAGCTCGAGGCTCCCCGGCTCGCCGGCGAGGACTCGACCCAGACCCTGCTCGTGCGCGTGCGCCTCGCTTCGCTCCCGGCGGCGCGGACGGCTTCCGCGCGTCCGGCGCGAGACGAGCTCCCCGACCTCTTCCGCGACGTCTCGGTCGAGGCCGGCGTGGAGGACGTCCACTTCGAAGGCCCCGAGGCCCAGCTCGACATCCGCCCGACGATGGGCCCCGGCGCGGCCTGGGGCGACTTCGACGGCGACGGCCAGGTGGACCTGTACGTCGTCCAGGGAGGTGGCCGTGAAGGCTGCGAGCCCCCGCGCAACCGCCTGCTGCGCAACCTCGGCAACGGGCGCTTCGAAGGCGTGCCGGGCGCGGAGGACCCGGGCGCAGGGATGGGCGCGCTCTTCTTCGATCTCGAAGGGGACGGCGACCTCGACCTCTACGTCGCCAACTACGGCCCCGACGTCCTGTACCGCAACGACGGGGCGGAGGGCTTCCTCGACGTGAGCGGGGAGCACGAGCTCGGCACCGACGGCTGGAGCTCGGGGGTCTGCGCCGGGGACGCGGACGGCGACGGTGACCTCGACCTCTACGTCACGAGCTACCTCGAGTACGACCTGGAGCAGATGCCCGACCTGCCGCGGCACCCGGGCTACTCCCGCGAGGACCCCCTCGAGATGCTGCCCTTCGCCTTCCCGGGCAGCCGCAACACCTTCCTCGAGAACGTGGACGGTCGGCTCGTCGATCGCACCGAGGCCCTGGGGCTCGCGGACGAGGCAGGACGCGGCATGCAGGCGGTCTTCTGGGACTTCGACCTCGACGGCGACCCGGACCTCTACGTCGCCAACGACGTCTCCCCCAACGTCCTCTTCCGCAATGAGCGCAGCGCCGAGCGACCCCTGGGCTTCGAAGACATCTCCTTCCAGACCGGCATGGACGACCCCCGCGGCGGGATGGGCGTGACGACGGGGGACGTGGACTTCGACGGGGACCTGGACCTCTTCCTGACGAACTGGCAGCTCGAGACCAACGCCCTCTACCAGAACAACCAGATCGTCGGGACGCGGCGCAAGCAGCGGCTGGGAACCTTCCAGGACGTCACGATCCAGGCGCGCCTCGGGAGGCCGGGGGTCGGCCTCACTTCCTGGGGCTGCGTCTTCTTCGACGCCGACCTGGACCAGGACCTCGACCTCTTCGTGCCCAACGGCTACACGAGCCCGGACTACGAGAGCACCGACCTCTGCGTCGGCCAGACGAACCAGCTCTTCCTGGCCGACGGCCGCGTGCGCTTCGCGGACGCGAGCCTCGAGGCCGGGCCCGCTGTGACCGCCCCCCTGGCGTCGCGCGCCGCCGCGCTCTGCGACTACGACCGCGACGGGCGCCTGGACCTCTTCGTGACGAACAACAACGGGCCCTACCAGCTCCTGCGCAACGAGCTGCCCATGCGCGGGCACTGGTTGGGGTTGGAGCTCCGCGGCCGCGGCGGGAACACCCACGCCATCGGCGCCCGGGTCGAGCTCGTGGTGCTGGAGGAGGACGGCGCGCGGGGCCCGACCCTCGTGCGCGAGGTCTCGGCGGGCGGCGGCTACCTCTCGGGGCACGACACCGGCGTCCACTTCGGTCTGGGCGAGGCGGCCGCGCGCTGCGAACTGAGCGTCCACTGGCCCTCGGGCAGCCGCAGCCGACACGAGGTCGACGAGCTCGACCGCTGGATGCTCCTGCGCGAGCCCGAGCCCGCCGGGGAGCCGCGGTGAAGCTGGCCCTCGTCCAGCAGCACGCGACCGACTCGCGCGCCGCGAACCTCGAGCGCGGCCTGGCCGCCGCGCGGCGGGCCGCGGAGGCCGGGGCGAAGGTGGTGGCCTTCGCCGAGCTCGCCTTCGACCCCTTTTGGCCCCAGGAGCCGGCGACCCCGGAGCGCCTGTTTCGGGCCGAGCCGATCCCCGGCCCCACGACCGACGCCTGCGCTGCCCTCGCCCGGGAGCTGAGCATCGTCGTCGTGCCCAACCTCTACGAGCTCGACGGCGAGCTGCGCTACGACAGCTCACCGGTGATCGACGCGGACGGTTCGATCCTCGGCGTCACGCGCATGATCCACATCGCCGACTTCGACTTCTTTCGCGAGCGGGGCTACTACGCCCCCGGCGACCGCGGCCTGCCGGTCTACGGGACGGCGGCCGGGAAGGTCGGCGTCGTGATCTGCTACGACCGTCACTTCCCCGAATCCTTCCGGGCCGTGGGCCTCGGAGGCGCCGAGCTCGTGCTCGTTCCCCAGGCGGGCGCCGTGGACGAGTGGGCTGAGGGCGTCTTCGAGGGCGAGCTGCAGGTCGCCGCCGTGCAGAACGGCTTCTACGCCGCCCTCTGCAATCGCGTCGGTCGCGAGGCGCGCGTCGAGTTCGCGGGCGAGTCCTTCGTCTGCGGCCCTCGCGGCGAGATCATCACCCGCGCGGGCCGCGGGACCGACGAGCTCCTCCTCGCGGAGCTCGACCTGGCCGCCGTCGCGAGCTCCCCGGCGCGGCAGCTCTTCCTGCCCGACCGCCGACCCGAGCTCTACCCCTCCTGGTGGGGGGGCGGCGACTCCCCGGGGTAGGGCGGCATCTCCGGCTCGAGGTCGACGTGGATCGCGTCGGCCACGCGGTTGATGTAGTTGAAGTAGGCGACCACCTGGATGGCGTCGTGGATCGCCACGTCGTCGAAGCCCGCGCGGCGCAGGGCGTCCACATCCGACTCGCGCATGGCGCCGGGGGTGGCGGTCAGCTTCTCGGCGAACTCGCACAGGGCGCGGTCGGCGGCTCCGAGCTGCGCCTGGCGCCAGTCCTCCAGCGCCGCCGTCACCAGCGCCTCGCGCTGGGCTTCGTCGAGGTGTGGGAGCTCGGCACGGAGGTCCCCGGCGTGGGCCAGGGTTCAGTAGTGGCAGTCGTTCGCGCGACTCGTGACGGTCGCGAGCAGCTCCCGTTGGTAACGCTCGAGCCCGGGCTTGGCGAACATGACGCGCTGGTACAGCCCCATCGAGGCCTCCAGCACCGGGGGCGCGAGGCTCATGCTGCGCACGATGCCGAAGACCCGGCCGGCGCGGGCGACGGCCGCCGCGTAGATCTTCGCCAGGCGCCCCGTGGCCTCTTCGGGCCGGATGGTCGGGATCCAGGTCATGAATTCACCGCAGCGAGGCACCCAGGGCGCTCAAGGTCTCTTCGAGCTTGCGACGCTCGCGGGAGTGGACGCTCCGTTCGTGCTCCTCCCGCAGGCGCGTGACGACCCGCGCGTCCCGGAAGCCGGCGAGCGCTTCGATCGCGCTCTGGCGCACCCGGTAGTCCCGGCTCGCGAGCGCTTCGAGCAGCAGCTCCATGGACTCGCGCTCGGCCCGGCCGCGCAGGCCCAGGCCCGTCGCGGCGGCCTGGCGCGCGGCGCTGCTGCGCGCCTCGTCGGCGAGCACCTCGCGCAAGACCACCGTCACACGCGAATCCTCCAGCTCGGCGAGCTCGGCGACGCAGCCCGCGCCGAAGACGTCGTGGGGCGAAGAGCGGCCCGTCCCCTCGAGGAGCCAGTCGAAGGCTCCGCCCGGCGCCGCCTTGGCCCGCAGGCTCGCGGCGGCGAGGCGCACCTTCCAGGAGATCCCCTCGGCCGCCTGCTCCTCGGCGAAGTCCGCCAGCTCGCCGTCCGGCCCGTACACCTCGAGGGCCGCCAGGGCCGCCGCGCGCACGCCGGCCGACTCATCGCCGCCCGCCGCGCGCATCAGGAAGCCGCGGCTCTGACCGCGCGGCGCACGGGCGAAGGCCTCCACCGCCTCGCGGCGGACGGACTCGGCCGGGTCGTCGCGCAGGCGCCGCAGGATGGCGGCGCCGTAGACCGCCGCCTTCTCGGGGTCTTCCTCGGTGGCCAGCAGGCGCCCCAGGGCGTCGACCGCGTCGCGCCGGCCGTTGACGTCGTCGTCCTCGGCGGCGATCGCGATCCACTCCGAGCCGCTCTTGGTCGCGAGAACGCGCGCGGGCAACCAGCCGTGCTTGTCGAAGCGCACCCAGATCGGCCGCGTCGCGGACGGGAGGAGGAAGCGTTCCTCGCGCTCGTCGACGAGCAACCGCTCGACGCGCCGCCCGGCCCCGTTGCGCAGCTCTACCTCCACCTCGAACTCGAAGGTGGTCGGCGTGTCCCGCGCCGAGCTCTGGATCTGCTCCACGACCAGCTCCACCTGGTGCAGAGCGTCGTCCCAGTTCCAGCTCACCTCGAGCTCGGGGTAGCCGGCCTTGTAGAACCACTGCTCGAAGAAGCGGCGCAGGTCCCGGCCCGAGACCGTCTCCATCGCCGCCCGCAGGTCCGGGGTGCGGACCGACCTCCCCGCGTTGTCGGCGACGTACAGCCGCAACCCGCGGAAGAAGGCTTCGTCCCCCAGCACGCAGCGCAGGAGGTGCAGCCGGCTCGCGCCGCCCGCGTAGGCCTTGCCGTCGAAGAAGAGGTCGAAGGGGTCGCGGTAGTAGTCGTGGACCGTGGGGCGGCGCTGGCCTCCCACGTCGGCCGCGGTGTAGGACTGCTGGGCGTCCCGCATGCGCACGCGGAAGGCGTCGACGCCGCGAGTCTCCTCGAAGTAGAGGTGGGTCAGGTAGGTGGCGAAGCCCTCGTTGAGCCAGATCTCCGACCAGTCCTCGCAGGTCAAGAGGTCCCCGAACCACTGGTGCGCGGCCTCATGGGCCACGAGCCCCGTCGAGCCGCCGTCGAGCTGGCCGAGCTCGTCGGTGAGGGTCGACTCGGTCAGCGTCGTGGCCGAGATGTTCTCCATCCCGCCGAAGGGGAAGTTGCCGACGCAGGTCTGCGCGTACTTGGGGTAGGGATAGCGCCTGCCCGTCAGCTCGCTGAAGAACTCGAGGATGCGGGGCGTCTCCTCGAAGCTGTCCACCATCCAGGCGTCGAAGCGCGGATCGGCCAGGTAGGTGAGGGGGATCCCGTCCCACTCGTCACGCTTCACGAGGAAGTTCCCCGCGCAGAGCGTCGTCAAGTAGGTGGGGTGCGGCGTGTTCATGCGCCAGTGCTCGACGCGCTCGTGCGGCGTCTCGACCAGGTCGATGCGCTGCCCCGCGGCGACGGCTCGCCAGTCCGGGGGCATGTGCACGCGCAGCTCGCTCGTCGCGCGGTCGGCCGGGTAGTCCAGGCAGGGGAACCACCAGTGGGCGTCGACGCACTCCCCCTGCGTGAAGACCTGGTGCGCGCCGCCGCCAGGCTCCTCGACGAACCACAGCCCCTTGCTGGGTTGGCCGGCATACAGGACGTGCACCTCGCCCAGGTCCCCCTCCCGAAGGGGCGTGGGGAGCTCGATCTCGAGCCGCCCCGCGTCGTGGTCGAAGTCGAGCGGGACTCCTTCGGCCGTGCTCACCTCCAGCACGTCGAGGCCCTCGAGGTCGAGCACGAGCTCCTCGACCGTCCCCCAGGAGACCGCGAAGCGCAGCTCGCAGCGCCCGCGGATCGCCCGCTCGTCGGGCAGGAGCCACAGCTCGAGGGCGTAGTGCTCCGCGTCGACGGCCTCCACCCGCGGCGGGTGATGGCGTGCGATGCGGTTCGGGCGCCCGGTGGTCGTCGAGCGGCAGGCGAGGCCGCTCGCGAGGAGCGGTAGCGCGAGCAGGAGAGCGGCGGCGAGCGGCGCGGGGTGGCGGTGCGTGCGGCGTCTCATCGCCATACGGTAATGGAATCGGGGGGCGATGTCCGCGCGCCCCCGCCCGGCGCAGGGCGCCCTCGCTAGACTCTCCCGCGATGGACTTCCTGCTCGAGTGCGTCGGCTTCGACCCGAACGCGGATTTCGAGGCCTTGCGGGAGCGCGTGCTGCGCGAGGGCGAGACCGTGCCCTGGCGCGGACCGGAGGGCGTCCACCTCAAGCTGCGCCTGGCGGAAGGCGTGGAGCTCCGGCTGGACCAGGAGCGCCCCGGCGGCGTCACCTCCCTCCTCCCCTACTACGCCGAGCGGTCGCGCCTGCGCATCGGCATCGAGACGCTACGGAGCATGGAGGACTCTCCCTTCGACGCCCTGCTCTCCGGCTGGGTCGCGCCACCGCGGCCGGGCGTGCCCGACCCCTGGGGCGCGCCCGGGGCCTACCGCCTGGCGACCTGGCTGACGGACGCGCGGCGCCTGCCGCGACGCATGGGGCCCGGCCACGTCCTCGCCATCTCGGCCGCGGGCTTTAGCCTCGACGTTTCCTATGTCGGCCCCAACGCGGAGGGCGGCAGGCCCGGTGTGCAGGAGCTCCCGCGCGGCGCCTTCATCGACACCCTGGGCGGCCCGGACGACCCCGGCGGCTGCTCGGACGTCTCGGTGCGTATCAAGGAGGTGCGCCACACCCGCAACGAGCTGACCGGTGAGCCGATCGAGGCCCTCACGGTGGACGCCCCCGAGCGCCCCTTGACGCTCTTCGTCTCCCCCTGGCAGCTCGCCCGGGACGGCCTCCCGGCCCCGCGTCCGGGCTATCGAATCGAGGGCACCTTCCTCTTCCTCGGCCGCATCGCGGGCGGCCTCCCCCGGCGCTCCCGCAGGCCTCGACGAAACTTCGGCTGAGCTCTTCCCAATCCTCCCCTGCTCCCCCCAGTCACTCCACCACCCACGACTCGAGCATGAACGACACGACCGCCACCGGCCAGGGCAGCACGGGCAACGTCATCGCCGCCGTCTGCAGCTTCTTCATCCCCGGCCTCGGGCAGCTCGTCCAGGGGCGCTTCCTGAAGGCCGCGGTGATGTTCGTCCTCTCCGTCGTGCTGTGGCTCGTCTGGTTGGGCTGGATCGTGATGATCTGGTCGGTGATCGACGCCGCCCTCTTCCAGCCCAGCCGCTGAGCCCGAGCCCTCCCGTCCCGCTCAATTCTCTTCGATCGGAGCGCCTGCGCTCGAGTCGTCAGCCATGGCGGGGATCCCGTAGCGCTGGGCGGCGGCGAGGCGCTCGGCCTCGTCGTCCGAGACGCCGAAGCTGGCCCGGATCGTGACCCGCCGCGCGTCGGGCTCGCTGGAGAGCTCGACGCCCGAGCCACGCCCTTCGGCGTCGAGCTCGCCCAGGGCGGCGCGCCAGGGTCCGAGACGCGGGCCGAGGGCCGCGGCGAACTCCGAGGCGTCCTCCTCGCTGTCCCAGTAGGTCACGACGAAGAGGAAGCGATCCGCGCCGCGGCCGTAGAGCGCCGTGCGGTCGCCGCCCCAGCCGCGGGCCGCATCGTTCGTGTAGGAGACGCTCAGCATCGACATGGGATCGGCGAGGTCGACCTCCGGCTCCTCCTCCGCAAGCATGGCCAGGGCCATCTCCCCGAGGGTCGACTGGTCGAGCAGACCCCAGCCCTCGGGCAGGTCTGGCGCGCCGAGCTCGAAGCGCAAGGGCTCGTCGCGGCGCTCCGCGTCCCAGTACTTCTCCGGGTGCAGGATCTGTTCGGTCGTGTGCGGGGGATCCTCGAAGGCCATGCGGGTCACGTCGGTCATCGACTTGCCCTCGCGCTTGAGGAGGCGGTAGCCCTTGTTCAGGAAGGCCTGCCCCTGGGTGTAGGAGCCGATCATCGGCTTCCAGAGCGCGGCGGGGACGCCGGCCATGGACTCGGCGGTGAGGTCGCTGATCTTCTTCAGGTCCTCGGGATCGAGCTCGCCGATGTTCTGCATCGTCCACAGATTCATCACGGCGGTGCCGCTGCCCTCGACGACGGCGGAGAAGGCGGCGCTCCCGTCGCGGTCGTCGAGGCGCGCCTCGAAGGTGCCGTCGAGGTCGTAGAGCTGGTCGTCGAGGGCGTGCGTCAACTCGTGGGCCAGGATGATGCGCGCGATGGGACCGGTGAAGGCCTCCATCAGGTAGAAGGCCTCGGAGGCCGGGTCGTAGAAGCCGCCCACCTGCCCCTCGAGCATGTCGAGGGTGACCTGCAGGTAGTCCATCGACGGCGGCACGAGGCCCAGCATCTTGGCGAGCTCCTCCTCGGCCTGGAGCTGCTCCTTCCCGCCCATCGACTCGAGGCGTTCGAGGGCGTACTTCACGAAGCCCTCGCCGTCGGTGACCTGGACGGCGACCGGACGCAGGAACTCCTGCCCGCGCAGCTCGGCCACCTCGGCCTGGATCTCCGCGGTGACGGCCTCGAGCTCGGCCTGGGTCCTGGCCTCGTCGTCGGCAAGCGGCGCGACCTCGGCGGCAGGGCGCGCGGCGGACGCCCCGAGGGTGAGGGTGGCGAGCAAGAGGGCGGAGAGCGTCGGTCCGTTCATTGAGCTGAGGTCGGGGGCCTGGAGTGCGGGGCAGAGCGTAGCCGGAGGAGGAGCTCGCCGGGAGGGCGTCGCGGGAGCGGTCGGTTTGCATGTCCCGGGCCGCCTTGGCACGATTCCGCCCCCTCCGCGGCCCTCGGCCGGCATTCGCGCCACCCCCGACAGGATTTCCCATGCGCAGGATCGAACGCCTCGTCCTCCTCCTCCTGGCCGCCTTCGGCCTCGCGCTCGCCGCCCCTCCGGCCCTGGCGGCGGGGAGCGCGACGCAGGGGACCGAGGCGGCGACCGACGCCTTGCCGGAGGTCCCGGAGGAGGAGATCACCGAGGAGGAGATCCTCGAGGAGCCGATCACCACCGAGGAGGTGAGCGAGGCCGTTCAAGGAGAAGAGGAGCTCCCCGCCTGGCAGCAGACCCTCGACGACATCTTCGGGCGGATCAACGGCTGGGTCGCGGGCGCAGTCTTCTACCCCCTGCCCTTCATCGGGGAGAACCCCGACGGCACGGGGCGCACGGTCCCCTTCGCGGTGGTGTGGCTGATCATCGGCGCGATGTTCTTCACCGTCCGCATGGGCTTCATCAACCTGCGGGGGTTCAAGCACGCCATCGACGTGGTGCGCGGCCGCTTCACGGACCCGCACTCGAGCGAGAAGGGCGAGGTCAGCCACTTCCAGGCCCTGACGACTGCCCTCTCGGCCACCGTCGGCCTGGGCAACATCGCCGGGGTGGCCATCGCGGTCAGCCTCGGCGGGCCCGGCGCCACCTTCTGGATGATCGCGGCCGGCCTGCTCGGGATGAGCTCGAAGTTCGTCGAGTGCAGCCTGGGCCAGATGTACCGCCAGGAGCGCGAGGACGGCCACGTGATGGGCGGGGCGATGTACTACCTCTCGCGGGGCCTGGGCGAGATGGGGCTCGGCGTCATCGGCAAGCCCCTGGCCGTGCTCTTCGCCGTGCTCTGCATCGGGGGCTCGATCGCCGGCGGCAACTCATTCCAGGTCAGCCAGTCCTTCGGCGCCATCGAGGCCACGATGCCCTGGCTCAGCGACTGGGTCTACGGCCTGGTCATGACGGTCCTGGCGGGGGTCGTGATCATCGGCGGCATCCGCCGCATCGCCCAGGTGGCGGAGAAGATCGTGCCGACCATGTGCGGCATCTACGTCCTGGCGGCCCTGTTCATCCTGGCCAAGAACGCCGGCGAGATCCCCGCCGCCTTCAGCTCCATCATCGGCGGCGCCTTCAACGCCGACGCGGCCTACGGCGGCTTCATCGGCGTGCTGGTCGTCGGCTTCCAGCGGGCGGCCTTCTCGAACGAGGCGGGCGTCGGCTCCGCGGCCATCGCCCACTCGGCCGCCAAGACCGACTACCCGGTGCGGGAGGGCATCGTCGCCCTGCTCGAGCCCTTCATCGACACCGTGGTCGTCTGCACGATGACGGCGCTCGTGATCGTGATCACCGGGGCCTACGACAACCCCGAGTACTCCCAGTTCGTCACCGGCAACGAGGGCGCGGCCCTGACGTCGGCCGCGATGGGCGAGGAGATCTCCTGGTTCCCCTACGTCTTGGCGGTGGCCGTGGCCCTCTTCGCCTTCTCGACGATGATCTCCTGGTCGTACTACGGGGAGCGCTGCTGGTCGTACCTCTTCAGCGAGAGCAGCTCGATCGTCTACAAAGTCATCTTCCTCGGCTTCACCTTCCTCGGGGCGGTCCTGTCGGCGACGAACATGCTCGCCTTCGGGGACACGATGATCATGGCCATGTGCATCCCCAACATCTTCGGGGTGTACTTCCTGAGCGGTAAGGTCGCCCGCCAGCTCAAGGACTACTGGGGCAAGTACAAGGCGGGCGAGCTGCAGACCTACAAATGAGCCGCACCGAAGTGGAACCCACCCCGATCCCCCCGCTCGACCTGGCCGCCGAGCGCGCCGAGCTCGGCCCCGAGCTCGGCGAGGCCGTGCAACGCGTGCTCGAGAGCGGCGCCTACGTCCTCGGCCCCGTCGTGGAGGGCTTCGAGCGCGACTTCGCCGCCTACCAGCGGGCCGGCTACTCCGTCGGCGTGGCCTCGGGCACCGACGCCTTGATCCTGGCCCTGCGGGCCCTCGGGCTCGAGGCGGGGGACGAGGTCCTGACCAGCCCCTTCACCTTCTTCGCCAGCGCGGGCTCCGTCGCATGGAACGGCCTCGTGCCGAAGCTCTGCGACGTCGAGCCCGACACGGGTCTGCTCGACCTGGAGCAGGCCCGCGAGGCCGTCACCGACCGCACGCGCTGCCTCCTGCCGGTGCACCTCTACGGCCAGCTCGTCGACCTGCGCGGCTTCCGGGCCCTGGCGGACGAGCGCGACATCCCGCTGCTCGAGGACGCCGCCCAGGCCCACGGGGCGGAGCGCGACGGCCTGCGCGCAGGAGAGATCGGAGACCTCGCCTCCTTCTCCTTCTACCCCACCAAGAACCTCGGCGCCGCCGGCGAGGGCGGGGCGATCCTCGGCAAGGACGCGGGCCTGCGCGAGCGCCTCCTGCGCCTGCGGGACCACGGCAGCGAGGCCAAGTACGTCCACGTCGAGGTCGGCACCAACTCGCGGCTGCCGGCGATCCAGGCGGCGGTCCTGGCGGTCAAGCTCCCCCACCTCGAGGGCTGGAACGGGCGACGCCGCGCGAACGCGGCCCTCTACGCGGAGGCCTTCGACGGGAGCGATCTCGTGCGCCCCCTGGCCCTCGCCCCCGGCTCCACCCACGCCTACCACCAGTACGCCGTGCGCCTGCCGGCCGAGCTGCGCGACCGGGTCCAGGCCCGACTCGCGGAGCGCAAGATCGGCGCGGCACTCCACTACCCCTGCCCGGTTCACCTCCAGGCGGCCGCGGCCTCCTGGGGTTACGCCCCCGGCAGCCTGCCGGTCGCCGAGCAGCTGAGTCGGGAGGTGCTGTGCCTGCCGGTGCACCCCTTCCTGCGCCGGGAGGAGGTCGAGCGGGTGGCCAGCGAGCTCCTGGACGCCTGCCGCGCCTGAGGGGCGGCGGCCGCAGAAAAGTCGCGGGCCCCTCCCGCTCGGGGCGCCCGCGGACCGATCCTGTCATCGAGCCATGAAGCCGTTCCTCGTCGCCCTCGCCATCGTCCTCGCGGCCGCCCTGCCCGCCGCGGCCCCCCAGAGTCGCTCCGCTCCCGCCCAGGAGACGAGCCAGGAGGCGGAGCTGCAGAAGCAGGCCCGCGAGGAGGCGCAGCGCGAGCAGCGGGAGCTCGCGGCCGCCTACTTCGAGATCGCCGACTACGACGGGGACGGCTGGATCTCCTTCCGCGAGGCGCGCTCGAGCCTGGAGATCGACCGCCAGCGCTACCTCGTCTACGACGCCAACCAGGACGGCCAGGTCACCCTGCCCGAGTACACGCTGGTCTCCCTCGAGACCTGGCGGCGCTACGGAGCCTTCAAGCCGCCGATCCCCGACCCCGACGACCCGACGGCCGCGACGCGCTTGGAGTCCCTGGTCGCCGGCGAGGAGGCCGTGGAGGAGGCCCTGGAGTACGTCCCCGCGGCCGCGGACTCGATCGAGGAGCTCTTCGGCACGGTGATCCCTCGGCCCCGCCAGACGCACACCTCCCCGGAGCCGGACCAGATCGTGGGCCCGGTCTTCCCGTACCGCCGTCTGGACTTCGACGGCGACGGCGGCATCGGGCGCGACGACCTGGACGTCCTGCTCCTGGGCGCGGGCCTGGAGCTGCGCTCTCCGGTGTTGATCGCCGCCCTCGACCGGGACGGCGACGGCGAGATCTCCGAGCGCGAGTTCTACCGCGCCATGGGCGAGGCGACGCGCTGAGGCGTCGCGAGTCCGGCCCGGCCCGCTACTCGAGGTAGGCGGTCGTCGCCTCGATCCGCGGCCCCTGCTCGGGGTCGGCGACGGCGAAGCGCGAGGGCCCGCGCAGGCGGACGCCCGCCACGCTCCCGTCCAGAGCCAGCACGTAGCAGGAGAGGTTGAAGCTCGGGCGCCCCTCGTCGTCCACGAGCCCGGGTTGCCAGGCGCTCGCGCGCTGCGCTTGACGCACGACGCGCGCCATGAGCTCGAGCCCCGCGTCGAGGGGGCTCGCCCCCGCCCGCAGGAGCTCGACGATGGCCGAGCTCGAGTGAGCCAAGATAGCCGCCTCCCCGCGCCCCGTTGCGCCGGCGCTGCCCGCCTCGGCGTCGCAGTAGAGGCCCGCGCCGAGGATCGGCGAGTCCCCCACGCGACCGGGGATCTTCCAGGAGAGCCCCGAGGTCGTCGTCGTGCAGGCCACGTCGCCAGCGATCCCCAGGGCGGAGCAGTGGATCGTGCCGGTCGTGCGCTCCCCTTCGGCGGGCTCTTCCTCCCGCGGCGGGAAGCGGTCGTCGCGATCGCTCATGCCCTCCTTCCACTTCAGCCAGCGCCTTCGCGCCGCGTCGGTCAGGAGCTCGACGTGCTCATGGCCGTGGCCACGCGCGAAGTCGTAGGCACCGCGACCGACGATCATGCAGTGGTCGGTGCGCTCCATCACCAGGCGCGCGACCTCCGAGGGGTGCAGGATGTTCTCGATGCAGGCCACGGCCCCGGCGTTGTGCGTGCGCCCGTCCATGACCGCCGCGTCGAGCTGGACGACGCCGTCCTCGTTCGGGAGCCCCCCGAGCCCCACGCTCATGTCCTCGGGGTCCGCCTCGGTCACCTTGACGACGTCGATCGCGACGTCGAGGGGCGCGGCCCCCTCGCGCAGCCGCTGGTAGTGCAGCTTCATCCCCGCGAGGGCGTTGGCGCTACCGACGAGCACGGGGTAGCCCTTGCGCCCCCCTTCGCCACCTTGCTTCGCGGCCGCGGCTCCGGTCGGCGCCGCGCAGGCCAGGGCCGCGAGCCCCGCCCCCGCCCCCAGCACGGAGCGGCGCGAAGGCTGAGTGGGGGAGGATGCGGAGTGCGGCTCGTTCATGAGGATGATTGGGTCGGGTCTTCAGTCCTGCTCGGCGTCGACGCAGGTCGTCGTCAGCCAGTGGTCGACGCCGTGACACCACTCGCGCCAGCGCTTGGCGACGTCCGGGCGCGCGGCCGTCAGGGCGGCCTCCACGCGCAGCTCGAGCTCGAGCTCGTTGCTCGCCTCGAGGCGCTCGAGGTCGGCGCGGCGCAGGTCGGCCACGGCCAGGGCCGTGCTCAAGATCGCCGCCGCGCTCCGGCGCAGCTCTTCGGGGTCCAGGCGCCCGAGGCGGTCGAGGCTCGTGTGGTAGGTGAAGTCCGTGAAGTGCCAGAGCAGGATGCCGGGGATCCCGCGCTTCAGGAAGACGTCGTGGTCGCTGCCCCCCTCCCATGGGTTCTCGGAGGTCGCCCAGCCGCCCACGTGCTGCGCGACGTCGACGAGCGCCGTCCGCGCGATGAGGGAGAGGCCGCTCGGCACGAGGTCCTCCTCGTCGACCGAGCCCGCGCCCCAGGGCGTGTGCACGTCGGGGGGCAGGGTGTCCAGAGCGCCGGGGTCGGGCGCGCGCTCGAGGAGGCAGATCGCCCCGGTGCGCTGGATCGACTGGCCGAGCATGTCGGCCGAGATCCCGGCGACGACCTCGCGCTCGCTCTCCTCGAGCCAGATGGAAGACTGGCGCATCTCGTCGCCCCAGAGGAAGACCACGGTACGCGCCGGGCGCGCGAGCTTCCCGTCGTCCAGGCAACGGGCCAAGGCCACGGCGGCCTCGCAGAGCCCGCCCACGCCGCTCGCGTTGTCCCCCATGCCCGGCTCCTGGGCGTGGGACGCGATGGCCACCGCCTCCCCCGCGCGCGAGTCGCCGAGCACACGGGCGACGAGGGTACGCAGCTCGCCCTCCTCGAATTCGACCTCGGCCTGCAAGCTGAGTCGCAGCTCCGGGTGGGACGCGCCGAGCTCCTCGAGCTCGAGCTGGCTGCGGCGGGAGATCTGGGCCACCGGCAGCCGCACGCTGCGCGAGACCGTGCGGAACTGGATCGCGTCGAGGTGCTCCTCGTCCCCCGAGGGGTCGACGGTGAAGCTCGCCAGGGAGGAGCTGAGGACGGCCAGCGCCCCACGCTTGGCGAGCTGGGCGATGCGGCGGTCGTTGAGGGCGTCGCGACTGACGAGGATCGTGCCCGCCTCCACCTCCCCCGCCTCGAAGACGACTCGCCCTTCCACGTCCGCCGAGGGCGCGTTGATCGGCAGCATGACGCGGTCCGCGTCCGTCGTCTCGGAGAACTCGTGCAGGACGACCTCCTCGCCGCCCGGCAGGCGAACCGCCAGACGACCGGAGCGAGGGGTCCAGGCCGGCGAGCGCAGCGGCTTGACGATCTCGTCGAGCTCGAATCCCTCACGCTCGCCGAAGCCCGCCGCGACGAGGCGCTCACGCACGCGGTCGAGGGTCGCGTTGTAGCCGTGGTTGCCCGGCGCCCGGTAGAAGCGGTCGGCGAAGGTGATCGTCTCGACCGCGGACTCGACGTCGAAGGCCTGGTAGACCGCGCCGGCGAAGCGCGCCGGCCCGCTCGAGCCCTCGGCGACGGGCGGGCCGTTGTGGCCCGCTCGGGGCGCCCCTTCCGGCTCGGCCTGGACGGCGACGAGCGGCGCGGCGAAGAGCGAGACGGCGAAGAGCAGCGCGGCGGTGACGAGGAGCCAGGAGGGGCCGGCGGCGAGCCGGCTCCTGAGACTCACTCGTCCTCCTGCTCCAGGGCGCGGCTCTCCAACGGGCCCGGCAGCACGCCCTCCTCGCCCTCCAGCCACATGCACTGGATGCGGAGCCAGTGGCGGGCGCCGCTGCACCAGGCGCGCCAGTCCTCCGCGATCTCGAACTCGCCGGCCTCCTCCGCCGCGGAGACGCGCAGGCGTCGCTCGTGGTCGAGGCTGCGCAAGTAGCGCGTCAGGTCGTCGGGCACCGGATCGGCCACCGCCAGGCCGGTCGCCAGGGCCGCGACCGCCATGCGCTTCAGCTCGCCGGGGTCGACCATGCCGACGCGGTCCAGGGAGGTGTGGAAGGTGAAGTCGGTGAAGTGCCAGAAGAGGACCGCCGGCACGCCGTGGGACAGGAAGCGCTCGTGGTCCGTCCCCCCCTCGTAGGGGTTCTCGAAGGTCTCCCAGCCGCCCGCCTCCAGGGCAACGTCGGCCATGGCGCAGCGCGCGATGATCGAGAGGCCGTTGGGGATGAGCCACTCGGGCTCGATGTCGCGACTCCCCCAGAGGGTGTGCGCGTCGGGGGCGATGGTCTTGACGGCGCCGGGATCCGGGTAGCGCTCGAGCAGCGGCACGGCCCCGGTCTCCGCCCGGGACTCGCCGATCATGACCGCGTTGACGGCGGCGACGGCGTGGCGCTCTTGGCTCTCGAACCAGAGAGTCGCCTCCTCGTTCTCCATGCCCCAGATGAAGGCCATGGAGCGCGCGGGCCGGCGCAGCTCGCCGCGATCGAGCGCGCGCACGAGCGTCAGTGCGTTCTCGAGCTGGCCCGCGGCGCCCGACGCGTTGTCGGAGGCTCCCGGCGCCTCGAGGTGACTGGAGAGCGCGACGACCTGGTCCGCGTGTGTCGAGCCGACCACCGTCGCCACGATCGTCCGCACGCCTCGCCCGCCCGTCTCGGTCTGCGCCTCGAGCACCAGCTCGGCGCCGCCCGCGGCCTCGGCCGCCTGGATCGCCTCGTAGGAGCGCGGCGAGACCTGGGCCACGGCGATGTCGGTCCCAGGCGGCACGGCGCGGAAGCGGATCGCGTCGCGGTGTCGCTCACGGCCGGTGGGGTCGACGTTGTAACGCCCCATCGCGGCCGAGACGACGCCGACGGCGCCCTTGCGCTTGGCGCGCAGCAGGAGATCGCGCCGCAGGGACGCGTCGGTGACGAGGATCTGCCCGGCCTCCAGCTCGGCGAGGTCGAGGGCCACGGCCCCCCGGACCCGGGCCGGAGGAGCGTTCTGCGGCAGGAGGCAGCGCTCCGGGTCGGAGGGGTGGTCGAAGGCGTGCAGCACGGACTCTCCGCCGGCGGAGGAGACGAGCCTCAGCTCGCCCGAGCGGAGCTCCCAGGCGGGATCCTCCATCTCGGACTCGAGGACGACGAGCTCGAGCTCGGGGCGGGTGCCGAAGCCGGCCTCGCGCAGCTGGCGCTCGACCTCGTCGAGGGACTGCAGGAAGCCCGTCGAGCCGGGGGTCCGGTGGCGCTCGTCCAGGAAGTGCACGGTCTCCATCGCCCGCTCTTCGCTGAAGGCGTCGTAGAGCGGCCCGACGAAGCGCGCGGTCCCGCTGGTGCCGAGCTCGACCGGCGGGCCGTTGTGCTCGCGGGAGACGTTCTGCTGCTCCTCGACCATGGCCGTGAGCTCCTCCGCCGAGGGCAGGCCGGGGTCCGTCTGACAAGCGACGAGGAGGAGCCCTCCGACCGGGACGAGCGACGCGGCGCGGGCAGCAGGTCGCGCCATCGAGTCCGTCCGCTTCGGGGTCGCGCCCATCGGAATCGCGAGTCGTCGCGGTTTCGCCAGAGTTCGAGGCATGCCGGTCGAGAGCCGGTGGGGCTTCAGGGGCTCAGGTACTTGTCGATGAGGAGCCCGAGGCGCTCACGCGCCTCGGCGGGGACGTGGTCCCGTGCGGTCATGATCGCATGCTGCAGAGCGGAATCGCAAGCACAAGCCCCCGTGGCCGCCACGGCGGGGGCGGCGGCGCGGATCAGCTCGCGGGCGTGCTGGACGTTGCTCTGCATGGTCGCGACGACAGCCTCGACCGTGACGTCGTCGTGGCCCTCGTGCCAGCAGTCGAAGTCCGTCGCCATCGCCACCGTGGCGTAGCCGATCTCCGCCTCGCGGGCGAGGCGCGCCTCCTGGAGGTTCGTCATACCGATCACGTCGACGCCCCACGAGCGATAGATGCGCGACTCGGCGCGGGTCGAGAACTGCGGCCCCTCCATGTTGATGTAGGTCCCGCGGTCGTGCACGCGCAGCTCGAGGCCGCGGGCGGCGGCGAGCAATGCCTGCCGCGTCTCCTCGCAGACAGGGTCGGCGAACATCACGTGGGCGACGACGCCGTCCCCGAAGAAGCTGTCGACTCGGTGCCGCGTGCGGTCGAAGAACTGGTCGATCAGGACGAAGTCGCCGGGGACGATGTCCTCGCGCATCGAGCCCACGGCGGAGATCGAGATGATGCGGCCCACCCCGAGCTTCTTCATGCCCCAGATGTTCGCGCGGAAGTTGATCTCCGTCGGGCTGATGCGGTGGCCGCGGCCGTGTCGCGGGAGGAAGACGAGGCTCGTCTCCCCCAGGGTTCCGGTGATGTAGCGGTCGCTGGGATCGCCGAAGGGCGTCTCCACGGCGACCTCGCGCACGTCCTGGAGGCCTTCCAGCTCGTAGAGGCCGGATCCTCCCAGAACGCCGACGACGTGTCCTCGGGTCATGCTCGGGTAGGGGCGAAGGGTCGGGGAACGGGGGGAGGCAGTCTAGCGATGGTCAGGGCCGGCGACGGGGGCCGCGGCGACGACCGCGGCTCCAGGGGGACTCCCCCTTGCCCTGCTGGGGTCCCCGGAGCTCGGGGGGCGCCACGTTCTCGCCGCCCCAGCGCTTCGAGCGCACGTCCTCCGACTCGGAGTCGGCGCGCTCGGGGCGCCGGTCGCTTCCGGCGCTGCGGCGCGCGCTGGAGCGTCCCTTTTCGGGACGCTCCTCCCAGCGGCGGCCGCAGTCATCGCGGCGCCTCTCCGGGCGATCTTCGCGGCGCTCGCCCCATTGGCCATGATCGCGGCCATGATCGCGGCCGCCGTCGCGGCCCTCGCGCCTCGCCCGCGCTCGAGCCCAGGGATCTCGTTGTGGGCTGAAGCTGCGCTGCGGGCGATGGGCCCGCGGGGCGGGGTCGAGGGCGGTGAGCTCGATCGGGCCGCGCTCGTAGCGAGCGAGCAGCCCACGGACGACCAGGGTCGCGTAGGCACCGCGGGGGAGCTCGAAGGAGAGGCGCGCCGTCCCTCCCCGCTCGTCCCGGTCGCCCTCGACGCCGATTCTCAGGTGGCGCGGGCGGATGAAGAGCCGACGCTCCTCGCCCTTGAGCTGGAAGCCGCTCACGCCCTCGATGCGGAGCTCCTCGGGGCGCAGACCCTCGCCGGCCAGGGCCTCCTCCAGGAGCTCGCGCTGGCTCGGGTGCTGCACTCCCTCGAGGGCGTCCCCGGGCAAGGGGAAGCTCCCGCCCCAGGAGAGGTCGATCGGGAGCTTGCGGTCGGGGAAGACCTGCGGGCCCTCCAGCGTCCAGCCGACGCGCGCGCCCTCCTCCCCGGAGATGCGCGCGAAGTAGGTGGCGACGGCACGGTTCCAAATGTGCGACTGGAAGGCGTAGAGGTGGATCAGGCGCAGGCGCGATGAGATGTGGAAGAAGGCACCGGCGAAGTCGGTCGGGTTACGCCGCAGGTGGTCGAAGACCGAGTGGTGCTCGCCGAAGCGCCCAGCGACGTCGCGGCAGGTCGACCAGTCGCGCCAGGCGTGCCGGAGCTCCCGCTTGAAGGCTCCGAGCTTGCCCGCGTCGAATTCCGACTCCGCGCAGACGAGGTTGCGCAGGGCTTCCTCGTGGTTGCCCCGCATGAGCTCCTTGGCGACCCAGCCCTGGCCGTGCTTCAGGTTGCCGAAGCGCTGCTCGTCGAAGTAGTTGGGCACGCCGAGGCGACCGACCACGTCCTTGTGCGCGGCAAGTCGTCGGAGCTCGACCGGCGTCAGCTCTCGCAGGAGAATCTCGAAGGCGTTGCCGTAGCTGCTCTCCGCGCTGAGGGCTTTGGCGGAGGTCCCGGCGTGGGCGATCTTCAGCTCCGGCGTGTCGAGGGAGACGCGCTTGCCCCCCGAGAGGCTCATGAACTGCTCGGTGACGCCCTGGCGGTCCTTGAGCCCGGCCATGGCCACGTCTCCCGCGGCCACGTTCGCCAGCTCGGCGAGGACCTCGGCTGCCTCCAAGGACGTCAGCTTGCGCTTCGTCACGCGATAGACGTCGTGGGCGCCGCCCTCGTTCAGGACGTCGTCCGCGAGCAGCTCGCGCACGCGAAAGTCGTTCGGTCGATGCTTCAGCTTCATGTCGTTCGTTCGGGGTCGCCCCTTCTGGGTCCAAAGGGCAGCGTGGGTCCAGGGGGCAGCGCGGGTCCGGGAGTCAGCGCGGAGGCCGGACCTTCGCCAGCTGCTTCAACACGCGCTGGAGGTCCTTGGGGAGCGGGGCCTCGACCGCGTGGCGCTCGCCACCGGAGCCCGGGAAGTCGAGCTTCCAGGCGTGCAATGTCAGCCGGTCGACGAGGGGCGACTCCTTGCGCCCACGCTTCACGCGGTAGTTGCGCTTGATCTCGGAGAGCGCGAGGGAGTTGCGCCGCCCGTAGACCGGATCGACGACGAGGGGGAAGCCGGTGTGGGACAGGTGCACGCGGATCTGGTGCGTGCGGCCGGTCTTCGGTTCGCAGCGCAGCAGCGTGAAGCCATGGAAGGCCTGCTCGACCGCGACCACCGTCTGCGAGGGCTTGCCCCCACTCTCCACCACGCGCATGCGGCCCGACTTGCGGGAGTCGGGGCCGATCGGCAGGTCGATCACCTCTTCCTCACCGTCGGCCAGGGGATACTCTCCCTCCACGAGGGCGAGGTAGGTCTTGCGCACGTCCCCGCTCGCGAAGGCCTCGCGCAGGCGACGCTCGGACTCGAGGTCCTTGGCGACGAGGACCGCGCCGCTCGTCCCCTTGTCGATGCGGTGCACGAGGCGCGGACGGAAGTCGAGGCCCTTGTCCGACGCGACGGGCTGCCCCTCATCGACCTCGCTGCGCCGCAGGGCCAGGTCCAGGAGCGCCCCCGAGAGGCAGGCGTTCCCGCGCTCCCAGCGCTCGGGCTCGACCGGAAGGCCTGCGGGCTTGTCGACCACGAGCACCTCGTCGTCCTCGTGGAGCACGTCGAGCTCGAGCAAGGGCGCCACGGGCGCGACGGGCAGGGCGTCCGAGTCCTCGTCGATGTCGACCGAGACCACCTGGTCCGCGCGCAGGTGGACGGAGGGCATGGTCTTGCGTCCGTCGAGCAGGACCTTGCCCTCGCGGATGTGTCCGCGCAGGAAGCCCTTGTTCAGGAGCGGGTAGAGCAGGCAGAGGAACTCGTCGAGCTCGATGCCGTGCCTCTCCCGCGGGACCACGATGTGATCGGTCACGGGGCGTGATGGATGCTGCGGTCCGGACTCCGTCCTGGAGCCGGCCACTGTTTATGCGAAGGGGTCGGTCGGGCCGCCGGTCGGGGCCCGGGGGGTCAGGCCGTCGGTCAGGAGCGTCGCTCCGCGACCTCGGCGGTCGCGGCGGTCGCGCGCTCGTAGACCTCGGGTCGCAGGGCGCCGACGTAGGGCAGGTTGCGGTAGCCGCCCGCGTAGTCGAGGCCATAGCCGACGACGAAGAGGTTCTCGACCTCGAAGGCGCGGAAGTCGGCCTCGTAGCGGACGGTCCGGCGCGAGGGCTTGTCGAGGAAGACGCAGGAGCGCACCTCGCTCGCGCCGCGGGCCTCGAAGGCCTGGACGAGGGAGCTCATGGTCTTGCCCGTGTCCAGGATGTCGTCCACGAGCAGGAGTCGGCGCCCGCGGATCTCCTGGTCGGTGGGGAAGAAGTTGAGCTCCAGCTCCCGGCTCTCCGTCCCGTCGCCGTAGCTCTGCGCCGACACGAAGGCCAGCTCGAGGGGGATCGGGATGCGGCGGATCAGGTCCGAAGCGAAGACGCAGGACCCCTTCAGGATCGAAATGACCGTGAAGGCCTCGCCGCGGAAGGCCTCGGTGATCTCGCCCGCGACGCGGTCGATGCCGACCGTGATCTCCGCCTCGTCGAGGAGGATCTTCTGGATGTCTTCGTGCACGGGGTCGAGGGGTGGGGCGCGGCTCGATACGGCCGCCGACGGAGAGGGCCGGGGATGGGCCCGGCGGAGGAGCGCCCGGAGAGGACCTCGACGAGGGGGCTGGCCCTGCGCCGAAATGGTCTCGCGGGGGTCCCCAGCGGGCGCGAAGGCGAAAGAGTCTAACATCGCCCCGCGGATTCGACCACCGGGGCCCGCCTGAGCAATCGTGGGCCTTCGAAGGCGGAATGGTGGCGGCATCTCGCCGAATTCATCCGTGGAAGCGCTGTGTCAAATCTGCTGCGAGGCACGTTGAGATCTACGGGGGAGGCCCTAGTCTGAGCCTCGGGCCTCGCGCTCGAATCCCTCGCGCTCCGCATCCTCTCGGAACGGAATGCAGGCACTCGAAACCGGACAGGGCCCCCAAAATCAGAATCGCCGCGGTGGCGAGGCCGTTCGCCCTCCCCCCGGCACGAACCCCGATAGCCAGGAGCGGGGCTGCGAGTTCGGACACCTCCCCCCGAGCCGACGCGCAGCCAAGGGCCGCTCTTCCTCGACGCCGCACTCCCCCCGAGGCGTCGTGCCCCCGAATCCCTCGAGACGAAACACGAGCGACACGAGACAACAGATGGCGAAACGGTCTTACACGCGTCGGACGGACGAAGAGCTCATCACCGAATTGCAACAGAAGCTGAAGCGCGTCGAGGCCCGCGTCCAGGCCAAGCAACGCCCAGACGCGCCCGTCCTGAAGGAGGTCAGCAAGCTCTCGCGGGCCTTGCGCAAGTTCGCGCAGTTCGCGGCGGACCACGACCGCCTCGACCTCTCCAACATGACCGTGGCCTTCCAATCCGGCCTCGACCGCGCCTCGAAGGAGCCCCCCAAGAAGGCCAGCGGCTCGCGACGCTCTCGGAAAGAGAACGCCTCGACCTGAGCTGGCCCTGGCGCCGCCCCGCGGCGCGCTCAGCGCGGGACCGCACATGCGTCCACCAGCTCGACGAAGCCGCCCTGCCCCGGACGCGGACGGGCGTCGACGTCGATCGCCAGGCAGCCGCCGGGCGTGAAGAGCCAGCAGCCCCCGGCCGGGTCCGGGCATCCCCCGAGCACCGGCCCCTGCAGCGAACGCCCACCAGCGCGCAGCTCCCCGCGCCCGTCGAAGCGCGCCAGCTCGCCCCTGCGCCCGAGGACCCAGACTCCCCCCTCGAGGCTCGGCAGCAGGAAGTCCCCCTGCAGGCCGCCCCCCCCTTTCCAGAGCTCGTGTCGACTCCAGACGCGCTCGAGCTCGGCGCCCAGGCGCGAGAGTCGCCGCCGCTCGGCGAGCTGCTCGAGGATGTACCACCCCTCCGGTGCGGGAGCCAGGGCGAGGCACGCTCCCTCGAGCTGCCGCGGCTCCGCGACGGGAGCGCCGGACGCCGGTCGCAGGAGCTCGAGGCGCCGACCCTCACCGAGGACCACGAGAGACCCCGCCGGCGAAGAGCACCAGCGCGAGGCCCCGGGGAGCGAGGCGATCTCGCGCTGGCTGCCCTCGGGGGACAGTTCGAGGAGCACCTCCTCCCCCGCCACGCCGGCGAGCAAGCGGACGCCCGAGCCCGCCGCCTCCAGGCCCCAGGCCCGCGCGAGCTCGAGGGTCGGCCCCGCTCCGCGTTCCGCCGGGAAGAGCGTGAGGCGTCGCGGAGCCCTCGGACCGCGTGCCGTCGCCTGCAGGATCCACAGACCTCCCTCCGCACCTGCCGCCACCTCCAGGGCCAGCGGCGCACGCACTTCATCCACGACGAAGCCCTGACGATCGAGGGCGACGACTCGCTTCGCGCCCCGGTCACAGAGCCAGAGCGCCGGCGCTCCGCCGTGAGAAGCCTGGCCGGTGCTCGCCTGCCCCCCAGGCCAGGACCACCCCCCGTCGAGCCAGACGGCTCCCAGGGCCCCGAGGGCTCCCAGGCCCAAGGCCGCCCAAGGCCGTGATGAGGGAAGGGCGATGGCGTTGCGCAGGCCCACGAAGAGAGGACGACTCCGCGCTCTCGAGGTCTCCCCCTTTTCGCCGGGAAGACCGGGCGGGTAGGCTCGCCCTCCCCTCCGCCTCCACCCCACGGCCCCGTGCAACGAGACCTGCTCTACGAACACCACCGCGCCCACGGCGCCCTCCTCCGTCCGCAGGAAGAGCCCTCGCCGCTGCTCTCCTACGGCGACGTCCCGGCGGAGTACCGCGCGGCGCGCGAGGCCTGCGTGATCTTCGACGAGACCGACCGCGGGCTCGTCCGCGTCGCGGGCTCCGACTCGCCCGAATTCCTGCACCGCATCCTCGCCAACCGGGTCCAGACCCTCGAAGCCGGCCAGGGCAACCGCAACCTCCTGTTGACGGGCAAGGGCAAGGTGCTCTTCGACTTCGACCTCGCCCGGGAGGAAGAGGGCTTCCGCCTCTCGACGCCGCCCGGCGCGGCCGCCGGATTGCTGCAGGGGCTCGACACCTACCTCTTCGGCGAGTCGGTGGAGCTCGTCGACGCCAGCGAAGAGCACGCGCCCGTGCTCGTGGCGGGCCCCGGGGCACGCGACCTGCTCGCGGCCTACGTCGGCGAGCTGCCCGAGTCCCCGCACGAGCACGGCGTCGCCGAACGCGACGGACGGCGCCTGGGGATCACCCGCGTCGCGCCCTTCGGCGGGGAGTCCTTCCGCCTCGACGGCGGACCCGAGCTCGCTCCGCGACTCTGGGACGAGCTGGTGGCCGCAGGTGCGCGGCCCTCGGGGCGCATCGTCGCGGACTCCTTGCGCGTCGAGGCCTGCCGGCCGCTGTGGGGCGAGGACGTCAGCCCCGACGTCTACCCGCAGGAGGCGCGCTTGGAGGAGGCCTTCGACCTCTCCAAGGGCTGCTACATCGGCCAGGAGGTGGTGGCCAAGATCGACACCTACGGCGGGGTCAACAAGCTCCTCTGTCCGCTGCGCGTCTCCCACGACGATCCCGTGGCGCCGGGGACGCGGCTCTTCCGCCAGGACGAGGAGGGCGGCGAGTGGCGCGACCTGGGGGTCGTCACCTCCTGGGCCTACTCTTTCTTGCGCGACGGCGGCCAGGTTCTCGCCTACCTCAAGCGACGCCACCAGGAGGTCGGGACGACCTTCCGCATCGGCGAAGGTCCGGCCGAGGCGACCGTGGTCGAGGTCCCCGGCGCCTGAGTCGGCGTCAGGGACGCTCCGCGAAGGCCGGCGGTGTCCCGCGGTACTTCGAGAGCCCGATGCGGGCGTGCAGGTCGACGATGTCCCCCACCGGCACGTCGCCTTCGATCATCACCGGCACGCCCGTGGGTTCCTGCAGCCAGATCTTCAGGGCGCCCTTGATGCCGAAGAGGCCGCTGAACTTCCCGCTGCCGGCGTCCTCGCCGGGAGGCTGACTGACCTCGAGGCTCACCTCGCGGCAACGGAAGGTCCCCGCGGGGACCTCGATGTCGCGCAGGCCGCCGCGCTTCATGCGCACCTTCCAGAGACGGTCCTTCTGCACCATGAAGAGGTCGAAGTCCTCGAGTCCCTGACGCACGAGGCCGCGCGCGAGGTACACGGCGCCCAGGATGTCGACCGATTGACCGGGCACCTCGCGTTCCTTGGCCGGGTTCCAGATGCGGTGCTCGCCGCGCTTGCAGCCGTTGCAGTGGTAGTCGTCGTTCCAGGGGAGGGAGGCCTTGACGAAGTGCTCGAGTCGCGTGCAGTCCCGGCAGTGGCCGTTGGCCCGGTAGGCGCTCCGCCACAGCTCCTCCCCACGACCGAGCTTGATCTCCCGCTTGCGGTTCTCGCTGCCCTTCTGCTCCTCGAAGCTGATCAAGCTGGGCCAGGCCTGGGGCAGGAAGCGCGTCGAGATGCTGTGGTCGAGCTCGTAGCCCAGGTGCCCGCCGCGGGCGGCGATGCGGATCCAGGCCACCATGGCTCCACTCTCCGGCAGCTGCTCCCCGGGGCGCGGGAGGCCCGCCACGAAGGGCTCGATGCCCGACGAGAGGTTGACGGTCCCCACGCTGGCGTCGCCCAGCACGCCGAGGTCCACGTCCACGCGGAAGTCGAGGGACTCGCCCGGGGGTACCCAGAGGTCCGGCTCTTCGCCGCGGTCGACGCAAAAGCTGCCCGCCGCCAGAGTGGCGCCGCCCCCGGCGGTCTCCCCATCGACGCCAGCCGACGGATCCTCGCGCGTCCCCAGAGGGAGGAAGGAGACGAGGACGAGGGCGCGGGCGATGAGCATCGACGAGGTGGCGAGGCCGGTGGGCCGGAACAAGGCATAGCCCCCCGAGGTCGGGAGTTCAGCGGAGAAAGCCCCGCCGAAGCCATCCTCCCACCCCACGGGGATCGGAGAAAGGGCCCAGGCCGGGAAAGGCGACCTCAGGGCGTGCCGCCGTCGACGGCGCGGTCGCGGCGCTTGCGGATGCGCGCCTCCGCCTCGTCGAAAGCCCAGCGGGCCGGCGGCCGGCCCTCCTGCCGGGCGACCTCGAGCAGCTCCGACAGCGTGGTCCCGATGTGCTCGCCGATCGCCGCCACCGGCTCGCGGCGGCCCTCGAGCTGGAAGCGCGCGCCGCGGATCAGGGCGCCGCTCGAGATGACGAAGTCGGGGGCGTAGAGGATTCCGCGCTCGTGCAGCGCGTCCCCGTGGGCGGGTCGCGCGAGCACGTTGTTCGCCGCGCCGGCGACCACGCGGCAGGCGAGGCGCGGTACGGTCAAGTCGTGCAGCACGCCGCCCAGGGCGCAGGGGGCGAAGACGTCGCAGGGCACGTCGAACTCGCGGCTCGAGTCGACGAGGTCGATGTCGAGCTCGCGACCGACGTCCTGCGCGCGCTCGGCGTCCAGGTCGACGCCGATCACCCGCGCCCCGGCAGCCGCCAGGCGCGCCGCGAGGCGACTGCCGACGGCGCCCAGGCCCTGAACGACGATCGTGCGCGCGCTCCAGTCCTCCTCCCCCTCGAGGTGACGCAGGGAGGCGCCGATGCCCGCGAAGACCCCCTCGGCCGTGGCATCCGCGAGCTGGCCCGGGCCCGTGGGGTCGGGTCGCGTCACGAACTCGGTCCGCTCGGCGACGAAGGCGAGCTCGTCGGGACCCGTGCCCACGTCGGGTCCCGTGCAGTAGCGTCCCCCGAGCCGCTGGACGACCTCGCCGAGGTAGTGATACGCCCCGGGCCAGTCGACGCCCTCGCGCTCGGGCAGGACGACCTTGCCGCCGCCCGCGGGCAGGCCGAGCAGCACGCACTTGTGCGTCATCGCCCGGCTGAGGCGGAGCACGTCCCGCAAGGCCTCGTCCTCCGTTCGATAGCGCCAGCGCCGGATGCCCCCCAGGGCGGGCCCCGCGGAGGTGTCGTGCAGGGCCAGGAAGGCCCTCAGACCGGAGGCCCGGTCATGGAGCGCGAGGACCTCCTCGAAGCCACCGCGGGCGAGGGCTTCGAGGACTTGGGTTTCCATGGGGTGGGTTGGCGGGGCCGGAAGAGGACGCGCTGGACGCGGCAGTGTACCCTGCGGGCCCTGGAGCTCTCCGCTCCGCCCTGCGAGGAAGAGGCCCACGAGGAAGTGGACGCCGAGGAAAGAAGCGGAACGGAGCGGACCGTCGAGGAAGAGCCGGGGCGCTCGCCCGTCCCACCCCCCATGTCGCGACCCACCCCCCCCACCATCGTCCTGGCCGCGCTCTGCCTGCTGCTGGGCTCCTGCTCCACTACCGACGACCAGACCGACGCCTCGGCGGACGAGGACTTCCGGCCTCTCGGCCCGGCTTCGCGGGCGGGAGACTCGATCGGCAAGTACCTGACCGACCTCTCGACGTCGATCCGCGCCTGGAACGAGAAGACCCTGACGGCCGCCGACACCAAGGAGCGGCGCAAGCAGGCCCTGCTCGAGATCAACATCCGCGAGCGCGTCACGAACCGGCACATGGACATCCTGGCCGAGCTCGAGACGGGTCCCGACGCCAATCGGGTGATCGCCGCCGCCGCCCTGGGCTTCTCGGACGACCCGGCCGACCTGTCGCCGCTGATCGCCGCCCTCGACGACCCCAACGAGAAGGTCGTCAGCAACGCCCTCCTCGGCCTCGGCGTGCTGGAGCTGCCGCAGACGCCGCTCTTCCGCATCGGTGAGCTGATGCGCTACTCGCCGAACCCGAAGACCCGCTGGAGCGCCGCCGACTGCGCCCTGACGCTGATCGCCGCGGGCGCGGACAGCGACGGCATCCTCGAGCCGGCCCGCGCGGGCCTGACCGACGCCGAGGAGCCCATGGTCCGCACCCAGTCAGCCCTGATCCTCTGCCTGATCGGCGACACGGAGTCGATCGACGCCCTCGGCAACCTGCTGTTCGACGAGATCCCCCTGGTCTCGAATTCGGCGGCCAAGTCCCTGACGCACCTGGGCAAGAACAACGACGAGGCCATCGGCGACGCGGCGCGGGCCCTGTTGCGCGCGATGGAAGAGGGCGACCGCGACCTGCGTCTGCGGGTGCATCCGAGCCTCGTCAAGCTGAGCGGTCACGACTACGAGCTCGACGCCGAGCTCTGGAAGGAGTGGGTGGAGAGGCTGCCCTGATGGGGTTCGGCCCTCTCCTGCTCGTCGCCCTGCTGCTGGTCGCGCCCCAGGAGGACCGAGCTGCAAGACAGGACGAGTCCGAGGCGAGCGGGAAGCCTGAGCGGTTGGAAGAACTGAAGCGTCCCGCGCCGCGCCGCGCGATCGGCGGCGTCGCGAGCATCACGACCCTCTCGCGCATTCACTTCCCCGCCTATCCGGACCAGGACCACGAGTGTGAGGTGGTCTACGTCTTCCCCGACCGCGCCCGCTGGCGCTTCCAGCGGCTGCCCGCACCGGGTCCGGCGGGCGAGACTCCGGCCCCCGATCACCGCGCGCGCAAGATCCACTACCGCTGGGGCGAGCACCTCTGGGTGCACGACCCCGGGCGGGTCGACTCTCGCGTCCTCGAGGCGGACGAGCGGCAGCGAACGCTCCTGCAGCTCGAGCTTCGGCGCGTCGCTACCCAGTGGCCAGCCGAGCTCGAGTGGCACGGCGATGGAGACGAGCGTCGGGCAGAGCTCGAAGGACTCGGGAGCCTCGTGGCCACCCTCGACTCGGAGAGTGGCCAACCGCACCGCATCGAGAGCCGCGACGCCGCCGGCAAGTCGTTCGAGCTCCTGGACTCGATCGAGTGGAACCTGGCCCAGACCGGGCGCCCTTGGCCCACCCGCTGGAACCTCGTCGTGCAAGGCGAGGTCGTCTGGGAAGAGACATTCAAGAGCGTCGAGAGCGGCCGCAACTTCACCGAGGCCTACTTCCTCCCGGCCGACATCCGTCGTGCCGGAGGCGCCACCGGCCAGGGTCCCGAGGTCGGCATCCAGCGCATCACGCTCCCGTTGGCCGCCTTCCGCCGAGAACCCCTGGACGAGGCGGCCCGCGCCGATTGGGCCAAGGCCCTCGAAGCGGCGCGCGCCATCCTCGAGCGTTGGCAAGCCGAGCTCGAAGGCGGGCCGCACGCCTTGAACCCGCGGCCCAGCTTCGCCCTGGACGCGGCGGGCAAGCCGACGGCCGTCGAGCTCGAGCTCGCCACGCCCCCCAAGAAGCTCCCCACCGGCTGGTCCTGGCGACCGGCGGGTGAGTGCCTGCGCATCGTCAACAGCGGGCTCGAGTCCGTCGGGGCGTCGGCCCTGGCGCAGCTACGCGCTGCGGTCCCGGAAGGACGTCGTGCAGGCGCGCCCCGCGTCGTCGTGCAGTTGACTCCGCGGAGCGCCGGCATCACTCAGCTCCTCTTGCCGCTGGTCGAGGCCGACTGAGGATCAAGGCAGCGGCGGCAACCAGGTGACCGCCACGGCGCTGGAGGTGTTGAACTCCGCCTCCATGCAGAAGGGCTTCGTGTCCCGGTACCACACCTGGTAGTAGTACGTTCCGGGCTCGAAGATCCCCGCCCGCTCGGAGACCGAGTGATTCGGGTGGCCGTAGCTGGAGAAGCCCAACCCGTCGGCGGGGACCGGCTTCAATCGCGCGAGCTGTCCCCCGGCGCAGAGGCGTCCGTCTCCGAAGGGAATGCCCGCGCCCGCGCCGATCTGGAGCGCCCCCTGGAAGTAGAGGCCCATGACACCCGGGGGCAGTCCGTTGCAACTCAGGACCAGTGTGTCTCCGCCGATCCTGGGGGTCCCGTTCGCCTGGATCTGAGCGCCGCCGGTCAAGGCCGAGTTGTTGCACCCGCGGCCTGCCAGGCCCGGGTTGCCGCAGGGACAGGTGAATCCCGGAGAGCCGCCGAAGCAGAAGGTCGGCACGGGCGGGCAGTCGTACTCCTCGTAGTCGAAGGCTTCGAGGAACACGCTGTTCGTGCCGTGAGCCTCGGCGCGGAAACCCACGCGGCCGGACCAGAGCTCCGTGTCGGTGGCCGTCAGCACGTACTGGTTCCCGTTGGCGTCGTCGAGGTCGATCGGATTCTCCTCGATGAAGCCCCCCGTGGTCTCCTGCCGCCAGATGCGCCCCATCAGGGTGTTGCCGCGCACGTCGAACTCGAGGCGGTAGTTCTCCTCCGAGAGATCGACCGTGAAGTCGTCCGAGATCGCGTAGGCGTCGTTCTGGTCGATGACCCCGTCGCGGATGCGCCCGAGGATGAGCTGCGCCTCGTTCCCGCTGTCGTGGTAGAGGTACAGGACGTAGGCGTCGTAGTCATCCGCGGCCTGCACGCCCGAGACGCGCGCGACGAGGCCGGCGGAGCTCGCCCCCGCGCCCGTGGAGCCGATGCCCACGATGCACTCCAGGTGCACGTGCTCCACGGCGTTCTGGGCCACGTCTTCGGTCAGCGCCAGGCTGGGCGCGGTCGAGACGCCGTCCTCGAAGTAGCGCCCCTCGAAGTCCCCCGCGGCGTTCACGGGGAGGTTGGGAGAGGTGTTGGGCGCGCCCTGGCCCGTGGTCAAGGCCGCCTGCTCGAAGGTGCCGTCGCCCGAGAGCTGCAGGTCCGGCAGGCGCGTCTGGCTGAAGTCCGTCCCGCCGTCGTCGAAGGTCTCGACCCAGGAGCAGTCCTGGGCCCGGAGCGGGGCCGCGGCCGCCAGGAAGCCGCAGAGCACGAGGGGAATGGCATAATCGGGCCGGTACACGTCTCACCTCCTGAGAGTTGGGTCTCGCGTCGAGCCCCGCTCGCCGGGACTCGCCTTCACCAACCGAGGCGAAAGCGCGATGCCGGGCCCCTCACGAATCTCGGATTCGACGGGGGGCCTATCCGCAACGAGCACGCCCTGCGCCATGCAGCCCGCGAAGACCGAAGTCACCCGCCTCCTCGAGCGCGCCGGCGCCGGGGACACCGCGGCCTTGCGGGAGGCCCTGCCGATGCTCCACGCGGAGCTGCGAGCGATCGCCGGACGCTTGATGCAAGGAGAGCGCGCGGGCCACACCCTGCAGGCGACGGCGCTGGTGAACGAGGCCTGGATTCGACTCGCGGGGGTGGAGTCCCCCTCCTGGAGCCACCGCGGCCAGGTCTTGGCCCACGCCACCGAGGTCCTGCGCCACCTGCTCGTCGACCACGCACGCCAACGGGCGGCCGAGAAGCGCGGCGGTCGGATGCGGAGGGTCCCCCTGGACGAGGTGGAGCGCTTCCTCGAGGAGTCCCCCGCGGAGCTCGTGCGCCTCGACGGCCTGCTCGAGAACCTCCGCGGGCGAGATGACCGCAAGGCGCGCGTCGTCGAGCTGCGCTTCTTCGGAGGCCTCGACATCCAGCAGACCGCCGAGGCCCTCGGGATCTCCCACGCCACCGTCGAGCGCGAGTGGCGCGCGGCCCGGGCCTGGTTGCGGCGCGAGCTCGAGCGCGACGAGGACGGAGGAGACCCCGAGTGAAGGAAGAGCGCTGGGAAGGAGTCGTCGAGCTCTTCGAGCGCTGCCTCGAGCTGCCGCCCGAGGAGCGGGAGTCATTCCTCGCGGACATCGACGACGAGCTGCGGGAAGAGGTCGAGGCCTGGCTCGCCGCCGACGAGCTCGAAGAAGGCTTGGAGAGCTCCGACGGCACCCGGAAGGGCCCCGCCCGCTACATCGATCGCGAATTCGGTCCATGGCGGACGACGGAGGTGATCGGCGAGGGCGGAATGGGCATCGTCCTGAGCGTGGAGCGCGCCGACGGCGCCTTCGAGCTCGCCGCCGCCCTCAAGCTCCTGCGCACCGAGCTGCGGAGCTCGAGCGCCCTACGCGCCTTCCACCGCGAGCGCGCCGCGCTCGCGCGCCTCGATCACCCGGGGATCGCCCGTCTCCTCGACGGCGGCACGGAGGACGGCCTGCCGTGGCTCGTCATGGAGGGCGTCCGCGGGGAGCGCATCGACCGCTGGTGCGACGAGCGAGGCCTGAGCACTTCAGCCCGCGTCGAGCTCTTCCTCGAGGCCTGCCGGGCGGTCGACCACGCCCACCGCAAGCTGATCGTGCACCGCGACCTGAAGCCGGCGCACGTCATCGTGACGCCGGATGGGCAGGTCAAGGTGCTCGACTTCGGGATCGCCAAGCTGCTCGACGACGAGCGAAGCGGGGACGAGCGCAGCCTGCTCGCCTTCACGCCCGAGTACGCCAGCCCCGAGCAGCTGCGGGGAGAGGCGATCTCGGTGGCTACTGACGTGCACGCTCTGGGGCTCGTGCTCTACGAGCTCCTGACCGGGCGGCGCGCCTTCACCGCCTCCGCGGACTCGACCTACGAGCTCTCCAAGCAGATCTGCGAGGAGGAGGCGCCGACGGCGAGTGGGATCGTCGGTGCGAACGAGGAGCCGAGCCGAGACCTCGCCCGCGTGCGCGCGGCGACGCCGGCCAAGCTCCGGCGCGTCCTGCGCGGCGACCTGGACGCCATCCTGGCCAAGGCCCTGCGCAAGGAGCCCGAGCGGCGCTACGCGAGCGTGGCCGAGCTCGCGGGCGACCTGAAGGCCTACCTCCGCGGGCGACCCGTTCAGGCCCGGCGCGGGGGGCTGCGCTACCGTGGTGGGAAGCTGCTGCGTCGGCGCTGGAGGGAGACGGCGGCGGCGGTCGTCGTGCTCGCTCTGCTGTCGGCGAGCGCCTGGCGGGTCCATCGGAGCGAGCTCCGGGCGGCGGAGGACGCCCGCGCCGGCGCCGAGAGCGTGGCCGTCCTGCAGCAGCTGATCGAGGACTTCGAGACGGGACGGGGTCGCGCAACGCCGGAGACCGTGCTGACGACGATCGAAGCGGCGGAGGCCCTGCTCGAAGGAGGGGCCGACCTGCGCCCCGAGGTCGAGCTCTCCTTGGTGAGCGCGATCCAAAGTGCCCGAGGTGCCCTCGGCTTTCGCGACACGATCCTGTGGCACTCGCGGCGCGCCTGGGAGCTGGCGAGGGAACTCCACGGCCCGGACGATGCACGGACCTTGCTCTACGCCGCGATGCATGCCGACGTCCTCTCGCGAGGGACGGACCAAGCCGAAGAAGCGCTGCGACTGGCGAGCGACGTCCTCGCACGCCTGGGACCCGAGCCGAGCAATCCGAGCGTTCGCGCTCGCGTGCTCGTGGCCAAGTCTCGGAGCCTGTACTCGCTGGGCTCCAAGGAGGAAGCGCTTGTCGCCGCGGAGCAGGGCGTGGCGCTCTGTCGAGACGACCTCGACGGCGCGGGGGATCAGGCCTGGACTGCCTTCTACTTCCTTGCCAATTTGCGCCTGGCACGGGGAGAGAGCGAGCTGGCGATCACGGTCGGCCGAGAAGCGGTCGAGCTCATGCAGGGCCGGGAGCTCGACGAGCCGAGCAGGCTCGCCGACGTGCAGCGAGTCCTCGCGCTCTCCCTCCAGGACGCGGGGCGCTTCGAGGAGGCGCTACCCGTGCTGCGCGAGTCGATCGAGTTCGTGGGCGAGATCCGCCCCAACTCGGTCGATTACTTCATCTCGAACCACGTCCACCTCGCCCTGCTCCTGAAGGAACTCCAGCGCTACGACGAGGCCCTCGAGGCCTGCGATTCCGCCGCTGCCATGTCGCGCCGTGTCGACGCCGCCCCCCACCAGAAGCGGATGATCGTCGATGCCCGCGGAAAGACTCTGGCGGACGCGCGCCGCTGGCGAGAGGCCCTCGCCGCGTTGGAGGACAACGCAGGCGCCGAGCAAGAGCCTCCCGTCATCGCGACCCTGCGCGCCCGCTGCCTGATCGAGCTCGGGCGCGAGGAGGAGGCCATCGCGGTCCTGGAGACGGGCCTGGTCGAGATCCGTCGGATGCTCGTTTCGGACCACTGGGAGATCCCCAAGGCGGAGAGCGTCCTGGGCTGGGCCTTGGCCCGAGAAGGGCGCTTCGCCGAGGCGGAGCCCTTGGTCCTCGGCGGCCTGGAGGGAGTCCGCGAGGGCCGGGGTCCCCACCACCACCGCACGGCGGAGGCCCTCCAGCGGGCCGTGGAGTTCTACGAGCTGCAGGGCCTGGAGGATCGGGCCCAGCCCCACCGCGAGGCCCTGGCGGCGGCCCTCGAGGCCAATCCCCGGGCCGACCGGGGCAACGTCCGCCCTCGCTGAAGGGTGTCCTCTCCCAAGGTCAGCCCTGGGCTCCCCGAGGGCAGGCCTGAGCCCTCCTGGGCGGCAAGAGGCCCTCAAGGGGCCCTCAGGGAACGATTCCGCGAAGATCGACCGCCGGGCACCCCAATTGCGATGTGGGGGGAAGCCCCTACCCTGGATCCCCCCACCCGCCCGAGGATCGCGCCATGACCGCCCGCAAACTCGCCCTGCTGCTCTTCCTGACCCTGAGCTCCTGCCTCGTCCTCGAGGACCTGGCCCTGGCCCAGCGCGGTGGGCGCTCCTCCGGGGGTCGCTCCTCAGGAGGTTCGAGCCGCTCCGCCGGCTCCTCCAGCCGCTCCAGCAGCCACAGTGCCCCGAGCCGCAGTGCCCCGAGCCGCAGTGCGCCGAGCCGCAGTGCGCCGAGCCGCAGCTCGCCGAGCCGCAGCAGCTACTCGGGCTCGAGCTCGCGCAGCAGCTCCCGCTCGAGCGCGTCGAGCCTTCCCTCGCGCTCCACCGCGCCCACCCGCACGACCTCCCCGACGCGCACGACCTCCCCCACGCCCACCACGCGGAGTTCGAGCCCGACGCGCACGACGGGCTCCTCCTCCGGCTACCGCGGCTACGACAGCTCGAGCCGCGTCAGCGGCAGCGATTCGGGCCGCAGCGGCACGCGCACGGTCGACCTCTCGGGCCGCGACTCGGCCGCCTACCGCAGTCCAGGCAGCTCGAGCCGGACCAGCGAGTGGATCTCCTCCGACGGCGCTCGCTCGACCTACGACTACACGCGGCGCGCTTCGACCTTCGACGGGCCCTCGAGCTCCGGTCGCGGCGCCTCGCTCGAGGCCGCCACCGTGCGCCTCTCCGACGGGGCCCCCAGCCGCACGCGCAACACCTCGACCGTCCCCCGCACCTACTCGCCCCGCGGCACGAGCTCGCGCCTGCCGACGACCGCCCGTCGCCAGGCCCTCTCGGACCGGCTGCGCTCGGCGACGACCCGCAGCGAGATCGGAGGCAGCTCGACCCGCACGACGCGCAGCCTCGCCGACCGCTACACGCCGAGCGCGAACGTCGACTCCCGCAACCTGCGCACGGGCGCGACGCCCCGCTCCGCCTCCGCCGGCCGCGACGTAACGAGCCCCGGCCGCACGCGCCGCGACGTCCTCTCGAAGCGGACCGCGAGTGCCGCTGACTCGTCGGCCCGAGCCTCGAATGCACGGAAGTCCAGCGCCTCCAGGGACGCCGACGTCGCGAAGCGCGCCTCGGCCGCCCGCCAGAAGCAGCGCGCCCTCCAGGCCGAGGCCGACCGCAAGGCCGTGCGCGCGATGAACGCGCGCTACGACGCCGCCAAGCGCCAGGACCCCGAGGGCAGCAAGCGCGCCACCCTGGCCGCCCGGGCCGCCGCCATCGGCGCGGACGCCGCCTTGCGCAGCACCCTCGCCGTCACGCCGGTCGGGCCGGTGCGCGGCATCGGGGGCGCCGACCGCGGAGCCTACGGCGGTCGCGACGGCTACGGCAGCAAGGACGGCGGCGGCGGTCGCTGGGACGGCTACGGCTACGGAAACGGCTACTGGAACGACGGCTGCGGCGGCTGGTCGGGCTGGTACTGGAACACCTGCGGCCCTTGGTGGGGAAGCTGGTGCGTCGGCTGGGGCTGGGGTTGGGGCTGGGGAGGCGGCTGGTGCTCCTCGCCCTGGTGGGGCTGGCCCGGCTACTCGCCCTACTACCGCTACTGGTGGCCGAGCTACGCCTACTGCTCGCCGAGCGTCGTCTACAACTACTACTACACCGACGAGCCGATCTCCCCGGAGGTCGTGGCCCAGCCCGCCGTGGAGGTGGTCGCCGCGCCCATGGGCGACGCGATCCCGCGCACGGGCGACGTCGCGGTGCGCGCCGCGACGGAGTACATGGCCCTCGGCGACCGCGCCTTCACGGAGGGTCGCTACGGCGACGCGGTCCACTACTACGCCAAGGCGATCGAGTTCGCCCCCGAGGACGGCGTGCTCTACCTGGTGCTCTCCGACGCCCTCTTCGCGACGGGCGACTACCACTACGCGGCCTTCGCCCTGCGTCGCGCCCTGGAGCTGCACCCCGAGGTCGTCTCCCTCGGCATCGACAAGCGCAACTTCTACGGCGACCCGGCGGACTTCGTGCGCCAGCTCTCGTTGCTGGAGAAGTACGTCGCGGATCACCCGATCGACGAGGACGCGCGCCTGGTCCTGGGCGCCAACTACCTCTTCAGCCGCGAGGCGCAGCGTTGCGTGGAGTTCCTCGACTCGCCCTTCAGCGTCGAGCTGAAGGCGAGCCGGGACGGGCAGGTGATCCTGGCTGCCGCCCTGGAGCAGCTCGCGACCGCGCGCTGAGTCCGGCGAGACGTCGATGGCACGGCCGGGGCCCCGCGGGCCCCGGCCGCTTCATGCCGGGAGCTCGCGCGGCCCGTCGTCGCTCGCGAAGGTCCACAGGCGCGACTCGCGCCCGAAACGGGCGCGGAAGGGCGCCTCGAGACGCTCCGCGAGCCCCGCCTCCACGCCCGGCTCGTGGAGCACGAGGACGCAGCCTCCGAAGCCCGCGCCGACCAGGCGAGCGCCCAGCACTCCCGGCGCGCGGACGGCTTCCTCGACGAGCGCGTCCAGCTCGGGGCAGGACACCTCGAAGTCGTCCCGCAGGGAGGCATGGGTGCGGGAGAGGAGCTCTCCGAGCTCTTCCCCGCGGCCACTCCTCAGAGCCTCGCGGGCGGCGCGGGTGCGATCGACCTCCGAGAGGACGTGCCGCGCCCGCCGCAGCTCCGCGGGGGCGAGCGTTCCGGCGATGCGTTCGAGCTCTTCTTCGGTCGCCTCGCAGAGGTGGAGCAGGCCGGGGCGCGACGCCTGAAGAGCGCGCAACACGCGCCGACACTCGCCGACACGTTCCCCGTAGGCGCCCGAGACGAGCTCGCGACGCACGCCGCTGTCGGCGACGGAGATCGAAAGGGTGGCGTCGTCGAATGGGAGGTACCTGTACTCCCCGCTGCCGCAGTCGAGCGACAGGACCTCTCCGCGGCGAGCGAGCTCGATGGCGGTGGGGTCGAGGATCCCGCAGGGAAGCCCGACGAAGTCCCGCTCGGAGGCGAGGGCGGCGCGGATTCGTTCGCGGGACGTGAGGCCGAGCTCCCAGAGCGCGTCGCATGCGTGCGCCGTGGCGAGACACAAGGAGGCGGAGGAAGCGAGCCCCGCGCCGACCGGAAGATCGCCGTGGTAGAGCAGCTCGAGGCCGACGGCCGCGCGCCCCTCCCCCAGGAGAGCGCGCACCACACCGAGAGGGTAGTCGGACCAGTGGCCCCGGGCCGCCTCCGGCAGTCCGTCGAGCTCGAACCGCACGACCCCGGGTACCGTCTCGCTCGCGAGGACGAGCTCGCGCCCCCGAGCCCGGCGGGCCAGGACCCCCGTCCCCCGATCCACCGCCAAGGGCAGGACGGGGCCCCCGTTGTAGTCGAGGTGCGCCCCCATCAGGTTGACGCGGCCCGGAGCGTGGAATCGGCGCGCTTTCTCGCCTTCTCCGAAGACCTCCCGCAGGCGCCGGGGTTCGGGCACGGGCCCCGGCTGGAGGTCTTCGGGGAAGGCCTCCAGACCCCGGCCGGCGCTGTCGATGGGGTTCATGGCCCGATTGTGGCCCGCCAACCGTCCTTCCGCGCTCGCCGCTCCTCGGCTATCTTCCCACCGTGCGACCCCGCTCCACCCCGGAACCCCAGCGCCGCCTCGGCCTGCCCGCGAGCCTGGCCCTGTGCCTGACGCTGGCGAGCTGCTCGAGCATCGAGTTCACGCGGGACTCGGAGAGCTCGGGCGCTTTCGTCGCCACGGGGACGAGCTTCACGGTCTTCAGCGTCGACCTGCCGCGCAGCGCCCTGAATCAAGCGCGGGAGAACGCCTCCGACGCCGGCATGCACAACATGGTGGTGACCAGCGCCGAGGTCTGGCCCCACTGGGGCCCCCTCGACTTCCTGGTCGAGATCATCGGTGTGCGGCACGCGATCATCAAGGGGACCTGGGGCTACAAAGACGACTGAACGGGGACGACTGAACGGGGACGACTGAACGGGGACGACTGAACGGGGACGACTGAACGGGGACGACTGAAGGGAACGCCCCGCGTGTCCCTTCACTCCTCGCGGTAGAGCACGACGACGCCGCGGGAGGTCGCGACCGGGCCGTGCAGACTCCCGGGGGGCAGCAGGAAGAGCGGCTCGAGGAAGCGCGGGAGGTCGGGGTTGTGGCGATGGATCCAGCCGAGGTCGCCGCCTCGCTCCTTGCCTCCCGTGTCGTCGTTGAAGCGCGCCGCGATCTCGGCGAAGGCCTCGCCTCCCTGCACGCGGCGCACCACCTCCTCGCCTTGGGCCTGGGCCTCGGAGAAGATCCGATTGAGGGTGGGCTCCGCTTCCAGCGCGCCGATGTGCGTGATCAGGATCCCCCGCGCTCGGATGAAGTTGTCCTCCCAGAGCTCGCGGGGAAAGCCTTCGGGTTCGACGCGCCGGAGGATGTGCAAGCCGAGGGGCGTCTCCACCGGGCCGACGAGCTCGCCGACCGGCGCGCGGAAGCTCGCCAGCTTGAGGAGCGTGTCCCGCGAGCCCCGCTCGAAGACCCGGAAGCGCCCTCCGCGGGCGGCGGACTCTTCCTCGACGGAGTGCTCCCGCGCCAGCTCGGCGAAGTCGGCGCCGGCGCGCAGGCGCGCGAGGAGGTCGTCGGCCAGCTCCCGCGCCTCGGGGCCTGTGCCGTCGAGCTGGATCTGCAGGACAGCCGCGTGGGTCTCCACGCGCTCGAGCAAGTGCAGACCCGAGGGCAGGTCGAGGATCGGCCCCAGCTCCCCCATCTCGGCGGAGAACAGGAAGTCGTCGAAGGTCTCGCGCAACATGCCGCGCGGGAAGCAGCCGAGCGATCCGTAGGAACGGCTGGTGAGTGCGTTGGAGAAGGTCCGCGCCAGCTCCCCGAGATCCTCACCCGCGACGGCCCGCTCGCGCAGCCCACGCATCAGCTCGAGCCCTTGGTCGTGGTTCCGGCCCCAGGGCCCGCCTTCTCCCTCGAGATCGTCGTGGAGGATCAACACGTGGCGCAGAGCGCGCAGCTCCGGCTTGGCCTTCTCGAGGTAGAGGGGATGGACGAGGAGGGATCCCTGGAGGCAGAGAGCGGCGAGAAGCATCCCGGGATTCTACTCCTCCTCTCCCAGCGAGGCCGCGTCGGGCGTCGCCGGAAGGAGCAGCACGACGCGCGTCCCACCACCTTCGGCCTCGGAGACCGGCTCGATATCGATGCTCCCCCCCATCTCGTCGATCACGCGCTTGCAGATCGCGAGGCCCAGGCCCGTGCCGTGGGAGCGAGTGGTCAGGTAGGGTTCAAACAACCGCTGGCGGACCTCCTCGTCGATGCCGGTCCCCGTGTCCCTCAGCTCGACGCGTACGGAGTCGCCCTCCCGCGCGAGGAGCACGTCGAGGGCGCCTCCGTCGGGCATGGCCTCGAGGGCGTTCGAGACGATGTTGATCAGGACGCGCCGGAACTCGGTCGGGTCCAGGCACACCACGATGCCGTCCCCCTCGACCCGGACGCGCACACCGAGCTCCTGCGCCCAGGCCGCGTTGAGCTCCATGACCTCGTCCACGAGTTCCCGCAGGTCCGTGGGCACCGGCTCCAGCACTTGCTCGCCGGCGAAGGCGTAGAAGTTCTGCGAGATCTGTCGCATGTTCTCGACCTGCCGCTGGACGAGGTCGATCGTCCGCTCGAGGATCTGGTCGAACTCCGGGCTCTTCTCCTTGCGCGCCCGCTCGAGGAGGTTGACCGAGAGGCTGATCGGCGTCAGCGGGTTCTTGATCTCGTGGGCCACTTGCCGAGCCATCTCGCGCCAGGCGGACTCCTTCTCGATCCGCACGAGGCGGCGCCGGTTCTCGGCCATCTCCCCGATCATCAAGTTGATGTCCTGGGCCAGCTGCCCCAGCTCGTCGTCGGAGGCCACGTCGATCTGGGCGTCGAGGTCCCCCGCCGCCACACGTCGGGCGTGGCCCTGCAGCTCCAGGATCGGCCGCGTGGTGCGGCGTGCGATGAAGATCGTCCACACGACGACGACGAAGAGCACGAGGACGGTGGCGTTGATCAAGAGGTCGTTCAGCTCGTTGACCGTGGCATAGATGTCCGAGTTGTCGATCCCGATGCCGACCACCCAGCCCAGGCCTCCCTCCGCCGCTCCCCGGCAGTGCTTGAAAGCCGCCCGCTTGCGCACGCCGACGAACTCGTACTCGGGGAACATCCCCCAGTCCGCCTGGGAGGACACTTGCACGAGCTGCGGCAGGTTGACCGGATCCTCCGCGACGCGCTTGCCGTAGAGCTCTTTCCGCGGGTGACCGATGATCGTGTTCGAGTCGGACTTCCACAGCCACGAGTAGGAGGAGGAGTAGATCTCCGACCCGATGCCCTCGAAGTCCTCCCCGGCGCGATAGCCGTCGAGGAGGTCCTGCTGGAACACCGACCAGTTGAGGACGCCGTAGATCACGCCGTTCACGCGCGCGGGCTCCTCCGTCGAGAAGATCGGTTCGGCGATGCCCACGCCGTAGTCCCGGGGATCGAGGGGGCGGGCTCCGGCTTCGCGCCCCCCCCCGTGGAGGAGCGGCGAGACGTGGTGGTCCACCAGGGCGGGCTCGCCGCCCATCCCGCGTTCGAACCAGGGGAGCGCGCTGAAGTCCGTGCGCCGCAGGCGCTCGAGCTCCCCGGGCCCGCGGGACTCGCCCGTCGAGCCCAGGGAGCTCATGCCGACGCAGCGCCCCTGGGCGTCGACGACGACGAGCAGGTCGAAGCCGGGGCTGCGCCGCACGAAGCGGTCGAAGTCCAGCTCGAGCAGGGGAACGTAGTCCTCGGAGTCGGGCCCGACCGACCACAGGACGAGCGGGTCGGAGGCCCAGAGCTCGATGTCCAGCCTGCGCTCGGCCAGCTCGTCGTCGATGCGGTCGGCGAGGTCCGCCGCGAAGCGCAGCAGGTAGTAGCGGACGGTGTCGTTCGAGATGCGGTCCGCCAGCTTGACGTCCACGTACCAGGCGAAGACCAGGAACGGCACGACGACGGCGGCCAGCACCGCGAGCACCCACTTGGTCGATATGCGCCGGATCATCGCCCGCGTATCCTACGCCCTCGCCGACGCCGCCACCCCTGCCCAGGCCCCGTCGGCCCGCCCCTCCGATGTCCCGCACCGCGGCCGCCCTCCCCGAGCGAATCCTGCTCGTGCGACTCTCCCACCTCGGCGACGTCGTACACGCCCTGCCGGTCTTCCACGCCCTGCGCGAGCGGGCCCCCCGGTCGCGGATCGCCTGGGCCGTGCAGCCGGAGTTCGCGCCCCTCGTCGCGAGCCTCCCCGGCCTCGAGCGGGTGGTGCCCTTCGAGCGCAGAGAGGGCCTCGCAGCCTGGTGGCGCTTGCGGCGCGCCCTGCGCGAATTCGGGGCCCAGTGGGCCGTCGACGCCCAAGGCAACGCCAAGAGCGCGGCGGTCTGCTGGCTCTCCGGAGCCCGACGTCGCACGGGGCTGCACCCGGCCGACTGGAGCGAGCCCGCGGCGGCGCGCGTCCTCAACGACCGAGCGGAGCGTCTCGACGGCTCCCGGACGCGGCACGCGGTCGAGCGCAACCTGCACCTCGCCGACCACCTGAGGGGCGCCGCGGGCGCCCCGGAGGACGACTGGCTGCGGCTCGGGGCCGAAGAGCTCGCCGCCGGTCACGCGCGCTACGCCGAGCTCCTGGGCGAAGCCCGGGGCGCCGTCATCGTCCAGCTCGCGGATCCAGTCGACGTCCGCGCCTGGCCCGTCGAGCACCAGCGCGAGCTCGTCCGCCGCCTCGCGCGACAGCGCCGACCGACTCTCGTCCTCTCGGGTCCCGCCGAGACCGTCCTGGGACGGCGGCTTGCCGACGAGCTTCGCGGTCTGGAGGGCGTCGTGCACTGGATCGGCCAACGCGGCTTGCGCGAGCTGGCCTCCTTCCTGCGCGCCGCCGCCGAGCGCGAGGCGCGCTTCGTCGGCGGGGACTCCGGTCCCATGCACCTCGCCTGCGCCGCGGGGCTCTCCGTGCTCTGCCTCTCCGGTCCCCAGGACGCGCGGCGCACGGGGCCCTGGCCGCTCCCCGGCCCGGGCTCGCCGCACCGCGTCCTGCGCGCCACAGCCCCCCTCTACTGCGCCCCTTGCCGGTCGCGACGTTGCGAACGTCCGGAGGGAGTGCTGTGCATGCAGGACATCCGGCCCGAGCAGGTTCTCGGCGCACTCGACTCGAGCAGGGCACTCGACTCGAGCAGGGCACTCGACTCCAGCCGGGCTCTCTACTCGAGCCGGTCGATGATCTCGCCGATGTCCCGGTAGTCGGGCCAGAATCCCTCGATCGAGCGCAGGTGCTCGAGCTGGGCCGCGGGGTCCTCCTCCGCCATCGCCCTCTCGTAATAGAGGGCCGCCATCTCGACGTAGCCCTCGAGGGTCGACTGGCGCGCCAGGGCGTCCTTGTAGTGGTCCACCTCCGCGAGGAGCTCCGCGTAGACCTCGATCGCCCCCTCGAAGTCGCCGTCGTACTCGCGGTCGAGGGCGCGCTGGTAGATCCGCTCGAGCTTCATCCCGTCGATCGACTCGCGCGCCTCCGCGAAGGCCTCGGCCTGGGCCTGGGTCAGCTCCTCGCCCTCGGCCAAGAGCGCGAGGGCCTCCTCGTATTCCCGCCGATAGACCTTCATCTGCGCGTCGCGCAGGATCTCGGCTGCACGCTTCTCGACCTCCAGGCGCTCGATCCCGGCCCGCGCCTCGGCGCTCTCGTCGTCCAGGGCGAGGGCGAAGCGGAACTCGTTCAGGGCCCCGGCGTAGAGCCCTTCCTCCTCGAAGCCCCGTGCGATCTCGATGCGCTGCTCGGCCAGGAGCCGGTCGACCTCGCTGGCGCGGCGCCGCGCACGATCCATCTCGGGAAGGTACTTCGTCGTCGCGCTGAAGCCGCGCTTGGCGCTGCGCAGCCGGTAGTCCGCCAGGGCGCGCACGCCGGCCGTGTAGTACTCCTCGCCCAGCCCGTTGCGGTAGTTGATCTGGATTGTGACCTGCCCCAGGCCGGCGACGGCGAGGGGGTAGCCCGGCACGTGATGGATCGCGCGCTGGAAGTGCCCGGACGCCCGGTCGAAGTCCTCTCGGGAGAAGGCCTCCTGCCCCGCCGCGAGCTCGCGGCGCGCGAGCTTGAGCCGCGTCTTGCCGAGCCACTCCAGCACGACGGGCGAGTCGGGGGCGATCTCCTCGGCGCGCTCGAACCACTCGAGGGCCTCGTCGTCGCGGTCTGCGAAGGTCTCCTTGCGACCCTGGTCGAGGTAGAGGGCGACGGTCGCGTAGCGGTGCAGATCGACGAGCTCGGCGTCGTCCGGGTCCTTGCTCTTGAGCTCTTCCGCCTGGCGCACGCCATCGACGAACTCGCCCTCGCGAATGGCCGTGCGCACGCTCTCGCGCTCGGCCTCGGAGGTGCCGGTGGACGAGCAGGCCGCGAGCAACAGGCAGAGCCCGAACAGCGGGCGGAGGTCCCGGGAGGTCCGGGGGAGGGAGCAGGCGGCGCGCGAAGGCTTCATCGGCGAAGGGCGGACGGCGAAGGTCGGTGGGGGTCGGGCTCGGTGTACAGGCGCGGAGGGACGAGCGAGGGCGCCGGGGCTTCCCGACCGGAGCAGGATATGGCCTGGGGAGGGGGGCTCCAAGCTCCTCTCCCCCAGGGAGTTGCGTCTGGGACAGGGGGCTAGGTGCGGAGGGCGTCGAAGAGCACCACGCCCAGGCTCCCGAAGATCAGGACCGGCAGCCAGCTCGCCAGGAGGGGGTCGAGGGCTCCCTGGACCCCGAAGTTACGGCAGACGAAGTCCACGGCGAAGAAGAACAGGCACAAGAGCAGGCCCTTCGCGACGCCCTCGATCCCGCGCGCCCGCTCGTGGCGCATGACCAGGGGGAGCCCCACCAGGAGCAGCACCAGGTTGGCCAGGGGGAAGGTCAGGTGGTACTGCATCAACGTCTGGTAGACGACGTTGTCCGGGTCCCGCCGGCCGAGCTCGACGGCCTCGAGGAAGGAGAGCTCGAGGGGGGTCTTGGAGCGACGGTAGGTCAGGGCCAGCTCCGGCGTGAACTCGAACAGCTCGGGGCCGAGCCAGTCGATCGGGGTCACGAGACCTCGGTCGGAGTGCTCCTCCCGCCGGCCGCCTTCGAGCGCCAGGCCCCACTCCCCGTTCCGTTCGGCCCAGGTGGCGCGGGGGGCCGTGATCGTCGCCAGCCAGCGCTCCCCTTCGCGCAGGTGCACCTCGAGGTCCCTGCCCTGGGGGATCTCGTCCGGCTCGCCGGGGCGATACTCCCGGAAGGAGAGCAGGCTCCCCGAGAGGTCGCGCATGCGCAAGAGCTCGTACACGCGGTCCGTGCGCTGTTCCTCGAGGGCGTACTGCAGGGAGTCGCGCATGGGCAGGATCGTCGTCGTCGCGGACTCGCGCAGGACGACCATGCCGACTGCCGCCAGCAGCCCTCCACCGAAGATCGGCAAGAGCAGGCGCCGCCCGCTGACCCCGGCCGCTAGCACGGCCCCGACCTCGTTGTTGCCCAAGAGGCGCGTGAGCGTGAACAGACCCGCGATCAGGGTGATGAAGGGCGCGGCCTGCAGGAAGAGGAAGGGGAGGTTGAACAGGTAGTAGGCCGTGATCAACGCCGAGGAGGCCGTGCTCCCGTCGGGCCAGGGCTCGAGGTAGTCGTCGAGCTTCGAGGTCATGTCCATGATCACGAACAGCCCCAGCACCACGAACAGCGCCGTGGCGTAGCTCGACAGGAAGGTCCAGCCCACGTAGCGATCGAGGCGGCCCCCGAGGGCCAGCCGTCGGCGCGCGAAGCGCGGCCCCGCTCCTCGGTCCCGGTTCCCCATCACTCCCGGAAGGCCCGCAGGGTCAGCCACACGCCGACGACGGAGAAGACGGCCAGGGGTCCCCAGGCCCCCACCCAGGCCTCGATCGTCCCGCTCTGCGCGAGCTGCTTGCCGAGACGCAGGGAGGTGATCCAGTAGACCATCGCGTAACCCACGGCCACCGCCAGAGCGCTGAGCTGGGTGCCCTTGCGCAGCATCACGCCCGTCGAGACTCCGACGAGCACGAACATCAGGCAGGTCGCCCCGTTGGCCATGCGCTGGTGCCAGGCGTAGAGGAGCCGACGTCGCGGGCGCTGCCAGCGCTCGAGGAAGCCCTCGGGTGGCGGCGCTCCGAGGGCTTCCAGGTAGGCCGCCTGCACGCGCGCTCGCGGCTCGTCCTCGTCCAGCTTGGCCAGGCTCTCCAGGAGCTGGGAGGAGGTCTGGTAGCGCGCGCTGCGGAAGTCATGACGCTTCGTCTCCCCGACGAGCTCGTCCAGGTCCCGTACGACCTTGGCGTAGTCGAAGCCGCCCTCGAAGGCCGCAGCCGAGCCGCGCCCGCCGTAGAGGTGCGCCGTGAGCGTCGAGTCGTCGAACTCGAAGCGCACGGCGTCTGCCATGATGCCGCCGCTCTCACCGTCCTCGCCGGCCGGGAGCTGGATGTAGCAGTCATAGAAGATCTCCGGGCGGTCCGGGTCGCGCATCGTCGACGACAGGAAGAAGTCCCCCATCTCGACCTCGGTCTTGCCGCGCGAGAGGCTCTGCACCGCCGACTTGAGGACCTCCAGCTGGAAGGTCTTCTCGTAGACCTTGAGGCGCGGGAGGATCTCAGCGTTGAGGGCGTAGACCCCGGCCCCCGCTCCTCCGGCGAGGAGCAGGGCGGGCAGCAGCATGCGCAGGGGGTTGATGCCCGCCATGCGAATCGCCGTCCACTCGTTCTGAGCCGCCAGGCGTCCGTAGGTCGACACCAGGGCCAGGAGCAGAGCCACCGGCAAGACGTAGGGCACGAAGACCGCGGCCATCAGGGGCACGAACTCCAGAACCGCGATGGTCCCCGCGCCCCCCAGACGGTGCACGGCCGCCACCGCCATGCCCGGCATGGCGATGAACACCATCCCCGCAGCCGAGAAGAGGAAGCCCGTCAGGAGCTGGCCCAGGATGTAGCGGTGGAACTTCATGGGGCGGCGCGCACCCGGCCGACACCGGGGAGGCGAATTCGGACCGCGTGACTCACCTCGCGAGCGCCGCGGCGCTAGCCTACCCGACCATGGAGCCGGCTCCGAAGACGACTTGGATCAAGGACGGCTTGCACCGCCGGGCGGGATTCCGGGAGGGCACGGACGGTCGGCGCCGCTTCGTCAAGCGCTTCCGGGCGAGCTCCTGGTGGCGGCGGCTGCGCGACGGCCGCCGGGCGCGCCGGGAGCTCGAGCTCGCAGGCAAGCTGCGCGCCGGCGGGCTCGCCGTTCCCGAGGTCTACGGCGTCGCGCGCCGCGGGGGCGCCTGGGAGCTCGACGCCGAGGCGATCGAGGGCGCGCGCGGTCTCGACGAGCTGGTCGCGGCGCCGGGGGAGCTACCGCGACCGAAGGAGACGCTGGCCCGCGCCCTGGGCGAGTTGGTGGCGCGCGCCCACGCCCTGGGCCTCGACCACGGCGACCTCCACGCGGGCAACCTCGTCGTCGACGCCCGCGGGGAGGCGTGGCTCGTGGACCTGGGCAGCTCCCGGCTGCTCTCGCGCTCCTCCGCGGAGGGGGTCGAGCGCGACCTCGTCGCCCTGGCGGCCGACACACGGGAGCGGGTTCCCCTCGACACGCGCCGACGCTTCTTCGTCGCCTGGCGTCGCGCCCTGGCGCGCGAGGCCGGCGAGCTGCCTCTCGAGCCCGCGCTCCTCGCCCGTCGGGTCGAGGAGGCCGCCCTCCGCCGGCGGCGCGAAGCCCTGCTCGAGCACGCCGACCGCTGGCTGCGGCCGAGCGGCTTGTGCCGCCGCGTCCCATGCGGGATAGAAACGGCCCTGCTGCGCCGTGGCTCGGTCCGCGAAGAGGTCGCTGCTCGGCTGCTCGACGGAGAGCCCGGCCGGGTGGAGGACGCGGAGCTCGACGGCGAGGGGTGGCTCGTCGAGGGACCCGGCGAAAGCACGCGCCTCGACTGGGTCCACCTCGGACGAGCGGAGCAGCACGGCCTGCCGGGCCTGCGCCCCCTGGCCCTCTTCGAGGGTCGCCCGGCGCGCGCCCTCTACCTCGCCCCGGCGAGCGCGCGCCCCGGAGAGCTCGGCCGACCACCCGCCCTCGACGCGTCCTCGGCTCTGCGACGCGCCCTCGAAGGTCGCGGCCTGCGCCTCGCGGACGAACAGCAGCTCTGGACGACTCCGTCGGGGGAAGCGCTCCTCGGACCGGGCTCCCGACTGGAGATCGCGCGCGCGGGCAACTGCGCTCGGACCGATGGTTGAGCCGCTTCGCCGCCGACTGCGCGGGCGCCTGGTGCGCCTGGCGAGCGCCACCTCGGTGGCCCTTCCGCGCCCGGTCGTCCTCGGTGGACTCCAGGGCGCGGCCTGGCTCTCGCGCTTCTCGGGCTTCGAGCAGACGACGCGCGCGAACCTGGAGCTCGCCCTGGGCGACGAGCTCGAGGAGGAAGAGCTGCGCCGCATCGCCGCCGGCGTGCGTCGCCACACGGCGCGCATCGCCTACGAGTGGCTCCAGCTGGCGTCCATCGGTGGCCGACGGGAGCGCTGGCTGCGCGAGCACGTCGACGTGGACGATTCCATCTCGGTCCTGCGCGAAGAGCTCGCCCGCGGGCGCGGCGCCCTCGTCGTCACCGCGCACATCGGCAACTGGGAGCTGCTCGCGGCGACCCTCGCGCGCCTCGGATTCGGGGGCGCCGTCGTGGGCCTCGAGAAGCGCAAGGACCCGACGGCGGCCTGGCTGGTCGAGATGCGGCGCTCCTACGGGGCCGAGACGATCCCACAGCATTCCCACCCGCGCGCCCTGGTGCGCGTGCTCGAGCGCGGCGAGGTGCTGGGGATGCTCTGCGACCTGGAGGCCCGCCGCCTGGCCGGAGAGTTCGTACCCTTCTTCGGGAAGCCGGCCTTGACGATGAGCGCCCCCGCGGCCCTGGCGCGCTCGCGCCGCGTACGCCTCGTCCCGGCGCGCTGCGTGCTCCCCCGCGAGGGCGCCCCGCACTACAGGCTCAGCGTCGAAGAGCCGCTCGCCTACGACTTCGCCCGGCCCCGCGCCGAGGCCACGCGCGAGCTCTTGACCCGGCTCAACGCCGTCTTCGAGGGCTGGATCCGCGAGACGCCCGACCAGTGGGCTTGGCATCAGCCACGCTGGCGCGCCCGCCCGGGCGAGCTCGAGGCCTCCCCAGCGGCACCCCGGCCAGGCCGCGATTGACGGCGGCCCGGGGGCGTCCCAGACTCCCCGCGTGCGCATCACCTACCTGCATCCGCGCCTCGACTTCGGCGACGGTACGGCACGCCTGGTCGCCAGCGCCCGCGCCTCCCTCGCCGCCGGCCACGAGGTCAGCGTCGTCTCACGCCGCGGGAGTTGCACGGACGCCTTGGTCGACACGGGCGTGGCTCTCTACGAGGGCGAGCTCCCGACCCGGCCCTGGCTCGACCTCTTCGCGTCGGGCCGCACGCGCGACCGCGTGGCGGAGCTCGCGCCCGACCTGCTGCACGCGATGGACGCCAGCCTCGCCCCCCTCGCGGCGAAGCTCGCCGAGGGGCTCGAGCGTCCGTACCTGCTCGAGGTGGTGCGTCCGATCGACGAGCCCCTACGGACCGCGAGCGCGCGCCTGCAGGCGGTCGTGCTCCCCTGCGAGAGCTTCGTCGAGCGCGCCGTCAATCGCGGCAACGTACCGCGCGAGCTCCTGCGCGTCGTGCCCCACGGACCGGAGCTCGGTCGAGAGGAGCGCCCCCTCGCGCGGACCGCGGGGAGCGAGGCGCCCCGAGTCGTGCTCGCGATCGCGACCCTCGATCGAGACCACGGCATCGACGTTCTGATCCAGGCCGCGCACGCCCTCTCCCGCTCCGGCCGCAAGCTCGAGTTCCTCGTGCTCGGCGAAGGGCCGGACGAGGACCTCTTCCGGCGCCAGCTGCGCGAGCTCGAGCTCGGCGAGTGCTTCACGATCAGCGCGCCCTCGCTGCGCGACCTGAACCTGGCCCTCGCCCAGGCGGACGTCCACGTGGCCTGCCCGCGCCGCGGCTGCTTGGGTTGGTCGGCCTTGCAGGCCCTGGGACAAGGCATCCCTTCGGTCGTCTCGGCCATCAGCAGCACCTTCCCCTTGGTCGAGGACAAGGGCGACGGCCTGCTCGTCGAGCCGGGGAACGCCGTCAAGCTGGCGGAGTGCCTCGGCCTGATGCTCGACAATCCCACGGCCGCGCGAGCCATGGGGGTCGCCGCTCGCGAGCGGCTGGGAGCCCTGGACCGGCGGGCGAGCTTCGAGCGGGAGCTGGGCGAGCTCCAACTGGCTGCGGCTAGCCTGACTCCCGCGAGCTGAGGCCCTCGCCGAGACTAAGCGCCCTCAGAGCAGGCCCGCAGACCGCGCCGCCTCGCGCAGGCGCGCCTGCCGCATCAGGACTTCGAACTGCTCCGGGCGGTGCTTCTGGTAACTCTCGAGGTAGCGGTCGGAGAGCGGCTCGCCCTCCTTCGTCTGCATCTTGAGGAAGAAGTCGATGGCTTGCTCCTCCATCCCCTCGTCGCCGATCTGGACGATGACCTGGACGAGCCACTCGACGGCCTTCCCGTACTGGCCGTTCTCCCACTCGTACTTCGACTGCTGCATGCGGTCGAGGAAGTAGGCCTCACGGCCGGTGACCTGCTCCTCGAAGAGCGCCTGCGCGGCCTCTCGAGTGTTCCCCGACGCGTCCTGCAGAAAGTCCTCGATCAGCTCGAACACGAGGACGTAATCGCGGGGCTTGGCCGCCGTGCGCCGCTTGACCTCCCACTCGAGGTCCGCGAACTCGGCGGGCGAATCCATCTCGGCGATCTCTGCAAAGCGCTCGCGGTATCGCCGGACCCAGCTCAGCTCGGGATGCTGGGGCCACTTGTCCGTGAACTCGTCGCAGCGCTTGATGAAGTAGCGGGCCTTGGGGCGCTCCGCGCGGTCGCCCGAGAGGAAGCCCTTGGCGTAGGCCTTGAGGTTGCTGTCGAGCCACTCCGTGCCCTTCATGTTGTGCTCGTTGAGCTTGGCGCGCTCGATGTCCGCATCGATCTTGGACTGCATCTCCTCGACCTTCGCCTTGAGATCGGGGGTGACCTGAGTCAGGTCGATGCGCGCCAGCTCTTCCTGGGCTCGCTTGGCGGAGCCCTCGTTGTAGGCGAGCACCGCGTCGCTGTAGCGCGCTCGGGGGTCGCCGCCCTCCACGTTGAGGCCCTCCTCGAGCCAATTCGTGACGAAGAAGTAGCCCCCGACGCAGACGACCACGACGATCAGCACGACGACCCAGCCGGGCATCCCGCGCTTCACCGTCCGACGGCGGTGCTGGACGGTCTCCCGGCGGCGTGACGCCGCCGAAGTCCGGGCCGCGCGCGCGTCGCCCGCCTTGGGCGGCGCCTCGTCGGAGGTCAAGCGGAAGACCGCGCCGCCGATCTTGAACTCGGCGTTGGCGGCGAGGCGCGTCGGGCCCTTGACCGGGCGCCCGAGCAGGGTCGGGGGGACGACCCCCTTGCGCGGGACGAGGGTCACCACGCCCTCTTCGACGCGCAACTCCGCGTGCACGTCGGCCACGTCCGGGGAGGAGAGGACGAGGGCGTTCTCCTCCCCGCTCCCCAGGGTCAGGCGGCCGTCGTTGAGCTTGAAAGCCCGGCGCTTTCCGCTCTCGTCGAGGATCAGTCTTGCCATGTGTCGATCTCGCTCCGGTAGGTCGTGTCGGTCCCGAAGTTCTGCGTCCAGTAGCGGCCGTCCGCCGCCGAGGCCATCTCGGTGTGGCCCTCCATCAAGAGATTGCGGTGGTGCCCGCTGGAGTGGCACCAACCGTCATGGGCCCCCTGGGGGGAGCCCCCGCCCATGTTGCAGTTCTCGCTGATGCCGCGCTCGTAGCCGACGAGCCGCATGCGGTCGAAGGGGGTGCGGCGCGCGGGGTCGCCCTCCTCCTCGTGGCCGAAGTCGCCGGTGCGCGCCATGTAGACGGAGTGCATCTCGGAGGAAGCTTGCAGGAGCGGGTTCCAGGCCAGCACCGACCTCCCGAGCATGCGCCGATACTCGTTCGTGATCTCGACCTGGCGCTGCTCGACGACGCTCGCGCGCCGATTCTCGTCGAGCTCTTCCTGCTGTTCGTCGACCCAGAGCGCGAGGTTTCGATCCCGCACGGCCCGGTCGTTCGCGAGTCGGCGGGCCTCCCCTTCGTCCCAGGCGAATTGCGTCGTGTCCCAACTCTTCGCGCCCTCGGTCACGAGCAGAGCCCAGGACGGGATCTGCGCATCAGGCACGAGCGTCAGCCCCAGCTCCTCGCCTCGCTGACGGCACCACTCGAGCTCGCCACGGTCGACGAAGAAGCTCTTGGCGACCTTCGCCACGCGCGGGCGCTCCCAGTGATCCCGCACTGCCTCGACGCGCTCGTCGACCTGGCGCTGGACCGGCCAGTAATGTCGGGCCTTCTCGGGCGGGCAGGAGGGCGGCTGGAAGGGGTAGAAGTACTCCTCCTCGTCGAAGATCAACTCCAGAGCCTCCGCGCGCAACTCGTCGAGCTCGCGCCGGTGCTCGGCGACGCGCTCGAGGGACTTCAACGAGGGGCTCTTCAGCAGCGCGCGCTGGGCCTCCTCGAAGCGCGCACCGACGGCGCGGGCCAGGGCGGGCGCGGCGTGCTCGCCGAGGTCGTTCAGGGCGCTGAAGGCCTCGTCACGTCGATCGGGGCCCGCCCGCAGCAAGGCGCGCTCCGCACGCTCCACGTCGGCGAGCACCGCGTCGATCCACGGCTCGAGGTCGATCTCGACTTCCTCCCTTGCGAGGACGGGGGCCGGCGTGTCGATGGAAACGGCCGATGCCTCGGTCTCCGGTTCGGAGGCTGCCTCCGCAACCTCGCGTCCTGCACCGGCCAGCTCCGCGGACGTTTCCGGCTCCACCTGGGGACGAGCCGGAGGATCCTGGACCCTGGGCGCCGAGGCTTCGCGCTCCGTCCCGGCGGTGGAGATCCTCTCAGGGGAGATCGTCGAAGGGCGCTCCGCCAGCTCCAGCTGGTCACTCCGCGAGCGCGCTTCGCGCTCGGCCCGTCCGCGGGCGGCTCGGCGATCGACGGAGCCCGCGGCGGCCCGGTCCGCGGCCTTGGAGACGGCCGCCTCGAGGCGCTCGACCACGACGGGGTCCTCGGCGCGCTCGAGCAACTCGCGCAGACGCTCGAGCTCCGCGCTGGGCTCGAGGGCGGCGGCCCGCTCCAGCTCTTGCTGGAGCTCCGCGTCGCGGGCGCGGGCCTCTTCCAGCTCACGCCGCAGGCGCTCCGCGGCCCTGCCCTCCAGGCCCTCGAGGCTCCGCGCCGCGCGCTCGAGCTCTCCACGGGCGATCTCCCGGCGAGCGGCGTCCAGCTGGGGACTCGAGCCACCGCAGGCCCACGCCAACAGCAGGAGGAGCACCCATGCCAGCGGGCGAGTCGCGGCTGTCCTTCCAGGTCCCTTCATCCACTCCTGGACGCCGCTCGGCTCGAGGACGTCCCCACCAGGGTATCCGATCGCTGCCGCGGCGTTAGGTCGCGCCGGCCTGGATGTGGGGCGAGAGCTGTGCGGCTCCGATCACTCCGTCCGCGAAGACCGCCGCGCGCTGCAGCTCGTTCTCCAGCTCTCGCACGTTTCCGGGCCAGCTCCAGGCCTCCAGCAGCTCGAGCGCGTCCTCGCCCAGCTCGATCTCGCGCCCCAGCTCGTGCTCGAGCCCGCGCGCGAGGTACGCGACCAAGAGGCGCAGGTCGCCCTCGCGCTCACGCAGGGGCGGGAGCTGGATCGTGACCACGTTCAGGCGGTAGTAGAGGTCCTCGCGAAAGCGCTTCTCGGCGCACATCGCAGCGAGGTCCTTGTTCGTCGCGGCGACCACGCGGCAGTCCACCCGTTCGACCTTGTTCGAGCCCACGGGGCGAATCTCCCCGTCCTGCAGCGCGCGCAGGAGCTTGGACTGCATGTCGAGGGGCATGTCGCCGACCTCGTCGAGGAAGACCGTCCCTCCGTCGGCCACGGCAAAGATCCCCTTGCGGTCGGCGACCGCGCCGGTGAAGGCGCCCTTCACGTGACCGAAGAGCTCGCTCTCCAGGAGGTTGGCGGGGACGGCGGCGCAGTTCTCGGCCTGGAAGGCACGCTCGCAGCGCGGGGAGGCGCGGTGCAAGCTGCGGGCGACGAGCTCCTTCCCCGTGCCAGTTTCTCCCAACACGAGCACGGGCACCTCCGCCGGGGCCACGCGCTCGACGAGGTCGAAGACGGCGTGCATCGCCGGGCTGTCCCCGATCATCCCGAAGCGGCCGGGGGGCGCCTCCCCCGTCCCGGCACCGTCGCGCGCCTGAGCGCGCGCCACCAGCGCCCGCCGCCAGGCCTCGGCCAACTCCGCGAAGCGCCCCGCCCCGTCGGCCTCCTCGACGAGCGCGCGCAGTCGGGCTGCGAGATCTCGCCCTTCGCTCAAGGGAGCACCTCGAGCTTGGCGTACTGCAACAGCAATTCCTTGTTGCCGTGGCCCGGGAAGCGGACGGTGGCGCGGGCATTGACCCCCGAGCCGAGCAGCCGCTCGATCCGGCCCTCGCCGAAGTGGGCGTGGCGCACGCGATCCCCCACCGCCAGGGCGCCGTATTGCGCGGCGGGGGCCTCGTAGACGCCCAGCACGTCCTCCGCCTCGGCCTCGGGCTCGTGCCCCTCGACCAGTTCGCCGGGGATCTCCTCGAGGAAGCGCGAGGGGAGCCTCGCGCTCGTCTGGCCGAAGTGCATGCGCTGGCCGGCGTAGGAGAGGTGCAGACGGTCCTTGGCGCGCGTCATGCCGACGTAGAACAGGCGACGCTCCTCTTCGAGGCCCTCGTCGCCGGCGGACTCCGCGACGGCGCGGCCGTGGGGCAGGAGCTCTTCCTCGAGGCCCGCGATGAAGACGACCGGGAACTCGAGGCCCTTGGCTGCGTGCAGGGTCATCAGGCGCACGCGGTCGACGTCCTCGTCGAGGCCGTCGACCTCGCTGACCAGGGAGATGTCCTCCAAAAACCCTCGCAGCTTCCCCTCGGGGTAGAGGCGGTCGTACTCCTCCGCGTAAGCGCGGAATTCGTCGACGTTGGCCTCGCGGTCCTCGCGGTTGCCCTCGTCCAGCTCCAGCATCCAGGCGTCGTACTCGAAGCGCTCGAGCAGCTCCTCGAGGGCCTCCGAGGCGGGCTTGTCGCGCCAGGGCTCGAGCTCGGCGAGCAGGGCGGCGAAGGCCGCGATGCCCTTGCGCGCCCGACCACGGACGCCCGCCAAGGCCTCCTCGGAGCCGGCCGCCTGCGAGAGAGAGAGGCGGCGGTCGGCCGCCCATCCCGCCAGGACCTCCAACCCCTTGTCGCCGACGCCGCGCTTGGGGACGTTGACGACGCGCCGAAAGGCCACGTCGTCGGCGGGGTTGACGAGGAGCTTGAGGTGCGCAACGAGGTCGCGGATCTCGCGCCTCGCGTAAAACTCCACGCCACCCACGACGGTGTAGGGCACCTTCGCGAGGCGCAACTGGCTCTCGAGCGCGCGCTGCATGAAGTTCGCGCGGTAGAAGACGGCGATGTCGGCGAGGCGCGTGCCGCGCGCGCGCAGGCCCTGGACCTGCACGGCGATCTCGCGCCCCTCGTCGTTCTCGTCGCCGCACTCCGCCAGGTGCAGGAGCTCGCCTTCCTCGCGCTCGGCGCGCAGCGCCTTCCCCTTGCGCTGGGTGTTGTGACGGATGACGGCGTCGGCCGCGGCCAGGATGTTCGCCGTCGAGCGGTAGTTCTGCTCCAGCTTGACGACGGTCGGCGAGCCGAAGTCGCGCTCGAAGTCGAGGATGTTGCGGATGTCCGCGCCGCGCCAGGCATAGATCGACTGGTCCGGATCGCCGCAGACCGCGAGGTTCCCGTGGACGCCCGAGAGGTGCCGCGCGAGCAGGTACTGGACCCGGTTCGTGTCCTGGTACTCGTCGACCAGCACGTGGCGGAAGCGGTGGGCGTAGGCGTCCCGGACGCCCGGGTGCTCCTCGAAGAGCTGCAGGACCTTCAGCAGCAGGTCGTCGAAGTCGAGGGCGTTGTTGGCCCGCAGGGCCTCGTGGTAGGCGGCGAAGACCCGCGCGAAGACCTCCTCGTCCAGCCCCCCTTCGGCCCGCGGCGTCTCGCCGGCGTGGCGGTTCTTCCACTCGCTGATCCACGAGCCCAGGACGCTCGGTCGGTACTGGGTCGTGTCGTAGTCCAGCTGCTTGACCAGGGACTTGAGGAGCTGGTTGCGGTCCGACGTGTCGTAGATCGAGAAGTCGCGCGTCCAGCCGCCGAGGTGCTCGATCTCCCGGCGCAGGAGGCGCGCCCCGAGGGAGTGGAAGGTGCTGATCCAGGCCCCCTTGAGACCCGGCAGCAGCACCTCGACCCGCTCGCGCATCTCCCGCGCCGCCTTGTTGGTGAAGGTGATCGCCAGGACCTCCGCGGGCGAGACGCCTCGCTGGGTCAAGAGCCAGGCGATCCGGCGCGTCACGACCCGGGTCTTTCCCGAGCCCGGGCCGGCCAGGATCAGGAGCGGCCCCTCGCCATGGGTCACCGCCGCGCGCTGACCCTCGTTGAGGTGCTCGAGCAGCTCGGAGGCACGGGCACCTCCCCCGCCGTGCTTCGAGGCCCCATCACCCGGAGCCGAGCGACTCCGGGCAGAGCCCGCACCCGGCGCCCGGCCCGGCGACGGTCCGGTGCCATCGCCCAGGCCCTGCACGTCCATCCAGGTGCTCATCGACCGGCCAGTCTAGCGCCGGATTCGGCGGGAAACAGGGCGCATCCGGCGGCGTGGACGACCTAGATTGGAGTCGTGAGCGAGCCCGAGACCCCGACCATCGAGGCCACCGAGAGTGAGCGGAAGACCGCCCTGGCTCCCGAGTGGAAGGTGCTCTTCCACAACGATGACCGCACGCCGATGGACTTCGTCACCGGAGTGCTCATGAGGTTCTTCGACCACAGCCCCGAGCGTGCCCGGGAGATCATGATGACCGTGCACACGCGGGGGATCGGCTTGGCGGGCATTTATCCCCTCGAGCTCGCGGAGCTGAAGCGGGACCAGGTCGTCTCGGCGGCCCGGCCGCACTACCCGCTGCGGGTCACGATCGAGCCGGTCTAGGCCCGGACCTGGGCCAATCCCGCGGACTCCGCCCAGGCCCCTCTCCCGGCTCCTGGGGCCCTGGAGACCGGGCTTCGCCCGGAGGAGCCCTCGCTCCACCCCCCTCCGGGGGGCGCGCCAGCGAGCCCCGCCAGGCCTGCGGTCACGGAGGAATTCACGAAGGGCATCAAGCGGCCCCGACGAGGTGCCCGATACGGGGCAAGCTGTGGGGGCCCCGAACGGCCCCCACCCCCCACAGTGAACGGAGCCCGGTCCAGGCCGGTCCCGTACGCCGCGATCGAGCCCAGTGCTCGAGCCCCACATCGATGGACGGGAAAGACCTAGACCGCGACGCAGACGAGGGAGCGATCCCCGAGTCGAAGGCTATCCGGCCTCCGGCCCCGGGAGCGTCCGCGACCCCGCCGCGGGCGGGGGGGCCGGACGAGCTCAGCGCCCCCGGGGTCAAGAACCGGGTCCGGCGCCTCAACCTCGTCGGGAGCACCCAGATCACCCGTGCCGTGGCCGAGGCCGTGCGCCGGGGGCTCTCGCAGCAGTTCGTCTTCACCGAGCCCCAGCTCGAGGCGGCCGTGAAGTCCATCGGCGGCGAGCTGATGAAGCGCCTCAAGGCGAGCTCGAAGTCCGTCCGCGGCCTACCGAAGGACGCCTTCCTGCGCGAGGTCCGGGCGGACAAGAAGCGCATCGAGGCTCAGCGCGAGGCCGCCCGGCGCGAGCTCGAGTCCTTGCTCGAGAAGCTCCAGTCGAGCCACGACGCCGTCGACCGCCGGGAGGAGGAGTTGGTGGCCGAGTCCCGCGCCAGTGGGCAGGTCGAGGACCAAGCGCTCACGGCGAAGATCGCCGAGATCTTCGCCGATCTCGAGTCGGGCGCCGACCCGGAGACCATCCGTGAGAAGGTCACGGCCCTGACCCTCGGCAGCCTGCAGGGCGAGCGCGACAGGGCCATCGAGGCCCAGCTCTCCGACCACCGCAACGAGGTCGAGAACTTCGAGCGCCGGATCGCGAAGCTCACGCACTCCTTGCACCTGACCGAGGACGAGCTGAAGCGCATCGCCGCCGCGAAGAACATCGAGCTGGGAGTGGGCTCGATCTACCGCACCGTCCAAGGGCTCTCGTCCGACGACGACGACTACGAAACCAAGAAGGAGCTGATGTCCAGCATCTTCGCCGCGAACCTCGAACTGCAAAAGGGGCACGCCGAAGCCAGCTGAACCCACACGTGTGATGAGTCTTTCCAGTACGAGTGTTCCCACACAGGACACTCCCTCCACCCAGGGACCCAGGGCCAATTGAGAAGCGAGTCATGAGCGATCACGACACCACCACCGAGAGTGAAACCGAGTTCGACGACCCCGTCGAGACGACCGAGAACTTCGATAGCACGACGACCACGACCACCACCACCACCACGACGATGACGTCCCACGACGCGACGGCGAACGGGCCGATCGAGAACTTCGAGGTGAACACCGAGCAGAAGGAGGGTGTCCTCTACCTCGGGATCGACCTCGGCACCTCCCGAACCTCCGTGACGGCCAGCAACGGCCAGCGCGTGACGGTTCCCTCCTACGTGGGCTACCCCAAGGACGTGGTGGCGAAGAAGCTCCTGAAGAAGGACGTGCTCTTCGGCGACGAGGCCATCGAGAAGCGCCTCTCGCTGAACCTCTACCGGCCGCTGGGTCAGGGCGTCCTGAAGTGCAGCCAGGAAGGCAGCAACTCCGGCGACGACTACGAGGGCAACGTCCGCGCCGCCAAGGACCTGATCGCCGAGATCATCCGCCAGGCCAAGCCCCGCACGGACGAGCTCGTCTACGCCGTGATCGGCTGCCCGGCCGAGGCCTCGATCAACAACCGCGAGGCCATCATCGACGCCGCGCGCAAGACCGTGGACTCGGTCATGCTCTGCTCGGAGCCCTTCTCGGTGGCCTACGGCCTCGACATGCTCGATGACGTCCTCGTGATCGACATCGGCGCGGGCACCACCGACCTCTGCCGGATGCACGGCACCATGCCCGACGAAGCCGATCAGCTCACGCTGACCTTCGCCGGCGACACGATCGACGAGGAGCTCTCGCGGCTCCTCAAGCAGAACTACCCCGAGGCCCAGTTCTCCATCCAGATGGTCAAGTCCATCAAGGAGAAGTACGGGGCCGTGGGCGAGCTGCTCGACGCCGCCGTCGTCGAGCTGCCGGTTAACGGCAAGCCGACCTCCTTCGACGTCACCAACGAGATCCGTCAGGCCTGCCAGACGATCGTCAACCCGATCGTCGAGGGTCTGGGCCAGCTGATCAGCACCTTCGACCCCGAGTTCCAGCACAAGCTGAAGGACCGCGTCCTGCTCGCCGGCGGCGGTAGCCAGATCAAGGGCCTGGACAAGGCCATCGAGGCCGAGATGCACCGCATCCTGGGCTCGGGCAAGGTCCTGCTGGTCGAGGAGCCGATGTACGGAGGCGCCAACGGCGCACTGAAGATCGCCCACGACATGCCGGCGGACTACTGGGAGCAGCTCAAGTAGAGCGCCACGACCACTTCGGTGGATCGCCACGGGGGGGAAGGCCTGGGCCTTCCCCCCCGGCTTCGTTTCGGGGTGTCTCCCGGGGGTCCCCGGGGGCTCAACTTCCCATCAGAATGGGCATTCCTGGCCCAGAACGGGGTTTCAACGGGCCAAGAGGAACCATTTTCAGCCGCGGGGAGTCTTGGTAGAGTAGGTCCCTCGGCCTAGTCCCTCGTGGCTTCGCCCCCTTCCCCGCCCCCGCTCCGCGCTTCGCGCGCTTCCCCCACCGCCCCGGCAGGCCCAGGCAGGTCACGCCAGGTAGGGCGCCGTGAAAGCGATTTCGTAATCCAGGCTTTGACCATGGTGCATCCCCTGCGAAATGTGGTCGGATTCGTCGAGTTGAGGTTCAGCTCTGCCCCGGGCTCCGCCCGAAAGAGCGCTCCGGGAACCGAAACCGAGCGTCAGCACGAGGCATCGGGAGCCGGGAAGCTCTCGCGCAGCTGTCGCGGCATCGACAAGAGGGAAACGACCAGATGAGTCAGCCGAGCATGGGGAAGGAGAGCATCGTGTCGGGCGGCATCGCCACCGACGGACCTGGGCGCGTGGGGCGCCTGAGCCGGGCCTGCCTGGGGATCGCGCTGGGGACCTGCCTGAGCGGCATGGGCCTCAGCGGGATGGCCACGGCCGGCAGCTCCCAGGCCGAGCGGGTCTGGCGAGACACCCTGACGAACGAGTCCTCGTTCTTCTACACCGTTTCGATCGGCAACCGCGGAACGCAGGTGTTCAGCGACACGGGCATCTTCTCCCAGAAGACCCGTCTGTACTCGGCCTTCGACGACGACGGCGACCCGGCCTGGGTGCGGAGCGTCGGTACGACCTCCTACAACCGCGTGGTCGCCTCGGCCGCCGACGCCGACGTGCACGCCCTGTGGCGCCAGGAAGACGGTCCCGGCTCCGAGCAAGTCGCTCGCGCCTACATCTTCCGCTCGAGCAGCTCGACGCCCATCGGCACCTTCACCTTCGACCAGACCGAGCAAGACGGCGGTGGGCTCGGAGCCTGCTTCGTCTCCGCGGACGGACGGTGGGTCGTCGCGATGACCCGCAAGTCCCTGAGCATCCAGATCGCTCGCTTCGACACGCTGTCGTCGAACCCCGGGAATCCGGTGACAGACATCACCGTCTCGCGCTTCGGCACCACGACGGCCTTCGACTGCTCCGCCGACGGCAAGCGGGTCTACCTCGGGGGTGAGATCTCCGGCACGATCGTCGACCTGACCTCCGGCGCGACCCTCCTCGACGAGATCTTCTTCTTCGGCCCGGGGGCCCGCAGCCACGCGCTCTCGGGCGACGGCCGGACCGCCATGATCGTCGGGGACGAGGAGACCGTCGTCTTCCGTCAGTCCGGGAACCAGTTCATCGAGACCCGGATCTTCGACCCCTTCGGCTCTAACGAGGACGCCGACCCGAAGGCGGCCGCCCTCTCCTACGACGGACGCGTCGGCGTGGCCGGCTTCAGCGTCCGGCCGCAGCTTCTGAATTCCCACGTCTTCGCCTGGAACACCCTGACGGGTCAGCAGCTCTTCCACCACTCCGAGCAGGGTGGCGGCTATCTCCAGAACGCGATCTCGGCCATGGACGTCTCCGACAGCGGTAATCGCATCGTCGTGGGCTTCCAGGGAGACCTCTCGGGGCTGACGCGCGAGATCCAGGTCTTCGAGGCGAACTCCCAGGGCACGAACTACAACGCCCTGGCCAGCTTCGCTCAGTCCGGCTCGGTCTACGACCTGGACCTCTCGGCCGACGGCAAGCACCTGGCGGTGAACAGCCGCTCGACGCACATCAGCTCGGGGACGGGGACGCAGATCATCGACTCCTACGACCTGGGCACGGACTTCCGCGCCAACGGCAACCCGCGCGAGGACGCCTGGATCGAGTTTGAGTATCGCCCCGAGAACGGCGCCACCCGTGGCTTCCTCCTGATCCACGATCAGCTCGCGACGACGAACTTCTCCTTCGGCACGCTGCACCTCAGCCGCCAGGGGCTGCGACTGGTGCCCATGGGGCCGCCGAACGTGGGTACGGGCGTCATCACGCACGACTACCACATCACGGACGACCGCGGGACGACCAAGTACTTCCAGGCCTACGGACTCGGCCCTCGGCAGCTCTCGGAGAGTTGGATGCCGGTGACCGTCCTGCCGTAGCCGCCGCCGTCACCTTCACGGAGCGGGGCCCGCGATCGACGATCGCGGGCCCCGCTCTCATGGAGGCTGGTGTCGGTGTCGGCTAGCGCATGCTGAGCGTCCGGCCCGTCCAGCCGCGTGGAGTGGCCATAGCCAGAGCCAAACCCACGCCCACGCTCTCGAGCTGAGCGACGACCTCGCCACCCGGAGACCAGAGCGCACTCCTCCCCCCGGAGGGCAGCCCTCCTGACGGACCCCCGTAATTCGCCAGGCCGACGGTCATGGAGTGCCGGACGGCCGTCTCCCGGAGTCGGCGGACCTCGGCCTCGAGCTCCCCGGGGAGGACGAATGCGCTGACCAGGTAGCGGCTCGATCCCCCTTCTGCCGCCCGCGTGGCGTGCCCGGGATGACCCGCATCCGCGCAGATGGCGATCGCCGCGGGGCCGTCCGACAGGGAGATCCCGGGGTGAAGCGTGCCCGATACGAAGACATCCCCCTCGGGAGGCGGCGCACCTGCAGATGGAGGCGCGCCCGGCACGATGACGCCCAACCTCTCCTTGGTGTAGACCTCGAGGGTTCGGCCAGGACCGAGCAGGAAGGCACCGATGTGGAGGCTCGCGCCCAGGCGGATCGGCGCCCCCACGACGAGGCGGACTCCGGTGGAGTCCACGGCGCTTCGCAAGGGCTCGATCCGCGGGTCCTCCTCGAGGAAAGCGAGCTCCTCGGCGAGGTCGAGCTCGTAGCCCGTCAGCGAGAGCTCGGGGAAGACGAGGACCCCGACCCCCTCGGTCGCCGCGAGCTCGAGGAGCGCCAGGTGCTCGGCGAGGTTCGCCGCGACGTCTCCCCGGCGCGGGGCGGTCTGAGCGACCGCGAGGGTGGTGGTCTCGGTCATGGAGGTCGGACGGCGCTGCCTCGAACCCGCAAGAGGGCCGAGCCGTCGAGGATGCAAAACGGCGAGGGCCGGGAATACTCCCGGCCCTCGCCTCGGTTTGGAGCCGGAGTCCGCCACGCGCCTTGGCGCGCCGAACCCCGATGGTTCAGGACCTACCGCAGGTCCCGCTACTGGTTGTCCTCGAAGACGCCGTCCTCGTCGTCGACGACGCCGTCGCCGTTCACGTCTTCGTCCGGGTCACCGAACTGACCGCGCGGGATGAGGGCCCCGTTGGTCCGGATCCCGCACTCGAAGGGCAGGTCGGCGATCCCCAGGGGACCCACGTGCTCGACAAGCGCGGCGTAGATGGCCGGGGTCTCGATGTTGTCCTGATCTGAGAACGCACCAGCGCCCTCGATACAGATCCAACCAGTCTCACGATCGGTTGCGCCGAAGATCTCGCGGGTGTCGTGATCAGTGAAATCCTTGAGATACTGGTTGCGGAAGCCGTCGCTGATCTCGAACAGGTAGGGCTTGTCCCAGCAGTGGAAGGTCCACTCGGAGCTGTTGATCTCCTCGTTGTCGTTGTAGAAGACGAAATCGACGATCGTGTCGAATTGCTGACCACCGGAGAGGGCGATCAGGATCAGTTCACTGTTCCAGACGCCCGGAACCTCGTCACCGAGATCTCCGTCCTGCCCGAAGAAGCGGGGGATGGTGATGATGTTCGGCGCCGGCTGGTACTCGACGTTGTCGAGGTCGCGGTAGCCGTCTCCGTCGATGTCCGTGAGGCATCCGGGGTCCTGGAAGGACCGGAAGGCCACCGGGTTCATCGAGTAATCGAAGAAGTTGAAGCCGCTGATGATCATCTCGTTCCCGATCAGGTAGTTGTACGAGATCGGGCTGCCGTTCGGCAGGCCGCCGTCGTACTCCTTCGCAAAGGCGAAGACGTAGCCCTGCTCGGGGGTCGGGTTGACGTGCTTCGCGATCAGCGTCAGCGTGTCGCAAGGCGTCAGGAACTTCGTGACGTTGTTCTCCTGGCAGTTGTCACCGTCCACGAAGACGAATTCGACGGCGATGTTCTCGGGAGCTTCGTCGAAGCAGTCGCCGTCCACGTCGGACAGGCAGTCGGTGTTGGTAACGGTCAGGACCGTGTACTCACCTTGACGGGTGTCGAACTCGGGGAACAGCAGCAGGCTGCCCGGGCGACGGTAGTGGGGCGAGGGGCGGTCGCACTCACAACCCTCGACGACGATCTCCTCGCCGACGCAGTAAGTGTAGATCACCTCGACCTCGGCCGAAGCGAGGAGGGTGGTCGGCCGCTCTGCGTTCGCACAACCGTTGAGGGTGTTGATGGAGACGACCTCGACCTCGAAGTCGAGCTCGCCGGTCCCGAACCAGTCCTCGAGGTCGGTGACGGCGGCGTAGCAATCGGAGAAGGTCGGGTTGTTCCCGAGGTTGCCGTGGTTCAACGGATCCCCGTTGGTCTCGGCGTTCCAGTCGTAGGTGTCCCCCATGTTGATCTGGCCGACGTCGATGTCGAAGGCCAGCGGCGGCGTGGAGATCGGGAGGGTGCCGACCTGCGGGTTGGAGTTGATCTTCAAGTTCAACGACCAGTCCCAGTCGAACATGCAACCGCTCTGCGCGGTGACGTCCTGAACTCCCAGGGTCCACTCGTTGATCGTCAGGCTCAGCTGCAGCTCCGCCTTGAGGAGGTGGATGTCCGACTCGTCGACGCCGTGGGTGCCTGCGATCGCTGCCCGGTCGAACTCGTCGACGGAGAGCGTGAAGGTGTTCCCGTTCTCGACCTCTTCACGGCCGAAGCTGTCGTCGTCGTCCGTCGTGTGGATCGTTCCCGCGACCGGGCAGTCGACGTCCGCTCCACACTCGTTGTTGGTTCCCTCCCGTTGTGCGTGTGCCTGGGAGCTCACCCCAGTGATGGCGAGCCCGAAGGCGACGCCGAAAATGGCGCTGGGCGCCACATAGCGAGCGATGAACTTCCTGTTGTCCATGACCCTGTTGTTCTCCTCCAAAATGAGATTGTCTGGCTAGGAGTCAGATTGCGCGAAATGACGCTCTAGTTGCTCCAAACTCGGGTGTAGTTCTCCTTCCATGAGCTCTCGCGCCTCCCCTCGCGGATTCCAGGGACCCTAGCCGGCGGTGACCGGCGCGGTAAATCGGGTCGCGAAATCGAACCGTGGAGACGGGGCGCGGAGCCCAGAGCCAAGCAGGATGGTCGCACAGCCCCGGGGGCAGGTCAAGCTGCGCAGGAAGTTTCCGCACTCCTAGAAATGCCCCGATGCGGCCCGAACTCCCCCCTCAAAGGGCGCCAGGGCCGCTGCCCGTCGGGCCCCGCGGCGGTCGCCCGGACAATCCACTTTGCGACTTACTATGGGAGCGATCCCCCGCCGCCGTAAGCTCAACATGAACAAGATCTTGTGCCTTCGGTTGAGATACGACTTCCTACAAAACAGGGGCGCCCGAAAAGGATGTCGGAAACTTCCGAAAAGCGCCCTCCTGGGGCCTCGTTCCGGCCCCTGTCGGTGTGGGTCCCCGACGACGGCGATCCGTTTCTACGCCCTCTCGGGGCCGGCGAGCCGCCACGGCGTTTCCTTCACGGAGGCTCGAGACGCGAACCGCGGTTAGGATCCCGCGATGCACGTCCCCGAGGACGCAGAACGGAGCACGAGTGCCCGAGAGGCCTCCACGCGGGGGGGGCCCGGGGGATCGTGAGGGCCTCCCTCCTCGCCCTCTTGGCGGGACTGGTCGTCGTCGGAGCCTCCTTCCTCCCGCGCCTCCTCCTCCACGACCGCACCCCCACTCCCAGCGGCGACAGCTGGACCGCGGCGGACCCCGATAGCCTCTATCACTGCCGGCGTGTCGAGCGCGTCTTCGTCGAGGGCCTCCCCGTTGCAGCGGAGGACCCCTTGCTGAACGCCCCTCACGGCGCGCGCATCCCCTGGCCCCCTTATTACGAGCTGGTCGCCGCCGCCCTGGTCGCGCCCTTCCGCCCGACCGAGCCCGCGGAGCTGCACGCCTACATCGAGCGCAGCGTCTGCCGCCTGCCGTTGCTCTTCGGCGCGCTCACCTCCCTCGCGGTCTTCCTCGCCGCCCGCGGCCTCGGCGGGACCGCGGTCGGGCTCCTGGCAGGCCTGCTGCATGCCGCCACGCTGGGCTCGATCGTCTACAGCGCCGACGGGAGCGGCGACCACCACGCCTTCGTCACGCTGTGCACGGTCGTGCTCGCGGCGGGGCTGAGCGCAGCCCTCGGGCGCGCGCGCCAACCAAACGGCCGCTTGCCCTGGACCGCCGGCGCCGCCCTGGGGGTCGTTGCCGGTCTCGCCATCGGCTCGTGGGTCGCGTCCCTGATCGCGGTCGTGGTGGTGGACCTGGTTTTCGCGTGGCTGCTCTTCGTCGACGCGCGCCGGCCCCTCCCCGGCCTGGGGTCCTTCGGCGCGGCGCTTCACCTCGCGGCCCTGCTCGTGCTCCTGCCGGCCGTCCTCCAGAGCCCGTGGAAGGAGGAGCAGCCCTGGATGGTGGTCAACCTCTCCTGGTTCCACCTCGCTTTCCTGGGGCTGGGTGCGGCCGTCTTCGTCCCGCTGCTCGGCAGGCGCAGCGAGGCCGCTTGGCGGGCGCACTACCCTTGGATCGTTGGCGCGACCTTGATCGGCTTGGCGCTCCTCTCGGTCGCCGTCGGAGCAGGGCCGGCTGCCGGGATCCGCGAGGGCTTCGCCTGGGTCAGCCGCGGCGACAGCTTCATGGGCGCGGTGGCCGAATCCCGCCCCCTGATCGGGCCCGGAGCGGTCTCCGGGGAGCTCGTCGCCTACCTGGGTTGGTCGATCCTCGCCCTGCCCCTCGCCTGGCTCGGCGCGCTCGTCGTCGCGGCCCGGCGCGGTCACCTCGAGCTCCTGCCCTGGCTCTTCGCGGCCCTCGTGTTCGGGATGCAGGCCGCGCGCCAGGCTCGCTTCGCCGAAGCCCTCGCGGCCCCCGCGGCGGTGCTGACGGCCTGGGCTCTCTTCGCGCTCCTGCGCGCGCGCCTCGCGCCTCGACCCGCCCTCGCCCTCGGGCTGGCGGCCGTCCTGCTGGTCCCCGCCGCGCACGCGGAGACCCTGCGCCTCATCCTGCGGGAGGACGGCCCGCGGCCGGACTGGCGAAGGGAGCGCGCGTCACGAGAGCTGTGCGAGTGGATCGCCGCTCGACCGCGGGAGGACGGCGGCGCGGTGCTCGCCAACTGGAACCGCGGCCACGAGCTCGAGTGGGTGACGAAGCGACCGACGGTCGCGACGAATTTTGGGAGCTACGTCGGCGAGGAGGGCTTCTTGGCACCGGCGCGCTTCTTCCTCGCGGCGGAGGAAGCCGCTGCCGAAGCGGTGCTCGAAGCGCACGAAGTGCGCTACGTGCTCCTTTCGTGTTTCCTCTCGAACGCGCTCCCTGGCTGGGTGCTCGCGGGGGACGCCGCTTGGGAAGGGCGCTACTTCGAGGCCGACGAAGCCGGCTCGGGGCGACTCTTGCCGGCCTGGTACGGCACGACGGGTGGACGCCTCCTCGACGTCGGCGCGGAGAGCGACCCGGACGCACGGACGAGCTCCCCGCACTACCTGCGCCTCGTCCACGTCTCTCCCACACGCATCCACCGCTCGCCCCTCGCTTCGCGGCGGGGCCCCAGCCCTTACGGCTGGATCTGGGAGCGAGTGCAGGGCGCCCGGGTCGAGCTCCGGGGCTCGCCCGGGAGCCCTGCCGCGGTCGAGGTCGAGCTCGAGTACGCCGATCCGCAGGCCGTGCCCGGCGATGAGCCGCTCGAGCGCGTGCTCTTCCGAAGCCATGCGCGCATCGACGAGGCCGGCCGCGCCTATCTGCGCGTTCCCTACGCCACCCTCGAGGCGAACGGCGATGGGCAGGTGCGTCGCGCCGCATGGCGCGTCGGCGAGCGGAGCGGCGAGCTGCGCCTGCTCGAAGAAGACGTCGTCGAGGGTCGACGAGTCGTAATCGACGGCTGAGGCCCGCGCTCAGCTCCGGAAGGCGCTCTCTTGCTCGGGGCAGGCCGATTCGAGCCGATCCCGCAGCTCGGCCTGGGCCTCCCGGGGAACGCCGACCGCCACCCAGGCGCCGCCCAAGCGGAAGCGCAGGTGGTCCCCGGTCAAGCGCCACTCCTCGAGCTGTTCGTAGCGACGCGCCCGCCAACCGACCTGCACGCCGGCGGAACCCCGGGCCTCGTCGGCGCGCCGCGGCTGGATCCAGAGGCAGGCGCCGCTGGCGACGAGGAGGGCGAGCAGGCTCGGCGTCTCGGGTGGCTCGACCCGCAGCACGAGGAACAAGAGCAGCGCCAGCGGAACGAGCAGGAGACGCGAACCGAGGCGCGGCGCGCGGTGCTGGACGCGCTCCGACCCTGTGTGCCGGCGGTTCGTGAGCCGCACGAGAGTCACGAAGAGGAAGGCGGCCACCGCCTCGAGGGCGGCGACCCGCAGGGTCCAGCTGAGGAAGGCGTCGAGGTCCGGCACGGGGCGCAGACTATACTCCCGCGCCCATGGGAACCCTCCGCGCGATCGCCCTCCCGGCTCTCCTCTTCCTCTTCGCCTGCAGCTCCTGCACCAGCCTGGGGCTGGGGGGAGGCGGCTTCGAGGTCCGCGAGACCGCGGGCGGCGGCGAGCTCTCCCTGGGCGAGATGGCTCGCCAACTCGCCCAGGCCGACGTGGTCTTCCTCGGCGAGGAGCATGACAACGACGTGGGGCACGACCTCCAGCTGCGGACGCTGCGCCTCCTGGCGGAGGAGCGCCCGCGGATCGTCTTGAGCCTCGAGCAGTTCGAGGCCGACGTCCAGGGCCCGCTCGACGACTATCTCACGGGACGCATCGACGAGGCGACCTTCCTCGAGAGCTCGCGCCCCTGGCCCAACTACAACGCGCACTACCGGCCGATGGTCGAGCTCGCGCGCCGCCGGGGTTGGCCAGTCCTGGCCGCCAACGTCCCGCGTCCGCTCGCCAGCCGCGTCGCCAAGGAGGGCGGCCTCTACGCCGTCGGCCACGAACCGCTGGTGCCCTGGGAGGTCTGGGTGGAGGAGCCGGAGTACGCCGACCTCTTCGCGCGCGCCATGGGGCGCCGGCGCATGCGGGACGACGACTGGGGCCTCCAGCGCTGGTTCGCCGCCCAGTGCGTCAAGGACGAGAAGATGGCGGAGAGCATCGCCGACTTCCTATCGGACTCACCCGCCGGTGAGCGCCCGCTCGTCGTGCACCTCTGCGGCAAGTTCCACTCGAACTACCGCCTGGGGACTGTCTCGCGCCTCCAGCGCCGGCTTCCTGAGCTCGACCTGCGCGTCGTCTCGATGATCTCCGGCCCGAATCGATCGCGGGAGCTGGGCCCGGAGGAGCGGCGCCTCGGGGATTACGTCTGGCTCGTGCCGCCCCAGCGCGACTGAGCGCGGCACCGAGGCTTCGAGCTCACTCAGAGATAGAGGTCCCGACGCGAGGCGAAGTCGGAGAGCTCCGAGGCGTGGTGCACCCCGTCGAGGAAGCGAGCCCCGACTCCGCGCTCGACGAAGAAGGTGCTGGCGCGGCCGACGCGCTGCGGCTCCGCCCCGTCGACGCTGGCGAAGCGGGCCGCCCCCTCCTCGACGCACAGGCAAGTGCCGCTCGCGGCGACGTCCACGCCGAGCAGCTCTCCCTCGAGTTCGAAGCTCCCGTCCGGGGTGTGCACCAGGATGCGCCCTCGGAAGGTCTCGGTGGTCGAGACCCGCAGCCCGCCGCTCGCGAGCTCGACCTCGATCAGGCCCGGCTCCTCGCTCGAGCGGGCGGGCAGGGAGATCTCGCTGCCGGCGGGAAACTCGAGCATCACCCCGCGCTCGGGGTGCACGACGCACAGGAGCCCGCCATCCACGGAGAGCTGGCAGTCCCCCTGCTCGAAGGAGTCGACCAGGGTCGCGTCGTCGAGGTGGGCCACCGGCCGGCCAGCGACCACGAGGTCGCTCGCGGCGTCGAAGGCCACGGCGTTCCAGCTCGAGGGTGTGAGGCTCCAGGGCCCGAGGATGCGTGGGATGAGGGCCAGGAGGAGGACCGCCGCGGCGGCGAGGGCCGCGATCTGGAGGACGCGCGGCGTCCAGCGCCGCAGAGGCGGGGCCGCCGCGGCCAGGAACTCGCGGCGCAGCCGGCGCTCGAAGTCGCGCCGCGCGACCGGTTCGGGGAGAGTGGCGAGCTCCGCCTCGACCGCGGCCAGGGAGGCCTCCGCCGTCTCCCCGCCGGCGGCGGAGAGAAAGCGCTCGCGCAGCTCCGCTCGCAGCTCGGGCCGGGCCGCCGGCGAGCTCCAGGCGTCGAGGGCCTCACGCAGGTCGTCGGGGGGCATCGGGTCGCTCACGCCCCGGCCTCCCCGCCCAGGTCCGAGAGGCGCTGGCGCAGCTCCTCGAGGGCCCGCGAGTAGCGCTTGCGCACTGCCGCCTCGTTGCGCTCGACGATCTCGCCGATCTCCGCGAAGGAGAGCTGCTTGTAGTAGCGCAGGATCAGGGTCAAGCGCATCGACTCGGGCAGCTCCTGGATGGCGCGCTCGATGCGCGCGCTGCGCTCCGCCCCCGCCAGCTCCTGGTCGGGGCGCGGCGTATCGGCCCGGGCCCAGCCGCCGGTCTCGTCGAGCTCGAGGCTGACTTCACCACGGTTGCGCTGGTGGCTGCGGCTGCGCCAGTGGTCGCGGACCTTGTTCGTCGCGATGGTGAAGACCCAGGGGCGCAGGGCCCGGCTCGGGTCGTAGCTCCCGAGACGCTCGATCACGTGCATGAAGATCTCCTGGGTGAGATCCTCGGCCAGGTGCTGCTCCCCCACGAGGCGGCGGACGTAGCCGTAGAGCCGGTCGAAGTAGGCGTCGTAGAAGGTCGCCAGGGCTCCGGCCTCCCGGTCCCGAAGGGCGCTCCTGAGGTGCGCCGGGAAGGAATCCGCGGACTCACCCGCGGCTGGCCTCTTGCCGGCGGGGGTCGGAGTGGGCGCGGTCGCGTCGTCGGGTCGGGCTTCCACCAGGAGCACTCCACCACTTCTGGCGGCGTAAGGGAAACGTGACGGGCCTTTCGCGCCTTTCCTGCACCGGGGCGCCGGTAGGGCTCGGACTCGGCCGGGTGGGGCGCAGAGCCTAGCCGCTCCGCGTGCCTCGGGGCACGCCCTGCCCCGAAGTCGACGCCGAGCGTCCTCCGAGTCGCGGCCCCATCGCGGCCCGGCCCCTTGCCAGCCGCGAGCGATGGGGGGAGGATTCGCGGCGAGGATCCTCCAGCATGAATCTCCCCCCCTCCTCCCCGCGGGCCCTCGCGGCCCGCTGTGCCCTCGCCCTCGTCGCCGCCTTGGCGGGGCTCCTGGGGAGCTGCGGCGGCGACGCGGGGGCCGCGCAGCAGACGGGCAAGACCTTCGTCTACCCGATCCGCTCGGCGGGCCCCGGCTCCCTCGACCCGGTGCGAGGCTCGACGACCTACGACAACCAGGCCGTCTCCCTCGTCTACGAGACCCTGCTCCAGTACAAGTACCTCAAGCGCCCGCTGGAGCTCGAGCCGCTCCTGTGCGAGGCCATGCCGGAGGTCTCGGAGGACGGCCGGGTCTACACCTTCCGGCTCAAGCGCGGCGTGCTCTTTCACGACGACCCCTGCTTCGAGGGCGGGAAGGGCCGGGAGATGACGGCCGAGGACATCGTCTACTCCTGGAAGCGGCTGGCGGACAAGCGCATCGGGACGAAGAACTGGTGGCTTGTGGAGAACACCATCGCCGGCTTCGACGCCTGGCGCGAGGAGCAGAACGCCGAAGGCCACGAGTTCGACTATGCGGCCCCCTGCGAGGGCCTGGTGGTCTTGGACCGCTACTCGCTGCAGGTGACCCTCACGGAGCCCGTGACGCGCTTCCTCTACGTCCTGGCGATGTTCCAGCTCTCGGTGGTCCCGCGCGAGGCGGCGGAGCTCTACGACACGGGCTTCTCGCGGCACCCGGTCGGCACGGGGCCCTTCACCATGCGGGAGGAGGACTGGCTGACCTCGAGGAGCCTCGACTTCCACCGCAGCCCGGTCTATCGCGACGAGCGCTACCCGGACGAGTGGATGCCGGAGGACGAGGAGCACGGGCGCCACCTCGCCGCCGGTCAGCGGCTTCCCATCGTGGACCACGTGCGCGTCGAGTGTTTCGTGCAGGACCAGCCGATGTGGCTGATGTTCCGCACTGGCAAGCTCGACTATGCCCAGATCCCGGCCGAGAACTACGTCGACGCCATCCGCAAGCGCACGAAGACGCTCAAGAAGTCCTATCGCGACGAGGGGATCACCTACCACCCGGTGCCCTTGCTCGACTTCATCTTCCGCGGCTTCAACATGGACGACCCGGTGGTGGGCGGCTACACGGAGGATCGGAAGAAGCTGCGGCAGGCGATCAGCCTCGCCATCGACCTGAAGGAGTTCAACGACACCTTCTACAACAGCCAGAACGTGGTCTACGACGGGCCGATCCCGCCCAAGCTCGCGGGTCACCCGCCGGGCGGGCGCAGCGACAAGGCCTACCGCGGACCGCAGCTCGAGCGCGCGCGGAAACTCTTGACGGAGGCCGGTTACCCGGGCGGCGAGGGCATGCCGACGATCCCCTACTACACCTCCCTCGCGGCCAACAGCTCCGAGCAGGCGGAGATGATGCAGCGGCAACTCGGGCAGATCGGCCTGAAGATGCAGCCGATCCTCCTGGAGTTCCCGCAGCTCATCCAGGCGATCGACAAGAAGAAGGCGATGATGTTCAGCTTCGCTTGGGGCTCGGACTACCCCGACGGAGAGAACAACCTGGCGCTCTTCTACGGGCCGAACGAGTCGCCGGGCTCGAACCACTTCAACTACAAGAACGAGGACTTCGACCGCCTCTACGAGCAGATTCGCTCGATGCCCCCCTCCCCGGAGCGCGACGCGATCTACACGGAGATGCTGGAGATGTTGCTCGAGGACGTGCCCTACGTGGGCTCCATGGCCCGCACGCGCAACTACCTGGGGACCCCGTGGCTGAAGAACTTCAAGCCCACCGAGGACTTCTGGAACTGGCCCAAGTACCTCGACGTGGACGAGGCGCTGCGCCCCTGATCCCCCCCGCCTCCGATGTGGACGTACGTCGCGCGCAAGCTCCTCTACAACATCCCCGTCTACCTGGGGATCATCCTCTTCCTGATGCTGGCGCTGCGGGTCAACGACCCGGCCTACGCCTTCCTCGGGAAGAACGCCAAGCCGGAGGACCTGCTCGCGATCCGGGCACAGCTGGGCCTCGACCAGCCCTTCTTCATGCAGTACCTCGAGGTCCTCAGCTTCGACTTCTCGATCGAGAGCTGGGCCAACAAGGGGCTGAAGGTCTCGGACATGCTCCGGGCTTCGATCGTGCCCAGCCTCTCCATCACGCTCCCCGCCCTCTTCCTGACGAGCATCATCTCGGTTTCGATCGCGATCATCTCGGCCTACTTCCGCGGGCGCGGCGTCGACCGCTCCTTGATGGTGCTCGCGGTCGTCGGCATGAGCGTCTCCTTCCTCGTCTACATCATCTTCGGGCAGTACTGGGGCGCCTACCTGCTCACCCGTGAGGGCGGCATCGACGCCTTCGCGATCGGTGGCTTCGAGCCTGGGCTGACCCACTGGCGCTACTACTGCCTGCTGCCCGTCCTGATCTCGGTGATCGTCTCGATGGGCTACGACACGCGCTTCTACCGCTCGGTCATGGTCGAGGAGTCGAGCCGCGACTACATCACGACCGCCGTCGCCAAGGGCGCGGGCAAGCGCAAGGTCATGTTCGTGCACATGCTCAAGAACGCGATGATCCCCATCATCACGCGCATCATGACGACTCTGCCCTTCTTGATCATGGGCTCCCTCCTGCTCGAGGTGTACTTCAACATCCCGGGCATGGGGCGCGTGCTCTACAAGGCCATCCAGGAACAGGACTTCCCGGTGATCCAGAGCTTCGTCGTCATCTTCGCGGCCTTCTTCATCCTCTCCAACATCTTGACCGACGTGCTCTACGCCCTGGTCGACCCGCGGGTGAGGCTCTCGTGAGCGAGGAGATCGGCCCGCTCCAGAAGTTCCTCCGGGGACGGGGCATGCGCAAGCTACGCCGCGACCGCATGGCGTTGGCCGCCCTGAGCGTGATCGGGCTCTACCTGCTGATCGCCCTCTCCGTCATGGCCGGCGTACTCGACAACGCGGACGTCTTCGACCGCGTCGGCCCGGACAACGTCGCGGGATTCTGGGGCACGCAGGACGGCGAACGCAGGCTCGACCACCACCAGCTGCGAATCGAGCGCGTGGAGCGCGCCGCCAAGACCACGGACCCGACGAAGTCCCTCGCGGAGTTCCGCCTGGGCGGCCTGCGCGCGTCGGCCGGGACACCGGAGGAAGTCCTCGGGCGCGTCGAGGAGGCCTGGCGCGCGCTCGACGCCGTGGCGGCCTACGACGAGCTCGACGTGAGCCCCGAGGTCGGGCCCCTGTTCGAGGAGCTCGACGCAAAGGTCGCGGCCCTCTACGAGGAGCCGGCCGGCTTCGCGGGCTTCGTGCAGTCCCTGCGCATGTCCCTCGGCACCGACCGCCAGGGGCGCTCGATCCTCTTCCGAGCCCTCTACTCGACCAAGGTCGCGGTCCAGATCGGGGTCGTCGCCTCCCTGATCTCCGTCCTGCTCGGGACGCTGCTGGGCGCGGCCGCGGGCTACTTTGGCGGCTGGGTCGACCACGCCGTCGTCTGGCTCTACTCGACCTTCTCCTCGATCCCCTGGATCGTGCTGCTCATGGTGCTGGCCGCCATGTTCCGCGGCGGCGCCCTCGACGGCACCCTGATCCCAGTCTACGCGGCCTTCTGCATGTCCTTCTGGATCTCCCCCTGCCGCGTGGTGCGAGGTGAGGTCATGAAGCTCAAAGAGCTCGAGTACGTCCAGGCGGCCTCCGCCATCGGCTTCGGGCGCGTGCGCATCCTGCTCAAGCACGTGGTCCCGAACACGGCGCACTTGATGTTCATCAACTTCTCGCTGCTCTTCATCGGCGCCATCAAGGCCGAGGTGATCCTCAGCTTCCTGGGGCTCGGCGTGAAGAACGAGCCTTCCTGGGGCGTGATGATCAACCAGGCCAAGGCCGAGGTCCTCAACGGCTTCTTCTGGCAGATCGGCACGGCGACGGCCCTGATGGTCGTGCTCGTCCTGGCCTTCAACATCCTCTCGGACGCCCTGCAGGACGCCTTCGATCCCAAGCACGTCTGATGAGCGCGACGGCCACCGAACCGATCCTGCAGGTGAGGAACCTCTCCACCTGCTTCAAGACCGACCTTGGCGTCGTAACGGCGGTCGACGACGTCTCCTTCGACCTGCACGCGGGCGAGACCCTGGGCATCGTCGGCGAATCGGGCTGCGGCAAGACCGTCACGAGCAAGTCGATCATGCGGCTCCTGCCGTCGCACCTGTCCTTCCAAAAGCCCGAGAGCCAGGTGCTCTTCGGCGGCCAGAACCTCTGCACCGCCAGCGAGGAGGAGATGCGCCGGGTGCGCGGGGACAAGATCGCGATGATCTTCCAGGAGCCGATGACGTCCCTGAACCCGGTCTTCAAGATCGGCTGGCAGCTCGACGAGGCCCTGCGCTACCACACCGACCTCGACCGCGCCGGGCGGCGGGCCCGGGCCGTCGAGATGCTGCGCCTGGTCGAGATGCCCGAGCCCGAGCGGCGCGTGGACGAGTACCCCCACCAGCTCTCCGGCGGCATGCGCCAGCGGGTGATGATCGCCATGGCCCTCTGCTGCGAGCCGGACATCCTGATCGCCGACGAGCCGACGACCGCCCTCGACGTCACGATCCAGGCGCAGATCCTCGACCTGATGAACGGCCTCAAGGAGAAGCTCGACACGGCCATCGTGCTGATCACCCACGACCTGGGCGTCGTGGCCCAGGTGTGCGACCGGGTCATGGTCATGTACGCGGGGCGCGTGATCGAGTCGGCGGGGGTGCACGAGGTCTTCCACTCGCCGCGTCACCCCTATACCCAGGCGCTGCTCGAGTCGATCCCGAAGTCCGGCGCCCGCGAGCACGGCAAGCGCCTGCCCACCATCCCGGGCATCGTCCCGAGCCTCACCGAGCTTCCCCACGGCTGCCGCTTCCAAGACCGCTGCGCCTACAAGGAAGAACGTTGCGTCGAGTCCGAGCCCGCCCTCGAGACCTCTGGCGGCCGCAGCCATCGCTGCCACTTCCCCCTCGGAGGCGAGCGATGAGCCAGGCTCCCGTGACAGACCGCGCCGCGACGGACAGCGCCCTGCTCGAGGTACGCGACCTCGTGATGCACTTCCCGGTGCGCGGCGGCGTCCTGAACCGCGTCGTGGCCAAGGTCCACGCCCTGAACGGCGTCTCCCTCGACGTGCGACGCGGAGAGACCCTCGGCATCGTCGGCGAGTCGGGCTGCGGCAAGTCGACCCTGGGCAAGTGCCTGATCCGCCTGCTCTCCCCCACCTCGGGCTCGATCCGCTACGGCGAGGAGGAGCTCGTCGGCCTCGGTCACCGCGACCTGATGCCGCACCGCAAGCGGATGCAGATGATCTTCCAGGACCCCTACTCCTCGCTGAATCCGCGCCTGACCGTGCGCGAGGCGCTGCGAGAAGTGGCGGCCTTCCACCAGATCTCGCCCCCCTTCGGCCTCGACGCCTACGTCGAGGAGCTGATCCAGAAGGTCGGGCTGCGCGTCGACGCCGCCGACAAGTTCCCGCACGAGTTCTCCGGCGGCCAGCGGCAGCGCATCGGCATCGCCCGCGCCCTGGCCTGCCAGCCCGAGTTCCTCGTCGCCGACGAACCGGTCTCGGCCCTGGACGTGTCGATCCAGGCCCAGGTCCTCAACCTCCTGATGGACCTCAAGGAGGAGTTCGGCCTGACCCTGGTCTTCGTCTCCCACGACCTCAAGGTCGTCGAGCACTTCTGCGACCGCGTGCTCGTGATGTACCTTGGCAGCGTCGTCGAGGAGCTCGACTGCCGACGCCTGCACGAGGACGCCCGGCACCCCTACACGCGGGCCCTGCTCGGCGCGAACCCGATCAACGACCCCGCCGACCGCCGCCCCCTGACGGTGCTCGAGGGCGACGTCCCCAGCCCCTTCGACCTGCCCCCCGGCTGCGCCTTCGCCGGGCGCTGCCCGGAGGTGCAGGAGCGCTGCCGCCGAGAGCGGCCGTCCCTCGAGGAGAAGGCGGGCGGCGGACCGGTCGCCTGCTGGGAGGTCGGCCCGCCGAGTGACCCGCAGGGACCTCGAGTGGCGAAGTGACCTGAGTCGTCAGAGCGAGGCTTGGCTCTCGAGAGTGGATCGATGCGGCTGGCCCTCGCTACGCTGCCCTGATGAGCCGCACCGCCCTCGCCGCCATCGACCAGGGGACGACCAGCACGCGCTGCATCCTCTTCGACCCCGGCGGCGTCGCCCTCGGTTCCAGCCAGCTCGAGCACGAGCAGATCTTCCCGCGCCCGGGCTGGGTCGAGCACGACGCCCTGGAGATCTGGCGCGCCACCCAGCAGGTCGTGCGCGAGGCCCGGCTCGCCGCCGGCGAGGACGTCTCGCTGGCCGCGGTGGGGATCACGAACCAGCGCGAGACCCTGGTGGTCTGGAACCGCAGGACCGGGGAGCCCTATGGCAACGCGATCGTCTGGCAGGACCTGCGTACGCGCGAGACCTGCGAGGAGCTGGGCGGAGCCGAGGGGCCGGATCGCTTCCGGGCCATGACGGGCCTCCCGCTCGCGACCTACTTCACCGGCCCGAAGCTCTGCTGGGCCCTCGAGCACCGACCGGGCCTGCGTGCTGCCGCGGAGCGCGGGGAGGCGATCTGCGGCACGATCGATTCCTGGCTGATCTGGAACCTCACCGGCGGCCCCGCGGGCGGCGCGCACGTCACCGACGTGACCAATGCCTCGCGCACGATGTGGATGGACCTCGCGACCCTCGACTGGGACGAGGGATTGCTCGAGGCCTTCGGCGTGCCGCGCTCGATGCTGCCGCGCATCGTGTCCTCGAGCGATCCCGAGCCCTGGGGGCACACCGCGGCCGAGGGTCCCTTCGGCGCGCGCCTGCCCGTCTGCGGCGCGGCGGGCGACCAGCAGGCGGCGATGATCGGCCAGTGCTGCTTCGAGCCCGGGGAGGCGAAGAATACTTATGGCACGGGCTGCTTCCTGCTGCTGAACACCGGCGAGCGCGCTGTCGCCTCGGAGGCGGGCCTGCTCACGACGGTGGCCTATCGCCTGGGCGCCGAGCCGGCGCGCTTCGCCCTCGAGGGCTCGGTGGCCATCGGCGGGGCGCTGGTGCAGTGGCTGCGGGACGAGCTGGAATTGATCCGCAGCGCGGACGAGATCGAGGCCCTGGCCCGCAGCGTCGAGGACAGCGGGGGCGCCTACATCGTCCCCGCCTTCTCGGGCCTCTTCGCCCCCCACTGGCGGGCGGACGCCCGGGGTGTGATCTGCGGGCTGACGCGCTACGTGACGAAGGCCCACCTCGCGCGCGCCGCGATCGAGGCCACCGCCTTCCAGGTGCACGACGTGGCCGAGGCGATGGTGCGCGACTCGGGGATCGAGCTCGCGGAGCTGCGCGTGGACGGCGGGATGGCGGTCAACGACCTCTTGCTCGAGTTCCAGGCGGAGCTCCTGCGCGTGCCGGTCGTGCGTCCCACCGTGACCGAGACCACGGCCCTGGGGGCGGCCTACGCCGCGGGCCTGGCCGTGGGGGTCTTCGCGGACCCGGAGGACCTGCGCGCCAACTGGCGCCGCGAGCGCGTCTTCAAGCCGGGCGTGAACGATGTCGGGCGCGCGGCGCGCCTCGCGGGCTGGCGCAAGGCCCTCGAGCGCAGCTTCGGCTGGGAGGACTGAAGGCCTCCACGGGGCTGCGCCGCCTCGAACGCAGAGCGGGCCCACCGGTCCACGACCGGCGGGCCCGCCGAAGAGTCTCGAGCTTCGCTCGCGTTCTTACTGCCAGGTGACGCTCAAGCCGTCGCTGGTGTTGAAGCCGGCGCCCCCCGCGGGGACGTCGCGGAACCAGTACTGGAAGTTCGTCGTGATCCCCGGGGAGATGAGCCCCGCGACCGGCGGGGCGGTCAGGTCCAGCTGGCGGTTCGCGATCCCGCTGCCGTTCGCGATGGCCACGGGCGCCAGGCGGGTCAGACCGCCGCCGACGCACTGGAAGCCGTCCCCGAAGGGGATCTGGATCTGGTTCGGGCCCATGAAGAAGAGGCCGGTGACGTTCGGCAGGGCGCCCTCGGCGATCAGCTCGAAGTCGTTGTTGGCGACGATGGCGCTGCCCTCGGCCCGGATGGTGCAGCCGGGGCCGGCCGAGTTGGCCGTGCTCGTGCAGAAGTTCGTGCCGACCTCGAAGAGGTCCCCGCAGTCGATCGACACGACGCGGATGGTGTCGATGCCGGACTCGGTGATGAAGGCGTTGGGGTTGTCCGCCACGGAGAAGCGCAGGCGTACCTGGTTCGTCGGCGTGACGTAGTCGGAGACCGGAATGGTCACCGTCTCCCAGCCGTCGAGGCTGGCCACCGTGTCGACGTGGGTCCAGCTGTTGCCGTCGTCGTTCGAGATGTGGGTCTCGAGCAGGTCGTCGCCGTTGGTGAGGTGCCAGCGGGCGACGCTCATGAAGGGCTGGCTGATGCCGCTGAGGTCGAAGGCGCGGGTGATCAGGCGGGTCGGGCCGCCGTCCACGTCCTCGCTCGAACCGTCACCGGTCACGTAGCACTTGCCCGAGCCGTCGTTGTCCGTCGGCGGGTCATTGCGCACGCCGCCCTGGGAGGGAACGAGGGACGGCACTGTCCAGGCGCCCGTCGAGAGGTTCTCGTTGACCACGCTGTAGCCCGTGCTGTCCTCGCCGTTGTCCTCCTCGATGATCGTGGCGGCACAGGAGCTGAAGTTGCGGACCCAGTGGTCGCCGCCGGTGCCGTCCCCGTCGCCGTCGAGGGGGTCGCCGAAGGGGTTGGAGAGGATCGAAGCGTCGGCCACGAAGCGGTAGAAGCCCACGCCCGGCAGGGAACCGCCGACCGAGAGGGCCGCGCCCGTGCTCGAGAGCAGGTACTCGTCGTCGAGGCTGACCGGCACGGTCGCGTCGTCTCCAGTCCCGAAGGTGTCGTCCCCGCCGGCGTAGATCAGCGAGAAGGCGCCCGGGGTGTTGACCGAGTCCGGATCCATGATCTGGTCGAAGCGCAGGCTGATGCCGTCGAGGATGCCCCCGCCGATGGTCGCCCCTTCCGCGGGCAGGCCTACGGCCATTCCGATCTGGGGATCCGGCAGGTCCTCGGTCAGCGCCCGGAAGGAGTTGACACGCCCGGTGCCGAGCAGGCCCTCGAAGCCGGGGTTCTGGGCGTCGATGTTGTCGCAGGTCCCGATCACCTGGGCGGCGACCTGGTCGCGCGTCCAACCCGGGTTCTGGCCCCAGACCAACGCGGCGACGCCGCAGGCGTTGGGCGCGGCCATGCTCGTGCCCGACTTCGTGCCGTAGGTGTCGCCGATCTCGGTCGAGAGGATGCTCGAGCCGGGGGCGGAGAGGTCGACGCCCGCGCCGTAGTTCGAGCTGCTCGAGCGGTTGTCGCCCGAGTCCGTGTTCACGACGAAGAAGGTCGTCTGGAAGTAGTCCGCGCGGGGCGGGTTGAGGGCGCCCCCGTTGCCAGCCGAGTTGAAGTGCAGGACGTCGTTGTCGTAGAGGTACTCGAAGGCGGCCAGGACCACCGGGTCGCCGACCCAGGTGTCCATGTTGTAGCTCGTGTTGAGGATCTTCGCCCCGTTGTCCGCCGCATAGGAGAAGGCCTCGGCGATGTCGGAGGCGAGCCACGGAATGGACGGGTAGTAGAACTGGCAGGCCATGATGGTCGAGTCGCCGGCCGTGCCGCTCACGCCGATCCCGTTGTCCGTGTCGGCCGACGAGATGCCCGCGACGTGCGTGCCGTGGTCGTCGAAGGTGCCGTTGGGGTTCGGGTCGTTGTTGTGGTTCGCGAAGTCCCAGCCGTCGACGTCGTCGATGTAGCCGTTGTTGTCGTTGTCGATCCCGTCACCGGGGGTCTCCCCGGTGTTCGTCCACATGTTGGCGACCAGGTCCTCGTGGTCGACGTCGACCCCGTCGTCGCAGACGGCGACGATGATGCTCGAGTCCCCCATCGTGATGTCCCAGGCATCGTCGTTCTGCATCACCGGCGGGTGCCACTGACTCGCGTACTGCGGGTCGTTCGGGACGAGCTCCCGGAACTCGCCGCGGAAGCCCACGTTGGGGTGGGCCCACTCGACGTCGCCCATCGCCTCCAGCTGACGCTCGACCTCCAGCGGAGAGACCGTCGTCGGGGTGAAGTCGAGCAAGACGACGTTCGTGGTCGCCTCCTCGCCGCGGCGGTTCCACTGCAGCACGCTGCGGGAAGACTCGATGCGGATCGGCGTGGCCCCGGCCTGGAGCTGCCAGTCGCGCGTTTTCTGGGTCAAGTCGAACTGGGCGGAGCCGGTCTTGAAGCAGACGAAGACCTGCCCCGGCATCTCGATGCGCTCGGGTTCCCCGGCCTGGGCCAGGAGCGGGGTCGCGAGCGTGAGTGCAGCGAGGGCGCGAATCGGGGTTGATTTCATGGTGCAGCGGGAGAGTGCCGGGAAACGAGAACGGCGCCCCGAGGCCAGGCTGGGGCACCATCGAATCTTATGCTCTGGATCGGGATCCGGCGATGGATCACCTCGCCGCCTGTGCGCGGAATGGCACGCGGGCCGCGACGATCGGCCCTCTACGGCCTCTTGGCCGAGCGGGCCCGCACGCTTCAGAGCATCGGCAGGTCGATCCCGCGCTCCCGGGCCGTCGCGATGGCTTCCTCGTAGCCCGCGTCGACGTGGCGCATGACGCCGGTGCCGGGGTCGTTGGTCAGCACGCGCTCGAGGGCTCCGGCCGCCGCATCCGTGCCGTCGGCCACCGTGACCTGTCCAGCGTGCAAGGCGTAGCCCATGCCCACGCCGCCGCCGTGATGGAAGGAGACCCAAGAAGCGCCCGAGGCGACGTTCAACATGCAGTTGAGCAGCGGCCAGTCCGCGACGGCGTCGGTGCCGTCCTTCATGCCCTCGGTCTCGCGGTTCGGCGAGGCGACCGAGCCGCAGTCGAGGTGGTCGCGCCCGATGACGATCGGTGCCGTGATCTCGCCGCGGCGCACGGCCTCGTTGAAGGCGAGGCCCGCCTTCGCGCGCTCCCCGTAACCCAGCCAGCAGATGCGTGATGGCAGTCCCTGGAACTGGATCCGCTCCCCCGCCATGCGAATCCAGCGGCAGAGGGCCTCGTCCTCGGGGAAGAGCTCGAGGATCAGGCGGTCGGTGACGGCGATGTCAGCGGGGTCGCCCGAGAGGGCCGCCCAGCGAAAGGGTCCCTTGCCTTCGCAGAATAGCGGGCGCACGTACTTCGGCACGAAGCCCTCAAAGTCGAAGGCGTTCTCCAGGCCGGCCTGCTTGGCGTGCCCGCGCAGGTTGTTGCCGTAGTCGAAGGTGTCCGCGCCCCGCGACTGCAGCTCGATCATCGCCTCGCAGTGCTCGACCATCGTGCGGAAGGACTCGCGCTGGTAGGCCTCGGGGTCGCTCTTGCGGAGCGCCAACGCCTCTTCGAAGGCCATGCCGCTGGGGACGTAGCCGTCGAGGGGATCGTGGGCGCTCGTCTGGTCGGTCAGGACGTCGGGGGTGATGCCGCGCTCGATCATGCGCCGCAGGAGGTCGACCGCGTTGGCGACGACGCCGATCGACTTGGCCACCTTCTTCTCCTTCCACTCCAGCGCCCGGTCGATCGCCGCGTCGAGGTCCTCGAGCATCTCGTCGCAGTAGCGCGTGTCCAGCCGCTTCTGGATCCGGCTCGGGTCGACTTCGGCCGCGAGGCAGGTCGCGCCGTTCATCGTCGCCGCCAGCGGCTGCGCGCCGCCCATCCCGCCGAGGCCCGCGGTGACGACGAGGCGCCCCTCGAGGGTCCCGCCGAAGAGCTTCTTGGCCGAGGCCGCGAAGGTCTCGTAGGTCCCTTGCAGGATCCCTTGGCTCCCGATGTAGATCCAGGAGCCGGCGGTCATCTGCCCGAACATCATCTTGCCCTCGGCCTCGAGGTGCCGGAAGTGCTCCCAGTTCGCCCACTCGCCGACGAGGTTCGAGTTGGCGATCAGGACGCGCGGCGAGGCCTCGGTGGTCTTGAAGACGCCCACGGGCTTGCCGGACTGCACGAGAAGCGTCTCGTCCGCCTCGAGCCGCCGCAAGGTGGCGACGATGGCCTGGAAGCTCGGCCAGTCCCGCGCAGCCTTGCCGCTGCCGCCATAGACGACGAGCTTCTCGGGCTCCTCGGCCACCTCGGGGTCGAGGTTGTTCATCAACATGCGCAAGGCGGCCTCGGCCGCCCAGGTCTTGCACGAGAGCTCCGTGCCGCGGGGGGCGCGCTGGGGGCCGGTGGGGATGTCGTCGAAGGGGCTCATCGGGCGATTGCGGTCGAGGGGGAGCGAAGCGGACGGCAAGAATACCTGCACCCGCGGACGGGGACAAAGCGAGCCGGGCCCGCGACTCTCGACTCCCCGCGAGGGTGCCGAATCCCTCCGCCCCCCCTATCCTGGACTCTCGTCCCACGAGCCCCGCCTCCCCCGCCCCGCTTCGCCATGGAGCCCACTGCCGGCAGCCCGCTCACCCTCGCGCCGCGCCTCCTCGTCCTCGCCGGCCTCGCGGCTCCCGCCGCCGCCCAGTTCCTCCCCGCCGCGGCGCTGAGCTCGGACTCCCAGCAGGCGAAGGGGGTCTTCGCCGCCGACCTCGACGGGGACCAGGACCTCGACGTGCTCTCCTGCTCCGCGGGGATCGACAAGCTGGTGTGGTTCGAGAACCTCGGCGGCTCCTTCGGCCCCGCCCAAGCCCTGCCGAACTACTCCGACTTCGACGCGGGGCTGAGCGTGAGCGCCGCGGACCTCGACGGAGACGGCTGGACCGACGTGCTCGTCGGCGCGCGCGACTACGAGCCGAGCCTGGGCGACTCCTATCGGGTGTCCTGGCACCGCAACCTCGACGGGGCCGGCTTCAGCCTCCCCCTACCGCTGGAGTTCGACGCGAACCTCCCCGTCAGCGTGATCGCCGCCGACCTCGACGGCGACGGGGACCCCGATCCGGTCTGGGGCCAGAACGGCGACGGCGAGCTGCGCTGGCGCGAGAGCCACGCCGACGGGAGCTTCGGCGCCTTCTCGCAGCCGATCGGCGACCTCGGCACGCGGACCGAGCGTGTGGTCGCGGAGGACCTGGACGGCGACGGCGACCTCGACCTCTTCGCCGCCTCCTCCTACCAGGACAGCATCGTGTGGTTCGAGAACCTGGGCGGCGCCAGCTTCGGCCCGATGCAGGTGATCTCGACCTCGGCCGACGAAGTGCGCAGCCTGGAGGCCGGCGATCTCGACGGGGACGGCGACCTCGACCTCCTGCACGCCGGCCTCCCCGCCGACCCGAACGGCTGGCTCCAGTGGCACGAGAACCTCGGCGGCGGGAGCTTCGCCGCGCCGGTCACGATCAACGCCCCGGGCGACACGGCGGTCTGGGACGCCACCCTCGCCGACCTGGACGGGGACGGCCGCCTCGACGTGCTCGTCGGCGGCGTGCTGGCGGTCTCCTGGCACCGCAACCAGGGCGGCGGAAGCTTCGGCCCGCGCCAGCTCATCGACGACCAGGCCTTTTCCACCCGCGACGTGCTGGCCGCCGACCTCGACGGCGACGGCGACCTGGACGCCCTCGGCGCATCCGCGGGCGAGTCCCGCGTGGCCTGGTACGAGCAGCAACCGGCCGAGGTCGGGACGCCCTACTGCTTCGGCGACGGCAGCGGTGCGACATGCCCCTGTTCCGCGGTGAGCGGCCCAGGCGAGGGCTGCCCGACGACGAGCGGGCAGGGCGCGGTGCTCTCGGGCACCGGCGTGGCGGACGTGGGCGCCGACTCGGTCGTCCTGCACGTCGCGGGCGCCCCGCCCTTCAAGCCGGGCCTCCTCTTCCAGGGCACGAGCGTCCAGTCCGCGCCCGTGGGCGACGGCCTCCTCTGTACCCAGAGCCAGCGCCGCCACCGCGTGCACGTCCTCGACGCATCCGGATCGACGAGCTACACGGACCTCGGGCCCGCAGCGACGCCGGGCCAGGTCCTGCGCTACCAGTACTGGTTCCGCGACGCCATGAACCCCTGCGGTGGCGGCTTCAACTTCACGAACGGGTACGCGGTGAGCTGGTGAAGCCGCGCGGCAGCGATCGCTAGGCCTCCAGCTCCCCCGCCCCCTTCTCCGCCGCCGCCACGAGCTCGCCCGACGCGAGCAGCTCCGCCGCCGCCTCGATGTCGGGCTTCATGTAGCGGTCGTCGTAGACGCGCTTCACCCGCTCGCGCAAGCAGTAGTAGACGGCGCGCGCGCCATTGCCCGCGCGCAGGTCGGCGTGGAACTCACGGCCCTGGGCGGCGCAGAGGAGCTCGATGGCGAGCACGCGCTCGACGTTCTTGAGGATGCGGGCCGCCTTGCGCGCGGCGGTCACTCCCATCGAGACGTGGTCTTCCTGGTTGGCGCTGGTGGGCACGCTGTCGACGGAGGCGGGGTGGACCAGGGACTTGTTCTCGCTCGCGAGCGAGGCGGCGGAGACCTGGGCGATCATGAAGCCCGAGTTGAGGCCGGGCTTGGGGGTCAGGAAGGCCGGCAGGTTCGAGAGGTCCGGGTTCACGAGCTGCTCGACGCGGCGCTCGGAGATGTTCGCCAGGGTGCAGAGGGAGAGCGAGAGGTAGTCGAGCACCATCGAGACGGGCTGGCCGTGAAACTGACCTGCGCTGATCACTTCACCGGTGTCCGGAAACAGGATCGGGTTGTCGGTGACCGAGTTGACTTCGGTGCCGAGCACATCGGCGACGTGGGCCAGGGCGTGCTTGAAGGCGCCGTGGACCTGGGGAATGCAGCGCAGGGAGTAGGGGTCCTGCACCCGGTCACATTCGGCGTGGCTCGCCATGACCTCCGAGTCGGCGAGCAGGAGCTGGAAGTTGCGCGAGGTGCGCGCGTGCCCGGCGTGGCCCTTGAGCTCCGCGAGCCGTGAGTCGAAGGGCTTCAGGCTGCCGAAGAGGGCCTCGAGGCTGAGGGAGCCGATGGCGTCCGCGGCCTTCGACGCGTTCCGCGCCCGCAGGCAGGCGGCGACTCCCCAGGCCTTCATGATCTCGGTGCCGTTGATCAGGGCCAGCCCCTCCTTGGCCGCGAGCCGCATGGGCTCTTCCCCCAGGGCCTTAAGGGCCGCGCGGGCGGTCTTGCGCTTGCCATCGAGCCAGACGTGACCGTGCCCCATGTAGGTCGCGGCCATCTGCGCCAGGGGCGCGAGGTCGCCGCTGGCGCCGACCGATCCTTGGCGCGGCACCTCGGGCACGAAGCCGGCGTTGAAGAGGCGCACGAGCTGCCGCACGAGCTCGACGCGCACGCCGGAGTGCCCGCGCACGAGTCCGTTGAGGCGCAAGACCTGCGCGATGCGCACCTCCGGCAGCGGCATCGGCTCCCCGACGCCGCAGCAGTGGGAGAGCACGAGGTTCTGCTGCAGCTGCTCGAGGTCCTCCCCGGCGATGGCGACGTTCTTGAGCTTGCCGAAGCCCGTGGTCAGGCCGTAGACCACGTCGCCGGCGGCCACGTGCTGGTCGACGACTTCGCGGGCGGCGCGCACGCGCGTGAGGGCCTCGCGCGAGACGCCGAGCTGCAGCTCGCCCGGCTCACTCAGGAGGGACTCGAGATCGGAGAGGACGAGGGAGCGTCCGTCGAGGGTCAGCTTCTTCAAGCCGGGCAGAGCGCTGGGGAGAGAGGTCGAGGGGGCGAGAGTCTACTCCGGCAATACGGAGTCGCACACCTTGTTGCTGATCGACAGCAAGGGGGTGCCGCACAAGTCCGGTCTAGAACCGCTGTGGCGGTTCTAGACCGGACTTGTGCGGCACCCCCTTGCTGTCGATCAGCAACAAGGTGTGCGACTCCGTATTGCGCGCGCGCGGGGCAGCGTGAGTTCGAGGCGGGCCCCGCCGGACGGGGACTCCGTGACCCGGATCTCGCCCCCCTGCGTCTCGACGGCCGAGCGCGCCAGGGCGAGCCCCAGGCCGTAGCCCACGCGCCGCCCGGCGGCGGCCGCGCCGCGCTCGAAGGGCTCGAACAGGCGGGACCGGGCCTCGACCGGGATCCCGGGCCCCTCATCGTCCACCCGCACCTCGACCGCGGCCCCGGTTCCGTCGAGGGAGAGCTCCACCCGTCCGCCCTCCGGGCTCCAGTCGAGGGCGTTGCAGACGAGGTTGCGCACGGCGGTGAGCAGGGCCTCGCGGTCCCCACGCAGCCGCAGGTCGCCGCGCGCCTCGAAGGAGAGCTCGAATCCCTCTCGCTCCGCCCGCCGCAACTCGCGCTCGAGCCGGAAGCGCAGCTCGCGCTCGAGGTCGAAGTCCTCCGTCCGCTCGGCCTCCGCGGCGCGCCGCGCCGAGCAGAGAGCCACGAGGTTGTGGACCGCGTCGCCCATGCGCCGCAGCTCCTCGAGCTGGCTCGCGAGGGCCTCGCGGTAGGCCTCGGGCTCCTGCTCTCCCATCAGCGCCACCTCGGCCTCGCCGACGAGGTTCTGGATCGGCGCCCGCAGCTCGTGGGCCATGCCGGCGATCATGACCCGCGAGGCCTCGGTCTCGCTCCGGATGTTGACGAGCATCTCCTCCAGCGCCTGCACGACGTCCCGCAGCTCCACGGGGAGGTCGGCGCCAGAAAGCGCCATCGTCCCCGCCCCCGCGTGCACCTCGCGCGCACGACTCGCGATGCGCGCCAAGAGGCGAGCCACCCGCGAGGAGAAGGTCTGACCGACGAGGAAGACGCAGGCCAGGCTGAGGACGGCGAAGACGACGGCGGCGACGACGTACTGGTCGACGAGCACGCGGTGGGGTCGCTCGTCGAGCAGGAGCCCGACGACTTGACCGCCCTCGAGGCGGGTCGCGCGCCAGCGGAAGCCCCCCTCGACCTCCACCGTCCGGTCCAGGGGCTCGCGGGCCGGGACGCCGGGCCGCAGGATCCCGAGCTCGCCGAATCCGTCGCCAAGCTCGCGGCCCGCCGGATCCCAGGCACGCCAGGCGAAGCGGCTCGCGGGGTGCATGTCGGAGAGCATGTGGGTCACCTCGACGAAGCTCTCGATGTCGAGTTCGCGCGCGCCGAAGCTCGCCCGCACCTCGTCGAGCTCCTCCTGCAGGAGGGCGTCCGCCTGGCGATCGGCCGCGGAGACGACGAACCAGGCGCCGACGAGGGAGAGGGTCAGGGCCCCCGCCCCCGTGGTCAGCCCCAGCCAACGCAGGAGCCGCGATCGCAGGGACCAGCCCGGATTCGATTCAGTCCTCATCGTCCTGGACGAGGCGGTAACCCCGGCCTCGCACGGTCTGGATCATCCGCGCGCCGCGCGGCGCGAGCCGGCGGCGTAGGCGGGCGACGTAGACGTCGACGAGGTTCGTCTGGGGGTCGAAGTCGATGCCCCAGACGCGCCGCAGGATCTCGCTGCGCTCCAGGACCTCCCCGCGCGCCTCGAGCAGCGCCAGGAGCAGGGCGAGCTCCTTCTGGGAGAGCTCCACCGCGCGCCCGTCGAGCGTGACGCGACGCTCGGCGACGCGCACCTCGAGCGGCCCCCGGCGCAGGACCGGCAGGTCCTCTCGCCGGCGCAAGACGGCCTCGATGCGGGCCATGAGCTCGTTGAAGTCGAAGGGCTTGATGACGTAGTCGTCCGCCCCCAGCTCGAGGCCGCTCACGCGCTCCTCGACGGCATCGCGGGCCGTGACGAAGATCGTCGGGGTACTGTCGCTCGCGTCGCGCAGACGCCGCAGGACCTCGGGACCGTCCAACCCCGGCAGCATCACGTCCAGGAGGATCAGGGCGAAGCGGCCCGACGAAGTGTCCCCCAGGCGTTCGAGGGCTTGCTCCCCGCTCGCGGCCTCCTCGCTCTCGAATCCGCGCTCGGCCAGCCAGCGGCGCAACACGCCGCGCAGCTTCGGGTCGTCGTCCACGATCAGAATGCGAGGCATTCCGGGAGCATAGCAGCCCCGGCTCTCACTCCCCCGCGCTGGGAGATGACACCGATGTAATCCGATTCGAAGGTGAGCCTGCCTAGGATCCGGCCGATCGATGCGAGGGGCTCGCCCCCTCCCGGCCCCGCATGAACTCGCGACGACCCGGCTTCACTCCCCCGCGGCTCCTCCTGGCTGCCGTCCTCGCCATCCTCGTGGGCTGCAACACCGTCGAGTTCTACGAGCTCGAGCGCCTCCAGGACCCGATCATGGCCTTCGAGGACGCGCCGATGGAGGCGCACTTCCATCAGAAGGTCTTCTACTCGATGGAGGGCAGCGCCGGCGGCATCGGCACCACGGCGGGCGGAGGCTGCGGGTGCTACTGAGGCGCGCGGCAGGCGCGCTACTCCTCGTCCTCCTGGCGGTCCCGGCCGTGGCCCAGCGCAGCGGTGAAGGCCCGGTTTCGGCCGGTCCAGGGCCCCGGGTGGGCGGCGAGGAGGGCTCGGGGCGCGTTGGCTTCCAGCTAGGCTACTACCAGCACGAGGACGGCGGGGGCGACGGCAACCCCTTCCTCGACGAGGACCTGACGGTGATCGAGCCCGTGATCCTCTTCGACTACGACGCCAGCGACCGCTGGACCGTGGGGGGCCTCTTCTCCTACGACTACGTCTCATCGGCCTCGATCGAGCGCCTCTCGAACTTCCCCGACCAGAGCGGCGCGAGCCGCGACAACTACTTCGGGCTCGACCTGCACGCGAACTACCGCAAGGACCGCAACTGGACCCTCGGGGGCCACGCGGGCTACTCGATCGAGTACGACTACCGCTCGATCGGCCTGGGCCTAGGGGCGACGCAGGAGCTCGACGACGCTGACGCCTCCCTGTCCTACAGCCTGGACGGTTACTTCGACTCGATCGACGTGATCCGCTTCGACGGCACGGAGGAGGGCAGCGACTCGCGCACCTCCCTCGCGGGCACGGTCAACTGGTACCAGGTGCTCACGCCTCGCTCCCACGGGAGCTTCGGGCTGACCCTGGCCCAGCAGAGCGGCTTCCTCGAGACCCCCTACAACGCGGTGGTGGTCGAGGACGGCTCGATGCCTGGCGGCAACCCGAACCTCGACAACATGGCCAATGGCGTCGAGATCACCGAGGAGCTGCCCGACACGCGCACCCGCGGGGCCCTCTTCGGCCGCGTGCGGACCTCCCTGGGGCGCGGCAAGGCCTGGGAGCTGGGCGGGCGCCTCTACGCCGACTCCTGGGGGATCAACTCGCTGACCGTCGAGCCGCGCTACTACTTCATGCTCGGCGACTTCGAGTGGCGCCTGCGCTACCGCCTCTACACGCAGACGGCGGCGGACGACTTCCAGGAGCACGTCTACCCGCCCTTCCCCGCCGACGACGAGTACCGCACACAGGACTCCGACCTGGCGGCCTTCGACGCCCACACCCTCGGCGCGAAATGGACGTGGTTCGCCGAGCGGGACGTCGCCTATGACCTCTCCCTCGACTACACCATGCGCAGTGACGGCCTCGACCAGTTCTTCGCCAGCGTGGGCTGGAACTGGAGCTTCTGAGCCGGACGACACCATGCGACCCCTCGCCTCCCTCCTCTCCGCGACTCTCCTTGGCCTCCTCGCCGCCTGCGGCGCGACCGCCGCCGCGCGCGAGCGCGGGCCGCTGCCCACGCCCCTGGTCGTCGTCGACCGCGCGGGCGAGTCGTACGACCTCGACGCCCTGCTCGCCGGCGGGCGTCCCCTGACCCTCGTGTTCTGGCAGAGCTGGTGCGAGAGCTGCCTGGCCGAGGCGCCGCAGGTGGCGGCGGCCGCCCGCGAGCTCGAGGGGCACGTCGCCTTCGTCGGGGTCGTCCCGGGCCCCGACGCGGTGGTCGACCAGGCCGCCGTGGACGCGGCGATCGAGCGCTTCGGCCTGCCCGCGCCCCAGGTGCGCGACCACGACCTCGTGCTGACCCGCGGCTTCGGGGTCGACGGGACGCCCACGGTGCTCGTCCTCGGTCGCAGACGCGAGGAGCTCTACCGCGGGCACGAGCTGCCCCCGGACTGGAGTGCCTGGCTGGAGTAGGCTGGCGCCCGCCATGCTCCTCGGCGCCGCCCTCCTCGCGATCCTCACAGCGCTCCAAGAGGCCCCCGCGCCCGTGGTGCGCGAGCGTACGGGCTCGGTCATGGGCACGAGCCTCGAGCTGCGCGCGATCGGCGAGGACGCCGCCGCTCTCGACGCGGCTCTCGAGGCCGCGGAGGCCGAGATCCGGCGCGTCGAGGACCTGATGACCGACTGGCGACCCTCGCCCCTCGAGAACCTGAACGCCGCCGCCGGCCAGGGTCCGCAGGTGGTGCCGAAGGAGCTCTTCGACCTCGTCGCGCGCGGCGTCGAGCTCGGGCGCCTGACCGGCGGCGCCTTCGACCTCACCTATGCCGCCGTGGGCGAGCTGTGGGACTTCAAGCAGCGGCCGCCGATCGTCCCCGAGACCGAGGCCGTCCGGGCGGCCCTCGAGCGAGTCGGCTACGACCAGCTCGTGCTCGACCCCGCGGCCTTCACGATCGACCTGCCCGCGGGCATGCGCATCGGCTTGGGCGGCATCGCGAAGGGCTACGGCGTCGACCGCGCGATGGCCGTGCTCCTCGAGCGCGGCGTGGAGCACGGGATGGTCAACGCCGGCGGCGACCTCAAGGCCCTCGGCAACAAGCTCGGCGAGCCCTGGGAGATCGCGATCCGCCACCCGCGCGACCGCGAGCGCGTGCTGGCCCTCCTGCCGGTCTCGAACGTCTGCGTCGTGACCTCCGGCGACTACGAGCGCTTCTTCGAGCACGAGGGCCGCCGCTACCACCACATCCTCGACCCGCGCACCGGCTACCCCTCGACGGGCTGCATGAGCGCCACGGTCACGGCCCCCGACGCGGCCCTGGCCGACGCTCTGGCGACCTCCCTCTGCGTGCTCGGCGTGGAGCAGGGGCTGGAGCTGGTGGAGTCTCTGCCGCGCGTGGAGGCGATCCTGGTCGGGATGGACGGGGATGTGCACACCTCCACCGGCCTGGCGGGACGCTCGAGCTCGAAGGAGTGAGGAGCGCGGCGCGGGGCCCGCGCCCCCGTCAATCGCCGGCCGGCGGCTCCGTCACGACCTCCGCGCTCGTCCAGCGCGGCGCGAAGCTCGGGCGCGGCTCGCCGTCGGCGAGGACCTCGCGCGCCAGCGGGAGGCTCAGGCCCTCGACCTCGCGCCCCTCGACGAAGGTCTCGACCACCTCCCGCGTCACGCCCTCCCCCGGGCGCCCGCGCCAGCGCAGACCGAGGATGCGCGCGCTCGCGGGGTCGAGCAGGAGCGTCGTCGAGAGGCCGTCGAGGCGCACCTCGACCTCCTCCACCTCGCGCTCCCCGAGCCGCCCGGGGCCCAGGTGCCCGGCGACGAAGTCCGGCCGGCCGCGGGCCCAGAGGAGGACCAGGGGCTCGCGCTGGGCGAGGCGCCGGAGGTCCTCGAGCTGGTCGGGGCTCGTCACGGCGAAGCGCTCCCCGCCGTCGCTCCCGGTGGCGCTCTCGGCGAGGCGCCAGGTGGTCTCCGAGGGCTCCCCCTCGCCCTCCGGCGGCGTCCAGCGCGAGCGGCGCGTCATCCCGCCGGCCGGGCCCAGGCTCTGCTCGAGCCTCCAGGTCCACCCCTGCTGCTCGCCCTCGTGCATCAGCAGCAGCCCGCGGGCCGCCGCGATGCGCTGCGCGCCTCCGTGGGCCGCCGCCGCCTTCTCGATCCATGCCGCGCCCGCGGCGCGCCGGGCCTCGTCGAAGGGCGCGAGCTCCGCGCGCTCGACCACGAAGCGCTCGGGCGCCTTCAGGAAGCCCGCGCGGCAGGCGTCCGAGGCGAAGATGAAGAGGCGGCCGTCGTGGAGCGCGTAGCGCGCGGGATCCCCCGCGCCCGACAGCGGCCCCATGCGCGCGCAACCGCCGCCCCACTGGATGGCGAAGCGCTCGGGCTCGTCGAGGAAGCGAGCCCGGCTGCCGGCGTCGGCGAAGCGGTAGGTGTAGCGGCCGCGGATGGCGACGAGCTCGGGCGAGCCGGCGCGCTCCACGCCGCCGCAGAGGGCGACGGGGTCCAGGCCGTCGAGGGCCAGGCGACCGGAGGCGGGAGCGGGCGAGAGGAGGAGGGCGAGGAGCGCGATCGAGGGTCCCATGCTCGCGAGGATAGCCCGAGGGCGAGGGCTGTTGGGAGGATCGGGCTAGGAGAGGCGCCCCAGCCGCGCCGCCGCCCCCACCGCGTCCTCGATCGCCCCCGCCTGCGAGGCGAGGCGTGCGGCCTCGACGTAGTGCTCGAGGTCCCGCGCGCGCTCCTCGTGGGCGACCAGCATCGGGTTCGTCTGCCTTCCGTTGAGCCAGGAGAGGAAGGCCAGGCCGGCCTTGTAGTGCTGGGTTGGCGACTGGAAGAGGTGGCGACCGAGGGCCTCGCAGGGGGTCATCAACTCGCGGTAGGTCGCTTCGTCACCGTGGGCCAGGAAGCCGAGGGCCAGGCTCGCGGGCTCGGCTACGCCGTCGAAGATGCCGAGCAGGCCGTGGCTGAAGTCGCCGAGGGCGACGCGGCGCCCGCCGATCTCCGTGTGACCTCGGAGGGGACCGCCGGCCATCAGCTCGCCGAAGTGGAAGTCGTCGCCCGTGAGCAGGATCTGTTCGCGCTCGAGGAGCTCCCGGCGCAGGCGGCGCTCGAGCTGCGCGTCGAGCAGGGAGAGCTTGGCGCCGCGCACCTTGGTCGGGTCGTGGGCCATCACCCGCTCGAAGCTCCGCCCGGGGAAGTAGCCACTCAAGGCGGGCAGGAACATCTCCCCCAGCCAATGCACGAAGAGTGGTCCCTCGACCGCGTCGACGATGCGGGCGTAGACGCGCAGGTAGCCCTCCTCGTCGTAGCCTCGCTGCGGCAACCAGACGAGGGGCAGGAGCACGGCGGCGCCCCCCGCCGCCTGGATCACCCCCACCTGGTGGACGACGCCCTCGACGAGCTCGTCCTCGCTCCCGATCTCCTCGAGGTGGTCCACCCCGGCGCCCGCGACGAAGCCGTGCTTCAGGCGCGCGGCTCCGGTCAGCTCGATCAGGCGGCGCGCGCACTCCCAGCCGATCAGGAAGCGCTGGGCCGTGTCCATCGCCTCGGCGACGCCGAAGCCGAGGCGCGCGAGATTCTTGCGCAGGGCGAGGGTCGACTCCCAGTCGATCCAGGGGGCGACATCCTCCGGCGCGGGGGGCGCATCGAGGGAGTGCGGGACCTGGGCGTACTCCTCGCGCAGGACGAGGTGCGCCGCGGCGTGGACGCTGCGCACGGGCTCGGCGGGGCCGAGGGCCGCGAGGCGCTCGCGGTAGGGCGCGAGCCGGCCGTCGTCGAGCTCCAGGCTCCGGCCGCCGAATTCGACGCGCACCTTCACGAGGCGAGGACCTCCCACCACCCGGCCGCGTTGTCGTAGACGTACCAGCCCAGGAAGACGACGAGCACGCCGGTGCTGATCGCCATCCCGAGGGTCCAGAGGGTCGCCAGCCTGCCCTCGGGCCGATCCGCGCCGAGGTACGTGCGGCTGCGGTTCATGCGGATGAAGGCGACGTAGGAGACCGGCAGGAGGAAGCCGCAGACCACGTTCGTCGGCACGGCCACCCACAGGGCGATGTCCTTCCAGAAGACCGAGCCGAGCACGCCGACCGCCGGCAAGAGCAAGCCCAGCTTGTAGCGCGGGCCGCGAGCCTCCCAGCCGAACATCTCGCACAGGGCGAAGCCCGAGCAGAGCATTTGCATCGTGATCGAGGAGAGCGCCATGGCCACGATGCCGAGGCCGAAGACCCACATCCCCACGGTCGGCCCCAGGCGATCGGGGGCCGCGAGCACCTCGGCCGCCTGCCAGGGAGCGATCTTCTTGCCGACGAAGAGCTCCGGGTCACCGTAGTGGAAGACGCTCGCGGAGGCGATCACCATCAGGCTCGCGGCGATCGTGTAGGGCACGAACATCCCGAACACGAGGTCGATACGGGCCAGGCGCCGATGGGCGCGTCCCCAGCCGCGCTTGCGCAGGGTGTAGGGGTAGACGAAGACCATGTTCGCCCCGACCGCCGCCGCGAGCCCCGAGACGACGAGGGTCACGCCCCGCACGCCCTGGCTCTCGCCGGGGATGCGGAAGGGCACGAGGCCCGCGAGGAGGTCGCCGGGACTCGGCACGCCCGTCTGCACGACGACCACGCCGAAGCAGAGGATGATGAACCAGACCATGCCCTTGATCAGGTTCTCGTAGGCGCGCACGAGGCTCGGGCGCGCGTCGTAGAACAGGGCCACGGTCACGCACCAGGCGAGGGCGAGGAGCCCCATGTGCCACGTCTCGACCTCGAGGCCGGCGCTCGCCGCGACCGCGACCAGCATCGAGCTCGCCAAGGCGTACTGCGCGAACTGCCAGATGATCGAGGAGGCGATGCCCCCGAAGGCCCAGCCGTAGGCGTAGAAGGCCCCCGCGTGGCGCTCCATCGCCTGGAAGGGGTTCTCCCCCGTCGAGAGGGTCTGGTGGGCGACGGCCGAGAGCACGACGATGCCGAGCAGCATGGCGAGGGGCGCCACCCACAGGAGTCGGTAACCGAAGGCTGCCCCCGCGAAGATCGAGGCGAAGGCCGTGCCGCCCCCCAGCGTCATCGCCGACTGCATGTAGCCCGGCCCCATGCGACCGAGGTAGCCCAGGGTGCGTGGCAGGAAGGGGCGCGCGTCGAGGGCCTCGAGCTCGGCGAGCTCGCGCGGGTCGCCCGTCATTTCAGGCCCTCCTTGATGGCTCTGAGGGTGCGCGCATCCTCGCGCTCGCGGTAGTGATCGTCGAGCGGGTAGCAGCCGCTCGGCAGGCCGTTGCGCGGCCCTGTGGTGCAGTCGCTGAACGTGCGGCAGATCTTCTTGCGCGCGAGGGGCCTCCCGGCGAGCACGTCGGCGGGGAGCTCGGGGTAGGAGAGAACCATGCGGCCCAGGCCGACGAAGTCCACGTGGCCGTGGCCGACTTCGTGCTGGGCCACGTGGGGCAGCCACTCCTGCAGGTAGGTGTAGCCCGTGCCGACGAAGACGAGCTCGGGGAAGGCGCGCTTGCAAGCCCGCGTGATGCGCAGGTGCTCGGCGACCTGGACCAGCGGGTCGGTCGGCGGCTGATAGCCGTCGCAGGGCGGGTAGGCCGCGGGGCGCTGCAGGTGCGGGTTGTAGTAGGGCGAGCCGAGGGTCAGGTTCACGAGGCGGATGCCGAGCTGTCGCAGGAGCGTCAGGAACTTGAGCCCCTCGGAGAGGTCCGTCTCGCGGGGATCTGCCTCGCGCAGGCCGAAGCCGTGGACGTAGGGCAGGTGCTCCTCCCAACCGCGCGCCTCGCCGCGACCGTCCTCCCCCGGTGAGAAGGGGAAGAGGTCGGCGATGGACACGCGCACGCCGATCTCGAGCCCGGGGCAGGCCTCGCGGATCCCGATCACGACCTCGTGGAAGAAGCGTGTGCGCCGCTGCAGCGAGCCTCCGTGGTCGCCCGGTCGCGTCCTGGCGCCGAGCAGCTCGTGCATCAGGTAGCCGTGGCAGCACTTGACGTCGACGAAGTCGAAGCCCGCCGCCTGGGCGGCGCGCGCGGCCGCCACGTAGCTCTCGCGGATGCCGCCGAGCTCCCCGTCGGTGAGCACCGAGACGTCGGAGGTGACGCCGCTACGCGCGTCGAGCACCGGGTGGCGGTAGGCGACGCGCGGCGCGGGTCCCGCCGCCGTCGGTCGCGACCAACGGCCCGAATGGGTGAGCTGCAGCCCGACGTAGAGGTCGCCCGCGTCGAAGCCCGCCTCGTGGTGGGCCTCCACCAGGCCCTCGCGCAATTCGCGGAAGCCCGCGGCGCTGTCCACCTCCGGGTTGAGGAAGAGCTGATTCGGGTTCGCCCGACCGTCCGCCTGGACGGCGACCGCCTCGCCGCCCCAGATCAGCTTCGCCCCCGAGCGACCGAAGTTGCGCCAGCGGCGGCGGGTGTCGTCGGACGGCAGGCCGTCGGCGCGACCGTCCCAGCCCTCCATCGGGTGGATTGCGAAGCGGTTCCCGATCCGACGGCCGTGGACCTCGAGGGGTCGACCCAGGGGACCCGCGACGCCGTCGAGCTCACTGTCGCAGTCGAGCGCCGGCGCCACCTCCCGCCATCGGGAGCGGAAGGCCTCGACGCTCTTGAACTGCCCCGGCGTCTTGAACTTCATGCCCGCTCCGGCGGCCAGCTCCACGCCTCGAGGGGCGTGCGCGACTCCCAGTCGATCTCCGAGGCGTAGCCGAAGCCGACGCCCTGCAGGGACCCGAGCTGCAGGCTCCCCGCCTCGACGCGCAGATGACGGAGGACCCCGTCGGCGTGCCAGAGGTCGCCGTGCACCTCGACGGCGGAGCGCGCCTCGCGCCGCGAGAGGTGATCGAGGCCGCGGAAGTAATGGTGACCGTTGCGCTCGACGTGCGGAATGCCGAGGGCCGCCACCGTGCAGAGGTCCTGTTGCAGGGCGAGCACCCCGAGGTTCGTGAGGTCCTCCGCCGACTGCACGGCGCCCCGGGCCGCGCACAGGCCGCGGTGCAGGACGGCGCGCAGCACGCCCTTGCAGTTCTTCGTCGAGACCCCGCCGTAACCGAGCTCCAGCGCCCGCGGCAGGGCCTCGATCCCGTGGTCGGCCTCGTCGAGGATGACCGGCGCGAAGGAGGCCAGCTCGGCGAGGCCTCCGCGGGCGCTCTCCTCGAAGCTGCGCAGGCGGGAGAGCGGCTGCTCGATGAGTCGCAGGCGCTCGAGCAACGCGCGGCCGCGTGGGTCCTCGCCGAGTCGACGCAGCGTCGCGACGAGGTCCTCCGGACTCTCGAACTGCTCGTTGCCGTCCACGGTGAGGGCCCAGTCCTCCCCCACCCGCTCCTCGAGCACCTCGGCGAAGGCGAGGCAACGGGGCAGGTCGAGCTCCGGATCGCCGCGGAGCTTGAGCTTGAACCAACGCGGGGCGTAGGCGGCGACAACCTCTTCCAGCGCCTCCGGCAGCCCGTCGTCCACGCGCTCCCCGGCGGGGATCGTCGCGGCGCGCAGGGGGTCGACGAGGCCGATCGTGTGGCGCAGGTCCACTTGCGCCAGCGGCGCGGCGGGCAAGCCCTCGGCCGCCGTCCATCCTTCGAGCTCGGCGTAGACCTCTCCCGCCCGCAGGCCGAAGAGGTCGCCGCGCAGGGCGTCGAAGAAGCTCGTCCCCGACGCGCGGCACCAGGCGTCGATCGCGGCGCGCTCCACGAGAGCGACCCCGAAGCCGCGCAGCAGGCGGTCGGGCGCGTCCTGGGGAAGGACGTGCACGCGCTCGCGGTAGAGCCGCCACCAGAGCTCGAAGAGGGTCGACTCCTCACCGCGCTCCGCGAGCTCGCCCGCGGCCACCGCGCTCGCCACGAGCCCCTCGACGTCGTCGCGCAAGGACTTGCTCGGGTCCTTCTCGAACCACTTGGGGACGAGCAGGTTCTCGGCGTGGCCCACGGCGCGGCCGGCCTCCGACTCGATCACGACCCGCGCCGCGAGGCTCGGCGCCCAGGTCAGGGTGCTCACGCCGAAGCGAAAGGGCAGGCGCGCGGTGCAGCTCCGCACGCCGAAGCGGACCTCCTGGACGCGGGCGCGCATGCCCGGGAGGGTACGACCCGACCCGACCGCGCGGCAATACGGAGTCGCACACCTTGTTGCTGATCGACAGCAAGGGGGTACCGCACAAGTCCGGTCTCGAACCGTTGCAGGAGTCCGGGCCTGACTTGTGCGGTACCCCCTTGCTGTCGATCAGCAACAAGGTGTGCGACTCCGTATTGCCGCCGTATTGCCGTATTGCCGCTCAGTTGCCGCGTGCCGAGCCGACCTTCAGCGCGTCGCGAAGCTGCTTCGACTGACCCTGGATCGCGCCCTCCGGCAGGGGAATGAAGAGGTCCTCGACCTCGTGCAGCTCGAGGGGCACGTCGCGCAGGATCACCTCGCCCCCCCAGTTGACGCGCACCTTCCAGCTGCCCTCGGGCAGGCCCTCGATCGCGAGGCGCGCCCCCGGGGCGAGGAGGGTGGAGTCCGGCCGGCCGTCGACGACGTAATCCACCGGCAGGGCCTGGAAGCGCTCGGAGGTCTCGATGCGCAGGCCGGCGAGGCCCTCGCGCGCCGGCTCGAGCAAGAGCTCGACCTCCTTCTCCCCCTTGCGCACGACGCGCCCGGCCCAGGCCTTGCCGTCGGCGCTCGTCGCGGTCAGGTAGCGCACGGAGGAGAGCTGCTCGGCCGCGGAGAAGCGGAAGCGCCCGTCACCGCCGGTGATCGTGGTCTGGACGGCGGGCGGCATCCGGCTGAGCACCTCCATCTCGAGGGTGGCGCGGCCGAAGCGCTCCCCCATGGCCGTGACCGAGGCGCCGCTCACGTCGGGCGCCTCGAGGCGCACACGCGCGCCGGAGACGGGAGAGCCGCCGGACTTCACCACGCCGGCGAGCAGGGCCGCCGGCTCGAGGTGGATGGTCACGTCCCGCGTCTGTCCTTCGATCAGGGTCTCGTGCACCACGGCGGGGCGCGCGACGGCGCCGGCCCGGAAGTACTGCAGGCGGACGCGTCCCGCGGGCAGGTCCTCGATCTCCACCGTCTCGCCCCCGTGCACCGCGATCGGGCTCTTCAGGTGCCAGGGATAGCCGCGCTGCCCCGTGCCGTCGAGGGGGCCCGAGAGGAAGAGCTGGCCGGGGATGCCGAGGCCGATCCGCTCGGGGATCTGGACGCGCAGGGTCGCGGCCGGTCGCAGGTTGAACTTCAGGCTGTCGGTCGGGAGGTTCATCCCCGCGGTGAAGGCCTGCATCTGACGCTGGCTCGCGTACCCCGGCTTCATGACGTAGATCGGCACCTTGCCCGAGGCCACGCGCGCGAAGTAGAAGCGTCCCACGTCGTCGGTGACCGTCTCCTGGCCGTCGACCACGACCGTCGCCCCGGGCAGCGGGACGTTGTTGTGGTCGCGCACCAGCCCGCGCACCGAGGCCGGCCGGCCGAAGCCGACGTTGAGCTGCGACTCGCGCTTCTCCCGCAAGAGGACCTCGCGCTCGGCCCCCGGGACCCCGGGGGCGCGCAGGGCCACGAGGCTGAGCCCGGAGAGGAGGTCGTGGGCGCCGAAGCGTCCCTCGTCGTCGGTGTCGAGCACGCGCCCGCGGTTGGGGCCGGCGACGAACTCGACGTGCCCCCGCAGGCCGCGGCCGTCGGCACCGTGCATCGAGCCCCGCAGCCGGGCGGTCGCGGCGGAGCCCAGGGGCGGCGCGCCGTCGTCGTCGAGGCGCGCCTTGGCCTCGACCAGCTCGAGCTCGACCTCCAGGGGGATCACCACGGTCGTGGAGAGGTCCTCGTCGACGCGCGGAGGCGCCGCCAAGCCCCGACTGTCGGGGAGGGCCGCCCTGGCGTCCGGTTCCTCCTGGACCGCGCCCCCACCACCGTGCTCGAGCCCCGCAACGCTCTCGCCCGGGCCCGCGTCGGACAGGGTCCACAGCACCCCCGCCAGGGCGGCGAGGGCCAGGATCAGGAGGGGCAGGAGGAGTTTCTGTTTCATGCGGGGCGAAGGCGGGGCGCCAATCCTAGGGTCCCGGTCGGCTCGTTGCGCGGATCGAGCCCGGCTCTCATGGCCCCCTTCCCCCGGCCAAGCAACCCCCGAGCCAGGACGCTTCGACGACCGAGCTCACCATGACGTCCCGGGCGCGCCGGCCTGTGTGCGGGAGCGAACCGCGTCCGCTATGCTCCCGCACGCCCATGAAGACCTACAAGATCGTCGAGCTGCTCGGGGACGGCATCTCCGCCGAGCTCTCAGGCAGCGTCCACCGCGTCGCGCAGAGCCTGCCCTTCCGACTCGAGTTCGTTCCCGTCGACCTCTCCGAGGCGACCCGGACGAAGGTCGGCCTCCCCGTCTACGACCAGGCGGTGGCCCTGATGAAGGAGCACGGGGTCTCGATCAAGTACCCCACCGCGACGACCCAAGAGAGCCCCAACAAGGTCCTGCGCGAGAAGTGCCAGTTCGCGGTCATCCACCGACCGGTGGCGACGATCCCGAGCATCCAGACCAACTTCACGAAGACCCTCGACATCGACGTGGTGCGTGTCGCGACCGGCGGCACCTACGACGACGCCGGGCGACGCATCGGGCCGGACACGGCGGTCTCCCTGCGGGTCATCGCGCGCGGCCCCTGCCGCCACGCGGCGCGCTTCGCCTTCCGGCTCGCGATGCTGCGCGGCACGAACGTCTGCTCGACCTCGAAGTGGACGATCCAGCGCGAGACCGACGGCTTCTTCGAGGAGATCGTCGACAAGGTCGCGACGGACTACCCGGGCATCCCCTACCGCCGCGAGCTCTTCGACGCCCTGCTCGCCGGCATCGTCATGCACCCCGAACGCTACGGCGTGATCGTCTGCCCCAACGAATACGGCGACTTCCTCTCGGACTCCGCCTGCGGCCTGATCGGGTCGGTGGGCCTGGGCGACTCGTCCTCCTTCGCCTTCGACGACGAGGGGCAGATCACGACCGCCATGTTCGACCCCGCCGGTGGCACGGCCCCGGACATCGCGGGCCAGGACGTCTGCAATCCGACCGCCGCCCTGATGGCCATGCGCAACCTCCTCACCCACCTGGGCGAACGCGATGCCTCGCGCGCCCTGCGCGCGGCGCTGATGGGCGCCATCGCCGACGGCGAGTCGACGGCGGATATCGGCGGCTCGCTCGGGACGCGGGCCTTCACCGAGGGCGTGGCGAAGCGGCTGGAGTCGAGCCTGCAGGGAGCCTGAGGGTGCGGTGAAGCAGGCCGTCCTCCCGCTGGTGCTGTGCGTCGCGGGGGGGCTGTGGTGGCAGGTGTCGCGCGGTGGGAAGTCGCCGGCCGCGGGCGGCGGGCTCGAAGCCGAGGCCGCCCGGGTCGACGAGGTGGAGCGTAGGGGCGAGAGAGGCGGCGCGACCCGAACGCCTGAGCTGGGCGGGGGAGCTTCCACGGGGCGCGAGCTCGCCGCACGCGAGATCGACTCGGCCGCCGAAGTCGCGGTCGCTCCGACTCTGGAGTCGACGGGCGAGGTCGTCCTCGTCGATCACGTGGGCAACGAGCACCACGGACTGGACGGGGAGCTCGATCTCCTGCTGTCGAGCGGAGAACGGGTCCGGAAGCTCCACCTCCCCGTCCGCGAGGGTCGATTCACGTTCCATGCTGCCGCGGACGAGCGTGTCGGCGGGGTGCAGGTCGTGCTCGACGGCCACCCCCAGGGCGCAGAAGAGTGGGAGGGAGGCCTGGGCCTCGACGGGAGCCCACTCGTCGTCCGACTCCGTCTCCCTCCGCGGACGATCCTCTCCGTCCTCGACGACGCGAGCGGCGCGCACCTCTCCGGAGTGCGGGTCGTCTCCGTCGGAGGCCAGCTCGGCATGCGGCTCGGCCCCCGGCACCCCGGTCGCCCGCCCGCCGAGCGCGTCCTCATCGAGGACGGCGTCTCTCCCGTCGAGCTGCGGCCAGGCGTGATGGCGGCCCGCGTGGGGAGCGCGAGCCTCCTCGTGCACAGCCCCGGCTACGCCTGGGAGGGGATCCAGCTCGACCTCTCCGGGCCCGGCGAGCGCGAGCTGCGCCTCTCCCCCGGCGGCGACCTGCGCGTCGACGTCGTCGGGCCGGTGCCGGAGCAGGGCGTCGCGCTGCGCCTGCGGAGGCTGGACGCGGGGAACATCCGTCCGACCTGCGAATTCGCCCTCGCGGGCCCGAGCAGCATCGCGGTGGACGGGCTCGTTCCCGGGAGCTACCTCGTCCTGGCGGAGATCGGCGACTGGTGGCGCGAGCCCGCCAGCTGCGGCACCGTCGAGGTCGAGGTCGTGGCGGGAGAGCGGCGCCGCTGTACCCTCGCCTTCGAGAGCCCCGCGCCCGTCGATCGCGCGCGCATGGCGGGCACCCTCGTGCTCCCCGCGGCCTGGGCGCTGGAGGAGTTCCGCTTGATCGCTCTCTACGACGAGCCGGCGACGCGGGAGGAGCACCTCCGCATCCTCGAGCACGATCACTTCCGTGCCCTCGAAGGCGAGCGAGACGCCTGGGCCTTCGACTTCGGCGAGGTCCCCGTGGGTGGCTACGAGCTCCGCCTGCGCTCCTGGGACCTGCCCACGCCCGTCGTGCACCCCTGGCGCGTGGAGCTCGTGCCCGGCGCCCCTCCCGAGCGCCTCGAGGTGCCGCCGCCGGTCGATGTCGCCGTGCGGATCCTCGACGCGACCGACGGCAGCCTGGCGAAGCTCGACTCGATTCGCTGCGGCGTCGTGCCGCCCGGTGAGCCGAATCCGCTCTTTCACGAGTTCGTCAAGCGCGACTCGCTCGACGCGCCCTTCCGCCTCCGCGCGCCGGCCGGTGAGCTGCGAGTGCTCGCGGGCGACCGCATCCACGAATTCCTCTTCGAGACGGCCCGCATCTCTCCGGGGGAGAACGAGCTCGAGTTCCGCCTCCAGCGCGGCTTCACGCTGCGCGTGGTCCTCTTGGACGGCGAGACCCCGGTGCCCATCCCCCCCGAGATCCGGATCGTCCCCGAGGCCCTCGGAGGCGACGGCGTGCTGCGCGGCGCCATGAGCGACGCGACGGGCCGCACCCTCGGCCTCAGCGCCCCGGGTCGCTACCGGATCACCCTTCCGCCCTTCGACGGCTACGCCCCCACGCAGCCCCAGGAGGTCGAGGTGCTGCGGGGCGAGACGCCCGAGGTGGTCTTCCGGCTGGAACGGGAGTAGGCCCGGGGCCGGCGCGACGGGCCCCTCTTGGGGGAGGCCGGAGGAGGACCTTAGGCTGGAGCCCGTCCCCCACCGAAGAGGTCCCCATGCGCGCTCTCCTCCTCCTCGTCTCCGCCCTCGCGTTCCTGGCCGGCCCCGCCGCCGGGCAGATCGTCGCCGTCCACTTCTTCAGTGAGAAGGACGCCAAGAAGTTCAAGAAGCACCTGGTCACCTTGAACGGTGAGCAGGTCGTGATCGGCGAGCCCAAGTGGGGCTTCAACTACAATCGGGAGAAGCGGCAGCTGAACTTCAAGCCCGGCGACACGAACGAGCTCTTCATCGCCGACCCCGGCAAGCCGGAAGACTTCGCCTACTTCGTCGTGGACGGGGAGAAGCAGGAGGCCTCGAAGAAGAACGTGCTGCGCATCCAGGGCAAGTACGTCGAGAAGCTGACCCTCGTCGCGGCCGACCAGTCCCTGCCGGGGCTGACGCGCGAGTACTTGCTGAAACGCGAGGAGATCGACGGCTTCCGCGAGGCGCGAGACGCGGCCGAGAAGGGCACGGTGCCCTGGCTCGCACAGCAACGCCGGGTCGTCACCTCCCTCGAGCGCTTGCGGGGCTGGCTGGAACGGACGAGCTTTCACGAGGCCGTCAAGGACGTGGACAAGGAGCTCAAGAAGGAGGGCAAGGCGACCCGCGACGAGGGCCTGCGGGCGCGCTGGGAAACAGCGCGCGACTCGATCGAGCCCTGCGAGGTGCCCGAGGACTTCGCGAAGCTCTCCCAGGAGATCTCCGGCGGCAAGGACGTCTTCAAGGGCTACCGCAGCCAGCACACGGAGCTCTTCTACCTGAACGAGTGCGACCGGGGCGAGCAGCACGTGATCTCGGACGAGAGAGCTCGCGGTCTGGTCGAGCTCGCGGAGCGGGTGATCGAGGAGTTCCGGGCCCTGCATGTGGATCCCTACCTGGACGAGGACTACTCCGACCACATCCCCGACGAGCTCTTCGTTACCTGGGCCTTCTTCCCCGACGACGCGGACGACTACCAGGGCTACGCGGGGCCCCTCTACCGGCGCCAGTACTCCGAGTCCGTCCGTGAGGTCAAGGGCTCGGGCGAGATCGGCGGAGAACCCGCCCACTGGCGGTACGCCTGGCGCTTCGATCTCTCCGACCTCGAGGGAATGATCGTCCACAACCTGGGGCACGTCCTGGCGGCCAAGCACTACGGCCAGGGGCGCATCGAATTGCGGCTGGACTGGCTGGATGAGGCCGTCGGCAACCAGCTGTCTTACGAGTTTCTCGGCCGCAACGACGTGACCTGCCTGGGACTCAAGACCCAGCCGACCTACGAGCGACGCGTCACTCCCGAGCGCGGGGAGAAAGTGCACGCCGTTGGCCGTCGCGAGGTCTACAACCAGCTCGCCCTCGAGCAAGGCTCCCCGATCCAGCAGATCGCCCGCAAGCGCCTCTACGAGCTCGAAGACGGCGACCTCGCCAAGGGCTGGAGCTTCTACGACTACCTCTGGCGCAAGGAGGGCGAGGCCGGGCAACGCTGGCTGCGCGCGGCGGGCAAGCACTGCCTCGAGCCCGATACCTTCATCGAGAATTGGCGCGCCGACGCGGCCAAGGCACTGGGCACGGAGCTAGGCGACGCCTTCCGAACCCTCGAGCAGCGCTGGCGCGCCTACGCGGAGAGCGAGCAGGTCGCCGGCGGGAAGTAGCTGCAGCGCCTCACTCCGCCCGCAACGCCTCGATCGGGTCCATGCGCGAGGCGCGACGGGCGGGGAGCAGGCCCGAGGCGAGGCCCGTCGCGAGGCTGATCCCGAGGGCCGCCAGCACGTACTCCGGAGGCGTCCCGAGCGGCAGCGCAGGCAGGAAGAGGTGGATCAACCCGACGAGGCCGAGCCCCAGCCCGACCCCCAGCGCCCCGCCGAAGAGCCCGAGCACCATCGCCTCGGTCAGGAACAGTTGCAGCACCGCCGCCGAGGGCGCGCCGACCGCCTTCATCAGGCCGATCTCGTGGGTGCGCTCCCCAACCGAGATCCACATCATCGTCATGATCCCCACCGCCCCCACGAGGAGGGAGATCCCGCCGATGGCGCCGACGGCGATCGTGATCATGTTCATCACGTTGCCGAAGACCGAGAGCATCTCCTCCTGCGTCGTGATCGTGTAGTCCTCCCGCCCCGCGTGGCGCGCGGTCAGGATGGCCTTGATGTCCTCGATCACGCGCTCGGTGCTCGCGTTCTCCGAGTACTCGATGTCGATCTCGAAGAGGTCGACGCGGTTGAAGAGGGAGAGAGCCGTGGCGGCCGGGACGTAGGCCACGTCGTCGATGTCCGCGCCGAGGATCTGGCCCTTGGGGGCCATGACGCCGACGACGCGCAGGCGCCGACCGGCGATGCGCACGAAGCTCCCGAGGGGGTTGTCGGGTCCGAAGAGCTCCTCCTTCAGCTTGGGCCCGAGCACGGCCACCTGGTACTCCCGGTCCCAGTCGCCGGCCGGCAGGAACTCCCCGATCCCGAGGTCGAACTTCCAGAGGGCCGGCATGTCGCTCGTCACACCGTAGATCGCGACGCTGCGCGAGCGGCCGCGGGCCTCGACCTGCCCCTGGCCGACGACCATGGGCACGATGAGCTCGACCCCGGGCACACGCTGGAGGGCGGCCGCGTCGGCGAGGGTCAGCTTCTGGGTCGTGCCCCCCATCATGCCGGGCACTCCGAAGGTCTCCTGCTTGCCCGGGTTGATGGCGACGATGTGGGTCCCGAATTGCGCGAACTGCCCGAGGATGTAGCGCCGCGTGCCCTCGCCGATCGAGGTCAGGAGCACCACGGCGGCGATGCCGATCGCGATGCCGAGCATCGAGAGCATCGAGCGCTGGCGGTGTCCCCGCAGGGCGCCGTAGGCGAGGCGCAGGAGGTCCCCCATCGCTCACTTCCCCCGCAGGGCGAGGACCGGGTCGAGGCGCGTCGCCTTGTTGGCGGGCAGGACGCCGAAGACGAGGCCGACCGCGACCGAGACGCCGAGGGCCGCGGCCACCGCCCAGGCGGGCGGCGTGGCGTCGAAGGCGGGCAGGTACCAGCCCAGGGCCTGGGTCGAGAGCCAGGAGAGTCCCAGGCCCAGGAGCCCTCCGACGCCGGCGATCAGGATCGCCTCCCACAGGAAGACCCCGCGCACCTGCGCGCGGCCGGCACCCAGGGCGCGCAGGAGTCCGACCTCCGGCGTGCGCTCCGAGACCGATACGAGCATCACGTTCATGATCCCGATCCCCGCCACGGCGAGGGAGACGCTGGCGATGCCCGCCAGGGCCAGGGTCAGGGCGCCGAGGATCGACCCCAGGGCCCCCGAGACCGAGTCCTGGGTGATGACGGTGAAGTCCTCCTCCCCGTGGCGCTCGTACAGCACGTCGTGGATGTCGTCCAGCACGCCGTCGACGTCGGCGTGGGCGCGCACTTGCACGAGGATGCGGAAGAGGCTCGTCTCGTCGTACATCGACATCGCGGTCGCCACGGGCACGAGCCCCATCAGGCCGATGTCGAGGCCGACCTGCTGGCCGTGGTCGTCGATCACGCCGAGCACGCGCAGCCGCCGGTCGCCGACGCGCACCTTGGCGCCGACGGGGTTCTGGCCGGGGAAGAGCTCGCGGGCGAGCTCCCCGCCCAGCAGGATCACCGACCGCGAGCGCTCCCATTCCATCTCCGGCAGGTTCTCCCCGGAGCGCAGCCGCAGGTGCCGGGCGTCGAGGAAGTCACGCGTCGAGCCCAGGACGAGGACCTGCTTGTGACGCTCGCGGTTGGCCACGGTCTCGCTCCCCATCGACACGGGCACGACGCGCTCGGCTTGGCGCAGGGCCCGCTGGAGGGCGAGGGCGTCGTCGAGGCTCAGGTCGTTGGGCGCCCCGCCGACGCCGGGCATGGCGCCGGCGGTCTCGGAGTGGCCGGGGACGACGAAGACGAGGTTCGAGCCGAGGGACTGGAACTGCCCGTGGACGTAACGCCGCGCCCCCTCGCCGAGGGAGGTCAAGAGCACGACCGCCGTCACGCCGATCGAGATCCCGAGCAGGCAGAGCCCCGTCCGCAGGCGGTGGAAGGCGAGGGCCCAGGCGGCGAAGCGCAGCTGGTCGAGGGCCCTCACGCGGGCCCCTCGCTTTCCGGCAGGCCGAAGAGCTGCTCCAGGCTCGTGACCTCGTCGCCGCGCCACTCGCGCACGAGGCGCCCGTCGCCCAGGATCAGGACGCGCTGGGCGCGCCGGGCGACCGCGGGGTCGTGGGTCACGACGATCAGGGTCAGGCCCTCGCGATTCATCCCCCCCAGGAGCTCGAGGACCTGGGTGCCCGAGGCCGTGTCGAGGTTGCCGGTCGGCTCGTCGGCGAGCAGGAGGCCCGGGTTCATGATCGTCGAGCGGGCGATGGCGACGCGCTGGCGCTGACCGCCGGACATCTCGGCGGGCCGGTGCTCCATGCGGTCGGCCAGGCCCACGGCATCGAGGGCGGCCTCGGCTCTGCGGCGGCGCTCCTTGCGCGGCAGGCCAGCGAAGACCATCGGCAGCTCGACGTTGCCGATGGCGTCGAGGCGAGCGACGAGGTGGTAGGACTGGAAGACGAAACCGATGCGCCGCTGGCGGAGCTGGGAGAGCTCCTCGTCCGCCAGGTTCGTCACGTCGCGCCCCTCGAAGCGGTAGCACCCCGATGTCGCGCGGTCGAGCAGACCGATGACGTTGAGCAAGGTGGACTTGCCCGAACCCGAGGGCCCCATGATCGCGACGTGTTCCCCGGCCTCGATCGTCAGGTCGACCTCGGCCAGGGCGTGCAGCACCTCCTCGCCCATGTGGTAGGCGCGACCGATGCCCTCGAGCTCGATCACCGCGCGGACTCTCCGTCGACGCGGCGTGCTTCGACGCCGGGCTGCACCTCCTCCGAGCCCAGGGTCGTCACGACGAGCTCCCCTGCGGAGAGCCCCGATCGGATCGAGGTCCAGTTCCAGTTGCGCAGGCCGACCTCGACCTCGCGGTCGACGAGGCCGGCGTCCTCGAAAACGAGCACGCGTCGGCCCTCGAGCAGGGTCGCCGTCGGGATGCGCAGGCTGTCTTCCTCCACCGTCAGGATGACCTCGACGTCGGCCGAGGTCCCCGGCAGGAGTCGCCGCGAGAGCTCCCGGTCCTCGAGCTCGACCTCGATGTCCAGGGTGCGGTTCTGCTCCTTCACGTCGAGCACGTAGGGCGCGATGCGCACGACGTGCCCCTCGAACTCTCGCCCCGGGAAGGGGTCGATCGTGACCCGCACCTTCATGTCCACCTCGATCACGGCCGAGTCGACCTCGTCCATCGGGGCGCGGATGTAGATCGAGGTCGGGTCGATCAGGTCGACGACCGACGGCAGCTGCATGCCGGGGGGCGAGGGCGAGACGTAGACGCCGAGCTCCGCCTCGAGGCGCGCGATGACGCCGGCGAAGGGAGCGCGCAGCTCGCTCTGCGCAAGCTGCGCCTCCACGAGGTGCAGCTGGGCCCGAGCCTCGGCCACGCGGTTCTGCGAGGTCGTGACGGCGAGCAGCGCGCGGTCCCGCTGGCTCGTCAACTCGTCGAGCAGGTCGTCCGAGATCAGGTTCGTCTCGGAGAGACGGGCGTTGCGCTCGAGCTCGCGCTCGGCCCGCTCGGCGACCAGCCGCGCCTCCGCGAGGCGCGCCTGGGCCGACTCGAGCTGCCGCCGTGTGAGCTCTTCCTGGGCGCGCGGCACGCGGTCGTCCAGGCGCATGAGGAGCGCCCCCGCCTCGACCCGGTCGCCCTCGTCGAAGGGGAGCTCGATCACGCGGCCGCCGATCTCCGGCGAGAGCTCCGCGCGCCGGCGGGCGGTGATCGTCCCGGCGCGGGTGTTCGTGACCGTCGACTCCACCGGCCCGCGACCGACCGTGTGCACGGCGACCTCGACGGGCTCGGGCGCGAGGATCGTGAGCTTCGCCCCGACCCCCGCGGCGACGAGCACGGCCAGGACGAGCAAGCGGAAGATCCAGCGCTTCATGGCGTCGCCATCATAGCGACGGGCGTACGCTCCCCGCCTCCGGTCATGTCCGTAGAACCCACGATCGTCGACGAGCCCGCGGTCCCGAGGGAGACCGAGGGCGTCCGCCTGCTGCAGCGCGTCTTCGGCGGCACTTCGCTGCTCGTGCTCGGCCGGATATGGGGCTCGGCCTGCACCTTCCTCGCCCTCTGGCTCCTGGCGGACCAGCTCGCCGGCGAGGACTTCGGCCGCTACACCTTCTATCTCGCGGCCTTCATGCTGCTGGACAGCTTCGTCGACTGCGGCACGGGCTCGATCGCCGTGCAGCGCACGGCGGATGCCCCCGGTCGGATCCCCGAGGTCCTGGCGGCCACCCGCCGCATCCGCGGCGTCGCGGGACTCCTGGGCGTCGTCCTCGTGGGCGGGGGAGCCTTCGTCGCGGGAGAGCCCGGAGCCGGCTGGATCCTGCTCGCGAGCCTCTATCCCGTGTCGCACGTCCTCGAGCTCTCCGCCACCGTCTTCCGCAACCGCATCGCCTGGGGCGTCCCGGTCGCGGTGCGGGCCTTCGCCAGCACGGCAAGCCTCGGCGCCGTGCTCCTGCTGCTCGCCCTCGACGTCCGCGAGCCAGGGATCTACCTCTGCGGCGTCGCGGGAGGCAGCGCCAGCGCGAACCTGCTCCTGCACCTCGCCTCGCGGCGCCATCTGCCTCGCGAGCGCGCCCGCGAAGTCCCCTGGAGGCCGATCCTCGCGGCCGCCGCGCCCCTGGGCCTCGCGGGACTCTGCCAGCAGACCTACTTCTACGTCGACAATCTCTTCGTGCGGGCCCTCGTCGGCGAGGTACCTCTCGGCCACTACAACGTGGGCGTGCGCCTGATGTCGGTCTCGATCATGGTCGGCGTCTACGCGGCCCTCGTGGCCTTGCCCTGGTTCAAGCGCGAGGCCGCCGCGGGGGAGCTCGGCCCCGCGATCGCGCGCCTCGGGCAACCCCTCTTCGCCGCCGCGGGGCTCCTGCTCGGGCTGGTCGTGCCCTGGGGCGCCGCGCTCCTGCGGCTCTTCGGCGAGGACTTCGCCTCCGCCGCGCCGAGCCTCGGCTGGCTGCTCGCGGCGGCGGCCCTCGTCTACCCGGGGGCGACCCTGATGACGGGGCTCGTCGCCACAGGGCGCACGGGGCTCGTGCTCGCGGTCGCAGCGACCGGCCTCGCCCTCAACCTCGTCGGCAACGCCGCCCTCGTGCCGCGCCTCGGCATCGAAGGGGCCGCGATCGCGACCTTCGCCACCGAGGGGGCCGTGGTGCTCGGGGCGGGCTGGGCCCTCGCGGCCTCGGGCGTGCGAAGCCTGGGCGGCGGCGCCGCCTGGCGCTGGGCCGGCGGTCCCTTGCTCTTCGGCGGCGCGCTCCTCCTCTCGAGCCTGTGGGCCCCCGAGCTCGCGGGGGGCGGCTGAGCCCATGGCGGACCTGCGCCTGCGCATCGGCCTCGACTACCGCCCGGCCCTCGTCAACCGCGAGGGCATCGGGCGCTACACCCGCGAGCTCGTGCGCGCGCTGCTCGCCCTCGACGCGCCCCACGAGCTGGGCCTCTTCGGCCACACCCTCGCACCGCGCCGCTTCGGCAAGGCCGAGCTCGGGATCGACCACCCGCGAGCAGAGCTCGTGCGCCTGCGCCTGCCCTCGCGCCTCCTGCCGTGGCTGATGGAGCGCACCGGCCGGGGAGCCGACGACCTCGTGGGCGGCTGTCACCTCTTCCACCACACGCAGCCAAACCTCCTCGAGGTGCGCGAGAGCGTCGAGGTCGCGACGATCTTCGACTGCATCTACACCCTCGACGCGGGCTACATGGAACCCGAGGCGGCAGAGCGCATGACCGAGGTGGCCTTCGCCCAGGTGCGCCGCGCGCAACGCCTGCTCGTGCCTTCCCAGTACGTCGGCGCCGAGATCGTGATGGCCCTCGGCGCCCACCCCGGCCGCATCGCCGTCACCCAGCTCGGCTGCGAGCACGTGCTGCGACACCTACCCGCGGAGGGCGTCCCGCGACCGGACGCGCCCTACTTCCTGACCGTCTCGCGCGTCGACCCGCGCAAGAATCACCTGCGCATCCTCGAGGCCTTCGAGCGCCTCGTGCGCGAGGGCTACCCCCAGCGCTGGATCGTCGCCGGCCCGCGCGGCTGGCGCGCGGAGGTCTTCGAAGCCGCCCTCGACCGCTCGAGCGCCCGCGAACGCGTCGAGTGGCGCGGCGACGTCTCCGAGGCGGAGCTCGCTCGCCTCTACGCCGGCGCCGACGTCTTCCTCTTCCCGAGCCTCAACGAGGGCTTCGGCCTGCCGCCCCTCGAGGCCATGGCCTGCGGAACGCCGGTCGTCACGAGCCACGTGACCTCGACCGGCGAGATCTGCGAGGGCGCCGCGATGATGGTCGAGCCCACCGAGAGCGAGGAGATCTTCCTGGCGACGAAGAGGGTCCTCGACGAGCCCGAGCTGCGGGACGAGCTCGTGCGCCGTGGCCGCGAGCGGGCCGCCGAGTACAGCTGGGAGCGCTGCGCGCGGCAGACGCTGCAGGCCTATGAAGGGGCGGTGATGACCCGCAACGAGGGGGATCCGGAGCTGTATCGGTCGTTGTAGGGGGGGGTGGTTTCGCGGGTTGCGCGGGGTTGGGTAGCATGCGGTCAACCCGGAGGCACCCATGCTCACGCTCGTTTTGGCGCTTGCGCCTCTTGTTGGCGGCGCTCGAGTCATCGCCCAAGACTCGGTCATCGAAGCTCCCTTGTCGGAGCATGAGTTCCAGGCACGCCTGATTCGCACTGCTGAGCTGATCCATGACGAATCGAACCCTGTGTGGCGAGAGCAGGGCTTCACACACCTCTATGCGCTTGCGTCCCGAGTTCACGCCGAGGGATCGATAGAGCGCCTCGATGTTCTGAGCGAGCTCGCCGAGGCCACTGAGGAACACCTGAGGGATGCCCTCAAGGCGTTTCAGACCGACCTGTCACCCGAGGGAATCTCGGATTGGGAGTGGGTATCCAACCACTTGATTGCAGCCCAGACCGAGGTGTGGAGAGAGAACTTCGAGCTGGTTGGGTTGTGTCTATCGAACGCCGACTCACGAATGACCGAAGATCCCAGCTTCCGCTACCACTCGGCCCTCTTCTGGTGCAGGTTCGAGTTGAGTCGGGCGCGATTTGCTGCAGCCGAGATTCACCTCGCGAGAGCCGAGGAGCTCGCTTGCGGAGTTGATTGGGGAGACGACGCTGATGCAGCCTGGGCCAGTTTGGCGCAACTGTACTACAAGCTGGGTCGGTTCTCGGAGTGTCGTCGACTCTGGCCAATCTGCCTGGAAATCGCGCTAGAACAAGAGGACTGGGACACCGCGAAGCTAGCCCTGATCGATCGTGCGACCTATCGGCTCCTGGTCGAAGACTGGGAGGGAGCGATCGAGGATGCGAAGTTCACCCTGGAGATCATCGAGGGGCAGCCCTCTGCCGAAGCTCAATCGAGTCTCGTCGAAGCTCACATCCTACTGGGGCAAGCGCTGACACGGCTGGAGGAGTACGAGCAAGCAGAGTCGCACTACAGGCTCGTGATCGAGAGAGTCGTCGCCTCCCCGAGCACGGTTGCGATAGCTCATGCCGGCTTGGGCGATATTGCCTACTGGAGGGGGGAATACGAGCTCGCTCTGAGTGAGATCCAAGTCGCGCTCGAGGCGGCGCGCGACTTGGATTTGATCGACCAAGTCTTGTTCGATCTCCAACTCCTCGCCAAGACCCGGCTCGCGCTGGGAGACTCTCGAATGGCTCGCGACGCAATGGAGGAAGCGCTCCACCACCTCGAGTCGGAGCAACTGCAGCAGGTTGCGATCAAGGAAGCAGCGCGGATCCGCGCCAGATTCTCGGATTGGAGCAAGATCGCTCAGGACCTGATCGCCGCGGAGTCTCGCAAGTCAGCGACCGATCTCGAGCGGGAGAGTCTAGCGCGAGAAGGCATGAAGCTCGCCGCCATGTGGAGTGGGCGGAGCTTGACCGACGCTCTCATCACGAGCTCGGGTACTCCAAGTGCTATCCGGTCAATCCGGTCTACGGAGGAAGTTCGCCGAGCTCTCCCACGCGGGAGTTACCTGCTCCAATACACCAACGGCGAGAAGAACCTCTACGCCTATACGCTTTCAGTCGAGGGCACGAGTCTCGTTGACCTCGGACCGCACGCCGAAATCGAGAGAGGTTGCGAGATCTTCGTCGAGAGAGTGCTGGAGAGTGCATCGAGCAAACGAGCGATGACGGTCGCGACCGCTGGCTCGAATCTCTACGACATGGTGTTCGCCCCCCTCGAGGACCGAATCCCTGCCGACACCTCAAGGCTCTACATCGTGGCGACGCCTGCTCTCTCGGCCATCCCATTTGACGCCCTCGTCACCGAGGCTCCCACCGCGGAGACGACGAGCTTCGAGGCCGTGCCATTCCTCTTGGATCGCTTCACCGTGATTCACTTGCCCACGGCCCAGCTCCTGCCTCTACTCGCCGAGCGACCTCCCCGCAGTCGACCCGGGAGGGCCCTCCTGATCGGCGATCCGGTGTTCCCTTCGGAATCGGAGACAACTGAGAGCGCACGATCGGTGAGCGCCCTGCTGAGGTACTCGAGGCTTCTCGGTTCGCGGGACGAGGCCATCGAAGCTGCGATGTTCCACCTCGGCGAGGATGAGATTGATGCGTCGAGCTTCGGCGCTTATCGCAGGCTCCTCGGGTCGCAGGAACGCGACATCGAAGCTCACCTCTCTGACCGGACTCACGTCTACCTGGGAGCGAAGGCTACACCCGACCTGCTTACGTCGAAGGCGGATGAAATCGAGCACTTGCTGATCGCCACACACTCACACGAAGTCCCGGGGGAGCCTGACTCCGTGGCCCTCCTGCTCTCGCCGGGCACGAGCGGAGATCGGCTCCTGGACCTAGAGGAGATTCGAGCTCTCGACCTGGACGCTCAGCTCGTGGTCCTGTCCGGTTGCAAGACGGACTTCGGGCCGCTCCTGCGAGGCGACGGCATCCAGTCCATCGCAAACTCATTCCTGGAAGCAGGCGCGCGGGAAGTAGTGGCGAGCATGACGAGCGTCAATGACGGGGCGGCCCGGGACCTGATTCAAGAACTCTACAAGCAACGAGCTCAGGGACTCTCGACCGCCAAGGCACTGAGGCAGGCAAAGGTCAAGATACGCTCGCGCACACGAGTGGATCGCGGAGTCGGTCGCGAAGAGTCAGACAGACCCTCAGAGCTTCCTTTGGGTCATCCTCGACGGTGGGCCTCCTTTGTCTACTGCGGCCGATGAGGTCAATCGCGTAGTACGGCGCCTCCAGCCGTCAACATCAGTCATCGTGGCCCGAGAGTCTCCAGTTCAGGGCTTCGGCCCCAGGCGCTGCCTGCCTGAAACGGCCTCGAGGGTCACCGGGATCTTGGCCTTGCCCGGGCCCGCGGGGCCAAGTCGATGCTTATTGCCACCATAGAGTGGCACGAGCAGATCGAATGGCCAATGGACGCCTGGAACCCCATCGACCCTGCTCTCGACAACGACGTACAACCTCACGTACTCACCGGCATCCACGAATGTGGACCTGTCAAACTCCTTGATTGTGTGACCATACTCGGTCTTTCCATAACCTGGCCAGTGATACACGTTGTCCTTCTTGGAGAGATCCTTGCACTGCTTTATCCACTCATCGTGCTTGCCGGTGACCTCGCCCAGGACCCAAACCCAGATGTTGTTGATTGGAACCTGGCTGTCAACTCGGATGTAACCGATCTGCCTTGAGACGCCATCAGGTCCCCTGCCCCACTCAGACACCGGAGTCAGGTAGTACTCATCCGTCATCACTGACTCACCATCGAAGTCATCTGACTTCCTCAGGAAGCCGACGTGGCCACTGACTTCGGGTGGCTGGAATTCTGGACGTATCTCGAGATCCTCTAGCGCGAGGACGGGCAAGGCTTTAGTCACAGATGGGGTGGCGAGCAGCATGGATCCCTCGAACAGCGGACTAGGATCCTGCGGATCCTGAATCACTCCTCTGCCGACCCAGACGTCAGTTTCCCCATGGACGCGGAAGAAGACCTCGACCCACAGGGCCCCATCGTCCCCCGGCTTCTCCCCCCCCGAGACTTCGTACTCCCAATCGAGACCGACAGTCTTGCTCGCGATGGGCGCGAGGTCGCTTGGCCGTGTCGCCTGACCTTCTGAACTATTGCCTTCGTCTTCGGACAGAGCCTCCCTCCACAACCAGACGCAGACTTCTCCCACGACATCTATATCGCAAGACCTCTTGATGCTGACATGGAAGGGCTGCGCCTGCCCTACAGCCCCGCTCCCTGCCTTGACGACCAAGACGGGAGCCGCCTTGGCCATGACTGACATCGGATCACTGTCAAGCGCTCTACAGCTCATGGTGCAGGCCATGGTGATCGCGCCGATCCAAAGCATGGTGTTGCGAGTCATCTTCACCTCCTGGTTGTGATCATCTCGGGGTTCGGGGCCGGCCTTCCTCAACCGTCGAGAGCCCCGAGGCCCCTATCTTCAAGGAGCATTGAATTGCTGGAGGAAAGTCTGGAAATCCGCGACTGAACCAGAATCCGAGTCTATCAATCGTTGGATGTCGCCCAGGTCTTCGAAGCGCCCTGCGATCGACTTACGACTCGAGCTGTGTTTCTCTCCAACTCCACGAGGGAGATCCTCCGGATTGACGTCGACAACTCGCACGCCGTCCTCGAATCTCTCCGGCCTCGGGAAGGTCGAGGCGTACGTCTCAGCATGCGTGTTCGGTTGCTTGGAAGCTACGACCAAGAATTGCTCCCTCCCACCGGATGGGCTGCTCACAGTCCAGCGGCCGTCGTTACCTCGCGGAAGCCGATGGGCCTTCCCGGCGGCGAGAGGATGTGAGTCATCATCCGGGAAGAGGGTCCACACAAATCCCATGTTGTCCATGTTGAAGACGTAGACATATAGGGAGGTATTTGCCTGCACCATCAGGTAGATATCGTCACGGAGCCTGAGTTGTGATCCTTCATGCAACTCCTCGGTCTTCTCATCCCTGATTCGAAAGAAGCGCGCGTCCACGTCGAGGCCCGCCGCACCAACCCAAGTCTTGAACCCGGCGTAGATCAGCCCCGCCGCTGCCACCCCCCCGGCCGCGAGGCCGGCCCGGCGTGAGAATCGCGGAGCAGGAGTCAAACCGCCCACTCCTCCAGACAGTCCCCGCAGCGCCCGCTCCACCTCCCCCGCCGTCGCGAAGCGCTCGGCCTCGTCGCGGGCCATCGCCCGCTCCACCACCGCGACGAAACTCGGGTCGAGGTCCGCGCGCGCGTCGAGGAGCGGCAGCGCGTCGCCGGCCAGAATGCGCTCGCGCAGTCCGCCCAGGTCCTCGAAGTCGAAGGGGTAACGTCCGCTCGCGATCCAGTACAGCAACACGCCCAGGGAGTAGACGTCCGAGCGCGGGCCTACGCGCTCGGGGCGCTCGAAGCACTCGGGCGACATGAAGGGGGGCGTGCCGCCGAGCGGCGCTTCGACCTCGCCTTCGGTCGGGCGGGCGAAGCCGAAGTCGAGCAGGACGATGCGACCGCCCTCCGAACGCATGACGTTTCCGGGCTTGACGTCGAGGTGCACGAGGCCGGCCCCGTGGATGGCGGCCAGGGCGCTACAGAGCTCCACGCCGATGCGGGCGGCCTCGGCGGCGGAGAAGGGACCGTCCTCTTCGACGATCTGCTTCAGGGTCCGGCCGCTGACGAGCTCGAGGCTGAGGCGGATCGCGCCCTCCGACGGCTCGATGGAGTGGATGCGGACGATGCCGGGGTGGTCGAGGCGCGCCAGGACGCGCGCTTCCTCGAGGAATCGTCGCCGCATGCGTTGGGAGAGGCCGACCTCGGAGCCCAGCACCTTGAGGGCCACGTCGCGCTCGAGGACCGGGTCGCGGGCGCGATAGACGCAACCGTAGGCTCCGCGGCCGAGCTCCTCGAGGACCTCGTGCTCCCGCTCGAGCTCGAGGCTCTCGTCGCTAGCCGCCTCCTCGGGAGACTCGGGGAGGTGCGGCTCGATGCGGCGCAGGGCGTCGTGGAGGGCTCGCAGCTCTTCCTCGTAATCCGGGAAGCGCTTCACCCACTCGGCGAACTCCGATGAGCCGAGGGCGCCGCGGTTCCGGATGAACTCGGCGAAGATCTCCTCGGCCCGCTCGCCCTTCGACTCGGGACCTGCGGTCATGCTCTGTCGTTCCCCCTGCGGCGCCGGGGCGCCACCTGGATAGTATGCCAAGAGGGCTCGGACGCGGCTCCGGGGCCTCAGGTGGGGTTACGACGAAAGCGCACAGGCTTTTCGCACAAAGCCCGAAGCTCCCCCGCGCCGGACCGCTAGATGGCTTTCGTGCTCGGAGAGGCCTCGAATTCGAGAACGAGCTCCGTCGAGCTCGTGCGCCGCGCCCAGGCCGGCGAGGAGGAGGCGCTCGCCCGCCTGCTCGAGCGCTATTCGGAGCGGATTCGCCCGATGGTGCGCGCCCGGCTTGGAACGCGCTTGCGGCAGCGGGTCGATTCCCTCGACATCCTCCAGGAGACCTTCATCGAGGCCGTGCGTCTCTTCGACGGCTTCGAGATGCGCGACGAGTCGAGCCTGCTCCGCTGGCTGGCCCGCATCGCCGAGCTGCGGGTCAAGGAAGCGGCCCAGCGGGAGTCCGCGGCGAAGCGCGATGCGGGGCGCGAGCAACCGCTCGACGACTCGGAGGTGGGCGAGGTCCTCGAGGGCGAGCTCGCCGCCGACGCGATCTCTCCGAGCGGAGAGGTGGCCCGGGAGGAGGCCCGCGAGCGGATCGTGCGCTGCCTCGAGCGCCTTCCCGACGAACAGCGAGAGGCAATCCTGTTGAGGGACTACGCGGGCGCGAGCTGGAAGTCGGTGGCCGAAGCCCTCGGTCGGCCCAGCCCCGGCGCGGCGCGCATGCTCCACGCCCGGGCCCTCGCCCGCTTGGCCGCGCTCTACGGCCCCTGAGCTCCGCCCCGACTACTGCCCCCAGGTCACCTCGAGGGCGTTCGAGGTGTTGGCCGAGCCGGAGCAGGGCCCCATGGCGTTCCGATACCAGTACTGGAAGTAGTTCGTGTCCCCGGGCGCCACGGAGAGGGCGACCGAGATCGGCGGGGCGCCGGCCAGGGGGATCGTGCCGCCGTTGTCGAGCTTCTGGACGATGACCGCTTGGTCGATGCAGCGCACGCCCATGTCCCAGGTGACGCCCGTTCCGCCGGACTCGAGGAGGCTCGAGGCGAAGAAGAAGCCTGGCGAACCGTTGGGCGTCGCCGTGGCCGTCAGATTCAGGGTGTCGGCAGAGACCGATGGCGTGCCGGCGGCGGAGAGCACGACGCCCGAGCCCGTCCCGTTGTCGCAGCCCTCGCCAGGGTTGCCGTTGTTACCGCAGGGGCAGTCGATGCCCCCGCCGACCGCGGCGCCGTCGCCCTCACAGAAGGACTCGTAGCCCGCCTGGCACTCGTCGGGGATGCCGTCGCCGTCGTGGTCGTTGGAGCCGCCGCTCGCGACGTCGCTCGAGTCGCCCACGCCGTTGTCGTTGCAGTCGAGGTCGTAGTTGTAGCAGACCTGGAGCGAGGCCTGGGCGGAGGTCAGGAAGCGCGTCGAGAGGTTGCCCGACCCGCTCGCGACGGAGTTCGCCATCGCGTCGACGGGGAGGCCGAGGCTTCCCGGCGCGCCCGCCGGCCCCGTGAATTCCGCGAGGTCCGCCGGCGCCGAGCTCGTGAAGGACTGCAAGTCCTGCACGGAGATGCCCGAGTGCAGCACGCCCGAGCTGCCCGCGTAGTCGACGGTGCCGTCGAAGGCGCCGAGGGAGTCCGTGAACAGCTGCTGGGGAACCGAGACCACCAGGACGGAGCCGCCTGGCCGGGACAGGGCGAGCGCGGCGCGATAGTCGGTCGAGATGGTCGCGGGCAGGGCGTCCAGGCTCTCGAGGGCGACCGACCCGCTGATCCGGCCCTCGAGCTGGAAGTCGACGCTCTCGAGGATCCCGAGGGAGGCGTCGAACCTCTGGATCGTAAGACTCCCGAACCAGTTCGTCGTCTGGAGCGGCGTCGAGTCGCTGAAGCAGACCTGTTGCTGGGGCGCGGCGGCGGCGATCGCGGGGATCGCGAGCAGGGCGAAGGAGGCGCCGAGGCGGTGGATGCGCATGGGGATCGGGCGCTGGAGGTGCTCTGGAGCGGGGGTTCCCGGCCTCTCAGCGGAGCCGATGGTAGGGACGGGGCCCCCGGGCGAGCAACATCGGCCGGGCGCGGGAAGCGGGCGGGAACGGGGCCCAAGCGCGGTGGAGGGCCCTCCACCGGGGTCTCTCCGACCGGGGTGGAGAGGAGACTCTCCAGGATGGCCAGCAGGGGTTAGGATCGAATCAGGCCCCAAGGGCCACGACGGCCGGCTTCCCGCCGACCCAGACCGAGCCATGCTTCGCCACGCCCTCCTTGCCGCGCTGATCGCGGCGCCCCTGGGCCAATCCGCCCAGGCGCAGGTCGCGACTGCCCTCCTGCGCGAGAACGACCCCTTGCCGGGCGCCGCCGCCGGGCAGGTCATCACCCACGTCGACTCGGTCGTGGTCAACCGGGTCGGAGGCTTCGCCGCGCGGGTCCGCACGGACGACGGCTCGACCCCCCTCGACCACATCTGGGGCAGCGCCGACGGAACGACACCGACCATCCTGCGCTCGGTCTCCACGGTGGGGCCGCACCAGCAGACGGCCTTCGACCGCGCCCTGGGCCTGGCCGACATCGGCTCGGTCGCCTACAGCGCCACGGGCATCGGCGGTTCGCAAGGGACCTTCGACTCGGTCTTCCTCGACGAGGCGCCGGTCGCGGTCACCGGGGAAGCACACCCGACCCTGCCCGGGATGTACTGGACCTTCGTCGACGACCCCGGCCTGAGCTCGGGCGGCCTGCCCTACTTCGTCGCCGGCCTGTCGCGCACCCCGGGAGGCCCGACGATCAACCACGGGCTGTTCAAGACCATCGACGGCGGCGGCGTGCTCCTCCTGGGCGGCCGGCTGCAGCCCAACCTGCCGCGGCCCCTGTGGACCGACAGCACGGTGCGCTTCGACACGGAGTTCTCCTCGGACGGCTCGCACTACATCACCCGCGTGCGGATGGAGCCCGAGACCTTCCCCGACCCCACCAACGACGCGATCGTCGTCGACGGCTGGGGCCTCATGGTCGACGGGCAGCTCGTGCAAGAAGGGATGCAGATCCCCGAGTCGATCGGCGGGCTCCCCGGCGAGCTCTGGAAGAGCTTCCTCTACATGGGGATCAACGACGCGGGCAACTACTACTTCGCCGGAGGCACCCAGGGCGGTCCGACTCCTGGCGGCGTGCTGGTGGTGGACGGCCAAGTGCGCTACAGGGGAGGCAGCGTGATCGCCGGCAAGACCCTCCTGGCGGTCAACACCCCCGCTTCCATCAACGAAGAGGGGGAGCTCGCGATTCGCTCCGCCTACGACGATGGCGGAGTGAGCCGTGTGGCGATCTTCTTCGAGGACCACTTCGTCATCGACCAGACGAGCGAGGTCGACTGGGACGGGGACGGCGTCATCGACGAGGGCTGCACCATCACCTCCCTGCAGGAGATCGCCCTCGCCTCCGACGACCGCATCTACTTCACGGCCACGGTCAATTGTCCGAGCGAGGGCGCCGACCTCGAGGCCCTGCTCGTCGTCGAGACGCCGGTGGAGGCGACACCCTTCTGCTTCGGCGACGGCTCCACCACCGCTTGCCCCTGCTCCAACGGCGGCGCCGCGGGCGAGGGCTGTGGAAACAGCAGCGGCCCCGGCGGACGGCTCGACGCCTCCGGATACGCGGTGGTCGGCCAGGACAGCTTCACGCTCCAGGCCTCCCAGCTGCCCTCCGGCGTGCCCGGCCTCTTCTTCCAGGGCGACGGCACGCCGCAGAGCCCGCCGCTCTTCGGCGACGGCCTCCTGTGCGCCACCCAACAGGTCGTGCGCCTTCAGGTCGTGGTGGCGGACGGCGGGGGCAGCGCCGCCTCGAGCATCCTGCTCTCGGAGCGCGGCGGAGTGAACCCTGGCGAGCCGCATACCTACCAGTACTGGTACCGCGACAACAGCGGCCCCTGCGGCGGCGGCTTCAACACGACCAACGCCCTGTCGATCGACTGGCAGTGATCGCCGCCGGCCCTCAGGCCGGGGCCAGGTCGACGCGCGTCGAGTAGTAGGTCGTCCCGTCCCCGACGTCGGAGACCTCTTGGGAGGAGAGCACGTTGATGCTCGTGCCTTCGGGGACCTCGGCCGGGCGCGGGAAGCCGTCGACCGCCACGCGACCGGGGAGCACGGCGTCGCTGACGACGAGGCGCAGGGTCAGGCTCCCGTGGTCGTTGACCAGGCGCACGGGCTCCCCGTCGGCGATCCCCAGACGCCGCGCATCCGCCTCGTGGACGAAGCAGGCCGGCGCGGTCGCGCGCGCGGCGTGACGCGGCGTATCGAGGAAAGTCGTGTTGTGCGTGTGCTTGGAGGGGGCCGAGACGAGCCAGAAGGCGCGCTCACCTCCCAGGCCGGCGTCCATGGTCGCCGTCGCCATCGGCGGCTGCCCCAGCTCCCGGGCGCGCTCGCTCCAGAGCTCCACCTTACCGCTCGGCGTGCCCCAGCCCGCGCCCGGTCGGTCGCGGTAGGCGGGCGGGGGCGCGACGGGGGTCGGCTCCCCGGCGCGCAGGCGCGCGAGAGCCTCGGGCGCGAGCCGGCCGGCGAGGGATTCGAGCAGCTCCTCGCAGAGGGACTCCTCGCTCACGTCCCAGGTCGCGGGCGGGAGCTCGAGGGCGCGCGCCACGCCTGCGAAGGCGTCGACGTTGCTGCGCGGGCCCGGCGGCGTCGCCACGGCGCGCCGGCCGAACTGCGCCAGGCGGTGCCCGTAGCTGCGATAGACGTCGCTCTGCTCGACGAAGGTGGTCGCCGGCAAGACGACGTCGGCGAGCTTGGCCGTCTCGGAGAGCACCTGCTCGTGCACGACGAGGAAGAGGTCGTCGCGCGCCAGGCCCCGCGCGACCGCCGCGCTGTCGGGCAGGGTCAAGGCCGGGTTGTGGCCCCAGACGACGGCGGCGCGGAAGCGGCCCGCCGCGAGCTCGCGACCGAGCTGCACCTGGCGCAGGACCTCCGGAGCGGGCGCCGGCCGCAGGTCCGGGCGCGCGAGGACGTCCTGGTCGAAGCCGAAGACGTCGGAGGACTCGTAGTGCACCCGGTCCGCCTTCCCGAGCACGGCGGCGAGAGTGCATACGGACCGCATTCCCATGCCACCGTTCGTGCGCCTCGTCCAGCCGGAGCCGGTGCGCAGGAAGAGCCTCTCCGAGTCGTGCAGCAGGTCCAGGAGGGACTCCACGCCCTCGAGCTCCGTCCCGCAGCGGCGCGCAGCTTCTTCCAAGCTCGGCGCGCCGCCGAGATGAGCCTCGAGCTCACTCGCCCCGAGGCACTCCCGCGCCAGGAACTCGCGGTCCGCCCAGCCGCGCTCGAAGGCCGCGCGGGCCAGGGCCGTGGCGAGGACCGAGTCGCTCCCCGGCTCGATGATCGTGCTGCGCCCGCCCCAGCGCTCGACGGCGCGCACGGTCTCCGTGCGGTAGACGTCGACCACGTGCACCGGCACGCCCGCGGCGGCGCGCGCCTTGACGAGGGGGAAGAGGTGCTGGACCGTGCGCTTGAGGTCGCTGCCCCAGACGACGACCCCGTCCGCCTCCTCGGCCTCCAGCACGTCCGGCCCGACGACGGAGCCGAGCACGAGCTCGTAGCCCGCGGTCGAGGTGTTGTCGCAGACGCCGCCGTCGTGGGTCGTCGCCCCCAGGGCGTGCATCAGGCGCAGGGGGAAGTTGCGCGCAACGAGGCCCATGCAGCCCGCGTACTGCAGGGCGAGCAGATCCGGGCCGCGGCTCGCGTCGAGCTCCGCGGCCACGCGATCGACGGCCTCCTCCCAGCTCGCGGGGCGCAGACTCCCGCCCTCGCGCAGGAGGGGCTCGAGCAGGCGCTCGGAGCCCAGCACGCGCTCGTGGTAGGAGCTCGTCTTCGAGCAGAGCGCGCCGCGGGAGTAGGGGTGCGCGGGGTTGCCGCGCACGCGCAGCAGCGCGCCGGACTCGCTCGTCTCCACCAGCACGCCGCAGGCGTCGGGGCAGTCGAGGGGGCAGGTGGTCGGGTGAAGGGGCATGGCGCGATGGTAGCGCGATGGAACTGTCCGGCCTGAGTGTTGATCCGAAAGCTCCAAGTCTGCGGATCTCGCGTGACCACCGCGAGTTCCGTCCGTCCATCTCCCGCACGAGGGCCTCCGCGCGCCCTCTGCGGGAGATGCCCCATGTTCCGGCCCCCCTATTGTCCCCGGTTCGATTGCTCACAACACCGCGACCCCGCCCCCGACTTCTTCTGGCGTCACGGCACCTACCGCCCCCGTTGTCGCAGTCATCCCGTCCCTCGATTCCGCTGTAGGTCTTGTCTCCACACCTTCTCCCGACAGACATTCCGGATGGACTATCGGGATCACAGGCCCGACCTGAACGCCAAGCTGCTGGACCTCGTGACAATGGGCGTCGGCATCCGAATGAGCAGCCGGCGTCTGGGGCTTTCCCTGCGCTGTACCGAGCTCAAGCTGAGGAAGATCGCCCGCCACCTGCGGCAGTTGAACCTCAATCTCCGCCGCCCCCTGAGTGGCCATGTCGAGTTCGTCTTCGACGAGCTCGAGA